>JAESFI010000005.1_pt1 | contig 558679 bp, 457 predicted proteins | sample 9269361 | NCBI WGS metagenome assembly JAESFI01 (sample SAMN14504119, study PRJNA617095) | algae metagenome | isolation source: Brasilonema angustatum HA4187-MV1 and co-occurring heterotrophs from moss... | place: USA: Manoa Valley, Honolulu, Hawaii | collected 2009-07-20 | reverse complement strand
TTTCGCACAGAGCCGTTAAGCCCCGTACTGCCGATGGTACTGCTGTCACAAGTGGGAGAGTAGGTAGGTGCCACCTGATGAATTGAAGGCTAGGAAGCCCGTTCGACCGAACGGGCTTTTGGCGTTTTAAGGCTTTTATTTTTTGGTTTAGAATGTGAGTGGATCGAGATTTTTGAAGTGGCCATTCATACGAATGCGTTGCTTTGTACGATCCATCTCGGCCATAACTGGCAGAACATTATTTAAATGTTGAATTAAAAATAATTGCCGTTCTGCTTCTGATTCAAGTGTAAGTAATTCATACTCCTGCTCGATAGATAACCCAACTTTGTGAGCGATCCGATAGGAAAAATTCTCGGCTGAAGGTGAATAATCAGTTTCTGTTTCAAGTAAATTATAGAGTCGGTCTAGGCGTTCAATTAAGGCAGTAGAATGGGCACTGAAGCCACTCTCCATAGGAATAAATTCGACCTCACCACCTGCGTATAGTTTGCCAGACACGGGATTTTCAAAGTTAACAAGTCGAAAAACACGTAGACCCTTCGATTTGATATCCATCCGACCATCTGGATATCTTTTATGAAGCGTGGTAACGTGCATTTCAGTACCATAGCCAGGCAATTTATTATTGATGAAAGCTGGAATACCGAATGTTCGCTCTTCTTCAAGACATTCGTTAATGAGCTGACGATACCGAGGTTCGAAAATGTGCAGATTTAAATCCTCGCCAGGGTAAACAATTAGATTAAGCGGAAATAAAGACAGTGATTTCTCCATAATAGTGGCAAGTGCGATTTATATAAATATCTCTTCCGATTTCACAAATCGCACTTCTTTGGCTTTAGCATCCTCATAAATCGGAATTGCAAGGTGACCTAAACCCGTTACATCTGACATGCAATCTGTTATCACAACAAGTTTGGTTACAAGTTCAGGCGCAAAATCTAAAAGTTGCTTAAGACTATTAGCTACGCAATGGGATTTAGCTTCACCCATTAGGTAAATAGCATCGAAAGATTTTAAATTGTCAATTAGCGATTTATTTAACTGAGTCTCAGGGATATCAGGGTCAGGAACTTGGGCTCTAAAAACTCCGAAATGTTCCGAAAGAGGATATAATCCTTTTGGAACAGCCAAATAATCAAGATCACGTTGGTGCGACCAAGCTTTAACTGCTTCTACTATTCTATCATGTAATGCTGCTCCGCGGGATCCAACTAGGCAATGTTCGGGCCAGATGAAATGGTCAAATTGCCCATCTGCTTCTAAATCACGAACGTATTTACGAGCTTTTTCCGCTGAGAAACGAGGTAGCCAATGTCCACTCTCAATTTCGTTGCTTGTAATTTGGGTAAAGGGAGCAGGGTGGTTGCCTTGTGCATCTTCCCAAAAGAGTGGATGAGCTATATCAAGCAAATGATGTGTGTCTAGTGTTACTATAATATGATCGATGCGATCAATGTGTTGCTCAATAAGGTTAGCAATGCGTACTACGTCTTGTTCTGCCCCTGGAACATAAAGCGCTCCATCAGGATGGCAAAAGTCAAATTGAGCGTCGATAATCAGGAAGGCGTTTTTCACGGGTTTGTTATCTAAATAAACACCAGCTGGCTACAAAGCCGTTTGGCCGTGAAATTAAGCGGCAAATGATATAAAATGTGGTGCCTGATGAAAAATTCGATTTTACCTTAATAATACGGGAAAGCAGATGGCTCCTTTTTTGTTACTTTGATTCATGAATTATACTGAACTCCAGGTGCGTCTTTCACCTGAATACGCTGATATCCTTACTGCCGAGCTGGCCGAACTTGGCTACGATTCTTTTGTAGAAACCGACGAAGGTCTGAATGCCTACATTCCTGAATCAGATTTTGAAGAAGAAGCAATACAGAATCTAATCGCGAAATACGCTCCTCAGACCGCAATAGCCTATGAAGTTAGTTCGTTAGAAAAACGAAACTGGAACGCCGAGTGGGAGCGCGATTACGAGCCGATAGAAGTGGCGAACCAAGTCCGGGTCCGGGCGTCCTTCCATACGTGGGATGCCCGGTTTCGTTATGATATCGTCATTAATCCGAAGATGTCTTTTGGGACGGGGCACCATGAAACTACGGCCATGATGCTTGAGCAGGAACTTGGCCTTGATTTCGTCGGAAAAACCGTTCTTGATGTTGGGTGTGGCACTGGAATTCTGGCAGTTCTGGCGGCTAAAATGGGAGCGAAGGCAGTGATTGCTTTTGATATTGAAGAGTGGGCTGTTGAGAATGCCCGAGAGAATGCGGAGTTAAATAATTGCCCACAGATTGCCGTATTCCAGGGGACGATTGATGATCTAAACTCACCGGATAACTTACTGGATTTACCTCGCACGAGATTTGACGTTATACTTGCTAATATCAATCGTAACGTGCTTCTGCGAGAGATTCCAATGTATACAGACTTGCTAAATTCTGGAGGATTTCTAGCCGTTAGTGGCTTCTATGAACATGATGCAGTAGATATTCAGCAAAAAGCAGTCGAATCTGAACTTGTACTCCTAACAAGTATGGCTATCCGGGAATGGATGTCGCTTGTATTTCAGAAATAAATTAATGAGACAGCGACAGCTGTTAGTCAAAAAATCAACAGATACATAATGAATCGCATTTACACTATAGCCTTAATCAGCCTGCTAACCATACCAGCAACGTTTGGGCAGGCTGTTCGGATATCTGATAAACCAGATCAGTTCATAGCTGAGGTGCAGAAGCTAATGGCTACGGGTGGAGCCGTGGGCGTTAAGGCCGGAACGGATTTGCAGTCATTATGGTCTGAAAATCGCCTGTCGACTCAGCAGCAGGAGCGCATCATGGCTCTGAGTCGTAAGATGAATCAGAAACGGTGGCAGGCAGCTACACATTTTACGTCTTTATACGAAAGCATTTATCTAGCCGTTAACAGCCAGCAACAGCCAGCTTCACCCGCTAACGTTGATGGCCTTTTGACCATTGCCGAAAAGTTATTCGAAGCAAACGATCCGAAAGTATTCGCCCGCAGTTTGGAAACGGCTCGAAGATTCCTCGAACGACACGAATTATACGCTAGTACGTACAATAAACTATACGCGTTAGGCGGAACATTTCAGTTTCGCTATGTTGATGGCTCACCGGCATCCAGCCAGCCTGGAATGCCGCAAACTACAGCCGACTCTATTGCATCTGCTAAGGCTTCTGCCGAACGTTCTCGCTTTGATGGTTGGGATACGCCCGTCTCCTCAGACTCTACTCAACCGCGTCAACTTGGTCCGCAGTATATTCCGCAACGTCGGCCAATTCCGACGGTTGTAGGACCAGTTATTACCTTGAAAGATGTTTCTCTGGCAATGATTGCTAATGGTGATTCAGCTGTCCTGGCGAATACATCTGGTAATGTTATGTTAAAGGATGGGATTTTGGTCGGTCAGGGCGGTAAGTTTACGTGGGCCACCGCTGGTCGACCGGACATTTTTGTGACGCTTAGCGATTACTCACTGAACACAATGAATCCGCGCTTATCGGCTGATGATGTGACATTAACGTATGATAGTCGGGCTGCTGGCGCCCCCGCTAAGCCAATTAAGGGTGTATTCGAATACGTTAGTAAGAAGAGAAACGGTCCGTCAACTTACCCGCGTTTTATGTCGTGGCAAAGCGATGTAAAACTTCCGGATTTGGGGCCAGATATCGATTATCGTGGTGGGTTAGCCTTATCAGGAACGCAGATGGTAGGCGCATCGGCAAGTGGCCAGCCAGCGCAGATAATTGTAAAATACAATAATAAACCTGCCTTTAAGGTAAGCAGCCGTCGATTTGATTTCAGCGTCAGTGATTCAACTAGTGCTACAGATTCGACTCAAGCTGGACTAGCGCAGTCGGGGTTTAATACAACAGAACCAGTAAAAACAGTTGATAAAGGCAAAGCAAAGGCAAAACCAATGATTTCAGCCAATGCGGCTGCTTTTGTTGGTTATGTGGACGCTGATTCTATTACGCATCCATTAGTAAAATTCCGGTACGACAAAAATCAGCGCATTGCCTGGCTCGATCGCGAACAGCGTACTGAATATGCCAAAGTACCTTATGCTGATTCATACCACAAATTCTATATCCTGCCCGAAGTTGTCCGATGGGATTTACCCCGGCATAAGGTAGATTTTTACCAGGTAGGCGCTAAACGGGAAGTACCGGTTCGGTTTGAGTCGTATGATTATTTTCAACCCCAGCGATATTCTGATCTAACCGTTGATTATGGCTTTCACCCATTACAAATCATCGCCAATTATGTAGCTACTAAAAAGCAGCAAACTTTTCTTGACGACGATATTATTCAGTTTGCCAGTAAAGTGAGCCCAAGTGCCCTACGGGGTTCATTAGCTCGTATGGTACTCGAAGGTTATATTGATCAGGATCCCATTACCAAGATGATGCGATTAAGTCGCAAAGGAGTTTTGTATGTACTCGCGTATGCTGAGAAACGTGATTACGACAATTTTCAGGTACAATCTATTTTTTCCTCCAACGATAGTACAAAAAACGCGACTATTAACCTCGATGATAAAATGCTGACTATTCGAGGGGTCGATCGCTTTACACTATCGGATTCACTGAAAATATTTGGTACGCCTTCTGATAAAATATTACGAGTAGGAAAAGGCCGATCATTTACGCTAAATGGTCAGCTTAAGGCTGGAACGTTACGTTACGCTGGTCGCGATCTGAAATTTGATTACGATAAATTCGCCATGAGTCTAAATAAAATCGACTCAATTACTTTCTCATCCCAAAAACTGGCTGCTGAGGGAAAGGAAGGTGAAGTTGGTGGCGATATTAAATACGAAAATCCTGGAACAGTCTATTTTGGCAGTGCTGATAACAAATCAGGTCGAGTTGCAGGTAAGAAAACTACGCAACGGTTAGTGATGCCCCAGGGTATGACGGTTTATTTTAATCAGCCAGTTCGTGGAGATATTACGTATAATCAGAAAGTATATTTCAAAATTCCTGCCATCGACAATGATAGCATTGGCCGGGGCGATATCTCCTTTATGGGAACGTTCTATTCCGATGGCATATTTCCGCCGTTTAAGGCTGAGCTTAAGACCATGCCTGATAATACACTGGGTTTTGTTCACAAAGCTCCGCTAACGGGTTATCCGGTCTATGGTAGTAAGTCAAACGTGAAATTTACGGGTGATCTGGTCATGAATAAAAGCGGATTGCGGGCCGATGGGGTATTGAATCACCTTACCGCTAGTCTAAATACGCAGGGTATTTTGTTTATGACTGATTCGCTGCTGGCATCGGGTGAGAAAGGGGAAATCAAAGAAGGGCTAGTCGGAAAACCTGGTGGTGCTCAAACGTATTTCCCGCAGGTACAACTAGCCAATTACAGTTTGAAATGGTGGCCTAAGGCAGATAGTATGGTCATCATGACCCAAAAAAATAATTTCAATTTTTACAACGCTACTACCAATCTCGAAGGTAGCCTGGTAATGCGTTCGTCTGGTCTATTTGGAAATGGAACATTACGGCGGAAAGATTCGGAAGCTATTTCGAGTAAAATTAAGTTTAATAAAGATGGTTTTCTTGCCAACGACGCCCAGTTTAAAATCCTGTCTGAAAAAGATGGTCCTGGGTCTACTGGTGGTAAACCAATGCTGCTGGGAAGTGATGTGGATGTTGATTTCAATCAGACAAAAGGCATCGTTGGGTTAGCTGTCAACAAAAAGCAAACTCTGGACGATACACTCCAGTCGACGATGGAGTTTCCATTTGCGGCCTATAAAACCAGCATCAGCCGGGCGCAATGGAACGTGAACGCTAAAACCATTGCCATGAAAGGCGATGTGAAAACATCTACGTTTACGTCCACAGCCGAAGAGCAGGAAGGCTTAGCGTTCAACGGTGCAGCTGCTTTGTATGATGTGGAGAAAATGATGCTTAATATAAGCGGAGTGCCTTACGTCACGTCAGCGGATGCACGTATTTACCCCGACAAAGGCGTGGTAACCATCCGACGTAACGGCGAGATGATGGCGCTAAAAAATGCACGACTGGAATTAGATACAGTAAGTCTATTCCACAGACTCAAAAATGGTAATATTCAGGTTCTATCCCGGACTCGCTTTACGGGCGATGCTGCCTATTTGTTCGCTACAGCCAAAGGCGATACGGCGACTATAAAAATGCAGAGTTTCGAGCTAAAGGAAGCGCCAGCAACGGTCGCATCCCGGCCTGGAGAGCCTACACTTACTGCTGATACGAAGAAGCCTGCCCGTCGTTCTGGAAAGAATGCGCAGAAGCCACTGACGACGTATTTTACTGTGGCTCGTGCTGACGTTGATGAGGATGATAATTTACAATTGGCGCCAAAGATGATGTATAAGGGAAGCATTATCATGCAGGCACCGGACAAAGACTTGGCATTAGACGGCTTTATTCGGCCAGCCCTAAAAAAACGCCAGGACCTGGTTAGCGGATGGATACCCTTCAAAGAAAAGATTGCTGAACGACTCGAAGTGAAGGTTGATAAAAATCTGAAAAACGAAGGAGGACAGCAATTAGTGGCCGGTATTCACACGCGTCTGGGCAGTGCAGGCTTGTATCCGACTTTCCTATCGCCAAAAGAAGATCCAAAAGACGATGATCTGTTTACGGCAACTGGAATCATGCGTTACGATGAAAAGGATAAAGTGTATCGCATTTCTACGGCTGATACAGCACCTGCTGACTCGGCTGCTGTTGCCTCAGTCGATAGTAGTGCCGAAAGCGTAGAGGTAATTGAAAATGCCTTCACGTTTAACGACGCCCGAGGGATTATGACGTTTAAGGGGAAACTTAATCTGTTGAATGCCGCTCCTAATCAGTATCTGTTATCAGCTGGTTCCGCCCGGATCAATATCGATAGTAGTTTGTATCGGCTTAACACCCTACTTGCCTTTACGTTCCCGGTTCCTGACCAGATTAATAGTCTGATTGCGGACAAACTGGTAAAAACGAATTTGGAAGAAAAAAATGACGAAGCTGCCGACGATGATCTAAACCGGCTTTCAGACAAGTTACTGCCGCTGATTGGCGAACAAGCTGTTGAAGCGTATCGAACCAAAGCCCAGAATCAGCACGTTCCGCTTAACCAAGCATCGCCAAAGTTGGCGACTATGCTTGTACTGGCTAATGCTAATCTACGCTGGTCAGATAAATACAATGCGTTCTACAGCACAGGTCAGCTGGGTGTTTCGAACATCATGGCAACGGATATAAACGCGCAGATGGATGGCTTCGTTGAAATCCGTAAGACGCCCAATGGAGATGAAGCGAGTATTTATTTGGAATCATCGCCAGATGTTTGGGCCTTCTATGATTACAAACCAGGTAACACCCCAACAGCGCTAGGTCAGTTAGCTATTGTTACGTCGGAGCAGGAAATTAATGATCGGCTATTAGCAGGTTCTAAAAACTCCTCTAAAGCCGCTTTGGAAGTGGTGGCAGCCACGGCCGACGAGAAAACAATTTTTGTGGACCGGTATCTGGATCAATACAAAACGAAACCTAAAGCCGTGCCTAAGCCCAAACCACAACCTGGACAGAAGATTGTGAAAGAAGAGAAAAAGAAAGAGGAGAAGAAAAAAGACAAAGAAGCCGAGCGCGAAGGTTTTTAATGCTAGCAATAAGTAAATCAGGTAATTTGCTGATTTAGTACAAACCAGCAAATTACCTGATTTTGTGAAAGCACTCTGGCAAGACCTGCGTAATCACTTACAAACTGACTTCCGACTTGATTTATACGCGGCAGTATCTGGCTGGGCGATAGTACTATTATCAATCAATTATTATTTCGACCTCGAAGATTCCTACATTGACTCCTTCCAGGGAAAACCTGTCTGGCCGGTTTTATACGTTGCCCTTTATGCTATAGCTTATTACGTAAGTGTCTGGCTATGGACCTATTTCCATAGGCGACCTGATATATGGCGGAACCAAGATTTCTGGTTCCGCAGCGGTTGGGCGCTGGTTTGTTATTCAGTTTATGCTGGTTTCTACGGTCATAGTGAATGGAGTCGTCAACTTTTTGATGGGCAGATTTATGTATTTGCCTATTACTGCCTGCATAACTTACAATCGGTATTGACCATCGTGCTGCCGTTGTATTTATTTTATAAACTACTAGACAACCAGCGTAGCCATTTCTATGGAATGCTTCCGAAACGGAAAGGACTTGCTTTATATGGGCTTTTATTGGCCTTAATGATTCCTCTTATTACCCTAGCTTCGTTTCAACCTGATTTTTTGGAATCATATCCCACTTACCGTGATACGAATGCTAATGAATTTTTTGGGGTACCAGAATGGGTAACGGCCCTTATATATGAACTGTGTTATGGTTGGGATTTCGTACCGACCGAATTACTTTTCCGAGGTTTTCTCGTCATTGGTATGAGCCGTGTATTAGGAAATGGCGCTGTTTTGCCGATGATTGTCTGGTATTGTTCCATTCACTTTGGCCGCCCGCTGGGTGAGGCTGTTTCATCGTTATTTGGCGGTTATTTACTCGGTGTGTTAGCGCTTAGTACGCGGAGTATTTGGGGCGGATTACTTATCCATATTGGCATTGCCTGGGGAATGGAAATTGCCGCTTTTCTACAGCGTTCGGGATTATAATATAAATCAGCTATTTACGTCGTTTATTCTTACGTAGACAACAAGAATTGAATCACTTATGAGCCTAAAAAGCAAAACAGAACCACTTATTCCGCCCGGTAAAAAATTCGATGCGATTGTTGTTGGGTCCGGGATTAGTGGCGGTTGGTCAGCGAAGGAGTTATGTGAAAAAGGGTTAACTGTTTTGCTGCTGGAACGGGGTCGGATGATTGAACATGTTACGGATTACCACACCGCAACGATGGCACCCTGGGAATTTAAGCATCATAATCAGGCAATGCCGCTTGAGGAGCTCAAAAAATACCCTGTGCAGAATCGAACAGGCTTTTCAATTACCGAAGCGACGCATCAACACTTTGTGAATGATCTGGACAATCCGTACGTCGAAGAAAAGCCGTTCGATTGGATACGGGGTTACCATGTCGGAGGACGTTCCTTAATGTGGGGTCGCTATTCATTCCGGTTTTCTGACCTCGATTTTGAAGCTAACGCCAAAGAAGGAATTGCTACGGACTGGCCTATCCGTTACAAAGACATAGCGCCATGGTATGATTATGTAGAGAAATTCGCGGGTATTGCCGGTAATCGTGATGGATTACCTCATCTGCCCGACGGTCAGTTCCAGCCGGCCATGCCTGACAATTGTGTTGAACAGCACTTTCGTCAGGCTGTAAACAGTCGTTTTCCAGATCGCAAAGTAATCTCGGCGCGGGCTGCCCACCTTACTGCGCCTACGCAGCAACAAATGGCTCTTGGCCGAGCGAAATGTCAGTACCGGAACCTCTGTATGCGCGGCTGTCCTTATGGAGCATATTTCAGCACGCAATCGGCCACCTTACCAGCCGCTCGCCGAACAGGCCGATTAACAGTGCGACCGCATTCCATTGTAAATTCCATTATTTACGATGAGCAAAAAGGACGTGCTACGGGCGTCCGGGTAATTGATGAGCAAACGCATCAATGGCATGAATTCCACGCAAAAATCATTTTTCTGAATGCTTCTGCGCTGGGTTCGACTTATATTCTGATGAATTCCAAATCAAGTCGGTTTCCGACCGGAATGGATGATAGCGGTCAATTAGGTCGCAATGTAATGGACCATCATTTTCACGTAGGTGCTACGGCTGATTACGAGCATGATTTAGATAAATATTACTACGGTCGCCACCCAGCCGGACTTTACATTCCTCGTTTTCGTAACCTGCCCGGCCAGGAAAAGCAGTCATTTAAGCGCGGCTATGGTTTTGAAGTATATACGAACCGGGAAAACTGGGAGCATGCATTTGGCCTAGAAGGCTTTGGTGCTGATCTTAAGGAAAAAGCTACCCAGTTCGGCAACTGGAAAGTAACCCTGGATGCTTTTGGCGAATGCATGCCTTATGAGGATAACCGGGTATATCTGACAAATGAAATGACCGATAAGTGGGGGCAACCTGTTTTGAAAATGGACGTCCACTACCGCGATAATGAGACTAGTATGCGGAAAGATGCTAAGGAGCAAGCAACAGCTATGCTGGAAAAAGCTGGATTTACGAATGTAAACGGTTTTGATAGTCAGGCGCACCCGGGCTTAAGTATCCATGAGATGGGTACGGCTCGTATGGGGACTAGTCCAAAAAATTCGGTTTTCAACAGATACAATCAACACCATGTTGTTAAAAACGTATTCTGTACCGATGGTGCCTGCATGACGTCTTCACCTTGCCAAAACCCTTCCTTGACTTATATGGCTTTATCAGCTCGTGCTGCCGATTATGCCGTTAAAGCCCTTAAGCAGGGAGATTTGTGAGGTAAAACATAAATTATGACCTATTATTTAGTTTGTTCGCTAAGGTTTATGAACAAAACGGAACGACTTTAATTTCTTTAATACTGTTCTACCCTACTCTGCATATAGAGATAGGATGGGAATTATATCAACTCAACGGATACTTATGATATGGACGACGTACGCGTACTGGAATCAGGACTGCGATTTCCTGAAGGGCCAGCTTTCGATGTGAAAGGAAATTTATGGTGTGTGGAGCAGGATGGCGAAGCGCTGTTTTGCCGCCATGCTGACGGGAGTACAAGGCGAGTTTATACGGGTGGACGACCCAACGGGTTAACTAGTCAATACGGTGATTTATGGTTTTGCGATTCAGGACAGAATGCGGTTCGACGACTGAATATAGAATCAGAGAAAATCGAAACAGTAATCAATCATGTCAGTGGTCAGCCGCTTAGTATGCCGAATGACTTGATTTTTGATGCAAATGATAATCTGATTATTAGCTGTCCGGGACCGCCTGACGATGGACAGCAGGGTTATGTAGTGGTGTATTCACCGAAAGGTACGGTTACGATTGTTGCGGATGGTTTACAATATCCGAATGGATTAGCTTTTTATCCAGATCATCAAACCTTGTTGATAGCTGAAACGCATGAGCAGCGTATCTGGAGTGGATATTGGGATTCAGACAACCTTAGTTGGGAATCCATTAACGTTTGGGCGGAGGTAATCAAAGCACCAGATGGAGCATCGACTCCTGGGCCTGATGGGATGACGGTAGGACCAGACGGGAATCTGTACGTGGCTATATACGGAGCGGGGATAATTCGGGCTTTTTCAGCAGAAGGGAAGTTTATTCGTGATATTAAATTACCGGGTCAGAATCCGTCTAACTGTATTTTTGACCCGTCGGGTGAACTAGGACTAATTGTTACTGAGACAGAAAAAGGCGAGTTATTAAGTATTAAGATTAAGCTATAAATAGAAAAGCCAGCCTGATTTGTATCAGGCTGGCTTTTCTATTTGGAGTCAATTACTTCAATTCGGCTAAAACAGTAACCCCGCCTTTCGTAACATCACCAATATTAACTTTAATTTCTGCGTCAAGCGGCAAAAAGACATCTACCCGAGAACCGAATTTAATAAAACCGAATTCTTCACCTTGTTTAACCGGCTGGCCTTCCTTAACATACCAAATAATCCGACGGGCTACGGCTCCGGCAATCTGACGTAATAAGACTTCTACGCCATTAGCCTGTTGAATAACCACGGTTGTACGTTCGTTTTCTGTACTGGATTTCGGATGCCAGGCAACCAAATATTTACCCGGAAAATATTTGAAGTATCGTACAATGCCAGACACCGGATTTCGGTTAACGTGAACATTCAAAGGGGACATAAAAATCGACACCTGACGACGACGATCTTTAAAATATTCACTTTCGGTAGTTTCTTCAATAACGACCACTTTGCCATCCGCTGGGGCGATTACCTGAGATTCCTGTAACGTAAGCAGTCGATTCGGTACCCGGAAAAACTGGACAATTAGCAGAAATAGAATCAGGCTTAAGCCGAATAAAAGTCCGATTGCCAGCGGATTATCAGAAAATAAATAAAAATAAGCGAGCAGATTCAGGGCTAACAAAACCAGCCCTGTTGTAATCATAATTGTGGTGCCTTCGCGGTGTAAGCGCATATAGTTGAGTGACGATTTTACGATAGACGATTTACGATCTTACTTCAAACCAATCGGTACTCCGTATGATATGAACAACAAAAATGGCAAATCGTCTATCGTAAATCAAAAATCCTTTAATAACCGCCCCGGAATTTATAAGTACTAGCTACTTTATCGATAGCTACGATATAAGCCGCCAGGCGCATTGGCACCTGATATTTCTGAGAAGTCTCGAAAACGCGGTCGAAGGCATCTTTCATTACCCGGTCAGCGCGTCGGTTAATCCGATCGAGCGTCCATTTGTAGCCGATTCGGTTTTGCACCCATTCAAAATAAGAAACAGTTACGCCACCAGCATTAGCCAGAATATCCGGTACAACCAGAATGCCCTTACTATTAATGATCTCGTCGGCACTGGCTGAAGTTGGTCCATTAGCTCCTTCAACAATCATACGGGCCTGAATGGAGCCTGCATTATCATCGGTAATCACATCTTCCTTCGCAGCCGGTACCAGCACATCTACCGCCAGCGATAGCAACTCTTCGTTCGAAATTGGCTCGGCTCCGTCGAAGCCTTCCAGCGTACCTTTATGGGTATTGCGGTAGTTGACAGCCGCCGTGATATCAATGCCACTCTTATTATAATAACCGCCCGAAATGTCACTAACCGCCACAACTGTCACTCCCCGTTCATGCAGCAGTTCCGCAGCAAACGAACCTACGTTTCCAAAACCCTGTACAGCTGCGGTAGCCCGGTACGGATTCATCCGGAGCTTATCCATAGCGGCAAGTGCGGCAACGGTAACACCCCGGCCGGTTGCTTCCGTGCGGCCCAGCGAACCACCCAATACCAACGGTTTACCGGTTACTACGTTATTGACTGTCATACCTTTCGACTTGGAATATTCGTCGACAATCCAGGCCATTTCACGAGGACCAGTACCCATATCAGGTGCTGGAATGTCGCGGTCGGGTCCGATAACATCGAGCATGGCCACCGTATACTGACGAATTAAACGCTCGATTTCTCCGGCCGACATCTCGCGCGGATTGCAGGCGATACCCCCTTTAGCCCCGCCGTATGGAATGTCTACTACGGCACATTTCCAGGTCATCCAGGCTGCTAGTGCACGAACTTCGTCGAGGTTAACTGCCGGATCGAGTCGGATACCTCCTTTGGCCGGCCCGAGAATATTCGAGTGAATAACGCGGTATCCTTCAAAAACCTTAATCGCACCATTATCCATCGTCACGGGTAAGCCGACAATCACCTGCCGGGCCGGTACTTTCAGAATGTCATACATCTCATCAGAGATACCTACCAATTTGGCAGCCGCATCGAAGCGGGACATCATGGATTCAAGCGGATTCTCTTTATCTTTTATAGGAGCTGGTTCTATGTAAGCCATGGCTATGCGTTTACTTCTGTTTTAAAAACAAATTTGTTTGGTGAAGTGATGCGCAAAATTAACAAATCATAAAGTATATTACGAAAAGTACATTTTTTCTAAGATTAGTATAATTAAAGATTACCATATAATTATTTATAATATAATGTGCTATCCAAAGACTTTGTAAGTCTAAACTACATATGCCAAAGATTTATTGGCTAAAATGATAGTTTTCAATTCGATAAGATTTTACAAAAATGTAACAAGATAGACTGGAACCTTTGAAATACAGGACATAAAATACTAATTTTGTGCCCAAATAAAGGCCACCCATCTAATTATAGTACTTGTCATGGTTCAGGAGGAAAAAAAACGGTATTCGGAGGAGGATTTAAAAGAGTTTGAGGAACTGATAAGCCAGAAACTTGACGCAACCCGTAGCGAGTTAAATTACATTAAAGAAACGCTCAGCAAACGAAACGATAGTGGAACCGACAATACGTCGGGTAACTCGAAGTTGCTTGAAGATGGTGCTGACACCAGCGAACGTGAGAATTTGAGCCAGTTGGCTGCCCGGCTGCAAAAATTCATTCAGCAATTAGATGCAGCCATGGTGCGGATTAAAAACGGCACGTACGGTGTATGTAAGGATACTGGTAAACTCATTCCAAAAGAGCGTCTCCGGGCAGTACCCCATACGCAACAGACAATTGAAGCTAAATTGCGTCAGTCACGGTAAGTTTTGAATACAGCGTCGATTTAAGCCCTAAATGTGTTGCATATATAGGGTATACTTATGGTAATTAATTGGCGATCAATTTCCCGAGTTATCCATCCTCGACCGGTAAATAGACAATCATAAAATAAGGCGGCTTTAGTACACCATTCGTACTAAAGCCGCCTTATTTTATACTGTTTTCAAACAAATCGGGCGTTTTTTTGTAAATACGGCAGAGCTAATTTTAAAGAATTAGAATCATGCTGGAACGCTTAGACGAAATTCGAGAAAACATATTCCGCTATCTAGAAGCTCGTATCGAGCTATTTACGCTTGAGACACGGGGCAAATTAGAAGAAGGTGTTGTCGTGGGTATTCATGGCCTTGTGTTGGCCCTGTTAAGTACAATGACGATTATATTTCTGTTCAATTTACTGGCCGCCTATTTAAATGAGGTTCTGGAGAGCCGTTATCTAGGTTTTTTAATTGTAGCGGGCTTTTTTCTGCTTTCAACACTCTTATGGTTAGCAGCTAAAGATTTCATTAAATCTAAAATTCGGCTGATGGCTTATAATGTGATAAAGAAAAGCCAGGAAAAAAAGAAAGATGAAAAATCGGATGCTATCGAAGAATTAATGGCACAGGCACGCACCGCTACGGGTGCCAGTGGCCGGTCTACTAATTAGATTAAATTAGTTGAAAAACAGATAGTTAATTTGATTGTTTAGCTTATACTACACAAACCTGGAATAACTAAAATGGAAGATCCTAAAGTATTGTTTGCAGATACCACTGCCCGACGTGCCCAATTAATGGCTGCTACTGAGCGGTTTAAACACTCTATTTCGGATGGTGTCGATTCAATGAAAGACGATGCGGTTGAGGTAGGTAAAACCACTGTTTTTGTTGTGGGTGCTGCTTTAGCCGTATATTTGGTTGTAAATGCCATTTTACCTAAGTCTGATGAATACCGTTACGCCGAGAAATATGGCGAACCGGAAGAGTATGATGAGGACGATCTGGAGGATGATGAGGAATCAGATAACCAGCCAGCTACTCGGGCTCATACCAAGCATCAGGCAAAGGAAATAAAACAGTCTGCAGCAACCAGTGGATTGATTAGTGGTATATTAACATCGGTTCTGACTAATATTGCCCGCGAGCAGCTGTCTGGATTTTTAGCCCGCATTCGTAACAATAATGCCATCAACCCCACTGCCGATCCAACCCAATATCACCAACAGGCACCCACGAAGCCTGTTGACTATACTCCGTAGCTATAAAGTATCGGGTCAAAAAGCCATAGCCATTTTGCTCGATCCCGATAAGGTTGAGCAAAACGTGCTTTTGGACTTACTGAAACGTACGGCTACTTATCCTATTGATTTTTTTCTGGTCGGTGGCAGCTTGGTAACCGACTATGTTCATAAGGAAGTTATAGCGGCTGTTCGACGCCAGAGTAACATTCCTATCATTCTCTTTCCAGGAAATCCCCTTCACATTGAGCCCTCAGCCGATGCTATTTTATTCCTGTCGCTGATTTCCGGTCGAAATCCAGAGTTTTTAATTGGTCAGCACGTTATCGCAGCTCCTTTGCTGAAAAAAAGCAAGCTGGAAATTTTGCCTACGGGCTACATTCTTGTCGATAGCGGTACACAAACTACCGTTTCGTACATCAGTGGAACCATGCCGTTACCGCATGATAAACCCGGTGTAGCTGCCTGCACGGCTATGGCTGGCGAAATGCTCGGGTTACAATTAATATATCTGGATGCGGGTAGTGGGGCGCGTTGGCCGGTCTCGCCAGAAATGATTGCGGCAGTGCGAGCTTCCGTCGATGTGCCACTTATCGTTGGAGGAGGAATCAATTCAGGAGAGAAGGCTTATAAAGCGCTTCAGGCAGGTGCCGATTTAATCGTAGTTGGCAACGGTATTGAAGAGAATCCTGATCTGTTACCCCAATTATCGACTGTGATCAAAGAGTTTAATCAGACAGTCGTTCCCATTTAATTTATGAAACGCTTTATCAATCTTTTTACGATCCTGTTAGTTTCGTTTAGCCTCTTTCTGTCTGATTTGACAGTTAATGCACAGACGTATACAGGGAAGGTGTACACAACCGCAGAGCGACAGCCTGAATTTCCTGGGGGACAAGCCGCTCTAGGCCGTTACCTAGCTGAAAATATTCGGGTACCCAATTCGCTGGCGAAAAAAAAATATAATACGGGTCCGATAGCAGCCAAATTTATTGTTGATGCAACCGGTTATATTCATGATATCCGGGTTACAACAAAACCGCTCGACAAAAAAACACAAAAGGGTCTGGAGCCTTTTTTAGCAAATATTATAGCCGCAATCGAAAAGATGCCTCGCTGGGAGCCCGGTGAGGTTGAAGGGAAACGAGTAGCTGTGTTTTACACGTTGCCAATCGAAGTGAATTTATAGTAAGAAGGAAAGAATAAGGGACCAAAGGAGAAAGGGGATGTATTATTAAGTCCCCTTTCTCCTTTGGTCCCTTATTCTTTTTCTCCTTTATTAAACATTCATCAGCGACTCCCGACGACGCATTTTTCCGGCTGGAATGCCGAACATCATCTTAAATCGACGGCAGAAATAAGCCGTGTCTTTGTAGCCAACTTCGGAGCCAATAGCCCGAATACTCTTTTTGCTGGTACGTAACAGGCCTACAGCCGCTTCCATCCGCTGATATTCAATATAATCCTGCGGATTAATGCCCGTCAGCATTTTGAAATACTGCCCGACATAATCTTCTGATACGTTCGCTACATTCGCCAGAACCTTGTTTGACAGATCACCACCAAGATTTTCTTTGATATAAGCAAAAATATCGATCAGACGCGGGTCTTTGAAGTACGTGCTGTTCGTAACCAACTGCTCTACAAACAGATGGTTTTTCAAGATGTAGCGAACTACCTCGATAACGATTTCCTCCGTTTTGATCTTGATAATCCGACCTTTACCAGCCAGATCAGTCATCTCTTCTTTCAGAATCTGATCGATCGTATCCGCCAGGTGGTCTTCCCGTTTAATAATGAACGGAGGCACATCGAGCGAGTTAAAAAAGTTGACGGAATCGAAAACTTTAGCTTCGAACGATACATACCCAAACGAATTAGGCAAATGACTGATTAGCTTCGGGTCATGGTTGCCTTCCCAGTATGATTCCCGATGCGTCATGAACTCCTCGTTCGAAACGATTTTCGGGTTTGTTGGGTCGCCGTAGGTTACTGTAACATGCTTTCCACCGGGGATGAACAGCATGTCACCTACGTCTACTTTTATTTTATCATCTCCAATTGATACTTCACCATTGTAAAGAATCAGTAACGTATTTTCAACGTCATAGAAATTTCTGATGGTGATCGGTTGCAGAATACGAATATTACGGGCCTTAATAAATTTTACGCCCAACGATTCGATAATTTTATTATAATCTTCCATGGCTGAAAGGATGGCTCTACCCCAAACGTGTTTTTACACTCAAATTTGCACAAAACTAATAATTTGTACAAAACTAATACAAGTATAAAAGTTTCCAGACAATAAAAAAAATAGTGCGTATCTAAGCAGGATACGCACTATGACTTTAGAAAAATTCTATTTTAGCCAAAAAATACCTATCTAATTAACTCCCGAGCAATAACTAATTTTTGGATTTCCGATGTACCCTCATAAATCTGAGTAATCTTGGCATCACGCATTAGGCGCTCCACATGGAATTCTTTTACGTAGCCATACCCTCCATGAATCTGCACAGCTTCTGTGGTGGCCCACATTGCTACGTCTGAAGCAAATAATTTTGCCATGGCGGCAGCCTGAACATAATCCTTATGCTCATCTTTGAGTCGAGCTGCTTTATAAACTAATAATCGAGCTGCTTCAATTTTGGTGGCCATCTCTGCTAGTTTGAATTGAATTGCCTGATGGTCAAAGATTTGCTTCCCGAAAGCTTTGCGTTCCTGACTATACTTAAGAGCCAATTCGTAAGCACCGGCTGCGATGCCTAGTGCTTGAGCAGCAATGCCAATCCGGCCACCGTTTAAGGTTGCCATAGCGAATTTGAAACCGAACCCATCTTCACCAATCCGGTTTTCTTTCGGCACTTTCACGTCTGTAAACAAGAGCGAGTGCGTGTCCGACGCCCGAATCCCCATTTTATCCTCTTTTTTACCTACCACAAAACCGGGCGTACCTTTTTCTACGATTAAACAATTGATACCCCGGTGCTTTTTTTCGCGGTCTGTTTGCGCAATTACTAGACAGACACTAGAGGAGTTTCCATTAGTAATCCAGTTTTTCGTGCCGTTCAGTAAATAATAATCGCCTTTATCTTCGGCAGTAGTGGCTTGTGAAGTAGCGTCAGAACCTGCTTCCGGCTCCGATAAGCAAAAAGCACCAATAACCTGACCACTGGCGAGTCTGGTTAGGTATTTTTGCTTCTGTTCCTCGGTGCCGTAGGTTTCCAGACCATAGCAAACCAGCGAATTATTTACCGACATAATTACCGAAGCCGACGCGTCTATTTTAGAAATTTCTTCCATCGCCAGTACGTACGATACTGCGTCCATACCCCCACCACCATATTCCGGCGAAACCATCATGCCCAGAAAACCTAGTTCGCCCATCCGTTTAACCTGCTCAGCTGGAAATCGGGCTTCGTTATCACGTTCGATAATGCCAGGCAATAGCTCATTCTGGGCGAAATCGCGGGCAGCTTCCTGAACAGCGAGGTGCTCTTCCGATAAATTAAAATTCAATCCTTGTAATTCCAGATTTACTGATGCCATTTGACTTGTTCTATATGATGCCAGTTAGAAAAGATACACTCAACAATTATCAAATATACGGTAATTTTACAACTAGTATGCATGCATACTGTTACTCGATCAGTAACGTTATTAACTCAGCTGTGCAGGCCGGTTTTTGTTGGCCTTCCAGTTCAAAAACACAACTCATGATTACTTTTAGGCTGTTACCTTGTGGTTCTGCCTGTTGGAGCATGGCACTCATACGTAACCGGCCTCCGACCGGCACGGCATTGATAAACCGAATTTTATTAGCTCCGTAATTAATGCCCATTTTAACTGACTCAACCTTGTAAAGTGCGGCCATTAGTTGGGGGGCCAGAGAAAGTGTTAAATACCCATGAGCAACGGCTGTTTTATATGGCGACTCGCGGGCAGCGCGTTCGGGGTCGGTATGAATCCATTGATGGTCGCCAGTAGCTTGAGCAAACTGATTAACCATTTCCTGGGTAATGGTCAGATAATCAGTTTCGCCGAGTGACTCACCAACTTGGGCAGCAAATTCAGTCAGATTGTTAAACGTTAGCATAAGGCAGCAGGGTTTTAAGCAACTTTGTTATTATGACTGTAACTGGGATTCATACATTTCAAATCGGGAACAATCAGTTAGCGTACCGAAAATTTGGCAATGGGATAAAGCCCTTGATTGCTTTTCACGGCTTTGGACAGGACAGTCAGGTTTTTGCGCCTTTAGAAAAGACACTAGGTGGCCAATTTACTATTTACGCCATTGATTTGTTCTTTCATGGAAATAGTCATTACAGCGAATCAAAACTTCTCACAAAAAAAGATTGGGCAGAAATACTGATCGCTTTTCTGGAAAAACAAGGTGTGAATCGATTCTCATTATTAGGCTTCAGCCTCGGTGGACGGGTGGCATTGAGCAGCATTGAAGCACTGGCAAATCGACTCGATCAGTTGATTTTGATTGCGCCCGATGGCATTACGCGTTCTTTTTGGTATCGACTTGCAACCGGTTCAAGTGTAGGAAGAAGGTTATTTCGCTATGTGATGGACCATCTTTCCTTATTGAATGGCGTTGGGCATATACTTACTCAGTTTGGCCTGTTGAATCGAACAGTTATGCGCTTTGTAGAGATATCGTTGGCTACTACGGAGCAACGAGATTTGGTATACGCAACCTGGACACAGTTGCGACAAATTCAGCCTGACTTAATTAAAATCAGTGATCTGTTAAACCGAAATAAAGTAAGCGTTCGATTTTTTACCGGACAGTTTGATCGGCTTGTTCCCGGTTTCTACATCCTACCCTTAACCCGCAAACTTCAATATTACGAACTAACCGTGCTGAAAACTGGCCACAACCGGTTAGTTGAATTGGTAGGCGAGCAGTTTATGCAAATAAGGGATTGATCTTGGTCCTTATTGATTTTTACAACATAACCGAGCCACTATCCCATAGGGATTAAACAGCGCAGCGTTGCCGGGCCGCCGGTGCGGTAGAACAAAGAGAGTATCTGTTAGCCAGCGTACCGTTAGGTACGCCACCGATTACGTACCTGACGGCACGTCAAACAATGAGCACCGCTGTTTTCTACCGACGCTACGCTGTAGAGGCCCTAAGGGCCAAAATCATTAGTTACTTCAACGCCTTTTGAATAGCGTGCCACAATCCCACGATGGATACAACGACCAGACCAATAATAATGTACTGCGTCCACGAACTCTGATTAGGGTTCTCTAATAGCGTTTTTATTTCATGAGCCTCATGCCCCGACCAGATTGCCAACAGTGTTCGGGGGGTCATTCCAAGAAAACCGCCCAGCAAAATATTTTTTAGGTGTGCGCCCGACAGAGCGAACATAAGATTGGTCAGACCGAAGGGCAGAACGGGCGAGAGCTTGGCGAAAAAAATTACTTCTAACTCTTTATTCAAAATCCGGTCGAGCACTGATTGTGCTTTGGGATTCTGGCGGATGAAGTTTAGAAAATGGTCGTGGTCGAACCAATGAACAGCTGTATTAATAAAAAGAATACCCCCGAAGTTGATCACAAACATTGGCAAAATGGCATGCCAACCCAGGAAATAGCCGAAAATAAGCGCGAGCATAGTGGGCGGAGTCAGACCCGCGGAAGTAATCGCGCAGATTAGCGTAATAATTGCCCATTGCCAGCTAGTAAACCCTGCAATAACAGGTTCATAGACAATAGCATAGTAGGTCAGCACGGATGTAAAGACAATCGGTGTGACGGAGAGAACGATGCCTGCGATAGCAGGTCCGGTCATATTTTTAAGAATGGCGTTTTTCACTACCTATCAAACTGTGGGACAGGCCATGTGGTTTTGCCATTGTGCTACGACGCATTGGTTGCGTTATATTCTTCACTACTTTCGGCTTATGAAATTCGCCACCAAAGCCATCCATGCCGGCATCGAACCGGATCCTACTACGGGCGCAATTATGACGCCCATATATCAGACATCGACCTACGTACAGGAATCGCCGGGTAAGCACAAGGGCTATGAGTACGCCCGGACGCAGAACCCCACTCGAACAGTATTGCAGAATAACCTAGCAGCGCTCGAAAATGGTAAGCATGGCATCTGTTATGCGTCGGGGCTTGGCGCAACGGACGCCATTTTAAAGCTGTTCAAACCTGGTGATGAAATCATTGCCAGTAACGATTTATATGGTGGTACCTACCGGATTATGGTTCGTGTTTTTCAGGAGTTTGGTCTCCGCTTCAAGTTTGTTGGCCTGGAGAATCCAGCTAATCTGGAAGCGGCTATTACGCCCGCAACGAAGATGGTCTGGATTGAAACGCCAACTAATCCACTACTGCGTTTAGTCGATATTAAAGCCATCGCAGCCATTACTAAAGCACGTAATATCCAACTCGTAGTTGATAATACGTTTGCTTCGCCCTACCTACAAAACCCACTCGATTTAGGCGCTGATATTGTGATGCACTCCGTCACGAAATACCTTGGCGGCCACTCTGACACGGTTATGGGGGCTATTGTTTTAAACGACGATGAAACCGCTCAACGGCTGGCATTTATTCAAAATGCGTGCGGAGCCGTACCTGGGCCGCAGGATTGCTTTCTAGTGCTACGGGGTATAAAAACATTACACATCCGGATGCAGCGGCACTGCGAAAATGCGTTGAAAGTGGCTCAGTATCTCCAACAGCATCCGAAAGTAAGTCAGGTCTATTATCCTGGGTTGGAGTCGCATCCCGGTCACGAACTGGCTAAAAAGCAGATGCGCGGTTTCGGCGGTATGCTATCGTTTGAGCTGAAAGGCGATTCGATGCCCGAAGCGGTTCGGGTGATGGAAAGTTTTGAGGTATTCTCGCTGGGCGAGTCGTTAGGGGGTGTTGAGTCGTTATGCACGCACCCGGCTAGTATGACTCATGCCAGTATACCTAAAGAAGAACGGGAAAAAAATGGCCTGAAAGATACCCTTATTCGGCTCAGTGTCGGTATTGAGGATGTGGATGACTTAATTCAGGATTTGGAAAGAGCAATTGGATAATCTAAACCGTGATTGTGGGGTTAACTGATTCACTATGATTTCTTTCACAGAAAACCTAATGACTAAATTCATAGTGAATCAGTTAATCTTAAAAATCACAGTTCAGGCATTTTAAAACCGTACTCTAACCCCCGCCAAAAAATTCCGTCCTGCTTGCGGAAAATACGCGTTATCAGCCGCGACTTTACCTTCTGAGACGTAAGCATAGGTATAGCCGTTCGACTCATATAGCTCGTTTAAAACGTTGTTGAACAGTAGCGTAAACGCAATTTCCTGCGCGAATTTTGGTTTCAGCGAATAAATCAGACGGATATCGTTAGTAAAGTAGGGGTTCAGTTTCCGACTTTCGTTAGATGTATTATCCAGATATTGCTTACCCACGTATTTCGACAATAAGCTCAGTTCAAGGCCTTTCGCAGGGGTAAACATTAGCTGCGATCCGACAATTACGTTCGGTGAGAACGAAATATCGGTCTGGTTATACTGGCGACTATCCTGAGCGCCTGTGTCGAAATTGTCCAGATACTCTGTAAAGTTCTTTACTTTATTCTGGCTGAGCGTTGTATTAACGTTCCAGCGTAGTTGTTTAGCTAATCGTACGCCAAGTTCCAGTTCCAGACCAGCCCGGTAACTTGTCGGAATATTGACCCGGTTGTAGGCGCCTACATCATTAATCTGCCCCGATAATACCAGTTGATTCTGGTAATCCATATAATACGCATTAGCTGTAAACGCCAGTTTCGTCGTCTGAATTTTATAACCGGCTTCGTAATCAATCAACTGCTCAGCTTTTGGTCGACTCACTGGTGTCGACTGTGTATAATCGTCGCGGTTTGGTTCGCGGTGGCCTACTCCAACCGATGCGTAAACGGTGCTGTGGTCATTAATTGAGTATGTCAGGCCAGCTTTTGGATTGAAAAACGTTAGGTTAACACTTTGCTGTACATTCTGTAACTGACTATTAAAACCCAGAAACGAGTAGCCAACCGTGCGCACTTGGAGATCCAGAAACCCATTCAACGAACTAGCGAACTGATAGAACGCTTTGGCATACAGATTAAAATCTGTTTTTATGGCATTATCGCTATAATAACGATCCCTGATGTTCGTATTTCCAGCCACTCGCGCCCAGATAATCTCCCCATAATGGTCACCATTATACTGGTTCCAACCTCCGCCAATGTTCGCCGTTAGTTTTCCCAAGCCGTTGTAATCGAACGAGAAAACTGATCCGTAGAAGCCATTGGCCAACCATTTCCGTCGGATGATATCAGTTTGTCGGATAGTTGAATCGCCGACAACTACATTCGGAAGACCATATTTACTGAAGCTATCGTTGGGCTTAAGTTCTTCATAATAACCTTTTCCCTTTGTGTAAAATAATGACGCGTTTAACCGCCAAGCCTTAGATAAGCCGAATGAGCTAATTAATTGATAATTATCCTGTTGGTAGTTGTCAGTCTGATTATCGTAGGTGAATGAATTATAGGTACGATTTGTCTGAAGAAGGTTTTCCGGCACACCGTTCCAGGCTTGATAAGTCTGCTCCTGTCCCGAAAAAATATTCAGCCGGATAAAACTCTTTTCCGAATAATAGCCGCCCGATACATAAAACGATTTCAGATTGGAGAAGGCCCGATCAATGTAGCCATCAGAATGAATAGACGAAAGTCGGGCATCCAGCACAAAATGATTATTTAATAGACCCGTCCCGGCCAATATAGTCGCCTTACGTGTCCCGAAAGACCCCGCCGACAGATTCGCTTCAGCATAAGGCTTAGTCTGTAAGGTATTCGTCTGAATATTAACCGAGGCCCCAAACGCCCCCGCACCGTTGGTTGACGTACCCACACCCCGCTGAATTTGAATGCTACTCACAGACGAGGCAAAATCGGGCATATCCACAAAGAACGTTCCCTGTGATTCGGCATCATTGTACGGAATACCGTTGAGTGTTACGTTCACCCGCGTCTCATCCGACCCCCGAATCCGGAAACCCGTGTAACCAACACCCGCGCCTGCGTCGGACGTAGTTACCAGTGAAGGTGTAAAATTGAGGAGTTGTGGAATATCCTGACCCAAATTGAGCTTATCCAGGTCCCGTCGCGACACATTTGTGTAAGCAATGGCCGACTTCTGATTGGCCCGGGTTGCACTCACGACTACTTCGTCTACGGCAATGGCAGTTTTTTGCAGAGTTACCGTCACCGTAGAGCTTTGAGCTAGGTCAATAGTCTGTGTGTAAGTCTCATAGCCAAGCAAAGAAATCCGCAGTGAAACCTGTCCCGGTTTCAGATTCGATAGCCGAAAAGCACCACTAGCATCTGTAAATGTGCCTGTGTAGGTTCCTTCAAGCGTAACCGCTGCACCGGGCAGCGTACCGGATTTACCATCAGCATCGCTGACAGTACCGGAGATAGACAATTGCGCCCAGACGGGCAGATTCGATAGCCACAGTAGAGCTACCAGTAAAGTAAGATAGGTCGTCTGTTTTTTCATGACGAAAAAGCGTGACGATAGGCAAGGGGCCAAACCTACCTTTGGTTGGAAATAAACAGTGAATAAAACCAATTCCCTTCGCAGCATTACCCGCGCAGGTTCGATGGGTATAATCTCAGCCCGTTATATTGGGGCACCCCTTAATAAGATTAGCGGTGCAAAAGTAAAGTAAATTTTAACAAACAAGACATAATGGTTGTCGTTCTGAAAATAGGTTGGTTTCTGGCATGATTTTAACTGTGGACAACAGAAATCATGGATAGTAGGGTTACAAGGATAGAATTGATTTATAAACTTTTGAGCACTACCCTTTTCCGCTATAGTAAATATTCCTAATTTTGCAGTCCAAATTGCAAAAGCATGAGCAAGAAGAACACCGGATTGGAGTTTTTGGAAGACCCCGACGCGTTGGCTGGTCAGTTTGAGCGGGCCGAATATTTTTTTGAAGAAAACAAGAATGTAGTTTTTGGCATACTCGGCGGCATTGTCCTGTTGGTTCTTGGTTATTTCGGATATCGCTATTATATCGGTAGCCAAGATGACACAGCCCAAATCGAAATGTTTCCATCGGTATATCAACTCGAAGCTGATTCGACCAAAAAAGCCTTGAACGGCGATGGTAAAACGCCTGGTTTATTGTCAGTTGCTGATAGTTACGGCTCAACGCCAGGCGGTAACCTGGCCGAGTTTTACGCTGGTGTAGGTTTACTGAAAGAAGGTAAATACGATGACGCAATCGAGCACCTAAAAAGCTTTAGTGCATCGGATTTGCTGGTGCAGGCGCGTGCCTACGCATTGATTGGTGATGCCTATATGGAGAAAAAAAGTTTCGATGAAGCTGCTGACTATTACCGCAAAGCCGCTGATTATAAGCCTAATAAATTCTTTACGCCCGCTTATCTGACTAAACTGGCTGTTGCTCAAGAGCAGGCCAAGCAGAACGAAAAGGCTATTGAAACCTATAACGAGATTATTGAGAAATACGCTCAATCAGCCGAAGCTGTTAGTGCCAAGAAGTATAAATCCTTGCTCGAAGCAACCGTCGGTGAGTCATAAGCGTACTTGAACAATCAACACAGCAAAGGACAAAACCGACACAGGTTTTGTCCTTTTTTATTGTCTGAATTGTAAACCCGTTCTCAAATGGCATCTGAACTAAAAAATCTTAGTGTTTTCTCGACTGATAAGCTACCTGATATCGGCAATCATCGGTTCGCGATCCTGGTATCTGAATGGAATACGGAAGTTACCGAAGCGCTGTTTACTGGCGCTTATCAAACGCTGCTTCAGCACGGCGCAAAGTCTGAAAACATTATTCGAGGTAATGTGCCTGGTAGCTATGAGCTTAGTCTTGGCTCGTTATGGTTTGCCCAGCGCGACGACATTGACGCTGTAATTGCACTTGGTTGCGTGATTCAGGGTGAAACAAAACACAATGATTATATCAATCATGCTGTAGCGCAGGGCCTAACCAATGTTAGTCTGAAAACCAGTAAGCCCGTTATTTTTGGTGTCCTAACACCAAACGATCAACAGCAGGCAATCGATCGGGCAGGCGGCAAACACGGCAACAAAGGTGATGAAGCCGCTATTACGGCTATTAAAATGCTTGGATTACAGGAACAAATTTTAAAGAGCGAAAGAGCGGAAGAGTGAAAGAATGGCGCTGTAACAATAATGTCGCGCCCGCTTTTCACTTGTTCACTCGTTCATTAATTCACAATTAACCATGCACGTCTGGAAATTTGGTGGTACGTCGGTTGGGAAACCCGAACGTATGCAGTCCATCCGCAATCTGATTACTGAAGACGATACTCGTAAAATTGTCGTTTTGTCGGCGCTGTCCGGTTCAACCAATGCTTTGTTAGCCATTGGTGAGTCACTGAAAGCAAACAATGATGCTGATGCGTATACTAAAATCGATACGCTGAAAGCTCATTACGACAGCTTCATTGATGAGCTATATAAAACTGACGAAGGCAAAGCGGCTGGTCAGAAAATCATTGATAATGAATTCTCGTTTATCCGTTCCCTAACGGGTATTAAGCCATTCACGCTTAAGCAAGAGAAAGAGTTAGTGGCTGAAGGTGAATTGCTAAGTACCCAGATTTTCCAAGCTTTTCTGGTTGAAGAAGGTGTTCCGTCGACACTATTACCTGCGCTGGAGTTTATGCGGATTGATGCCGACAACGAACCGGAAATCCAATATACCGAGCAAAAACTAAGCGAAATGTTGCCGCAACATGACGATAAGCAGATTATTGTCACGCAAGGCTTTATCTGCCGTAATCCCCGTGGTGAGGTCGATAATCTGAAACGTGGTGGTTCCGATTATACGGCTTCGTTGATAGGTGGTGCCATCCGGGCGGAAGAAATTCAAATCTGGACCGATATTGACGGAATGCATAACAACGACCCGCGTATTGTGAAAAACACGTTTCCAGTACGTGAATTGACGTTTGACGAAGCGGCTGAATTAGCTTATTTCGGTGCAAAAATCCTGCATCCGTCGACCATCACACCCGCCCGGATGTTTGGTGTGCCAGTACGGTTAAAGAATACCATGGATCCTGCTGCGCCCGGTACGCTCATTGCCGATCGGCCCGGGTCATCGGCCGCGTCAAGCGATGTTTTCAAAGCGATTGCCGCCAAAGATGGTATAACGGCCTTGTATATACATTCGACTCGTATGCTGAATGCGTACGGATTCCTGCGTCGGATTTTCGAAATTTTCGAGAAGTATAAGACGCCGGTCGATATGATTACCACCTCGGAGGTGTCGGTCTCAGTTACGATTGATAATACTGAACGCATTCAGGAAATTACAGACGAACTGAGCACTTTCTGTACGCTGGAGGAGCCTGATTACGACCAAACTATTATCTGCGTTGTGGGTAATTTTAGTGCTGATAATGAGGGGGTTGCTGTTCGGGTGTTTAACGCGATGAAAAACATTCCAATCCGGATGGTTTCATATGGCGGCACCGAAAGTAACCTATCGTTGCTGGTGCATGGTAAGTATAAAGCCGATGCGCTCAATGCGTTGAATGAAGGCTTGTTCTCTGCCTAATTCTGTTAACATGAGACCTAAAAGGTTTATATAACCTTCTAGGTATGTTTCATTGACGTAATCAAACGTCTTATTGACACAAACTAATGCTTCAACTTCCCTTCATTCGCGAAAATAAAGAGACTATTCTGGCAGGTCTTCAAAAACGATATTTTGCTAATGCCGAAACCGTTGTTGACCAAGTACTAACCTTGGATCAGCAACGGCGTGATACCCAACGTGAGCTTGAAGACGTGTTGGCTCAGTCAAACGCTAAAGCGGGACAAATTGGTGCTTTGATGAAAGCGGGTGATAAAATAGCTGCCGAGGCCGCAAAAGCTGAAACAGCCACGCTTAAAGCTCGTTCTAAAACCCTTGCTGATACACTTCGTCAAATCGAAACTGATTTGCAGACGGTATTAGTCACTATTCCGAATATACCGCATAGTAGCGTTCCGCAGGGCCGCAGTGCTGAGGATAACGAGGTGGTATTAGAACATGGCGAGAAGCCTGTTTTGCATGAGGGCGCGCAACCACATTGGGAGTTGATCAAGAAATACGACATTATCGATTTCGAGCTGGGCGTGAAGATTTCGGGGGCAGGCTTTCCAGTATATAAAGGAAAAGGCGCGCGAATACAGCGGGCCATGATTAACTTCTTCCTGGACGAAGCGCTAAGTGCTGGCTATTTTGAAGTACAACCGCCAATTGTGGTTAATGAGGATTCGGGTTTTGGGACAGGTCAACTGCCTGATAAGGAAGGACAGATGTATTATGTCACAGAAGACAGGTTATATCTGATTCCGACAGCCGAGGTTCCTATCACGAACATTTATCGCGATGTGATTCTTTCAGAAGGGCAGTTACCAATCAAAAACGTCGGTTATACGCCTTGTTTCCGGCGAGAAGCCGGTTCTTGGGGTGCTCACGTTCGTGGACTTAACCGTTTGCACCAGTTCGATAAGGTTGAAATTGTTCGAATTGAAAAGCCTGAAAATTCATATGCTGCCCTCGAAGAAATGAGTCAGCATGTGCAGGGCTTGCTTCAAAAATTGGAGCTACCATACCGCGTACTACGACTGAGTGGTGGCGATATGGGTTTCACATCGGCCTTAACCTACGACATGGAAGTCTGGTCGGCAGCTCAACAGCGTTGGCTGGAAGTAAGCTCGGTGTCTAACTTTGAAACCTACCAAGCTAACCGGCTGAAGTTGCGGTCTAAACTAGAAGGCAAAATGCAGTTATTACATACGCTTAACGGTTCAGCCTTAGCACTACCACGGATTCTGGCGTCAATCCTGGAAAATAATCAGACGCCAGAAGGCATTCGGATTCCGAAAGTTCTGGTTCCATACTGCGGTTTCGAGATGATTGCTTAACAATCACAGGAGTAATTACCATAACCCGGATAACGGGGCGATAGCTTGCCCGAAACACTGATGACACGGTCGAGAGGAATAATCTCGCCAGTGGCTAATTCGAGTTGTTCAATACCTGCCTCCTGAACAAGTTGTTTAATTATCACATCAGTTTTGATGAACTCGTTTAGGTCAGTTAGGTATTCAAGCCGTACGAATTTGCCAGGAATAATGGCCGTCCGAAATGTTACTTCGTCAGCTAGCGAGTTAGAGTAATTCAGGTTCGTTTCCATACCGAATCAACAATGTCTAAAAACGAAACGTGCCCTGATTCATAATCGGGGCACGTTTCGTTTATTGTGGATGCTGTAGGAATTTCTAGTATCCTACCGCTTCCAGTTGCTTCTGGAATTCGCGCAGAATAGTCTCCTTCATCGCAATTTTACGCTTCTGCGTATTAATCTTGTTCAGAGCCTGCTTATCCTCATCGTTATTAGGATCTAGACCGTCAGCGTCCTGCAAGGCGAATTGCAAATCGCTTTTCTCCCGTCTGACGAGATATTCCATTTCCCGGATTTTCGTCCGAATCTGTTCTGCCTTACTCTTAAGGTCAAAAGCTGGATATTTACGGGTCAGCACACGGCCGAGATAGCTAAGCTCGAAAATCTTATCACAAGCAGACCGGAATCGTTCATTGAGTGTTTTATCCTGCATTTTAAACGGTACACGAATCTCTTTCCAGCTATTTAGCAGCACCTTAGCCCGCTCAGCAGCCGCGAAAATGTCCGACTGTTTCGATAGCTTTTCCGCTTCGTCGACCATTTTCATTTGAGCCTCGATCCGTGGGTCAAGCTTTTTCTCGATCACAATGCCCTTCGCGTCGTTATACTTCGCATAGAACATCGTAGTGGCCCGCTTGAACTGCTTATACAGCTTACCACTTTTCTTAATCGGCACTTCGCCAACCTGTTTCCAGGCATTATTCAGCTTCCGGACTTCCTGAAAAGCCGCGTCCAGATCACCCAGACGATTGGCCCGGAAGGCTAGGCGGATCAACTCATCATACTTATCCAGACGTTCCTGAATAATTTTGTTCTGTTCGTTGAAGAATTCGCGACGCCGTTGAAAAAAGCCATCCAGCAATTCCTGGAATCGCCCTTCGACCTCAGTTTCGACTGATTTATCGACAGGTCCGGTTTTAATCCATTTCGTCTTGATTTCCTGTAACGCATCGGCCGTCGTACGCCAATCCGTGCTGTCGGCAATAGTTTCGGCTTCGGCAATCAATGCCCGTTTGATGTCGTAATTTTTACGCTGATTAACTGTGATTAAATCAGCCAGCAGTTTTTCCTGGTCATCCAGGCGTTCGAGCAAAGGAGGAAAATCGCCGAGTGCATCGAAGCCCAGCAGTTTCTTCCGAAGCTGCACCAGTTTAGTTAGATAAGAGCCCTTGTTCTGAGCTTCTTCAATATCCTTCTCTAACTGGCCGACTTTGTTCTCCGCGATAATGAAGCGATTCTTAAAATAATCGAGCGCTTCTTGTTCAGTGCGTTTAACTTCGCCAATCTGGCGGTCTTCATAATTCAGGTAGCCTTTCAAAAATACCTTTCCGTCTTTGACGTAACCGTATTCGTCTACCAGGGAAGCGTTTTCCATTACTATTCTTGGTTAAGGCTGCGCTGTAGGTTAATTTTGAGGATTGTTGCTCAACCACAAATCTATTAGAAATTAATGAGTCAGGAAACCATAATCTTCTCTATGGCAGGCGTGAGTAAAAATATTCCGCCTAACCGACAAATCCTAAAGAATATATACCTTTCCTTCTTTTACGGTGCTAAAATAGGCGTTTTAGGCTTAAACGGGTCGGGTAAGTCTACGCTATTACGCATCATTGGTGGTATAGACAAAAATTATACCGGAGAAGTCGTCTTTTCGCCTGGTTACTCCGTTGGGATGCTGGAGCAGGAGCCAAAACTGACGCCCGGTAAGACGGTTCGTGAGGTTGTAGAAGAAGGTGTACAGCATGTAGTCGATTTATTAAAAGAGTTTGATGAGATTAACGAAGCGTTTGGTGATCCTGATGCTGACTTCGATAAATTAATTAATCGGCAGGGAGAAGTTCAGGAAAAGCTAGACCACTACAACGCCTGGGAACTCGACCAAAAGCTGGAACAAGCGATGGATGCCCTGCGCTGCCCACCGCCGGATGCGCTGATTGATAATCTTTCGGGAGGTGAAAAACGCCGGGTTGCGTTATGCCGTTTGCTGCTTCAGCAACCCGATGTATTGCTATTAGACGAGCCGACCAACCACCTTGATGCGGAGTCAGTGCTTTGGCTGGAAGAACACCTGCGACAGTATGCCGGTACCGTAATCGCCGTTACGCACGATCGTTATTTTCTGGATAATGTAGCGGGCTGGATTCTGGAGCTGGATCGGGGAGAAGGTATTCCCTGGAAGGGTAATTATTCATCTTGGCTGGAACAGAAGCAGAACCGATTAGCTAAGGAAGAAAAATCTGAATCGAAGCGGCAGAAAACGCTTCAGCGGGAATTAGAGTGGGTTCGTATGGCACCCAAAGCCCGGCAAGCCAAGTCGAAAGCCCGGCTAGGAGCTTACGAGCGGCTGCTTGATGAAGATAACCGTCAGAAAGAAGAACGGCTCGAAATTTTCATTCCGTCTGGCCCACGATTAGGTGCCAAAGTGATTGAAGCCGACGACGTAGCGAAAGCGTTTGGCGATCGACTGTTGTTTGAGCATTTAGGGTTCCGCCTGCCGCAAGGTGGTATTGTGGGTATTATCGGACCAAATGGTGCTGGTAAAACGACCCTTTTCAAACTCATTACTGGTCGCGACAAACCTGACACTGGTACGTTCGACGTGGGCGAGACTGTAAAAGTCGCTTATGTTGATCAGGAACACGATGGACTTGATCCGGATAAAACTGTTTTTGAAACGGTTTCAGGTGGCAACGAGTGGATTATGTTAGGTGGGAAACAGTCGAATGCCCGTGCGTACGTAAGCCGATTTAACTTCGCCGGAGCCGATCAAGAAAAGAAAATCGGCATGTTGTCAGGAGGAGAGCGAAATCGAGTTCACCTGGCCATGATGCTGAAAGAAGGCGCTAATCTGTTACTATTAGATGAACCGACCAACGACCTAGATATCAATACCTTACGGGCGCTGGAGGAAGGGTTAGAAAATTTCGCGGGATGTGCCGTAGTGATCAGCCACGATCGCTGGTTCCTTGATCGCATTGCCACTCATATTCTAGCCTTTGAAGGTAATTCGCAGGTTTATTGGTTTGAGGGTAATTTTTCGGAATACGAAGAAAACCGGCGCAAACGTCTGGGAACCGAGGCTACGCCAACGCGGATTAAATATAAAAAGCTCGTTCGGTAAATAAACGGGTGACTATATACAGACGCTTGTTTACTTTACATAATCCTTTCGCGACTAATAAGCGTATTGATTTTGGCATTATATTCGTTGACTGTTTGAGCGTAGTTAAACACCTGAGTTAAAGCATAAGACAGACATTATATTCATGAAAAAATTACTGATTTTAGGGGTGGTATTAGCCACATTATCACTTGGGTCATGCGCCCGCCGAGCCAACTGCCCAGCTTATGGCAGCGTGCAAAAACCTGCAACGTCGCAGGTACGCGTGTAAAGGTTTTGAATTTTGATAAAAGCAAAGGCCATCATTTAAAAGAAATGATGGCCTTTGCTTTTATGACTCAGCCCAGTCCAGTACAAATCGCGAGGCTTCCAGCAAATTCGGAGCACATCCATCGCATTCCTCAGTCAGCTGCGAATCGTGCGTGATGCGAACCGTTCGGACACCTGCTCGTTTGCCAGCCTGCATATCCCGTGAGGCATCGCCAATCATCCACGACGCGTCGGGTTCGATGTTGTATTTAGCGATTGCCTTTTCGATTAGTAATGACCCTGGTTTGCGGGTCAATGATTCAGTATCATACCGGGGGTGATGAGGGCAGTAATAAATATCGTCGATGAGTTTACCGCACTGATCCTGCAAATAGTTATAACAGGTCATTACGTCATCGCGGGTGTAAAGCCCCTTGGCTATACCGGCCTGATTTGTAATAACGATAAGTAGATAACCGGCCTCTTTCAGTAAGCGTAATGCTTCGGGTACGCCGTCAGGAATAATAAAATCTTCTACCCGGTAGACATAATCGGTCCGGTCTTCGTTCAGAACACCGTCACGGTCTAAGAAGATGCATTTATTCATGAGATATTCGTCTATTTACAAAGCAATAATGCAATTATTTAGCTAAATAATTGCATTATTGCTTTGTAAATACTTGTGAAATTGGGCCTTTATGAGTGTATCACTTTCATAATGAGACTCATAACAAATCTGAAAATTATATTAATTACGCTCCTAGATCATACAGCCGTTGCTGCAACGCCTGACTTTTTGATTCAGCGTCGGCAAGTTTCTGGCGTTCACGTTCGACTAGTTCAGGTTTGGCATTGGCTACAAACTTTTCGTTCGACAGCTTCTTAAGTGTTGACTCCCGAAAGCCAAGTATGTAATCCAGTTCCTTGCGCGTGTTAGCGATTTCCTGTTCAGCATCAATCTCTCCGGCGATATTAACGAAGAACTCATCACTCTTGATCAAGAAAGAGAGCCCGGCAGCTTTATCCTGAACATAATCAATCTGAGAAACATTAGCCATTTTACGAATCAGCGCATCGAGTGGCTCAAATCGCTCAGTGGCAGACGTTTTAATCGCTAATGGCAATGCCACTTTTGGCGAAATCTGCCGGGCATTACGAATATTGCGAACGTTTGTAATTACCTCAAACAGTGTGTCAAAATCAGTCAGAAGTTGCGAGTTAACCGCGTCTGCTTTCGGGAAAGAGGCAATGCAAATGCTATCGCCCGGCTGCCGCTCACGGATGTCCTGCCAGATTTCTTCCGTAATAAACGGCATAAATGGGTGAGCTAGGAGCATCAGTCGTTCAAAGAAGTTAATCGTAGCCTCGTAAGTTACTCGATCAATAGGCTGCTCGAAACCGGGTTTAATCAACTCCAGATACTGCGAACAGAAATCGTCCCAGATCAGCTTATAAATGGCCTGCAAGGCATCCGAAATGCGGAACTTGCTGAAATCATCTTCAATCTGAATCAACGTCGCGTTCAGTTTCGATTCGAACCAATTTACAACTAACTGTTGACCGGGCTCTATTGGTTTATCGACAATTTGCCAGCCTTTTACCAACCGAAACGCATTCCAGATTTTGTTGCTGAAATTTCGGCCCTGCTCAACCAGTTTTTCATCGAACATCAGGTCATTACCCGCGGCTGAACTAAACAGCATTCCCGTTCGCACGCCGTCGGCCCCGTATTTTTCGATTAGGTTGAGTGGGTCCGGCGAATTTCCGAGCGACTTCGACATTTTTCGCCCGATTTTGTCACGGACAATACCTGTTAGATAAACGTTTTTAAACGGTGCTTCACCGCGGTATTCGTAGCCAGCAATAATCATCCGGGCTACCCAGAAAAATAGAATTTCGGGAGCAGTTACCAGGTCATTAGTTGGATAGTAATAGTTAATATTTGGGTTATTCGGGTCCTGTAAACCATCAAACACCGACATCGGCCAGAGCCACGACGAAAACCAGGTGTCGAGTACATCTTCATCCTGCGTTAGGTCGGCTTCGGTCATGGCAAAGAGTAGCTTTTCGTGCTGGACTTTCTCCAGCGCTTCGTGCTTGTTTTTCGCTACGATGATCGTTCCGTCCTGCATGTAAAACGCTGGAATCCGCTGACCCCACCACAATTGACGGCTAATACACCAGTCATGCACGTTCTCCATCCACGACCGATACATATTCTTGAACTTCGGCGGAACGAGCTGAATAGTATCGTCCATGACATTATCAAGCGCCGGTTTCGACAGTTCCTTCATTTTCAAGAACCATTGCAACGACAGCTTAGGCTCGATCACCGCACCCGTCCGTTCTGACGTACCTACATTTGATTTGTAATCTTCCGTCTTAAATAGATTACCCGACTCTTCCAGCAGTTTAATAATAGCTTTCCGAGCGGCAAAGCGATCCTGCCCAACCAAAATCTGTGCCTTCTCATTCAGCGTACCATCATCGCTCAGAATGTCAATGACCGGCAGATTATGCTTAATACCTAATGCATAGTCGTTTGGGTCATGGGCAGGGGTAACTTTCAAACCACCCGTACCAAAATCAATCGCTACGTAGTCATCCGTAATAATCGGAATCTCCCGGTTAATGAGAGGAATAATAGCTTTCTTGCCGTGCAGGTGCTTATACCGTTCATCGTCTGGATTTACGGCAATGGCCACGTCGGCCATGATCGTCTCTGGCCGGACTGTAGCAATGGTGATGTAGCTAGGGATATCTCCCTCTGCTCTTTGCCCTTTGCTCTCTGCTATCTCATACCGGATATAGACCAGCTTCTGCTGAATTTCCTTGGTGATAACCTCTTCATCAGAAACGGCCGTACGACCCTGTGGGTCCCAGTTTACCATACGGACACCGCGGTAAATGTGGCCCTTATTATAAAGATCAACAAAAACGTCGATAACGGAATCGTAAAGTGCTGGTTCCATCGTGAAGCGCGTCCGGTCCCAGTCGCAGGAAGCGCCTAGTTTGCGAAGTTGCTTTAGGATAATACCGCCGTATTTATGCGTCCATTCCCAAGCATACTTTAGGAACTCATCGCGGGTTAAGTCCTGCTTCCGAATGCCTTGCTCCTTAAGCATAGCTACGACCTTAGCCTCTGTAGCAATGCTGGCATGGTCAGTACCGGGCACCCAGCAGGCATTTTTACCTTCCATACGGGCCTTACGCACCAATACGTCCTGAATCGTATTATTGAGCATGTGACCCATGTGCAGAACGCCTGTTACGTTCGGAGGAGGAATAACGACCGTATAAGGCTCGCGCTCATCGGGGGTTGACTTAAAGAAGTGGTTATCAATCCAGTATTGATACCATTTCTCCTCGATTTCCTGGGGTGCGTATGTCTTTGAAATCATCAGTGAAAAGCGGGCATGGCCCAATTAAGTTGCAAAAATAAACCCGTCTCAGGAAATACCGGACGGGCTGTTGATTCTATGTTAAGAACAAGCGTCTTCAGTCCGGCCAATAGGGCACCACCACGGGGCAGACCACACCGACGCGCTCGTTTAAGAAGCAATTCGTTTTGCCGATCGTATTGATTCCCTGCTTTTGGGGAAGATCAAATACGCTTATTAATAACTGCTTATCCATTTGAATACAGGTCTAACAGTTTCGACTATTCGTACATATTCAGTAACGAATAAGTGCGATGGATTTTCAAACAAATATACTGTATTTTTACTTTCTATGCTTATTTCGTCAGCGCAGCTATGGAATTCGGAAAAATACATAACCTCGATGCTGTTAATCTGACCCTTCCACCTGGCTCGGCTTTCAACGCCCGTATTTGGGAGTCGGTTGATCCGTCGCCCAAACCAACTGTATTCATCGGTGGACCTATCTGGGCTAATAAAGAGTATGTCGGCCGAGTTTATCCATCAACAGCAAAAGAGCGTGATTTTCTGCATTATTATACCCGCCAATTCAACACCATTGAATTGAATCTGACCCATTATCAGATTCCAACAGCAGGTATGATTGAAAAGTGGAAAGCCGAAGCCGCGGGTTCGCCAAGTCGGCCTGGGTTTACATATTGCCCGAAGTTTCCGCAGGCAATCAGCCACGAACGACAGCTGGTAGCCACTGAATCGCTGACGGAAGAGTTTGTCAACGCGGTGCTGAATCTGGAAGAATTTCTGGGTATGACGTTTCTGCAACTACCCCCAAACTTCAGTCCCGATAAGTGTCCGGTTCTGGAAACGTATCTTAAAAGTTTGCCTGATGAACTCGATGTGGCCGTTGAATTCCGGCATCCTGATTGGTTCAGTAAACCCGCCGTTTGGCAGCAAACGCTCGAACGACTTTATGGGCTTCACCGGCATGTGGTTATTACGGATGTAGCTGGTCGACGCGATGTGTTGCACATGGGATTAAGTAGCCCGATTCTGACACTTCGGTTTATTGCCAATGAAGGCCATGCTACGGATTATACTCGTACGGATGCCTGGGTGCAGCGACTAAAAACCTGGTTTGAAAAAGGGCTTCAAACCGCGTATCTGTTCATTCATGGCGGGGCTGATAACGACACAGCGCCCGAACTAATCCTATACTGGATTCGTGAACTGAATAAACATTGTGGTCTGAATCTGCGCGAACCAGTGCTCCAGCCTAAAGTAGTGCAGGGAAGTTTGTTTTGAACTATATTGCAGTCTATGAACTACAAGGAACGAATAGTTTCTGAGCATCAAATAATGCTTGGGAAACCTGTTATCAAAGGTACTCGTATTACGGTTGAATTACTTCTACGTAAATTATCAGAAGGAGCCACAAATTCTGATTTGCTATTAATGTATCCGCATTTGCAGGAAGCCGATATTATGGCTGCTCTTATGTACGCATCCGATATTGTGGCTAATGAGGAGGTGATTATGTTGAATGCAGCATGATTATCGCTGATGAAAACATTGATCACAGCTTAATTGAATCGATCCGGGAATTAGGTATTGAAGTATACTCAGTGTATGAATCGAATCGAGGTATTCGCGATGAAGCTGTAATTGAATCCTCTCGTGAACCACCTCGTATTATTCTGACAGAAGATAAAGACTTTGGTGAATGGGTATTTGCTCATAATGTAAAAGGTGTAAGTGTTCTATTTCTGCGATATCATTTTAAAGAAACGGAAGCTATGCGGCAGATATTGATCAAACTACTATCAGAAAGGCTTATAGATTTGGTTGGGTGCTTTACTACCGTAACGGTTCAAAAAATCAGAACTAGGCGGATTGACTAATCTCATTGCATATCTAAACTGATACAGGATAGTTTGTTTTGATTTACTAGGCTTAGGATTTACCTTTGCTATATGATTTCAGCAACAACCAAACATCGGCATCACCATTCTGGGCGGTAACGCAGCAGAACGAGACGTGCGTGTTTGTGAGTTCGGAGCAATAATTCTGATTTACACAATATACAAAGCCCGGTTCTGCCAACGAGCCGGGCTTTTGCTTTATGAAAACCGTCATTATTAAATACAACGCCGGTAACGTTCAATCGGTTATGTATGCACTGGAGCGGCTGGGAGCCAGTTATTTGCTTACCGATGATGAAGCTGAAATCCGCTCAGCAGATAAAGTCATTTTTCCGGGCGTAGGCGAAGCCAGCACGGCCATGGCCTATCTGCGGGAACGTGGTCTGGACAAACTGATTCCGTCGCTAAAGCAGCCAGTACTTGGTACGTGCGTTGGTATGCAGCTTATGTGCCGTCACTCGGAAGAAAACGACACGACTTGCATGGGTATTTTTGACATCGACGTTCGACGATTTCCAGCAAAACCGGGATTTAAGGTGCCTCACACGGGTTGGAACAGTATTCATGATTTGCATGGCCAGCTGACAGACGGGATAACTGAAAACGCTTACGTGTACTTTGTTCACAGCTATGCTGCTGACGTTTGTCCGGAAACAACGGCCGTTTGCGATTATGTCCGACCCTTCAGCGCGATGCTGCACCGTGATAATTTCTATGCCGCTCAATTCCATGCTGAAATCAGCGGAGATGTTGGCCAGCAGATGCTTGAAAACTTTCTAAAACTGTAACTTAAACGCGGAGGTCATGGAGTATTACACAGAGAACACAGCATTCTCTGTTTACTCTGTGAATCCTCTGTTTCTCTGTGTTTACTAAAATGCACATCATACCCGCAATTGACCTTATCGAAGGCAAAGCAGTCCGGCTAACCCAGGGCGACTATAATCAGAAAAAGGAATATAATGCCCGACCGCTAGAAGTGGCGCAACAATTTGAGGATGCTGGCTTAACCCGATTGCATCTGGTGGACCTCGACGGCGCTAAAGAAAAGCGGGTTATCAATTGGAAGGTGCTGGAATTGATTGCGTCTAAAACCCACCTGCATATTGATTTTGGCGGTGGCGTTCAATCGGATGAGGATTTACGGATTGTGTTTGAATGCGGTGCTAAACAGGTTACGGGCGGCAGCATTGCCGTTAAGCAGCCCGATGTAATGGAACGTTGGCTTTCCCAACAAGGCACTGAAAAGATTATTCTGGGTGCCGATGCCAAGAACGAAAAAATTGCGGTGAGCGGCTGGGAAGAAGGAACCGATGTGTGGGTGTATGATTTTGTGGAAAAGTGGGTGGAGAAAGGCGTTCAATACGTCATTAGCACCGACGTAGCCAAAGACGGCCTTCTGCAAGGCCCTTCGTTTGACCTATATCGAAACTTACAGGATCAATTTCCGAAGCTAAATATCATTGCCAGCGGAGGGGTCAGCAACATGGCTGATATCGAAACGCTGGCCGACATGAACCTATTCGGCGTAATCGTTGGTAAGGCGATTTACGAAGGACGGGTAACGCTTAAGGAACTACAACTCTTTAATGCCTAATGGATCTCGAATACACTATCAGCCCCGATAAAACCAAGCTTAATCTGGAAGTTATTCACCAATTTCTGAGTCAGGAAGCATACTGGTGTTTAAATATTCCGCTTGACATCGTTCAGCGCTCTATCGAGAATTCGGTTTGTTTTGGTGTATACCAAGATGACAAACAGGTCGGTTTTGCCCGGGTCATTACTGATTTGGCTACGTTTGGGTATCTGGCCGATGTATTTATCCTGCCTGAACACAGAGGTAAGGGGCTATCGAAACAACTGATGGCGTTTATTATGGCGTATCCACCTTTGCAGGGTTTGCGCCGACTCATGCTGGTGACTATGGATGCGCATGGGCTTTATAAGCAGTTCGGCTTCCAGCCAATTGACATTCCTGAAAATACAATGGCTATCAAAGCCTTTACGAAATATTAAATGCTTACGAAACGTATTATTCCGTGCCTTGATATTAAAGATGGTCGCACCGTAAAAGGCACGAATTTCGTTAACCTGCGCGATGCGGGTGATCCGGTTGCTTTAGCCGCTATTTATGCCGAACAGGGTGCCGACGAGCTGGTTTTTCTGGATATAACCGCCACCGTTGACGAACGCAAAACGTTGATCGAACTCGTTCGGAATGTAGCTCATACGATCAATATTCCCTTTACGGTTGGTGGAGGTATTTCATCCGTAGCCGACGTCTCTGCATTATTAAATGCTGGCGCTGATAAAATTTCCATTAACTCATCCGCCGTTCGGAATCCTGATTTAGTCAATGAACTGGCGCTGGAATTTGGTAGTCAATGCGTCGTTGTGGCCATTGATACGCGCTGGATTGAGGTAGAGCAAGGGGAGGAGCCCTTTGCTCACATCGTACACACGCACGGCGGTCGTAAACCAACTGAACTGCATACAATTGCCTGGGCGAAAGAAGTAGAAGAGCGGGGTGCTGGCGAAATTTTGCTTACCTCAATGGATACCGATGGTACAAAAGCTGGTTTCGCACTTGAGCTAACGGCGCAGATTTCCGGCTCGGCCAACATTCCAGTTATAGCTTCTGGCGGAGCCGGAACAATGAATCACTTTGTCGATGTTTTTACAACCGGAAAAGCCGATGCAGGACTAGCTGCTAGTATTTTTCACTTCAAAGAAATTGAGATTCCAGCGTTGAAAGGGTATTTACGCAGGAAAGGAATTGAAATGCGGATTTGATAGCTGAGAATAGAACGCGGATTTTTATGATCGTTATGATTTACGCAGATCATAAGAAATCATAATCATCATAATCATCATAAAAATCTGCGTTCTATTATTTTAAAACTTAAAGCCCAAATCCAGCGAAACAATCCGGTTTTTGGACACTAACTGACTACCGCGAGCTACGTTGATCAAACCACGTTGATAGCTCATACCAAGATTAAACGCATTGTTTCGGTTGATTTTATACTGAATCCCAGTTCCCAATAACAACTCGACATCGCCAAAGCCATATTGACGCTGATCGCCCCCGCTTTCAGCGGCTGTGTATAGACCATTGCGAGCTTGATCTAATGGTTTTTCGGCTAGTTTTACGCTAAGCAGACCACCCGTTTGAATGTAGAGTCGTATGTTAGGTGAAATATTATTGGCTAGTAATTTGACTGTCAGCGGAACCTGGAGATATTGCAGATTATAAACTGACTCTTTTGCGGGTGCGCTAGGATTCCAGCGGCTTTCGCCAAACGTACCAGGCATCTGAAAACCTGACCGTTTGATGGTATACCAGAGGCCCGTGCTGAATGCATAGCGGTCTTTAAAGAAGAAATAATCCAGTGACGGCCCAACACTCATTCGAACACCCGCGCCATTCGTGCGAAAACCGGCGTAAGTACCAGTGCCTTCGGCTGTATTAAGGTCTAGTGATGGCGCAAACCGGATACTCATTTCGATAAGATGACTCGGCCAGGCGTAGTCTGGGCCGGAACCGTAGCCGTTATTTTCGGATGCTTCGGCCGTTTGCTGCTGTTGCTTCTTCCGACGGCGCTTGCGGTCGTCATTATAATCATCCCGATTCTTGTCCTGACCATCGTAGTTATCGCCCAGAATTTTGCGAAAGCGCTTATCCGTAACGCTGGACTCTTTCGTCCGTAGTCGGTAAAGTGCAGGTGAGGTCGACTGTGCCCAACCATAGTCTACCATCAACATGACTAAAATCAACCCTAACCCTGCAACTTTTTTCATAAATTTGCCTGTTTTCTAGAATGAAAACTAGTGATTTTCATGCGAATATGTACGGCCCTCAGTGGTCTTGCCATTTTAGGCCTTTTTTGTACTTTTTTTCTGGCTTCGTGCCAAAAGAGCGAAGACATTACCATTAGTCGGCTCGATCAGCAACTCTTTTCCGGTAAATCGTCCAGCAGTGTTCAGGCTTTTTTGGCCCAGAACCCGGCTGTTGTTCAATTGTACTTTAACGCGAACGGAGCCGGAAATGATACAGCCCTCGTTCAGGAATTGACTAACCGGATTATGAGTCCAGAGCTGGTCAAGTTTCAGCAGCAGGTTGATACAGCCTTTGGCGACATGGCCGACCTGCGTAAACAGTTAGGTGAAGCATTTACATCAATCAAAAAAGACTTCCCCGACTTTAAGTCGCCGAAGGTCGTTACGATGGTAACAGGTTTCATGGGACCAGATCTGGTTGTTACAGATAGCCTGGTCATTATTGGCCTTGATTATTTCGTTGGACCCAAAGCCAGGTATCGGCCTAAAGGTCCCGATTATCCGCAATACATTCTGCGTCGATACCAGAAAGAATACATTGCTCCCGCCATAATTTTCGCTATTTCCGACAAATACAATGCCACGAACCGGGCTGACCAGACGATGCTGGCCGATATGGTTTATTATGGCAAAGGGTATGTCTTTACCAAAACAATGCTACCCAATGTTCCTGATAGTCTGGTAATCGGCTATTCAGACAAACAATTGACCCAAACGTTTAATGCGCAGGACATAATCTGGGGGCATTTTATTGAAAACCAATTACTCTACCAGACGAATCCGACCATAAAACAGCGATATTTGAATGAGCGGCCCTTCACGGCTGAAATCGGTCAGGCCTGCCCCGGCGCTATTGGCCGTTGGTTAGGCTGGCGGATTGTTGGAATGTATCACGACGAGCACAGTAGCGTTAGCATCGCCGATTTGATGCGAAACGCTAACGCACGGCAGATTTTTGAACAGTCGGGGTATAAAGGACAGAAGGAGTAAAGAGTTAACAGTCGTTGGTCGAGAGAAAAAATCAACCAAATTGACTAACGATTGCACGGGCGATCCCGTATCGACAACTAACCAATGGCACAACGAAGACGAAGTTTTGGCGAAGAAGCCAAAGAAGAGGATAAAAAGCGATTAAGCCGTGAGGATGTTAAAAAGGCCTTACGCGTATTCCGGTTTGTCCGGCCATATCGGTCTTATTTTATACTGGGGTTTATCTTTTTAGTACTCTCAACAGCTACCACGCTTAGCTTTCCGGCGCTGATTGGGCAGGTAACGAGCGTAATTCAGGGTAAATCGCCGTTTACGCTTAATCAGGTTATCCTGATGTTTGGTGGAATTCTGGTCTTGCAGGCCATTTTTTCGTTCTGCCGGATTTATTTTTTTGCACAGGTAAGTGAGCGGTCAATGGCCGATGTTCGCCGGCAGGTTTATGGCAAGATTATCACGTTACCAATTCCGTTTTTCGAGAAACGGCGTGTTGGCGAACTAACCAGTCGCCTTTCTGCCGACGTTTCTCAACTGCAGGATGTGCTCTCCATTACATTGGCTGAATTGTTTCGGCAGGTGGCTACGCTGGTCGGTGGGACGCTGTTCATTCTATACGTTTCCTGGAAACTGACCCTGTTTATGCTGGCCACGTTTCCGGTCATCATTGTAGCCGCCATTATCTTCGGTAAGTTTATTCGTAAACTGTCGAAACAGGCGCAGGATCAATTGGCTGCGGCTAGCGTGATCGTTGAGGAAACCCTGCAATCCATTAATGTTGTGAAAGCGTTTACAAACGAGCGTCTGGAAATTGGTCGTTATGGTAACGCCTTGAACCAGATGGTGAACATTGCCCTAAAAACGGCGCGGTTCCGGGGTGTGTTTGTGTCGTTCATCATTTTTGCGATGTTCGGCGGTATTATGGGCATTGTCTGGTATGGCGGTCGCTTGGTTCAGTCGGGCGAAATCCCCTTTGCTGACTTGCTGACTTTTATTTTCTATACAGCTTTCATTGGTGGTTCAGTGGCTGGTATTGGCGATATGTATGCTCAAGTGCAAAAAACCGTCGGTGCATCAGATCGTATTCTGGAAATTCTGGAAGAGCCATCGGAGGTAGATGCGACGGAAGAAATGCCATTGTTCGTGCCAGTACATGGTCAGGTTAGCTTTAACGATGTACGTTTCGCTTATCCAGCCCGACCGGAAGTGTCGGTACTGAAAGGCATTTCTCTTGATGTAGCTGCCGGACGAAAAATCGCTTTGGTTGGCCAGAGTGGGGCTGGAAAATCGACCATTGTGCAATTGCTGATGCGATATTACCCGCTTAGCGGTGGGCAAATTCTGGTAGATGGTCGTCCACTAGACAGTTTTAATGTCACGGAACTTCGGAAAAATATTGCTGTGGTTCCTCAAGAAGTGATGCTGTTTGGGGGAACAATTCTGGAGAATATTCAGTACGGTAAGCCCGGCGCTACCGAAACAGAAATTCGCGATGCGGCACGTAAAGCAAACGCCTTACAGTTTATCGAATCATTTCCTGAGGGATTCCAGACTATAGTTGGTGAACGAGGGGTCAAGCTTTCTGGTGGTCAGCGTCAACGGATTGCTATTGCCCGCGCTATCCTGAAAGATCCGGCTATTCTTGTGCTGGATGAAGCTACAAGTTCGCTGGACGCTGAGTCGGAACGGTTGGTGCAGGAAGCTCTCGACGAACTGATGCAGAACCGGACAACGATTATCATTGCGCACCGACTGGCTACCATTCGTAAAGTAGATACGATTTATGTACTGCGTGAAGGTCAGATTGTTGAGGCCGGAACGCACGATGAATTGGCTACCCAAGAAGACGGTGTCTACGCAAATCTGGTTAAATTGCAATTTGAACCGATTGAATAATAAGAGTCGTTAATTAATAGTCGTCAGTCGATAGTTAACTTATGACTGACGATTATTAGCTAATAACTGAGACTAACCATGACTCTGGCAACTCAAACCCTGAAAGACTTTAACCTCCGCCATACGAATGGCCGCGAGGAAGTACTGGCTTTGTTCCTGAACGCCGGTCATGCGCTGGCGCACCACGACGTCGAAAACGGTCTTGGCCCCGATCATGACCGGGTTACTATTTACCGGACTTTACGAACGTTTCTGGATAAGGGGCTTATTCATAAAGTATTGGATGATGAGGGCGGAACAAAGTATGCGCTCTGCCGCGAAACCTGTACTGAGGGGCACCATCACCACGAACATGTCCATTTTAAATGTGAAACCTGCGGACAGACGACTTGCTTAGAGCAGGTTATTATTCCTACCGTTTCCTTACCTGAAGGCTACAATCGAAAAGAAATGAACCTGTTAATTCAGGGTGTTTGTCAGGTTTGTAATAAATAGTTTTGGATCACCCCCTTTGATCTCAAGTATAACAACCTGAATAGTTATTTACCCGTCGGCGTGTTCCCACTGCCGACTTTTTTATAAGTACGAAATTATGTCTCCCGAACTAATTTTTCAGCAGCGCCAAGAACAATTCACACAGGCAGAAAAAGCTGCTCAAACTAGTTATAATCAGCTGGCTTTCTGGCGGCTTATCTGGTTTTTAGGAAGTGCCATTATTGTGTGGCTGCTTGCTCGAACTGATCAGCAATTGGGAGCGGTAGCTGCTGGTCTGGTAGGTATGGTCGGCTTTTTGGTTTTATTGAAACGGCACCAGGTTATCCGGCGCAAACGAGATTTGAATCATCAATTAGCCTTTATTAATCAGGATGAAGCAGGTCGACTAAAACGCCAATACCTACGTCCTGAAACCGGTGAGCAGTTTGGTGAACCGACTCATTACTATTCGGGAGATTTAGACGTATTTGGTAAGCATTCACTGTTTCGCTTACTTAACCGTACGCACACATATGAAGGGCAGCGTCGATTAGCTACCTGGCTTTTGACGCCCACGGCAGCTGATTCCGTTCGGTTACGTCAATTAGTCGCAGCAGAATTGAACCCACAACTCGACTGGCGGCAGGAATTTGAGGCATTTGCTAACCTGGAAGAAACTATTAGTCAATCCCCGGAAGCGCTCAATAAATGGGCAACTGCCGATGTAACTCCGTTGCCTGGCTATTTAGCTTTCGTTCGGTTTTTGTTTCCAGCAATTACATTGGGATTATTCGTTGGCTGGTTATCCGGCTATGTTCCGGGCGCTGTTGTCTTAATAGCACTTGCTTTCCAAGGGCTAATATTAAGTCAGGTATCTAGTCAGACAAAAGAGATTAGCGAACAAACATTTGAAATCTCGGCCGCCCTACGAGCGTTTCGGCTGGTATTCCAGCATGCTGAACAGTGCAAAGGCGATACACTTCGACTAAAAGCTATCCGGCAAGCATTAATATCAGACGAGCAACCAGCGTCGGAAGCGATTGGTCGGTTAGCCGCGCTTACCGAAGGCTTGAACTACCGTCGCAATCCGTATTTTTATTTGTTTTTCGGTATCGCTACTCTCTGGGATGTTCATTATCTGTTTCGGCTCGAACGCTGGCGGAAGCTACACGGCCCTGATCTCGGCCGCTGGTTTGAAGCATTAGGGGAATTAGAAGCACTTAATAGTCTGGCGGGGTTTTCCTTTGCTCACACTACATATGCTACGCCCGATATTGTAGAAGGTAATCTGACGCTTGAGTTTACACGGGCAGCTCATCCACTCTTACTACCTAATCGAAGTGTGGCTAATTCGCTTACATTGACTGGTTCCGGGCAAACCATCCTGATTACCGGGTCGAATATGTCCGGTAAAAGCACTTTTCTACGAACAGTCGGTACAAACACCGTACTGGCGTTGGCGGGTGCTGTTGTAAGCGCCGAGCGATTCGTTTGCTCGCCAGTTCGTGTTTTTACGAGTATGCGCACTCAGGATTCACTGGAGGAAAGTACTTCATCCTTTTACGCTGAACTTAAGCGTCTTCAGACACTGATTCGCCTGACTCGGCAACCTACAGCTATCCCTGTACTTTATTTCCTGGATGAAATTCTAAAAGGCACTAACTCCGCCGATCGGCATCGAGGAGCCGAAGCCCTGATTCGTCAATTACACCACACCACAGCGTCAGGTTTTGTTTCTACCCACGATCTCGAATTGGGTCAGCTTACAGATGCGGACGATTTCGTACGAAACTACCACTTCCAGTCTGATCTGAACGAGGGCGAACTCGTATTTGACTATCAACTGCGGCAGGGTATCTGCCAGAGTTTTAACGCTAGTCAGTTAATGCAGGCTATCGGTATTGAGATAGATGCTCTTCAGAGATAAAGCCAATACCAACGTAGTTTGGGGCTAACCTGTAGTGTAGGCGCGGGAATCTTGACGTATTTGATTAAGCCCAGTAGTATTTTAGTGGTTGTGCTGCGAGGTTTTAGCAGTTTTATTAGATTGATATCCGGAGCGATGTACCATTCATGCCGTCCACCCAAGCCACTGTGATTTAAACTCCAGGTTTCGGCTTCAAGGCCCATACCAACTGATAGTTGCAACCAACTAGGCCAGACGCGCTTCCATCGCTGGCCGCCAAAATGCTCAGGCGAAAAAGAAAACCAATACGTCTGATTGATATAATCATCAATGGAAAACTGTTGTACCCTAATGCCCCGTTCCTTAAAGTACTTAGGTGTGCGCTGCCAATAGCTAACCTTCCATTGAGAATCTCGTAAAAATCCTGAATGATGTTGCGCCATTGGCCAAAAACCACCCAGTGTCCCGGCCGCTACGTCGCGCCAACTGAATCCATAAGTAGGTGAGTAAGCATCTTTTATTTCAATGCCCAACTGAACAAAAGCAGCTGAACCCAGCGCGAGCCATTCCGCTTTGCGCACTGGCACACCAGCCCATCGAAACGCACTGTAATATGCTTCTGAGGTAAAAATACCACCCTCTAGGTGCGCAACTTTATCTAAGCCGCTGGCATACGTCAAATCCCGACCTTCGTCGAAGTGGCATGGTACGCCTTTACCATGCCACCAAGTTCGCTCCAGATAGATATAACTTGAGCCCAACGTCAACAGTGAGGTAGCGCCCACTGCCCACAAGCGACCTTTTTTGGGCTGTATGCTATTAGGTGTTATCGATTGGAGGAGGAGGCTGTCGGGGCGGATTGGTAACGAATCAGATACCGAACAGACAGTAGAAATATGAAGTAAAAAAAGAAGTTCTATGCTCATAAGTACCTTGTGACTTAAGAGCTAAATATTGGTTACAGCTTTTTTCACAAAGACTTATCGTTCTTCTGTAAGAAATTATAGATAAGCCACTAGTCCTCTTGTAAGATTTGCAGAAACTATTACCTTTGTTACTATCAAATAGTATGCATGCATACTATTTGATAAATAAGTATTTGGAAGCAGAAGTTTATCAGTAGTAAATAATATGGAGGAGCACGAAGGGATAATAAAACAAAAACAGCCTTCTCGATTGAGAAGGCTGTTAGTCAGGGTGGTGATGGACGGAATCGAACCGCCGACACAAGGATTTTCAGTCCTTTGCTCTACCAACTGAGCTACATCACCCTGATAATAAATCGCTAAAGCTGCGACTGTCTTGAAACGTGGGTGCAAAAGTAGCGTGATTTTGGCAATTTGCAACCGTTTGACAAGAATATTTTTTAGTAACTAGTCATAAATCTGACAAAGGTCTGATAGTCAGATTTTAAAAGTAGAAGTAATGGAAATTTTTCAGCAAATTTTGTTTGTTGCCGCGCTAGCTTTAACAGCTTGGTACATAACAAAGCGTGTAAAGCTAATTGCCCGTGCTATTAATCTAGGGCGTCCTGAGAATCGGTCTGATCACGCCGACGAGCGATTAAAGACGATGTTGCTGGTGGCATTTGGGCAGAAAAAAATGTTCACTAACCTGCTGGTAGGTGTGATGCACTTTGTCATTTATGCCGGTTTTTTAATTATTAATGTCGAAATTCTTGAGATTATCCTGGATGGTATTTTAGGCACGCACCGGCTGTTTGCTCCTTATATCACACCCATTTATCCAGTTTTAATTGATGTATTTGAGGTACTGGCTTTTGGTGTTTTAGCTGTTTGCGTGGTGTTTCTATGCCGCCGATTCGTCGCTAAAGTGATCCGGTTCCAGCCCGAACGTCACCGCGAGATGACCCGCTGGCCCCGCACGGATGCTGCTATCATTCTGACCGCAGAAATCTTCCTAATGATTGCTTTCCTGACCTGGAATGCATCGGATAGTGTGTTGCGTGACCGTGGCGTTGGCCATTATGGAGAATTACAAGGTGTCGTTCCAGACTTTCTAGTGAGTCAGTTTCTAAAACCGCTTTTCGTCAATTTTAGTGATACCGCTTTAGTAATATACGAGCGGACAGCCTGGTGGTTGCATATCTTAGGTATCATGGCTTTCGCTGTTTATGTAACGTACTCAAAGCATCTACATATCGCGCTAGGCTTTCCGAATGTGTATTTCTCAGATCTCCAACCGAAAGGTGAGATGCAGAATATGCCTGAAATCACTAAAGAAGTTCAGTTGGCGCTGGGCTTACCCGTTACCACTGAAGCGGACGGCTCACAAGTAAATGACAATGGCGAGCAACCGGCTGAGATTGGTCGATTTGGGGCAAAAGATGTGCAAGATCTGAAGTGGATTAACCTGATGAATGCCTACAGTTGTACAGAATGTGGGCGTTGTACGGCGGCTTGTCCAGCTAACATTACCGGTAAGAAGCTGTCACCCCGCAAAATCATGATGGATACCCGCGATCGGCTGGAAGAAATTCAGCATGGTTGGCAAACCAGCGGACCTGATTACCGAGATGAGAAGTCGCTGTTGGGTGATTACATTACCGCCGAAGAACTTAATGCCTGTACAACCTGTCAGGCATGTGTAAATGCCTGCCCAATCAACATTAATCCATTAGACATTATCTTACAACTTCGCCGGTACCGGGTAATGGAAGAGTCGCAGGCGTCAGCCTCGTGGAATGCTATGTTCAGTAACATCGAAAACAACATGGCTCCCTGGAAATTTTCGCCGAGTGATCGATTCAATTGGGCTGATCAAGTAAATGAACCTGTAAAATGAAGTTATATAGTTGTAGGGTTATGAAGTTGTATAGGGCTCATTGGCTACACAACTTTAAAAACCTTACACCTGTATACCTTCACAAATCCACTAAATGGAATCTAAGACATATACCGTCCCCACCATGGCCGATATGGCTGCGGCTGGCGACGAACCGGAAATCTTATTTTGGGTTGGCTGTGCTGGTTCATTTGATGACCGGTACAAGCGTGTAACAATTGCTTTCGTACGTATCCTGAATCATGTAGGTATCAAATTTGCCGTACTTGGGCCGGAAGAAGCCTGCACGGGTGACCCAGCACGCCGAGCTGGAAACGAATTTCTCTTCCAGATGCAGGCTATGTCGAATATTCAAGTCCTGAACGGCTATAATATCAAGAAAATCGTAACGGCCTGTCCACATTGCTTTAATACGCTGAAAAATGAATATCCTGAGTTAGGAGGTAATTACGATGTCATTCACCATTCGCAGTTTTTACAGCAATTAATTAACGAAGGGCGCGTTCGGGTCAAAGATGGGCAGTCGTTCAAGGGGCGAAAGATTACGTTTCATGACTCGTGCTATTTGGGTAGAGCTAATAAAATCTACGAAGCTCCCCGCGACGTGTTGGCGGCTTTAGACGCTGATCTAGTTGAAATGAAGCGGGTGAAAGCTAATGGACTTTGCTGTGGAGCCGGTGGCGGTCAGTACTTCAAAGAACCGGAACCCGGTAAAAAAGACGTAAACGTCGAGCGTACCGAGGAGGCTCTAGCTACGGGCGCTGATACCATTGCCGTCGCTTGTCCGTTCTGCATGACGATGATGTCCGACGGGGTTAAGGCTAAGAATCGCGAGGATTCGGTGCGCGTCTATGACATTTCGGAACTCATCGCGCAAGGAGAAGGGTTATAAAATGAGTCGATAGTCGACAGCTATCAGTCTAAATAAGAACTGCTCTGTTACTATTGACTGTCAACTGACGACTAACATGTATATCGACTTTGACCAACTGCCCGATGAAGCTCGCGTTTGGGTTTATCAGGCGAATCGTTCGCTTACGAATGATGAGATAGGAACGGTTCAGAAGCTTTTGCAATCAGCACTGACGCAATGGGCTGCACACGGACAAGCGCTATTGGCATCTGCAGAAGTAGTAGATAACCGATTTGTGGTTGTTGGCGTCGATGAAGGATATAATCTACCATCTGGCTGCTCAATTGACTCATCGATTCGAACGTTGCAGGAAATTGGTCGCCAGACGGGCATTGACTTCTTCGACCGCTCAGCTGCGGTTATAGCAGAAACAGGAGCAGTTCAAACGTTTGCGTTGCCTGTCATTAAAGCTGCTGTTACCGAGGGATTAATACGGACAGACATGCTAATGGTTAACACGCTGGTCAAGACAAAGGCAGAATTTAAGACCAATTGGCAGGTCCCGGTAGCCGACTCATGGCTGAAGCGTTATTTCAAATCTGTGCCGCTCTAAGAATTTTGCGCGAAAAGAAGCCGTTTGCTGCTAATTCGATAAAATTAGTGGCAAACGGCTTTTGTATTACTGACGAACTGCTGATTCCTGTCAAATCGTCATACTTGCCTCATTCTTAGCCTTTTTTTGAACAAAGGATTGATTTTTGCAGTCAACGTTAACGAAGGTCCTAATGAATTAGTTTCGTCAATGGATAGAATTCGTTGGGGTAAGCCGACAGGAAACGGTAATTAACTCTTACTTTTATGGCGACCATACCCGAAGTTATGTCAGATACGCCAACTCGCGACGACCAGAACGCTGGACCGGACCAACTGTTGCCCGACGGAGACGCTGCCGAACAACCAGTGTCCGACGTACCTGCTCGTGGTTATACGGATGAGCAGAAATACCAAATTTTTAACCGGGAGTTTATGCCACACATAGACTCCATGTACAACTTTGCCTTTCGGCTAACAATGGACGAGGACGATGCCAACGACCTCGTGCAGGACACCTATTTAAAAGCCTTTCGGTTTATTTCGTCGTTTGAGCAAGGAACTAACGCCAAAGCATGGCTGTTTCGGATTCTGAAGAATAGCTTTATCAACGATTATCGGAAGAAAAGTAAGGAGCCAGCGAAGGTTGATTACCAGGACGTTGAAACTACTTATAATTCAGAAGATGCTGAAACTGAACACACGGTCGACTTAAGGGCTGAATCGGTTTCAGACTTGATTGGCGATGAGGTAGCAACGGCTCTGAATTCGTTGCCGGTAGATTTCCGAACGGTCATTATTCTTTGTGATATCGAAGGATTCACTTATGAGGAAATGGCGAAGATTTTGGACATCCCGATTGGTACGGTTCGGTCCCGATTGCACCGCGCCCGTAACCTGTTGAAAGAAAAATTGCGCGATTATGCTGCTTCGATGGGTTATAATGAAGAAAATGAAGAATAATCCGAACTTTTTATAACTCTATTTTGGTTCTGCTAATAACTTAACGGTATTATTATTCTTGGAATAAATAGAACTTTTCCAATGCAAACGTCGTTGCCACCATCAGCTTCATCCAGCGCAAGGCCTGAGATGAAAGACCACTGCAGTCACAGTGCCGACTGCCTGAAGATGATTCAGCTGATTCTGGACGGAGAAGCTACTGAACAGCAGCTCGCCAAAGTACAAGCTAATCTGGAATCCTGTAAACCTTGCATCGAGATGTATAAGCTCGAAAAAGAAGTCAAGGAATTACTCACCAAACGGATTGAAAAAAGATGTTGCCCAGAACAGTTGGTGGCAACGATCAAATCCCGGATTCTGAGTTTCAGTTAACAGTAATCACGTTAGTTGGGGTAATTAGAGCAGTGCTTACAAAAGCAGCTTTAATTACCCCAATTCATTTTAAAGGGTTTGTAAAGACCGTAAACCAATCATACCTTGGACGGTAAACTTATTATTTTCTCAGCGCCATCTGGTTCAGGCAAAACCACTATTGTTAAGCATTTATTAGCCGAGAACAGCAATCTCGGCTTTTCCATTTCGGCCTGTACCCGCGACCGACGCGGCCGCAGCGAAGAAAATGGTAAAGATTACTACTTTCTGACTCCGGAAGATTTCAAGCAGAAGATCGACAACAACGAGTTTGTTGAGTGGGAAGAAGTGTATACAGGCGCTTTCTACGGAACGTTAAAGTCTGAAATTGAGCGCGTCTGGGCCAGTGGTAAACACGTTCTGTTCGATGTGGATGTACAGGGTGGCCTGAAATTAAAAGAATTCTACGGTCCTAAAGCCTTAGCCGTTTTTGTGAAAGTACCCGACGAGGAAACATTGCGGCAACGCCTAATCGGGCGTGGTTCTGAGACGGAAGAAAGCTTATCTCGGCGGTTATTCAAAGTCCACTTTGAGATGAGTTTTCAGGACCGGTTCGACGTTATTCTGGTTAATGACGAACTGGAAACCTCCCTGGCAAAAGCGCAGAAACTCGTCGATGACTTCGTTAACGACAACAAAGTTCCGGCCAAGGGAACAGTAATTTGAACTGAGTTATAAAGTTGTAAAGTTATAGGGTTGTAGAGTTTGGCGCATGTTCACCAACTTTACAACCCTATAACTTTACAACCCTATAACTTTACAACCCTATAACTTTACAACTTTATAATTAGTGAAAATCGGTTTATTCTTCGGATCGTTCAATCCGATTCATACTGGGCATTTGATTATCGCCAATACAATGGCGACTACGACCGACTTAGATCAGGTATGGTTTGTGGTGTCGCCCCAGAATCCATTCAAAAAGACTAAAAGCCTGCTCCATGAATTTGATCGGCTGGATATGGTCGAACGAGCTATTGCCGACAATAGCAAACTGAAAGCAACAAATATCGAGTTTTCGATGCCCAAACCCAGCTTTACAATTGATACGCTGACACGGTTGAGCGAAAAGTATCCACAGCATACGTTTCGGCTCATTATGGGCGAAGACAATCTGGAGCAGTTTGCTAACTGGAAGAACTACGACAAAATTCTGGAATATTACGGCTTATACGTTTATCAACGGCCTCGCGTAGTAGAAAGCCCATTCAAAACGCATGCTAATGTTCTTATTGTTGATGCCCCGCTGCTGGACATTTCGGCAACGTTCATACGAGATAGCATACGCGCTAATCGGTCCATCCGCTATATGGTGCCGGAAGTGGTTGAAGAAATGATCGAACGCAAGAAATTTTACCTGTAACGCGGCTAGGCGGATGAGTCTGCAAGATGTATACTCACTATTTAAACCAGCCTGAATACATCACATAATTATTAGCCGTCCGCATAAAAATTTCTTCCTGCTCCGTAGAAACGGCTTTCAGAAAGCGGGCGGGATTACCAGCGTAAATCGAACCAGGCGGAACTATTGTATGCTGAGTAACGATTGCTCCAGCCGCGATTATAGACCCTGCACCTACAACGGCTCCGTCCATTACAATAGCGCCCATACCAATCAGCACTTTATCTTCGATCGTACAACCATGCACGATGGCGTTGTGTGCGATGGAAACATAATTACCAATGATCGTTTTGTACCGCTGATACGTGCAGTGAATAACGGCGCCATCCTGAACGTTGCACCGTTCACCTATGGTAATACTGTTTACATCGCCCCTCACCACGGCGTTAAACCAAACGGTACAGTCACGTCCCATTGTTACCTCGCCTACAATGGTAGCATTATCTGCAAACCAGCAATTGTCGCCGAATTGGGGTTCAATTCCCCGAACCGATTTAATTAGTGCCATACGCGTAAATAAACTTTCCAGCCAAGGCTTAATGCCTTGACATTACAGGAGCGAATATGGCATAAAAAACGGGAGTCAGCTTCCTTAGCCAACTCCCGTGTCAAATTATCTTACGAAGAAGCAATTATTTCTTATCCTTCGCTTTATCTACGGCCTTATCAATTGAGTCGCCAGTATCGTCGATCAACTTATTGGTTTCGCGTTTAACTTTTTTGAAGTCATCATCGCTTGACCGTTGCACTTTATAATACGAGTCGGATAGTTGACGACGCTTATCTTCCAGATCTTTAACTCGCTCTTCACGCGCTTTTCGATCTTTCCGACTTTCGCCTTTTACTTCTTGTTTAGCATCGTCAATCTGATCATCCAGCTTGTCCATCTGATCACCAATACGGTCGGCCAGGTCGCGTCGGTCAGAGTCGGCGGAATTATCACGTCGGTCGTTGCGATCGTTCCGATTCATGTTATCCGAACGACTGTTGCGGTCATCCCGGTCCATGTTGTTCGAGCGGTTGTCTCGATCGTCCCGATCCGTGTTATCCCGGTTCGAACGATTATCCCGGTCATCTCGGTTCATGTTATCCTGATCCGAACGACTGTTCCGGTCATTATTGCGGTAATCCTGATCATTAGAGCGGTTACCGTTCTGGCTATTATCGCGGTTGTCGTACCGATCGTCATTCCGGCGCGAATCACGATTATCCTGATCGTTATCCCGACGATTGAACAAACCACCTAAACCCCGACGATCATCGCGGTTCCGGTCGCGATCGTTCATATCGGATTGGTCGTTCCGGTCACGATTGTCATAATTACGATCATCACGGTCACGGCGATCATATCGATCGTTATCAGATGAATTGCGGTCTGAGTAGGTATTGTAATCGCGTGAATCCCGGCTATTGTACGAGTTTCTATCTGAGTTGTTGTAAGATGAGCGATCATCATTACGCCGGTCGTTGTAGCTGTACCGATCGTTGCGATCATACCGATCATTGTTACGATCGTTATACCGGTCGTTACTGGATGAATTACGATCCCGGTACGAGTTATAATCCCGTGAATCCCGATCGTTATACGAGTAACGATCTGATCGGTCATACTGATCACTACCTGACATCCGGCTTGCGCGTCCTCCCTGATCGTCCCGGTCGTATCGATCGTTGTATGATGACCGATAGTTATTGTTGCCACGATTGGCGTTGTTGGAATAATTACCACGTGAGTCTGTACGACTCATCTGATCATAATCGTCCTGATCGTCCTGATTACGGTTACGGCGGTCGTATGAATATCTACGGTCATCATCCCGATCGCGCGAATCCCGATTCGAACGGGAGTTAGAAGTACGGTCCCGTTGCACCATGTCTTCCCGGCTGTTTTTCGAATCGCCATAGAGCCAGCCTTCAAACGAAGCGCAGGAAGATAGGCTGATGGTAGTGGCCGCTAGCATGGCTGCAACTACCCATGTTCTTCTTTTCATAACGTTGTGTAAATTTTTCGATAAAAGAAAACGGTTCAAAAAACGTACCATGCCGTTTTCTGAACCGTTTTAGCCTTTTTATGAAAAATCAGGGAGTAAGATTCCCCACTAAGTGTGGAGTAAATTCCCTACCGAATCGTCACAGTTCCGGCGCCATTGTAGCTCCGATACTCGCCATTGTACATGGCATCGGCCGATACGGGTCCAACTACAAACCGACCTTTTGACACGGCCCGAGTCAGGTAATAGAAAGTTTGAACTGTTCCGGTAGCCGAGGTATAAAAATTAATCCGGTCATCGCGCAAGTCGAGGTGATCAGGTGTACTTGGTTTCTGAATCCACTCCATATCGCGCTGTTCGGTAAGTCGTGGGTTTTCTACTTCTAATCCCGCAGGTAGCAGATCTGTTACAACCACGTTTTCGACATTGAGGCCATTGGTACTGGTGAGCGTGATTTTCACAACAACCAGGTCATTCTGCCGAATCTCACCGATGGGCTGCCCGTTTCGGTCCAAATACTCACGACGTACTTCCAGACCTTTATCTTCTTCCGCAATCCGACCACTCAGTGGAACCCCTTCACTCTGCGCAAAGTAATAAACGTTACCTGTTCCTTTCGCTGTCAATAAAAGCGGTTGATTAACCGGCACCCGTTTCAGATTAAGGAACGCATCGTTCATCGCACCAAGTGATTTACCGTTTGCAGTTAACGTAGCGGTGGCCGTGCTACCCACGGTTTGACGAGCCAGCTTGCCTAAGGCCAGAAAAGCAAAAGCGGCTTCCTGTGTATTCAGATAGGAGCTTTGCCGTAAAGCTGTACCTAACTGCCGCGCTAGGGCTGGTATCTGTATATTATCCTGATCGGTACTCACCAGCGCATCTAGCACCAAGGCCAGATTCCGCAACGGCGAGGCATAACTGCCACCCGTTTGCCGACCGGTTGTATTATCGCTGTAACGCTTAGGAAGGAGTGTTGTATAACTACGTGTATCGCCAATCCGGAAGAACGTTGCCGCCAGCAAATAGCGCGTGTCTGGCGTAAGCAGAGCAGCGTTTTGTTTGTAATAATTCATGGCCGACCGATTAGGTTTACCCGCGATGGTCAGTGCATAAAGCCCATATAGGCTGGTTCGGCTGGCTACTTTCTTCATTGTCCGTCCCCCGGCTTCATCGAAAGTGACTGCATTTTCGGTGGCTGGGTTGTTGGTATAAGCCGTCAAATAATCCAACGCTGAACTCAATACCGACGCTCGAACTTCGAATCCAGCAGCCTGCGCTTCAGCCAGGAAATGCACCGCATAAGCCGTTGCCCAAGCATCAACAAGACTGCCTTCGTCACTGTTACGAACCGCCGTTACGATCATCGGCCACATCGTAAAACCGCCGTTTGGTGCTTGTAAACCTTCTATTTTCTGAATAGCCTGCCGGACGTTATTCGCTGGATTTAAATCGCTTTCGCCAGACCGAACGAAATATGTATTACCCGATAATTGCTTTGTTAAGTCGGCAAAATAGAGTTGTGGGAATGCCTTCGAGATCGTTTGCTCAAGGCAGCCGTGCGGATAACCAAGCAGATACGATAATTCCCGGCCATATTGTGCCACCGGCGACCGACTTAACGTCATGCTTGCCTTTCCGGTGCCGGGCAGAAACTGACCCGCTAAGGTTAATGGTTGCGTTTTTCCACTCGCTACTGCACCCGACTGCGTTAGTTTCTGAAGCGATGCTGCCGGACGAATGGTTATGTCTGTTTTTTCGGTAAACGTCTCGCCTAAGCCGTTTACTGTTACCACAATGGCGCCAGTGCCAATCGCTTGCCGAGCCGAAACGCGGAAGGTTGCGCGGCTCTCACGGCCAGCTGGAATAGTAAGCTTTTGCGTACTTATGCTATCGACAGCAAGCGGGCCCGTTAAGCTAAGCTTAGCTGTTACTGCGGCTGATTTTTGAGTCGTATTGCTTAGATTAACTGACAAATCGAGCTGGTCGCCGGGCGTTAGGAAGCGGGGAACGCCTGTGCTGATGACAATCGGGTCGGCCACTTTCATATTACTGTTAGCTGAGCCAAAACCATTGTCTTTGTAGGCAACGGCCATTACCCGTAAATCACCCGAGAACTGGGGAATATCAACCGTAAATTCGGCTTCGCCGTCCAGACCCGTATCCAGAATCCCGCTCCAGAGCGCTACTAATTTCACACGGCCGTTGCTCAGTGGATTAACGCGCCGTTCCAGATCATACCCATCCCCCCCAACGCTCGATGACGAACGTAGGGAAAGTTCTGGATAAAGCAGCGCGTATAGATCATGGCTACCTACTTCCAGCGCCCGTTTCTGATAGAAAAATCCGTGCGGATCGGGCGTTTTGAAGTTCTTTAGTTGCAAAATGCCTTCATCAACTACGGCAACCGTTACCTGGGCATTTCGCGCCGTTTTAATTTTAATCGTCTGTTTGGTTTTAGAACGCGATTGGGTTGCGGCTGTGATCGTTACGGGCAGTTTTGTATCAGTATCTTCTACCGCAACAGGAGCAAAACCATGAGCAACCGTTAGCGGCAAATTCGCTCCGTCCATAGCTCGAATTAGCGTGGCCGTAACATATACGTTGGGTAAATGATCGGCACCCACGGAGAAACTCCATTCGGCAGCTTTGTTATTGGTTGAAATCCACTTATGTTCGATAACATGGTTGCGCTCGACGGTCACCAGCAATTTGCCATCAAACGGCGCTTTAAACAGAACCGTAGCTTTATCGCCGGTTTGGTAAGCCGGTTTATCCAGCGTCATTAATACTTGCCCCTCCTGACTAACATCGAACGAGGAGGCCGATGTACTACCATAGCCGTACGCATAAAAACCAGTAGCCGCATAGTTTGTCGCATTTGGTCGACGGATGCGAATTTCGTACTCGCCTGAAACCGTTGGTACGTAGCGGAATCCCGCTTTGCCTGCCTTAAAAGTCAGCGTATTGGTATATACCGACTTCTCACGTCGTTTGGTCGTGTACTTAATCTGTTCGTCTTTTTTCTCAATAACCGTCTGATAATCATATCGCACTACCTCAACTGCTGCTGATGCCGATTGTCGTAGTTGACCAGCTGGGTCAACCGCTATTAATTCGGCCGCAATCGGCGCGTTTGTTGCCACGTAGCGATCAGGCAGTCGGACACCGAAGAACGTTTCCTGTGTGAGGATATCAAAACGCCGTAGCCGGTTAACAGGTCGGCCATTTTCATCAAATACCGACACGAACAGTTTACCTTCTAGCAAACCAATATCCTGATACAGCGGTGAAACCGGGAATCGTTCGGTGGCCTGCCCATTTGCGTTGGTGCGTCCCTGGCGGAGATCTTTGGGAAATGCATCTTTGACACCTTCGCCCGCCAGATTCGGTATGTCGAAACTGTATTCCTCAAAACCTTTCGGGGCAAACGCCTTGCGCTTGAGTTGCAGTTCGATTTCATAGGACCGATCTGCTGCGGGCGGCCCAAATAAATTCGTAGCCGTTGCCGATAAGGTTATGGTCTGACCTGATTTGTAGCTGGTGCGATCTGTCAGCACGTCTACTTTTATACGGTCTGGAATGAATTCTTCGACGCTTACCGACTGCGAGGTCAGCAACACATTATTAGCATTCAGGATTTCGACTGTATAAGTGCCGGTAACAGCCGCCGGATCGAGCGGAACGTCGGTGGTAAAGGCTCCCTGGCCGTTGGTCGTTTTGCGGAATATCCGGTACTCGCGCCCATTAGGCATAAGTAGCCGGACGATAATTGGAATCTCATTAGCGCTCTGCCAAGACTGAGACCGGATAACCGTGTTGAAATGAATCGTTTCACCGGGGCGGTAAATATCACGGTCGCCATATACGAAAGCATCGAAACCCGATTCGTTGTCGCGTTTACCTTCCACCTCAAATCGCGACGTTTCGACCTGTGTGTCTGGTAAAAACACGAAATTAAAATCGTCTTCGGTTCGGGCCGTTAGTAGCGCAATCGTAAAACCAGGTGCTTTCTCATCAACCTTTTCAAATCGGGCCAATCCGGTCGCGTCGGTCTTGAGCGTATAAACAGACTGATTATTACTGCTAACGAGTGTCACTTCAACCCCCTGCAAAGGCTCCGCCGTTCGAATCGAATTAGCCCAAACCAGCACTTCCTTTTTCGTGTGTCGTGCCACCAGACCAATGTCCGAAACCGAAACCAGCTGGCTTGCCTGTAAATAGGCCTCGTCCTTTGAACCAACTGAAACTAAGTAAACGCCACGAAAATTATTGTTCTGATCAGGTAAAGACAGATTAAGTGCCGAAACACCCTGAACCTTATGGAGGTCGGCAGTCTCAACGGTTTTGTCAACCAGCACATCGCTTAAATCGCCCTGTTCATCATCGCCATAGTTAAAATTGCCAGAAGGCCCCCATTCGCCGTTACCGTTTTCACTATATTCTTCGTAGCGGTTGGAGCGCAGGTAGTTCAGAATATTGTTCTCGTAAACCTTCGCAATCTTCACCTGCACTTTGGGCACATTGACGATGTTCAGCCCAACATTACGAGCGCCTTTCGACGATAAGTACAGCGATTTCTTATTCGCAAATTGAATGCTGGCAGGCATTTTTCCGAAGAACAAATCCCGCGTTACAGGCTCGCTTAACTTCGTGCCCAGTGTTCCCCGAATCTGGTCAGTCAGCGTCAGGACATAAGTATCTGTTTCGTTAAAATTTCCCCTGATGATGAAGCCATTATCGGTTAGTTCAGCCGTCGTCTCGACTTCCGGTTGAATGGTATAATATTGATTTAAAGCCCCCGGCTGTAATTCTTGAGTCGTGATGACACGGACGACTCCCCGGTTGTTTTCGTAGCTCGTTGATACATTCGCTATCTCAATCTGATAGCGCGACGGTAAGGTGCCCGTTTTTTCAATGGCTTCCTGACTAACGTAGGCCGTATTTGGCACCTTCAGGCCCTTATCCATTTTTACCGTCAGCGGTTGCTCATTTTTCTGGGCGGGCGCATTAGCCAACGTCAGGACGGTGTAGTTCTGCGTACCGTCATTAGATGTGACTTGCGTGGTTAAGTTTTTGTCTTCGCTGCTGACAGCCAACTTATTACCGATCTCGACTGAACTAAGCGGGTAGTTGAAATTCAGCCGCATTTTCGCGATAGGCTGCCCGGTTTCACGAGAGCGAGCCCACCAGGTTTCCGTGTCAGTTAATTGTAAGTAAGGTGTATGAAAAGCAATTTCATCGCCCGATATGGTCAGGTCTTTCTGGTCAGTACGTTTTAGTAGATCGTCCGTAAGTTCCGCCCGGTAGTCAGTGGCAGCCGCGAAGGCTACCGCAGGTGAAAAAATCAACTCATTAGGTGCTGTCCATTTGAATTTACCCCGCATAGCAGGCTTAAACCGAACGTACTGCGTTGAGTCCCATTCGTCAAGCTGCCCGGTTGGGCCAACGTTTTTATTGAATGTAAATGTCAGATTTTGAGTTTGTTGAATCTCATCATCAAAATTCCGGCCGACTACTGTTACCTCCTTAAACGGCAGCCGGGAGCAATAGGTAAGGGCAAATAAAAGTAAGCCAGCAGCCAGGAGGCCACCGAAGCGAAAGCCAGAAATATATGGTTTCATGGATGAACGGTCAGTAAGTCGGGTATTAACGAAAAAGCCCACCCAAATTTGATGGTTGAGCGGGCTTTTCAATGCAGACTCGATGGGGGATTTACTAACCGGTCATTTCTAGTAGAGACTGGCTGTTAGTTGTTATTACAAGTAATCGTGTACCTGTTGTATGTGGAAGATCATTATCTGTTTACTACAACTTTGTGCGTACTTACAACGCCGTTTGTCTCTGTAACCCGAACTAGATAAGTACCTGTGGGTAAGCTTTTCACATCAACTTTATTAGGCGCGCTGCTATCTGACTCGTTAACAAAGTCACCTCGCAATGAATACAAATTAATTTTTTCTACATCTCCCTGCACTTGTACGCTAGTGGAAGCCGGATTCGGAAACACAATAACCGATGAACTAAGCGTCTTAAAAGCCACTTCCTGGACTGCACTGTAGGAAATACCATTTTGTAGATTAGTAACTTTTAATCGGTAATACGATAAGCCTCCTCCGGGATTTATATCCGTAAGGGTGTATTGGCAAGGCAACGAATCGTTCGAGAAAATAGGGTACCCGTTAACCGGGCTCCAGGTTATATTATCCGTGCTATGCTCGATGTCAAACGAATTAATAGCTATGCAATTAGCGCTCCAGTCCAGTACAGCACTTTTATTTAAAATACTTGCTTTAAAACTATAAATTATAGGTTGTTCCTGCGCAAGACTTTTAAAGTAAGAATCTAGATAAATTAATCGGTTTTGAATCCAGCTATGAATATAATCTAGCTCTTCATGACTATAAGAAAGCAAATCGCCAGACCATACTATATTTTCTCGTTCATAGACGCCATTACGAGATAAAAAATAATAATCCGTGTCGACAGAACTAGTTAAACTGTCAAGGGATAGTGTCGTTTTACGTAAAGTAAACCAGCGCGTAGCTAGTTGAAGTTTAAAATCTTTTGTTCCATTAATCAGACGACCAAATAAGTTGTTTAATAAAATATCATTGGTCACGTTTATAGTAGTTCCATCATAATGATAGCCCCAGGTTCCATCTAAATCCCAGGGAGCAATAAAATAGGGCTCATCAGTATTATATCGGGCTAAAAATAAATTTTTACCAGTATTATCCTCGGCACGAGTTAGATTTAGAAATAAAAAATAATCGATAAAATTATCTTCTTTGATTTTACTGGAAATTTGTTTAGCAAATGTACTATCTGACGCATTTACGGCGAAATCGGTGAACTGTCGAAGGTTAACCCAGTTTGTGGTATCTGGGTAGTCTAATTCCCAGCCTCCCCAGTCTACAGTTGGGGTTACTGGCAAATCGGGTACACCCGAGAATAAAGTGCCCTGATCCCAGTTTTCGCCTTTATAAAGCTCTCCACCATCAGTTGATGTAGATTGTTTCTTTAATTTTAACTGCTTCCGGTCCAAATCTTCCGTAAACAGATAAACTCCCTGATAAGCGTTATTTAAAAACACTTCAACGTATTTGGTACGAATTGTCGAATTGGCATCGGGTTCATCTGCGGCATAATAAAGCTTATGCATTTTTAGCCACAAATCATGCGACAATTTATTGTTTAAGCGCAGTTTCTCGTTATACATGGCTAGTAATAACCAGGTCTGATCGCTACGCATGCCGAAAAATGATTGGTTTTGCGTTTCCTTACCCGTGCTGTCAGTCCAAAGCTGAACATGATAGGATTTTTTAGGAAACGTCCTGGAAAGATTACCTCTTAACTTAATACCGGCATTTGATACAATTGGATTTCCAGTTGTATCGGATACTGTCAGAGTGCTGGTTATGTAGTCATCACCAATAGTTGCATTGGTAGATAAATTAATGATTGGTAACCGCGTGAAATAGAGTTTATAAGCTATACTATCACTTAAAATATCATAAGCAGTACCAATATTAATAGTATTAATGGGCGATGAAAATGTATACGTTTTGTCGAACGTAACAGTAGTTGCTGAAGAAATTTTATCAGGAATTCTATTGCAAATAATCAAATGTAAGTTCTTATCAATAGTGTAATCATTTTTGCTGAATGTAAGTTGAGCTTTTACAAAAGCTATGTTTAATGCATTGAAAATAAAAATACAAACTAGCTTACGATAAAAAGCAAAAATTGTTTTCATGGCATGAACGTTTTAATAGTGATCTAAATGGTAATCTTATGCGATTGAGTTGGCTATCGCCCACCTCCGTTTCCTACTGGCCAGATTATCAGACAGTAGAAAAGAATGAATGATAAGACCCCTACGTTCATGACAGGTCACACGTTGCAAAAGAGCGTTTTTATTAATCGAATGTTAATTGATAGGACGATTTGATTGTATTACACTAAAATACCGAGGCCAGACAATGTAAAATTGTCTGGCCTCGGTATTTATTATTTCCAACTACAGGTGATTAACTTATCATCATTGCGCGGGAGTAAACTGAACATTCACAATTTTCCAGGAGCCGCTTTGTTTGACGCTCGTAAGCGAAAAAGCTATATTGCTGTCGAAGCCTTGCCCCTGAATATTGCCTTTAGCTTTCCAGAAGCCGGTCATAACGGCGGCATCACTATTATACTGGCGAGTAACTACGCCTGCAATAGTTCCGGAATCGACAACAACGAAGCCACCGCTTACGCCCTGGGCGAGCATATTCCCGTCGACAGACTGGCCATTGTAACTGGTAATATTAAAATCACTAGCTACTAGTTTTGCCATAGTGGTCCCATCTTCATCCAGTAAAGCTTTAAAAAAAGCATTGCCAAGAGCGGTTGGATCCTGAGTTGGGTCACTAGCCTGTTGAGCGAAGGAAGTTGCCGTAATGAGTAGCGTTGCTACCAGGGTTAATAGGATTTTCATAGAATTCTGGATTAGTAATTGGAGCGGTAAAATGATAACATTTGACGAAAAGGCAAAACTGTTATTTCTATTCATTTTTGATGAGAATTTGAATATCACTGTTGCGGCCTTTATCGTCTGCACAGGAGATTTTTAATTTACCCGGTCGGGGTGTAAAAAATACTGCTTTGTCAGGGCTTGCTTTTTGGTAAAGCTTGTTATTCAGATACCAATAGACGGTTTGCACATCATTGGGAACCTGACAGCTTAACTCCATGTCGGCAGGCTGACGCGGGTTAATGAAATATTCGCTGCCGTTATTAAGGCTGGTAATCTGCGGCCCTACCTGCCTTGTTACTGAAGTATTCTCGTTGCTCAGCGATAAGTTACCGAATACGCGCTCACAGGCTGGATTATGGGGGGGCACTTTTTCAAACGGAATATGTCGGCTCTGGTAAAATGCCAAAACTTCGGGCGACAGGTTTGGGTAGGACCGACGGACAACTCCTGACGGGCCGTCGGTCCGGTCAGGAAGACAATGAACGCAATAAGAAATAGTACCAGTAGTATTCGTAAAAACCGCCTTACGATGCTGACAAAGCCTGTACCGCGAAACGCCCATAATACAATAATCAGTAACCGGATTGGTGCAAAATTCACTCGGAATATCGCCTGTCTCGGGGCAAATAAGCCGCATCGTTAAGCGAGATAATTCTTTCGTTTGCCTTTTTCGGGAAGCGACCGGCTTACCAAGTTGATTTGAGCCGGGTAACTGAAACCAACCGTTCGAGGAGTTATCATCCAATGCATTGAAGAGTTGAAAGAGCAGTGGTGTAGCAGTATTTGCCCCGCTTAACTCGGCTACGCCGACCCCTGAAAAGTTACCAACCCACACGCCGATGGTGTAATGCTGGTTGTAGCCAATGCTCCAGGCGTCGCGACGACCATAGGAGGTGCCGGTTTTCCAGGCAATGCGCGGTAGATGATAACTGTTGTCAAAATTGTTTGGTAAATCAGGCCGGGTTATCTGCGTGAGGGTGTGAGTGACGAGATAAGCAGCTTCCGACGAAACTACTTGCACGGCTGCCGTGGGCACGGAATCTTTTGGTCGTACTACAAATTGTAAAGGTCTCACGGCCCCGTCGTTAGCTAGGCCGCTATATAATCGGGTCATTTCTTCGAGGGTGACCCCACAGCCGCCTAGAATCATAGATAAACCTAATAACTTAGCCTGCTTTCGCACGGTCGAAAAACCAGCTTTACGCATGGTTGATATAAGTGTTGGTGTGCCCATTTGATTCAGGAGCGAAACGGCGGGCAGGTTAAGCGAATTGGCCAGCGCAAACTCTGCCGTTACGGGGCCATTGAACCGCCGGTCGTAATTGTCGGGCTCGTAGCCACTGAAATTCGTTGGTACATCAGCCAGCTTGGTTTTCGGAGTAATAATCCCTTCGTCGAAAGCTAGGCCGTATAAAAGTGGTTTCAGCGCGCTCCCCGGCGACCGTACCGCTCGAATCCCGTCAACCTGCCCACCATCAAAGGCGTCGCTAAAATTGGCCGAACCAACATAAGCAATGACGTTCTGCGTCCGGTTATCCACAACCAGGACGGCTGCATTATGGATAGCCAGTGCCCGAATGCGATTTGCATAGTTCTGAACCAGCCGTTCGACGGTGGCCTGTACCGCCGGGCGTACCGTCGAACGGATTACAGGCTTATCTGCATTTTCAGCCCGTAGCCGATACGCTAAATGCGGAGCTAACTGAGGAGCCGCTCGACGATGGACGATAAGCGGTTCGTTAAGCGCATCTGTAATGGTTTCTTCTGCAAACAGACCTGTCTTCTGGAAGCGGGTTAACCAGCGGTTACGTTCCTGAATAACCAGCGGATTCCTACGACCCAATCGTAAACTAGACGGGCGGTTGGGAATAATGGTCAGCGTGGTTAACTCGGCCAAACTTAATAAGGCGGGTGATTTACCGAAATACAACAGCGAAGCTGATTTTAATCCTTCGATATTACCGCCGTACGGAATCAGGTTCAAATAAAGTTGCAGGATTTCGTCTTTTGAGTAATGCATTTCTAGTTGCAAAGCCCGAAGGATTTCAATGAATTTACTGCCATACGTTCGTCGGCGGGGTTCGAGCAACCGAACGGTTTGCATGGTAATTGTTGACGCTCCTGACGTTCGGCGGCCAGTTAACAGATTCCAAGCCGCTGCCCGCACCAGGGCGACTGGATTAACGCCTGGGTGGTAGCGGAAATATTTGTCTTCTTTAAATAAAATGGCGTCGCGTAGGGTAGGGGTAATCTCAGAGATATCGGTGTACATCCGCCATTTATCGTCACGGCTTAGAAAGGCGTGAAGGACTGAACCGTCGTGGGCAGTAATCAGGGTAGAGTAGGGGACCTGGGTGTTAATTGGAAACAGAAAATCCAGCCCCAGCACAGTCACTAGACTGATAAGCAGAACTTTTGCGGAACGATGTTTCCAGATACGACCGGCAAAGACGAGCGCGTTTTTCCGCAGCGATGTAAACATTTCAGTATCTTCCGTGTCTTCTTGTCATTTGCCTGATCAACAATGTGTAAAGGTCGGTGAAATTCCTTACCCAATAAATCGTTATTCGTGTAAATTATGACCATTCAATTTTTCGGCGCAGCCCGCACTGTCACGGGCAGTAAGCACCTACTCACAACCGCTACCGGTACGCAAATCCTGCTCGATTGTGGATTATTTCAAGGTATTAATACGGATGAACTGAATCAGCAGTTTGGCTTCGACCCAACCCGAGTTGATTACATGGTGTTGTCTCACGCCCATATTGACCATACCGGCCTCATTCCTCGGCTGGTGCGGCAGGGTTTCCGGGGGCCGATCTATACGACTTCGGCTACTATCGATCTTTGTGAAATTATGTTGATGGATAGCGCCCGTATTCAGGAGCGCGATCTTGAGCGAGTTAACCAGCGCAGGAAACGCCGTGGCCAGCCGGAACTGGAAGCGCTTTATGAGGAAGCCGACGTTCGGCAGGCACTTGACCAGATGCAGTCTGTTGAGTACAATAAACCATTTGTGGTCTGCGACGAAGTAACGGGTTTGCTGACCGACGCAGGACATCTATTAGGCAGTGCATCGGTTAGCCTAACCATTCAGGATACCGATGATAACGGAGCAAAGACCGAAAAGCATCTGTTTTTCAGTGGCGATATTGGTCGGCCCGACGACAAAATTTTGCGGAAACCTGACCCCTTCCCCCAAGCTGATTATATCATCTGCGAATCGACTTATGGAGACAGACTCCACGAAACTGAGCCTGACATGAAAGCGCATTTGCAGCGGATTGTTCAGCAAACCTGTGTTGATAATCGTGGTAAGTTGATTATTCCCGCTTTTGCCGTCGACCGTACGCAGGAGTTGATTTATGCGCTTGACCAGCTATCGAGCGAAGGTAAACTACCTCGACTGCCGGTTTACATTGATAGCCCAATGTCGGTTAAGGCAACGGACGTTATGCGTCATCACGAAGAAGATTTTAACCCGGATATTCTGGCGTATATTAAAAAAGATGGTGACGCGTTCGATTTCCCGAACCTGCATTACATCCCCGATGTCGAATCCTCAAAAGCTATTAACGATAGTCAGGACCCCTGCATAATCATTGCTCCATCAGGCATGGCTGAAGCGGGGCGGATTAAGCATCACATCAAAAACAATATTCAGAAAGCCAGTACGACTATTTTGCTGGTTGGCTACGCATCGCCAAATAGTTTGGGCGGAGCGCTGAAGCGGGGTGATAAGGAAGTAACTATTTTTGGGGAGCGCTACCCAGTCAACGCTCGTGTCGAGATAATGGATTCATTCTCGGCTCATGGTGATTATCAGGAAATGTTGCTGTTTCTAAGTTGTCAAGATCCTGCACTTGTCAAAACGGTATTTCTGGTGCATGGCGAGTATGAGAAACAACTTATCTGGCGGGAAAAACTGCTGGCTGCTGGTTTCAACCGGGTCGAAATTCCGGATATGAAAGAAAAAGTAGAACTTTGACAAGTAAACGCTAAACAAAAACCCCGGCTTACGTAAGCCGGGGCTGGATATGAAAAGAGTTGGATATGCCTGACAACTCAGGCGAAGCCCGCTCGTGAGAAGCAACGATTTAAAATAACTCGATAGATCTTGCCGAACTGAACGTAACACCAACGTTTAAGTTGTTTTACTTCCTCTGGAATAAGCATTTGAATTGCTTTAGCCAGTTCTTTTTCGAACAGTCCCTTATCAAAACTCACCTTCTGAAGGATCGTTTTGATGTATTCGAGCATAGAGAGCATAGGTGTATCGTTATTTTGTTGAAAAATGTATAAGGTATGAAAGAGGTCGGCATAATTACTAAAGGCTGGCTGCCCAAAGTCGTAACGTTTCTTTCTGGGATTTATTACAACAAAGTAAGAGCAAAAGTTGCAATATTCTGCAAAATACTTGTATTATTAACCTATTTTTCATATTCGGTTTTTGCCCAATTGCCAGAGGATGAAATCGTTATCGAATTAGGCCCATCGAATTTTCCAATCGAACGGCCCTACCTAATTTCGGTTATTATTTCCAATAGTAACAGTCGGCCAGCCATTGATTTTCCCGATATACCAGGATTTGTAAAAAAGGGCATCTCCCGGAGCGTTACCTCGAATGATGCATCCGGAAAAACCGTCACAAATCAAATAATTACCCAGAGTTACCAGGCCCGGGCTCCAGGCCGATTTCGACTGGCTCCTTTCACGATTACCATCGATGATGAAGTCGCACGGTCCGAAGGAGCGAACCTGGTAGTACAGCCGTCAGTAACTTCTGGGCCGGCTTCTCTCACAGAAATAACAGCTGTACCGGAAGTGCCCGGTAAAGAACTGGCTTTCCTGTCCTTACAGACTTCCCGAAACACAATCTATAGCGGAGAGAGTTTGGCGCTAACGTTGTCGTTTTTCGTAGCAGACAATTATCCCTATACGCTTAATTTCAAGGCGCTCGATCAGCAACTGCAAACGATCACTAAAAAAATTCGTCCGGCTAATACCTGGGAAGAAAACCTTAATATCACCGAACTTAAACCAGTGCAGATACTGATTAAGGGAAAACGCTTCCGCCAGTTTCGGCTGTACCAATCCATTTTTTTTCCCTTGTCAAGTCAACGGCTGACGTTGCCCGCTGTATCGCTCTGGCTAACCCGGCAGCCGATGGTCGGTCCACCAACGGCGGAGGGAGAAAAAATTGCGTTTACGAGTCGACCAGTCACAGTTATGGTTCGGCCCTTACCTCCACATCCGTTACGTGGTCGTGTACCGGTTGGTCAATTCAGTCTTCAGGAGGGCCTTGAGCGGGGGCGTATTACATTGGGGAAAAGCGTTCGATATGCCTTAACCATCAATGGGGAGGGCAATATTGCCGGAATCCCGGCACCGACTCTCCTGGCCGAAGGGAACGAGTTAGATATATTTCCCCCGGAAGCTAAGCAGACTGTAAACCATTTTGCCGACCGGGTGATGGGTAGTAAAACGTTTACCTACTTTATTGTACCGCACCAAAATGGGACGCTTCCGTTGGCAAATCGGTTTCAATGGATTTATTTCGACCCTAAAATAGCCCGATATGATACGCTTCAGCCCAACCTACAACTGCGCGTTGGGGGGAGTGAGTCAGCGGTAGCTGAAGATGGCAGTTCCATCAATGGAAATATGCTTGACGAAGAAGCGCCTGTTACAACGGCTAGCAATTCGCTCTACGCAGGTATTGAAACGATGGATAGTACCCGGCAGCAAATTCGCCTGCCCGTGTTGGTTCGGGCGGTGGCCAATGTATTATTGGTGTTGATGTTACTGGGAATGGTTTTTATGTTTTTTAAGAAATAAAGTTGCAGACTAACCACGTAAGCAGGCAGAAGCTGTGATCGTTAATTATGAGCAGTACGTACGGAACCTTATTTAAAATAGCCACTTTCGGGGAGTCGCATGGACCAGCAATCGGTGTTATAATCGATGGTTGTCCGGCTGGCCTAACGTTCGATACCGATTTCATTCAGCATGAGCTGGACCGTCGGAAACCGGGGCAATCGCGTATTACGACACAACGGCGCGAAGCCGATGAGTTTGAAGTGTTATCGGGTGTGTTTGACGGTAAAACACAGGGCACGCCTATTGCTTTACTCATTCGCAATACCGATCAGCGAAGTAAGGATTACGGCCACATCGCTGAACAGTTTCGCCCATCGCACGCTGACTATACGTACCAGACTAAATACGGTTCCCGCGATTACCGCGGTGGCGGTCGTTCCTCGGCTCGCGAAACGGCTGCCCGCGTAGCTGCGGGTGCCGTGGCTAAGCTATTGCTGGTACAGGAAGGTGTTCAAATTCAGGCGTATGTTTCACAAGTTGGCAAGCTCAAACTGGAGAAGACTTACCAAGACTTGAATCTGGCGTTGGCCGAGGAGAACCCCGTTCGCTGTCCTGATCCTGAAACTGCCGAGCGCATGTTTCAGTACATTGACGAAACTCGCAAACGGGGTGACTCTATTGGGGGCGTGGTTGATTGCGTCATTGCAGGTGTACCGGCTGGCTGGGGCGAACCGGTTTTCGATAAGCTTCATGCCGAACTTGGTAAAGCCATGCTAAGTATCAACGCGGTAAAAGGTTTTGAATATGGAAGTGGTTTTGCGGGAGCAGAACTGTACGGTTCGCAGCATAACGACGAATTTTATACAGACGAAGAAGGCCGGGTTCGGACTAAAACGAATCAATCCGGGGGTATTCAGGGCGGCATTAGTAATGGTGAAGACATTTATTTCCGCACCGCCTTTAAACCGGTGGCAACCATCATGCAGGACCAGGATAGCGTTGATGTACACGGTCAACCAGTAATCGTGTCGGGTAAAGGACGCCATGACCCTTGTGTAGTTCCGCGCGCCGTTCCAATTGTTGAGGCCATGGCCGCGCTAGTTCTGGCCGATATGTACCTGCGGAACAAGGTCGTGCAGGTGGAGAAAAAGCAGGTCGAAGTTTTGTAAAACTGGATGTTTTATAATGAAGAGTAAAATGCGTTAATATTAGCGCAGTTGTGGAATAGTTGATGGAATGACAAAACACCTTTCGCTGCTTTATTACCTGTTTTTCATTTTTCATTCATCATTTCTCTCGGCTCAGACTCGTTTCAGTTTTCACCGCGGGTTAATGGGCACTCAGTTTAATATCATTTTTTACGCTACTGACACGCTGACTGCCCAACGCGTTAATACCGCCGTATCCGCTCGTATGGATTCGCTGAACCAGATTATGAGCGATTACCTGGATGGCTCAGAAATTAATCGGCTGTCGGCAAAGGCAGGATCAGGGCGGTGGGTAGTAGTATCAGTCGATTTATTTCATGTTCTGCAGAAAGCGCAGTTAATAGCTCGGCTATCAGGCGGCCGCTTTGATCCAACGATCGGGCCATTATCATTACTATGGCGGAGAGCGGTTCGGCGGGCCGAGTTTCCAACGGCGAAACAGCGTAGGCAAGCGCGTCGAGTTGTGGATTATCGACTTATCGAACTAGATAGTACGACCCGTTCAGTGCGGTTGCGACGGGCGGGTATGCGACTGGATGTAGGTGGTATTGGGCAGGGGTTTGCTGTTGACGAAGCGCTGACCGTATTACGTCAGCTTGGCATCCAGTCGGCGCTGGTTGATATCGGTGGAGACATCCTGGTTAGTGAAGCCCCGCCGGGCATATCTGGCTGGCGAGTGAGTGTTGGGTCAGGTAAAGCCGGTGACGTAGATACGACCACCGTCCTACTCAAAAATGCGGCTATTACTACCTCTGGCGATACCTATCGTTTCCTGAACTATAAGGGGCGCCGGTATTCTCACATTATGAATCCGCGATCGGGGCTAGGGCTGCGTCATTTCGTGCAGGCAACGGTTTTAGCGCCGGATGGTTATCGCGCCGATGCGCTCACAAAGGTTTTCTGTGTGGCAGGGCTGCGCAAAAGTCGGCGGCTATTGCGTCGATTTCCGGATGTTAAGGTGCTAATTCTGGAAAATAAAAAAAGCCGACTACAAAAATGGCAGTCGGCCCCGTTTTGATTAACACTATTGTATAGGAAAAACCCTATTTCTATACTGCAATAGTTTTGCCCGGAACAGCAATCTGGTAATAACCGTTTGCATCGGGTACACTCTTAGGCATAGCATCCCAGGCCAGCGTCGCTGGGAAAAGATCGATCTGTGAGTTGAGTGCTTCCTCCCATTTAACAACTTTCCCCGAATACGTTGCCATGCGACCCATAATAGCGGTCATCGTACTTTTCGCGCCGTTTTCAGCATCGGCAAATTTGTATTCGCCTTTGGCAATGGCATCGAATAATTCATCGTGCTCAATCTGATAGGGGTTACCGTCAGTTTTGTTTGTGTAGGTATGGATCGGCTGGCCGTTATAGCCAACAAGCGAACTGCTTCTCTTTTCCATCCCTTCGATTTTACCTTTTGTGCCCAGAAACATCTCGTCGACCCGGCTGTACGTACCCTCGTAATGGCGGCATTGGCTGTTAATGGTCGTTCCGTCGGCATAGGTGAAATCAACAATGTGATGATCGAAGATTTCACCGTCGTCTTTTCCATTCCGCACCTGACGACCGCCGGTTCCCTGGCAGGAAACAGGATAACCCTTTTTCACCCAGTTGGCTACGTCGATGTTGTGAATATGCTGCTCATTGATGTGGTCGCCACATAACCAGTTGAAATAATACCAGTTGCGCATCTGGTAATTCATTTCGGTCTGGTTCGGTTGCCGGGGCTTGTGCCAGACTCCTCCGCTAACCCAGTAAACCTGTCCTCCTACAATATCGCCGATGGCTCCATCGTGAATACGTTTAATCATTTCGCGGTAACTGGGCTGGTAATGGCGTTGCAAACCAACCACTACATTCAGTTTTTTCTTCTTGGCTTCTTCAGCCGCAGCCAGTACCCGCCGAACGCCCGGTGCATCGGTAGCAACGGGTTTTTCCATGAAAATCTGCTTCCCTTGCCGAACAGCTTCCTCAAAGTGGCTAGGCCGGAATCCTGGTGGCGTCGCCAAAATGACTACATCAGCCAGCGCCATTGCTTGTTTATATGCATCAAAACCGACAAATTTATGGTCTTCCGGTACGTCTACTTTAGGCGTGCCATCAGCGGCTTTTAAACCTCGTTCACTCAGTATTTTATAGGCTTCATCAAGATTATCGCGGAAGGCATCAGCCAGCGCCACAATTTTAATGTTCTGCTTAGTGCTGAGCGCCTGTTGAGCTGCACCCCTACCGCGTCCACCACAACCGATCAAGGCTACTTTTATGGTGTCGTTTGCTGAAAAATGGTAACCCTTACTTGGGGCGGCCTGAGCACCAAAGGGTAAGCTGCCAATCAAGGCGCTACCGGTAAGCAAACCAGAAGTTTTAAGAAAATCCCGACGACCCTGTCCGTCAGACAGGTCGTTTCGGCGGTTCGATTGCGATTCGTTCATCATATCCAGTATGAAATATCAATTGAGAGACAGGAGTTTGCTAATGAAAAGACAGACCGGCCAGGAATTTACCTTACACAAATAAGCTAGTTTCCGAAAAGAAAAATCTGACCTCCTTATTAGAAAGTACAGATCAGTTTGTGAAGCTGTTTTTCTACCATTTTCCAGTTTTTCTGTAACCACCTTGCTAAGTTGAAGTTTCCGGGGAAACTTCAATTGTATGGCCATCAAATCCCTTCCTACCATCATAGGTCTATCAGCCGGCCTTATCTTGCTAATTAACTCATTATCAAACGGTCAGTCTAAACCTGACTCGAATGCTATTGACGTGTTTCTGCGTAAACATATTCAGGAACGTCGGATTACTGGCTTTCAGGTGGCAGTGGTTCAACACGGAGAACTTGTGCTGTCGAAGTCTTATGGACTGGCCAACGTGCAGGATAATATTCCCGTTACGAATCGAAGTATTTTTCCAATTAACTCGTGCACAAAAGCGTTTACGGGTGTAGCCATCATGCAGCTCGTAGAAGAAGGCAAAATAGACCTTTCATCCCCAGTGTCCCGTTATCTTGACGGCCTTCCGCAAGCCTGGCAATCTGTCACGATCCGGCAATTATTGACACACGTTTCAGGCTTACCAGATATCAACCGGATTTTAAATTCGGGTACCTATGGGCTTGGGGGCATTAGCACAGAAGAGGCTGCCTTTGCCAAAATTCAGACGTATCCGATGGATTTTCCGACGGGAACACAGTTTAGTTATAACCAGACTAACTACCTGCTGCTAGGCAAGATCATCGATAAACTTCGGGGTAAGCCGTTCGCGCAGGTCTATCAGGAAAAGCAGTTCGATGTGGTCGGAATGCCCGGCACTGGCTTTGGCGACTCGCGCGATATAATTCCGGGTATGGTGCAATCGTATCGCTATGTGACAAGCCTGGATGGGAAAGCGCTCGGCCAGGAAAAACTGATTACCAATTACGCCGAGTTTCCGCCCATGCGCAGAACAGCTTCGGGGATGAACAGTACAGCGGAAGATATGGTGCGTTGGATCGTTGCGTTGCAGCAAGGGAAACTATTCAAAGCAAAAGAAAGCCTTAAAACACTCTGGACGACAGGGACATATAATAATGGAAACCCAACGCAGTGGGCACTTGGCTGGATAGTCAAGCTACGACCGGGACATGACGCCGTTGTGATTACGGGTGGAACTCGTTCTGCTATGTATGTCTATCCTAATGATGATCTTGCGATTGTGGCGCTTACCAATTTGGCCGGCTCTTACCCTGAAGAATTTGTCGATGAACTGGCCGGTTTCTTTAATCCAGCCATTCCCTCTTCGGACCCGATTACAGCCTTACGAATTCAACTGGAGAAACATGGTTTCGACCAGGCGACGACCGCCTTTGATAACCTGAAACAGACGAACCCAGCTTTTCAGCCGACGGAGAATGACCTTAATGATTGGGGTTATCGGCTACTGAACGGGCAAGGAAAACCGGAAGACGCGTTAGAAATCTTCAAGCTAATTGTTAATCAATACCCTGATAGTTGGAATGCCTATGATAGTCTGGGCGAAGCGCTATTGAAGAATGGAAAGAAAGACGACGCCAGAAGTATGTACCAGAAGTCGATCACATTGAATCCTAATAATCAGAATGGAAAAAAGGTACTAGAGCAGATTGTGAAGTAGAAGCTGTTTTTAAAAGCACCTTCTCTTTATTTTTTACAAATAGTCAATCGAAAGGTATGAAATAGCTTGTGCCTCGTAGTAGGCTTAATCAATCCTTTGTAGGATCAGCAATAAATGGGTGGATTAAAAATTAATTAATTAATATAAGGAATTTTTTGTACATAAATAAGACAAATACGTAAGTTTAAGCGCTAAGTTGCTTCATTTTTTATGCACCCATTATTCCTAATCATATATGCACAAAATAATTACGTCCTCAAGATGGCTTTTTTTGCTTTTGTGTTTGATAAGCGCCACCGCGTTTGCGCAGACACACATTGCTGGTAAAGTAATCAGTGATGCCAATCAGGAAGCGCTTGTTGGTATTAGCGTTGCCGTTAAAGGTAAAGTTATTGGCACGATTACCGACCAGAAAGGGGCTTTTTCATTAACGACCAATACCGCTACGCCGTTTGTGATTGCCATTTCGGGCGTAGGTTTTCAAACGCAGGAGTTTACTATTACGGGTGATCGCAATGACCTGAATGTGGCTATGAAAGAACAGCCACTGGTAGGCCAAGAGGTAGTTGTATCGGCTTCGCGGGTCGAGGAGAGTGTACTGAAATCGCCGGTTTCGGTTGAGCGGCTGGACGTTCGTACATTTCAGTCAACGCCAGCGGCCACGTTCTACGATGCCCTTCAGAATATTAAGGGCGTTGATATGAATACGCAGAGTCTAACGTTCAAATCAGTTAACGTACGAGGCTTTGGGTCGAACGGAAACACACGGGTTGTGCAGTTGCTGGACGGCATGGATAACCAGGCACCTGGCCTGAATTTTTCGGTTGGGAATATTGCGGGTGTATCTGAACTGGATCTGGAAAGTGTCGAACTCTTGCCGGGTGCGGCTTCTGCACTTTATGGCCCTAACGCGATTAATGGCTTACTGCTGATGACTTCCAAGAGCCCATTCCAGTATCAGGGCTTAAGTGCTTATGTCAAAGGTGGGGTGATGAATGCTAGCAATCGATCAACCGCTACGACGCCATTCTACGATGCGGCTTTTCGATATGCTAAAGCCATCAATAACAAGCTGGCCTTTAAAGTTGGAGTTTCCTACCTGACCGCCAAAGACTGGCAGGCAACTGACTATCGCGATCAAAGCTTTTCAAACGGATATAACCTCGGTACCGGCACGCAGGCGAATAACCAGGGATACGATGGTATTAACATTTATGGTGATGCCAGCGCCAATATTTATTCGAGTCTTTTTGGCAATGGTCAACCGGGTACCGGCGCCAACGGTACGTCGCAGGTGCTGGGCTTAATTGCGACTACGCAAATTGCACAGGCAGGTAACCGGACCTTACCGCAACTAACGGGACTGACTCCTCAGCAGATTTTCAATGCCATTATCCCTAACCTAAATATTTCTAGAACTGGTTATCTGGAACGCGATCTGGTCAACTACGATGCTACAAATCTGAAACTGAACGGCGCGTTGCATTATCGTATAAATGATAATGTGGAAGCCATTTTGCAGGCTAACTGGGGAACCGGTACCACTGTTTACACGGGCGCTGATCGGTACTACATCAAAGGGTTCAAACTAGGTCAGTATAAACTTGAATTGCGAGGCTCGAACTTCTTCGTACGGGCTTACACCACGCAGGAGCGGTCGGGGGATGCGTACGCTGCTGGCATATTGGGACAGGGAATCAACGAAGCCTGGAGCGGAAGCGCGGCCAAATGGTTTCCAACCTATTTTGGTACATACGCGCAAACGGCGCTTACGGGTTATGCGGGGGCTTACCTGACGGCGTTGGGTACTGGCCAATCGCAGGCAACCGCATTAGCCGGGGCGCAGGCCTATGCGGCTAGTCAGCAGGCTACGTGGCTGGACCAGTCCCGAACCGCAGCCGATCAGGGAAGATTGCAACCCGGCACGGCGGGATTCCAGCAGGCATTCGATGCGGTAGCAGCTAAAGCCATTCCAGGTAACGCTTCTGGAGTAGGAGCACGGTTCCTGGATAAGACGAACCTCTATCATGCGGAGGCTATGTACAATTTCAGTAAGGTCATTGACCCAAAACTGGTTGAATTACTGGTAGGTGGAAACTTCCGCCGGTATGCCCTTAACTCGGAAGGAACGCTGTTTGCTCGTGATGAAAACGGTAAGGAGTTTAACATTGACGAGTATGGCGCATACGTTCAGGCATCGAAAACGCTGGCTGAGGTGCTGAAACTAACGGGTTCGCTACGCTACGATAAGAACCAGAATTTTAAGGCGCAGGTTAGCCCTCGTCTGTCGGCGGTATTAACCCTAGCTAAGGTACATAACTTCCGGGCTTCGTTCCAGCGCGGGTTCCGTATTCCGACCACGCAGGATCAGTATATCGACTTAATAACGCCAAGTGCTCACCTGATTGGTGGCTTACCGCTATTTAAGCAACGGTATAACTTTAGCACGAATCCAGTTTATACGCTTCAATCAGTCCAGGCGTTCGGAGGGGCTTTACAAACAGGTACCGCAATCGCGCAGGCATTACCACTCCTTAAGCAAGCAGTCGATCCAGGTTATGATCCTGAACGAGTGGAAACTTACGAGGTTGGTTATAAAGGGCTTATCGGGAATAAATTGTTTATTGATGCCTATTATTACTACAACCAATTCCTCAATTTTTTAGGAACGCAGACTGTTGTGCAGGGGCTACAACCGGTTAATGTGGCCAATCCGGCGTCAACGCTGCAATTGCTTAGCGGTACAAGTCGGAACGTGTATTTTTACCCGGTTAACTCACCGACGACTATAAAAAATGCGGGCTGGGCCATCGGAGCAGATTACTTGCTGCCTGGCAATTATACCATTGGGGCTAACGTCGCTTCGAACTACCTGATCGATAGAGATCTGATTCCGACGGGCTTTGTAACCTTCTTTAACACACCGAAATACCGTTACAATATATCGTTCGGCAATCGGAACATAGCGCGTAGTGGATTTGGATTCAACGTGGTTTGGCGCGCTCAGGACTCGTTCTTGTGGGAAGGAAGTTTCGGAAATGCAGAAGCTACGGCTCGTCAGCAGACGATTGTACCAGCTTTCAATACGCTTGATGCACAGATCAGTAAAAAAATGACTGGAATCAAATCGATTCTGAAAATTGGGGGTACGAACTTAACGGGTAAACTTTACACGCAGGCCTGGGGTAACCCCAGCGTTGGCTCGATGTATTACATTAGCCTGACGTTCGATCAGTTACTCAACTAGCATGGTATTTAGGTAGCTTAAGGATGCCCGGCTTTGCTTTGCGAGTCGGGCATTTTCAATTAGAAAAGCCTCTGCTTAAATCGAACTTTTTGGATGCTTTCTGCTCTTTGTGAAGTAGGTAGCCAGAGCATTATATCGCCTGCTATTGCCACGCTATTGAGCACTACTACGTCCTCCGATCAACTTCCTGATTCATTGCCGACAATGCACCGTCGGCTTACCCTTCTACAGGGAACCGCACTCAACATGATTGACATGGTGGGGATTGGTCCATTTGTGGTTCTCCCGCTGATTATCAAAACGCTTGGTGGTCCGCTATTTATCTGGGCCTGGGTATTGGGTGCCGTTGTCTCGCTAATTGACGCGTTTGTCTGGGCTGAATTGGGCGCTGCTTTTCCGCAGGCGGGTGGTAGTTACAATTTTCTCAAAATCACGTACGGCGAACAGCGCTGGGGACGATTGTTATCGTTTCTGTACGTTTGGCAAACCATGATTCAGGCTCCGTTGGTGATGGCGTCTGGTGCTATTGGTTTTGCACAGTACGCGTCATACTTAATGCCACTCGACGACTGGCAACGACGACTGGTTTCCGGTGGTGTGGTGTTGGTAATCATCGCGTTGTTGTACCGGAAGATTGATTCGGTCGGTAAAATTGGCCTTATTATGTGGGGAGCGGTGCTACTGACGCTAGGATGGATTATCGTAGGAGGCCTTTCCAACGCTCGGATTCCATTATCAGAAACATTTCAAGGGGTTAGCTCAATGAGTGGGGGAGTGCTGGCTGTTGCTCTGGGAAGTGCGTCTGTTAAGACGATTTACTGTTATCTAGGGTATTACAACGTGTGCCATCTGGGTAGCGAAATAAAGAATCCGACGCGCAATATTCCGGCCAGTATGTTTATTTCTATTGTGGGTATTGCCGTGCTTTACCTGCTCATGAATTTGAGTGTGGTAAGCGTAGTGCCCTGGCAGGAAGCGCAGAATAGCGAATTCATTGTCAGCACCTTTGTTGAAACCTTATACGGTCCATCGGCCGCCCGACTGGCGACGGTATTGGTTTTATTAGTCGCGTTTTCGTCGTTATTTGCTGTATTGTTAGGTTATTCCCGAGTGCCTTATGCCGCAGCCGCCGACGGTCAGTTTTTTCCCATTTTTGCCCGCTTACACCCAACTCGGGAATTTCCGTATGTATCGTTGCTTTTCCTCGGTGGGCTTGGCTTTGTGTTTAGCCTACTCTTCCGGCTTGGCGACGTTATCACAGCTATTTTGGCTATGCGAATTCTGGTGCAATTTGTCGGGCAGGCCGTAGGATTATTATGGCTTCACCGGCGACGAGCGGCCATTGATTTTCCTTTCCGAATGCCGCTTTATCCACTGCCGGTGATTCTCGCCATTAGCGTTTGGATTTTTATTTTTTTCTCGACCGGCTGGACGTTTATGTCATCCGGATTGCTGGTAATCAGTCTTGGTGTTGTGGCCTTCCTAATTACAGCTGCGGTGCGTAAACAATGGCCGTTCGAAAAAAGATAACGCGGGTTTCCCGCGCTACTTCAATGCCTCGAACAAAATCTCGGCGGGGTGTTTAGCGTGACGGGCGGTGCCATCCTTAATCTGATGCCGACACGATGTACCGGGAGCCGCAATGATTACGTCTTCCGGTTGCTGCCGAACCGTTGGGAAGAGGACTAACTCGCCTACCTGCATCGATACCTGATAATGTTCGACTTCGTAACCGAATGAACCTGCCATACCACAGCAACCTGAGGGAATCAACTGCACGGTATAGTTTTTAGGCAATGACAGTGCCTTCTTACCTGGCACCAATGATGATACCGCTTTTTGCTGGCAATGACCATGAAGCTTTATGAGCCGTTGCTCATCTGTAAACTGCTCGGGACGAATATGTTTGGCATCCAGTTCACGAGCGATAAACTCTTCAAATGTCAGTGCATTAGCCGCAATTCGTTTTGCATCTTCTACAAGCGATTCATCAACCAGATCCGGATATTCATCGCGGAAAGTTAGAATGGCCGATGGCTCTAATCCAACCAGTGGTGTTTCGGCCGAAATGACATCTTTTAGTGCCTGAATATTGCGCTCTGCCAGTGTTTTAGCATAGTTTAACATCCCTTTCGACAAGGCCGCCCGACCGCTCTCGCCATGTTCAGGAATGACTACTTCATAACCTAACCGCTCAAATAACTGAATCGCGGCCTGACCAACTTCTACGTCGTTGTAATTCGTAAACTCGTCGCAGAAGAGGTACAACTGCATTGAGCTTGGGGTAGCAGCAGTTAACCTCTTGCCTTTTGCCATTACCCCTCTGCCTTGCGCCCACCGTTTCAGCGTCGTTTTGCCCATCAGCGGCATTGTCCGGTCGGGGTGAAAGCCGACCATCCGGTTAGCTATGCGCCGAAGCGAAGGAGTTCCTAAAACACCGTTCCAGGCCCAGGGCACTAAAGCAGCCAGACTGGATAAGCGAGCGAAGTTGGCAATTAGTCGTGACCGGATCGGAACGCCGTTAGCATCGTAATAGTGCTGTAAAAATTCAGCTTTCAGCTTGGCAACGTCAACATTTGATGGGCATTCGCTTTTACAGCCCTTGCAGGACAGACACAGATCATAAACTTCCTTTATCTCCTCGTGGTCGAACCGATTCTCCTTGGGCGAACGAGTTAACATTTCGCGAAGGATATTAGCCCGCGCCCGCGTTGTATCTTTTTCATTGCGGGTCGCCATGTAGCTAGGACACATGGTACCACCTGACGCCTGCGTTTTGCGACAATCACCGGAGCCGTTGCATTGCTCCGCATGCTGAAGCACATTCTGATCCTTGTACCGAAAATACGTTTTGAAGGTCGGGGTTTGCTGGCCAGCTTCGTAGCGAAGGAAAGCATCCATTGGGGGCGTCTCTACAATCTTGCCGGGATTGAAGATGCCATTCGGGTCCCAGGTATGCTTGATCTGGCGCATCAACTCGTAGTTGTGCGGCCCTACCATTTGAGGAATAAACTCACCCCGTAAACGGCCATCACCATGTTCTCCCGACAACGAACCGTCATATTTTTTAACCAGTGTAGCTATTTCTTCGGCAATAAGTCGGTATTGACGATGACCTTCTTCGGTTTTGAGGTTAATGATTGGCCGCAGATGCAACTCACCCGAGCCCGCATGGGCATAATAGACCGAGTGCATGTTGTGCTTCAGCAGAATTTCGTTGAACTCACGGATGTAATCGGGTAAGTCAGTTACATCAACAGCAGTGTCCTCAATTACGGCCACCGCTTTTGCATCGCCCGGCAGATTGCCCAGTAGACCAAGTCCCGCTTTGCGAAGTGTCCAGATTTTTTTCGTGTCTTCGCCAAATAACAACGGATAATAATAGCCCAGCCCAGCTTGCCGCATCTCGTCTTCCATAGCCGTGGCTAATTGCTTAATCTCAGCTTGCGTGTCGCGTGAGAGGTCAACAACCAGAATAATTGGAAAATGATCGGTTGGGGTTTTTTGTACAAAAAAGCTGTTTTTTCGCTGTTCAGGGTTTGAATCGGCCCGCTCCAGAATAATATCATCGATCAATTCAACGGCAAAGGGCCCGTATTTTAACGCCACTAGTGTAGCCCGAAGCGCTTCATCGACAGAATGGCAATGAACACAAACTAAACCACCTTCTTTGGGCGGCAAAGGCACGATATTAAGCTTAATCTCAGTCAGAAAGCACAACGTACCTTCGGAGCCAGCAATAAATTTAGCCAGATTAAATGATTCCCCGCCGGAGGTAAACGGCTCCATATCCAGCAGCACATCCAGTGCATACCCAGTATTGCGTCGCTCTATGGTTTTCTTCGGGAAGTTCCGCCGGATTTCATCCTGACTAACGGTGTCCGACAGAATGGATGCCGTTTTCAGCAGAATTTTATCGGTCAGAGTTGCTGAACCATTTTTACGGTTAGCCTCATTTAGCTGATCCGCCAAACGCTGATTAGTCTGTGGGCCAAACTCTACTTCAGAACCATCGGCCAGTAGCGCCTTAACCGATAAGGTGTGTTCACGGGTAGCGCGATATACGACTGAGTTCGAGCCGCAGGAATTGTTGCCAACCATGCCGCCAATCATGGCCCGGTTCGCCGTTGAAGTTTCGGGGCCGAAATAAAGACCGTAGGGTTTTAGAAACTGATTTAATTCATCACGCACAACACCCGGCTGCACGCGTACCCAGCGCTCTTCTGGATTAACCTCCAGAATCTTCGTAAAATGCCGGGAAACGTCGACAACAATGCCATTGCCCACCACCTGACCCGCCAGTGATGTACCTGCTGTTCGGGGAATTAATGATGTCTTATGCTGTTGGGCAAAAGCGATGAGTTTCTTTAGATCATCAATCGTTTTCGGAATAGCAACGGCGGTTGGCATCTCCCGGTAGGCCGATGCATCCGTTGCATACAAAGTCCGGTACGTAGTATCGTCGAATAATTCTCCGGTTAACTGACCGGCTAAATTTTTTAATAAATCAGTATGCATACATGCCTAAAAGCGGTCTGCAACGTAGCAGGCCTTAAAATAATAAGCAAAAATACGGGTAAAGAGGGCAAAAGTTTGTGCTAATGCATTAAAAAATATTCATCAACCGATATTGGAATAGTTATATGAAATATTGTTAATAAGCATTGAAAATATTTGATAGTCAATATAATTGGCAGAATGACATTTTATTTAGTGTTATAATAGTACAAATTAATAGAATTTATTTAAGGAATTTTATGATACAATTTTGACGCTAATCTGGTCAATTTTAACCTGCTGCGCTTGTATTTTCATTCTATCCTCATGTAATTCGCCGAATGGTTCAAGCTTACATTCTATAAATTCTCCCCTTTTTGCTACAATTCAGGATATAAATCGTTTATAAAAGCCCTGTTGTACACATCCTGTAATAGGACTTAAACGGGAGAAAACATAGTTTAGGAAATACAGTTAATACCAAAAATTCATAAGCTTCAACCATAAAACAACCAAATGTTTAATTTTTACTGTAAACCTATGATGAACAAATCCTACAACATGAACCACTTCGGTGGCTACGTAGGTCAGGTTGGGCATTCCCAACCACGAGCATTTCGACGGAAAGCACTGTTTAGCTTCCTGACAATGCTGGCAATGGTGCTGCTGGGGGTTCAGACAGCATGGGCACAGGGACGGACTGTGACAGGAACAGTTACTGATCCGACAGGTGCAGGATTACCGGGGGTAAGTATACAGATTAAAGGAACGCAGCGTGGTACTAATTCCGACGCTGAAGGAAAGTATTCGCTGGCCAACGTGCCTGACAATGCGACGCTGGTGTTTAGCTTTATCGGCTTTACTCCGCAGGAAGTTGCAGTAGGTAATCGCACAACTGTAGATGCGAAGCTGGCCGATGATACCAAAGCGCTCGAAGAAGTTGTTGTGGTTGGGTACGGCACAGCTAAGCGCAAAGACCTGACTGGTTCTGTAGCTCAGGTAACTGCCCGCGAATTTAACCCTGGTATTAACCCGAACCCGTTGCAGGCTATTCAGGGTAAAGTAGCTGGTCTGGTTATTACAACGCCATCGGGCGATCCTAACTCGCAGCCAACCGTTCGGCTACGGGGGTATACGTCGCTGGCTGGTGGTTCTGATCCGCTGTATGTAGTGGATGGTATGATCGGTGTACCGATTAGTCAGATAAACCCGAACGACATCGAATCAATGGATGTCCTGAAAGATGCGTCGGCAGCTGCTATTTACGGTTCGCGGGCGGCTAACGGTGTAATTATCGTAACGACCAAACGCGGTAAGTCGGGACAGACCACAGTTACATTTAACAACTATGTTGGCATAGAAACCATTTCGAAGCGGCTCGACCTGCTGGATGGCCCTGGGTACGTTGCAGCTGTTACCCAAATTAAAGGTGCCTCGGCGTTGAGCGATTTACAGCGTTTCCCGAAAGATGCCAGTGGTAATTACTATAATACGAACTGGATTGATCAGGTTACCCGGACGGCTGTTACAAACAACCACAATATTGCCATATCGGGTGGTGCGCCAAACTTCAGCTATCGGGGATCGGTCGATTATATCAATCAACAGGGAATTGTTAAGAATACCGGTTTTGATCGAATTATTGGCCGGATTAACTTGGACCAGAAAGCACTCGATAACCGCTTAAACGTTCAGTACAATTTACAGTTTACTCGGACGAATCAGCAGTTCTCCGATAACGGTATTTTACGTCGGGCTGCTCAATTTCTGCCAACTCTGCCGGTCCGATACACAGGACCTACCAGTGCTACTCAAAACATCGGTGGATATGCCGAGGTTGGTGGTGCATTCGATTTAAACAACCCGGTAGCCATGCTTGAGAACGCTACCAACAATGGTACACGTAATACCGCTATTGTGGGAACGAACCTGCGTTATGAAGTTATTGATGGGCTAACCTTTGGTGTCAATGCACAATTGCAGAATGATCAGACCAATAACAACTATGTGACTAACCCAGCAGTGAAATCGTATGCGGGTAACAACGGTCGGGCTGAACGTCGGCAATACAACACGCTAAACCAACTGCTCGAAACGACTCTGACCTACAACCGGAGTTTCGGCGAAACCAGTAATTTCTCGGTGTTAGGTGGTTACTCATTCCAGCAACTGGATAATGACGGTTTCTCAGCAGCGAACAACTCATTTGTAACAACGGCAACGGGCTTCAATAACTTGGGTCTGGGTGCTGGTACGTTACTTTACCCGAGCAATAACTTTGCGAACTCGTATCGGAACCAGAGTAAACTAATCTCCTTCTTTGGTCGGGCTACGGTTAATCTCAGCGATCAATATAATGTAACGGCGACCGTGCGTCGGGATGGTAGCTCAAAATTCGGAGCTAACAATAAATGGGGCGTTTTCCCATCGGTAGCAGCAGGCTGGAATATTTCGAATGCGTCGTTCTTCCCCAAGTCCAATGTATTGAGCTATTTGAAATTACGCGCTGGTTGGGGGCAAACGGGTAACTCTGAAGGGATTAATGCGTATAACTCAATCCAATTGTATGGTCAGAAAGGTACGTATTATGATGGATCGATTGGCGACTTCCTGCCAGGTTACGGGATTACCCAGAACGCGAACCCAAACCTGAAATGGGAAGTAGTAGGGCAGACCAACATCGGGCTGGACTTCCAGCTGTTTAATAACCGTTTCTCGGGTACTATTGAATATTACAATAAGCTGACAAGCGACATGTTGTATAACATCAACGTACCAGCTGATGGGGTAAACTACTTTACCAATAACATTCTGGCGAACATTGGCAGTATGAGCAACTCGGGTTTTGAAGTCTCGTTTGGTGGCGACATCATTAAGAAAGGTGACTTCAGCTGGAACGCCCGTATCATTGGATCATACAACAAAAACAAGATTGTATCGCTCTCCAATGCTCAGTTCAACATCGGCCAGGTGCGATTCAATCCGTTTGGTGGTCGGGGCTTGTCTGATGTATATGCGTCGTTCCTGACGGTGGGCCGGCCATTAGGTGAGTTCAACAACGTACCGACCTTCACGGGTAGCTATAATTCAGATGGTCAGCCGTTGTTGCGGCCTGCCACGGGTGATACGCCAACGCCGGATGTATCGAAAGCTGATGCCGCAGCAGCTCTGGCGGCTGGTAACCCAATCAACCAGGGTAATCCGCAGCCCTTCCTGAATGCTTCGTTTAGCAACTCATTCCGCTATAAAAACTTCGATCTGAATTTCTTGTTGCGGGGTGTATTCGGTAACACTCTCCTGAACAATACCCGCTCGAACTACATGATACCGGGATCAATTCTGGAAACGAATATGCTGCGCGATGTTACGACACTGCCAAACAATTACGGTATCAACGTACTATCGACCAACTGGCTCGAGAGTGGTACGTTCGTTCGTCTGAACAACTGGCAAATCGGATATAACGTACCGGTTAAAGCAAATAAGTATTTCTCGGGAGCACGCGTTTATGTAGGTGGTAATAACCTGTTCATCATCACAGCTTATAAAGGCATCGATCCTGAGTTACAGGCGGCTGGCAATTTGGCTGTTAATAATGACATAAGTTCTGGTCAGGTACAGGCTCCAGCTACAGGTGGTGTATCAACGGGGAATCGGCCCGTTAATCAGACACCAAACCCGGTTGGTCTGGATGATGCAAACGCTGGTTTTTACCCAAAAACGCGTTCGTTCCAGTTAGGGCTGAATCTGACGTTTTAGTGATGCACGGTAACAAATCGGATAGTCCAATAAACTATTCGATTTGTGAAATCTTTTACCACAGATAGTACGTTTGTATCATATCAGGCGAGCAAAACGTAGTAACGACTTAATTCTCAAAAGCTTTCTATGAAACGGATTAATATAAAAGTCTTAACAGGCTGTGCGGCACTTCTGATGGCCGGACAATCCTGTACGAACCTAGACGAAACAACCTACGACGTACTCCCAACCAGCGGAAATTTTGGTAGTACGACGGCTCAGCAAAATGCCCTGATCGGGCCACTCTATAACGGACTGGGCGATTACTGGAGCAATATGACCAACCTGAACACCGTGACGGATGAGCAAATCGTACCAACACGGGGAGGGGACTGGAAAGATGGTGATAACTGGATACGGTTATACACCCATACCTGGGACCCCGTTACGGATAACGGTCAGTTCAACGGCCCCTGGAACTGGTGCTATAACAACATCACCGCTATTAACCAGCAATTAGGGACGCTAAAAGACCCGGCTACTATCGCCGAGCTGAAAGTATTGCGGGCTTTCTTCCATTACCAGGCTATGGACCTGTTTGGGAATGTTATTATTGCTAATCAGCTAGGTGGTACCAGCCCAACACAAAGCACCCGGGCGCAGGTATATGCCTTTGTAGAAAAGGAAATACTTGACAACTACTCGACTTTATCGTCAACGGTAGGCGGAGCCTACTACGGCCGGATAAACAAGTACGTAGCCGATATGATTCTGGCTAAATTGTACTTGAATGCCCAGGTTTATACCGGAACGCCCCAATGGCAAAAAGCCATTGATCGGTTGAATACGATCATCAGTTCGGGTAAATTCACGCTGTCCGCTGATTTTCTGAGCAACTTTGTAACGCAGAATCAGAACTCTCAGGAAACGATTCTGGCTACGCCGTTCAGCAGCACCAAGCGGACAGGCTTCCGTCCTCAGATGCAGACGCTCCACTACCTGAACCAGTTAACGTATAACCTGGGCCAGGCTCCCTGGAACGGCTTCTGTACAGTTACAGAGTTTTACAATTCCTTCGATGATAAGGATGCTCGTAAGAAAATGTGGATCGTAGGCCAGCAGTACAAAGCGGATGGTACGCCGTTGTCGGATGATGCTTTACCGCTGGTAATTACACCTGAAATTACGTCCCTCGTTTACCCGGCTGGCGCGGCTGGTCGGTTAGTAGGAGCGCGTAGCCAGAAGTACCAGATTCAGGCCAATAACTTTGCACAGGATTCGTGGCAGGACAACGATTTTATCATCTATCGGTTGGGCGATGCTTACCTGATGCGAGCAGAGGCTAACATGCGCTTAGGTAACACAGCAGCTGCTATTACGGATGCTAATGTGATTCGGGCCCGGGCGGGTATGCCTGCCTACACGACCGCTACGCTGACCATGAATGAGATGCTGGCTGAACGGGGTCGCGAACTGGCGTGGGAATATCACCGCCGGCAGGATCTAATCCGTTTCGGACAGTTCACGAAAGCATGGCGCCTTAAGAGTGCTGAAGCGGATGATCACCGGAACCTGTTCCCGATTCCTAAAGATCAGTTATCGCTGAACCCGAATCTGAAGCAGAATCCCGGCTATTAAGTCAAATCGTTCTCTACCAAAACAGCAAGCTCAACCGGGCTTGCTGTTTTGATTTATGGCTGATTAAAAGCCAATTAATTGCCGGAAAACGGCTAAAAGATGCTCGTCATTCGTTATTTTTGTAGCCCTTTCCTAACAAGGCTATTCCTAAATTCTTCCCTTTCTTGAATGACCTTTTGTTTCTCATGTTATTGTGCTGATGCGCTTTAGTTTGGTTTTACTGATAGCTGCCCTGCTGGTTAGTTGTCATTCGGGTTCCGAGTCCCCTAAAGATCCGCTGTTTCAAAAATTAGCTGCCGACGAAACTCATATTAATTTCACCAATACCGTTACCGACGATAAAGATTTTAACGTCTTCAATTACCGTAATTTTTATCACGGGGGGGGCGTAGCTATCGGAGACGTTAATAATGATGGTTTGTCGGATGTGTTACTGATCGCCAACATGGGCGAAAATAAACTGTATCTAAATCGATCTGATGAGGGTAAGCTGCAATTTGAAGACGTTACGGCTAAAGCGGCAGTAGGCGGCAAGCGAGCCTGGAGTACGGGTGCTACCTTTGCCGATGTTAACGGTGACGGACGATTAGACCTGTACGTTTGTAATGCTGGAATTCGTCCCGGCGACGACCGCGCTAATGAATTATTCATTAATAACGGAAACGATGCCAACGGCATACCGACCTTCACCGAACGGGGGGCTGAGTATGGTCTGAATGATCGCGGCTACTCCACCCACGCAGCCTTCTTTGATTACGACCGCGACGGTGATCTCGATATGTATCTGCTTAACAATAGCTTCCTGCCCGTTGGCCGGCTGGCGTATGCGAATATACGTGCGCAGCGGGATTCACTTGGCGGGCATAAGCTGTTCAGGAATATGACCTTAGAAAAGAAAAAGGAGAATGTAAAAGGTGCTTCTTCTACTCCGCTTTTTGTCGATGTTTCCGAACAGGCCGGTATTTATGGGAGCTTAATCGGCTTTGGTATGGGCATTACCATTGGCGACGTGAATGATGATAATTGGCTCGATGTTTATATTTCCAATGATTTTTACGAGCGCGATTATCTCTATATCAATAATCATGATGGCACCTTCCGCGAGTCGATCAAGGAGTCGATGCCGCATACTAGTCTGTCATCAATGGGGGCCGATGTAGCTGATATCAACAACGATAGCAAGCTCGACATTTTTATAACGGATATGCTGCCGGGCAATGATCGTCGGCTTAAAAAGACGTCTACATTTGAGAGCCACGATCTGGAGCAGATCAAAGCCAGCCGCGACTTTCATTATCAGTTCATGCAGAACATGCTGCATGTGAATCAGGGGAGCCAGCCAGCGAATAATAATTTACCGACGTTCAGCGAAGTGGCTCGCTTTTCGGGTGTACAGGCTACCGACTGGAGCTGGGGCGCTTTAATTTTTGATATGGATAACGATGGCCTTAAGGATATATTCGTGGCCAACGGTATCGCTAAAGATGTGACCGATCAGGACTTTGTAAACTTCCTGGCCGATCGCGAAAATATGGCGCAGATTGCGCGGCAGGGATCGTTTAATTTTAAGGAGTTTCTGGATAAAACACCCTCAGAGGCCGTACCCAATTATGCGTTCCATAATGACGGAGATCTGCACTTTACGAATAAAGCCTTTGACTGGGGCCTTTCTGAGCCTGATTTCTCCAATGGCGCGGCTTACGGCGATTTAGATAATGATGGCGATCTGGATCTGATCGTCAATAATGTCAATATGCCGGTAGCGGTATACCAGAATCAATCGATTCAGAAAGACAAAACAAATTACCTAAAGATAAAACTCGAAGGCACGGGATTGAACCGAAACGCTATTGGTGCTCGGGTTTATGTCTATCAGCCCAAGCAAACCCAACTGCTCCAGCAAATGCCGAACCGGGGGTTTGAATCATCTGTCGATCTTAATCTGGTATTTGGACTAGGTAATCAACCAGAAATCGATTCGCTAGTGGTAGTCTGGCCAGACGACAAAATGCAGACGTTATCCCAGCCAAAAGCTAATCAGTTATTAAGGTTACGTCAGCAGGATGCTAATCGGATCTGGAAACCTACTGCGACAACGTATAAACCTGTCTTTCAGGATAACACGACTGCGTCAGGACTGAATTATGTACATACCGAAAGTAATTTTGTTGATTACAACCGGGATGCGCTGTTGAAACAGCAATTCTCGACGCAGGGGCCAGCGCTAGCCACCGGTGATGTCAATGGTGATGGGCTGGACGATGTATTTCTGGGAGGAGCCAGTGGCCATTCGCCCCGTCTGTTCCTTCAGCAAGCTGGTAATAAATTCGTTGACCGAACACCAGTTGTAATGCGACAGGATACGGCTTGCGAAGCCGTAGATGCCGTTATGTTTGATGCTGACGGAGATAAAGATCTTGATTTGTATGTAGTCTCTGGCAGTAATGAGTTCAGTGCTGATGCTGAGGAGCTACTTGACCGGCTTTATCTGAACGATGGGAAAGGGGTATTTACGCGTTCGGAAACAGGGTTGCCTAATTTGAAAGCCAACGGCTCATGCGTAGCTGCGGCCGATTTTGATCGCGATGGTGATGTTGACCTGTTTGTCGGTTCCCGAATGATCCCGGGGCAGTATGGTCGTGATCCAGCGAGTTATCTATTAATCAACGATGGTACGGGGAATTTTAAAAACTACACGAAACGCTACCTAACTGATGTTGATAAGTTAGGCATGGTAACGGACGCTACCTGGGCCGACCTGAATGGAGATCAGTATCCGGAGTTAATCGTTGTAGGCGATTGGGCGCCAATCAGTGTATTTGAGAATAAACATGGTCGATTAAGTTTTAATCCATCGCTGACTATCACTGATGAGAAAGGAGAACCGATGAAAACGGCGGGCTGGTGGAACTGCGTCACCGCTGGGGATGCCGATGGTGACGGTGATCTGGATTTAGTAGTTGGTAACCTGGGTTTAAATTCACGCATTCGCGCTACGCAAACTATACCGGCTGAGTTGTATACGGGCGATTTTGATCATAATGGCACCGTGGAGCAGATTATTAACTGCGCTGACGAAACAGGCGAATTATACCCCATGGTGATCAAGCATGAATTGCAGAAAGCCATGCCTACGATCAAGAAAAAGTACGTGAAATTTGATGATTACGCGGGTAAGAAAATCGACCAGATTCTGGATGAAGATCAATTAAAACAGGCTGTCGTTAAGCAGGCGTTTACAGGCGCCACCGCCCTGCTGATTAACGATGGGAAAGGCCGGATGCGATTCCAGTCGCTTCCAGCCGAAGCCCAGTTTTCGCCAGTTTGCGGTGTGCAATTCCTGGACTATGATCGCGACGGGCGAACCGATCTAGTGCTGACGGGAAATTTCCTGGATGTGCTACCTGAAATTGGTCGGTACGATGCCAGTTATGGGGTAATTCTACGTAACAAGGGAAAAGCCACCGACGGCACACTTAATTACCAATTCATCAATCCATCTACATCCGGCTTCTTCGTTCGTGGTCAGGTTCGGCATATCGCGCGTCTGGCGCAGGGGCAGCTCATCCTGGCCAAAAACAACGATAAGACCCAGGTTTTTATAATGAATAATAAACAATGAATAACGGATAATGAGTCTGCGTACTCAATCCGGCATTAGTTGTTCATTATCCATTATCCATTATTCAATGTCTTTATGAAACGTATTGGTTTTTTTCTAGCCATCGGTGCATTCTTGCTGACAGGCTGTAATCCGTTTAAATCTGAGAAACCGCTCTTTCAATCGCTCGATTCAACACAAACCGGTGTAGGCTTTGTCAATCGTCTTGCTCCGACCGATAAACTCAATATTCTTGATTATTTGTATTTCTATAATGGCGGGGGCGTATCGGCAGGCGACATCAATAATGATGGTTTAACGGACCTGTATTTTGTATCCAATCAGGGGAAAAATAAACTATATCTCAACAAAGGAAATTTCAAGTTTGAGGACATAACGGCTAAAGCAGGTGTCGAAGGATTTTCGGATTGGCAAACCGGCTCGACAATGGCTGATGTCAATGGTGATGGTTTCCTGGATATTTACGTTTGCGCGGTTGGTAATTTTCGGGGTCTGGAAGGATCGAACGAATTATACATCAATAACGGCGACGGAACTTTCGCCGAAAAAGCGGCCGATTATGGCTTGGACTTCACGGGGTTTTCAACCCAGGCGGCCTTTTTCGATTATGACCACGATGGTGATTTAGACTGTTATCTGCTGAACCACGCGGTGCATACATCGCGCAGCTACGATCGCGTTACGGCGCGTAATCTTCGGCAAAGTGAGTCGGGCGACTATCTGTACCGCAATATGATTGTAGAGCAAGGAGCCAAAGGTAAGGTGGCCGCAGGCGCAGCCTCTGCTTCGCGTTCCCTACGCTTCGTTAACGTTAGTGAACAGGCTGGTATTTACGGAGCTGCGATGGGGTATGGCTTGGGTATCTCGGTTGCCGATCTGAACAACGATGGCTGGGAGGATCTATACGTTTCCAACGATTTTCACGAAGACGATTATTATTACATCAACAACCATAATGGCACCTTTACGGAGAGTGTAAAAACGGCCTTCCAGCACACCAGCCGCTTTTCAATGGGTAACGACGCTGCCGATGTGAATAACGATGGATACGCGGATGTAGTCACGCTCGACATGTATCCAGAAGACGAAACTGTTGAGAAATCGTCATTGGGCGAAGATCCACTGGATATTTATTTATATAAGCTGGCGTTCGGCTACATGAACCAGTATAGTCGGAACTGCCTCCAGTTGAGCCTGTCTGGGAAGAAATTCATGGAGGTTGGTTCAATGGCGGGTATGGCAGCTACTGACTGGAGTTGGTCGCCACTGCTAGCCGATTACGATAACGACGGAATCAAAGACCTGTTTATCTCAAACGGGATTGTGCACCGGCCTAATAACCTGGATTACGTAAAGTTTGCGGCCGACGATTCGTTACGGTATGCCATGGAAACATCGCATTCGCTGGATGAACGCGCCATCAAGCTAATGCCTGATGGGAAGATGCATAACTACCTGTTTCGGGGAACGCCTTCACTTCAATTCGAGGATAAATCAACGGCCTGGGGTTTTGAAACGCCCGATTACTCAAACGGTGCCGCTTACGCCGACCTCGACAACGACGGTGATCTGGATTTGATTACCAACAACATCGACAGTCCAGCCAGCCTTTATCGTAATGAAGCTAACAGCATTTTTCCAGCCAACAAGCACTTGACGGTTAAGTTGAAAGGCAATTCTCCAAATAGCTTTGGCGTAGGTGCCAAAGTAGTACTAAAATATGCAGATTCTATTCAGGTACAACAGTTGATGCCTACGCGGGGCTTCGAGTCGTCAGTTGCCCCGGAATTGTTGTTTGGTTTGGGAGCGAGAAGTGTTATTGATTCGTTGATTGTGATTTGGCCAAATAGCCAAATGGAAGTCCGGACAAAAGTGCCCGCTAATCAATCCTTAACACTGAAACAAGTTGACGCTAAGCTGGATGGGACGAATTTCCATTTTGCTTTGCCTGCTTCTCAACCTCTTTTTACGGAGGTAACATCGACAGATTCAATTCCGTACGTGCATCAGGAAAACAAAGCTTACTTCGATTATGTACGGGAACCGCTCATGCCATTTCAGGTATCCACAGAAGGACCACGTTTGGCTGTGGGCGATGTAAATGGGGATGGGCTGGACGATATTTACGCGGGTGGCGCTAAATGGAAAGTAGGCAGCTTACTAATTCAGCAGGCAGATGGCCGGTTTAAACCAACTAGTCAGCCAGCCTTCGTTGTTGACTCAACATACGAAGATGTAGATGCTGTGTTCTTCGACGCTGATGGCGATAAAGACCTGGATTTATATGTTGTATCAGGGGGTAACGAGTTTTATGCACAGATGCCGGAACAGTTCGATCGGCTTTATCTGAATGATGGAAAGGGCGTGTTTAGCCGCTCTACCAAAGCGCTGCCGCCTATGTACGATAACAAAAGCTGCGTTCGCCCCTGCGATGTTGACCATGATGGTGATCTGGACTTATTTGTAGGCGGACGCGTTGTCGGATTTGCCTACGGAAAGGCGCCAAATTCATATTTACTCATCAATGATGGAAAAGGTTATTTCGCAGATCAAACAGAGAAACTGAGTGATGGGCTCCGCAAGGCCGGGATGATTACGGATGCCGTTTGGGCCGATTATGACGGTGATAAGGACCAGGACTTGATTCTAGCCGGTGACTGGATGCCCATTCGCATCTTTGCAAATGACAAGGGTAAGTTTTCTGAAGTTAAATCGATTGGCGCTGATGAAACGCCCCTGAATGGTCTCTATCAACGGATTATTGCCGCTGATTTCGACGGCGACGGCGATACCGATTTAGTAGCTGGAAATCTTGGTACAAACACCAAATTCCGCAAAGGATCTGATTCTCAACTGCGGATGTGGGTTAAGGATATTGATAATAACCAGACTACGGAGCAGATCATCGCCTATAATCGAGGTAAAGTCTGGTTTCCAATGGCTTTTAAAGATGAGCTGGGTAAACAGATGCCAGCAATTATCAACAAACGGTTTACAGACTATGTATCCTTTGCGGGAAAACCCCTCAATGAGATTGTAAAAGACGACGAGTTAAAAGATGCCGACGAGTTTACGGTTAACCAGTTCGCATCGATTTACTTAGAAAATCAGAACGGGAAATTCGTTGTCCACGAGTTGCCAATGCTGGCCCAGGTATCAAAACTATTTGCTCTCCAGGCTATCGACATTGACCACGATGGTGACTTGGACGTAATAGGCGGTGGGAATTTTTACGGGGTTAGTACGTATCAGGGGCGTTATGATGCCAGTTATGGACTCGTACTTCGTAATAACGGAAAAGGGAAATTTACTGCCTTATCGCCGGTTGACTGTGGTTTTATTTTGAATGGTGAAATCCGTGATATTCGCCCGGTACAGACATCAAAGGGACCACTGCTGGTAGTAGCCCGCAATAATGCAGGACTGCAACTCTTTAAACCATTATCACTGAAGTCGACGGTTTCTCAGCGTTAATATTCTCCTATAAAATCCATTAATTTTGTAGCTGAAAAGTAGCTGTAGTTGCGATTCCCGTCTAACTTGTCATTAACTGTATGAACTATTCGTTTTGCTTTGGCTGTATCCTGGTTTGGTTTTTAGTCGGATTAACGAGCTGTCAGAAGCCCGCTTCACCTAGTGAGTACAACGCTAAAGTTGCCAATCCAGAATACTACAATTCGGCTTTAAATAAATTAACCGAGGTTGTTGTTCATGACATTTTTTCGCCCCCCGTTGCTAGCCGTATTTATGCTTATGCTAATCTGGCTGGTTATGAGGCTCTGGTACCTTTCGACGCAACATATGAGTCATTAGGAGGCAAATTGAAACGGTTTCAAAGCAGCCCTAAACCGGAGCCCGGTAAGGAGTATTGCTTCCCACTGGCAAGTACCCACGCGTTCCTGATGGTTGCCCGGGCACTGACTTTCTCGGTCGAATTCTACGATGAATTTGAGAAGACGTTTAACGAACAATATAAAAAAGATGGTGTTCCTGATGAGGTCTATGATCGCTCACTAGCGTACGGCGAAGTAATAGCCAAGCATATTCTGGATTATGCCGCTAAGGATAACTACAAGCAAACCCGGGGCTTCAAACATACTGTTACTAACGAAGAAGGAACCTGGGTGCCCACCCCTCCGGCTTATATGGATGCCGCTGAGCCACAATGGAACAAACTTCGTTGTTGGGCCATGGACACCTGCAACCAATTCATGCCACCGCGCCCACTATCTTATAATCTGAAAAAAGGCACTCCTTACGAAAAGGAACTTGACGAAGTATATCAGACTGGCAAGAACATCGATAAACTAAAGCAAGATATAGCCTACTTCTGGGATGATAATGCATTTGTAATGAATGTGGCTGGCCACGTTATGTTTGCCAGCAAAAAAATGACTCCCGGGGGACATTGGTTAGCAATCGCTCAGACAGTTGCGCGGCAGAAAAAGCAGAACATGATGCAAACTGTTGAAGCCTATGCGCTTACCTCATTTGCCCTGAGTGACGGATTTATTTCCTGTTGGGATGAAAAATACCGGAGTAAAACAATCCGTCCCGAAACAGTTATCAACAAATATATTGACCCTAAGTGGACGCCTTTTCTGCAAACGCCCCCTTTCCCGGAGTATCCCAGCGGTCATAGCGTTATTTCAACCGCGGCTGCTACGGTTTTAACGGAGCTGATGGGCGATAACGTTGCTTTTACCGATTCTACAGAATTCAAATATGGACACGGAGTACGATCATTTACTTCATTTCGTAAAGCGGCTGATGAAGCATCCGTTAGTCGGCTATATGGGGGTATTCACTACCGGTCGGCCTTAGATAACGGCCAGGTGGAAGGGGAGAAAGTAGGCAAATGGGTCATCGAGAAAATTCGTACTCATAAGGCAACAGTAGCTCAACGATAATCCTTATCTTCATTTATGTCTAAAGGCCTCGCCGGAATTCCAGCGGGGCCTTTTTTATACCTATGAATGGTATTATTTTTAGCCTTTATTTCACCTATGATAGACTTATGCCTAAAAAATCAGTACTGATTAGCTTAGTGCTAATACCCTGTTGTCTGTTTGTTGTAGCAGCACAGGCTCAAACCGATAACTCAGACTGGCAGCTCGTCGCCCAGAATATCAATCCGGCTAATTACTATGGAATCACCGTTGCTAATGGCATGATTGGACTGGTCTCCTCGCCGGAACCGATGAAAGTAAAAGACGTAGTGCTGAACGGGGCTTTTGATACCTACGGCCGTGGGCGCGTATCGAACATCCTGAAAGTATTCAACTTTGCCAATATGAATCTCGATGTGGATGGGCAGCGGCTCGGGCCTAAAGACATCGCTAACTACCGGCAGACGCTCGACATGCAAAAGGCTTCGCTGACGACTACGTTCGATTATAAAGACAAAGTCAGCGTTCGGCAGAGTATGATGGCTTTGCGTCATCTGCCGTTTACGGAACTGACAATGGTTGAGATCACGGCGAAGAAAGATTGCGAAATTATTCCGATGAGCGTTATCGAAACGCCCGAGAATCTAAAGGAAGTCAAAAACTTTTACTCAGAAATTGATCGTTCACACGTCACCATTCGGCTGTTAACCTCAGTTGCCAAAAGCCCAACCGGACGGCACACGGTGGCCGCTTCAACGAGTTTTATTTTTGAAGAGCCACATGGTCAGGAACCCGACGTGATTCATGAGGACTGGGATTATAATATGCACTTGGCTAAGTTTAAAAAGCGGCTAAAAGCAGGCGAAACCTACCGGTTCAGCGTAGTTGGTTCGGTATCCTCAACAGCACATACTGCCGACCCACAAAACGAAGCAGAGAGGCTAACGCTTTTTGCTGCTCTCGAACGCACCGAGCGCCTTCTGAACCGCCATAACGCTGAATGGACTAAGCTCTGGCAGAGCGACATCGTTATTGATGGCGATCCGGATGCACAGCGGGCTGCACGTTCCGCTTTATATCACCTCTATTCCTTCGTTCGGGAAGGAACAGGATACAGTCTTTCTCCCATGGGATTATCAGGATTGGGTTATAACGGCCACGTTTTCTGGGATACGGAATTATGGATGTATCCGCCAATACTAACCCTCAAGCCTGAAATTGCCCGATCTATTCTCGAATACCGCTTTGAGCGTATGCAAATGGCCAAACAGAATGCGTTTAGTCATGGCTACACAGGTGTTATGTTTCCGTGGGAATCGGATGCCGATGGGCAGGAAGCTACGCCAGTCTGGGCATTGACGGGGCCGTTTCAACACCATATTACTGGTTGCGTTGGCTGGGCGTTCTGGAAATACTATCAGGTAACGAAAGATAAGGAATGGCTCAGAACGCGCGGTTATCCGATGTTAAAAGAGGTAGCCGATTTCTGGGCTAGCCGTGTTGAGCGAGAAGGACCAGGAAAATATCACATCAATAATGTCATTGGCGCGAACGAGTGGCAAGAAAATATTGACGACAACGCGTTTACAAATGGAATGGCCAAGACGTCTCTACAATATGCTATACAAGCGGCACAGGAACTGGGAATAACACCAAATGCTGACTGGAGATTAGTCGCTGATAATATTCCTATTTTGAAATTTCCAGATGGTATAACAAAAGAAAACCGTACATACGATGGCGTGATGATTAAGCAGGCCGACGTGAATCTGCTGGCTTATCCACTTCACATCGTGACGGGTGAAGCTGCTCGGAAAGATTTGGATTATTACGCACCCCGCTACTCACCCGAAGGTCCTGCTATGGGCTGGTCGGTGTTGTCGACACTTTATGCCCGGCTTGGCGAATCTGATAAAGCGTATGGCTGGTTTGTAAAAAGCTACAAGCCAAATGAAGTACCGCCTTTCGGTGTATTGGCTGAAACTGCCGGTGGAACGAACCCTTATTTCGCTACAGGAGCAGGAGGGATGTTACAAGCGGTATTAAACGGCTTCGGAGGCTTAGAAATTACCGACGCAGGAATCACGCAGCTTAAAACCAAACTGCCCCCAAAATGGAAATCGCTAACGATTAAAGGAGTCGGTCCGCAATTAAGGACGGTGCAGATACATTAGTTTGAGCAAGCAGTTTACAGTATAACCAATGGCTCGCTATACATACTGTAAACTGCTTACTCAATTTCACCACTGTGCTATGGGTAAATGAACTGACTGAAGTTCCAGCTCAACCTCTTTAGAGCTGATGGCCAATTTATTCAGAGCGATATAAATTGTTTTTACCGCATTCTCAATACGTTTCCAGCCTTCTTCACTACGCAAATCAATACTAATCATGGTCCGGTCATTCTGGGCCATAATTGTCAGATAGGTCATTGCACCAAGTACTACAGCTGAAACAGCTTGGTTATCAGCACCTTTTACAAACGAAAGCTGGCTTACTAACCGCGTCATCTCTTCATCCTGTGCCCGGGCAGTTGTCTCTGCAATCGAATCATTTTCGATAACGCTGGCTTTCAACACTTCGCGAGCCGCTTTAAAGGTGCGGAAGTAGCGGTATGTCTGAATAACCTGGCGATACCAGATCCGGGCTACATCGGATTCGTGTAACGGCCGAATTTGATCCAAAACGGTTTGATTGAAGACAGGGAATAACTTGCCCATCTTCACATAGTATTCCAGTAGACCTTCCATACCGCCGAAGTAGCGGTAAATCAGTACTTTACTAACATTAGCTTTTTCTGCTACTCGGTTGACGCCTACTCCTTCCAGACCGCGTTCTGTAATCACTTCTTCCAACGCTTCAACGATCCGTTGGGTCGTCTTTACCCGATTCCGTCTTACTTTCTCATCCTTCTCCATATGAACTGCATTCATAAATATTTCAAGTAGTTACTCATATCAGACTAGGATAAGTGCTGAAAGTCACTTTAGTAGACCTTAATCTGTAAATGAATAGCAATAAACCCAACATTTAAGCTGGGTTAGCTATCGAAAAGCAATGAATATATCAAATAGGTGACAACAAATAAAGTAACAAATACAGATTGTGAAGAAACTAAATGGGCCAGGTATGTCACCTCAGGTTACTAGATAACAAAGAAAGTGTTTTTATTAAAATAAGAAAAGAAAAATAATATTTTTCGCTGAAACGAGCCAGCAAATTAAGGGACTAAAAACAGGAAAACCGCTCGGAAAATGCTTCCAAGCGGCTTAATCTGTTGCCCGAGAAGGATTCGAACCTCCACAAACAGAACCAAAATCTGTCGTCCTACCCTTAGACGATCGGGCAATTGCGAGTGCAAAGATAATGGATTTTGGTTTTCAAAAACAAGGCCCTTTCTGAAAAATTGGCTTTTTCTACTCCTATACAAGGATTACCAATTGATTTACAGCATCATAATTTTTTAAATACTCTCAACAGAGACTGAAGAATTGATCTTTTTTATCAGACCCTGTAATACTTTGCCCGGTCCAGACTCAAAAAAATCGGTAGCTCCGTCGGCTATCATATGCTCTACAGACTGCGTCCAACGGACAGGAGAAGTTAACTGAGCAATCAGATTTGCTTTAATCGTCTGTGGATCGGTAACAGGCTGCGCATTTACATTTTGGTAAACCGGGCAACGTGGCTCGCGGAAAGCCATTCGCTCAACTGCTTCGGCAAACTCAGCGCGTGCTGGCTCCATAAAAGGCGAATGAAAAGCTCCACCTACCGCTAACTGCACCACACGACGAGCACCTGCTGCTTTCAGATGTTCGCTCGCTAACTCGATACCGGCAACACTTCCTGAAATGACGACCTGACCCGGCGAGTTATAATTAGCAGGAACCACAATTTCATCAGTAATCTCGGAACAGATTTGCTCGATCACATTATCTGCTAAATTCAGAACAGCAGCCATCGTCGAAGGAGTCAGTTCGCAGGCTCGCTGCATGGCTTGAGCGCGAACGGAAGCCAGACTTAATCCGTCTTCAAATGAAAGCGCCCCGGCGGCAGTTAACGCCGACAACTCGCCGAGCGAATGGCCAGCTACCATGTCGGGGGCAAATGATTCATTCGTAAGAGCCAATACAACGCCATGTAAAAAAACAGCAGGTTGCGTATAAATGGTTTGCTTGAGGTCTTCGTCGGAGCCTTCAAACATAATACTGGTTAGATCGTATCCCAATACTTCATTCGCCTGGTTAAACAAACGACGGGCCACTTCGGAGTTTTGGTAAATATCCTGACCCATACCCCGAAATTGTGATCCCTGACCAGGAAAAACGTATGCCTTCATTATTAAGAGTTTAATGGTAAGTGAAACCGAACAATGGGCGCAAAATAGAAGGATAATTGTGGTTGTTCAAAAAGGAAATTATACGCCTGTACTAAACAACTACAGATAAAGGATTTAAGCCTCTGCATTTTATGAGTAACCATTATCGAACTTTTAGGCCTTGAGTCTACTATCTGCCAAACTATAAACCATAACAGACTGTTACCAAAATAGCCGGTTTACGTAATTTATATTGACTGTAAATAAAGCATCAAACCACTGATAAAGACACCTAATCTTGTTTCCATCGGGTTTGTGATTTAGCTTTGATGCGCCGTTTAAATCGGCTTTTCTTCAATAGTTTACCACTAAAATTTCGTGTCGTTCACCGTATGGCTTGGGTAACACAAACTCTGTCCAGCTCCCTCGGTCGCAAGGTTATTATGTCGCTGACGGGACTGTTTTTATGCAGTTTTTTAATTGTTCATATGGCTGGTAATCTCCAGTTATTTAAAGGTGATGGCGGAAGGGCCTTCAATGAATATACGTACTTTATGACGCATAATCCGCTGATTATGACGGTCTCGTATCTGCTCTACACGTCTATTCTGGTTCACGCGCTGATGGCCTTCGTGCTAACGCGTCATAACCAGGCATCGCGGCCCATTAAGTATGCTTATAGCAAACCGGAGGCCAACAGCGAATGGTCGTCGCGCAACATGGGTATTCTGGGTACCATTCTGTTGCTGTTTATCATAATTCACATGCGGACATTCTGGTACGAGATGCACTTTGGTTCCGTACCAATGGCTGAGTATGACGGCAAAGAGTACAAGGATTTATATACTGTAGTTAAAGTCGCTTTTGGTGAACTCTGGTATGTTATTCTGTATGTCATTTGCATGGTAGCCATTGGTTATCACCTGTGGCATGGCTTCCAAAGTGGCTTTCAGACGCTGGGTATTCGTCATAAAAAATATACGCCCGTAATTGAGTTTGTAGGTAAGTACTTCTTTGCTATTATTATTCCGCTGGCCTTTGCGGCCATGCCGATTTACGTCTATTTGCAGGTTCACCATATAATTTAAAGAGTGAAAGAGCGAAATCGGACCGCCGAAGCGGAGTGAATGGTGGTGCCCAATTCACTTCTTCAATTGCAAACTGCTTTTCGTTCTTTCGTTCTTTCAGTCTTTCGCTCTTTAAAAGCATGAAACTGGAATCTAAAATCCCCGAAGGTCCTTTAGCCGAGAAGTGGTCCCGGCATAAATTTGCGCTGAAACTGGTTAACCCAGCTAACAAGCGGAAATACGATATTATTGTTGTTGGTACAGGTCTGGCTGGTGCATCAGCAGCTGCGTCGCTGGCTGAATTAGGCTATAACGTAAAAGCGTTTTGCTATCAGGATAGTCCGCGCCGAGCTCACTCGATTGCCGCGCAAGGTGGTATCAACGCTGCTAAAAATTACCAGAACGACGGTGACAGCGTCTTCCGGCTGTTCTACGACACCATTAAGGGGGGCGACTACCGTGCTCGTGAAGGGAATGTGTATCGTCTGGCCGAAGTCAGTGTAAACATCATTGACCAGTGCGTAGCTCAGGGAGTTCCTTTTGCCCGCGAGTACGGTGGTCTGTTAGCAAACCGATCGTTTGGGGGCTCACAGGTGTCACGTACATTCTACGCTCGTGGTCAGACTGGTCAGCAGTTACTTTTAGGCGCTTATTCGGCGCTTAGTCGTCAAGTCGCTAACGGGAAAGTAAAACTTTATCCTCGTACCGAAATGCTTGATGTAGTAGTCGAAGGTGGTAAGGCGCGGGGTATTGTGGTACGTAACCTGATTACAGGTAAAATCGAATCCCACGCTGGCCATGCGGTTTTGCTCTGCACAGGCGGCTATGGCAACGTATTCTACCTCTCGACGAATGCGATGGGTTGTAATGTGACGGCGGCCTGGAAAGCACATAAAAAGGGTGCTTTGTTCGGAAATCCATGCTTTACCCAGATTCACCCCACCTGTATTCCTGTATCGGGCCATTATCAGTCGAAACTGACGCTGATGTCGGAGTCGCTGCGGAACGATGGACGAGTATGGGCCCCGAAATCGAAAGAAGACGCACAGAAAATTCAGCAGGGTAAGTTGAAACCAACTGAGCTGGCTGATGACGCTCGCGATTACTTCCTTGAACGTCGTTACCCTTCATTTGGTAACTTGGTGCCGCGCGACGTGGCCTCACGGAATGCCAAATATGTCTGCGACGAGGGGCGCGGGGTTGCTAAAACTGGATTAGCTGTTTATCTGGACTTCGCCGATGCCATTAAGCGCGATGGGCGGAAAACGATTGAGGCTAAGTACGGTAACCTGTTTGAGATGTATGAAAAAATCACCGGCGAAGATCCCTACGAAACGCCGATGATGATCTACCCGGCTGTTCACTATACGATGGGTGGCCTGTGGGTAGACTACAACCTGATGACTACCGTTCCTGGTTTGTATGCCCTTGGCGAAGCTAATTTTTCTGACCACGGTGCTAACCGGTTAGGGGCTTCGGCCTTGATGCAGGGGCTGGCTGATGGTTATTTCGTGATTCCCTACACGGTTGGTGATTATTTGGCAACTATTGGCCCTGCTGATAAAGTTTCGGTCGATGCGCCAGCTTTCAAAGAAGCCGAGCAGAAAGTACATGACCAGATCAAGCGGTTGTTATCAATTAAGGGTGAACGTCCTGTTGATGAACTGCATAAAGAGTTAGGCCACATCATGTGGGAGTACTGCGGCATGTCGCGGACGGCAGAAGGCTTGAAAATCGCTAAAGAAAAAATTCAGGCGTTGCGCAAGGAGTTCTGGGCTAATGTGAAAGTGCTGGGTGAAGCCGACGAGATGAACCAGGCGCTGGAACAAGCCGGACGCGTAGCCGACTTTATGGAGCTGGGCGAACTCATGATTGATGACGCCCTCAACCGTAACGAATCCTGCGGTGGCCACTTCCGGGAGGAGTACCAAACACCAGATGGCGAGGCTCTTCGCGACGACGCCAATTATACGTATGCTGCCGCCTGGGAGTATCAGGGTGAAGGTAAACCTGAACTACTCAACAAGGAAATGCTGGAATTTGAGAATGTAAAACTGACACAGCGGAGTTATAAATAAAGTTATATGGTTGTAAAGCTGTAGAGTTATATAGTTCAGAGTTATAAAATGGTCTAACTACCATTAACTTTTCAATTATATAACTTTACAACTCTACAACTGAATAACCTTACAACTTTTGTAAGATGAAGATCACACTGAAAGTCTGGAGACAGAAAAGTAGCAATACAGATGGAAAATTAGTTGAATATCAACTGGATAACGTATCGGAAGATATGTCGTTTCTGGAGATGTTCGACGTGCTGAACGATTCATTAACGCGTAAAGGCGAAGACCCTGTAACCTTCGATCACGACTGCCGAGAGGGTATCTGCGGTACCTGTTCGATGTATATTAATGGTCGTCCACACGGTCCGCAAACGGGCGCGACCACCTGCCAACTGCACATGCGGTCGTTCAATGATGGCGACACGATTGTGGTTGAACCCTGGCGGGCGCGGGCTTTCCCCGTTATCAAAGACCTTATGGTTGACCGGGCCGCTTTCGACCGGATCATTCAGGCTGGGGGGTATGTGTCGGTAAACACAGGCTCTGCTCGCGATGCCAACGAAATTCTTATTCCACGTACAATTGCCGACGAAGCGATGGACGCAGCCGCTTGTATTGCTTGTGGGGCCTGCGTAGCAGCGTGTAAAAATGCCTCGGCTATGTTGTTTACGGCGGCTAAGGTATCGCAACTGGCCATTCTACCGCAAGGCAAGGCAGAGCATAAAGAAAGGGCTGAGCGTATGGTGGCGCAGATGGATGCTGAGGGATTTGGCGCCTGCTCGTTTACTGGTGCCTGCTCAGTTGAGTGCCCGAAATCTATTTCACTCGATCACATTGCTCGCTTAAACCGTGAGTATCTGGGCGCTAAACTGACTTCAGATAACGTCCAGGGATAAAATAATTGAACATAGAAAGCCCGGTCATTTTTGACCGGGCTTTCTGCATTTAAAAAGAATCAGGGAATAACGACTTGGTTGATTACTAATGTTAGTCAAACCAGTCTTAATAATTAGGCTTTATCCCTGTATAGTTGATTTATGGCAAGCGAACTTTTCAATCGTCGCGATGTTTTAGCGTACTTTACCGTAGCTGCTATTGGAGCTACGCTGCAATTGATAGCTGGTAGCGTACTTCAGGCGTGGTTTAAAATCAGCTACAAGCAAGCGTTATTAATAGGCTATGTAGTGGCATTCCTGGTCGGATTTATTCTGACTAAACTATTCGCTTTTAACGCTAAAAATTCTGCCCAAACCAGGCGGGAAGCAGTCAAATTTACGTTCGTCTCCATTATTTCCTGCTTAATTACAGTCTATGGAGCGGCCTTTTTATACGATTATTCGACTAGTAAATTTGGCCTGTTAACCGTTTTAATTCCTTTTTCAGTGAAGGAAGTCAATATTGGTAAACTTGTCTCTCAAATAGCAGGGATGGGGGCCAGCTTTTTAAGCAATTATGTACTGCATAAGCAGTTCACCTTTCGTAATACTGGATTTTACGAGAAGCTAAAAGCATTGCTCAACCTCTGAAGATTAGAGCAATACGGAAACAAAAAACCGGCCTAATAAACGGATTACGTTATTAGGCCGGTTTTTTGTTTTAATTAAGCTGTCGCTCCCTCTTTCAATCGTTCGGCGTTTTCTGCAATGCGAAGCTGCTCGATAAAATCGCCAATATCGCCATCCATTACGGACGGAAGATTGTAGACTGTTAAGCCAATACGGTGGTCGGTAACACGACTTTGGGGATAATTATAGGTCCGAATTTTATCGGAGCGATCACCACTGCCAACCATCGTTTTACGCTGCGAGGCAATGGCGTCATTATGTTTCTGTAACTCAATTTCGTACAAGCGGGAACGTAACACGGTCAACGCTTTATCGAAGTTTTTCAACTGCGACCGTTCGTCCTGACACTGCACCACTAAACCCGTTGGCAAGTGGGTAAGCCGCACCGCCGAATAGGTCGTGTTAACCGATTGACCACCCGCACCCGATGAACAGAATGTATCTTTTCGGATGTCGTTCATGTTTATCTCAACGTCAACTTCTTCCGCTTCAGGGAGTACTGCTACACTGGCTGCTGAGGTATGAATACGCCCCTGGGTTTCGGTGGCCGGAACGCGCTGCACGCGGTGTACACCCGATTCGAATTTGAGTTTGCCATAAACATCCTCGCCTTCTACTTCGGTTACAATTTCCTTATAACCACCCGACGTCCCCTCAGTATAATCAACCAGCGACATTCGCCAGCCCATTTTCTCACAGAACCGTTGGTACATCCGGAAAATATCGCCCGCAAAAATAGCGGCTTCGTCGCCCCCGGTGCCACCCCGAATTTCCAGAATGACGTTTTTACTGTCGTTCGGATCTTTCGGAATCAGCATTTCTTTAAGCGTTTCTTCCTGCGTTTCCCGGCGGGGCAGCAGTTCGTCCAGTTCAGCCTTCGCCAACTCTCGGAAATCTTCGTCCTTTTCAGTCGCAATGATTTGTTTGGCGTTTTCGATTTCTTCGAGCAGTTGGGTATACGCCTGATACTGCACGACAATCTTTTCCAAATCTTTATATTCTTTGCTCAGCTTCATGAACCGCTTCTGGTCAGCAACAGCCTCTGGCTGCACAATCTGCTGAGACACTTCATTAAAGCGTTCACGAATGGCTTCTAATTGGTCAAGCATATATAGTTTGCTTTGTATTCCGTCGAAAGTGAAATCCTTGATTAAGATATCAACTTACCCAGAATAACAATAAAAGGTGATGATATTGTAAGTAAGAACAAAATTACGAAAATCGCAGCAGTTAGTCTTTATCAAATCAAATGCAACCAAGTGGTTATGCACATCGTTTTCTGGTCAGACGACGAAAGTCAACCTTATTAAGTTCCTGTTTATGAACCGTGTTCTATTAGTCTCTATTTCATTAATTAACCTGTTAGTTGCCTGCAATCCCGAACGGGTGAAATATACCAGTGCTTTGAAAGAGGAAATGGCCGACTCGAAGATCAAACGTATTACTAATGCTGATCTGATCGGGACAATTGATAATCTGGGCGGAAAAATTAGTGCAGTCGCGCAAAAAGAATTAACGGATCAACTGAATAAAACAACCGATCCTACCGAACGTACAAAATTCTGTCTGCTTCAAAATCTGCCTCGAACGAAGGCTATTGTAGAAGGTTACGCACTTGATATTCGATTGCTGGGACAAGAAGATATTCAGAACAAGAGTCTTAATCCGAAAGAGCGGGAAATTCTGGATGCCTACCTGTACAATGCTAAACAGAAACTGGCACCGATTTCGAATATTCAGAAAACAAACGATACCACCTTCGTGTATAACGTAGCTGTACCAACGGATAACCCTATTTGTGAAGCCTGCTTTGGTAAGCAGGAAATTCCCTTTGCGGTCTGGCACTTGGAATTTAAGAAGCGTGAAGTAATTCGACGGATGAATGCGTCGAAAAAGAAGAAATAGAAAATAGTCGATTCTATAAATCGGACCGTAGACGGTCAATAAAGCGCTACGGTCCGATTTATCATTTATTCGCTTCTCAGACTCTTTACCGGGTTGACTAAAGCGGCTTTGATTGCCTGATAGCTAACCGTTAACAATGTAATAATCAAGGCGACAATAAACACGACCAGAAAGGCACCAGCACCAATACTTATTTTGTAAGTATAGCTTTGCAGCCATTGACTCATGGCGTACCAGGCAATCGGTCCCGCGATTAAACAGGCGATAAGGACCAGTTGAACAAAATCTTTCGACAATAACCCCCACACATTCGCTACACTCGCACCCAGCACTTTACGAACACCAATCTCTTTGATCCGCTGCTCAGCCATGAACGATGCCAACCCAAATAACCCGAGACACGAGATGAATATGGCCAGTACGCAAACAATGGCCGAAAGATTACCAATGAGTTCTTCATAACGGAATTTTTTGGCGTATTCTGAATCGGCAAATTGATAATCGAACGGATAGGCGGGATTGTATTTATCAAAAATGGGCCGGATTTTTTGGATAGCTACCGAAGGCGATACTGCCGGATTGAGTCGTATGTCGATAAAATTGACCCAGTTTTCATTAAAAATAACCGTCATTGGAGCGACGTCACGATAAGGGGACCACTCCAGAACTATATTAGGAATAACCCCAACAACGGTCCAATTTTTATCCGCCCATTTTATGATCTCACCGACCGGATGTTTTAAACCCATACGCTTAACAGCTGCTTCATTTAGTATGACGCTGGTTGAATCGGTTGCAAAGTCTCTTGAAAAATCGCGTCCTTGTTTGAGTTGAATCCCCATTGTTTTGGTATAGTCGTAACTCGTGGCAATGGTTGTAAAAATGACGGATTCATCTGCCTGACCAGCTCCTTTCCATTTCCAGCCACTATTGCTACTCCACCATTGTGTAGGAGGGGCATTGGTCTTACAAATCGAGGCTACTGCGCCCGTAGCGGCCAATTCATCGCGAAGTGCGTCAAAATGGTCGAGTAAACTTTTTGATGAATTGACGGAAATGAGTCCCTGCTTGGTAAAGCCAAGAGGTCGATTTTTACCATGCTGAATCTGTTGATAAATAATGATGGTCCCAATCATCAGCGCGACGGAAAACGTAAACTGGACAACCACCAGGATTTTTCGGGGTAACGTAGCATTCTTTCCGACATGAATTCCCCCTTTCAGAATTCTGACGGGATTAAATGAAGACAGATACAGGGCCGGATAACTGCCTGCCAGTAAGCCAGTAAATACTGTGAAAAGCAACACTGCTCCCCAGAAAATGGGATTTCCGAATTCGATGGCCATTGTTTTCTCGGTCAGCGAATTGAAGTAGGGTAGTGAGATTAGAACTACGCCCAGTGCTAATACCAGTGCCATACCAGCAATCAGGGTTGATTCACTTAAAAACTGCCCGATGAGTTGCTCCCGACCGGAGCCAACGGCTTTCCGAACCCCTACTTCTTTGGCTCGTTTTTCAGATCGGGCGGTGGAGAGATTCATAAAATTGATACAGGCAATGATTAGGATAAATAGTCCGAAAACGGCAAACAAGCGCACGTATTTAATAAAACCACCTGTGTTTTTCCCTTCCGTAAACTCTGAATAGAGTCGCCATTTTGACATAGGGTGCAGGAAAATTTCGGGCTTGACCTGATTTCTTGACGTAGGGTCATTCGATGCCAAATGGGTCAAGACCACATCTTTTATTTTTGCATTGGTTTGTGCCGGATCAATGCCGTCTTTGAGCTGAGCGAAAATGCCCCAGTCATTATTTCTCCAATCTGTTTTCGCTTGCTTTCTTACCCGCTCATGCCTTGCTTCCATCAACTGCCAGGGAAGCAAATAATCGAATTGGAGGGTAGCATTAGCGGGCTGTTTGGCTGTCACGGCGGTTACCTTTAAATCGACCGCGTTATCAACTCGTACAATCTTACCAATAGGGTCCTTACTCCCGAACAACGTATGGGCGGTTTCATCCGTGAGCACTATCGAATAAGGCTCCTTTAACGGGGCTTTATCGCCATTCAGGATGTTTAGTGAGAACATGTTAATAGCGTCCTCGCCGATGTAAATCCCATGTTTGAGGAATTTCTGATCGCCAACGATCAACGACCGATTACCTTCCGACCGTTCATACATGGCTACCGCTTTAAAGTCAGGATATTTTGATGTTAATTCGTCACCTAACGGAAACGGTATAGCATCCTGCGTACCTCTCTTGCCGTCAAAGGTTTGGTGCATTTTGACCATGTAGAGGGTTTCGTAATTTTTGTGATGCTTATTGGCCGATACTTCGTCCTGTATCCAAATACCAATAAGTATCGCCACGGCCATACCTACAGCTAAACCGGCAATGTTGATAGCTGAATAACCTTTGTGCTTTGCCAGATTGCGAAAAGCGAGTTTTAAATAATTACGTAGCATGATCGGATGAAAAAGTAAGGGGTTAGAAACGTCACTATAGTTTGTATACCGGGGTTTGGGTCTGAAATCAGGATCAGGCTCTCGCTGCCAAAGTCTTGGATGTAGTAATAAAAGTAAGTCCCAGACATACATCCGTCGGGCTTTGGGATAACCATGACGCTGAGCTCGTTTATGGAATAGTTCATCCATATCGCCCTGAATCTCTTCGCGTAAATGCGGGGCCGTAATGCGCATCAGCAAGGACTGCGCCCATCGGGGGGCGTGGTCCGGCAATCCGGTGCGACGATTCGATTGGCTCGATTTCATGCCAGACTCCCTCCAAAAGCGGCTTTGGGAATACCGGCCCATAATTCGGCCCGAATTCGACGAGCTTCCTGCAATTCCTGCTCCCCCAAAGGGGTAACGGTAAATAGCCGTTTCCGGCGGCCACCCCGTTCGGCGGTCGACTCGCCGAATCGTGAGGTTACAAGCCCTTTTTCTTCGAGTCGTTGCATAGTACGGTGGACAGCGCCTAAACTCATCGGCCGTTCTAGTCGCTGGCTCAATTCTTCCATGACCGCTGCGCTGTATGCTTCGTCATAAAGTAAAGCAATGGCCAGCAAAACGATTTCTTCAAATTCACCTAATTGTGAGCCTTTCATAGATAATAAAATAGTATCCTACTCATTTGTATAGCAAATGGACTGCCAATTGTGAAAATAGCCGTTTGGGCTAAATAGGAGCTATTTATACGAATTGTCGGCTGTCCGTAAGTGGACAAATTTTGTTCAATGCCGGACAACGAGTGGGTGTAAGCTCTGTAATAATTAGTAAATTATCCTACTTAGAAAGCGGTCGTGACAGAGAGAGAAAGGGTACCTATAACATGTACTTCTGGAAAACAAAAAAGCCCCTTTTCAGGGGCTCAATGTAAGTTTCTTAGTGGTTGGCTACCGCCTTAGCCTGGGGTTTGAGTTTCTCTTTGAACACCTTGCGGAATTTTTCGAGCTTGGGCGCAACCACGAAGGCGCAGTACCCTTGGTTCGGGTTATTAGCGAAATAATTCTGGTGATAATCTTCAGCTTCGTAAAAAGTAGTGGCTGGGCTGATTTCTGTAACGATCGGATCACCATAAGCGCCCGACTTGTTCAGTTCGGCTTTAGCGGTTTCGGCTAACTGTTTTTGCTCATCGTTATGATAAAAAATCACCGAGCGGTATTGCGTTCCTACATCAGCTCCCTGGCGGTTCAGCGACGTTGGATCATGGCTGCGGAAGAACGCTTCCAACAGCTCCTGATACGTGATTTTGGATGGGTCGTAGGTTACCTCTACACATTCAGCGTGGCCGGTTGTACCGGTACATACTTCTTTATAGGTTGGGTTAGCCTTCTGACCACCTTCGTAGCCTGATACGGCCGAAATAACACCATCTAGGGATTCATACATGGCTTCCGTACACCAGAAGCAGCCCGTTCCAAACGTAGCTTTAGCCAGATTGGCTGGTTGATTAGTTGTCATACTTTTTGATTTCTGTTGACGGGTCGGTTGCGAATAGCCGACCAGGGTAAAAATTGCCAGTAAGGTGCCTAGCAGCGCACTAATTTGTTTACGAAGCGGAGTCGCAACCATTCAATACATTTGTGGTTATTAGCTGTATTGTTAACATAACTTACCCGCGTAAAGTTTGCGCGCAGCTACTGTGAAAGACTTCGATACCGACCGTTTTCGTTACGATGGCGATAAGCCGTTCAAAATAAAAAAAGCCCCTACTAAAGTAGATGATCTGTATGAGGATAATACGCATTACGAAGCTCTGTTAAGGGCTCAGGCCGAGGAAATCGACAAGTGGCAGGAGCGGATGTATGCTTATAATCGGTTCGGTTTGGTAGCTGTTTTTCAGGCGCTTGATGCGGCTGGTAAGGATGGAACTATTCAGCACGTGTTTACCGGGACAAATCCGGCTGGCGTTCGGGTGTATTCATTCAAACGGCCAACGGAACAGGAACTGGATCACGATTTCTTGTGGCGTAGCTGGCGTGAATTACCCGAGCGTGGTACTATCGGTATATTTAACCGGTCGTACTACGAAGAGGTACTAGTAACCAAAGTTCATCCAGAAATTCTGACGGAGAGTCAACGGCTGCCTGAGAAAGAAACGGATGATCTGGATAAACTATTTAAGCATCGTTACGAAGCCATTCGAGACGTGGAGTTATTTCTATATCGCAATGGTTTTCCAACGATTAAGTTTTATTTACACGTTTCCAAAGATGAGCAGGCTGACCGGCTTATCGCTCGCATTGAAGACGCCGAAAAAAACTGGAAATTCGAAGAAGGCGACGTAAAAGAACGTGATTTCTGGGATGATTATCAGGATGCTTATGAGCAATGCATTAATGAAACGGCTACTGATAAAGCACCCTGGTATGTAATTCCGGCTGATGATAAGAAGAACATGCGGTTACTGGTTGGCCGGGTCATTATTGAAGAGCTAAAGAAGTTACCCATTACTGAGCAAGAGCCTGACGAAAGCCGATTCAAAGAACTCCAGAAATTGATTCCAGTCATTCGTGGTCAGTAGAAAGCTGCGTTCACAGTATCCTTCATGAAAAAAATCAGCGCTAATACCTTCCGATACGATAACAGGAAAAAACTTGAGATCACGGAGATACCAACTTCTGTCGAGCCATTCTATAAGAATGAGACAGATTATAATCAGCAGTTGGATGCGTTAGCCGACCGGATGGATCAGGCGCAAAATAAGATGCATGCCGACGGTCACTATGGATTGCTGGTTGTGTTTCAGGCGATGGATGCTGCCGGCAAAGACAGCAGTATACGGCGCATCTTTAAAGGCGTAAATCCTTCTCGGTTTCAGATGGCTCCTTTTAAAAAACCAGCTGAAGAAGATCTGAAGCACGATTTTTTGTGGCGTTTCTGGCAAGAACTCCCTGAGCGTGGTCAGGTTGGCGTATTTAACCGGTCATATTATGAGGAAGTGCTGGCTCTGCGGGTTCATCCCGAGCGACTAGAGCAGCAGCTAATTCCCCATAATCTGTTGCCTACTGACGAAAAAACGCTCTGGAATCAGCGGTTTGGTGATATCGTCCATTTTGAAGATTACCTGTTCCGGAATGGTTTTCCGATTATTAAATTCTATCTCCACGTTGATAAAGAAGAGCAGGGACGACGATTGATAGCGCGGCTGGAAGACACCGAAAAACAGTGGAAACTAAGCGAGAACGACTTAGAAGAGCGTGAGTTCTGGCCGCAATACTTACAAGCTTATGAAGATACGATTAACGCAACCGCTACGAAACAGAATCCCTGGTACGTAATCCCCAGCGATGATCGGCATAATCAACACATTATCATTGCCCACATCTTGACCGAAATTCTGGAATCGCTGCCGGTTGAGTTTCCGAAAAAAGATACCGAAGAAGCGAAAAAGTTAATTCGTCAGATCGAGAAACAGGATGAGCGATAAGCAGTAAGATTCTATAGTAATTTATAGGTTTTATCCTAGACCTTAGTCCGTTCGCGCCCGGTTTTAGATGCTTCATCCGAATTTAAGCCAAATTCGGCCTTACCCGTTGTACTTTTGCGTTATTCCCTAACTGGGCCAGGTTCTGAACACCGGTGTGGGAGCTTACATAACGCAATGAAAAATAAGTTACTTTTTGGATTTATTGTTCTAGCTGGAGTCCTGTTTTTACAGACCAACGGTAAGGGACAAAACCTTCAAAATATCGATGGACGTAGCACCCTCCCGGAAAAGCCTACTCGTGCCGGATTGACGGTCAGCGGTTATGTAAAAGATGCGGCTAATGGTGAGGGCTTAATTGGCGTGTCGATTTATGTGAAAGAAACCGGAACAGGGGCTGTCACAAACAGCTATGGATTTTACGCCGTTACCTTACCCGCGGGCAATTATAACCTCACTATCAGTTATGTTGGTTATGAGAAACAGGCTCGCACTATAGCCCTGACTGATCGGAACGTCCGCCTTGATCTGGAACTTCGTCAGGAAGGTAAGCAGCTTCAGGAAGTCGTTGTGTCGGCGAAAGGTGAGTCCGATAACGTCAAAAATATCGAGATGAGCGTTAATCGAATCGATGTCCAAACATTGAAGCGAATTCCGGCTCTGCTTGGCGAGGTAGATGTTATTCGAAGCATTCAACTCTTACCTGGTGTTTCAACGGTTGGGGAGGGAGCAACGGGTTTTAACGTCCGGGGGGGCAGCATCGACCAAAATCTGGTGCTGCTTGATGAAGCGCCGGTTTACAACTCATCCCACCTGTTTGGCTTCTTTTCGGTTTTTAACCCCGATGCGGTTAAAGATGTAAAGCTTATAAAGGGCGGTATTCCATCGAATTACGGTGGGCGTATTGCCTCAATTCTGGACGTTAGACTTAAAGAAGGAAATGCTAAGAAACCGGAATTGAATGGAGGTATTGGATTGATATTTAGTCGGTTATCTTACGAGCGTCCGTTGTTTAAAGGTAAAGGTTCGTTTATTGTTGCGGCTCGTCGGTCATACGCCGATATTCTGGCGCAGCCGTTTTTAAGCAGCGATCTGAAAGGGGCTAAATTTTATTTTTATGACCTGACAGCGAAGGCCAATTACCGGTTTAGTGATAAGAATACCGTATTTGTATCCGGTTATCTGGGCCGTGACGTATTTGGCTCCGACTTTGGCTTTAACTGGGGAAATACTACTTTATCGGCCCGCTGGAACCACGTTTTCAGTGATCGACTATTTTTAAATACAACTGCTTACTACAGCAACTACGATTACTCACTGAATAGTGATCTGAAAGGAAAACGCCCTAGTGACTTCTTCCGCACCGACTCACGGATTGTTGACTATAGCCTTAAGCCAGATTTCTCGCTGTTTCTGGGGAAAAATACCATTACATTCGGCGGGCAGGTAATTGTGCATGATTTCCAGCCCGGAACTGCCACGGCTGCCAGCGCGGGAACAGTGCGCTCGTTTGGGATTGCTAACAAACACGCGCTGGAATCGGCTCTGTACGTCGGTAATGAGCAACAGGTAACATCTCAATTGCAGCTTCAGTACGGATTGCGGTATTCACTCTTTAATTATACCGGTCCGGGCCAGGCTTACACATTCCAAACGGATGTGCCGTTTGGTCAACGTCGGGAGGTCGTTACGACGGTTGATTACCAGGGTGGAGATGTAATTAAAACTTATGGCAACTGGGAGCCCCGTTTTGCGGCTAAATATGAGCTGAATAACAATAGTTCGCTCAAACTAAGCTATAACCGACTGGCGCAATATATTCACTTGATCTCCAATACAACGGCCTCAACACCACTAGATATCTGGACACCATCGACGAACAACATCAAACCGCAGATTGCCGATCAGATTGCCGGTGGTTACTTCAAGAACTTCGGGAGATCAGGCAGTGAGTTTGAAGCGTCGGTAGAGGTTTACTACAAATGGCTTCAAAACCAGATTGATTACATTGACGGGGCCAGTCTGATTCTGAATCAGTACCTCGAGGGTGATCTGCTGAACGGCAAAGGCCGTGCTTATGGAGCTGAGTTTTTCATCAAACGCAACACGGGTGTTGTTAATGGATGGATTAGCTATACACTGGCCAAAACCGAACGGCAGGTAGTTGGTATCAATAACGGCAACTGGTATCCAACCCGCTTCGACAAACGGCACACACTCACCTCGGTACTGCTGTTCGATCCGACACGAGCCAAACGCTGGAATTTTTCGGCTACGTTTACTCTCGCCAGTGGTACGCCCGGCACTTTCCCGACCAACCGGTTTGAGTATGAAGGATTTGTAGTGCCGCAAAACACGGACAACAGCCGTAATAATTATCGGATTCCCATGTATCACCGGCTCGATCTGGCTGCTACTTTACAAGGCCGAAAACGACCGGGTAAGCGCAAAGAGGACAATTGGGTATTTTCGGTTTATAATGTTTACGCCCGCAAGAATCCATTTTCGGTTTATTTCCAGCCAAATGCAGATAATCCACGCGTAACTCAGGCCATTCGCTACTCGGTGTTTGCTACGCTCATTCCGTCAGTGACGTATAACTTCAAATTCTAACTGTAAAGCCGATCCTGGCTCTACTATTATGAAACGCATCTTTCTATTATTTATAATTGTTGGCTTGTTTTTGAACAGTTGTACGACCGTCATCGACGCCAAACTCGATACTGGCCCGACGCAACTGTCGGTCGATGGTCTATTAACTGACCAGCCAGGTTCGCAAACCATTCGCCTAACGCAAACGGCCGCTTATTTCGATAGCAGCCAGCCAACGCCAGCCACTAGTGCAACCGTTACAGTTTCAGATGATAAGGGTAAGACGTACCGTTTTCTGGACGCTACTAATACGGGCTATTATGTATGGCAGCCGACCGGAAAGGATACGCTGGGGCACGTTGGCCGCACCTACCAGCTTACTATTGCTTATCAAGGAGAAACCTATCAGGCCTATTCGAAAATCAACCGGGTGCCGCCCGTTGATTCACTGATTTTTGTAAAACGGAAGTTAAACCCCTTATCGAAACGAGAAGGCTACCGGGCGGAATTCTATGCTATCGATATGCCCGGTGCGGCTGATTATTATCGGATTCGGTTTTTCCGTAATGGTGAGTTACAAAACAAGCCGAATAATATTATTACTACGCAGGACGGAAGTTTTCGCAGTGGTACTGCCGTTACGGATGGTCTGATGTTTATTGCCCCCATTCGCCGATCTGTCAACCCAGATAGTCTATACGTCCTGAATGATAAAGTAACTGTGGAACTGCATTCTCTATCTTTAGAGGCCTTTAATTTCTGGCAGCAGGTACGGACTCAGATTACAAACGGGGGCTTGTTTGCTACGCCACCTGCTAACGTTCCGACCAACATAATTAATACCAACGCAACAGGCCGGAAAGCAACAGGCTTCTTCATTACGTCGGCCGTACGCAGTCGAAGCGCAGTAGTTGAGTCTGCTAGTATTCGTGAGCGGCCAGATTAATCGTCATACGTGGTGTCAGGTTTTCTAACCTGACACCACGTATGACGATTAATCTTATATCCATATTATTTTTTGACCAATTGCTCCCCGGGAAGCAGCCAGACACCTCGCGCTGATTGCCCGTAGAAGGAGGTGCCAAATGGTATTTCCTGCCGTCGGGTACGGCCATTTTTTAACCGAATCTGCACACTTGTGGTACGAGCATCAACGGGAGTAAAGGTTTGCGCTTGCTCAACGGCAAATACGCGCAACGGACCCCGGTTCTCTGTAGTAGCCAGACGAGGGTGGCCCTGAGCGTCGGGTAAGCTCACAATGGCTTTGGCATTACCCGGTACGTAAAAGCCAGATTGCGTAATTGGTAACGGCTGGAATCCGCCTTTGCCATCGCCTTTAAGCATTAAGCCGTTAAACGCATCCATACGACCGGCTACCAGGTCGGTGCCGTAGTCATTACCGATCAATACGGCATCCAGATTACCATCGCCGTCAATGTCCTGCGCCAGCATACCAAACACCGGTGCGGCCTGGGCCATAAGTGGCAATGGGCGCACCTCAAAATGACCGGCTCCTTTGTTTTCTATGTAGCTGCTAGGCAGATAATTTGCCGATAATTTCAGAGCAAGATCCCGTTCTTCCTGGGTCAAAATTTGGGCTATAGTAGCCTGCCCGAACGGCGCGTACTTTATGTACCGACGCTTGATTCCAATCATTTGCTTAATCATATCATCCCAGCCGAAGTATGGATATTCCTCATACTGTCCGTCCGAATTTTTAAAATATACCGACGGGATGGCATCGTAAAAGCCATTGTTATCGAAATCACCGGCATAAACACGGACTGGCCGCTCGGTACTGGCTCTCAGCAAGTTGTTTTGACCCAGGTTTCCGGCCAGATAATCTATGTCGCCATCGTTATCAAAATCGCCGGGCGTTAACGAATTCCAGAAACCGGATTTATCAGATAAGCCACTATTATCAAGCGGTTTTAGATGACCTTTCTCGTTTCGCAACATCGTAAGCGGAGCCCATTCACTGGCTAGTAGCAGGTCAACAAAGCCATCGTTATCATAGTCTGTCCAGAGCGCATCGCAGGTAAGGCCACCTTTGGCAAGCATAGGTGCAAGTTGAGCCGTTACGTCCGTAAAATGAGCCTTACCTTTTTGACTATCGTTCCGCAAGAGATAACTCGGAACCGCCATTGGGTATTTGTTCGGCTCAACACGCCCACCAACAAACAGATCAAGGTCACCATCGTTATCAAAATCGGCAGCTTTTACGCAGGAACCGTTTACCTGAAACTTAGGTAAGGCATCGGTCGCCAGCGTAAAATTACCCTTGCCATCGTTGAGGTAAAGCCGGTGGCGCATAGCCTCGGCCATCTGATCAGGATTGAATTCTGTGCTGCCGCTGGCTGCATATAAATCCAAATCGCCATCGCCATCAGCATCGAACAGCAGTAAGCCCGCATCCTCGGCCAACTTCACCGGTAACGGCTTTAGAACGAACTGGTCGTCAGGCTGTTGCAGTAATACTTCGGTTGAGTATTTAGAACTTCCCCCGACAACCATATCAGCCAGCCCGTCGCCGTTGACGTCGCCCACAGCCAGCGCCGGACCGTATTCAGTCAGTTTATGAAACAGCGTTTTCTGCGAATTAAAATCAATAAAATCGGTTTCTTCGTGGCGATAGTTCAGACCAATCGTTTTCGTGACATCGGTCAGCAATGGTTTTGGCCCTGTGACAGCTATATTAATGGAAGCCGATTGAAGCACTTTAGCGTCGGTAGCTTTGAGGGTAATTATCTGATCAGCGTTAACACTCGGTACTATCTGAACTCGTCCCCCTGGCCAGGTAACTTTCAGGTTTTTAATAACATTTACCTCGCCCAAACCCAGGTGTGCGATTGGCTCAACGCTGGACAGGTACCCCCGATACAGCGTATGCTCATAAAGCTCTTTCCGACCACCGGGCAACTCATACTCAACCATCGCACCCAGCCCCATCGGATTCGCTCCATCACCCTCAAATCGGATGCGGAGATAATGTGCTTTTGCGGCTTTATCATCAACTAAGGTATTCCGGTATACAAAAGCCTCATCGTTCACATTATTAATGACGTAATCCAAATCACCATCGCCGTCAAAATCTGCGTAAGCTGCACCATTTGAAAAACTTGGTTCAGCCATACCCCAGCGCTTAGTCACGTCTTCAAATGTGGCATCCCCTTTATTGCGAAAGGCATAATTACTAACCTTTACTTCAGGAATTTTATCGATTAGCTCTTTGCGCATAGCGTTGGTTAACAGGTTATTAACCGAACTATAATACGCCATAAAATCCCGATCGGTCACGTCGCGTGGGTAGCCGTTGGTTACCATTAAGTCCCGGTTGCCGTCGTGATCGAAATCGGCCAGTAACGCCGACCAACTCCATTCGGTTTCAGCAATACCAGCCAGCATACTTACTTCGCTGAAAATAGGCATTTGGGCTTTACCCGTGTCTGTAGGAGGAACGCCCTGATTCAGTTGCAGGGTATTACGGGTGTATTGGTGTTCATATTTCAGACGGTCCCACTCCTGATACAGGTAATAGCTCGTACTTCCCATCAGACTCTTTTTACGGAGGTTATCTTCAGGAAGCATATCCATCACAACCATATCGGCAAGACCGTCGCCGTTAATATCGGCCACATCGTTACCCATCGCCGTATAGCTCGTATGTTTCAGCGACTCGTGAGCGCGGTTCGTGAATGTGCCGTTTCGGTTATTTACATACAGTACGTCATTGGTTGTGAAGTCGTTCGTGACGTAAATATCCTTCCAGCCGTCTCGGTTAATATCGCAGATATTGACGCCCAGGCCAAAACCTTCGGCCAATACGCCAGCCTCTTTGGTAACGTCGGTAAAAAAGGCATGGCCACGTTTAGGGTCGAAATCATTGCGATATAATCGATCCGTGTTGGGCGAGGAACCATCATCAACCCGAACATGAAGATTACTCGGGCTACGCTCATCGGCAACCTGATCGACCAAAATGAACAGGTCTAGATCGCCGTCGTTATCATAATCGAAAAAAGCGGAATGCGTTGTGTAAGTTGTGTCGGCAATGCCATACTCGGCCGCCATTTCGCGAAATTTAGGCGATCCATCGGCCTCATTCCCCTGATTGACATACAGCAGGTTAGTGCGCCGGGCTGCGCTTTTGTGAAGTGTTGTCGACACATACACATCCATCTTGCCATCGGCGTTAATATCCACAACCGATACGCCCGAACACCAGCGCCCACTACCGCCAACGCCCGCTGACTGCGTAATGTCTTTGAAATGAAGACTACCGCCGTCAGTTTCGTTGATATACAGCTTATTTGATACCTGATTTCCGGCGAAAAAAATATCGGGTTTTTGATCGCCGTTAAAATCACCAACGCCAACACCACCGCCATTGTAGAAATACTGGTAGCTCAGAATATTGAGTGTATCACTGTTAGTAATGGTATTAGCAAACGTAATGCCGGTCTCGGAGGAGTCGAGCCGCTCGAACAGGGTCTTATCGCGGCAGGAAGTGCATAAAATCAGAAACGCAATGGGCATTAACCATGCGCCATATCGCTGATGAAAGTTCATAAAATATAATAGGCCGTATACGGTGGCAGACTAGATTATTCTTCAAATTTATCTATAAAAACGCCTATTTATAGTTTTTCTGACAGGATTAACAGGATATATCTAATACCTAATCGTGTAAACCCTGTAAATCCTGTCAGAAAAAAGACTTAAGCAGGTCGGGTCCGGTTGCGGAATCGTAGCAGCAATGGTTGAAATGTATCCCGCTCCACAATAATTATCACTGCTATAAATAATCCAACCAAAGCTAGATGCACTGGCACAGCGACCCATAAGTTTGAGATAGGGAATTGCCAGGAGGCCCAGATTAATAAGCCAGCGCCAATAACGTAACCTACAGCTGAGCCAATCTCATATGGCACGGGATAATACTTCTCGCCGAAGTAATAGCACAGCGCCAGCATTACGAAACTCGATATTAGAAAGGCAATCGCACAACCCATATAGCCCATTACTGGAATCAGAAAAATATTCCCAAGAATCGTAACGGTAGCTCCAATAACTGTAATCAGCGTGCCGAACTTGGTTTTATCGCTCAGCTTAAACCAGAACGAGATATTGTAATACACACCCAGGAAAAGATTAGCAAGCAATAACAGCGGCACAATATCGAGGCCAACCCGGTATCGTTTGGATACCAGCAGGCCTAGTACATCCAGGTTAAGACTAACGCCGACCCAGATTAACACGCAGATAATCAGAAACCACTTAGTAACGCGTGCCAGAAGATCAGGTGCGTTTTTATCTTCGGCTTGTGAAAAGAAAAACGGGTCGGCGGCAAATTTGAACGAGTTGATAGCCAATGCCATAAACACCGAGAGTTTATAACAATTACCGTAAATACCCAGCACATCAGCTGAGCTAAGGCCAGTATAAAAACCTTCGGGCAGAAAATGGCGCAGGAAAAGGCGGTCAGTTGTATTATTTATTAAGCCAGCCAGATTGGTAAGCATCAATGGAAAGGCGTATACCAGCAAGGTGTTAATCTCTAGCCTGTTAACTCGAAGTTTAAAGCCGCTAAACGCGTTTCTGATGAGCAAAAAGTAAGTTGCATTAGCTATAAGTGTTGCCAGGAAAATATAGCCCGGACCGACAGCCGGATTGTAAAACAAGCGAATAAAAGGTTGCAGGAAAGTCATGTATTTACCCGCATAAATATCCCGACAAACGATTAAGAAAAAGACGTTCAGCAGAACTACGAGCACAATGTTGATAATCTTAGCCAAGACAAACTGCCGAGCTTTGTTCTCAACCCGTAGCCGGGCAAACGGAATGGCTACGATGGCATCGATGGCGATAAGCAGCGCAACCCAAATGATAGATGTCTGCTGACCTGGATAATCGAGCCATACTACTAATTGAGAGCTCAGCCCAACAATCAAAATGGTGGCTAAACCTGCGATAATGATAACAATACTCAGTGTATCGTTAAAAATCCGCTGTCGTTCAACCGGATTATCTTTCGCTCGGGCCGCAAAACGAAAAAAAGCGGTTTCAAGTCCCAATGTGTAGAGCGTCAGAAGTACAGCTACGTAACTAAATAACTCTACATTGGAAGATAAGGCTTCCGGTTTTTTGAAGACGTATGTATGTAGCGGAACCAGCGCAAAGTTGAGTAACCGCCCCAGAATGGTACTGACGCCATACAGTGCGGTATCGCTCGCTAATTTTTTGAATGTACTCATTAGTAGGTTTGAAGCGTCCTTATTAGCTATGCGATAACCCCTAGATCTCTTAAAGGGCACTTAATCAAGTGCGAGCAGAGTACCCTTTAGGGAATTTAAGGGTTATCAGACAGTTTCTTAGCGCGTTTCGGTCTGACAAAGTTAAGACCTTTGGTTATCTTTGCACTTCTGGCTGAAACAGGCTCCCGGCTGTTTCACGTAACTTGTCAACTCTTCCCCTGAAACAGCCGGAGCCTGTTTCAGCTAAGGCAATGTCGCTGAAAATCACGTCTGCGCTCATCTCGGTATATTACAAAGATGGCCTCGAACCTCTGGTTCGTCTGTTACACGAGCAGCATGTTAAGCTATACTCAACGGGTGGTACCCAGGCATTTATTGAACAATTGGGAATTCCGGTCACGGCTGTTGAAACAATAACGGGCTATCCCTCTATTTTTGGTGGTCGGGTTAAAACGCTGCACCCGGCTGTGATGGGCGGTATTTTGTACCGTCGTGATCATCCCGAAGACCTGGCTCAGGCATCCCGGCACGATATTCCTCCCATTGATTTGGTGGTGGTCGATCTGTACCCGTTTGAAGCAACAGTTGCATCGGGCGCTTCGGATGAAGACATTATTGAAAAGATTGACATTGGTGGGATTTCGCTTATTCGGGCGGCTGCCAAGAATTATAACGACGTACTGATCGTTTCCTCACGCAGTCAATACGGCGATGTCGTAACGCTACTGAGTGAGAAAAACGGGGCAACTGATTTGGCCGATCGTCGGCAGTATGCGGGTAAGGCCTTTGCCGTTACATCGCAGTACGATACAGCGATTCAAGCTTACTTTGCCGGAGCCGGTGAGGCTGACGGGGCTGATCAGACTAGCTATGAGGCTAGCTCTGCCTTATATGATTTCAAAAAACTGCCAGCCACTCATCTGCGCTACGGCGAAAATCCGCACCAGCAAGCCAGTTTTTACGGTGATCTGGATGCCATGTTTGAGAAGCTACACGGTAAGGAGCTGTCGTATAATAACCTTGTCGACGTTGATGCCTGCGTGGGGCTGATCGATGAATTTACGGATACTACCTTTGCCATCATTAAGCATACCAACGCTTGTGGAATCGCTACCGCACCGACAGCTAAGGAAGCGTATTTAAATGCCCTGGCCTGCGATCCAGTATCAGCGTTCGGTGGTGTGGTCATCACCAACGTAGCCGTAGACGTAGAGACAGCCGAAGAGTTGAACAAGCTGTTCATGGAAATCTTGATCGCGCCCGACTACGCACCTGAAGCATTAACCCTGCTGAAATCGAAGAAAAACCGGATTCTGCTAAAACGTAAGCCAGTAGCTTTACCAGGCGTTATGTTCAAAACCATTTTGAACGGGGTTCTGGAGCAGGATAAAGATAATCAAGCAGAAACGGCGAGCCAGTTCAAGACCGTTACTGAAAAGGCACCAACCGAAGCAGAAATTCATTCGCTGGAGTTTGCGTTGAAGGTTTGTAAGCATACCAAATCGAACACGATCGTACTGGCTAAAGATGGTCAATTATTGGCCAGTGGAGTAGGACAGACCTCACGAGTAGATGCTCTGCGGCAGGCCATTGAAAAGGCACACACGTTTGGCTTCGATCTGACCGGATCGGTCATGGCTTCTGACGCCTTTTTCCCATTTCCGGATTGCGTAGAGATCGCCGGTGAGGCTGGTATTACGGCGGTTGTACAACCCGGTGGCTCCATCCGTGATCAAGACTCTATTGACTATTGCAATCAGCACGGCCTGGCTATGGTCACAACGGGCGTGCGGCATTTTAAACATTAATCACTTTATCATGCTGACCTGACCGGTCCACCGGTCAGGTCAGCATGATAAAACACCATCTATGCAACTACTCTACACAATCTGGTGCGCCATTTGGTTTGTGGTGATATATATCATCCTGTTTCCAATCCAGTTTGTGTTTTTGCAACGCGAGGAGTGGAAACCGCTGGCCCACAAAATCAATTACATCTGGGGCACCTTATTCTTTCTCGTCGCTGGAATACCCATCCGGGTTGATTACCGCTTCCAGCCCGATCCGAAACAGGTGTATGTATTCTGCGCCAATCACTTTTCCTATCTCGACATTGCTGTTCTGGGCGTTATCATCAAAAATTACTATGCCTTTGTCGGAAAAAGTGAAGTAAAGCACATTCCGCTGTTAGGTTATATGTTCGCCAAATTGCATGTGCAGGTTGATCGCTCACAGCCCAATAGCCGAGCATATTCGTTAGCTAAATCCATACGAGTTCTGGCGTCAGGGCGGAGTATTGCCATTTTTCCGGAGGGCGGTATCCGAGCGACCGAGTTGCCTAAAATGGTGCCGTTTAAGGATGGAGCTTTTACAATGGCTATTCAGCAACAGGTACCAATCGTGCCAATTACACTATTGAATAATTACCAGATTCTGCCCGATAGGAGTCCTGTACGCTTTCATTGGCATCCACTTCGGGCCATTGTTCACCCGCCTATTTCAACAACAGGTCTGACACCAGATGATCTGGAGCGGCTAAAAGAAGAAACATATAAAGTTATTGACAAAGACTTAATGAATGAGAAGAAGGTAATTATCTAACTGATTACTCATTCTGTTTCCAGTTATGAAAGTAGATCACGACACATTACAGAAGATAGCTCACTTGGCCCGTCTGGAAGTGCGGCCTGACGAAGAAGCCGACTTGCTTAACAGCCTGAATGGTGTATTAACCTGGATGGAGCAATTATCTGAAGTTGATACTACCGGCATTGAACCGCTCACGCATATTTCAGCTGAAACCAACGTTTTGCGCGAGGATGTCGTTGGGAATCACTTACCCCGGGAGCTAGCCCTTCAAAACGCTCCGCAGCATGACGAACAGTTTTTTGAAGTACCGAAGGTGCTGGAGTAATCAACGTTCGGCCAAAACTTGCTTGATCGGCTCTGCTACCTGTTTAGCATGAAAAACCAGACTAAAATGGTCGCCGGGTACTTCGATGAACGGTTCGCTGGGCGGGAAAACAATGTTGTCCAGACGAGCGTGAATACGTAAATCCGGCTGAGTTGTGAGCAGAGGGGCCTGCGCAAATAACGTCTGAAATTGCTGATACAGATAGGGGCGGCTCATCTGCTTAGTACCTTCCAACAAGCGGGTAAAAAGAGATAATGACGCTGGAAACGGATAACGCTTGCGATTGAAATCCAGCATGGATTGACTCTGTACAAGCCTTGAATTAAGCAGAAACTTAAGCACACTTAGATTCCGGACTGGAAAGTTTATTTTCCTTTGATCTGTCCACGAGGCCAATTGAATAGCCTTTGCACCCGTTAACTGTTTGATGTGGACCGCTATCCATCCGCCCATTGAGTGGCCAATTACTACATCCGCAGGCGTAATGCAATAGAAATCTGTTAAATATTGCGCTAGTAACTGAACGTTTAGCTGACCAGCTGGTTGCCAGCGCGAAAACTCATCCGCCAAATTAATCCGAACATAATTGGCGGGTGGTAACAGCGGCACAAGCTGATCGAAAATGGTTGGGTCTTCGACGTAGCCGTGGATCAGAAAGACGCGCGTCATGGGTAAAGCCTAAGCCAGAACTGGTTTAACGATTTTACCCGCTACATCGGTAAGCCGGAACGGGCGCCCCTGAAACTGATACGTCAGTTTGGTGTGATCGAAGCCTAGCAAGTGCAGGATGGTGGCCTGTAGATCATGGATGTGGACTTTATCTTTAACACCGTAATAGCCAATATCATCAGTTTCTCCGTAAGAAAAACCTCGCTTAACACCACCGCCTGCCATCCAGGCCGTAAAGGCTTCTAGGTGATGATCGCGGCCCATAAATGGCAGCGTCTGCCCATCCCGGTTTTCCTGCATCGGTGTCCGACCGAATTCACCACCCCAGACTACCAGCGTGTCGTCTAATAAGCCCCGCTGTTTTAAATCGTTGAGCAGAGCCGCTATGGCCTGGTCTGACTCTTTGCATTTAGCTTTCAGGCCGATGTCAATAGAGCCGTCGGCGCTGGTGCCATGCGTATCCCAGCCCCAGTCGAATAGCTGTACGAATCGAACACCACGCTCAACCAACCGCCGAGCGAGAAGACAGTTTCGAGCAAATGATCCCTTTGCTGGGTCGACGCCGTAGCTGTCCAGGATATACTGCGGCTCACTCTTAATATCCATCGCGTCGGGCACCGACATTTGCATCCGGAAAGCTAATTCGTACTGTGAAATACGGGTTAATATTTCGGGGTCATTAACGTCTTCGTATTGCTGCTGGTTGATCTGACTGATGGCATCAATCGTCTGCTTTCGAATATCCCGACTGATTCCCGCCGGATCAGACGCGTAAAGAACAGGATCACCATCCGTACGGCATTGTACACCCTGATAGACAGTTGGTAAGAAACCGCTTCCCCAAACCGATTTGCCAGCATCGGGCTGTTTACCGCCCGATGCCAGTACGATGTAACCCGGCAAATTATCATTCTCCGTACCCAGTCCATAAGTCACCCAAGCACCCATACTCGGACGTCCCAATCGAGCGCTGCCTGTATGCATGAGCAGTTGGGCTGGTGCGTGGTTAAACTGGTCAGTGTGCATGGCTTTCAGGAAAGTAATATCATCTACTACGCCTTGAAGGTGGGGCAGATAATCCGATACCCATGCGCCTGATTGACCATGCTGTGCAAATTTCCCCTGTGGACCGAGCATCTTAGGGACGCCACGAATGAAAGCGAATTTTTTGCCTTCCAATAAAGCCTGTGGACAATCTTTGCCATTATACTTTGCCAGTTCAGGCTTGTAATCGAATAACTCCAACTGGCTGGGCGAGCCCGCCATATGGATGTAAATGATTCGCTGAGCCTTAGGGCGGTACTGCGACGGACGAGGCATAGTTGGCTCATCTAGTCCTGAAGATGCTCCTACTGCGTTCGTTTGCAAATCATCTTTGCCGAAAAAGCCACAGCTTCCTAAAACGGAGCTAAGTGCCATGGCTCCCAGACCCGTTGAGCAGGTATGTAGAAAATGCCGCCGGGTTTCGCGCTGGGCCGCAGCCTGTTGGAGTTCTTGCAGGAGTTTGTTCATCGCTATTCTACCCCACCCCTAGCCCCTCCCCTTATTTCAAGGGGAGGGGAAGGATAGTTGTTAATTTGTGAAATGTTCTTTGATTTGGTCAAGGACAGACTCTACGTCGTTTTCAATTTCACTGTTGCTGAAACGTATCGTTTTTATTTGTAATTGAACTAAGGTTTGGTCGCGCTCAGTATCGTGGATTCTCGATTCAGATGTTTGATGAATACTGCCATCTAATTCAACAGCTAATCGTTCTGCAGGACAATAAAAGTCAAGTATATATACGCCTACACTATGCTGCCGACGAAACTTACGTCCAGCCAGTTGACTTCCTCGCAGCCTTTCCCAAAGTAATGCTTCCGAAGATGTAGGTGTTTTTCGCAGTTCCCTCCGAAATTCTTCCATTGCCTTCCGATTATGTATTAATTGTCCCATAAGTTTAATGATCACAAAAAAACTGGTGCGTCTTAGCCCCTCCCCTGAATTCAGGGGAGGGGTTGGGGTGGGGTAATTTACTCTTTCGTAATCACTTCATCCAGATTCAGGATCGTATTGGCCGTTACAGTCAGCGCGGCTAACTGAGCTGTTGCATCCCTACAACCGGCTACTTTCTGAATCGCATCCGGCTGTTGTTGGTATTGCTGTTCTGTAATTTTATAAAGCCTGGATAAAACGGCTAGTTTTTTGGGTGCCAGATCACGGAACATCACGCGTCGATACCCCGCTCGAATCTGCGCTTCAGGTGAGCGGCCTTCTGACTGCATATACTCAGCCAGTTGCTGGGCCGCTTCCATGTAAACGGGGTCATTAAGCGTTACCAATGCCTGTAAAGGCGTATTCGTGCGTAACCGACGCAGTTGGCAGAACTCTCGACTCGGACTGTCAAACGTAATCATGGATGGATAAGGCGCTGTGCGTTTCCAGTAGGTGTACAGCGCTCGTCGGTGTAAATCGTCGCCCTGGCTTTGTTTCCAGGTTTCGCCGTCGTAAGGCGATTGCCAAATACCGTCAGGTTGGACAGGCATAACGCTGGGGCCATACATCTTGCCACTAAGCAAGTTACCTACGGCTAATGCCTGATCATGCACGGCTTCGGCCGATAGTCGAACGCGTGGCCCCCGCGCTAACAGCTTATTAAATGGGTCTTTAGCTACTAGTTCGGACGAGGCCTTGGACTGCTGTCGGTAGGTAGCTGACATAACCATTTTTTTCAGGAGTTTCTTAACACTCCAATGATCCGTTTCCATGAATTCAACGGACAGATAATCCAGTAACTCGCGGTGAGTTGGTGAAATGCCCTGCGTGCCCATGTCTTCAACTGTCTCGACAATGCCCGTGCCGAACAATTGTTCCCAGAAGCGATTGACGGCTACACGAGCCGTCAGTGGGTGTTCCCGACTGACCATCCATCGCGCTAAGCCCAGTCGATTTTTGGGTAAATCAGCTGCCATTGGCGGAAGCGATTGTGGTACATTAGGAGTTACACGGTTACCCTTAACCAACCAATTACCGCGCTGAAAGACGTGAGTTTCGCGGAACAGATCGCCGGAGCCGTCAAGCATTATAGGTGTTTGTTCGGCATCGGTATTCAGGATAGAAAGCAGTATCTTGTCCTGCTCCCCGAGTCTATCGCTTGGTTGACCAGGCAGCGTTGGCGTAAATGCAACCCATTTAATCTGAACCCATTCTTTCGGCTTTTCGGAACTATGTAAGGATAAATACAAATTATGACGCCCCTGAACCGATGGCAATGGAATCATCTGAATCGTATCCTTACCGGGGATAGGAGTCGGAAATGTTGCTAGTACAGGCCCATCCAGCTTATCCTGCCGAAGCGTTACGGTAGCATTAGTAGCTTTTGTACCCCAACGAATCAACAGCCGAGGACGACCGGTTAACGTTACGTTTTTGATGCGGGTCGAGCCACCATCCTGGAAACCGAAGTATTTAGCGTCAAGCAGCGACGCATTTACATATTGATCGAAATCGTGTGAATTAATTTTCGGCTCCGTCGTGCGAATTAGCTTTGTGAAAAAAGCTTCCTGGGCCTTTGCCTGCTGAGCGTTAGGCGATTTAGTCGCTATAAATCGCTGAAGTTCCAGAACGTGGAGTGAATCAGCTGGCTTGTAGAACCGGAGTGTCGGCGTATCACTAGTTACGTCCTCATCACGGCTGTTATTGAAAAAGGCTGCGTATTTATAATATTCCTCGTTGACGAACGGGTCATACGGATGGCTATGACACTGCACGCACGAAAAGGTAGTCCCCTGCCATACATCCCAAGTCGTGTTTACCCGGTCGAGTAGGGCAGCTACACGAAATTCTTCGTCCTGCGTACCGCCTTCGTCGTTATTCATCGTATTTCGGTGAAATCCTGTTGCAACTAACAGGTTATCATCCGGTAAACCGTTGGCACGAGCGGGCAATAAATCACCCGCCAGTTGTTCAACTGTAAATTCGTCGAAGGGCTTGTCAGTATTGAACGCTTTAATTAGCCAGTCCCGATAGCGCCATATTTTACGACCGGGATCGCGCTCATACCCTTTGGTGTCAGCATAACGGGCTAAGTCTAACCACATACCAGTCCAGCGTTCACCATAAGCAGGCGATTTTAATAGCTTATCAACTACTTTTTCATAGGCATTGGACGATTTATCCTGAATAAAAGCAGTGACTTCCTGTTCAGTAGGAGGAATGCCTGTTAGGTCAAGCGAAACCCGGCGAATAAGCGTAGCACGATCTGCTTCTGGCGAAGGCCTCAGCGTACTTTCTTCTTTAAGCTTTGCCAGAACGAAGTGGTCAATTTCATTCTTAGCCCAATCAGTTTCTTCGTTTTTTGTGAGGCCAAGGCGACTCCAGAAGGTACCAATCGACGGTACGTCAGGCTTTTCAACGGATTGATAAGCCCAATGATTACCCCACTCGGCTCCCTGATCGATCCAGTTACGCAGCAGGTCAATTTCTTCTGGTTTAAGGGGAGGGTGGTCGAGCGGCATCCGCTCTTCGGGATCAGTCAGCGTCAGGCGACGGATCATTTCACTGCCCTCAGCGTCACCGGGAATAATAGCGGGTTTTCCTGATTTTGCCGGAGCAACGGCTTCGTGCCGAAACAGCAGCGAAAACCCACCTGCTTTTTTAACGCCCCCATGGCAAACGATGCAGTTTTTATTTAACAGGGGCTTAATCTGCGTGTTGTAATCAACACGATTCTCAAAAATTCCCAGGAACGATGAGAGCATCAACGCTACTGCGATGCCTCCTGCGCCAACAAGGATCCATTGAGTTTTCATACAACTGGTATAGCCAAACGATGCTTAGTACCAAAAGCAGAAGAACACATTTTTGTACTATAAAAATCCCTAAATGATGCAATTATCTAATTCGGACATCTACCTTAGCAGTATCATCTTCGCCATTTTCTGTACCATTATTCGGTGTCGAATCTGGGTCCGGCTGATCAGCAGTTATTAACTGAACAGCGCTGACGCCCCGCCCAAGCGACATTGCTGTGGCCCGGAAACGCAACGCAACGCTACTGTTAGGCGCAAGACTACCGACGATCCCTATTAAGTTATCATTCAAGTCATTGCCGCCTACATACGTCTGACCGGAAGGTAATGTTGCGGCCACACCAAGTCCAGTCGCCGTTAAGCCACCCATATTCGTAATGATAATCGTGTAGGTAATAACCTCATTTTGGCGAGGGGTACGGTTGCTGACTGATAAACTTACACTAATATCAGCCTTATTGGGATCAGGTGCTGGTTGATTGCTAACAACCGCTGGCAATGGCACCTGATTGGGATTAGGCGAAACAAAAACAGCTCCGCCACTCATCCGCGTCCGAAAATCCACTTGAGCGGCATCATCCTGGCCATCGCCAGTTCCCGAATTAGGCTGGCTGTCGGGGTCGGAGGGAGAGGCTTGCGCAATTTCGGCGGCATTGCGGTAGGTACCTTCGGCAACTGACCGGGCCACAAAGCTTAAAGTAGCAATGGCACCTGGATCGAGGCTAGCAATGTTACCCGTTAGCTCAGTTCCATTCGCGGTTATGCCTGATCCGGAGATAAACGCCAGATTATCCGGCAGTCGGTCTCGAACAACTACATTGGTTGCCTGGGCGGGACCATCGTTTCGAACGGTTAGCGTAATGGTAACGGGCTGGTTCAGATTGGGTATTCGCTGGTTGACGCTCATGGCTAAACTCAGATCAGCCGTTGACGCCACCTGTGTAGTAATCTGAAACACGTTTGATGGAACTGCCGGTAAGCCGGGAGAGCTAGCAACCACGCGTATTCGATAATAGCCACTTTGATAATCATTTGGCAATGTTACCTGAATCGGACTGGAGGAACCGCTACCTATTACAGCTTTGAACTGTCCCAGCGCATCAAGCAACTGTACTTGCCATTGATTACCAGAGTTAAAGGTTCCCAATGTCATAAATGACACACTTAAGGTACTGTTCGGAAGAATATTATCAGCTACTGTTCCGGTCACGGCAAATTGGGTGGGCGTAATGGGCTGCGCGTTCTGGAAAAAAGCGTTATTCATACTGTTATTCCAGTTCCGGGCAAAGCGCGACAAACCCATATTTGTCGGAATAGATGATGGGCTGAGAAAGTATTGCGGATGGGGCGAAGGACGTGAGGCATTCCGAAAGTGAACATCGACGTTTCCGGCATTACGGTTCACAATCGTGTCATTATACGGTCCCTGAAACACGTTTAGCCCTTGTGTATCGATAACGCGCTGCTGCTCAGTGATCACCTCCGGGCGGGATACAGTGCCGTCAAAAGATGCTCGTGCGACCATCCACGGCATATTCCGTCCCCCAAAATCTTGCCGAGACTTCTGGATAACGGCTGTTAGTCGATCGTAATACTGAGGTATACTGGTAGTTCCATCGGGGAAGTTATATTCTGCCTCTCCTTGATGCCAGAGAATCGACCGGACGCCCGCAATGGACCCGTAATAATTCAGTACATTTTTGAGGTTGGTGTACGGTTGCAGATTCGGCCAGTTCTCTACGCAGTAATATCGGTTACAGGTCGGTATACCATTAGCTGAGTTAATCCAGTTTTCAACCGTTGAGCCATCCCAGCCGGTTACGTAAAATGCGACCGGCACATTATACCGGCTAACAATGTAATCCCCCAGTTCGCCCCAGCCCCATGAACTTTCGGCCATTGGGAAAACACGCCGGCCAGCGGTTAGGGCTTTAAAAATTGGTACTGGCGACGGATCTCCAGAAGAAACAAGTGCCTGTGCGCCGGGGGGGTACGAATGGTTAATCGAGTCAATAGCGTTGACGCGGTCGGTGGCGGTACCGAGGTCGTTATCGCCCACACCAAGGCCACGGGCGTTCGATTGACCGGCAGTAATGAAAACTTCGCCAATACCAACGGGCTGTACAGTCGCCTGTGCCGTAACATTACCACCTACAATTGTACGGACGGTTAACACATACCAGCCGCCAGTACCGGTTACGTAGCCTAGGAATAGATTATTGGTTGGATTTGTCTGTACAACTTGCCAATCGGTTGCCTGACCCTGCCCTGCCGCAACAGGGGTTAACTGTGCTTCTACCCGCTCCACAGCGCTGGTGAGTCGCCCCGAAAGATAGAGCCGCCCAGTACCATCTCCGCCCCGCTGTACGACCAAACGCGGCATAGGATGAGAAATCTGAAGTTGTGCAACGGCAAAAAAAGGCCAGCTAAAGCTGATTAGTAAAAAAGCCCACCTTAGTGTTCTGAACATGCGCAGTGAAAAAATCTCCTGCGAAATTAAAGGAAAGTTGCTTTAGATAAAGAAAGAACTATTTTGACTACATAGCTTTCTTACAATTCTTGAATAGTAGATACTTATTTAAGCCCTTTAAAATGCTTCTGAACGCTGACTTACATGAATTATTTTAAAAATTCCCCACCTTTTTGATCATTTTTTATTATCCGTGCAACATCGACGGGTTTTCTGTATCTTTCTCCTGATTGCAACCTAAACCACCCCGAAGCGCTGAACTTAGTGGATCCCAACCGAACCGTCGGACCGCCGTATCCAGACCGTCATGCTGACCTGGTCAAACGCTGCCAACAGGGCGAGCGACGGGCGCAGTATGATCTTTACCAACAGTATGTGAAGGCAATGTATAACGTCTGTTTGCGAATTCTGAACCACGAGGCCGAAGCGGAGGATGTGTTACAGGAAGCGTTTATGGATGCGTTCAGCCACATTGGTTCGTTTCGGGGACAGAGTACGTTTGGGGCCTGGTTGAAACAAATCGTCGTTAACCGCGCTATTAACCATCTGCGGAGTCGGCGGTTAGAGTTAGTCGATATGGAATCGCACAGGCTTGGCGAGGACGACGGTCCAGACTTTGCTGATACGGAGCCGTACGACGAAATGGGAGTTCAATTGGAAGTTGAGCGCGTACGGCAGGCTATGCAGCAACTGCCGGAAGGCTACCGGGTGGTTTTGTCGCTTTACTTGTTTGAGGGGTATGATCATGAAGAGATAGGAAAAGTGTTAAACATCAGCGAGACTACATCCCGAACGCAATATTTACGGGGCAAAAAACGATTACTTGAGTTACTGACATGAACAACAAAACAGATGAAAAAAGATAATCTTGAACGTTTCGTGCGCGATAACCGAGAGGCCTTTGATGATAGGGAGCCGCCGGTCGATCTATGGCACAAACTGGAAAAGGAACTAGCTAAGCAATCCGGAAAACAGGATGGTCTGGTTCAGGGATCGCCGTTTCAGGAAATTCACCGGCATTCGTCCCAATCTGAAGAGCGACGAATCGGTCGTACAGGATGGGCGTGGTCTGGCTTAGGCTGGCGTGTAGCCGCTTCAGTAGCGGTGCTATTGCTAGCAGGTTATTTCCTGTATATGAATAGACAATATGGGGTTACGCATCAGCCTGAAGTGGTGGCGGCTAATCCAACCTATGCTAAAGAAGTGGTTCAGTACACCCATATGATTGATGAAAAACGCACGGAACTCAAGCAAATGACGGAAGGTAATCCTGACTTGTATCGGGAGTTCGCTACTGACTTGAATCGGCTTGAAAAATCGTATCAGTCATTGAAAGCTGATTTACCCAAGAATCCAAATCAGGAGGTGCTTATTCAGGCAATGATTCAGAATTTACAGATTCAAATTAACCTCCTCAATGAACAATTGCGCGTTATCCAACGCATTAAACAGCAGACCCATGAAACTAATCCTGTGTAGCCTATTGCTCTGCCTGAGTCCATTGCTTACATGGGCTGAGGAGCCGATTCGTAATCGACCGTTAGAAGTTTTTGAAAATACTGTTGAGAAGAAAAAGACCATCATCAAAATGTTTGATGTGGATAGTAAGGATAATCTGGTGGTCGATAATCAGTTCGGCCAGGTACGAGTTGGCTTGTGGGAACGGAATGAAATCAAGATTCAGATAACCATCGTGGCTAATTCAGATTCTGAAGAACGTGTACAACGGTTTCTGGATGCGGTTTCTATTGAAGAAAAACGGTCAGGCAACCAAATCCTTGTGCGAACCAATTTCAGCCAGAGCAGCATTTCTAACTGGAGCGTTGGTAACTGGAAGAAAAATAACGAGCCTAACTTCGTCAAGATAAACTATGACATTATGATGCCCAAGCAGAACGCGCTGACCGTTCGGAATAAGTTTGGAAATACGAATATCCCCGAATTTCAGGCATCCCTAACCGTTCATAATCGCTATGGTCAATTTAGTGCTACGGAGTTAACCGGGCAACAGAATGAAATTGATGTCGCCTATGGAAAAGCCGATATCGGTAATATGGTGCATGGCAAACTCGATATTGCCTATGCGGATCTTGCCTTGGCGCGGGCAAACGTGCTTGTGCTGACGAATAAATTTGGAAAAATGACGATTGGTGATGTAGGTAAACTAGACGCCGATATCAACTATTCCGGTGCTAAAATTGGGACGATTCGTGAGTCGGGAAAAATCAAGCTCGAATTTTCGGGTGGTTTCCGGATTGAACAACTCCCAAAAACAGCCGATAATCTGAATATACAGGCTTCCTATTCGTCCGTAGCCCTGCCTATGAACGACAATAACAATTGTGACTTCGACGTAACGGTTAGCTATGGTAATTTTAATTACGGCGACGGCTCATCCCTGCATTTTTATTCCCAGCCAAGCGATAACAACAACCGGGGCCCCAAGTTAACTAAACAGTATGTTGGTAAAGTGGGAAGCGGGTCTGGTACCAAAGTACGCGTTGTATCTAAATTCGGAAATGTAAATTTTAAGTAAGCAGTCATAATCAAAACGCTAGTCTGCTGTGAATCAGTTAAGCCAACGATTCACAGCAGACTAGCGTTTTGATTATGACTGCTTTGCCAGTTCGAAATCCGCAAAGTCAAAGCCAGGCGCTACCGTACAGCCTACCAATACATAACCAGCGTTGATGGTAGCTGCATTTATAATTGGTTTGGCGCCAAACCAATTTCCTGCTGGAACAACGGCCTGAAAGACTTCCCCATTCTCCAGATTTCGGCCTAATCGAATAATCGTTGCCGCACCAACTGAATCTATCACATAAATTTCTAGCGGATCACCATCGTAGAAGTGCCAGATTTCATCGGACTGAATACGGTGCAAGGCAGATTCGTGATGGCTTTCGAGCAGAAAATAAATGGCTGTTCCAAATGAGCGCGCTCCACGGAACCGAGACGGTAACGCATCGTGCGGAATCATCTCATCAGAACGGTAAGTTTCAGCAAAATAGCCGCCTTCTGGATGCGGTTGAAGCGCAAGCGCTTTAATGTAGTCGGCTGCCGTTTTCATAACTTATGTTACTAACCTGGCGCACTTACTGACGTGCTTTTACAATCGTAGCGAAGTCATCGGCTTTTAATGAGGCTCCACCAATAAGCCCACCATCTACATCAGGTTGAGCGAAGAGTTCGGCTGCATTTTTCGCGTTGGCGCTACCGCCGTATAAAATGCTTATGTCCTGAGCAATGGCATCGCCGTACTGATCGGCAATGTGCCGACGCAGTTCGAAATGCATATCCTGTGCCTGACCAGAAGTAGCCGTCAAGCCCGTGCCGATAGCCCAGATAGGTTCATAAGCAATCACTACTTTGGCAAAAGCTTCGGCAGAGAGATGAAACAGACTTTCGGTAATCTGATCCTTGACAAAGCCGACATAATCACCATTTTCCCGCAGAGCGCGCGATTCACCGCAGCAGAAAATAGGAGTCAGGCCATTTTCTAGTGCAATGTCGACTTTAGCTGCCAGTTGCGCATTGGTTTCCTCGAAATACTGCCGACGTTCGCTATGCCCCAGGATAACGTACTCAACACCAATTGATTGGAGCATCGGAGCCGAAATTTCGCCAGTGTAAGCGCCTGAAGCCTTTTCGTGGCAATTCTGAGCACCCACCGACAGACCACTGCCAGACACTATAGCTTTTTGAGCCATCGATAGGTATAGCGCGGGGGGACAAATGACAACCTTAACCGATTGGTCCGAATCGCTAGCAAGCTCGGGCCCAATTAAGCTGGTTATCTCCGAGAGAAGCGCTTCAGCTTCCTCGGCTGTTTTGTTCATTTTCCAGTTGCCAGCAACGATCTTTTTACGCATAACAGGTTAATAATCTGTTCGAAATCAAAAAAAATAACTTACTAAGAATTGGTCGTTTGTTTGCCAATCCGGGGCGAAATTAGAACTTTTAAACCGAACTGACTTCCAGCTTATTACTAAATTTTGTCCAGCATCTCGTATGCCAAAGTAACCATTTGTTTGCTAAGAAAACTACTTACAAAAATTTTGTGTTATTCGACTAAAAAAATGCGTAATTTTAATGTGATGTTATAAATATATACGCTATGAAAACGTGGGTGTTGGCAGTCAGTCTGGTTTGTGCCTGCTTGGCTGCGCGGGGAGATGACCATAAACGTACGCCGGATAAAGAGCGGTACGGTTTTTTCATTGCCGGTAATCGCACCTGGACGCGCATTCCGTTTCAGCTTCACTCAAATCTGATTATTGTGCCGGTGCGAGTCAACGAATCAGATACGCTCAACTTCATTCTGGACACAGGGGTCAGTAATACAATCATCACCGATCCGGAAGCTTTCGAGAAAAAGTCGCTCGTTTTAGGCCGGAAAGTTAAAATAGCAGGAGCCGGCGAAGGCGGTAGCCTGACCGCTTCAATTGCTATTGAGAACAGGCTAAGTATGGGAGGATTGCGGGCTGCTCACCATAATATTGTTATTTTAGACGAAGACGTACTGCATCTTTCAGAATACGTAGGAACACCCGTTCACGGTATTTTTGGCTATGAAATCTTTGCCAACTTCGTAGTGAACGTCGATTTCCAGCGCCGGGAAATTACTCTGATGCAGCCTAACAAATACCATTACCGCAAGCGTAAAGGTGACCGGTATCCAATCACTATCCAAAATACGAAAGCTTATACAGACGCGCTTTCCGTTTACGACGGCGAAAAAATTATGCCTTTACGGGTAGTACTGGATACGGGTGCTGGACATGCCCTGTTGCTGGACCGGTCGCGGAGCACAGCAGCTATGCCACTACCCGTAAAAAATATTCGGGCTCAGTTGGGCCGGGGCCTGAACGGGGTTATCAATGGCTGCATGGGCCGAATTCAGAAAGTGCGCTTTGGGCGGTATGAGTTAGATAACATTCTGGCTTCTTTTCCCGATAGTATGGCCTTTGGAATGAAACTGGTCGATATGCCCGAACGTCAAGGAAACGTTGGTTGTGAGTTACTACGCCGATTCAACGTTACGTTCAACTACCCTGATCAGTATATCGTTATGAAGCCGATTAAACGGCTAATGCGTGAAAGCTTCGAACATGACATGAGCGGACTGGAACTTCGTGCCAAAGGCGACCATTTCCGTAATTACTATGTCGATAAAATCGTCGAAGGATCTCCTGCTGAAATAGCTGGTCTGCAAGAAGGTGACGAGGTGCTATTTGTGAATAACAACTCGACCAACGATCTGACAATCAGCGATATTTATAAGATTCTTCAGAAAGGAGAAGGGAAAGAAGTCTCTTTATTGGTCAGACGCAATGGGCAAATGATTATTGCCTCTTTCGCCCTTAAGCGGCTGATTTAACCTCCAACCTTAATCCATCCGTTCGAGCTTGAAGCGGAACGTTGTTCCCTTATCAATTTTGCTCATTACGGTAATCTTGGTTTTATGGGCATTCAGGATGTGCTTAACAATGGCCAGCCCAAGTCCCGTGCCGCCCCGCTCTTTTGAACGACTTTTATCAACCCGGTAGAACCGCTCAAAAATGCGACTTAAGTGTTCAGGAGGAATCCCAGGGCCATCGTCTTTAACAGACACAATAACGTGTTTCTTCTCTTCGTCCAGATTGATTAAAACCTGCCCTTTTTCATTGCCGTATTTAACCGCATTCTCGATTAAATTGGTCATCACCTGATGCATTCGCTGAGGGTCGGCTTTTACCCAAACCGGACTAGAACTAGTTGTTTTTAATCGAATCGATATGCTTTTGGTATGCGCTATTTTTTCTAATTGTTCAACTATCTCATCAATAATCGGAACGAGGTCTGTCCGTTCGAAATTCATTTTTACTTCGCCCGTTTCCAGTTGCGAGAGTGCTACTAAGTCCTTCACCAGCGCATCCAGCCCGTCGAGGCTTTTGGCGGCTTTTGCCAGAAATTTATCGCGCACATGCTCATCGTCAATCGCGCCATCGATCAACGTATGAACGAAACCCTGGGCTGCAAAAATGGGCGTTTTCAACTCGTGAGATACATCAGCCAGAAACTCCCGCCGGAATTGCTCCAGCCGCTTTAATTCGTCAATCTCTTTTTGCTTCTTAGCGACGTAGACGAAAATCTCATCATTCAGTTTTTTGAATGGGTTACTGTTCTTAATGATTGATTTTCGGGAAATGCTGAAGTCACGAAGTTTGAGCTGGTGAATAGTCTTATACATCTTATTGACTTCCCGAAAAACGAGCAGCTCAATTGCGTAAAGGACCAGGAAGAACGAGATAATAAAGGATGAAACGCCAACTACAAACAGCATCGCGCTGGTAACTCCCTCTACAAACGTTAGAAAAGCGAGCGTGAGAGCAGAAATCAGACACGCCAGCAGCAGCGCGATGATGCGGGGACTGAGGGACATGATTGGGTTATATAGTTGTAAAGTCGTAGGGTTATAAAGTTAGTTTTGGAACGTGATCTATTATTCCAGCTATAGAACCTTACAACTTTATAATCCTACAACTTTACACCTTATTCATTTTGATCGGTAAACATATAACCAACGCCTTTAAGGGTACGGATATGCGTTTCACCGATTTTTTCGCGGAGCTTGCGGATGTGTACGTCGACAGTGCGTTCTAACACGTAGATATCGGCGCCCCAGATTTTTTGGAGCAATTCTTCCCGGCTGCATACCTTGTTGGGATGCTGCGCCAGAAAAAATAGCAATTCAAATTCTTTTTTCGGCAGAATAACTGACTTATCGTCCTGACTGACCGAATAATTCTTGCGATTAATAGTCAGTCCGGCAATGACAATCTGATCGCCGGGGTCAGATTTCTGAGCTTCACGCCGGAACAGCGCATTGATCCGGCTCATTAATGCACGGGGCTTAATGGGCTTGGTAATGTAGTCGTCGGCCCCCACGTCAAAAGCAGCCACTTCCGAATATTCTTCCGAACGGGCAGTCAGGTAAAGAATATAAGTTTGGCGCAGCTCTTGAATAGCGCGTAACTGACGACCCGTCTCGATGCCATCCAGTTGCGGCATCATGATATCGAGCAGTACCAGTTCGGGTAAATACGTCTTCGCCAGCTCAACGGCTTTACGACCATTCGTAGCGGTTCGGACGTCATAACCTTCTTTCGATAAATTGTATTCGAGCATCTCAACGATGTCAACGTCGTCGTCTACGACTAAAACACGGTGCAGCGGTTGAGCCGCTTTTGCAGCACTCATACAGAGCTAGATTGGTGAGAATGAGCTGCCTGTGAGGCAGGTTTCCGACTTATCGGTTGCCCGAAGTTACGCGGCTTATCCAGAACGTTACCAATACTAAGTGCATCCTTAACAAAAACTTAACAGCTTAGATCAGGAATTTCCTCCTGATTTCGAACTGAAAACGAGCCAATTAATTCTTATTAATAATCGATTCTGCGCAAACAAAGCAGATACCAGTGAGTTCGCTAGGTAGTCCTCTCTCCTTCTGTTAACAAATTTACTAGTATTTGACTTTTCGTCTTCATTTGACATCATGGATACCCGTGCACGGGAGGTTAACCTCCCATCATACGCTAAACTTGCCTGCGTATTACTTTCAATAGTCATTATTCTGTATGGCCTTCATGCTTTACAGGGGCTACTTATTCCGCTAGTTTTTGCCATCCTGTTCTCTGTTCTATTATTCCCTCTGGCGCAACGACTCGAAAACTGGAAGCTACCTCGGGTGCTGGCTATTGTGATTTGTTTGGTTCTGACATTAGCTGTGGTCGTAGGTATTCTCTACGGAGTTTCGGTGCAGATCAGCAACTTTGCTGAAGTAATGCCGCAATTAATCAAACGGGGTAATGAGTATCTGGCCCAAATTCAGACGTATGCCGATGAGAAACTTAACATTGATCGGCAACGTCAGCTAACCGAAATTCGGAAGTACCTGAACAACGCTTTTTCCGAAGCAGGGGCTATTGTGACTACAACCTTACTGGCCACTACCAGCACTCTGACTGACCTGTTTTTAATCCTGATTTTTATTTTCTTCTTTCTGCTCTACCGCGACTTTTTTCGCTCGTTTTTCTATAAAGCATTTGCCGATACCCGCCGGTCGAAAATTGACTCCATTATGCAGGGTATTTATACGGTAGTAAAAGATTATCTGGCTGGATTGGTGCTGGTTATCTTCATTATTGGCACGATGATGACGGTGGGGTTACTTATTCTAGGCGTTGATTATGCCGTATTCTTTGGTTTTTTTGGGGCCTGTTTAGTGTTGATTCCGTATTTCGGAATTTCGGTCGGGTCATTATTACCGGCTGCTTATACGCTCGTTACCCAAGATAATCCACTGAAAGCACTTGGAGTTATCGGGGTTTTCCTGTTTGTGCAAACATTGGAAGGTAACTTCATTACACCTTATATTATTGGTTCAAAAGTCAGTATTAACCCGTTGGCAGCCATTATTGTCCTGATTTTATGGGAAAATCTCTGGGGTTTACCTGGACTGGTGCTGGCCTTGCCAATGACGGCCATCCTGAAAGTCATTTTCGATTCCATCGATTCCTTTAAGCCGTACGGATTTGTCATTGGTGAGGCTGAAAAACCACGACCACCTATAAAAAATCTACAGGAGTTAGCTGATCAGCTTCCTAAGCGAGCGAAGAAGATTGGTCAGATCGAAGAAAAGGATTAATCGATCAACTTACAAGTCCTTAATCGTACCGAAGCCGATAATGTCCCGATAAGCCGGATCGTCCCGCAATTCGGTAGCGCGCATGATCTTGTCGGAACCAAACTTGGTTTTCAAGTCATAGAGCGTCTTACGGAGCTTGTCTTTGCGGCTATGGTTAGTAAATAGACTTAATGGCACGACTTCGGCCGGAATAAATCGAGCTACCACGACCGACATATTCCTTAAATGCTCATTTAGAACAGGCTCGCAGCGGTGCGTTTCTTGAAATTTATCCAATCGTTGCCGAATAATCTCGTAAAGTTCAGGGCCATCTTGGTTAGGTTCGCTTAGCTGTGCTTCATAATTGTATGTTTTGCCATTCTGATATCGGCAAGAGAATGAAAGGGCTTGGCAAAATACCTCATTCCGCACCATCCGCCGTTCGAGTGTCAGGCAAAGCGATTGGAGCAATTCGTCAAGACGTTCGGGTGTACTACGCTGTTCGGCCGAAATGGTGCGCATCGCCGACATACTTTTATAGTCTGTATTGGCATTCAAATCGACTTCTCCACCAAAGTTCAGTCGGAGGTGCCAATGCCAGCCAATTATGCTTTGACAAACAGCTCGTAAATGCTCTGGTGACGCATAACGCAGTTCTAACGGTGTATGGATGCCACCCTCTTCAAGTCGAACGGCCATCCGGCGACCAATACCGGGTAAGTCAATTAGGGATAGGGAGCGCAGTACGTCGTCAATGGTCTCAGGAGTGATTATGGTCAGCCCATCTGGTTTTTGTATGTCCGAGGCTAATTTGGCCAGAAAAGCGTTTGGCGCAATGCCGATGGAACAGCGCAGCCAGTCCCCAACTTTCTCTCTTATACTCCGCTTAATATTGAGAGCAACCTGACGCATGTCCTTATAGACGAGTTGATAATTGGTTAAGTCGACAACTGCTTCGTCGATACTTTTTGGAATGACATCATCTGAAAACTGTTTAAGCACCGCAATTACCTTAACGTGGTAATCCCGATACCGATCAGGATGGGTTTCTATAGGCACTAAATCCGGGCAGATTACGATGGCTTCATCTAGACGCATACCGGTTTTAACGCCCCGCTGTTTAGCTTCAACAGACGGCGCAATAACACAACCCTGCCGACCGGTGTAGACACATACACCGACCGGTCGGCCTCGCAGCCAGTAATTTTCCTGCTGCTCGCAAGAGGCAAAAAAGCTGTTCATATCCACAAAAAGCACTGTGGGTGAAGTATGTTCAGCGAGTCGATTCCGGTTCATACCTATAGATTAAAAAGTCATCGATATGCGCGTGTTTAATGAGTATTTGTTGTACTTTTGAGCTAATATATGAGTAATATATTTTACTTGTATTATATTAATTCAATATCCATACGATAAAGCGTGTCAAATTGTTTGGAAAACATGAAAGAAACGGCAAGTATTCAGACTAGGCTGAAACAGGTCTTTGATGCCTTAGGCATCACTATCTATCAGATTGCCAAAGAATTAGGCGAGAATCCGTCGAAATTTTATAATATTCTAAACGGTCGTGCTAAGCCATCGTATGATACGATTATGAGTTTACTGGCTTGTTATCCCCAAATCAGCGCTGATTATCTGATTCGGGGTATCATGCCGGTGTTAAATCCGCCCGAAAATAACGCTGCATTGGTGACGCCCTCCGACAATACGGTAGAGATTCCTTTTGTCCCTGTGCGCTTCTACGCCAGCTTTGTAGAAAGCTACGCCGATGGCTCAAATAGTGCCGAAACAGAAACGTTTTTGGTGCGCTCGTCCGTAACAAAAGGCCATAAACGCGCCGTAGTGATTGAAATTTCGGGCAATAGTATGAGTCCGCAATTAGCGCATGGCGCAAAAGTGCTGGCTGTACCCGTTAGCGAAAGTGATTGGGAATATCAATCCGGCGGTGTTTACGCCGTTATGTACCGAGATTATTTTGTCGTCAAGCGTATCCGCGATAATGAACTCTTAACGCGTAAATACCTGACGCTCCATTCCGACAACCCAAACGGTGGTAATGTCACGGTTCCCTTACAAGACATTCGCGGCCTCTGGAAGATTGTAACGATTGTTGAAGCACCGGTGGAGTAATTAATGGGGCTAGCAAGCCGCCTAACCGAAGCCTAATAAGGTGACTGCTATTTTGCTGTATAATTTATCCTTTAGCTACGCGGCTTATCAACCACGCTAAAAAGCCTCTAGCTGCTGGCCCTCCTGTTCCATTATCTCTTTCTGGTGCGCCCACATAATCTGAAAAATGGCGCTTTGCTGGCGGAGGGCAGCAAAGCTGCCTTCATCGACAATTCGACCGGCCTGCATAATATATACATAGTCGAACAGGGGGAGTAAATGGAGTCGATGCAAGGTTGAGACAACCGCTTTCTGAGAAAATTCGCGCAGGAGTTCCCGGTAAATGGCCAATTCGGTTTTGGGATCGACGCTACTAGTTGGCTCGTCTAGTAAAACAATGTCGCTGGTGCGGGCGGCTAGAATACCACGTGCTAATGCCAGTCGTTGCCGCTGCCCGCCCGACAAGTTCACCCCTTTCTCCTGAATATTAGTTTCAAGGCCATTAGGTAACTGACTAATTACTTCCTCAAAGCGAGCTACGCGGCAAACTTCGATAATGGCTTCTTTATCGAAAGGTAAACCCAGCGTAATGTTGTAAGCAATTGTGTTTTCAAAAATTTCCGGTTCCTGCGGAAACAACGTTACAGTATTGGCCACGCCGTTTAAGTCAGGTAAAGCTCGGTCATCGACTTGTACCAATAAACCTGGCTCTGGCTGATATAATCCGCGCAGTAAGGTCAGTAATGTACTTTTTCCGGAGCCGCTTTCACCGATAAATGCCACGCGTTTACCCCGACTTAATTGAATACGGAGATTCGTCAGATTAGGAATTTTATTATTTGTGGTCGTCAAACGGCCGTGAGAAAAATTCAGACCGGAAATGTCAATGTTTTGCCAGTTGGTCGGCAATACTTCGTATTCAGGTCTTTCATGAAGGGCATAAGCCTCACCGATACCACGTGCCGTTTGTACATCGGTGTTGAACTGAACAATCTGGGTGTATTGCCAGGCCACATCATGAAAAACACTCGTAAACTGATTGACATAACCTAGCAGCGTTACGAGGCCGCCAACCATAAACACCTGTCCGGGAGTGTAATGCTCATATACATAACCAGTAGCAAGCACTATATATATAAGCCCCACCAATACGTAAGCCACAAACCATTTCCATTCGTTAATCCGTACCTGACGCATAAATGGAGGAAAAACGGCTGCTATCCGTCCTGAAAGACTCGCTTGAATTCGGTCTTCCAAGCGGAGGGTAATAACGGTAATAATGTTTGACAAACTATCAAATAGAGTCGATGAAACGACGTGTTCTTGCTCATTGGTTTCATCGAGGGCTTTGATAAACGGCCGGTCGAAGCGCAGAATTACCCAAATGGTTAGCGCTCCAAGTCCCAGACCGATCATTCCGTAAGCAGGCGAGAAGTAAAGCATAGCGCCGAACGAGAAAACGAGTTTCGAAAGGGCATGCAGGTACATAAAACCCTCGTCAAAGAACGTTTTAAGCGCATCGTGGGCTTTCCGAATCCGGTTGATTGTGGCACCACTATGATGGTCCTTGTGCCAGCCGACTGACAAATGCAGCGTCTGCTGAAATAATTCCTCCAGAAAATTACGGCTCAGATTGAAAGCTAGCCGCCGTTCCATAATCCGTGCTGGACCATGAAACACCCACTCCAATAGTACTAGTCCCAGATAGCCACCAGCATACATCCAGACAAGTCTCAAAACGTCAGTTTCCTGCCGCTGGAGTTCACCGACAAACCAGCCGAACAACAATGGATTAAGTGAAGTTGCCAGATTCGCCAGGATGAACAGAAAATAAACGAGCACATACCGCCCCTTTTCCTGGCGGGCGTAATGCCAGGCGGTTCGGAGTAGGGCTATATATGGATTTTGCATGATTCTAAGTTACGGCCACTTTTTAGAAACGGATTTAATCGATAAAATTGCGCCAAAATCAGAGCTACCTTTAGTACATTCTCACCTTATTCTTTGTTTTCTAATTGACTTTCAGTAATTTTGCGACCTAATTCGTAAAAGGGGCTTTTGGGCGAACTACCTACCCCTTCCCTCTGTTGTAGAATTATAATACTTTCAAGATAATCCTTTTAACAAGCTAATGGCTCGCGATTTAAAGTTCACGAGAAACATCGGTATCGCTGCCCACATTGATGCGGGTAAGACGACCACAACCGAACGAATTCTTTACTACGCCGGTGTAAGCCACAAAATTGGTGAAGTACACGACGGTGCTGCTACCATGGACTGGATGGAGCAGGAGCAGGAGCGGGGAATTACGATCACCTCGGCCGCTACAACCGTTGACTGGACCTACCGGGATCAAAAATACCACATCAACATCATCGATACACCGGGCCACGTTGACTTCACCGTTGAAGTAAACCGTTCGCTGCGTGTACTCGACGGGCTGGTGTTCCTGTTCAGCGCTGTTGATGGCGTTGAGCCTCAGTCAGAAACCAACTGGCGTCTGGCTAACAACTATAACGTAGCTCGTCTGGGCTTCGTAAACAAAATGGACCGGTCGGGCGCCGATTTCCTGAACGTGTGCAAGCAGGTGAAGGAAATGCTGGGCAGCTACGCTGTTCCTCTCCAATTGCCAATCGGCGAAGAAGATAACTTCAAAGGAGTAGTTGATCTGGTTAACTTCCGGGGTATTGTCTGGAATGAATCTGACAAGGGTATGACCTTCGAGGTTGTTCCTATTCCGGATGACATGCTGGACGAAGCCACCGAATGGCGCGAAAAACTGCTGGAAGCTGTCGCTGAATTTGATGATCAGCTGATGGAGAAATATTTCGATGATCCAGATACGATCTCTGAAGACGAAATTCTGACGGCGCTTCGTAAGGCAACCATCGCGATGAAAATCGTTCCGATGCTTTGCGGTTCGTCGTTCAAAAACAAAGGCGTACAAACCATGCTCGACTATGTGATGGCCCTGTTGCCTTCGCCGTTGGACAAGGAAAGCATCAAAGGAACGAACCCAGATACGGGCGAAGAGATTTCCCGGAAACCATCGTCGACGGAGCCATTCTCTGCGCTGGCGTTCAAAATTGCGACTGACCCTTACGTAGGTCGTCTGTGTTTCGTACGTTCGTATTCGGGCGTGCTGGAATCTGGTTCTTATATCCTGAACAACCGTTCGGGTAACAAAGAGCGGATTTCGCGGATTTTCCAGATGCACGCTAACAAGCAAAACCAAATCGAGCGTCTGGAAGCTGGTGATATCGGTGCGGTAGTTGGTTTCAAAGACATCAAGACGGGCGATACGCTGTCGGATGAAAAGAACCCAATTGTTCTGGAGTCGATGGTATTCCCCGATCCGGTTATTGGTTATGCGATTGAGCCGAAGAAAACGGCTGACCAGGATAACTTCTCGAAGGCTATTGGTAAACTGATCGAAGAAGATCCGACCCTCAAAGTTGAATCGAACGAAGAAACCGGCCAGACCATTATCCGTGGTATGGGTGAGCTTCACCTCGAAATCATCATCGACCGGATGCGTCGGGAGTTTAAAGTAGAGGTTAACCAGGGTGCACCGCAGGTGGCTTACAAAGAGAAGCTAACCAAAAACGTTGAACACCGTGAAGTTTACAAGAAACAAACGGGTGGTCGTGGTAAGTTTGCTGACATCGTATTTGAACTCGGACCACGGGATCAGGAAGAAGACGGAACAACGAAGGCAGGTCTTGACTTCGTAAACGGTATCGTTGGTGGTGTAATTCCTCGCGAATTCATCCCAGCCGTACAGAAAGGCTTTGACGAATCGCTGAAAAACGGTCCGCTGGCTGGCTTCCCGCTGGAAAGCATGAAAGTGCGGTTGTTCCACGGTTCGTACCACGACGTTGACTCCGATTCGCTATCGTTCGAAATGGCTGCTCGGTTAGGGTTCCGCGAAGCTGCTCGTCAGGCTGGTCCAAAACTGCTCGAACCAATCATGGCAGTTGAAGTGCTGACGCCGGAAGAATATACTGGTCCAATCACCGGTGACCTGAACCGTCGTCGGGGTGTGATGAAAGGTATGGATTCGAAAGCTGGCTCACAAGTGATCAAAGCTGACGTTCCTCTTTCTGAACTGTTCGGTTACGTAACTGACCTGCGGACGATGTCGTCGGGTCGTGCTACGGCTAACCTGACCTTCTCGCACTACGAGGTTGTACCGCAAAACATTTCGGATACAGTAGTAGCGAAAGAGAAAGGTACTGTTAAGGCGTAATTGCCTAATAGATTAGATAAAATAGAAGGGGCGCTTGATAACCAAGCGCCCCTTTCTTGTTTTTCAAATGACCGTTACTATTTAGCTCTCTTTAAAAGATTACGGGCTATAGGAGCAATCCAGATCCAAAGCGCCAGAAGCGTAGCAAATGGGATAAACCGGTGACGCTTGAAATCAACAAGCGTGCTAGTTTCGTCAATTGCCGTAAGGGTGTGCATCCCGTCTGGGAAATCAGGATGGATTGATGTTAGGTACGTTACACTCCGTTCAACGAAAGTAGTGGGTGTAAGTTCTAATACCTCATTTACGGTGATGCCACTGCCATAACTGAGGGAACAGTCCTGAGCTGGTCGATATAGTCGGCCGCCATCTTTGAAAAAAGGACCGGCTGGCCGAGCGCTGCGGACATCACTTTTTACTGGATTTTGTGGATGTTCATGCCAGGGACCATCTAATAAATCGGCGTAGGAAATAAATAGATTAAGCATAGCATCCCGGTCAGTCCGAGTGTAGAACAGCCAATACCGATTATCATGTTTTAATAAAGTAGAGTCGATAGCTGGTATGCCTGCTAATAGTAGTATTCCTTGGGTCGGGCTGGTTACGGGCTGACGCAAATCATAAAGCCGGACGGAATGAGTACTCCAGGCTTCTGGCATGCAATATGGTCCGAACAGAAAAGGGTAAGAAAGATGGAATGGAAAATCAAGTACTTTGCTTGGTGCGCTGTCCGTTGACCATGGATAAGTAAGCCGTGAAATGTTACCCCGTCTTGATCGATAATCGTAGGCTTCGAAATAAATTACTGTACCATAATCCTCCTGCCGGGCAAAGCCGTCGGCATAAAAGATGTTACGGTTGGGTAATAATGGTGTATCTATAGTTGCATCTTTAAGTCGTTCAGGATGGAGAAAGTCAGTAATCGGGCGATTGACGACACCAATGTTCCATTGATCTGCTTGTAGAAATGTTTTATAAACATACTGTAGCTTATGTTTTATTAGACGCGCTAAAAATGTTAGTAACTGCCTGTTTGAAGGATATTCATACTTTGGGGCGACTGACTGAGTAGGAAAGTCAATTATTTTGTTAGCTAATATTTGAGGAATAAGATCTGCTGGCCAGTGAGCACACTCCTGGTAAATACTGTTAGCCAGACCTGAATGAGTATACAGCTTCGTCTGAAAAAAAGCTTGTCTTAAAATAATAATGTCATTAGAAGTAACAAGCCGGCAAAGTCTGACAGCCGTAACCAGTTCGTGATTGAAAATTTCCCAGAAACCTAGCAATGAATCCTGATTATGGGGCTGGCTTCCATATTGAAAGGCCCAAACGCCAAAACGACACGCTTTTAGAATTCGTCCCTTGATTGGAAGTTCACTGAAATGCAGAATGAAATCAAGTTGAGCTTTTTCTATTTGATTAACGTCCGCGTCACGTAAACAATCAACATCCGGTTTTTTTTCAGCTTGGCAAATAAGTAAAGGCACGTTTGCTGCCCAATCATTAATCGATACTTTTCGCTTTGCAGAAGACGAATAAAGCCAGTTCAAATACGACCTATAGAGTTGCCGTCTGAAGCTATTATCAGTTGGGTTCTTTTCGAAATTACCTGTATCAACTTGAATGAGTAAAGCCAGGGATACGTTCGGCAAACTTAGCAGTTTACCAACGGCTTCACGCTGCCAGGAAGGTAAATAAAAACCATCGCATAGAACACCGAAACGTATTGACCTTGCGTCTTCACTCATATTTGGGGTAACTTTAGAGTCATTTCTAAAATAATAGTAGCCAAAGCACTGGTTTGATTACCACGATATTATCAACTTTTGAGAAAATATGCCTGAAGATACAAGGCTTGATTCTATTCCAACTGGATTAACCTGTGAGGGGGTTCATAGAGCAATTGTAGAATATCTGCTCACTGAAAACCAGAATATGACGGGCGTAAACATGTTGGATATTCCCTGCGGAAATGGTGAGTTAATTTCTAGTTTACGGCGCTTTTTCCCAGCGGCTAATGTACGCGGTTGCGATCTAGAGAAGCCAGCCATGCTAACTACCGATGACTTTGCCTTTGTGGATGCAAGCCGAACGTTTGTCGTTTTTCCTGACAGAAAGTTTGATTACGTGTTTTCGGTAAGTGGCGTCATGGAGTTTGATAATACGCTCCAATTTTTCGAAAACTGTTATCATCATTTGCGGGAAGGTGGACAATTTATTGTTACAAATGATAACTTGGTAACCATCCGCGACCGGCTTTCCTACTTTTGGTTAGGGAAAGCTCGTCAGTTTCAACTATTCGTTAATCAGGGACAGGAGACCTGGAAACTTATTCCTATTCACAATTTGATCCGTATACTGCGGGATGCTGGTTTTACAATCCGAAAACTAGATTATGTATCTGTTAGGCCTAAGGATTGGCTTCTGCTGCCATTAGCGCTACTTATTTATCCTATTCAAGCTGTCTACATTCGACTTACCCGTAATAGTATGACGTTAGCCGAGAAATACAGTATGTACCCGTTTCGTTCGCTGCTATATCGTCATTATATTATTGTCTGTGATAAGCTTCCTGCCTGATGCTTTAGATTTATTGCCTAAAGTCAGTTCTATCGAATCGATTATCGCCAAATATCGCTGGGTTACTAGTTGGGGCTGATGAGCGGCTAAATTCTCAAAAGAGGCCGCCCGAAGTTGTTTCTGTAAGCCTCTATCATTCATTAATTTAAGAATAGAAGCTACGAGCATATCCACATCACCATGATTAAATACAAGCCCCGCATTACTTACGGCTTCAGGTAACCCTCCACTATTGGATACAATTGGTAGGCAACCGCAAGCCATCCCCTCTAACACAACGTTTCCAAAAGCCTCTTCGAAAACAGAAGGAACAAGGAGGAATCGATGCCGATTTAAGCACCTGACTAATGCTTCACCACGAAGAAAGCCTGTGAAAGATACGTGATCGGTTATATTTAGTTCAGCTGCTAATACTTCAAGTTTACTTCGCTCTGGACCATCTCCTACAATCGTCAGGGAAGGCTTCACAGGGCTTCCCAACTGGTTGGCAGTTAGAAGTCGATGGAGAGCCAAAATCGCTAAATCTGCTCCTTTTTGAGATACTAAACGTCCTACAAAAATAAAGTCAGTTGTCCGGTCGATATCAGGTAAAATTTTAAACTCATCAGCCCGGTATGGATTGCCAATAACTGTTGCAGCAGGCCAGCAACTTTGGCGAAGCGCTTCACTTACTGATATTACTTTACTAGCTCGTTTTAGCCATATAGACTTAAACCAGTCCTGCATATCAGATTGTCTATTGAGATCGGTAAGCCAAGTATTTAGTGAAATAATGGAAGGTCGGCCAAAGAATAAACCGGGCCACGCCAGGCGAATACAGGGATTGTTCTCAAATACCAGATCAGCCCAGGCATGTTCCTGAAAAAGCCGGCGTTTAGTTGGATTCCGAATAACAGGAAATGGAAATGCCCTTCCGGTTGAATCTTCTGACCAGGTTAACAAACGAACCTGGTGCCCCGCTTCGAAAAAAGCCTCCGCCAAAATCTCAGAATTTACTTCAATGCCACCAATGTTAGGGTAAAAGCTGTGCGATAAGAATATAATCTTTAGTGGCATTAGTAAACTGATTTTCAGTAATGGTATGGATATATAGACAGCGTATTTAACCCTACCTATAAAAAATTCAGTAAGCGATGCCTAGCAATTATGTTTTGTCTTAGAGGAAAATTACTGGGCACTCGCATCGATTAGTTTAACCTAATTAGATAAATATAATGCAGGTGGGATAACTCACGAGTATTAGTGAACAACGCTCATAAAATTAATCTTAATTACAGATATTTACTATTATTCTTTAAGTAATATTACTTAAGTGTACTGCCTTTACTAAATAGATAAAATCGACCTAAATAAAAAAAGCCGCAATCAGTTGATTGCGGCTAATGTTGTGCCGAAGGCGAGACTCGAACTCGCATGTCCGTAAAGACACACGCCCCTGAAACGTGCGTGTCTACCAATTTCACCACTTCGGCAGCGCGTTTCCCCAGTGTTGGGATGGCAAAGATACGGCGCTTAAGCGGGTTTTTGCAAACAATTCTGTTAAAAAAATCTCGTAATTACCGGTTAAATAAAAGTCGTTCGCCAGCTCGATCTGTCATAAGCTGCCCGTCATTGTAGACCAGCTCACCCGATACAATCGTATGTGTTACACTGCTCCCAAATGTGTGGCCATCCAGTGGTGACCAATTGCATTGATAGAGAAGGTTTTGCCTGGAAACCGTAGTTGGTTGACTGGTATCGACCAAAACGAGATCAGCCCAGTATCCCTCACGCACATACCCCCGACGGTCAAGTTGAAAGCAGTCAGCGGGGGCATGGCACATCTTGCGTACAACCGCTTCGAGAGGGAGCTTTCCCTGCTGCACAAACTCAAACATCATCAACAGTGGATGCTGTACTAAGGGCAAACCTGATGGAGCCTGCCAGTAGGACTGTTGCTTTTCATCCCAGGTGTGTGGGGCGTGGTCGGTAGCAATAATGTCCAAGCGATCATCTAAAAGGGCAGCCAGTAAGGCTTCTTTATGATGCGGGGCTTTGATGGCTGGATTGCATTTGATCAGATTACCTAGTTGAGCATAATCGTCACTGTCGAACCAGAGATGATGCACACATACTTCAGCCGTGATTCGCTTCTGCGTTAAAGGCCGCTCATTGGAGAAAAGAGCCAGCTCGTCAGCAGTCGAAATATGCAGTACATGCAGACGGGCGTTGTGTTGCCGGGCTAACCCAATCGCTAACGATGAGGATTTTAGGCAGGCTTCTTCGTTACGAATGATCGGATGAAGGGCTGCCGTTGCCTGATCACCATATTCAGCTTTATAGCGCTCGGTGTTAGCTCGAATGGTGGATTCATCTTCACAATGGGTGGCAATGAGCATAGGACTCTGGCGGAAAAGACTATCCAGTATCCGCTCGTTATCCACTAACATGTTACCCGTAGATGAACCCATGAATACTTTAATGCCGCATACAGTTGCTGGATCGGTACGGAGTACTTCATCGAGATTATCGTTTGAAGCACCCATAAAAAACGAATAGTTCGCCAGCGAGGTCCGGTCGGCAATAGCGTATTTATCGGCTAGTAGTTCCTGAGTCAAGGCATTAGGAACTGTGTTAGGCATCTCCATGAAGCTAGTAATCCCACCCGCTACAGCCGCCCGTGATTCTGAGTGGATGGTCGCTTTATGAGTCAAACCTGGCTCCCGAAAATGGACCTGATCATCAATAACGCCGGGCAGAAGGTACTGGCCTTTAGCGTCAATAACTTGTCCAACGCCTGTATCTGATAAGCCTGACTTAATTTGGGAAATAAAGCCATTATCAACGAGTACATCTGTCTCGGTAATCTGCCCTTCGTTGACCAGGCGGGCATTGCGGATTAAGATTCTACTCATAAAAGTCGAGCGGCTTCCTTAGCGAAGTAAGTTAAAATAACGGAAGCTCCGGCTCGCTTAATGGCTATTAACGCTTCCATCATAGCGCGTTCGCCATCGAGCCAACCGTTCTGTGCAGCCGCTTTAATCATTGCGTATTCACCACTAACGTTATAAGCTGCTATAGGCAAATGAAAGTTATCGTTCAATAATTTGATAATATCCAGGTAAGCCAAAGCCGGTTTAACCATCAGAAAATCGGCACCTTCGGCATAGTCGAGTTGGGCTTCGATTAAGGCTTCACGACTATTGGCTGGATTCATCTGATAAGTTTTCTTATCGCCAAACTTCGGTGCTGAGTCAAGGGCATCGCGGAAAGGGCCGTAGAATGCACTGGCGTATTTGGCCGAATAGGACATGATGGCTACGTCATGGAAATTAGCATCGTCGAGTACCTTCCGTAGATAACCAACACGCCCATCCATCATATCTGACGGGCCAACCATATCGGCTCCAGCCTGCGCTTGTGCGAGCGCCATCTTACCCAACACTTCCAGCGTCGGGTCGTTCAGAATTTTACCGTTTTCAACAATGCCATCGTGGCCATCCGAACTATACGGATCCATCGCTACGTCGGTCATTACTACTACATCAGGAAAGCGGTCTTTAATAGCCTGAATTGTTTGCAGATACAGACCGTCTGGATTATAGCTTTCCGTAGCGTATTTATCTTTCTTAGCTTCTGAGATGTTGGGAAACAAATCAAAGATTCGAATACCTAAATCAACGCATTCCTGAACTTCCTGTAGAACTAAATCCTGCGACAACCGGTGAATACCAGGCATTGAGGTCACTTCACTGCGAACATTCTGACCTTCTACAACGAATAGGGGCAGAATAAAATCATTAACCGAAAGGTGCGTTTCCTGCACCATATCGCGGAGGGCTGCTGACTGCCGGCTCCGACGCGGACGACGAATTAAGTTCATTAAGTTACAAAGTTGTATGGTTATAAAGTTGTAGAGTTATAGGGTTGTAAAGATTGGTGAGCGTCCGCCAACCTTACAACCTATAACTCTACAACTTTATAACTTAATCAAACGATTAATTTAAAACCTTCACCATGTACATTGACGAGCTGAACGCTGGGATCTTCTTTAAGGTATTTGCGGAGCTTTGTCACATACACGTCCATGCTACGGGCGTTGAAATATGAATCGTCACCCCAGACCATTTTTAAGGCAAAACTACGACTGACGGGTTGATTCAGGTTCTGCGCCAATAATTTTAATAACTCCGATTCCTTGCTGGTTAGTTTCTGCGGCTGCGACTCCTGACCGTCTGCCGTGTGGGTAAGTAGTTGATGGGGATAATCGAAGGAGAAAGATCCGATTTGGTAATTATTCGGCTCGGCAGCGTTTGTGCCCCGTTGCGAACGTCGAAGAATAGCCTGAATACGGAGGAGCAATTCCTCCATACTAAATGGCTTAGTTATGTAATCATCAGCGCCAACCTTAAAGCCCTGAATGGTATCTTCCTGCATGGATTTAGCCGTCAGGAAAATAATGGGAACCTCACGATTACCCATCCGAACTTCCTTCGCTAGTGTAAATCCGTCTTTTTTAGGCATCATCACATCGAAAATGCACAGATCATACGACTGCGACATGAAGCGTTGAAGGCCCAGATTACCGTCGGTGGCCCGGTCGGTTGAATAGCCTTTCATGGTCAGATATTCCTGAACCAGTTGCCCCAGATTAGGGTCATCTTCAACTAATAGAATGGTTGGCATAAGTAGAAAAGAGTAAAAAGGGCGAAAGAGTGAAACCGGGCCGCCGGAGCGGAGCGAAATCCCTCTGGATGGCACCAGCGCCAGATAGGATTCGCTCCGCTCCGGCGGCCCGGTTTCACTCTTTCGCCCTTTCACTCATTTTATAAGGTAAAATCACTTCGAAGGAACTGCCTTTGCCTGGCTGACTGTCGACCAGAATCTGACCGTGATGTTCGTCAATCATTTTTTTGACGTAACTCAACCCAAGCCCGAAACCTTTTACATCGTGGAGATTACCGGTTGGCACTCGGTAAAATTTCTCGAAAATTCGGCTCGTCTGCTCTTTGCTCATACCCAGCCCTTTATCGGTAACAGTAATGCTGACGCCTTCGGGTAAGCTCCGTGTACTGAGTGTAATATGCGGGCTATCGGGTGAATATTTGAGCGCGTTATCGAGCAGATTATAGACAATATTAGTTAGGTGAAGTTCGTCAGCTTCGACAACTTCCTGGTCGGCATCGAATTGTAAATCGAGTTCGCCACCGCGCTGCTCGATCTGCAAACTCATATTATTCAGTACCTTCTCAATGACATCATGTATGTTAACCGACGACAACTTTAGTTTGATTTCTCCACGATCCAGTAACGCCATCTGCAACACCTTTTCTACGTGAGAGCCAAGCCGCCGGGTTTCATCCCGAATAATGCCCATATACCTCGACAACCGCTCATTGATAGAAGATTCATCAGATTCTTTAGAAGGATGGCTGACCTGTTCCTGCGCCATTTCGACCGCCAGCGAAATCGTAGAAATTGGCGTCTTAAACTCATGCGTCATGTTATTAATGAAGTCATTCTTAATATCGGCTAGTTTCTTCTGCTGCATAATGGTATTGATAGCGATGTAAAAACACGCTAGAATAACCAAAATCAGGATAACTGAAGCCGCGAACGTAAAACCCATCCGACTTAAAATAAACTGCTGCTGCGTAGGAAAATAGACATAGACATAATTGTCCCGTTCCATTAAGTTGTTCGGAAACAGGGCGGCCTTATAGCCGTCTTTATCAAACTGTTGAGCGCCCATTCCGAGCGAGGTAAACAGAAAATCAGCATGCTTACGGGTCCGAACGGCGTAGGCGAACGGAATCGAAATACCCCGTTCGTTAAGCGACTGCCTCAGTAGGGTATCCAGCGCCACACGATTAATACGGTCTTCGATAGGGCGATCCGAGAGAAACAAGGCTTTTAGCATGTCCTTAACCATATTCGACTGTTCCTCGGTTCGGACGGGATTTTTCCGGTTCAGTATGTCAATAGTCGGCGTATGACTGGCTGGATAACTCAGCGCTCCCTCTTTGGCGACAACTATTTCTTTCTCTTTACTGATTTTTGGCTGGGTACTAATGCGTCGGGTGCGTTTTTTAATAGGTTTTACTAACGAATCCGATCGAGACGCAGAAAGATTCATCTTGGTTATCTCATCCCCCAATTCATGTTCGACCCAGTAATCGAACTGTTGCTGCTGAATCATCTGCGTCTGCCAGTCGCCGACGGCCATTAGCTCATTCTGTTGGCGGAAAAATTCAACGACAACAGCTGCCTGCTCTGGAGATAACGGATGAACCGTAGGGTGGAGCACATCTGACTGAACCACTAATGCACCAGAGGAGGGAATACCAGGGCCGGTCATTTGGCGTCGGGATACCTGCAGATTTTCGTAAGGCTGACTGATCTTAGTTTCAACTGGCTGTTTCGGCTGACGAGCTGCTACACGTTGATTGTTCGGCTCTTCGCTGGCAGATTTGGGCTCTTTTTTAGCAATAGCCCGAAGCCGATTTTGCTGTTCGTGCGTGCGAATGCGCTGCTGATATAAATAGACAGCCTCCTGGCGTTCCAACGTCCGAACGACTTCCTGGAGAGCATCGGTAACCTTATAAGTAAATTGCTCTTTCTGTAACCGTAGGGCACTGTTTATCCAGTATAGCTGAAGACCAACCAGTCCTACCAGCCCAAGCGCCATCATGGCTACAATCCATCGTATGCGTTGTTTTGACATTTTTCTACTCGCTCATGCAACCTTCGGTTTGGTTTACCGTCTATAAGTCAACCAGTCGAGATGGTTAGTAAAAGTACGAATCAGCGAAGCCATTCATTAACTGATTAACAAACTTTAACACCGCTGTCTGACTCGGTTCAGCTACTTTGTTATTCCTTCGTTGCAATTAATGAGGCTTATGAAAAAAACGGTTTTTACAGGGTTCCGGTTCGTACCTGCCCTGTTGGTTGCAGTTACCCTGGGCGGTACTGCAACAGCTCAGAAAAAAGCGTCACCAGCGACAAAATCCGCAGATAGTGGACTGAATGTCAGAATCATTGAGCAAAATGGCCATGAAGTACGTGAGATTGAGCGTACGTATCGTGTAGATGGCATGAGCGATCCTGACCGCGACAAACTAGTTATGAAACTGGTCGATTCGTTAAAAGCAACGCGGAAAGGATCTGGCCAACGAAAGATGACCATTATCGTGGACGATGTTGATAGCGGACGAGTGGCTTCTCGTGACCGGATGAGGCTGAAAAAAGATCGTTTACAGGGCGATGCTTATGTCTTTCGGGGGAAAGGCCCCCAAACGGATTTTGACGTCTGGGGCAATCCGTCGTGGCGTTATGAGTTCCATCGGGGAATGGATTCCATGTCGAATCAACTTCAGCGCTTTAAATTTCAAATGCCAAAAGATTTTGATCGGCAGTTAGCACGCCCGTTCGAAGACTGGTCGCGGAATATTAGCGGTAAAGCATCTACTATTCGTGGGCTGGAAGCCTACCCTAACAATCCAGATCGAAATCAACTAAATATTCGGTTTACGGCGCCAGCGAAGGGTGATATACTGGTTAGCGTTACGAACACGAAAGGTAAAGAAGTAGCTAAGCGTGAGATTAAGGATTTCTCAGGTGAGTTTGTCGGTCAGATCGATTTAGGCAAACAAAGTCAGGGAACATACTTCATTACGGTTACTCAAAATGAAGACGGAGCAGTAAAACGTATTGTGCTCGAATAAAAGATAACGAATCCAGGGAGAGTCGATTAGTCTCCCTGGATTCTTACCATTCAAAAAAATATTTTAAAAAATATAGTACTATGCATTGCAAGATACCAAATTAAACCTATAACTTTGTATTGTTATTAAAAGACGACGATGCTATGAAAACTCTTGTGATAATCGGATTTTTACTGATAGGTGTAAGCGCTCAGGCATTTAGCATGGGTCATCCGCACAATATGTTTGCGGCCCGGAAACAGATGCGTACGAAAGTAGCCTCTGCTTCTTGCCCAAAACCTAAGATGTCGGTATCGATTAATAACCAACGAGCTGTATCTGTACAGTTAACTAAAACAGCCATAAGCCAACGCCTTATAGCCGTTTTGTCGAATCTGAATCCCCTACGTTCTTACTAGTTTATGCTAGCCCTTTTCTGGCGTATTATGCTTTGCTATAGTGCAGAGGCATGAAGAGGTCAGAGGAGTAGGTAATATCTAATGCTTTAATGACAAGCATAGTTAGTTTATTGCTTTAGCCAAACTTCGGCTGCCCTATTCTGCCAACACCTCTTCTCATTCGGCAATTATATTCTTATAATTTCTTCTCGCTTTTCTACCCCAATCGGCATCTTATTTGCCTAAATTATTCTGCTGGGGCTTGACTTATCTTTTCATGTATGAGGCTGATTATGACCATATAATTTTGAGGGTCATAAATTTTAATTTTGGATTAATCCGTTAACGAAAACAATATACCTACATTATTTCGTTAAAAACTTAGATAATTTTTAGGTGGGCTATGGTTTTCCAGTCGCTTTGGCTACTTTTATGGTTTGACCTAAAACCACCGGTAACTGGTAATACTTTTTACGGCTAGAGTGCCCATGCGGAATATTGTTGTACGACCAATTCTACTCGTTGGCCTCCTCTTCGTCAGTTTAATAACTGCGTTTGGCTTAACGAAGCCAGGCCGCAGCTTCTGGACGCGGCTTTCGCACACAGCAGCTTATAAGGCAATTGTTGCACGCTCGATGCCCAACGTTATTCTGGGCCATACTTCCACTGCTAAATTTAGAATTGCAGCCCGGCCTGTTGAGGTATTGACGTTACCCGATAGTGGCCAGCATTGGGTTGATAGTGTTTTTCAGACCCTCACGCCGGAACAAAAAGTAGGCCAGTTTTTTATGGTAGCGACTTTCTCCAATCGCCACGAGAATCACTACCAGTACATTGACCATCTGATTCAAAATAATAATATCGGTGGGCTAATCTTTTTTCAGGGGGGGCCTTACCGGCAGGCCGTTCTGACCAATCGTTATCAGGCAGCATCTAAAGTCCCTTTGCTGATTGGGATTGATGGAGAGTGGGGACTTGGTATGCGGCTGGACAGTGCCATGGATTTTCCTAAGCAGATGGCATTGGGCGCTATTCGGGATAATGAGCTGATTTACCGAATGGGCGCGGAAATCGGGCGGCAATGCCAGCGACTGGGTATCCACATAAATTTTGCACCCGTTTCCGATATTAACAGCAATCCTGCTAATCCCGTTATTGGTGTTCGTTCGTTCGGCGAATCGAAAGAGAACGTCGCGCTGAAAGCGTCGGCATATATGCGTGGTTTACAGCAAACTCACGTTATTGCTACTGCCAAGCATTTTCCGGGACATGGTGATACGAATGCTGATTCGCATCATACTCTACCTACGGTTAACCGGTCGCTGGAGCTGATGCGAGATGTGGACTTGTATCCGTTTCGTAAACTCATTGCCGATAGTTTAATGGGCGTGGTTACGGGTCATCTACACGTGCCGGAAATGGATAACACGCCTGCTCTGGCCGCTACGTTGTCCGAAAAAATCGTTACCGAACTGCTCAAAAAAGAACTGGGTTTCCGTGGATTGGTATTTACGGATGCGCTGAATATGGGAGGTATTAGCCGGTCGCCGAAAGCGATGGATGTAAACCTGCGGGCATTGATTGCTGGTAACGACATTCTGCTATATCCGGAGAATGTTCGGGAAGCTACCATAAATATTCTTAATGCCATTCAACAGGGTGTGATCTCGCAGGAGTTCATTGACGAAAAGGTTCGGAAAATTTTGCGGGCTAAATATTGGGCTGGTCTGAATAAATACAAGCCTATTAACCTCGCTGGGTTGTCGGCGGATTTGAATTCGCCGGAGGCTAGTCTGCTTAAGCAGGAGCTTTGTGAAGAGTCGGTTACAGTAACTGAAAATAAAGGATCTATTTTGCCATTGACTCGGCTGGATACATTGCGATTGGCCTCTATCGCTGTTGGTGCTGAGCCGGGTAATGTCTTCCAGAAGACGTTAAATCAGTACGCTCCTTTCCGGACAATTGCTTTGTCTGAAAAACCTATTTCAGAGGCTGATGTAGCAAATGTATTGGCAGAGGTTGGCGATGCTAATACGGCCGTCGTTAGCTTTCACCGAATGAGTGAATCAGGTGCCCGGAAATATGGTCTTACAAAATCGTCGCTCGATTTAGTTACTCGCCTAAAACAACGGGGAGTAAAAGTAATCGTAACCGCTTTTGGGTCACCTTACAGTTTGCCACAATTTGCGGGTGCTGACGCGTTAGTCTGTGCTTATCAGGAATTAGATGATATGCAACGGGTGGTGCCACAAATACTGTTTGGCGCTTTAGGGGCGCAGGGTATGTTACCCATTTCAATGGGGGATATGAAAGTGGGCACAGGCCTAACGTTAGACCCGGCAGGTCGATTATCGACTGGAGCGCCGGAAAGCGTTGGCATGAAAACAGAGACCTTAGCTCGTATTGATGCCATCGTGCAGACGGCGGTGAAAGACCGCGTTGTGCCGGGCTGCGAAATTCTGGTAGCTCGCAGAGGTAAAGTTGTATTCAGTAAAAATTTTGGTGCCTTAACCTACGCAGCTGGTGCTGAGAAAGTAACCGACGAGACGCTGTACGATCTGGCATCGCTTACAAAAGTGCTGGCTACGCTACAATCAGTTATGGTTTTGTACGACCGTAAGGAGATTGACCTGACTCAAAAAGCGTCGATTTATTTGCCGGAATTGCGAAATACCAATAAGCAGAATATCACGCTATTTGATCTCCTCTGGCACCAATCGGGAATGGTATCGTATTATCCGACAACTTGGGATAAAACTCGGCTACCAGGTGGCGGACTGAAAGCGCAATATTATAGCGCCACTGCGGATAGCTTGCACACACTTCAAATAGCGCCAACACTCTGGGGTGTTCCAGCGTTGAGAGATTCCGTCTGGAAATGGGTTGTCCAATCGCCGATGTCGCGAAAGACGGATGAAACTGGTAAACCGGCTTACGTTTATAGCGATCTGAATTTTCTGACGCTACAGAAAATTGTCGAGCGAGTCAGTAAGCAGTCGCTGGACAAATTCGTAACGGAGAATGTGTATAAGCCGCTTGGCCTTCACCAGATTGGATTTACACCTCTGCAACGGTTAACTGGTCCAAAATGCGCCCCAACGGAACAAGATACCTATTATCGGAATCAACTTCTTGTCGGAACGGTGCATGATCAGATGGCAGCCGTACAGGGTGGAATCTCCGGGCACGCGGGATTATTTGGTAATGCGCGCGATATTGCGACTCTGCTTCAGATGAACCTTCAGAAAGGGGTCTATGGTGGTCAGCGTGTTTTCAACCAGATGACCGTTCCGTATTTCACGCAGACGCTTAGTAACCGCAGTCATCGGGCGCTGGGTTGGGATAAGCCTAATCCCGAAAGCGCTAGTAGCGTTTATTTAGCTTCGCAGGCATCACCTCGTTCATTTGGGCATACTGGATTTACGGGGAATGTAGTTTGGGTTGATCCAGATGAAGAATTGGTTTTTATATTTCTTTCCAATCGCATTTACCCTACAGCCGGAAACAATTCAATTAACACAACGAAACTCCGTCGGCGAATTCACGAAACTATTTATAGCGCCATCGTTAAAGAGTAGGCTTTGATTCAGTGAGTTAAAAGCACCGTAAGGTAGAGTTAACGGGTGGAAAGAAACCTTTTTTTTGAAAAAGATTACAAAATGCCGCGGTTTTTTCTCCGTGGCATTTTTATTGCTACGAGATTTCTACTTGAACAACTTTAGTACAGATAGATGAAGCTTTTCGACGTAGAATAGAATTAAGAATCTATCTGGCTACAGGTCTGCTCGAGTCATTAGTTATGTGCAGGGAGTGACTTATTGACATGTGTTTACCTGTATAAATCCTTAACTTTAGGCCAATAACAGCTTCGTGCTTATGACTTATGAGAGGCCGTAATTTTTACCAGCTATTGTGGATAGGATTGTGCGTTGCCGGTTCAATTGCTCCTAGCCTTGCCCAGAACATCCTGACAACCAGCTTTTCTCCGACTAGTATATGCCCGAGAACAAGCATTGTCGTTACATTTACATCAACCGGTACGTTTGCTGCTGGTAATGTCTTTACTGCCCAACTATCAGATGCAACTGGCGCTTTCCCTACTACGCCAATAGCCATTGGAACTGCTGGCGCAGGCAATGCGATTAGTGCTGTAATTCCGAAATCAGTAGCCGCCGGTACGGGTTATAAAATTCGTGTACTATCCAGCAATCCAGTGCGATCAGCTGTTAGTTTAACGGCTCTTACAATTAGAGCGATTCCTGCTCTACCCATTCCTACACCTCCTGCCCAACCTTATTGTGAAGGAGATGTAGCTCCCACGTTAGTGGCAACTCCAACAACGGGTGGTACATTAAATTGGTACGGTACAAGCGCAACTGGAGGAACGGCATCGGCTGTCGCTACGAGACCTAACACAACTGTGGTCGGTAATACAGTTTATTACGTCAGTCAAACGCTTAGCGGATGCGAGAGTGATCGGGCCGCCATTACAGTCCGGGTATTGGATAAGCCAGATGCGCCCGTTGTAAGTTCAGTAGGTTATTGTCTTGGGCAAACCGCTGCGGCCTTGAAGGCAACTGCTGCAAGTGGTGCAACGTTAAGCTGGTACGCTAGTGCCTCTGGAGGCAACGCATCTTCTATCGCGCCAACACCACCAACTTCCGCAACGGGTACTTTCTCTTATTATGTCAGCCAAACGGTGGGTGGATGCGAGAGTCCAAGGGCTAAGCTGGATGTGGCTGTAAGTGCTATTCCAGCCGCGCCAACCGTTACTAATCCAGCCGCTTATTGCGAAGGGGCAACCGCAACTGCGCTTTCTGCCAGTGGACAGAATCTGAAATGGTACGGTATAAACGCAACTGGAGGAACGGCCTCTACAACCCCAACACTCCCCAGCACGAACAGCGCTGGTACCGCCAATTATTACGTTAGCCAGACCCTAAACGGTTGCGAAAGTGCCCGGACGAGCATTGTTGTCACGGTAAAAGCCAGGCCAACTGCGCCCACAACGTCGCCCGCACCGTCATACTGCCAGAGTCAGACCGCCGTTGCATTGACGGCAACAGCCTCGGCGAGCGCTACGCTGAATTGGTACGGCGCTAATGCTAGCGGGGGCACACCTTCTGTTACACCAACAATTCCATCGACCACACAGGCTGGTATCGTAAATTATTACGTTAGTCAGACGCTCAGCGGATGCGAGAGTGCACGCGTAGCTATTGCCGTTACGATTAAGCCAACGCCTGCTGGCCCTACGGTTAACAGCCCGTTTATCATTTGTCAAAATCGCGCAGTTACGTCGCTAACTGCCACGGCTTCGGCGGGTGCCACATTGAACTGGTACGGCACTAGCCCAATCAGTGGTACGGCTTCAGCCTCGGCACCTATACCAAGCACAGCAACTGCTGGCTCAACGATTTACTATGTCAGTCAGACTCTGAATGGTTGCGAAGGCCCACGTAGTGCGCTGACCGTTACGGTCAATGCAGTACCGGCGCCCCCCACGGTTACCGCACCGAGTGCTTATTGCGAGGGAAAAACAGCGGCTCCTTTATCAGCAACAGGGCAGAACCTGAAATGGTATGGTACGAGCACAAGTGGCGGAACGGCCTCATCGACCCCAACCGTTCCAAGCACTTCGGCTAGTGCTATCGGCAGCACACCCTATTACGTAAGTCAGACAGTAAGTGGATGCGAAAGTGATCGGGCTGTGATTAATGTTCAGGTGAACGATACCCCCGATGCTCCAGGCGTTTCAGCTGTTGATTTCTGCCAAGGTGCATCTGCTCCTGCGCTGACGGTAAGGCTGGTTGCAAATGCTACTCCAAACTGGTATGGGACTAGCGCTACCGGTGGAACGGCATCGACGACTGCACCTACGCCAGCTAATGCAACCGCTGGAACAACAAACTATTATATCAGCCAGACTTTATCTGGTTGCGAAAGTCCCAGAGCGAGCCTAAGTGTGCGGGTAAAACCAATCCCGTCCTCACCCGGTGTTAGCCTGGTTAACCTTTGTAATAATCAGACGGCGTCGCCATTAACGGCTAATGGGCAGAACTTAAAATGGTACGATGCGTCTGATCAATTACTGGGAGGAGCCCCAACGCCTAATACTGGCTCTGTCGGTAATCAGACGTTCAAAGTATCACAAACGGTAGATAACTGCGAGGGACCAAAAGCAAGTCTTAGTGTCGTTATTAATTCGCTTCCAGCTGCCCCAGGCGTAGCCAGCGTTAATTATTGTCAGGCACAGCAAGATCAGCCAGCTCAACAGGTAGCTCCTTTAAGCGCAACCGGTCAAAATTTAAAATGGTACACCGCTATCAATAATTTGCTGCCGGGTCCACCTACGCCATCAATTACGCAAGCGGGTGCTCAATCATATCAGGTAAGCCAAACGGTAAATAATTGCGAAGGACCTAAAGCGGTTATTCAGGTAACTGTTAACTCAATAGCTGCTCCTGCCGTATCGAAATCGTTGTATACCTATTGCGTTAATGATCAGTCCACCCAATTATCAGCTACTGGCGATGCAGGTAGTAAATTACAGTGGATCGATCCGTATGGTCGACTCAGTAACGACGCGCCTACGCCCCCAACGTTGAATACCAATATTAACCCGGATGGGGACGCTTATTACGTGTATCAGATCAGCACGAATGGCTGTTATAGCGCCCGGGCGGCTATCCGGATTATTGTAAATTCTCCTCCTACGCTGGCTTTAGCTGCACCGACGGCTAGTGTGAATTTGGGAATAAAAGCTCCATTACAACTTAAGTTTACGGGTTCGGGACCCTACAGTTATACCATTTCGGATGGTACTACCGGCACATCACGCTTGTCGGATACAACAATTGCTGTATTGCCTCGCGCTAACACTACCTACCAGGTAACTGGCGTTTCCAACGCCTGTGGAATAGGTCTACCGGGAAATCCCGCGACTGCCATCGTTGTCGTTCGAGTGCCTACAGTAACGACTAGTTCGTTAGCAACTGCAACGTTGTGCGCTGGTACATCATTGGTTGTTCCATTTACAACGACCGGGCAGTTTAATTCAGGAAATGCGTTTCGGATTGAGCTGGCCAGTACTACCGATACAACGAAAAAATACCCTATAGCCGAATCAGCCGGTACTTCGCCCGTGCAGGGAACGCTTCCTGCTACATTACCTAGTGGTCAATACTACGTGCGAGTTAAGGCGGATAATCCAGAGATAGGAATCAGGGGAAGCGATAGCCCTACATTACTAACCGTACGATCATTACCAGTTGCTGCACTAGCTGGAACGCAGACAGTTAATGAAGGTGTACCGGTAAATTTAACGTTTACTTTTGGGGGCGATGGGCCCTGGACAGCGGTCTTTGCTGATAGTGTTCGAAGTTACTCAATAGCAACGTCGTTGAGTTCGTACGTGCAGGAAGTTCGTCCGGCAGGCACGACTACTTACCGACTGACAGAAGTCAGAAATAATTGTGGTACCGGTACACTATCTGGTACTGCAACAATTACAATAAGCACCGTGCTGGGCGTAGACGATAATTCGCTCAATCAGTTGGTGAAAGCTTATCCTGTGCCTACGACGTCGACGCTGACGATTGATCTTGATTTACCATTGGCCCAGAATCCGGCAAAAATTTTCCTTACTGATTTGCAGGGGCGACAGGTTATTCAGCAAACAACAAGGACCCGGCAAAATATTCTTGACCTAGCTAGTCAGCCAACAGGGCTTTACATGTTGCGCATCCAGGTTGGTGATCGGCAAACGATCCGTAAAGTGTTAAAACAGTAAATTTGTACGGATCGCCGTTAATAGACATTCGCACGCAAATTGGATGATCGGCAAATGATTCTTGCTAACAACTGTCGACTACCGACCAATGAATGACGAATACTTCATGGAGATTGCTCTCAGCCTGGCTGAAGAAGCTGCTGATAATGGTGAAATCCCCATTGGAGCTGTAGTCGTGTGCCGAAACCGGATTATTGCGAAAGCCCGCAACCAGACAGAGCAACTAAATGATGTAACGGCTCATGCCGAAATTATGGCAATTACATCCGCGGCTAACTATCTCGGCGGCAAATACCTTACCGACTGTATTTTATATGTTACGTTAGAACCCTGTGTTATGTGCGCTGGGGCTTTATTCTGGGCGCAGGTTGGCCGCCTGGTCATTGGCGCTAACGACCCCAAACGCGGTTATAGTCGTATTCAACCCTCTTTACTCCATCCGAAAACCAGACTGGAAACAGGCGTCTTAGCCGATGAAAGCCAGGCACTATTAACGAAGTTTTTTAAACGCTTAAGAACATAATTGAAAAGCAGCGTGTTAAAATAATCGATTAATCTTCCATTCTAACGAACAAGTAAAATGGCTTTTGTATTAGACCCACTTCCTTACCCAAGCGATTCGCTCGAACCGAATATCGATAAGCAGACTATGGAAATTCACCACGGTAAGCACCACAACGCTTACGTGACGAATTTGAATAATGCTATTGCCGGAACCGATCTGGAGGCTAAATCCATTGAAGAACTGCTGGCTAGTGTAAGTCAGGCACCTGTGGCGGTCCGTAATAACGGAGGTGGCCACTATAATCACACCCTGTTCTGGAATACATTATCAGGCAGTGGTGGAGGTCAGCCAACCGGCGAGCTAGCCGAGGCAATCAATAAGAAATTTGGCTCTTTTGAGGCTTTTAAAGAAGAATTCACGAAAGCGGCAACTACCCGTTTTGGCTCAGGTTGGGCGTGGTTAATCGTGACACCTGAAGGCGAATTAGCAGTTACATCGACCCCGAACCAGGATAATCCGCTTATGGATATTGCTGAAGTAAAAGGTTTTCCGGTTATCGGTCTTGACGTGTGGGAACACGCCTATTACCTGAAATACCAGAACCGCCGGCCTGACTACATTGGGGCTTACTTCAATGTCGTTGACTGGAATGCTGCCGAAAAGCGCTACCAGCAAGGCAAGCAACAAGCATAATACTTAATTATGAATGATAAATGATGAATGATTTTTTCAAACTGCATTCATCATTTATCATTCATAATTAGAATTTACGTATTATCTTTGCAATCTCAAAATGGTGATCGTAGCTCAGTCGGTTAGAGCGTCGGATTGTGGTTCCGAAGGTCGCGGGTTCGAGCCCCGTCTTTCACCCGAAAAGCCCTGATTTATCGGGGCTTTTTTCATTTCCTTCCATACTGTTGATATAGCGGCTCAGGCCGACACCAATGTTTCGCTTCTGTTTATCTGATAAATTCTGTTGATAGTTTTAAGGGGAAAACTTAAACAAAATTTCGCCAGTCATGTTGTTCCATACACCACCGCCAGTTACTGCGATTAAGTAGTTGGTAAGCAAATATGTTGTTTTAATCGACTTGCTTAACCATTTGTAACGGCTGATGTTCTGTATTGTATTGGTAGCATCCTGACTCTATGAGTAATTACTCGATTAAAGATTTAGAGCAGCTTTCTGGTATTAAAGCCCACACACTGCGAATCTGGGAACAACGCTATAATATTATTAGTCCCAAGCGTACCGACACTAATATCCGTACCTACGACGATAGGGATTTGAAGCTGGTTCTTAATATTTCTTTACTTAAGGATTACGGATATAAGATTTCGGAGATTTCAAAGTTGTCTTTGGAGGAAATAAGTCAGGAAGTAACAAAAGTTACATCGAAGCAACTGAGTTATCCTGACCAGATTCATGCGTTGACCATCTCCATGATTGATCTGGATGAGGAACGCTTCGAAAAGATTATCAGCACGAACACGTTACAGTTCGGCTTTGAGAATACAATGACCCGAATTGCCTATCCATTTCTGGGTCGTATCGGTACGCTCTGGATGACAGGCTCAATCGGGCCCGCTCAGGAGCATTTTATTACGAATCTGATTCGTCAGAAGATTATTGTTGCCATTGATGGACAAGTGAATAAACACCATCCATCGGGAAAAAAATACCTGTTGTTTCTACCTGAAGGCGAGTTTCACGAAATCAGCCTGCTATTTGCGAATTATCTGATTCGGGTGCGCCACAATAAAGTTATTTATTTAGGCCAGAATCTACCCTTCAATGATCTGGTGTTTGCTCACTCAATTCATCAGCCTGATTATGTATTCAGCGTGCTGACCTCGTCGCTGGCTAATCACGCTGTTCAGCCGTATGTCAATAAGCTGGCTAAAAGCTTTCCTAATTCACAGATATTATTGACAGGTTATCAGGTTGTTGGTCAGGATATTATACCTCCCAGTAACACCCTTATTATCAATCAGATTGAAGAGTTGATGCAGATTGCGGATAATTAACCTGAAACACTTAAGCCAGTTCCCGCACGAAAGCTAATGCTCGTAGTTCGGCGTATGTATGCGCCTGCCGGAATACCTGAAAACCGACGTGGCCACCTGAACGTGGCGTTTCTAGAAAAATGTGCTTATGTGTTTCAGCCAGCCATTCTGGCGAACAGTCCGGCGATAGGAGCGGGTCGTTCTGCGCATTTAATAGTAAAGTTGGCACTGCAATATCCGGCATGAAATTAACGGCCGAGGCCTGAGAATAGAAATCATTTGCATCGCGATAACTATTGACTGGAGCGGAAAAAAACTCATCGAAATCACGCCACTGCTTTACTTGAGCCAGTTTTGACAAATCCAGGCGCCCAGGAAAGCGATCTGCTTTCTGGCGTATTTTAACGATCAGCTTCTTCATAAACCGATTCCTATAAAACCGATTCGCTGGTTGATCAAGCAATTGGGCGCTGCTACCTAAGTCGGTCGGTGCGGAAATGGCTACACCGCATTTAATAGCATCTGGCAACTGTTTGCCATGCACACCGAGATACTTTAGGGTAATATTCCCGCCCATACTGTAGCCAACCAATGCTAATTCGGTGTAAGGTTTTGTTTGCAGGGCGTGACGTATTACTTCGCCTAAATCACCAATTTCACCGTGATTATATAACCGAAACGACCGGTTCATTTCGCCACTGCACGACCGGCAATTCCAGGCCAGGACGTCGTATTGATGTTGCGCAAAAAGTTTAGCGGTCCCCCGGATATATTGCCGATTACTGTCACCTTCTAGGCCATGGGTCAGCACTACCAAGCGGTCCTGACCCATATCAAGCCAGTCAAGATCAACAAAATCACCGTCGGATAAGGTTAATCGTTCCCGTTCGTAAGAGATACCTGTTACTTTGCGAGTCAGACTGGGGACAATGGTTTGTAGATGGCCGTTATATTGATAAGCGGGTGGGCCAGGATAAGCTGAACGAATAAGGGGCATAGCCTGTAGTAAACAACGGGCGGTCTTATGATGTTATTTCTTGAATTCACTTAGCCATGCAAGTTGCCAAGTATTTCTCTGTCGTCCTTGCCAGTATGATTAAGTTCATTGGTGGTCCGCTGTCGGGCGTAGCATTGGGATTGAGCTGGCTTGAGACAGTGGCTTGCACGACGCTCGGTATGATGGTTAGCGTAATTGCTATCACTTATGCGGGAGCCGCCATACAAGCATTATGGAGCCGATTCCGACCGCAAACGCCCAAGCGGTTTACCCGTCGAACGCGTCTGGCCGTTCGAGTATGGAAGCGGGCTGGCATGGCGGGCATAGCTTTTCTGACTCCTTTGATTCTGACTCCAATCGGCGGTACAATTCTGGCAGTCTCGTTTCGGGTTAAACCCGGCCAATTATTGCTTTATATGTTTGTCAGCGGTCTTTTATGGGCTGTCATTCAGACGCTGGCGATCTACCAGATTCCTGGTATAAAAGGAATTTTTGGGTAGGGCTGACAGTCCCTAGGCTAGCCGGTCACTTTGCTCACCGGCGTAGCTGGCTTCTTTCGGAAATCACCCTGAGAGAAGTACTTTTCGATCAGGCAGTACATCAGAATGAAAAAATACCGGCTGCCCATTTCCTTTATTTTCAATTTCGATTCGCCGTATTTCCGATTGGTCCAGCTGTTGGGCACTACGGCATAGGTGTAACCGCGTACCATGGCTTTCAGCGGTAACTCAATCGTTAAATTGAAATGAGGAGATAAGAAAGGTTTTACACCCTCAATGGTTTCGCGTTTATATAGTTTGAAAGCATTCGTCGTGTCGTTGTACTTAATACCCATCACGATTCGGACGATGAAGTTGGCGATCCGGTTAATGAACTTCTTCAGTTCCGGATAATCGATAACCTTTCCATCCTTTCCCCAACGTGAGCCAAACACCGCATCTACACCCGTTTCAAGCATTTTATTGTAAAACTTAACCAGGTCTTCCGGATCGTCGGATAAATCGGCCATAAATACAGCTACGCAATCGCCAGAGAAACGTTCCAGACCGTAGCGCACGGCGTAACCAAAGCCGTTAGGGCCAGAATTTGTGTAGTAAACCAGCGTCGGAATTTCTGTCGCGGCTAATTGCTCCAGCACGCGCAACGTCCCGTCTTTCGAATTATCATTCGTTACACAGATTTCGTGTGGTATGCCATGCTTAGCCAGCGTCTGGTACAGCGCTCGCAGGGTAGGGGGTAGCGACTCTTCTTCGTTATAGGCCGGTATGACGACGCTTAGTTTCATTGAGAATAAAAAAAAAGCTGGATAATGGATAGCAACCTTGGCCACTCTGTTTCGCATAAGCGAAAAACTAGCTTTTAGGTTTCCAGTGCTCTGCTACATCGGGGACCGCCTGACGAATTTGCTCAAGTAGCTCGGGAGATAAGGGCCCTAATTTTTCAGCCTGATGGTTCGTCAGCACCTGCTGTTCGTTGCGCATACCGGGAATGACGACACTTATGGCGTCGTTCGATAAGCTAAACCGCAATGCTGACGTGGCTAGACCACCTGGTAATTCATTTAGAAATGCCAGTTTACGAGCTGAGCTGAGTAGCCAGTCCCGATCGCGGTCGGGTAAATAGTGGCGATATTGATCTTGTGCGAAAACGGGTTCCTGAGTAAGATAAGCGGGATTCAGGAAACCAGACGCTAACGGAACTCGACTGATAAAGAAGTACTGATCGGCAGTGGGCACTGTGAAAAGTAAGTCTTCGGCCCGACGGTCCAGCGCATTATAGATAACCTCTACGACGCTGCCAAAACCGGCTTCCAGCACGCGCTTAGCCCCATAAACGCTTCGCGAGCTAACTCCATAAAAGCGAATCTTGCCCGATCTTTTTAAGTCCTCGAAAGGCGTAGGATCATAAGTCGACCAATCGAAAGCATCGGGTGGACTATGAAGCAACAACACATCAAGCGTATCGCGGCCTAATCGACGCAGACTGTTGTCAACGGCTTCAATTAAGTAATCAGGGCTATAGTCTTGAATAGGTTGGCCGTCTGGCGACTGTCGATTACCAAACTTAGTACAGATCAGTACGTTGGATGCAGGCTTTTGCTGAAGGGCTTCCTGCAAAATGCTTTCTGACTGGCCTTTACCATAACTATCTGCCGTATCGAAAAAATTGATGCCTTTATCCAGCGCTGTGTGCACTGCCCGAATCGCTTCTGCTTTATCAACTTGGCCCCAACCAGTAGGATTACCATTGACGACGTTTGGTCCGCCAAACTGCCAGGTTCCAAATCCGATTCGAGAAGTTAGCTGTTGCTTTATCGTTACACTCATTGAAGAATAGAAAAGTCTGGTCGTTCGTAAGTTGTTAATTAAAGCCAACTTACGAACGACCAGACCGGAAATTTTATATGCCGTTTGGTTAGAAAACCACGTCGGCAGCAGGTGTCACGATTATTTTACCTTTAATTAAGCTCCGTTGACCGGGGTATTCAGCGAAGAATGCATTCCGGCCGTGTAGTACGCGGTCATCGTGGAAGAAAACGGCTTCACCTTTTTGCAACTGCACTGGTACAACAACGCCCGCGTTCATAATCCGGCTCTCGAGGTACTGGTGAAAGCGCTCGCACAAATCCAGCACTTCGGCAGAATTTTCATCACGCGAGAGGCAGAAATAATTCCAGTTGGCGAGATAGCCTTCGCCATCACGGTCGATGATTTTCCGCACCTTACGGCTGCCCCCTTTCGAGTGAACTACCTCGGTGGAGAGCAATTCATTCAGCAAGTCTTCTTCGCCATCCAGTTTCATGCACTCTACTAATTCTGGTAAGTCGAAGAAGGTAGTTGCACCACCGATTTTAGCCCGCGATGCGCAGTAAAAGAAGTTCACAGCTTCTTCCCCGTTCAATTCGACGTACGAATCGTCGGTATGCATCGGCTGGCGAGTGTTGCTCGACCGGTAGCGGTCGGGAATTTGCGGATCATAGGTGATGTCAATCCAGCGATTGCCGGTTTGTTTACCCGTCGCAATATCTTCGTCGGCTGCGTGAATTCGCCCGACTGTTTCGGAAAGTTTGCTGTAGAAATCATGTACCGGCAAATCCTCACGGAAGCCCGACAGATGGACTACTTTATTGCTCTGAACGGCTTCTTTTACGTTCTGGATGGTTTCTTCCGGCGTAGTATAGACAACCTGCTGAAAAAAATTCATAGCCTGTTTAGTTTCAATGTTTGGTTCACAAAATAGGGAAAGTCAGCTAGTTACCCAAATCAGGATAACTGACTGGATCAATTATTTAGAATACGGTGTAGGCCAATTGTCACTACACCATAAGCACGCTGTAGAACGGGGGGAGTCAAGTGATCATAAACCACAGACTTAAAATCAGCCCAGCTCGGATGCGCCAGCGAGTAATAGCGGATAGCTAACCGAAGTTTTGCTAAATAAGAATCCCGATATTGCTTACTAGCCAACATCATCCGGTAATAACGGGCCATATTTTTCTTCAACAGCCGGTCGTACTGGTAATCGAGTTCGCGGTTGATGTTGCTATACATGGCAATCCGGTTATTCAGAAAAACGGCATCATCTTCATGGTCTGTGTTACTAGTGCCATTCCGGTTTTTCCGATATACTGACATAACATCGGGCAGATAACCAATTGGTCCTTTTTTCGCCTTGAGAATCAGGCGGGGAATATCGCCACTGACCGACTCGCTGAACCAGGCTGGATACTCTTTTATCGTATTCCGGTACAAGGTACTCGACGTAGCCATGAACCAGATTTCTTTATCGCCGATTAAATCCTCAACCGTATAAAATGGCTTCATATCCTGTCCATTCAGTACGTGCGAGGGGCTGCCATCTTCATACGTAATCAGTGCATTATGAAACACCATTGAGTACTCAGGATGAGCGTCCAGCAGGTCAGCTTGTTTCTGGAGTTTGAGCGGATCGGTCCAGTAATCGTCACCATCCATCAGCGCGTAGTACTCGCCTTTAGCCCGCTTCAGGGTTTCCAGAAAATTGATGCCGCCGTTTTTGCCTAAATTCCGCGGATGCAGCACACCAATGACCTTGTCGGGGTATTGGCGTTCGTATTCCTGAATAATCTCCCGGGTACCATCACTCGAAAAATCATCACCAACCAGAATTTCTATCGGAAACGTCGTCTGTTGAGCAAGCGCGCTATCGATTGCCTTGCGGATAAATTTTTTCTGATTGTAGGTGATAATCAGTACGCTAACTTTAGGCATATGAAATAAGGTAGTCGGTTTACGGTTTATGGTTGTCTCTAAAATCTATTCCGTTACCCCACAAACCGTAAACTGTAAACCAAAAACTTATACAACTGCCTCTGTTGGGGCATTTTTAGCGGTTTGAATCTGCGCTTTCCAGCCTTGAGGCTCATCCTTATCGGCGGGTTTAGCCCAAGGGTCGTAGAAAGGCAGAATGGCTACCCAACGACCTGCGGGATCTTCCCAGCTAAATCGGTCTGCAAAGCTCGATGGGCTAACCCAGTGTGGCAAATCGTACCGGAACAGAATTATATCGCCCATATCCTGATACCCTTCGGTTTCTACGATATGGTCATTAATAACATAACCTGTACCGCCGGAATTGTAATCTTTTCCGTATTGATTTAGTGCCAAAATGGTGCCAACCTTTTGAGGATTAAGCGGGTGCCAGTGGCGACCGAAAAAGCTGCCACCCAGCGGATAATGGGTTACTTGCGGGTGAAAAAATGGACCATCTTTCCGAATACCATACTCTTCGTTGTTACCCGTTAAATTATTCCAGAACTGACGCAGAGGTGTGAAAACTTTCATCAGTGTCTGCTTTGTCGGCTCCTCCAGATCGAGAATAGCGTCAAAAGTATGGTCGTGGAATAACTGCGGAGCCTGCTGAATCTTGGCAATGTGCAATCGTTGCTTATGCTGATTGTTATCAAACGTATCCGGACCTTCGGCTGCTGGCGTTTTGTCGGCCCAGGCACGGGTAGCACTGATTACGCTGCGCAGCGTTTCCTCTGGAATTCCCGTTTTAATGATAACAATATTAGGCTCGTTAACCAGCCGCATCACCTCTTCGAATGGAATTTCAGGAACGATTTGCCCATCCTTGAATTCCGCGTCAACTTTTATCAGGTATTTTGCTACTTCTTTCATACGTAACGGTAGTAAGTGGGTGAAATGCCCAGTGCCATACTTAAGTCGTGTCAAATTTCTGTTGCAAAGAAGGCCGTTGCCCCGGAAAATTACAAGTTCGCACTAGCTGATTTTAGTCAGTGGACCGACTGAGTTGCGTAGCCAAACCCCGAAGCACCAAAGCCATTCCCGTTATAAAACATGACCCACTGATTCTGATGTTTGAAAATGTGGCAATAATCCATCATTAGTGAATCCCAGCCTTCTGCCGTGCGTTCAATACCGGCCTGCTCGTCCTTCCGCTCCCAGTTAATACCATCTTTTGACTCCGCATAACCAATCCGGTAACTCTTCTGAACATCGGTGCGATAATTGGTAGCGTTCCGGTACGAAAAATACATTTTGTACAATTCGCCATCTTTATAAACTGTCGGACGACCGATCGCATCCGTAAACTCGTTATAGCCTACGCAAACCTGCCCTGTACGTTCCCAATGAATGCCATCAGCCGATTCGGCGTACTTCACATCATAAAACGGTTCCGGATGATTATTGATTACCTCAATTTTCGTGCAGGAAAGATACCACATGCGCCATTTAACGGTTCCATCAGCCTGTTCCTCGCGCATCACGCACGGCTGCGCAATCCAAACCTGATCATAAATAGACCGATCAAGTAGGGGGCCGGTATACTTCCGCTCGAAGGTTAACCCACCGTCGCGGCTGATCGCCAAGCCAATCGCAAGCCGATAACTAGCCGTTTCACTTTTATTCCAGCCAGTATAATACAGCCAGATTTCGTCACCAACGGGCACAAACCACGACGGCATGGCGCCTGAATCATCGAACATCCCTTGCTCGCCTTTAGTCAGGCAAGGCTTATCGTGGATGTAGGTGATTTTTGTCAGATCGTTGTTATCCAGTTCAACGAACGAGGTTGCGGAGGAAATGTTTTCGTCGCGGGTGGAGAAATAAACGCGGAGTTTGTCGCCGAGCGGATACCCAAACGGAACTTGCGCGTGCGTACGACTAAATGGCATTGAGCCATCGGGTTTATAAATTAGTCCTTTTTTCTGCCAGGTCATAGTGTAATGAAAAATGGATAATGGCGTCTACTGCGCGCATTATCCATTTTCTGCTAATCAGTTATGATAGTGTCTATACCACTGCTGGAATACCATTAGGGTCCAAAGCAGTTTGCGGTTATTCTGCTTTCCGGCGTAGTGGTCAGCTTTCAATTGTGCAACGTATTGCGGATTAAACAGCCCGTGCTGCTGAAGCGAGGCTTCAGAAAGTAAATCATCGCATAATGGGCGTAGTTCATTCCGAAGCCATTGCGATAAGGGAATACCAAACCCTTTTTTGGGCCGGTCGATAATGTCGTCAGGAATTTTGCCACGCATCAACGCTTTTAGAATGTATTTACCTGAAAGACCTTTCCGCTTGAACGATTCAGGCAGGCTGTTGGCAAAATCAACAATCCGGTAATCGAGAAACGGTGCCCGCACCTCCAGCGAATTATACATGCTGGCCCGGTCAACTTTCACCAGAATATCATCCAGCAGATACGTCTGGTAATAAATGTATGACGTCTGATCGAAAGCATTCGTTTGGGAAGGCAACTCTGATAAATGCTTATCGATCAGATGTAATCCACTCTTATCCTTTAACTGAGATAAGGTAGCTGCTGATAAAAGCTGTCGCTTCTGCATCGGCGAAAAACTACCCAGCCAAAGCGTATGCGTATATGCCGGTTTCTCCTGAAAACCCTTTAGGAACTGCTTTACTTTGAAATCCAGACTGATATTACTGTCTTTCACGGGTAACAAATCAGCCGCGTGGCCCGCCAGGGTATGCACAAAGTTGGGCATCCGGCCATAGACACCTCGTACATAATCGGAGGTAAAGGTTGGATAACCAGCCAGTAGCTCGTCGCTGCCATCTCCTCCTAGCGCCACCGTTACTTGCTCGCGGGTAAACTGGGAGAGCAGATAGGTCGGGATAATGGATGCATCGGCAAATGGCTCGTCCAGTTTATCAGTTATGTTCGGCAGCAAATCGAGTGAATCCTGCGCTGTCAGTGTTTTCTCGTGGTGATCGGTTCCTAAGTGACGGGCAACACTCCGGGCGTAGCTAGCTTCGTCATATGATTTCTCCTGAAAACCAATGGAAAACGTCTTTATCGGCGTCGTGCTATTTTTTTGCGCGTAATAAGCCACCGCCGAACTATCCAACCCTCCGCTAAGAAATATGCCTAAGGGTACATCTGATACCAATCTACTTGCTGTGGCGTCGTTCATCAACGCATCGAATCGTTCCAGCGCCGTGTTAAACGAAATCGGCTGATGATCGAACCGAATTTGCCAATAAGGTTTGTGCGTGGTAATACGCCCCTGCTCAAATATCAGGTACTGACCCGGTTCTAGTTTCTGAATATCGCGGAAGATACTATAGGGCGTCGGTACGTATTCGAACGTCAAATACGCATTCAGAGCGTCGGGGTTAATTTCTTTAGAGACCAGCGGGTGTTCCAGCAAGGCTTTAGGCTCTGATCCATACACGATGGTATCACCTATTACGCTGTAATACAACGGCTTTTTGCCCATTCGATCACGCGCGAACAGTGTGCGATTCCGCCTGAAGTCATGAATAACGAAAGCAAACATCCCGTTGATCCGGTCGAACATGCTCTCACCATATTCTTCATACAGATATAATAGCACTTCGGTATCCGAATGAGTACGGAACGTGTATTTATTAAGCTTCTCCAACTCACTCCGAAGCTCCTGGAAATTATAAATTTCGCCGTTGAAGACCATGCCAATGGTCTGATCGCTGGTGAAAAACGGTTGATTAGCAGCATCGCTCAAGTCGATGATACTCAACCGAGCTTGGCTTAAGCCCACACCGGGTTGCCACCAGCCCCCCTGAAAATCAGGACCGCGATGGCGCAGCCGACGAATCATCCGCAGCAGATCTTCTTCGCTGCCACGTCCTATAAATCCCGCAATCCCGCACATAAGTTAACGTTCGTTGTTTACGGTTTAAATCAGTTACAATTTATGGGGAACACTCACTTTCACTATACCAATTCCGATGCCTGACCAAAATTGATCGTCTCTTTCACACTGAATGGCATTTTGTGCTGCGATTCATAATACGTTCGCATTAGAATCTCGGCCATGACACCCATCAGAATAAGCTGAATACCAACAATAAAAAACATTGACCCTATGGTTGGCAATGGTGTTTCGACCAAATCTTTCTGACCGCTCAACTTAAAATAGGCAGCCAACAAGGTTGCCGCAAAGGCCACCAGAAAAGCCAGGACACCTGCCCCACCAAAGAAGTGAATAGGCCGTTGCATGTATTTTTCCAGAAACTTAATCAGCACCAAATCCAGCAACACTTTATAGGTACGGAAAATGCCGTAATTACTTTTTCCGAACTGTCGCGGCTGGTAGTTAACCGGCATTTCAGTTACTTTTCCTCCCTGCCAGGCACAATAAACCGGAATAAAGCGGTGCATCTGCCCGTAAAGCGCGACTTCTTTAATGACGTCTCGGCGATACGCTTTGAGCGTACAACCGTAATCATGTAGTTGAACTCCCGAGATCGAACTGATTAGTTGATTAGCCATGCGGGAGGGAAGTTTCCGGGTTAGAAACTCATTTTCCCAGCGGTTCTGTCGCCAGCCGCTTACCACGTCATAACCCGTATTTAACTTCTCGATCAGCCGGGGAATATCGTGCGGATCATTTTCTAAATCACTGTCGATCAAGACAATGATTTCTCCCGATGCGTATTGAATTCCCGCGTTGATGGCGGCTGTCTGACCAAAATTACGTTTAAAATTGATCGCCTTCACCCGGTCATTTTGCGCACACATCTTCCGCAACTGCGCAAACGAATCGTCTTTCGAGCCGTCGTTAACGGCAATGATTTCGTAGTCGTACTGCCCGATGGCGTCGTCTAATGCATCGAAGAGAATAGGAATACTTTTCGATTCGTTATAAATGGGTACTATAACGGATAGGTACGTCATGATTTTGCTAAGTAAGATACAAAGTTACGTCGCCGAACGTTCAGAAATGTATAGACCGCCCCTAGAATCAGAAACGGATAAAACGGAACCAGATAACGGGTTTCCGGATGGCGCAACACGACCACATAAATCGCTGTACAAATCAATATTGGTATGGGAATCACCAGCAATCGTGTGTCTTTACGCAGCCCCCGAACGCTGAGCAGTACCAGCCCAAACAGACCCGGTAGTAGCACAAATAGGTAATGATAGACCCGCAGGAGCCAGCGCGGCCACTGGGCGGGCACAATATCGTCCAGAAACGAATAACCCCAAGTGCCGTTAAAGAACGCAAAGGTGTACCGACTCAGTGCCCGAACGTAATAGACAAAGGGTTTTTCGTCGCGTATCGACTTAGTATACTCAGTTAACTTATGGCGAAATTCGGCGTAATAAGCAGCTTTGCGTGTCGAATCCAGCGAGTGGTTATTCGCCGTCTCGTAATAAAGGTCGCGCAGGTGTGTTATTGAATCAACGTTAAAGCGGGAGGTATACACATAGTCTGGTGGTGGTCCCAGGTGCTCATCCACGTACCAGCGGAGAGGTGGTATAAACTGATTCTCGCGCCAGCCTAGCATCCACCGAATGCCGGTATTGGGAAACCAGAACGAAAAATCTTCACCGTAGGTCTGATAGAACGCCATCATTTCGAAGTAATTGGTCGGCCAGAAACCGGCGGCATACCAAGGGCTTTTCAACAATGGAATGACTTCGTGATAGCGGTGATAATTCCGTGCTATCCAGACGCTGTCGGCCACAATAAATGGCAGCAGAAAGATCAGGCTGTACCGAACAACCTGCCCAAACCGTAGCTGCTTTTTAAGCCACTGAAGTCCCCAAACGGCTGGTGGAATTGCCAGCAGAGGCAGATGCGCTGGTTTGAGCAGCACCGACCAAGCTAGCCAGCCGCCACTAATGAGCAAAGCGATCCACCATCGACGGTTATCCTCGAACCGTAACCAGGCATACAAAAAGAAAATAGAAGCCGAAGCGGCAAAACTTTCTGTCAGGAAATAAGCGTCAAATACGCTAGCAAAAGTACTAGCTAGGTAAATAAAGTAAGCCCAATAAAACGCCCGTTCCGACCGGAACAGGCGTTGGGCACAAAGTCCTAAACCATAAATCGACACTGCCGACAGCAGCAACTGAAGCAGGATAATTGTGTTACAGGTTTGCGCCTGACCCATTAACCGACGTAGTATATAATAGACTGCTGGATAACCCGGCATCCGGTCATCAGTGGCGAAATCACCGTTGGCCAGCATTTGCTCGGTAGGTACGATGTAGGTCATCATATCCCCGTTGCTCTGGCCCCAAAACCCCGGAAGTTCGTGGTTATACGTTTGCGTTAAATACCAGCCGAAAAACGCTCCTTTGACTAATAAAGCCAGAAGTATCCAGAAAACAGGCCCTAACCAAGGGTGAGCCAGCGTTTTTTTTAGCATGCCAACTCCTTTCTGTACCAGGCCACAAAGCGACTTAAGCCGTCTTCCAGCGATACTTTCGGCTGATATCCCAGCAGTTGAGCTGCTTTAGATACGTCAGCAAAGGTGCGTTCAACATCACCGGCTTGTTTAGGCAGATTAATCACCTTCGGCTCCTTATCCATTAACCGGTAAATCGTTTCAACCAGCGTTTGCAACGTAACCGGATTATGGTTACCGAGGTTGACAATTTCGTAGGCGTTAGCATGGCTATTGACGTAATTCAATGCCCCAACAATACCATCCACCGTATCAGCCACATAGGTATAATCGCGCGAGGTATCACCCATGCCGTACATGGTAATGGGCTCGTCGTTGGCGATCATTTTTACGAATTTATGAATAGCCAAGTCAGGCCGTTGCCGCTCACCAAACACAGTGAAAAACCGCAGGTTGATAATGCCCATTCCATAAAGGTGATGATAATTATAGGTTAGCAGCTCACAGGCGCGTTTGGTGAAAGCGTAGGGCGAAATTGGTTGCTCAACACTATCGGTTTCGCTGAATGGTATTTTTTCGTTGTTGCCATACACTGAAGATGACGAGGCAAAAACCATCTTAGTGATATCACGCGTCCGCATCCATTCCAGCAGATTGTGCGTCCCAACAATGTTGGTGGAAATATAGTCGCCGGGCTGCTCAATGGATGGGCGAACACCCGCCTTGCCCGCCAGATGAATTACCGTATCAACGGGTTCAACCAGTTGACTCAGCCAATCCGTTTGTCGAATGTCTGCTTCGATAAACGAAAAGTTTGGGTGTTCGCTAGCCAGTGTCAGATTGCGCTCTTTGTAAGAACGCGCATAAAACGAATCGAAATTATCGACGCCAATAATGCGGTAACCACTGGCTAGTAAGCGCTCCGTAAGGTGACTACCAATAAAACCTGCACAGCCCGTAACTAATAGTAGGGGAGAACTTGCCATCTTCCGCATTAATCAATGATCGTAGCCGCCGAAGCACTTGTTGCTTAGGCGGTTTGCGCCAGCCGAGCGGCCATGCTATCGTGAATCTGAACCATCGTTTCTTTCAGATCGTAGGTCCAATTCCAGTCTGGGTAGTGTTGTTTGAATTTGGTCAGGTCGGAAATATACCAGATATGATCGCCACTGCGGTTCGTTTCCGAGTACTGGTAGTTCATTTTGTTGCCCGAAATCTCTTCGCAAAGCGCAATCGCTTCGAGCATTGAACAGTTGGCATAACGGCCACCACCAGCGTTATAGACTTCGCCCGGACGAGGATTCTGGTAGAAATGCCAAAACATATTCACCAGATCCCAGCTATGAATATTGTCGCGAACCTGCTTGCCTTTATAACCGAAAATCGTGTATTGATTGCCGGTGATAGCGCATTTCATCAGATACGATAGGAAACCATGCAACTGTGCTCCCGAGTGGTTTGGACCCGTTAAGCAACCGCCCCGGAAAACACCCGTGTTCATGCCGAAATAACGACCATATTCCTGCACCATGATATCGGCAGCCACCTTCGATGCACCGAAAACCGAGTGCTTGGTATGATCGAGGCTCATGTGCTCGTCGATACCATTTTCAAAATAAGGGTGATTTTGGTCGATTTCCCAACGCGTTTCCGTTTCGATCAGCGGCAGGAAGTTCGGATTATCACCGTATACTTTATTAGTTGAAGTGAAAATAAACACGGCTTCCGGGCAGTGTAGCCGGGTCATTTCCAGCATATTGAGCGTACCAACGGCATTGACACCAAAATCGGTGAATGGCTCACGAGCGGCCCAGTCGTGGCTGGGTTGAGCGGCAGTATGCAGGACTAATTTTATATCAGAGCCAAACTCTTTAAAAATAACTTCTAACTGGGGTACCTCCCGGATGTCGGCGGCACGGTGGGCGTAATTGGTATAAGCTTCCGACAAGCGATTGCGGTTCCATTCCGTCGAGCCATCAGCGCCGAAGAAATATTGCCGCATGTTGTTGTCAATCCCGACAACCAGGTCGAATTTATCGGCGAAGAAAGCAACAGCCTCGCTACCAATTAACCCGGCCGAACCGGTAACTAATGCAATTTTCATGTTGTTTTTACCGCGTATGGCGGCTTTTATAACCAAAAAATACTCTTTTCCGACGTACTTTGATTGAACAAAGTAACGCAAAAAAATTAGAGTAAATACGATATTGGTCTAATCAAACCACCAAATCTGCCCACCTTTTTAGCGACTGGTATCACAAAATAATAGCGATGAACCGGTCTGAATAGACCAATTCATCGCTATTTGTCTGTTATCGCTTAACGACTATAAACTCTGCGTGGTGTTTCCCTTGCCGTATAGTTTAGCACGGATTTTATCCGCTTTAGCGTCTAAATTAGGATTAGCCGTGTATTTGTATCTTGTCTGAACAGCGGCTGAGTCTTTACCTAATCCGTATACTTCCTCATCACCAGCGCGGAAAGTAGTGCTTTGGTCATTCGCCCGATAATCGGCCTGGCGGACGGTATTGTATTTTTGGTAATCGCAGGAGGCCAGCGATAATACGGTTACGGCCAACAGCCCTGCGCTTAGTGCACGTTTCATAGCTACTTGATTACGAACTTAATTCGGCAAAAATAGTCATTAGTCGTTAGTCGCTAGTCATTCGCCGTTAGTTTTTTTGCTCAAAGAGCAAGTATGGATCACAGACTACTAGCGACTAACGACTAATAATTGTCGATTATCAACTTAATTTCCCGATTTCGTTCCATACAAAACTCATCAACTCCTGGATGTGTTCGCGGGAAAAATCAAATGGTACATTAGCAGCTGCATAAATATCACGGATAGGCGCTTTGTAACCCAGACTCAGTGCTTTTTTATAACCGTCCAGACCGGCCTTCGGGTCACGTCGGTAGTTACGCCAAACGCCAATTGCCCCTAACTGCGCAATACCGTACTCAATGTAATAGAACGGCACCTCATACAGGTGTAGTTGGCGCTGCCAGATGTATTCTTTATAATAAGCAAAGCTATCCCAATTCGTCACCGAATCGGCAAACTGGTCGTAAATACGGAGCCAGTTCTCCCAGCGGTCAGCGTCGGTGTGCGTTGGATTCTCGTAAATCCAGTGCTGGAATTTATCAATTGTGGCTACCCATGGCAGCGTTTCGATGATCGATTCCAGATGCTGACGTTTGGCTCGGCGTAACTCATCAGGATTATCAAAAAACACGTCCCAGTGATCCATAGAGAGGAGCTCCATGCTCATCGACGCTAGTTCGGCCACTTCCATCGGTGGATTCCGGAAGGCTTTTAGATCCAAATCACGCGTCAGAAATGAATGCACCGCGTGCCCCCCTTCGTGAACCATGGTAACCAAGTCGCGCAGGCTCGACGTGGCATTCATGAAAATAAACGGTACACCGATCTCTTCAAGTGGATAGTTATAGCCACCGGGTGCTTTGCCCTTTCGCGATTCCAAGTCCAGGTGACCCATAGCCCGCATAATTCGAAGGTCGTCGCCCAGCTCCTTATCAAGTCGGTCGAAGCAGGTAATGGCCTTTTCAAGAAGTTCGCTACCCGTAGCGAAAGGTTTTAGTGGAGGACGACCTTCCACATCTACCCTAGCATCCCAGGGACGAAGTGGCTCTACTGCCAGCTTCTGTTTCCGTTCTTCCGCTAATTCATTTAGCATCGGTACAACCGCTTGTGCTACTGACTCATGAAAGGCAAAGCAATCTTCCGGTGTATAGTCGAAGCGGCCGAGTGCGGCAAAGGAATAATCTCGGAAATTGGCAAATCCAGCGTTAACGGCAATCTGATGACGTAGCGTCCGTAACCGGTCAAATAATTGATCGAGCGCTTCGTGGTCCTGATAGCGACGCTCCCAGATTTTTCGCCAGGCTTCTTCCCGAACCACCCGGTCAGTCGATTGAAGCCGGTCGCTGGCTGCGGGTAAGGTCATTTCATGACCATCAATGGTTACGGTCATGGCCCCGACGATAGCACCGTATTTCCGTTCCTCGGTCTGAAGTTCGGTCTGAAGCGGAATATTTTCTTCTCGAAAAATCTCGATGGCTTTCTTCATACCCCGAACCATTACATCATAACCCTCGTCGGTTAATTGGCTTAGAAAAGCACAGTTAATCGCCTTCAAATCCAGGTCGTTACCGTAGGCGGTCATGGGCGGCTGAATCTCGGCAATGAAAAAATTCAGCTGGTTAACCAAATCCTCATTGGCCGTGTCGCAGGTCATGCGGATATAGCGCCACGCGAAGTTTTCGGATAAATACGATTCCAGCTCGCTGCGGTCAAGCAGCCACTGTTTTAGCTCATCGGCATTGTCAATTGAGCGGTCCAGTAATTCCTCATAAAGCGGTTTGACGTCATCCCAACTGGTTAATTCAATTGCCTCACCGATAAAATTGCGTGATGGGCGGGCGGGTAAATTAAGGGTTTCGTTTGCGGTCATTTAGTAACGCGGCTGGTAAGCTGCTTGTGTTGTTGTAGAAAATTATATCAGTATTATAACGGCCTAAGCCGATTCACAAATTAAGCCATTCCAAAACTTTTTTGTTTAGAAATTTGCATCTACGAAATCGTTCGTATATGTTTGCTACGAAATCCTTCGTAGATAGATTATGAAGCCAACCGATGCTGAATTAGAAATCCTGCATGTACTCTGGGCCAATGGACCGAGCACCGTCCGGCAGGTACACGAAGTACTGAGCCGAAGCCGTGATATTGGCTATACAACTGCGTTGAAGCTAATGCAGATTATGTATGAAAAAGGCTTGCTTACCCGTGATGAAGAAAGCAAATCGCACACTTATAAGGCGGCTGTGAGTGAAGAAGATACACAACGAAACCTGGTGGACCGCTTTGTTGAAACGGCCTTTCGTGGGTCGGCTTCGAAACTAGTGATGCAGGTATTAGGTCAGCATAAGGCCTCGCGTGAGGAGTTAGATGAGATTAAGGATTTGCTGAATAATCTGGACCGGAGCGCTGGCCACCGAGATTCGTCGGATTAAGCTGATTAGCTTGATTATCAAATTACAAACGGATCGTTCAATTTTTGAAAGAAGAATTGATTCTGCCAAACAATCGATTTCCTATACCTTATGAGTGCTTACAACTTTTTGTCAAATCCTGTGATAGTCACTTTAGGCTGGACGCTATTCCACGCTGTCTGGCAAGGCTTTGCCCTGGTACTGCCGGTGGCTATACTATTACATATACTGCGTAATCGGTCAAGTACATTGCGTTACCGCATAGGGGCGCTGACCCTACTAGGACAGTTGCTACTTTCAGCTATTACGTTCATTTGGTATTACACCCCCGCTGATAAGCTGGCTTTTTCGACCAAACTGGCATCCGAACAGCCAACGGCGTTTCGGTGGCAGGCAATGGCCCAAGCGCTGCCCTGGCACCAACAAACGAGACAGTTTCTGGAGGCACACCTAAGCCAGTTTGTTCTGATTTACCTCATTGGAGTTGCTTTGTTTGGGCTGCGGCTGGCAGGAGGCTGGTTCTATCTACAACGGCTGAGCCGGCTGGCTGTTCAACCCACCGCCCAAATCTGGGGACAGCTAGCCACTCAACTTCGATCAGGGCTGGCGATTCGGACAATAGTGCAGGTGCGCGAGTCGTCGAGGATTGTTGTACCGATGGTTGTCGGCGTTTTGAAACCTGTTTTGTTAGTGCCGATAGGCCTAGCAGCTAACCTAAGTATACGCGAAGTTGAAATTATTCTGGCGCATGAATTAGCCCACATCAAACGCCAAGATTATGCAATCAATTTGCTACAATCCGTAATCGAGGTGCTTTATTTTTTCCATCCGGCACTGTGGTGGCTATCAGCGCGGGTGCGTGAAGAACGTGAACACTGCTGCGACGATCTGGCCATCCAGGTTTGTGGGGGCGATGGGCGCATCCTGGCCCAGGCGCTCGCTCACGTTGAAGAATTACGATTAAGTCAGTCTACTCAAACTCCTATTTTAGCTATGGCATTGACCTCAAAACGACAACAATTATTGCATCGTGTTAAGCGCGTGCTGGGTGTTCCGACTCGCCCTTTCGTTTCAAATGGCAGCTTGGCGGGCCTGACGCTAGCTACTCTATTGTTGATGAGTGCATCGGTATACGCCATTCAGCGGCAACAGGATAAGCCAAAGTCATCGGAAACATCGCCCCGTTCATCCCGCCGGCATACAACTGGCAATGGAACAGAATACAGTATTCTGGACGATAAAAAAGTAGGCTACGTCATCTGGAAAGGTAAGAAATTACCGGCTGGTCGTGTAGCCCGGTTGCAGCGCGAACTGGATCTGGTAATGGCTGGTCAGTTATCACTGGATGCGGTAAAACAGCCCGACCGGGATATTCTGCTGACGATTATCGAAACGAATAGTGCCTTTAATGGCGGTATGAATGCGCTGGCTGAAGGACTTTCGCACATTGATTACAGCAACATTGTGGCGTCGGCGCTGAACACCGTCCCACTTAGCCCCAACGGAACGGTAGAAGGATTAAGGGAGGTTGATTATAGCGGTATTATTAACAAAGCAATGGCCTCGGTTGATACGAATATTCTCAAGCAGAAAAAAGCTGTCGATACCGAAGAAGTTAGTCAATACAACCAGCGGCAAATGGATAGCCTGAGCCAACTTGTCGCCCAACAATCCCGGCAGGCGCAGGCGTTGCAACTTCAGATGGAAAAAATGCGGTTTCCGATTGAGGAGTTTCAACGTAATCAGGAAGTATTAGAATGGCGTAAACAGCGACTGATGGAGGAACGGCAGAAAATACTCGAAAAACGGCAACAACTGTTAAATTCTTCCAATAACAGCAAAACCAAAATCGACCCCGATGCCATTGAAAAACAGATAGAACAGCTTGAGCCAGAAATTAAAAAGCAGGAGGAAAAAGTAGAGGAGTTAAATAAGCAACTCGAGGCCGCGACTGTAAAATTAGAGGAAGCCCGTAAACCGCTAGAAAAACTAGAGCGGGAAAACGAACAACTGGACAGACAGATGAACCTGCTATCAGTACAACTTGACAACCGCAGCGAAGAGCTGGCTCGGCTGAATCTGGACTTGTCGGATGTAAATGTTAGTGTCAACACGGATGCTATTGCGCGGGTGAGAGCTATCTCACGTGTTGCTTCAACCCCCCGGCCAGCCAGAGTAACGGTTCGTCCGGCAACGCCTACTTTACCTCCAACACCACCGACAGCCGTCGCACCAGCTCGCGTACGCGGATACATTGCACCGAGAGCTGTACCTGCTAGTCCTGCCCGCGTGTCTACACCTCGTGCCGCACCAAAACCGGCTATAGCACCATTCGCAGAAGAACCCGATCAGCCAGCACAACCCGATAAACCGGCCCGAAAAGTGAAAAAGGCAAAGGCTGGAAAGCCAGAATAAAAAGTAATGCGGCTGGGTGTCAGCCCAGCCGCATTACTTTTTATTCAATCTCAATTACCACATTAGACCCAACAGGGTGGGCAACGCAGGTAAGCACATAACCAGCTTTTAATTCTGATTCGGAAAGCCCATCTTCTTCGTCCAGCTTAACCTTACCTGATGTGCAACGGCCCAGGCAAGCGGTACACATACCAGCCTGGCAGGAGTAAGGCAAATCAATATCCAGGTCCAGAGCGGCTTCCAGAATAGTCTGGTGCGGAGCTACGGCAAACTTGTACTCACTTCCTTCGTAAATTACCGTTACTTCCGGTGTTCCGTCTTCGTCGTCGGCTAGCGGTTCTTCCACCACATCTCCGGCCGCTACCGGTGCTGTTGCAAAGCTTTCCTTATGCACTCGTTCGTTTGGAACACCTATCAACGATAAGGCCGAGCGAACTTCAACCATCATACCATCAGGGCCACAGAGGTAAAAACTTGCGTTCTGACGGTCCGTTGGTGATAGTTTTTCCAGGAGCTTGATAAGCGTGTGTTGATTCAGTCGACCTTCTGAGCCCGTCCAGTTGTAATCGGGTTGGCTTAATACGTGGGTTACCTGAAAACGGGAACGACCGTAAGCCTGCTCCATCGCATCCAGATGTGCTTTATAAATAATCGAGTTCTGACTGCGGTTTCCGTAGATAAGCCAGATATGGCTGTTCGGCTCCACATGCAGCGCTGATTTAGCCATTGAGAACAAGGGCGTAATGCCACTGCCCGCGCCAATTAGCACTACAGTCCGGCGGTTTTGCGGGTCGAGTTTAGGCGTAAAAGTGCCCATTGGTTCCAGCGTTTCCAGAATATCGCCGGGGCGGATACGGTCGCAGAGATAGTTGGAAGCTATACCTCCCGGTACACGCTTAACAGATACGGCCAATGAGACATCGACATGGGGCGACGACGCCATCGAGTAAGATCGACGCACTTTCTGGCCGTTAATATTGAGCAGAAATGTTAGAAACTGGCCTGGCTGATACCGAACTTCTTCGTTGATCGGATGCCAGAAGGTTATTGTAACCGCGTCCGGCGTTTCCCGAATCACGTCTTTTACTTTCAAAAAATATCTACTTGCCATTACTGTCTGAAGAAATTCTCTTTAAACACGGAGATAATGGAGAAAAACACAGCGAGCACGAAGCAAACTATATTGTCTCTCTGTTTCCTCATGTGTCTTTCTCTGTTCCTCTGTGTTTAGAATCTTTCTACAAAGTTACAGCCGATCATGCGGAACTTAGCCATTTTTGTGAAATTCGACTAACCGTTCGGCAGGGGCTTTCAGAATATGACCGATTGTCAAACCCGTTTGTTCAACCGCCTGGCGCAATGGCTGGGCAAAAAAGTGAGCAATAGAACCGACAAAATGTACCGGCCACTGATTAGCTTCCGGAAATTTCTGTACGTAAATAGTTAGGAAAAGGCTGAACGCATCACCCACTAAGCCGGTAATGTACGGATGCGTCAGGTGTTCTGACAGAAATGGTGTGAACGCAGCAAAATACCGATTCGGAAACGGCTTACGATAAGCGTTTTCCAGTAATGTTGGTCGATCAAGTGCATAACGAGCCTGAAACGCTTCACCAAGCTCATTAGGTAAGCGTTCCTGAAAGAAATCGCGAACAATGGTTTTCCCCAAATAGCCGCCACTGCCTTCATCACCCAGCCAAAATCCCAGCGATTGAATACCTCGTATAATCTCGGTACCATCGTAGCAACAGGCATTTGAACCGGTACCCAAAATGCACACGATGCCGGGTTCATACCCTGCTGCCGCCCGTGCCGCACCCAGCATATCACTGTTCACATCGACCGTTTGCACATTTGGTATAATGGCACGTAAGGCATCTGCTATGATGTAGTTAACAGATGGCCCAACGCAGCCCGTACCGTAGAAAAATATGTGTTGAACTTCAGCGTTATTGAGCTGTGGCACCAACTGGCTCTGCAACGTGGCAACTATTTCAGGCGTAGTCTGATAGTACGGATTAAATCCGTCGGTAGACATAGCGCGCGACTGTCCATCGGCATCAATCAGTCGCCAGTCTGTTTTGGTAGAGCCGCTATCAGCGATTAGAAGCATAATCGTTATGAGTAATGCTGACAAAAAATAGTTTAAACCAACTTTCCAACTACCGGGAAACGGCCGAAAACGAAAGCGGTATGAGGGGCGTCGGCTAGTTCGTCGGTGAGGTCTTGTCCAGCCCAGTGTTCATAATGTTTACCTGATCGCCAGAGTCGAGAAACGGATACATCGTAGATAACACCGGCGTAAGCACACCAGATTTCGTCGCGATCCTGTCCATTTCGCAGCGCTAACTGGGCTCGGGTATACGATTTAATGGATTCTGAGTCAGTAGAAAACACGAAAGCCGTTTAGTCAATGAATGAATTATTAAGGCATCATTTTTGCCGGTAAACACAAAATTAGCGTAACTTTAGCGACTTCTGATTTTATAGGTGGATTGATTATGAGAAAGACTTATTTGATTGCATTTCTTTCACTTGTTACGTTGTTCGGTGCCTTAACCGGCTGCGGAGGTAAAAAAATACCGCCCGTATCTGAGCGAATTGCCAAATCCTGGACAGCGAATAAGGTAGATGAAAACAGTGTGACCGTTTATACACGTGGAGCTACCACCAATGTACGGAACTACGCTTCGTTTAAACTAGATCTTAGCAGTCCGCCTACCGTTAAGTATACTGAGTTTGATGGCACCACCTTTACTGGACAGTATTCTGTTCCGTCTGATACGCGCCTTGTACTGACTAACTTAAATCCAGTTCCAACGGGTGTTACTAATGGTACTATTGAATTTACGATTGATTCGATCGACGACAGTACACTAAAACTCACTCGTACGACAACCAGCCAGAAAACGGGTAATACTAATAACGTCTACTCATTGACTACTCCGTAAGAATTTGGCAAACCAATTGCCCAAAAAAGCCGTTCCGTCAGTCAACCGGAGCGGCTTTTTCAGTTATCAGTCAACAGCGATTAGAAGACAATCACTGATAACTGTTAATTATTACTGTTAACTGCTCACTGTTAACTGAAAAAATGACTGATTTAAATACTCTTGGTGAAATTGGATTAATTGACCGAATTCGGCAGGCAACGCCCGCTCTGACGCATCCCGAAAATGTGCGGGGCATTGGCGACGACGCGGCTGTGTTCGATTGGGGCGATGATTATGGACTGTTAGCTACAGATATACTTGTCGAAGGCGTGCATTTTGACCTGACGTACGTACCACTTAAACATCTGGGTTATAAGGCTGTAACGTTTGCTGTCTCGGATATTGCCGCTATGAATGGATTACCCATTCAGTTAACGGTGGGAGTCGCATTAAGCAGTCGGTTTCCGGTAGAGGCTGTTGATGAATTATATGCTGGTATTCAAGCTGCCTGCGAAGCCTATAATGTGGATTTGGTTGGGGGAGATACCACCTCCTCGCGATCAGGCTTGATTATTTCGGTATCGGTGTTGGGTAAAGTGCCGAAAGACTTGATTACCTATCGTAATACCGCCCAGGCCAACGATGTTATCTGCGTAACGGGCGATCTGGGAGCAGCCTATCTCGGGCTGCAACTGCTAGAGCGCGAGAAGCAGGTGTTTCTGGCCGACCCCGGTATGCAGCCTAATCTTTCCGAAGAGCGGGCTTATCTGGTTCAGCGGCAACTTCGTCCGGATGCTCGTACCGACGTTGTTCATGAACTCCGCGACTTAGGGATTCGACCAACAGCCATGATTGATGTTTCAGATGGACTTGCTTCCGAACTGCTACATCTCTGCCGTCAGTCGGGAACGGGTGCTGTAATTTTTGATGAGAACATTCCGATTGATGATCAGGCTTATTTAGCTGCCGAAGAATTTAAGATAAGCCCGGTTACGGCAGCGCTGAACGGAGGAGAAGACTACGAACTGCTGTTTACGGTTCGTCCGCAGGCTTACGAAAAATTAGCGACTAATGCTCGCATCACAGCCATCGGCTATTTAACCGCTGATCCGAAGCAAATTGTGCTGGCAACCAAAGCTGGCCAACAGACACCAATTCGGGCGCAGGGATGGGTAGATACAAACGGCTAAGTTCTTGTGAGTTTAGAGAATTGACTATGTGGCCCTCCTAAACTCGTATGAACTACAGTCGCCGGAATTTTATCAAGGAATCAACGTGTCTGGTTGCCGGGGCGACTCTATTGCCGGGGGCTGATCTACAAGCTGGATTATACAGACCGATGGCTGCCGATAAGATTAATGTTGGCCTTATTGGCTGCAAAAATCGTGGCTTCAGCGTTTTGCGGAGCCACTTAGCGCAGCCCGATGTGAATTGCGTAGCCCTGTGTGATGTCGATCAGCAAGTATTAGAAAGCCGGGCGGCTGAGGTAGAGAAATTAACAGGGAAAAAGCCGACTCTATTTAGTGATTATCGCAAGTTGCTGGAAAACAAAGATATCGATGCTGTCATCATCGGTACACCGGATCATTGGCACTGCCTGATGATGGTCGACGCCTGTGCGGCTGGGAAAGATGTTTACGTCGAAAAGCCGATGGCGAATAGCATCGCCGAATGCGATATAATGGTCAAAGCGGCTCATCGGTATAATCGGGTCGTGCAGGTAGGGCAACAGCAGCGCAGTAGTGAACCCTGGCGGACGATTATCCCTGATATTCAAACTGGGAAAATAGGTCAGCTTCGGAAAATAAACGTATGGGCCAATTTCGAGTACGGCATTGGCTCACCCAAACAACCCGACTCAGCTGTGCCGGCGGGTGTTGATTATGACATGTGGCTTGGACCAGCGCCCAAACGACCGTTTAATACGAACCATTTTCACGGTGTCTGGCGGCATTTCTGGGCATTTGGCGGAGGTATTACCACCGACTGGGGTGTTCACTTAATTGATATGGCGCTGTGGGCCGGAAAGGTAGCTGGTGCGCCAAAGTCCGTTTATTCCGTGGGCGGTAATTTTTCGTATCCTGATTATAGTCGCGAAACGCCCGACACGCTCTCGTCAATCTTCGATATGGGCAATTTTGTGATGACATGGAATCAGACGGCTGGCACCCAGAATGGTCCGTACGGGCAAAGCTACGGCGTCGAGTTTATTGGTAATAACGGGACAATTGTAGCAAATCGGGGTGGTTGGGAATTACGACCTGAGACCAAGAATAATAAATCTATGGTTGAGGCCGTCCCATTTCAGAAGGTGAACGACCCAGGTGATGCCCATACCCGCAACTTTCTTGACTGCGTAAAATCTCGCTCTATTCCTGTCTGTTCAGTCGAAACGGGCCGGTTGGCGGCTTTGTATACTCATCTGGCCAATATCTCCCTGCGAACAAACAGCCGACTTATTTATGATGAACAGAAAATGAAAGTTGAGGGTAACAAGGAAGCTACGCAGCTCCTGTCACCCTCATATCGTAGTCCCTGGAAATTACCGGTGGTATAATGCAAATACTGCTCTTAGTTTATATCAAACCGTTGGCGTGCTTGCTTCCTCGAAAAGACGCATAGCCATAAGCCCATTACCCACAGCACCACCTGCCCGAAGTGCGGCTGCAATAAAGACGGTTTCGGCAATTTCCTCCCGCGTAGCACCAGCCTGAACGGCATTCTGGATATGCGCTTCAATGCAATAAGCACATTGGGTGGTTAGGGCAACCGCCACGGACATCAGCTCCCGATACTTAACTGGAATAACGCCGTCCTTTCGTTCGGCCGTATACTTGAGATTCAAAAATGCCGCAGCTTCTTTAGGCGCCGACTTAATAAGGGTGTCCGTGTAAGCGCGGTCTTTAGGGGTTTGATATTCGGCCATAAGGGTTTATAAAAGGTTACTACTCAGCAATAACGCTACATGATTAGTATTGGCTATTACTGAGCAATAAAGGTTAATCTTCAAAGAATTCTACCTCTCCATTTTCTACGTCATACATTCCCCCGACAATCTTGATAGCTCCTCGATCCAGAAAATCAGTGATAATGGGACTTTGGGCCTTGATTTGCTTAGTGGTCAAACTGACATTTAACGATGTGACTTTAGTAACAAATCCAGCGTTATTACCACCTCGGCTTTACTTTACCCTAGTTTCATGAGCAATAGCAGGTTACACTTTGTAGAGGAGTTGGGTTAGATTACCCATTTTACTCCATTGCAAGCGTAGATAATGCATATAGCTATCGTTCAGGGTAAAATCTTTACAGCCTGACGAGCAAGCAGTTTCCAGTCGCTTTTTTGCTTAATCCAGACTAGAAGTACTGATAATTTCGCCTGACCGGGTTTGCCGTTATCGACAGTATCTCCCATCAGTTTATGCCGCACCAGCGCGGTATTGTCAACAATAGTTATGGTTTGATCGCTTAGGTCGATGTTCTTGAAATCGGAGACACCGCTTACCAATGCTTCAATGAAAGCGGCTTTATCTTCAATCTTTCCACTCGAATGGCCATAGCTCAGACCATCTGCTGTGAGGGCTTCCATCTTGCTTTTGTCGGGGTCGATCATCAGCATTTTGAGTTTCTCAACCGCCTGAGCCACCGCTGTTTGATCTTTGCTTTGGGCTGAGGATTTACTAGTGAATAGGCTACCAAGGACGACGAGAGTGATAAAAAGAGATTGCTTAATCATGCTGAAAAGAGTTGTGTAATTGGAATGAAAGAATTGATGGCATTCATTTAAAAGCGGAAACTAACTGATTTTACCATATCAGCCGATAACTGAATACTTAAAACTCACCCTCGGTCGGTTCCTTCGCTTTTTTCTTCGCCTGCCGAAGCCGATAATTGAACGTCAGGTTAATCTGCCGCAAACGTCCCTGCGAGTTACTTTCAGTATAGAAATTAGAGCCTTCTGTAATAGACCGGAACCGCCGGGAGTTAAATACGTCAATGACATTCAGCACGATCGTGCCGTTATTATTGAGAACATCCTTGCTGAACGACAAATCCAATGTAGCAATCGCTTTACGCGTACCCTGGGGTGTCCGCTGGGGGGCTTCGTAATTTCCCCGCATCTGAAAATCTATATTTTTCCAGAGGGTAAAACGCGACGTCATACGCGTAAACCAGCTATACGTATCACTCTGGTAGCTGGCGTCCAGATTTCCACCGTTGGTAATGGCCCGGAAAAAATTGAAACTACCGTCCAGTTTCCACCACTTGTAGAAGGCAAACGATCCGGCGAATTCAGCACCGTAGGCGTGTTCCGTAGCCAGGTTTTCGGGGCGCGTAGTTGAGAAACCCTGGTCATTTACCCGACGAATACGAATGATTTTGCCGGTCGTGTACCGATAATAGACTGACGAGCTAATCGAGCCTTTGTCAACGTATTTAACGTGGCCAAGCTCAAACGCGTCCGTAAACTCTGGATTTAGGTCTGGATTGCCACTGAAAAAATTCCGACTATCGCTGAAGGTCATAAACGGGCTTAAGTCGTTGTACTGCGGTCGGCGAACCCGGCGACTATAACTGGCTTGCAAAGCGTGCTGCCGAGGTAAATCATAGGTAGCGTGTACGCTCGGAAAGAGGTTGTTATAGTGACGAGGATTGACATCGTTTGTTTGCTTAAGCGTCGTGGTTACGTCGGTCCACTCAGCCCGTAAGCCTGCCTGATACGAAAATTTCTGAATCTTATTACCGACAATGCCATAGAGTGCATTAATCTTTTCCTGATATAAAAAATCGTTTGTTAAGCCAGGAAGCAGAAACCAACTGCCATCCGGATTTTGCTGGGTGACAGTATAATCGTTGGTCATATTTCGTGTGCTGCTGCGCAGACCTGCTTCCAGTTTGCCGTCTTTGCTGAACGGCTGCACATAATCGATCTGCACTAAGAGTTGTTTTTCTGTTTCGTCGTTAATCGCACGCTGCAACTGGTTAGGAATACCCGAAGGCTTACCATCGGGTAGGGAAGTAGCCTGTGTAAAGAATTGATCCGATTTCTCCCAATTATCCAGGTAGCGTACGTCGGCCGTCAGTTCGTGGCCTTGTCGGCTAAACGACTTTTTGTAACTGAGCACGTATTCGGAATTTGGCTCGGTTTCGGTTTCGTCTTGCGTTCGGTTCGTAATACTTTGGAGAACTGTATTCGTATTGGGTCGATAATCAAGATATTGAATATCTGAAAAACGCTTCCCTTTGCTGATGCGCCAAGTGTAAGAAGCGGTTAATACACTTTTCGGATTAAAGAAATAATCGATACCCGCCCGTGCATTGTTGTTTTGCCCCTTTAGCCGACTCGTTGAATTCTGGCGCGAAACAAATGTTGAATCGTTCCGGTACACTTCCTGATACAGTTCATTCCGGCCAGGCGTATTGCGGAACGATGCGGTATAATTGACGAAAAAATTCAGGTTTTTCCGGCGGTAATTAACATTAGCAGCCGCGCCAAAATTAGCTGGATTACCGGTGATAATATCGAAGGAGCCATTAATGCCTTCCTTATATTCTTTCTTCAGGACGATGTTAATGACACCACCCATACCTTCGGCTTCGTAGCGCGCGGATGGATTCGTTATAATCTCAATGCGCTCGACATTGCTGCCCTGCAACTGCTGCAAACCACTACCACCTTTCAGACTCACCAGCCCAGACGGTTTACCATCAATCAGAATCCGTACGCTGTTGCTGCCTCTCAGACTAACATTACCTTCCACATCAACAGCGACTGATGGTATATTTCGCAGAATATCCGAAGCCGTGCCACCCGCGTTAGCCAAGTCTTTACCCACGTTGAAAATCTTTTTATCCAACGCCAATTCCATCTGGCTTTTCTCGCCTTTGACAATGACTTCTTCCAGATTTTTCGTGCTCGACTTAAGCGCTACGACGCCCAACTGAACATCCTGACTAGCCACCTGAACCGCGGATATTGTCTTATCAGTATAGGACACCGCCGTAATTTTCAGTGAATAGGTGCCCGGTTTAGCTTGTAATTCAAACTTGCCGGATTCGTCGGAAACAACGCCGGTTACCATTTTTGACCCGCCAGATTGGTAGAGCGCGACGGTAACAAAAGGAACAGGTTTCTGCTGATCATCAACGAACGTGCCCCGTATCCAGCGACCGTTCGGGCTAGTTTGCGCGAAAGCCAGAAGCGGGCAGAGGAAGAAAAATAGGAAACGAGTAAATAAAGAGGACGGTAAAAGTTGAGCAGTAGGCACTGAATTAAGTTATGAGAAGTAAATAGATAATGAAAAATGGAGAACGAAGAATAGAAAATGGATCGACTACCATTTCCCATTATTCATTCTCCATTTTTAAAAGGCACTGGCTGCAACCATCTACCAGTCTTTTTGCTCAGAAAACTAGCGTAATTCAGTAATGGGGCATACATCCATATCGCCATAATCAAGATTTTCGCCGGCCATACCCCAGATAAAGGTGTAGTTCGACGTACCCGACCCAGCATGAATCGACCAGTTAGGTGAAATAACGGCTTGTTCGTTCTGCATCCAGATGTGACGCGTTTCCTGCGGTTCGCCCATAAAATGGCAAACGCTTTGACCTTCAGGAATATCGAAGTAAAAATAAACTTCCATGCGCCGGTCGTGCGTGTGGGCAGGCATGGTGTTCCAGACGCTACCGGGTTTGAGCTCGGTCATGCCCATTTGCAACTGACAGGTTGGCAATACACTATTGACCAGTAATTTGTTGATAACCCGATGATTCGCTGTTTCCAGACTGCCTAATTCAACTACATCGGCATCCGCCCGCGATACCTTTCGAGTTGGGTAAGTCGTATGCGCTGGAGCCGAATTCAAGTAAAACTTAGCCGGATTAGCCGCATCGTCCGATAGAAACTGCACCTGTTGCGTACCCTGCCCGATGTAAAGCGCTTCTTTGCGTGCCAGCTCGAATGATTGTCCGTCGGCAATGACCCGACCGGGGCCACCTACGTTGATCATGCCTAGCTCGCGTCGTTCCAAGAAATAATTCGCTTTCAGATTGTCGGGGGGGGCGAGGGTAACGGGACCAGTAACCGGCATAGCACCGCCAGTTAGAAAGCGATCAAAAAAGGTAAGTACCCAGGAGCATTGGTCGGCAATAAACAGCGTTTCGATGAGGAAATTTTGGCGTAACTGGGCCGTGTCCATGGCCTTTACTTCAGTAGGGGAGGAGGCAAACCGACTCTCAAACAGGGTGATACTCATGTGGTTTGTTAGGGCTTTTTATAAATGTGATGCAATAATGCCGTATTTTCAGCATATACGATTCGTCTATCGGAGGAATTTGCTGACTTCAATCTTTTTAATGGTTGGCATAAACAGAATGCGAAACTAAACGTGTAACTTTCCTTATTGTAGAAGGCTATCTGATTAAATACTCTTGGTATCATTGATAACGCCCGTTTAGTTTCTACTCATTTGGTTATGGCATCCCTAAAATTAACAATTAACAATCAGGCGTATACCGTCGATGTAGACCCTGAAATGCCCTTACTCTGGACCATCCGTGATGTGGTGGGCCTGACTGGTACAAAATTCGGGTGTGGCATTTCCCAGTGTGGTGCCTGCACTGTTCATTTAGATGGAAGTCCTATTCGTTCGTGCAGCTTTCCGGTTTCGGCGGCTGCGGGACATAAAATCACGACCATCGAAGGGCTTTCTAAGGCCGCCGATCATCCGGTTCAAAAGGCCTGGATTGAGCATCAGGTTCCGCAGTGTGGTTATTGCCAATCCGGACAAATTATGTCGGCGGTAGCACTGCTAAAACAGACGCCTAATCCGACCGATGCCGACATTGATACTGCGATGCAGGGAAATATCTGCCGGTGTGGTACCTATGGCCGGATTCGACAGGCGATTCATACGGCCGCGAATGAAATGTCTGCTGCTCCCAAGACGCCTAAATCCACTCCTAAAATCGGCAAACGATGAGCGCAAAACCTACTCAAAACGATAACCAGGCAAGTGTTTCCCGCCGGGACTTTTTGAAAGCGGCAGGCCTGACCGGAGCCGCTTTTGCACTGGGCTTCCCGGCTGCTAACGTTCAGGCAGGGACGATAATGAATTTAAGTGCGTTGCCAGAAACGGTTGAACTTACGCCTTATATACTCATTGAAAAAACGGGCCGGATTACGATTATGAATCCACGCCCTGAAATTGGGCAGGGGACTTACCAATCGGTGCCAGCGCTGATTGCTGAAGAACTGGAAGTGCCGCTGGATAAAGTCGTTATCCGGCAGACGGGTGGCGAAACTAAATACGGGGGTATGTGGTCGCAGGCGGTGGGCGGTAGTGGCTCCATTCGGGGTGGCTATACGCAGATGCGGAAGGTGGGTGCATCGGCTCGCGAAATGCTCCGTCAGGCTGCCAGCCAGCAATGGAATGTTCCCATTGACGAATGTACAGCCGAAAACGCTACCATTATCCATAAGTCGACTGGTAAAAAACTCACGTACGGCGAGCTGGCCGAAGTAGCTGCAAAATTACCTGTGCCGCAAGAACCAACGCTGAAAGACCCGAAGCAGTTTACGATGCTGGGTAAGTCAGCGCCCCGGCCCGACATTCCAATGAAAGTGGCGGGTCAGGCGCAGTTCGGTATCGATGCGAAAGTACCCGGTATGGTTTACGCATCTGTTGAACGATGCCCGGTACTTGGCAGTAAACTGGTTAGCTTCGATGCTACGCAGGCTCTGAAAGTAAAAGGTGTTCAGAAAGCAGTAAAAGTGGAGCGTGTTGTTGGCAAAAATCGCTACGAGGGCGTGGCCGTCATTGCCAGTAATTACTGGGCGGCTTTGCAGGGACGTAAAGCCCTTAAGGTGAAATGGAACCATGAGGGACACGATACATTTAACTCGCTCGATTTCGAGAAACGCTTACGGGAACTGGCCAAAGCCGACGGAGTGATTGGGCATAATGAAGGCGATTTTGACAAAGCTTTTACTGATGCGCCCACTAAACTCGAAGCCTTCTACGAAACTCCAATCGTTAGCCATTCAACGATGGAGCCGATGAATGCCCTGGCTCATTTCAAGCCCGGTAATAAAATCGAGTTGTGGGTATCGTCACAGGGCGGTGATCTGGTTAGGGACGAGGTAGCGAAAGCACTGAAAGTCCCAGCGGATAATATCACGGTTCACATTATGTTCAACGGGGGCGGTTTTGGCAGGCGCCTGACGCAGGATTTTGCTACCGAAGCGGTGCTGCTCTCAAAAGCCATAGGCAAACCCGTTAAGGTAATCTGGACGCGGGAAGACGACACAGAGCTCGGCCCATTCCGACCCATGACGTTCTCCGCCATGCGTGGGGCACTGTCGGCGGATGGTCAGGCCGTAGCGTTTCAGCATAAAGTTATTTCGCCGTCGATTGATGCGACGATGAACGAGAAATACGACAAAACCAAACCCGACGGTACTATGCTCGAGGGAACTGGTGAGCAGAAATACGAAATTCCGAACCTGAACACTCGATATGTGCATGCTGATGTGCACATTCCGCTGACTTACTGGCGATCGGTAACGAGTTCGACGGTGGCATTTTCGCACGAATGTTTTCTGGACGAAATGGCTCATAAAGCGGGTAAAGACCCGTTGGCATTCCGGTTGTCGATGCTCTCGAAAGAGAGCGATGCCAAGCGTGTGCTGACCAAATTAAGAGAAGTGTCTAATTGGGATAAACCCTTACCCGAAGGTAAAGGACGCGGTATTGCGCAGTGGGAATTTTTCGCTGGATTAGCGGCTCAGGTCGTCGAAGTATCCAAAAACAAGACTGGGGGCGTAACAGTTGATAAAGTCTATTGCGTAATTGATTTAGGGACGGTTGTCAATCCGGATACGGTGAAAGCGCAAGTAGAAGGCGCCATCGCGATGGCGTTGACAGCGGCTACGAAAGACGGCATCACGTTTGCGCATGGCCGCACTACCCAAACGAATTTTGATACGAACCGAATGTTGCGCATCAATGAAATGCCACCGGTGGAAGTACATATTTTAGCTGAAGGCGGACCGACCATCAAAGGAGTTGGCGAACCGGGCTTGCCACCGCTGGCACCCGCGTTAGCTAATGCCGTATTTGCTGCCACGGGTAAGCGTATCCGCCGACTGCCGTTTGATTTAGATAAAGTGTAATTTTTAATGGTTGAGCAGAGCAATTTATGTTGCTCTGCTCAACCTCATAATTATGAAAGAAATATCCCGCATCGTTGAGGTGTTTGAGCAGATTGATTTCAGTCAGCGGAAAGCCGCGTTGGCAACGGTCGTCTGGGTAGAAGGTTCGTCGTACCGGCGGCCGGGTGCTCGGATGCTCATCACCGACGATGGACGCTGGGAGGGAGCTATTAGTGGTGGTTGCCTGGAAGGTGATGCCTTACGAAAAGCCCGGCAGGTTATGTTGGACGGTGAGCCTATTGTTGTGACCTACGATACCATGGACGACGGAGCTAATAGTTTCGGAGTCGGGTTAGGTTGCAACGGCATTATTGATGTGCTAATTGAACCGATCAATCCCGTTAGCTCACAAAACCCAATTGATTTATTAAAAGAGTTTACCCAAAAACGCGATGTTCGGGTGCTGGCCACTGTGCTGAAAAGTAAAGGTACCTCCGACGTGCTTCCCGGCCACCGGTTTATTCTGACAGATCAAGAGACGGAAGCTATACCGGACTGGCTGCACGAGGATATGCACGAGGTATTCAGTACGGGTAAGCCTTTAACTAAGGGATATTCAGTCGCGTTTGGGACTGCTGAAGTATTTATTGAGCGTATAGACCCTGGTATTGAACTGGTGATTTTCGGAGCTGGCTACGACGTAATTCCTGTAGCGAAACTAGCCCGCGACCTGGGCTGGCAGGTGACCGTCACAGACGATTGCATTGCCCATCTTTCGCCTAAACGGTTCCCCGTAGCCACCTGTGTGTTGTATGCCGACCGCGAAGCCGTTCTGGATAAACTCACGATTACTAATCGGACGGCTGCGGTGCTTATGTCGCATAATTTCAATTATGACCGGGCGGTCCTGCAGGAGCTTCTCAAAACCGATGTGCCCTACATTGGCATGCTGGGACCGCGCAAACGGTTCGATAAAATGCAGACTGAATTTGAAAAGGATGGTCTGCATTTTGGTAAAGTTTCCCTAAGTCGGGTGCATGCTCCCATCGGGTTGGATTTGGGTGCCGAAACACCTGATGAAATTGCGCTGTCTATTCTGACCGAAGTAAAGGCTTTCTTTGCCAAGCGTTCGGGGGGCTTTCTGAAAGACAAAGCAGGTCCAATTCACGAGCGCCTTTCTGGCAATGCGTCACCAAATCTCAGACAGTCAGATGTTGTTGGGCTTGATTCGCTCAGTCTGGAAGCATGAGTATTGCCACAATTATTCTGGCGGCTGGTTCCTCTTCCCGATTAGAGGGAACGCCCAAGCAACTCATTCAGCAGGATGGACAGACGTTAGTTAGGCGCATTGCGCGTGAGGCTTTAGCACTACAGGCCGGACCAGTTATCGCCGTTCTAGGGGCTAACGAAGCTCTAATTCAGGCCGAGTTGGCCGATTTGCCGGTTCTGATTGTCTCCAATTCTGATTGGCGTGAAGGACTTGCATCTTCCTTACGAACCGGTTTGGACGCCGTTTCTGACGAGAAAAATGACGCTTTCCTGGTTGTTCTAACTGACCAACCCCATATAACCGCCGACTTACTCGAGCAGCTCATTATAACTCGCCAGCAGACCAGCAAAGGTATTGTTGCCTGCCGTTATGGCGAACCGGGTAATTTGGGCGTTCCGGCTTTGTTCGATATCCAGTATAAATCGGAATTTCTCCAGCTATCAGGCGATGTAGGCGCCCGCAAACTCGTCCAGCAGCACATTGACGACTGCGTCGAAGTGTCATTTCCATTAGCCGCCATTGACCTGGATACTAAGCAGGACGTGGAGGTATGGGCTAAGAGTAGAGAAGTGGGGGCATAGCTAAATCGTCCTAAGCCCCATACCCTTTAGCCTTACCCCTTGCCCTTACCCCTTTCCATTGTACCTTTGTTACCGAAATGGCGCGACTACTAGCAATTGATTATGGGCAAAAACGAACGGGAATTGCCGTGACAGATCCGTTGCAGTTGATTGCATCTGCCCTGGAAACGGTCCCTTCGCATGACGTGCTAAAATTTCTAAAAGCCTACGTAGCGCGGGAACCAGTCGAAGCATTCATTGTTGGATTGCCCAAAGGGCTAGACGGTCAGGATACGGATAATACACCGCGCGTACGGAAGTTCGTGACGCATCTGCAGAACGCATTACCCGATATTCCGGTTTACTGGCATGACGAGCGTTTTACATCAGTCATGGCGCTCCAGGCGATGATTGCGGGTGGAAGTACCAAAAAAGACCGTCGTGTGAAAGGAAATATTGATAAAGTCAGTGCCGCGATTATTCTTCAGTCATACATGGAAAGCAGAAAAGAATGATGAATTATTAATGATGAATTATTCTGACTGAGTAGCCGATTCATCATCTATCATTTGTCATTCATCATTAAAAATATGATTCTCCCAATAATTGCCTACGGTGATCCAGTGCTACGGAAAAAAGCAAAGGACATTGAGCCGGGTAGCCTTGATGTGAAAACGCTGAGCGAGAATATGTTCGAGACGATGTATGCGGCCTCGGGCGTTGGACTGGCGGCTCCGCAAATCGGGCAAAGCATTCGCATATTTGTCGTAGACGGTGAACCACTGAATGAAGGTGAGCCAGAAGAAGAAATTGACCAAAGCCTGATCGGTTTCAAAAAAGTATTTATCAACCCGGAAATCATCGAAGAAGCAGGCGACGACTGGGGTTTTGAAGAAGGTTGCCTGAGTATTCCCGGTATCCGGGGCGAAGTATTCCGGCCTGAAATTATTGTTATCCGTTATTTCGATACCGACTGGAACGAACACGAAGACGAATTTGAAGGAATGGCCGCCCGTATTATTCAGCACGAATATGATCACCTCGACGGTAAGCTCTTTACTGATTATCTGCCTTCGCTCCGTCGTCAGTTAATTAAGAAAAAACTGGCTGACATCTCGAAAGGAAAGACCGACGCTGAGTATAAAATGAAGTTTCCCAAATAAATAGCATAGGAGCGAGGGGTAAGGGCAGAGGGTTTGATTAATCTACCTTTGCCCTTACCCCTCTCCTCTTACCCCTTTGCTCCATGCACGTTACCCTCATCCAGTCTAATCTTCATTGGCACGATCCAGTCGCGAATCGGGCTGCGCTGGAAGAGCAAATTTTTAACCTCCCCGAGCCGACTGATTTAATTATTCTGCCCGAAATGTTCACAACGGGGTTCACAATGGAAGCCCGTGCGGTGGCTGAGCCCATGAACTTAACGACATTTCGGTGGCTAAAACAGATGGCTGCCCAGACGGGAGCTGTGGTGACTGGAAGCTACGTAGCGCAGGAGGGGGACGGTTCGACGGTTCGGAAGTATTTCAATCGGCTCATCTGGATGCAGCCGGATGGTAAGTTCGATATATACGACAAGCGGCACCTGTTCCGCATGGCGGGCGAGGATAAAATTTATACAGCTGGTAACCAGCGAATTATTAAAGAGTGGAAAGGCTGGCGAATTTGTCCGCTTATCTGCTACGACCTCCGCTTCCCGGTTTGGAGCCGGAACTTAACGAGTCAATCTCACGAATTTGCGTACGATTTATTACTCTACGTAGCGAACTGGCCAGCCGCCCGACGTCATCCCTGGAATACTTTACTGCAAGCCCGCGCCATCGAAAATCTTAGTTATGTAGTGGGTGTTAATCGGGTCGGAATTGATGGAAACGGTAATTCATACACTGGTGATTCGGCCGTTATAGACTTCAAAGGTGAACTATTATTCCGGCATTCTGATACGGAAATCGTTCACCAACAGACGCTCTCGCTGGATGAGCTACGGGCTTTTCGTGAGAAATTCCCGGCCAATCTTGACGCTGATTTTTTTACGCTGGTATAAAGCTGCTAAAATAAGCCTAGTAGTTCCCTGGCGCTCTCAACCGTGATAAACGATTTGCCCACCAGTTGCTCATCAGATACTCGTTCGTGTTCCCACGTGATGGCATAAGGAATGTGAATAGCTCGTGCCCCAATTTGTACAACTGGTAGAATATCAGACTTTAACGAGTTGCCTATCATAATAAAATCGGCGGGGGCAACATTATATCTCTGCAAAATTCGCTGATACGACTGCTCGTTCTTCTCACTGACAATTTCCATGTGTTTGAAATAATGACCCAAACCTGAGCGAGCAATCTTACTTTCCTGGTCGAACAGATCGCCTTTCGTAAGTACCATCAGATCGAATTTTTTGGAAAGTATCTCCAAGACTTCCGGAATGCCATCTAGTACGTCAATCGGAAAATCGATTAGCCTTCGGCCAGTGTCGATAATCTGCTGAATTTCCATGCCGGTTATAGCACCGCTGGTTAGCTCAATGGCTGTTTCAATCATCGACAGAATGAAACTTTTGGCGCCATAGCCAAACACTTGCAGATTTTTAATCTGGGCGTCGTAAAACCGCTGCGTAAGTGTCTCCTGATCGACGTGGTGCGACAGCAATTCACAAAGGTTTTGCTTAACATCTACGTAGTTTGGCTCGTTAACCCAAAGTGTATCGTCGGCATCAAACGCAATTAGTTTCATAAGTAGTCAATAAACAGGTGAACAGCGGACAAAGGTAGCGGGTATATAGAAATTAGATGACGTGAAAATTGGCATTTAAAAGAGCTGATTTTGTAATTATTTGATTTGCGTCCTATTCCTGAAATCCGCAATTTGCCGCCCATACCTAAGGCTTTTTCCCATAGTATTCCTATGCAATTTACTGAGCAAGACCAGGAACAGATTCAGGCGCAGGGTGTATCGCTTGAGCAGATAGACCAACAAATACAACATTTTGTACAGGGCTTTCCTTACCTACACGTTATAAAGGCGGCTACCGTTGGCGATGGTATCGTTCGCGTGCCCGAAGAAAAATTAGCAGACTATATTCACCAATTCGATGCGGCCGCTCACGAACGTGATCTGGTGAAATTCGTACCGGCTTCGGGGGCAGCTACCCGAATGTTCAAATCACTATTTGCTGCCCTAGACGGTAAATCTGATAAGTCGGTTGATGAGGTATTCGCCCGTCTGACAGATTTTGCGTTTTATGATGATCTGAAAGCAGCTATGTCGGCCAAAGGACACGATCTGGACAAAGCCGTAGCAGAAGGTGATCGAAAAACCGTACTACGTTTTCTGCTGACTGACGAGGGACTGGAATACGGTAGTTTGCCAAAAGGGTTACTCAAATTTCATCAGTATACTGACGGTCCGCGTACACCCGTGGAAGAGCACCTGGTCGAAGGGGCGGCTTACGCTAATTCGGATGGACTGGTTAAGCTTCACTTCACAGTATCGCCCGAGCACCGCGACCGTTTTGAACAATTGATTAAGGCTGTACAGGCTGACTATGAAGCCTGGCTCGGTGTAACATTCGACATTAGTTTCTCGGAACAGAAAAAATCGACGGATACCATTTCAGTTAATATAGACAATTCTCCGTTCCGAAACGGTGACGGGTCGCTGCTATTCCGGCCCGCTGGTCACGGTGCTTTGATCGAAAATCTGAATGATATCGACGCCGATATTGTCTTCATTAAAAACATCGACAATGTCGTTCCTGATGAGATTAAGGAACCGACCGTTACTTACAAGAAAGTGTTAGCCGCCGTTCTATTAGATGCACAGCAGCAGGTTGCCCGTTTACAAAAGCTTCTGGAAAGTGACGATGTAAGTGATGGTTATCTCGCTGAAGCCGACGAACTCCTACGACGGACGCTATATACGTTACCTCCTGAAGGATTTGACGGGTTAACGAAGGCTGAAAAACTGGAGTATTATCGACGGAAACTGGACCGGCCGGTTCGGGCCTGCGGTATGGTAAAAAATGTGGGTGAACCGGGCGGTGGGCCGTTCTGGGCTCAGAACCAGGATGGATCGGTATCGCTGCAAGTCGTAGAATCCGCGCAGATTGATCTGGCCAATCCTGACCAGAAAGCCATTTTTGACGGAGCTACCCACTTTAACCCCGTCGATCTGGTTTGTGGCTTGAAAGATTACAAAGGGGAAAAATACGACTTACCCGCTTTCCGTGATCCACAAACGGGATTCATCACGGCTAAGTCGAAAGATGGAAAAGACCTCAAAGCACAGGAATTACCGGGCCTCTGGAACGGTGCTATGGCTGACTGGAATACCATTTTTGTTGAAGTACCGTTGATTACGTTTAACCCTGTTAAAACAGTGAACGATCTGCTTCGGAAGGAACATCAACCTGCTGAAGATTAAGTAGTTAAAAAGTTATAGGGTTGTAGAGTTGGCTGACGCACTCATTGGAACGCGTCAGCCAACTCTACAACCCTATAACTTTTTAACTCTAGTTAAGCCGTCATTCGGCTGGCAGATGAATCGGACAAATCAGCGGCTTTGGCGCCAATAGGAATTTCTTTGGTTTCGAGGGACGATGGATTCTGGAATGATAACAGCGTCGTATTTTCGTAGACCCCCAGATTCGCATCCCGAACGCGCTCCATAATGGGGCGTAACGCACAGGTAACCTCATCCTCGCAGTCGTCGCATTTAACGTAGAAATTAAACGACACGCAAGGTGTGGGCGCAATAGGCCCGTCAATAACGCGCAATACCTGCGCCAGATTAACCCGCCCCGGATCGACTCTTAACAAATAGCCACCGCCTTTTCCTTTCTGGCTTTGTAAAATTCCGTGATTACGAAGCTCCAGCAGAATGGCCTCTAGGAATTTTTTAGGAATACTTTCTTTCGCTGAGATATAGGAAATCAGTACAGGGCCTTTACCGTATTCTTCGGTCAGGACTTTGAGGGCTTTAATGGCATACTTGGCTTTCTTGGAGATCATTGTTACGGCGACTAGTGAGTTCTGGTAAGTTGGTTAACTTGTATTACGTGAGGGTGGCGGGCTAATTAAATGGCCAAATTAGTAATCCCTTCACATTCACCCAAAAACCTGACCATATTCCAGCTAAAATGTGCTAAACGGTCATATGTCAGGGACCGGTTGTGGCAAATTTAATTCCGAACATTCATAAATCACCTAAAAGTTCATGGATTTAGTTGGGTAATAGTCGAGTTGGCTTCCCAGTCAATATTATCCTTGGGTTAATTGTGAGTTAACAAAACCTTAATCTAGGCTATCCGTTTGATAACATTTACCTAACATGCTGCGTATGGATTTCCGTGAATTTTGCACTGAAAATCACTCGGTTATTCACTAATGAAATTATCGTTCGCAACACGTTTACTCATTGTTCTTCTATGTACCGCTTTTTCTTCTACCTGGGCGCAGGTAACAACCAGCGCGTTAAGCGGACTTATCACCGACTCTAAGAAAGAGGGATTGCCTGGTGCAACAGTGCAGGCGGTCTATACACCAACTGGTGCTAAATATGCGGCTGTTACTGATGTAGACGGCCGTTTTCGGATCAATAGCATGAACGCTGGTGGTCCCTATCAAATAACAGTATCCTATGTAGGTTATGCTAATGAAACCCGTTCGGATATTGTACTGCAATTGGGCGAAACCACAAACTTGAATCTCACCCTTCAGGATGCTAGTGCCCAACTAACCGAAGTTGTGGTGAAAGGTAACCGCGAGGGCGAACGGCAGGGCACAGGTATAAGCGTTAACAGCGAAACGATTCGCCGATTACCGACGATCTCCCGGAGCCTGACCGACATGACTCGCCTGTCTCCTCAGGTCAATAATAACAACTCGTTTGCTGGCACGAACTTCCGGTATAACAACGTCACTGTCGATGGTGCTATTAATAACGATGCCATCGGTTTCAGCCCATCACTGGGTGGTTCGACCGGAACTACAGGACAACCAGGCTCGAGTACGCGTACAAACCCGATTAGCTTAGATGCTATTCAGGATATTCAGGTAGCTGTGGCTCCGTTTGATGTACGGCTGGGTAACTTCCTGGGCGGTTCGGTGAATGCTGTAACGCGCAGTGGTACAAACGAGGTAACGGGTTCGGTGTACGGATTTGGTCGGAACGCGGCTCTGACAGGAGGATGGAACGGCGCATCGGATAAGAAAGAAAAACTGCCCAGCACATTTTACGAATACCAGACGGGCGTTCGGGTTGGCTTGCCGATCATTAAGAACAAATTATTCTTCTTTAGTAACGAAGAAATCACTCGTCGTCAGGACCCGGTTCAGTTTCAGGCCGGAACACCTAGCTCGCTTATCAAAGACGCAGCGGTGGCGCAGCAAATCAGTGATTTCGTGAAAACGAACTATGGACTGGATGCCGGTTCGTATGGGGACTATTCGATTTACTCGAAAAGCACGAAATTCTTCAACCGTCTGGATTGGAATATCAACGACAAAAACCAGTTGAGTATCCGGAATAACACGGTGTTCTCGGAAGCCACTAACCTGGAGCGCGACGCGGCTAATTTCCGATTCGGCAGTATCGACTTTACTCAGCATAACAACCAGAGCAGCACGGTGGCCGAGTTGAAATCGCAGTTTAATGGGCGGGCGTCGAACAGTTTGATTGTTGGTTATTCAAGCGTTCATGACTACCGGAATACGTTATCCAACGTTCGTACCTTCCCGCAAGTCGAAATTGGGTACAATGGCGGTACGATTTTCCTCGGTAACGACCGCGAAGCATCTGTATTTAACCTGCGTCAGAAGACATTTGAAGTAACGGATAACTTCACCTTCTACGCTGGTAAGAATACGTTCACAGTTGGTACACACAACGAGTTTTACAACATTGATTATGGCTTTGTTAACTCGCCAAACGGTCGGATCTCGTACCGGTCGGTCGACGAATTCCTGGCTAAAGTGCCGAACCGGGTTCGAGGCTCTTATCCATTTAACGATGCGACGAATAATCTGGATAACCAGTTTAATAACCCTTACGCCCATTTTAGCGTCAATCTGTTAAGCCTCTATGCGCAAGATGACATTCAGTTGAGCGATCGATTGAAACTGTCGCCCGGAATTCGTTTCGATTACTCGGGCCTGCCCAGTAAACCAACCTTAAGTTCGCAGGTAACCAGCTCGGCTGGTGATCCAACAAATATGGGTAAAACCTATAGCTACACGCCGTTGAATCAGATCACCAATAGTTACATGAACAATGTGCAGGTGTCGCCCCGCTTAGGTTTTACGCTCGACGTAAAGGGTGATAGGAGCGTAGTTATTCGGGGCGGAACAGGTTTGTTTACCGGTCGGATTCCGTTTGCCTGGTTAGGTTATGCCTTCTACAACAACGGTGTGGGTTATGGTGCTTACGACTTCAACAATAACGCAACGGCCACGACCAAACTGGTTGGTGATCCACTGATTCCGAACGGAGGTGTGCTGATTAATAATAACTCAGCGAACGGTGGCGTAACCCGGACCCAGGTCGATTTGATCGACAACAATTTCAAGATGCCGCAGATGTTCCGTAGTAACCTGGCCGTCGATTACACAGTTGGCGGTTATAAACTGACGCTGGAAGGTCTGTACACGAAAGTGATTCAGGACCTGAAATTCCAGCAGGTTAATACCAAAGATGTTGTACGTTATTACAGCTACGACACGCAGCGTCAGCAGCCGATTTATGTAGCTGCTAACGGTACGGCCGGTGCGCAACGGATCGATAACAACTTCGCCAATGCGTACATGCTTTCGAACACCAACAAAGGTTATCGCTACAGCCTGACTGCCCAGATTCAGAAGAACTTCCCAATGGGCTTTGGTTTCTCGACGGCTTATACCTATGGCAAATCGTTCGATATTACGAACGGTATCCGGAACTCGATGGAATCAAACTGGCAGTTGAACCAGTCATTAACGCCTAACGATCCGCAACTGGCTTACTCAAACTTCGATATTCGCAACCGCATCGTCGGTACGATCAACTACCGGCAGGTCTGGAATCCACATAATGCTACAACGGTAACCCTGTTCTATTCGCTGCAATCGGGCACGCCGTTCTCGTGGGGTTATGTCAACACGACGGTTGATGGTACAGGACAAGCTAATAGCTTAGCGTACATTCCACGCGATCTGACCGAAGCGCAAAAATTGCTGCCAACCGGAACGCAAGCCGCTGATTTCATGGCTTTTGTTGAATCGGATGATTACCTCAAAACCCGTAAAGGAGATTTCACCGAGCGTAACGGTGGCCGCACGCCTTGGAACAACACAATGGATTTGCGGTTCCTGCACGAGTTTAAGCTGAAAGGCCGCCAGTCGATTCAGATCAGTTACGACATTATCAACTTCCTGAATCTGCTGGATAAGAAACTGGGTTACTACTATTTCTCGCCCAACACGTTCAACTCAACGGCATCGGTTGGCCTGACTCGCGCGACCAACCCCGCTACGGGCGATCCGACTTTTACCTGGTCAAGACCAGCGGCTCCGTACTCAATCGACCCGCTTGGCTCACGCTGGCAGATGCAGTTTGGCGCACGCTACACGTTCTAGTCTTCCTTTTCTATATAATTGCAAAATCGCCCGACTATTTAGCCGGGCGATTTTGTTATTCAGGCGGAAACTCGCCCACCCTATAAAAAGAAAAAACCAGAACAAAGCTCTGGCCTTTCGTGCGACACCAATATGAATGAAGGTCTTGTAAATGGTCTATTTGCGCAAGACGAATCACCACAAAGGTATCCGCACAGTGTTATCCCGGCGTTATGTAAAGATTACGCTTGTATTATCCCTAATCGATTATTCCATTTAGTGGCTCGTTCTCTTGCCAGAAACCATTGACAAATTGGTATACAATTTGATTATCTCTTATCAGGAGAAACGTGGGAATCTGTTCTAATTGAAGCGGTTGCGCTGGTAAATCACCTTCGTAGAGTATATGCAGTGGTTGATTCACAAAGCCATCTTTATTCGCTTTTCTGACTTTAAATACTACAATTCCATCACGCCGAAGAGCAGTTAGATCCAGGTTGGCCAGCTCGTCAATGGAATCGAGCGTCGTATTGTATAATCGGGCAGGGACCAAAGTTAAACCAGTAGCGTCAATTTCGTCCAGACCATAAAACGGGGATAGGTCGCCCAGGTCATTAATAACGCTTTTGTAATGAAAGCTATGAGCACCTTCGTTGTTAACTTCGTTCTTGATAATGCCTATATCAATTAGCACCGGTTGGCCAGTGTGGATAATAGTCGCGTTTCGGATTAGTACATCAAATAAATGCCGTCCGTTTTCCGGAATTAACGGATAGTCAGAAATAGATTCTTGCTTATAGGATCCATCAGCAATGGCTTTCAACGCTGTTAGGATAACCAGGAAATTTAGTCGGCGGATGGCCATTTTCTCTGAATCGCCTTTGTAGCCACCGGATTCAATCAGAACCAGTGTGGTACCCCATTTCTGAATATTATCGCCAAAGGCTCTAGGTTCAAACTCATCGTCAAAACGGCCAATCTGCTGGGGAATGAACTGCTCTAAGACCCGGTTCATACCAACAACCAGCTGCATGGATCGCTGACGAACATCGTTGATGTTTCTGTCTTCGTCATAAGCCGTAGCCAGAAACGACATAACGGCCTGTTTCCCCGTTTTACCAACCGTATACCGAGGGTCTTGGTCGTGGAGATTGAACCCGACCAGAGGTTGAAGGGTTTGTTGCAGGTGTTTAAGCAGTGCCCCCTCAGGCGTCTGAAGCCGCATCGCATCGCGGTTCATGTCGATAGCAGTAGCTGTTTGACGCTGGAATCGTTCGGCACCGTCGGGGTTCAGCATCGGCACGAAATACAGGGTAAGGTTCCTCAGAATTGTCTGCCGCAATTCGTCGAACCCATCGTTTTTCGCTTGTAGAAAGTTGAAAATATCGAACAGCGCCATTGTTGCTGTGGCTTCATTGCCATGCATCTGGCTCCAAAGTAGTATCTTAGTTTGTCCGGTACCCGCTCCCACCTGATAAATAGCTCGCTTCTCCAGCGACTCACCAATCTGGCTGACAGATAGTGGATCGCTTAGGGCGTTCAGCAGAGGCACGATATCCTTATGCTTGAATCGGCGATGGATCAATGTCTTTTCTTTATACGTATCATGAGCGTCGTGTAAACGACGCGCCAGTTCCCGATCTTCAGCGTGATTCGATGACATTCTTACTAAAAGGAAGAGCTAAAAAAATGAGGATATAGGATTATAGCAGTCGCTTATTTTTGGCCGAGCCATAACCCTCCAGCTGCAGCGAATAAACATAAACTGAGATTCAGGCCGATATTCAGCAAAGCAGCTCCTAACCGGCCGTTCTGGAGTAGAACCACCGTATCATAACTAAAACTCGAAAAGGTGCTGAGTCCACCGCAAAAACCCACACCAATCAGCAAGCGAACTTCGTCGCCCATTGACCGGGCCATGACCCAGCCAACGACGGCTCCCAATACAAAACTGGCTATCACATTAACAGCCAGAATTGCGTTGGGAAAAGGCGAACCAGCGACTGTCGCCGGAATGAACCGACCCGCCAGGTATCGTACTAAACTTCCGGTTCCTCCGCCTACAAAGACCAGTATGTAGGGATGCATAAATAAGGTTCTCATGCAGGCAAACTTACGAAAAACCCATCTGAAAGTGTTTGAACCGGCATCGACGCCTTAATCAAGCAAGTTTTTCGCTATCATTGTAGGATTACCCACTCTGGCGTTCGGCGCTTACTTCCCTTATTATGGCTCAAAACCAGCTTAAGAAACTGTTAGGCGTCGGATTCGGCGTGGCCGTCACCATTGGTGGTACGATAGGCACTGGCATCCTACGCAAACCTGGTCCCATTGCGCAGGATATCGGTGACCCTACACTCATTATCGCCGTTTGGCTGGCTGTCGGAGCTTATGCACTGGCCGGATCATTATCCGTAATGGAATTGGGAACGATGCTCCCTAAAGCAGGGGGATGGTACGTGTTTGCTCACCGGGCGTTTGGTAATTACGTCGGCTTCGTCATTGGTATTAGTAGCTGGCTTGGAAGCGTGTCGGCTATGGCGTTTGGCGCAGCGGTTATGAGTGAATACACCGCTATACTCGCTCCATCGATTGCTGATTATCAAAAACTTATTGCCATTGGTATTCTGATAATCTTTGTTGCATTCCATTCCGTAGGGGTGCGATTAGCCAGTCGGGCGCAGGAGGTAATGAGTGTATTGAAAGCAGTGGGTTTGCTGGCGTTTGTGATAGTCTGCTTTGCTGTAACACCCGACCAATCAACTGCTGTTTCAGCCGATGCGATTCGTCCACTAGCAGAAGGGGGAGTCTGGTTAGGGATGCTGGCGGCCCTACAATCCGTATTTTATACGTACGATGGCTGGCACACGGCGGCTTATTTCACCGAAGAAGACGTTGATCCTAGTCGCAACCTGCCCCGTTCCATGATTAGTGGGGTTCTGCTGATTATCGGAATTTATATTCTGGTCAATCTGGCCCTGCTATATGTGTTACCTGTACCCGTCTTGGCTGGCTCGAAATTACCAGCCGCCGATGCCGTTCAGCTTCTGTTTGGGCCGGGCAGCGCGCAGGTCGTCACGTTTCTACTGATGATTTCGATTATGGGTATCATCAATGCGCAGATCATGTTCAATCCTCGCGTGATTTTCGCGATGGGCCGCGATGGCCTGTTTTTTCGATTCGTAACGCAGGTCAATGAGGGCGGCACCCCGCTTAATGCTACTATGTTAACAGCAGGGGCATCGATTCTGATGATCCTGACTAACACCTATAGTAAACTCTCCGACATCGCCACGTTTTTCTTTGTACTCTGTTATGCCTCTGCCTTTGCCGCACTAATCCGACTGCGTCAAACTGAACCTGAACTTGCCCGACCTGTTCGAGCCTGGGGCTATCCTATCTCGACCTGGATACTGCTTTTTATATCGCTGGCGTTTTTGTTGGGCGTCGTCATCGGTGATTTTTCGAGCAGTATGTACGCTATTGGATTTATCGCAGTAAGTTACCCCGTGTATCGGTTAATTAAGCGATAGGTGGTAGAAAATAGAATGGAACAGAAAGCAGAGAAGGGCTTACCAACCGGCGAAATTGTATACCAAGGACACAGCCTTACGATTATTGTAAAAAAAGAGGTTGATCCGGATGGAATAAGCTTATTAGGTAGGACCATATACGGTACGCATGGCGTCCGCTATCAGCATACAGGGCAGGAGCAGAAAGTAAAGCAGCTCAAGAACGCCTTTTTCTTCCACTTACTTCACGACGGAGAATTAATTGGCCTGTACTGCCTTGATGAACGTGACGTTGAATTAGCTACCCGAACGGTAAAGGCTTTTTATGGACGCTATCTCACTATTGGTGATGCTTATAAAGGCAAAGGGTACGGCTATCTTTTGAAAAAAGCGGCTGTTGGTTATGTAGAAGAGAAATTTTCACCGCCGTTTTTATTCTACTCTTACATTGAGGAGAAAAACGTAAAATCACTGAAAATATCCCAGAATGAAGGGTTTACGTCGGTAGCTGTACTAGAAACTTTTCTATTCAGGCGATACGCTCCACAGCTTGATCCGCGATTTAACCGTCTGCCTACGGTTGAAATGGGTAATCAGTTAGGCTTGCTAAAGGAGTACTATAAAGATTACTCCTTCAGCGCCTTTGCCCATATTGGTCATCAGGATAATTATTTCGTGCTGAAAGAAGGAGCTGACGTTATCGCCGGTGTTCAGGCAAATCCAACGCGCTGGCATTTCCTGCATATGCCTGGTGTTCAGGGCTGGGCAATGATGCATCTGTTCCCCTTATTAGCACCGACCCGAAGGTTTTTTAACCCGACTAATTACAATTTTATTGCGCTGGAAGGGCTTTATCTAAAAAAAGGCCGGGAGGATGAATTGACCGTTCTTTTGGAAGGTGCATTAGCTTACTTTCGTTGCCACACCGCCTTATTTCAGATCGATACCAGAGATACTGCTTATGCCTTATTAACCAGCAAACACATGGGCGTCCTTAGTGGCTTTCAAAAAGACATCAGAACCCATGTAATGGTAAAAACAGTCGGGTTGTCAGCTGATGAAGCAAAGGCTATTGGACAACATCCGTTATATGTGTCGTCGTTCGATTTTACCTGATGTATATAGGCAGCTAATAAGTAAATTGAGACTCAACTAAGCTAGACCTGTTCCCAAAACGTTTGAATCTGCTTTAGCACGTCATCAACCGATTCAGATACGATTAGAAGCTCGCGATTTTCCGGTTTAAGGAAACCATCAGCCACCATTCGGTCGAGTTGCTGGAGCATTAGATCGTAATAGCCGTTAACATTAACGATGGCGACTGGACCGTCATAGAGCTTCAGTTGCCGCCAGGCCAGAATTTCGAATAATTCATCAAGCGTGCCGTAACCGCCTGGAAGCGCAATGACTCCCTTCGCCAGTGATACCATTTTGAACTTCCGCTCGTGCATGGTTTCTACATAATGCAATTCAGACAGGGTTTTGTGGGCTACCTCCAGAGTCGCCAGAAAGTTGGGAATTACACCCGTCACTTCACCACCATGCTGTAGAACGGCATCGGCCACATCGCCCATCAAGCCAAAACCGCCACCACCGTAAATAAGTCGAATGTTCCAACTGGCCAGTTTCTGACCTAATTCAACGGCCACTTCTTTATATATCGCGTGGGCACCGGGGTTCGACCCACAATAAACAACAATGCTATGCATGAATTTGGGTTATAACAATTCAGAGTAATTCGTTGGCGAGGGCACCTACATCTAATCCGTTGAAATTATTGGAACTCATCAATAGGAAAATGTCAGCTTTGTTCCGTTGCTGGATGAGATAATCTCGAAGGGCTGCCGGATCAGTGAAAACAGATAAATCTGATCGGCCGAAAGCGGTTTTTATTGCTTCGGAATCTATTGCTAATTGGCCAGTGGCTGACGCAGGACTAAATACAAAAGCTTCGTCAGCGGCATGGAAACAGCCATGATATTGATCCAAAAAGCTGTTCAGGCTACTAAAAGCAGGCAATTCTACAACTGCCAATAAACGTTTGCCAGGAAATTGATTTTTAACCGCTTCGGTCGCGGCTTCGACTTTTGAGGGCGCGCGAGCGGCATCACGAAACACTATGCGATTACCGTTTTCGGCTATTTTCTCCAACCGACTAATCACCCCTGGGAAGGTTGGAATGGCCTCGTAAAATTGCTCTTCGGTAATACCAATCCGGTCGCATATAACCATCGCACCAGCGATATTCTTCATATTGTGCTCGCCAAACAGCTGCACTGGCACGCGAGTTTTCTGCTTAGTAATCAGGTAAGTTCTTCCATCTACGCGTTCGCTTGGATGGGCCTTGTACGGGATCTTTGTAATATCCGCCCGATCTTTCTGACCAATCACATCAAGCATGTCGTCCGATTCATCAAAAACCAGAATACCAGCTTTAGGCATGTCCTCGGCCAGCAGTTCAAACTGATCTACATATTCCTCCCAGGTCGGGTAAAGTGTAACGTGGTCCCAGGCAATGCCGTTAATCAGGGCAATATGTGGTTGATAATGCAGGAACTTCGCCTGCGGATCAATGGCCGAAGATGCATACTCATCCCCCTCGATAATGATAATCGGAGCCGCCGAGCCATTGTCACCTGCCGTTACCCGAACGGTCGATTCCAGGCCAGCGACCGGTTCGCCAATCAGATAATCAAATTGACGATTATGGTGCTTAAGCGCATGAAGAATCATGGCGGTAATAGTCGACTTACCATGACTACCCGCAATAACGACCCGCTGCTTTTGCCGGCTTTGCCGATAAATATATTCTGGATATGAATAAACGGGTATTCCTAACGTCTGTGCCTGGATTAACTCAGGGTTATCACTGCGTGCGTGCATGCCGAGAATAACCGCCTGTAAATCTGCATGAATTTTCTCAGGAGCCCAGCCCAGGCTATCGGGTAATAAACCGTGCTGCTGCAAACGGGAATAGGCTGGATCATGAATTTCGTCGTCGGAGCCAGTTATCAGGAAGCCCTGTTGCTGAAGCGTAATGGCGAGGTTGTGCATAACACTACCGCCAATTGAAATGAAGTGGATGGCCTGGGGCATTCGGGAAAATATCAAAAGTCGTAGACAAAAGTAGAGCTTCTTTTTCTGTTTCTCACCCGCTAAAAGTCGCACGAGCTAGAAATTCATCGGTCTTTTTGACTGGTTGACACCTGATTTTAGGCCATTCATCACATTCACGAAAATATCGCGGAAACTGAGAACTATATTTGAGTTTCCAAGGTTCACCTCGTAAAAGTTCTATTTTTTGGATGAAGGAGAGGATCTTGGCGGAGGCAGAGCGCTTGTTTTGGAAGTATGGAGTACGCTCCGTTACGATGGAAGACATAGCTAAACAACTGGGTATTTCGAAGAAGACAATTTATCAGCATTTCAGCGATAAAGAGCAGATTCTATATCAGGTTATTGGCGAGAAAATGGGTAAGAATCAGTCTGAAATGGCATGTATGACCATCGATGGCAGTAACCCCGTAGAAGAGATGTTACAGGTTCTGGTTATGATGCAACAACACGCCGACCACGCTAACCCTAATCTGCTGATGGATATTAAGCGGTACTATCCACAGGCATTCACGCTTTTTAAGCAATATAAAGAAGAGTTCGTTCTACAATCTATTCTTGAAAATATCCAAAAAGGTATTGCTCAAGGCCTATATCGGGATGATATAAATCCGACCATTTTAGCCCGGCTTCGGGTTGAACAAATCGAGCTCGCATTTAACAGCGATCTCTTCCCAAGCGACAAATACACCATGCACGATATCCAGCACGAACTGATCCACCATTTCGTGAGGGGAATGCTTACGGAGCGCGGCTTCGTAGTTTATAATCAATTCGTTAACTCCAGGAATGAGTACAACCACCAATCTGCTTATGAAACGAACTAGTACAATCCTCATTGCTGCGCTTTGTCTGTCGACAAGCTGGCTAAGGGGGATAGCGCAGGTACCTACACAACCATCGGTCGGTCAGCAACCGACTGGCGCAGCCGCCAGTGGTCAGCAACCCGGTGCGCAACAGGCCGCTGGAACAGGAGCTATTATAGCCCAGCCCGGCGTAACTCCGGGAACGGGCGTAGCGGTACCTGGACAGCCCAGCAACAATGCAGCTAACACGGCTCCCTCGGTTAACCCAGCTGAAGGCCCGGTGAATCTACAGCCTTCGGTAATATCGTCGTTCAACTCGGGCTTAGGCCTCGCGCCAACAGGACTGACCGCAACAGGTCGCCCGAATTCCGGGCAGGCGTTTACGCTGCAACAGGCAATTGATTTTGCCATCGAGAAGAACGTAAACGTGCGTAACAGCAAACTGGATGCTGTCAGTGCTGAGTCCCGAATTAAGGAGGTTAAATCGTCGGCCCTGCCACAGATTGCCGCCAGTGCGTCGCTGACTGATAACCTGATTATTCAGAAAGCATTTTTGCCAGCGAAATTCGCGAATCCGGCTGCTTCGGATACTGATCCACCACTGGTTGTGGCCTTTGGCGTGGCTTATTCAAGTAATGCGTCCGTTAACCTCAACCAAGTTATCTACAGCGCTAGCCTGAACGTCGGCTTGCGGGCCGCGGCTACCTACCGCGAACTGGCGCAGCGAAATTTACAGGCAACTAAGGTGACGGTAGCTGAGCAGGTTGCCAAAGCATATTACGGTGTTTTGGTGGCGGTAGAGCGGGCCAAACTGCTCGATTACAACATCAATCGACTTGATACGCTGTTCAACGAAACGCGGGCGCTCAATCAACAGGGTTTTGTGGAAAAGCTGGACGTACAGCGCTTGGAAGTACAAGCTAACAACCTGCGGGCCGAGCGCCAGAACGTGCAGAATCTGATTGAGTTGAGTTATACGCTTCTGAAATTCCAGATGGGTTTAGGGGTGAATGACGAAATTACTTTGGCAGAACAACTACAAGATCGGGCCATCGAGGATTTGCGTCCGTTGATTTCGCCGGATCCCACATTTCAGTATCAGAGCCGGATCGAATACTCGACGCTGGAAACGCAGATTAAACTGGCTGAACAGGATATTGAACTGACTCAGAAAGGCTATTATCCGTCGCTGTCTGGATTTGCTAACTACGGTTACAACAGTGGCCGTAATAAGTTCACCCAGCTTATTACAGATCAATGGCTTAATTTCGGGACAATTGGCCTGAGTTTACAAATCCCCATCTTTGATGGATTCCTGAAACAAAGCCAAATCGCTCAGAAGCGGATCACCTTGCAAAAGGCTCAGAACAGTGGTGAACTCCTCCGCAACTCTATTGACCTACAAATCCGACAGTCCAGTATAACGCTGAACAACGGCCTGCAAACCTTACAGACCCAACAACGTAACCGCGAACTGGCTCAGGAAATTGTGCGGGTGTCGCAGGTGAAATATAAGGAGGGTGTCGGGTCAAGTATTGAAGTCCTGAACGCCGAAGCCTCGCTTCGCGAAGCACAGACGAATTATTTCTCATCCCTGTATGATTTTCTGATCGCGAAAGTTGATCAGGACCGGTCGCTCGGCCGGCTCTACGTAGGGAATTAACACTTTAAACTGCTTATGCTTATTATGAAACCATACTACACCATTGCCCTCGTGAGCCTATTAGCGGCCTGCTCACAGGAAAAAAAATCAGATTTGCAGGGTAAGCGTGATGAACTTGCCGAACTAAAATCACAGCAAACCGAACTGAACGGGAAAATTAAAATGCTGGAAACCGAGTTAAACAAGCTCGATCCGAAAAAGGCAGAAGAAGCCCGTGTGAAAGAGGTAACGGTTGCTCCGTTGGCGGCCACTACGTTCCGGCACTTTGTGGAATTACAGGGGACAATTGACGCTAAGAACAACGTGCAAGTTTCACCGAAATCGGGTGGAGTCGTTACGGCTGTGTATGTGAAGGAAGGCGACAATGTTCGGGCTGGTCAGGCGATTGCCAAAGTAGACGATCAGCTCCTGCGTGAGTCAGTTTCCGAAATTAAAACGCAACTCTCGCTGGCAAACACGGTGTATGAAAAACAGAATAACCTTTGGAAGCAGCAGATCGGAACCGAGATTCAGTACCTCCAGGCTAAAAACAACAAGGAATCGCTCGAGCGCCGGTTAAGTACGTTGAACGCTCAACTGAGCCAATCCACGGTAACAGCACCGATTTCGGGCGTTGTTGATCAGGTAGTGGTTAAGGTTGGTCAGTCAGCAGCACCGGGCATGGGCCTGGTCCGGGTGGTTAACCTGTCGCAATTGAAAGCGGTGGCCAAGGTTTCCGATACGTACTCGGGCAGTGTTCGCAAGGGGGATGCTGTTAACATTGAGTTTCCGGACTTAAATAAAAAGATGAGTTCTCGCATCTCGTTTGTATCGACTACTGTTGATCCGGCTACCCGGACATTTACAATCGAGGCTCCGCTACCATCTGATAATGCGCTGAAACCAAATATGTTGGCGAAAGTTAAAATTAATGACCTGACACAAGCGAAGGCGATCGTGATTAATCAGAATCTGATTCAAAGCACAGAAAATGGTGACTTGGTCTACGTAGCTGTGAACGAAGGTGGTAAGAAAATCGCCAAGGCTAAGCCAGTTAAAACGGGCCAGTCATACGGTGGTCAGATTGAAGTAACGCAAGGGTTACAGGCGGGCGATCAAATTGTCACGGCTGGTTATCAGGATTTAGTTGATGGGCAACCGATCAGTTTTTAATCAATAGTCAATTGCTGACTATTGACTGACAACTAATAACTAACGACACTTATGAAATTTGAACAGTATAAAACCCTCGGATTTACCAACTGGTGCGTTGAGAACCGGACGGCGATTTACATTTTCACCTTCCTGATTACGCTTGGTGGGCTGTTCGTGTATAATAACCTGCCGAAAGAGCAGTTTCCGGATATTAAAATCCCGCAGGTGTACATCAATACGGTGTATGTGGGAACGGCGCCGGCTGATATTGAGAATACGATTAACAAGCAGATTGAGAAGCAACTAAAATCGGTTTCGGGCGTGAAACGCATTAAATCGAATGCGTTGCAGGACGTATCGGTTATTCTCGTTGAGTTTAATCCTGATGTTGAATCTGCCGAAGCCCTGCAACGGGTACGCGATGCCATTGACAAAGCGAAACCTGATCTGCCGCAAAAGCTGGATTCGGGCCCGACCGCGCAGGATGTTGACATTTCCGAAATGCCGATCATGAACATCAACATGGCCGGTAACTTCTCGCTGAAGCAACTGAAAGAGTACGCTGAGGATTTACAGGATATCATTGAAGGTATGCCCGAAATCCGGCGTGTGGATATCGTTGGCGCCTTAACCCGCGAAATCCAGATTAACGTCGATCTGCCTCGTATGCAGTCAGCTGGGCTGGCGTTCTCGGATATTCAGCAAGCGATTCAGGGTGAAAATATCAACGTGTCGGGTGGTGAACTCAACGTTGATGGGGTTCGCCGGACGGTTCGGGTGAAAGGTGAATTTACGGATGTTTCGCAGCTTCAGAACCTGCAAATCCGTACGGCAACGGGCGCTACAGTTCGGCTGGCCGACATCGCTGACGTACGCGATAATTTTGAAGAACAGCAGGATTTTGCCCGTCTGGACAACAAGTCAGTTGTAACGCTGAACGTCATCAAACGCGCCGGTGCCAACCTGATTTCGGCGGCTGACCGAATCGAGAAAACCATTGAAGAATCGAAAGAGTCGCGTTTTCCGGAAGGGCTGGACATAAAAATCACCGCCGATCAGTCGGAACGTACCCGCGACAGTGTGAATGACCTGGTAAACACAGTAGTACTCGGTTTCATTTTCGTGGTACTGGTACTGATGTTCTTCATGGGCGTTCGCGATGCCATTTTCGTAGGTTTATCGGTACCCTTGTCGGCACTGGTTGCGTTTGTACTGATGCCTGTTTTGGGACCTATGGTCGGCACGACATTCACGCTGAACATGATGGTGCTGTTTGCCTTCCTGCTCGGCTTAGGGCTCGTGGTGGATGACGCCATTGTGGTTATCGAAAACTCGCACCGACTCTTTAATGAGCATAAAAACTGGGATATCAAGCAAGCCGTGAAAGCGGCTGCGGGCGAGGTATTCGTACCGGTGCTATCGGGTACATTGACGACCATCGCACCGTTTTTCCCGCTCCTGTTCTGGCCCGGTATTGTGGGTGAGTTTATGAAATTCCTGCCGCTGACGCTCATTTTGACCTTGTTTGCGTCAATTTTCGTGGCCTACGTGATCAACCCGGTTTTTGCCGTAACGTTCATGAAACGGCATGAAGATGATCATCACGAAGATCGCCAGAATTTTCAGGAAATTAAGCGGCCGTTGATCATTATGACCGTGCTGGCAGGTATTGGCTACGTGATTGACCGGGGAATGGGCAACTTGTTTGTGTTGTTTATTATCCTCTACACGTTTAACCATTATGTGCTGTCACCGAAACTGATCGCGCCGTTCCAGGAGCGTCTGCTACCTGGTTTGAAAAACGGTTATCGGCGGTTGATTTCGTGGATACTGCACGGCTGGCGGCCAGCTTTCGCTATCGTGGCCGGTTTTGCGCTGTTAATTATAACCTTCATTATCGTTGGTATTGCTAAGCCAAAAGTGCTGTTTTTCCCCAGCGGTGAGCCGGATTATATCTACGTTTATAACGTAATGCCGGTTGGTACCGATGCCCGTGTGACAGACTCAGTAACCCGAGTTATTGAGAAGCGGGTGTTCAAGATTCTGGACGATAATAAAGCCACGGATATTGTTAACTCGGTTATCTCGAACGTTGGTAAAAATGCGGGCGATGCGCAAAACCCCGACCGCTCGGCAACTCCGCAGAAGTCGAAAGTAACAATTGCATTTAAGCCTAATACGGAGCGGCACGGCATCTCGACGGATTCTCTGCTGGCGAAGGTTCGGGTAGCTATGCGTGGTTTGCCAAGTAGTGAAATCTCCGTAGAACGCGAATCGAATGGTCCACCGACAGGTAAGCCAATTGCCATTGAAATTGCGGGCGAAGAATTTGACCAGCTGAAAAAACTAGAGAAGCAAGTTCAGCAGAAAATCTCGCAGGCGGGTATTCAGGGTATCGACCAGTTGAAATCAGACTTAATTACGAACAAGCCTGAAATCGTGATCGACATTGACCGCGATAAAGCCGAACGCGAAGGTATTTCATCCGGTCAGGTGGCATTAGCAATTCGGACGGCGCTGTTCGGTCTGGAAGTGTCGAAATTCCGGGACGCTAAAGATGAATACCCGATTATGGTTCGTCTGAAACCCGACGATCGTAGCCAGATTGACCGATTGCTAAGCCTGAATGTCGTTTATCGGGATATGGTAATGGGTGGTCAGTTGCGGCAGGTGCCGATTACATCAATAGCCAACATTAGCTATTCGACAACGTTCAGCCAGATCAACCGTAAGAATCAGGAACGCCTTGTGACACTGAGTTCCGACGTAGTACCGGGCTACAATGCTAACCAGATCGTGGCCCAGATTCAGGATGTGATCAATGAGATGGACGTACCAAACGGATATACTGTCAAAATGGGCGGTGAGCAGGAAGACCAGCAGGAATCAATGAACTTCCTGGGGGCTGCTTTCGGGATTGCCTTGCTGCTTATCTACCTGATTATGGCCACGCAGTTTAACTCGGTCGTTAAACCGTTGATTATCTTCGTAACCATCCTATTCTCACTGATCGGCGTGCTGCTTGGATTCGTAATATTCAACAAAGACTTCTCGATTGTAATGTCGGGGGTAGGTATTATCGCGCTGGCGGGGATCGTGGTGAAAAACGGGATTCTGCTCATCGAATTTATTGAAGAGCTACGGGGGCGGGGCGTTCCGCTTCGGGAAGCCATTATCGAAGCGGGCGGTATCCGTCTGACGCCGGTATTGCTGACTGCTTCGGCCGCCGTACTGGGTCTGATTCCGTTGGCACTCGGTATTACCGTTGATTTCGTAAGCCTTTTCCGTGATTTTGATCCACACCTGGTTATCGGTGGTGATAGCGCCGTATTCTGGAACATCCTGGCCTGGACGATCATCTACGGGTTAACTTTCTCGACCGTACTAACGCTTGTGATCGTACCTTGTATGTACTGGGTTAACGAGCGCATCCGGATGAAGTGGTTTGGTAAGAAAGACCCGGCGCTGGAATTTAAGGAAGAACCAGAAGCAGAACTGGTTTAGCCATGATAAATAACGAATAATCAAAATAATGGATAATGTAGCTGGCTTAGGCGAACCTACATTATCCATTTTTCATTTTAGATAGTTCATATACATTATCTGTTCAGAAATATGAATCGCGCAGCGTTCCTTTTTGCCCTGCCAGCCATCATGCTCCTAATCGACTGGTACGTCTGGCAGGCCGTTAAAACACTTAGTCGATCTACCACCGAAAGTACCCAACGGATCATTGCCATCATTTTTTGGGGTATCACTGGGTTATCACTCCTGCTCTATGTGGCATTGCAGTATTTACCACCGGATTCATTCGGGAAAAACACTCGTACGTTTTTGTGGGCGAGCATTGCAATCCCTTATTTTTCAAAAGTTTTTGCTGTCCTTATCATTTTTATTGACGATTTAGGTCGGTTTTTTCGCTGGATTGTCTCGCTCTTCTACAAGCCCGAAGTGCGCGAAGCCGTCGTTGATACTTCCCGCGACACGATTCCTACAACTACCAGTGGAATTATCCCCAAAGACGCCATTTCACGCTCTGATTTTTTGATGAAAACGGCCCTGGTTGTTGGGGCAGTACCGCTGGTTGGTTTTAGTTGGGGAATTATCTCCGGAGCCCATGACTACCGCATCCGGCGGGTTAAGCTTCCCCTGAAAAATTTACCATCAGGCTTCAATGGCATGACGATTGCCCAGCTTTCAGATATTCACTCCGGAAGCTTTTTTAATCGGACTGCAGTGAAAGGTGGCGTGGAAATGCTTCTTGGCCAAAAACCGGATATGGTGTTTTTTACCGGTGATCTGGTTAATAGCCACGCCGAAGAAGTAAACGAGTTCATTACCATCTTCGATAAAGTGAAGGCACCGTTAGGCGTTTACTCGACGCTTGGTAATCACGATTATGGTAAATATGTGCAGTGGCCGAGCGCTCAGGCCGAGCGGCAAAACGTATTGAACGTGGTGGCAGCTCACAAGCAAATGGGCTGGAATATCATGCTTGATGAAAACAAAATCCTGGAGCAGAACGGAGATAAGATTGCTCTTATTGGTGTCCAGAACCTTGGTTTTGGCCCGGCGGCTTTAAAAGCCGGTAATCTGGCCAAAGCTTATAAAGGCACCGAAGATTATCCGGTTAAGCTCCTCCTTTCTCACGATCCGACGCACTGGGATGCTGAGGTTCGACCAAAATACTCAGATATTGATGTTACGTTTAGTGGCCATACCCATGGCGCTCAGTTTGGGGTTGAAGTAGGAGACATGAAATGGAGCCCGGCGCAATATTTCTATAAACAATGGGCAGGGCTCTATCAGGAAGGCGATCAGCGGCTTTATGTGAATCGGGGTTACGGCTATATTGGGTATCCTGGCCGGGTTGGTATTTTGCCGGAGATTACCATTTTTGAGCTGGTAAAGGCGTAGTTCGTTAATGGAAAATTAATTTCTGGTCGGATTGCCAGATATGACAAATGGGTAAATTGTATGCTAGTTGCAGACAGTTTACCCATTTTTGCGTTTAACAGATTACTCAATCAACGAGTTACCCTAGTCAACTAACCATCAAACACGCATGAAAATCGTATTCATTACTGGCCTTTCCTTTTTTATGTCACTCTTCTCCTCATGGTTTAAGCCTGTACCAAAACCAGAAGAGGCCAAAATTCCACTTTGCCACGCGCCTGCAAACGATATGGCAATGATGGCTGCCGATCCAGCGTTCCAAAAACTGCATGCTAACCCACTGCCATTCAAATATATAGGCGCGGGTGAGATGATTAAATTTCCAACGCCAGACGGAAATTCTGCCAATGGGTTTTTGCTCAAATCCAAGCAGCCATCCGAAAAATGGCTATTGGTTTACCAAGAATGGTGGGGTCTGAACGACAACATTAAACAGCAGGCCGAAACGTTCTACAACGACCTGAAAGATGTGAACGTGCTGGCGGTCGATATGTACGACGGTAAAGTTGCTACCGAAGCATCGGAAGCAGGAAAAATAATGCAGGGTGCCAGCAAGGATCGCTTGGCCGCCATTCAGAAAGGGGCGATTACCTACGCAGGGCCAAAGGCTGAGTTCGCTAGTGTGGGCTGGTGTTTTGGCGGTATGTTGTCGCTCCAGTCGGCGCTGATGGAAGGCAAACAAGCCAAAGGATGCGTGATGTATTACGGTCGTCCAGAGCAGGACGTTGAAAAGCTGAAAACGCTTAACACCGACGTTCTAGGTATTTTTGGAAGTCAGGATAAGGGCATTACACCAGAATCTGTGAAGCAGTTCGAAGAAAATATGCAGAAAGCAGGTAAGAAAGTAACCGTGAAAATGTATGATGCTGGCCACGGTTTTGCTAACCCGAGTAACCCGGTTTATAACAAAGAAGCATCGGCTGATGCCTATAAACTGGCACTGGCTTATCTGAAAGACAAACTGAAAGCCTAATCAATTTTAGACTCTTTGTAAAAGCCTGATAGCCAAGCTGTCAGGCTTTTTAATTAAACTTTAACAGATAGTCCGATGTTAACATTAAACGTAGCGAGGTTCACGTTGTCTAACCAGCAAATCAGGTGAAAACTCACTACAGCAATGAAAACGAACAAGTGGAGTGGATTAATAACTGGCCTGCTGTTGGGCGTGGCCACCGCTAGTTTTGGTCAGTATGGTCCTGGTTATGGTCAGGCTTATCCAAACGGGAATGGGTGTAATCAGGCCTATCCGAACGGATACGGTCGGAATTATCCAAACCAGGGTTATCCAAATAGATATAATAATGGCTATGCCCAGCCTTACCCGAATGGTTACGGTCAGGGTTATCCAAATGGATATTATGGAGGATATAATCAATATGGCCAGCCATACCCCCCGCAGGTGGTTGTTGTTCCGCCACGGGTAGTGGTTGCACCACCGCCTGTTGTCGTCGCTCCCCCGGTAATAGTTCGTCCGTATCCTAGTTACGGATATAATTATGGACGTAGGGGAGGATGGCGAGGAGGTTATGGTGGTCGTCGCTGGTAAGGTTTAGTAATGATTTAGTTAATTGTTGGTTCAACGTGTTAAAACGGAAGAAAAATCATGAAAACGATAAAAGTAATGCCTTGGCTGATGGCGAGCCTACTGGTGGTTTTACTGGCAAGCTGCGGACCATCTTATGTAAGCACAGGAGTTGGTTATGGTCCTCGTCCTTATCCGTATTATGGTTATAATTATAACTATGGTTACCGTCCTTATGGTTATTACCGTCCGCCGGTTGTAGTAGCACCTCGAGTTGTTCGTCCGCGATACTATAGTTATGGTCCTGGTTCTGTTCCCCGGTCTTACCGTGGCAATCCAGGTGCTCGTATGGGTGGAGGTTATGGCGGTGGCCGTACGCGGGGCCCAAGGTAGTTGGCTAGTTTAGTATTCACTGAAGTACCGGTTAGTCGCCGGTACTTTTTGTTTTTATCGGTTCTTACTTAGATACTCTTGCGGTATAGTTCATAGTCGCCCGAATGAATAACAAGTTGGTCAGAAACTGGCAGATTATAGAGGTAAACCCAGCAGTGATGAGTTTCTCCAGAACAATCAACGGGGATTATCGCTCGGACGTACTCCTGAGGCTGCTGAAAACCTTCGCTAATGCCTTCGTATTCATCCAGATAAGGCAATAGTTTGTCTTTAGATTGACTAACATCGTAGACCGTTCCTCGAACGAAGTTTGGACTTTCGCTCTGGTAAACCGCTCCTGGATAATTCCCTAAATCGAAAAGTTGACCTGGGAACGTACCTTCACCAACATAATCGCTATACTGGCGTAGATACTGGGCAAATACATTGACAAACGATTGCCGAAGTGTACCATACACGATTAGATAATCTGAATCTGGAACCATCGAAGAGACGAAACAAAAAATAGTAAGTAGTCGTATGACTAATATACGTAGTTTTGACGTTAACTACGAAACGGGTTTAGGGTATGAAAAAGACAAAAGTACTTCTGATGATAGCTGCATCGCTGGTGTTGGTAGAAGTTCCGCTGGAAACAATGGCTTCTAGTCATACCGTTACGACCGAAACTGCGATCTTTAAACGTAAACGAAAAGGCTATAAACCACGACGTGGTGGGCTGTTTAATACGGGCTTATTCCGTAAGAAAAACCCCTGTGGCTGCCCAAATCATTAAGCATTCAGCAAGAAATTGTACTTATACAATAGAAAGACCCACTAGTGGGTCTTTTTTCGTTTTAAAAGTTGTAAAAATCTGTGTTTCAGCGTAAAATTTCGTACCTTTGCGAAAAAATTGGCTGAGCTGTGATTGTTTCGATTACGCTGATCTTGGGTAATCATAGTTCATCCGACAAATCTGATCAATCACAGCTTAGGACTGTATGCAATCTATTCGCAATATAGCAATTATCGCCCACGTCGACCATGGCAAAACAACGCTGGTTGACAAAATTATTCATGCCTCTAAAATCTTCCGGGAAAATCAGGAATTCGGCGACCTGATTCTGGATAACAACGACCTGGAACGGGAGCGGGGCATTACCATCGTGTCGAAAAACGTGTCGGTTCGTTACAAAGATGTTAAAATTAACATCATCGATACTCCGGGCCACAGTGATTTCGGCGGTGAGGTAGAACGCGTGCTGAAAATGGCCGATGGAGTCTGTCTGTTGGTCGATGCCTTTGAAGGGGCTATGCCGCAGACGCGCTTTGTGTTGAGCAAAGCCCTTGATCTTGGCCTGAAACCGATCGTTATTATTAACAAGGTCGATAAGGAAAACTGCCGCCCTGATGAGGTGCATGAGCAGGTATTCGACCTGATGTTCAATCTTGGCGCAACGGAAGAACAGCTGGATTTTCCGACCGTTTACGGTTCGTCGAAACAGGGGTGGATGGGGCCAGACTGGAAAAATCCAACCGACAACATCACCTATTTGCTCGACACGATTGTTGAGAACATTCCGGCCGCCCCAAATAATGAAGGCTTACCGCAAATGCAGGTTACGTCGCTCGATTATTCGGCCTTTGTCGGTCGGATTGCCATTGGACGGGTACAACGTGGAACGCTGAAGGAGGGTGCTAATATGGGCCTTGTGAAGTCGGATGGAACGGTAAAGCGAGTAAAGATTAAGGAGCTTCAGTCCTTTGAAGGTCTCGGTAAAGTCAAAGTAAGCGAAGTGCAGTGTGGTGATATCTGCGCAGTAACGGGTCTGGAAGATTTTGAAATCGGTGACACGCTGACGGATTACGAAAATCCTGAAGCTCTCGACCGGATTTCGGTGGATGAGCCGACGATGAACATGCTGTTCACGATTAATAACTCGCCTTTCTTCGGGAAAGAAGGTAAGTTCGTTACCTCGCGCCACCTGCGTGATCGGCTTTACAAAGAAATTGAGAAAAATCTGGCATTACGCGTTGAGAACACCGATAGTGAAGATCGCTTCCTGGTTTATGGCCGGGGTATTCTTCATCTCTCGGTTCTGATCGAAACGATGCGCCGGGAAGGCTACGAATTGCAGGTTGGTCAACCACAGGTGTTGTATAAAGAAGATGAAAACGGCCGTAAGCTAGAGCCTATCGAAACCCTGGTGGTCGATGTGCCGGAAGAAACTGCCGGTAAGGTCATCGAGCTGGCGACGCAACGCAAAGGCGAACTACTGATCATGGAACCGAAAGGCGACTTACAACATCTGGAGTTCGAGATTCCGTCGCGGGGTCTGATCGGGTTGCGTTCTAACGTGCTAACCGCTACGTTTGGAGAAGCCGTGATGAGTCACCGCTTCAAGGAATATCAGGAGTATAAAGGGACGATTCCTGAGCGTATTAATGGCTCATTAATATCAATGACCAGCGGTCAGGCAACGGCCTATTCTATCGATAAACTTCAGGATCGGGGTGTCTTCTTTATCGAGCCAGGCGACGAGATTTATACGGGTCAGGTAATTGGTGAGCACAATCGCCAGAATGATATTGTGGTGAATGTGCAGACCGCCAAGCAGTTGACCAATATGCGGGCCTCTGGTTCGGATAACAACGTGAAGATTGCGCCAAAAATCTCGTTCTCACTTGAAGAGTCGATGGAGTATATTCAGAAAGATGAATACCTCGAAGTGACGCCCAAGTCGATGCGGATTCGTAAGATCTTCCTGGACGAAAACGAGCGGAAACGGAATCAAAGCAAATTTGCTATGGCGTAACGCCATCAGTATACCTATAAAAAATCCCCGCTGATTAATCAGCGGGGATTTTTTTGTGTAATTATTTCCATCATCGTCAGCTACTTTATAAACACGTGATTTAAGCTGAAAGCAAAAGCCGGTTGCGTTTTTACCGAAATTGCTGCGGTTGACGGAGTTGGATTGGACTTTAATTCGTTCTTATATTCTGTTTGACGATGTACCTGATAATAACTCATTACGAACAGAGAAATACCGAAAACATCTCTAACAATCTTCTTCATGGATAATGGTGGTTAACGTTGATAATAAACAGCGAATTCAGGTTGTTAACGGCCCTATAAAACTAGATGCCGAAACATATAACTCAATAACATACGAATTGTTAAGGTTATACTATTGTTCGAGGCCATTGTTAGTAAAGATTATAGCAATTCTTTCAATAACCATATAATACGCTAAACAAGAGTGAGGAAATTGCCCGGCTGTCTTAACTACGGCCGGGCAATATTAATCTTACACAAAAAGGGTAGCAATTATTATTTTTGATATTCGTACGTCGATCCATCCTGAAGGGTAGCCTCCTGACTAGCGCGTTGATAAAGTAGCAGCCGACTGTCACGGAAAGAATAGGGCTGTGCCGTTTTATCGTCTGGATAAAGAATAGCCTGCTTCTCAAATGTTTGAGTCGGGTTTGCGCCTGTATAAAAAGCTCCTTTCTCTTCGCGTTGCCCGTCTTTATCTATCGTAATTCGATGGAACGTTCCATCAGCTCTGTACTCCAGTGTTTCTGAAAATCCCGCTTCGGCGGGTGTCTGATCAATGCGCCCGAATCCGTTGACAATTCGAACCAGTGTCCAGCGACCCAAAACCTGCCCATCTATGTTGGCGGGCGTAACAGGTGATGTTTTTGTACAGCCCCAAATGCCGAATAAAAAGACTAGCAAAAGGCTGATTTTAAGCGTTTTCATAACGGAATAAGTCGTCTATTTCACGCGCTCGTAAATTAATAGATGTGGTTCTGAGCCACCGTGATAAATTCGGAGCTGGTTATCAGTTGGAAGCTCATAACGAACCACTGCCCTCAGATTTTCGAAATAAGTCTGCTCAAATTGCATGGCATCAGTAGACCCACCTTTCTTTGTACTGCTCAGATTACTGGTTGTCATCATGCCGTCGATAGCGGCAAAAAACCGAATATTGTAATCGTTTACCGACGACATGCCGTTCACCAGAAAGGGCGTGACGTCGTGGGGTGGGTTAGCGCTGTCATACGTAAATTCCAGTGTTATCCCGTATGCTGAACTAGGTTCAGTCAGACGCCACTTGCCAATCAGGTTCGTAATCTTAGGGGATAATTCTACTTCTTCTTTGCCGCATCCAGCCATAGATACTATCAGCAGCAAAGCCACTAGGGCGACTCTCATGAATTACTCGTTTTAGTTGGATCCGCAATTTTACCGACAAATAGCACCGTTCCTGATGTTTTTTCGTGGATAACAAAGACGAATGGCCGGTCACAAAGCGTAGCCTGGGGCATCGACGTAACTGAAATACCTCCCGTTGTAACAGCTGCTGCTTCGGTTCCTTTTTCGTCTACGGCCACAAAGGTATTCTGCTTAATGAAACTAAGCGTTAACCCGCCCTTGTCATTTATCTTGGTAAAATCAGCCACATCAGTAAACGCCGTCGGCATCCCCATCGTGCTCAGCGCATTATTCAGCTTAATCTCATACGTCAGATTGAATTTAGGTAAGCCAATATCCAGTTTGCCCAACGTCATATCCTTCTTTAGCTGGCTCCACTCGGTTGCCGATAGCGATTGAATCAGTGCATCGGCCGTTGTAGTCTGAGCCGGTAGCAGTACCGTCATCGCGTATTTGTCTGAGCCGTAGGGTAATTCGAAGGCGGTATACGTTGGCCGGTATACGCGGTTCAGGTCCGTGTCGAGCCGCATCATCCGTACAGATGTTGTGCTGCCCGATGCGAGTGTAAACGGCGAGTCGATTGTTTTACTGGCGTCGAACTGGGTTTTCCAGTCGCCTTTGAAATACAGCGCGTTCAGCAGAAACAAGACGTTGTTAGGTTCTATCTGATCGATTACTTTCGGGATTTTGCCATTCGTCTGCTGGCTTGCCCAGTTGTTGATGGTATTAACGGTTGCCGGGTTGTTAAAATCCTGCGCCGATACTTCCGCTTTAAACGTCTGTTTTAGTAAGTCCTGATAAGATGTATTAACCGTGAAGGTATTCCGATACCACACAGAATTCGCCAGCGTCAATGTCACTTTTGGATCAACGGTGGGCAGATTTTCCATCAGATTCTGGTACGTCTGATTAGCTTCTGCTAATGTTTGCGCATCGAGTTTCAGTGTTTTCTGAATTTCCTGGGCTGTTTGCCCGTTAGCGCCATTCAGAATCATACCAAGCGCAATGTGCAGACTCAAGGGCGACACGAAAAAGTTTTTCGCCTGACCTTCTGTTGTACTTACTTGCTTCGCCAGATCGAACGCGAATTGCGTTGTCTGGTCGGCAAAGGGCGCGGATACCCGCAAATTACTAGTACCCGGTGTGGGGCTTACATCCGAACGGTTACAACTTACGGTTGTCAATAAAGCGCCGAGTGTAACGGCAGATAACGTTGAAAAAAAGGCATTTTTCATGATACACATACGGTAAATGGATAAAAAAGAAATCTAGTACGTGTAGAAGTTAGCGCATACGTTATTATTGTTAATCAGTCGCTTAACCCTAAAAGGCTTTTCGACGCCTTTTAGAATTTTAGCTTAAAAATGATAATCAACCCCAAAACTCATACCAGCCGCCGTTGGATGGGTTTGTACCTGCGAATCGGTTTGCGTGCCTAAACCCAGCGAGGGCTGATAGAGACCCGCTAGCGAGGCCGACCACTGTTGCGATGGCCGATACCGAAAACGGGCACCCAGCGTAGCTGACCATGAAAGCGGCCTATAAACCCCATCTTTCGAGGTCACAACTACCTCGTCGGCTACGGTATTTTTAACAAAGATGTTAGTAATCAGACCGCCCAGCAGCGCCAAACTCAGTCGCTTGCGAGGACGCAACTGATAACCTACCTGAACTGGTACCTGAACGTATTGATAATTATTAGCTAAGTACTGCTGATTATGGGCATCGTAGTTCTGCGTATTAGCGGCACTTATGGTATTATCATAACTAGCTGCCTTTACGGTAGCCGAGCTATTACGCAGCGCGTTGACGTATAAATTGCCAGCGCCTTTCGTCGTCAAACTGGCAATTGTGGCAATCATAGGTGTTTGGACGGGCGTTTCAATTGTTGATCGACCCATCAAATAACCAACGCCTGACTCGATGGACCAATGATCGGTTAACTGGACTCCCGCACTAGCCTGATAAGCAACCGAAAAATTGGCCCGGCTGCTAACTGAACTCTGATCCGCAGCCGCTGTGTAATTCAGTGAGTTAACGAAGGCCGGTGTAGCCGAACGGACCGCGACCATCGGATTAAAACTTCCCGGCATAACACTCGCTGACGCCCACACGTCCCGTGTTGACTTTTTCTTTTGATTATGCTCCGGCTCGCTAACGGCTTCTGACGCACCAACCCAGGAGGCAGGATTTAACCAGACAATGCGCTGAATAGCGCCCAGTTTACGAAAGCGCATTGGTTTGTTGGCCAATTGCATATAAGCAACCTCCTGCTCGAAACTAGGACTGGCGGTATTCGCAACTGTAGGCTGGTACGTCGAAGTAAACGACGCAAAAGTTGCCCGGCTGCTGGCCGTCCGGAAGCTACCCGGCCGCTGAAATGGCACCGGAGCAACCGACAGGACGGGTAATGCTCTTTCCGACGAATAACCATCGGCTGTATGAGTAGGGCTTATTTGGGCTATCCGTACATCGAGTGACGGACGGCTTTGGGCAGCAAATGACCGATGGTTGGGGCGTTTTGTTTTCTGGTTCAAAGCGACAAACGATTCCTCTGGTACGGAAACAGATGCTTTATTTCCTGCTTGATTAAGCCGTTTACCAAGTGCAGACGGCGAAGTAGGCGCGGTTTTAGTCGCTGCCACAGTCGAAGCCGCATCAGAACGCTGCTGCACAGATTGATTCGCCGTTTGGGTATGGATCGCCCACCAGCCGACCAGTACAACCGCTACCGCAGCCGCCAGACCCGTACCCCAGATAAACGGGCGCGAGGAAGCCAGCCCTGCTCCCCACAGCGGCAGAATAGTTGGCCCATCTGACTCGTCCAGCCGACGTTCAATCCCTGTCCACACGCGGGGTGGGGGCGTCTCGGCGGCTTCGTCGAAGGCTTTCCGCCAGAAGTCTTCCGGCAGGTTTTTTTCTAATTCATCCATAGTATATTTTTTCTCATAGGGAGCGTCCCTCCGCGGGGTATCCGTTGGTTAGTCGTTGGTCCGATTGTAATTTCTGCTGTAATAAAGTCCGCGCCCTGGCATATTGCGATTTCGATGTCCCTTCGGCGATGTCGAGCATGGCGGCAATCTCCGGATGGTTATAGCCTTCAATAGCATACAGGTTAAACACGGTGCGGCAACCGGGCGGCAGCTCCTGAATCAGTTGCAGCAAGTACTGGTAATTCAGGGATGGTAAACTTTCGTCAGCCTGCGGCAGTACAGACGCCAGTTCCTGTATATCAGACGTATGCTCCCAGGGTTTCTGTTTTCGCAACTGTTTTAGAGCCGTATTAATAACAATTCGCTTTAGCCAGGCTTCCAGCGGGCACTCGAACCGAAACGAGTCGATGTGCCGATAAATCTTCACAAAGGCATCCTGCAACACATCAGCGGCTTCGTCGGGATCACGCACATATCGTTTGCAAACGACAAAGAGCTTCCCGGCAAACCGCTCATAGAGCTGTCGCTGCACGGCTCGATCCTGCCGACGGCATCCTTCAACTAGTGCGTATTCATCCTGCATACTAACGCTGATACTGTACTGACCTTCTTAACAGTCTAACCGTTGGAAAACGAACAAAAAAAATTCGATTTCTTTTCTACTTAGTTATGATTCTAACCGCAATTACCTGCCACTGCCTAGTCCTATATTGAACAGATATTGACTTATTCATCGAATGGAAAAGATTAGCTTATCAGGCTAAATCCCTTTTCTGTTCAACTCTTTATGTAAAGCTATGCGTGCGCTAAAACTAAACGAAAAACGTATTGGCCTGCTTATTCTGACGATAACTACTGTACTCAGTGGATTTGCTCAGAAAAATCAGACAACAAAACCCAATGTCATTATCATCATGGCCGATGATCTGGACAGTCAGCAGTTGAGTTGCTATGGGGGTAAGAATCTACGAACAACGCATATCGACGCGCTAGCGTTTGAAGGGCTGAAATTCAATCAGATTTATACATCTGAAGCCATGTGCGTGCCTACGCGGGCATCGCTGTTTACGGGTCTATATCCGGTACGCCATGGGTCGTTCCAGAATCACAAACCCGTTTATGACAATCTGAAAAGTGTTGGGCATTATCTGGCTGACCTTGGTTATCGCGTGGGGCTGACGGGCAAAGATCATAGCACTAAACCTAAGACAGTTTTCCCGTTTGACATTGTGAAAGGCTTTGAGCCGAACTGCGTAGCCCCGACCGACGATTATGAACTTGATGATGTAAAAGAATACATCACCCGGGACAGTAAACCGTATTGTCTGTTCGTGATGAGTATTAACCCGCACACCCCCTGGACTGTAGGCGATACCACCGAGTTTGATGCGAACAAACTCATTCTTCCCAAAAACTGGGTCGATACGAAAGTGACCCGGCATCAGTTTGTTAAGTATCTGGCGGAGGTTCGGCGTCTGGACAATCAGGTCGGCGATATTACTAAGTTGTTGAAAGAAACAGGGCAGGATAAAAACACTATTGTCATATTTCTGGGTGAGCAGGGGGCTCAGTTTCCCGGTGCCAAATGGAATCTGTGGGACGTCGGACAGAAGAGTTCGATGCTGGTCAAATGGGCAGGTGCGGTTAAACTTGGTACCCAAACAGATGCCCTTGTTCAATATGAAGACATTACTCCCACACTTATTGACATAGCAGGCGGTAAGCCCATCTCTACATTAGATGGCAAGAGCTTCTTATCAGTATTAATCGGAAAAAGTACCAAAGCGCGTGATTACGCCTATGGCATTCATAACAACATTCCGGAAGGAAATCCTTACCCAATGCGCAGTATTCGTGACACCCGTTACAAACTTATCCTGAATCTGACACCCGATCAGGAGTACTATAATCGGTTCATGATGAACACCAAAAAGCAGGATCCTGAATCGGTTTGGTCTTCCTGGATAGATCAAGCGTCCCAAAATCCGACAGCGAAACAGATTACCGACCGATTTGTGAAACGACCGCTGGTCGAATTCTATGACACACAGAAAGACCACTGGGAATTGACTAACCTGGCCGCTGATCCAACGTATAAAAACCAAATTGCAACCTTTACGCAGAAACTTCAGGAATGGATGAAGCAACAGGGCGACGCCGGAGCCTCTATTGATAAGGTATACGCTAAAAAGCCGTAAATAAGGTTGTCGCACGCCGATTAACCGCTTAAAAAGTAGATAGGTCAGATAAAGTCTTTGGCTAATGTGTAGTTAATTAATTCGCTTATGAACCGTCGTGATGTTTTACGCTATTCAATCGGAGCCGGACTTACGATCGTAACTGGTTATGCCATAGGCCAACCGAATGCACCAAAAGCCCGTTTTAGAATTGGTGCATGCGATTGGTCTATCGGTCCGGCGGGTGATCTTAAGGCGTTTACCGTTGCCAAACAGATTGGTCTGGATGGTATTCAGGTAAGCCTGAACACAATGGCCGATCAGGAGCATCTCCGTCGACCGGAGATACAACAGGCGTATAAGGATGCTGCTAATCAAACTGGCGTTGCGATTGGCGGTCTGGCTATCGGGCTAATGAACGATGTGCCCTATAAATCGGACCCGCGCGCAGAGCAATGGGTACAGGATAGTGTTGATGTGGCTAGTGCCCTGGGGGTGAAGAATATACTATTAGCTTTTTTCAACAAAGGCGATTTACGACATGACCGAAAAGGCACCCAGGTTGTCATAGATCGATTAAAGGCAGTAGCGCCGAAAGCCGAAAAAGCGGGTGTCGTACTGGGCATTGAATCGTGGTTATCGGCCCGTGAACATATAGCTATTCTGGATGCGGTTGGGTCGCCCGCGGTGCAGGTTTATTACGACGTTTGTAACTCGTCTGTGCGAGGTTACGATATTTTTAAGGAAATTCGTGACTTAGGTAAGGCACGCATCTGCGAATTTCACCTGAAAGAGAACGGTCACCTACTCGGACAGGGGCAAGTTGACTTACCTAAAGTTCGGCAAACGCTGGACGATATTGGCTATTCGGGCTGGTTGCACATGGAAGGAGCCGTACCGAAGGACGCACCGATGCTGGAAAGTTATATTGATAATAATAAGACCGTACGGTCGCTATTTAGTTGATTTTACTGTTCCAGCTGGACCGATGGCCCAGCTGGAATCTGAACTAATATGAGGAAAATATTCGCCCTGAATCCTTTGCCGCTTGCGTTGACAACAGTTGGCTTTTTATATCTGACTGGTCAGGGGTTTGAACCGGCTGTTTCACTAACGCACCGTGAACCTCTGCGACAAGCGCAGGCAATTTCCAGCGCTGATTCAGGTGCGCTTTATTTACCCGACGACCTGGAAGCCACGCTCTGGGCCGAAGCGCCGATGCTCTTTAATCCGACCAATATGGACATCGACGCCAAAGGGCGGGTCTGGATTACAGAAGCGGTTAATTACCGAAAATTCAATAACAAAGCCGAGGAGCGATTAGATCACCCCGAAGGCGAACGAGTCATGATTCTGGAAGATACAGACGGTGATGGCAGAGCAGATGATAGCAAAGTATTTGTAACGGACCCTGATCTCTTATCACCCTTGGGCATTGCCGTTATTGGAAATAAAGTCATCGTCTCCTGCGCACCGAACTTGGTTGTCTACACCGATGAAAACGGCGATGACAAGCCCGACAAGAAAGAAATTCTGCTAACGGGTTTCGGTGGCCTGGACCATGATCATGCGTTACACGCTGTTGTGGCCGGACCTGATGGTAAGTATTATTTCAACACAGGTAATGCCGGCCCACACGTAGTAACCGATAAGGCCGGCTGGACGCTTCGGTCGGGGAGCTTATATACTGGCGGAACGCCTTACAATAAAATCAATCATGGTAATCAGGTAAGCGACGACGGACGAGTATGGACCGGCGGTATGGCGTTGCGGATTAACCCCGATGGATCAGGTCTAAAAGTAATGGGTCATAATTTCCGTAATAACTACGAAACCGCACTGGATTCGTATGGAAATATGTGGCAGAACGATAATGATGATCAGGTAGTGGCCTGTCGTACGAGCTGGTTACGGGAAGGGGCTAATGCTGGTTATTTCAGCAACGATGGTACCCGCTACTGGCAGGCCGATCAGCGTCCCGATCAGTCGATTCCAATGGCGCACTGGCATCAGGACGATCCTGGTGTAATGCCCGTTGGCGACATAACGGGAGCCGGTTCGCCGACAGGCATGGTTATGTATGAAGGCGATGAACTAGGCCCCCAGTATCGAGGTATGCTATTAAGCGCTGAAGCTGGCCGGAATGTCATTTTTTCGTACAAGCCTGAGCCTCTAGGTGCTGGTTTTCGATTAGCCCGCACGGACCTTATCAGTTCGTTTCCCGAAGTAGATGCTAATTATAAATGGAATGAGGTAGCAAACGACACCCGAAAATGGTTCCGCCCGAGCGATGTGGCTGTTGGAACGGATGGGGCCATTTACATTGCCGACTGGTTTGACCCGATTGTAGGTGGTCACCAGATGCAGGACCATAAAGGCTACGGTCGGATTTACCGCATTACCCCAAAAGGCAAAAATCTGAAAAATCCTAAAATCGATTTACGCTCGACACAGGGGCAGATTGCCGCGCTGTTAAATCCAGCCGTAAATGTGCGGATGCTGGGTTTTGAGGCTTTACGGGAACAGGGCGAAAAAGCTATTCCAGCCGTTATGGCTTTGCTGAACTCGCCGAATCAGTTTCATCGGGCGCGGGCAGTTTTTCTATTGGCGCAATTGGGTGCCGAAGGCCAGTTTGAAGTTGAGCGGTTGTTGAAAGCCGTCGATGCACCGGTTCGGTTAACGGCGTTGCGCGCGTTGCGAAGTATCACACCTGAAAATTCTAAAGCAAAGCCAGAGCTAACAGCTTCTCAAAAAGCATTACTGCCACTGATGGGTAATTTATCGACCGACCGGAGCCCGGCAGTTCGGTCAGAGGTGGCCGTTGCCCTGCGAGATGTACCGTATTATGATTGCCGGTTGATGTTGCTGAATTTAGTGAAAGGCTACGATGGACAGGACCGTTGGTATCTGGACGCACTCGGTCAGGCGGCCGATGGCAAAGAGACCAGCTTATTTGCCGACCTGCGCTCGACATTTCCCGCTGACCCTGTTGAGTGGGATGCGCGAACCGCCAATCTTGTCTGGGAGTTGCATCCGTCTACGGCCGTTGCGATGTTGAAAAAGCGAGCCGAAGCCACAACACTCACCGCCGATGCTCGTCGGCAAGCTATCGTAACGCTTGGTTTTATTAAGAGCGCAGCTGCCGCCAAGGCGATGTTTGATCTGACCAAATCACCAGATAAGAGCGTGGCTGACCAAGCGAATTATTGGGTGAATTTCCGCCGGGGAAACGACTGGGCTACACTGCTTAAATGGGAGGAGTTGATGCCAACGACTGTTTCGGCAGAAGAACAGAAGATGCTGGCCAAACGGCAGATTCTGCTGGATGAATATAAATCCAACTCTGAAAAGCGGAAGGTTGCGCTGGAAATGGCTCGCGATCCAGAAGGAGCGAAGATATTAGTCGGATTAGCTGCCGATAAAAAACTGCCCGATGACTTAATCAAGGCCATTACGCCAACGATCCTAAAAAATTCCGATCAAACCGTTCGGACAATGGCTAAGGAATACTTTGTTGTTCAGCCCGAGCCTACCCCCACAACAATTGCTGAATCGACTTCGGTGGCAAAGCCAAAAGTGTTAGTAAATACCGAAAGACCTGTTATGCCATCAGTTGATGCTGGCTCGACGCCTGTAGCAGCGGCAAAGGAAAAATCAGTTGCTAACGAACCGGTCACTCCGGCCCCCACTGTTGCGTCTGTGCCAACGACTGTATCAACTACATCTGAATCATCGGCGACTGCAAAAGTGACTGAACGCTTAGAAAACGCACCAGCCGAAATGTCGGTCGAAGGAGTGGCTATGCTAACAGGCGATGAACGTACTGGATTGACCGTTTTCAAATCAAAATGTGGTACCTGTCACCGACATGGGCAATTGGGAAATGATATTGGCCCCGACTTAACCAAAATTCATCAGAAACTAGATAAGAATGCGTTGCTGGACGCCATCATTCGGCCTAGTGCGGGTATTGCATTTGGCTATGAACCCTGGATGGTTACCACCAAAACCGGGCAAACATACTATGGCTTTCTGGTGAGCGATAACGAACAGACTGTTGTTATAAAAGGCGCTACCGGGCAGAAACACGTAGTGCCGACAAATCAGGTTTTCTCGCGTCGCCAGTACAAAACCAGTCTCATGCCCGATCCAAATACGTTGCGTCTGAAACCTCAGCAACTGGCTGATTTAACGGCGTTTCTGCTGAAGCAGTAAGACAGATATTTACGAAGTACTACGTAGTAATGTCGATTATTAGTAACCGACATTACAGAGGAATTGCTATTGTAGCTTCAACCCGAAACCTCAAACTCACTTAACCGTATATCCCAGCTTTTTCAACTCTGCTGCCGTTAGGTTGATCACATTAATATCCAGCTTAATGGGCGATAAGGGTGTATCTGTCGAATCAGTTTTAACGGCGACAATAGCGTCTACAACATCCATTCCTTTGAATACCTGCCCGAATACGGTGTATTTATCATCGAGCCTAGCTAATCCCTTTTTATTCTGGACGATGTAAAACTGGCAGCCTGCCGATAGCATTTCCGGATTATCATCACGACCGGCACCAACCGCTCCATACACATGCCGGAGCGTTGTTCTGAACTCCGGTTTCAGTAAGTAAGGAGAGCCAGAAAATCCCGCTGGTGTATCGGGACAGCCGCCCTGCGCAACAAAGTTGTTGATTACCCGATTAAATGTAAGCGTGTCCCAATACCCGGCATGCGCCAGTTTCATAAAGCTGGCTTTGTGGTTGGGCGTTTCCTCATACAGCCAGAAAAGAATCTCACCCTTATCGGTTTTAATCTGGCCAATAGGATAGGTTTTTTCTTTCGTCGGTGGTTTTGAGAACGCAATAAGAGAGAGCAATAAAAATAAAATTGATGGCATATAATCAGAGATTATTGAGGTATTCAGGTTAGGTAAAGGTACTTACTTATTAAACCTTTATCCACAAACTGGAATCCTAAGATTGAACGTTGTGGAAAAACCAGTTCGTTTTCATCGTTTAATCCTGAAAACCTGCCTTCATCGTACGCTATGAATCGCCTGCTAATCTTACTTATGATGCTAACGGCCCTGACCATTTTGGCTCAAAGCCGAAGGTCAACCGCCGATAATCCTCATATTATGACTCCACCTGACTATGCTCGCGATTGGCGAACGGCCGATTCTCTAGCTGCCAAAGGTCTACCAAAGTCCGCGCTTGAGATCGCTAACCGAATTTATAAAGAAGCTAAAGCGCAGAAGAACTATCCGCAGGTAGTTAAAGCAGTTATGCGTCGGATGGTTTTTCGTACAGCATCGGATGAGACGGCCTACAAAGAACTGGTGCGCTCGCTCCAGACTGATGTTACTGAAACGCCTGAACCGGCTAAGTCGGTGTTGCAGTCAGCACTGGCGGAGATTTACTGGCAGTATTTTCAGCAGAATCGATATAAGTTCTACAATCGGGCGACGGTCAATACGGCAGAATCCCAACCAACGAAAACAACTGATGCCGCCGACTTCACTACCTGGGATGGTCGTCAGCTAATTGGAGCCATAACGAATGGATATCTGGCTTCCGTAAGCGCTAAGGAATTATTACAGAAAACGCCTGTTTCGACCTACGACGCCCTGCTCGATAAGGGCGATGCTGATGCCCGATTACTTCGCCCCACTTTATACGACTTGCTGGCTCACCGGGCTATCGAATTTTTTCAGAACACCGAACCTGATCTATTAAAACCTATTTTTCGGTTCGAGCTAGACAAGCCGGATTATTTCGCCGAGTCCGGGCGGTTTGCCAAATTGCCCATCCAAAGCAAGGATTCTCTATCAGGACGCTACCAAGCGTTGCGACTCTATCAGCAACTTATTGAATTTCATTTACCCGATACTAACCCGAACTCACTGGCTGATGTGGATGTACTACGGCTGGCGTTTGTGCACCAGTATAGTGTTGTGCCAGAACGTGACTCGATCTACAGAAAAGCGCTTGAAGGGCAGATTTCGCGGTTTAAAAACAGCCCAATTGAAGCCATTTATGCGTACCAGTTAGCCCTGTTTCTGGCTGATCACGGACAGCCCATTCGTCCGCTTATTAATGGAGAGAATAATGTCGAGCCGGATACCACTAACCCTAATCGATGGAATCATAAACGGGCGGCTGATATTTGCCGGGATTTAATCGACCGTTTCCCAAAAACGCTGAATGGTCAACGCGCAGCGGAATTACTTAATCGCTTATTGGAGCCAAGCTATTCCGTAATGATTGAGCAGGTAAACGTGCCTCAGCAGCCTTTCCGCGCACTGCTGACCTATCAGAACGCTAATCGAATTTTATACCGGGTAATCCGTCTATCGGTTGCAGAATTGGTCGAATACCGTGATAATTACGTCGACGATACTAAACGGAAAAAGCTGGTTAGTGACTGGCTGAAACGTGCGGGTGTGGCTGAAAAGGCCGTTACGCTTCCCGACGATGGCGATTTAAATCAGCACTCCGTTGAAATTCCGCTAACGGGTTTGCCTATTGGCCATTATCTGTTGTTGGCAACTACCGATAAGGTGTTTAGCGATAAAATTGAATCGCTTCAGTATGCTGCGTTCACGGCTTCGGCGCTCGGTTGCTTTATCCAGGCGTCCAATTATGATGATCTGGCTCAGGCTGTTTTCGTAACAAATCGTCAGACGGGCGAACCCGTGAAAGGTGCCCAGGTTAGTACGGTAGGGTCAAAAATTCAACTGATTACGGGCCTAAACTCAGCGCCAACCAATGCTGAAGGTCGGGTGCAGATTCCGACTAGCACTTTTCCCCCACAAAACAATTTTTATTATCTAATCAAGTCGGGGAATGATACGCTGATTACGGATAGGCAGTATAACTATCGATATTCAACTAGTCGGTATGAAGAAACCGATCAGACTTACACGCGTCTGTTCACCGATCGGGCCATTTACCGACCCGGCCAGCCGATTTACGTAAAGGGTCTTCTGTATAGTGGTAAACAGAATCAGTTTACCGTGGTGGCTGGTCGTGAGATGGAGATTGATTTCATCGATCAGAATGGTGAGCAGATTGCTAAACAAACGGTCAAAACGAATGAGTTTGGTACGTTCGCGACCAATTTTACTGCACCGACAGGCCGCTTAACTGGAATAATGACCTTGCGGGCACTTAACGGGAGCACCGGCATTCGTGTGGAGGAGTACAAACGTCCAACGTTTGAAGTGAAGGCGAATCCGGTAAAAGAAGCCTTTAAACTGGGGCAGACCATAACGCTAACGGCGCAGGCGAAAACATTTTCGGGCGTGGCTGTTGATGGGGCCGAGGTACGTTATCGGGTAGTGCGAAAACTCCGGCCGCGCTGGGACTGGTGGTATATCCGTCCGAATAGTAGTGAGACTGAGATTGCAAACGGAGCCGCCCAAACTGATGCGCAGGGTAATGTCAACATGGACTTTGTGGCCTCACCCGACCGCGAAAGTAGCCGTAAGGATAATCCAATTTTCGATTTTGAGATAACCGTTGACGTAACCGATCGGGCTGGAGAAACCCGTAGTACCACGAAAACGCTCCGTATTGGATATTCAGCAGTCCAAGTGGCGCTTGAGATTCCCGGTCAGGTGGAGCAGAATAACTTCACCGCCTTCCCTGTACTGGTTACGAATCAGTCGGGTGAGCGGGTGCAGGGCAAAGGCCAGCTAACGATTTATCGACTGCAACCACCATCCAGGATTTTGCGCGACCGGCTTTGGAATCGCCCGGACCGGCAGTTTCTGAGCCGAACTGAGTTTGAGAAGCTGTTCCCAAATGACTTGTATGCGAATGAGGCCGATCCGCATTCGTGGTCGAAAGGAGAGATTGTGCAGCAACTGACTATCACGGTTCCGGCCGATTCGACTATAAAACCAGATATGAGTCGATATACGCCCGGCGACTACGTGGCTGAACTAACGGTTACTGATCAAACCGGTGAAACAGGGCATGATCAGGCTTTTTTTACGGTTACTGCCGAAACCCAACCAACTGCTTCTGCTCGAATTGATGGTTGGTTGCAAACCCGGAAAACCACAGTTGAACCTGGCGGTGAAGCTATTTTCTGGGTTGGTAATCGCCAACCGGGCTGGGTGCTGATGACCGTCGAGGAGGCCCGAAAATTTGTCCGGCAGGAATGGATTAAAACCGACGGACATCCCCGGCGCATAACGCTACCAATTACCGAAAAACAGCGTGGCGGTTTTGCTGTTCATTTCGCGATGGTTCAGAATGGTCGGATGTATCAGAAATCGGAACGGATTACTGTGCCATTCTCCAACAAACAGCTAACAATTGAAACTAAAACGTTCCGCGATAAGCTCAAACCCGGTGAGCGCGAAGAGTGGACGCTGACCGTAAGTGGGATGGAGAAAACACCGGCTGAAGTAGTAGCGACCCTGTATGATGCGTCTCTGGATGCTTTTACACAGCTTCAGTGGGCAACCTCATTTTACCGAACTTATTCATCGGCCTTTTCTGGCTGGCATTCTAATACTTTTTCCCCTCAATCGGGTAAAGTTTTGCTTCAACCTTATCCGTCAGTAACGAATACTCCTGATCGTCAGTATGATCAACTCGGTTGGTTTGGTACACCGACGGATGCGATTCGGGTAGCGGTGGTTCGGGATGGAAGAACTATTTCAGGGACGCTAAAAAATCAGGATGGCTCAGGGGCACCGGGCGTAGCCGTTGTGATTAGAGGCATGTCGACAGGAGCGACCTCGAACGGAAAAGGCGAATTCTCCCTGAAAGCAGTTGATGCAAAAACGCCGGTAACAATCGTATTTTCCTATATCGGATATATCAGCCGAGAAATTACTATAAATCAAGAACCAGTATCGTTTTCACTGCGTCCCGATACAAAATCATTAAATGAAGTAGTTGCGGTGGGTTATGGGGGGGCTAAGCCAGGAGGTAGGAGTTTGCCAATGGCTAAAATGGCCGCTCGAGCGGCCGCTCCAATGGCAGCCGATGGTGCGATCGTTGAATTGAAAGAAGCAGTTGCCGCCGAGAAAGCAGCCGATACGGATGGAGATGCAGTAAATGGCAAACCAAAACCGGCTCCAGACATTAATCCCCGACGAAATTTCAACGAAACAGCATTTTTCCTGCCGCAGCTTAAAACCGATGAACAAGGACGGGTTGTGCTGAAATTTACAATGCCGGAAGCACTCACACGCTGGCGATTACTCGCGTTTGTCCACACAAAAGACCTGAAAACCGGTACGCTGGAGCGCGAAATTATTACGCAGAAAGAGTTGATGATTACGGCCAACGCGCCCCGCTTCCTGCGCGAAGGTGATACGATTCGGATTGCGGCCCGCGTCAATAACCTGACTGATAAGACGCTCAATGGTTCGGCTAATCTGCTATTAACCGATGCGTTAACTAGACAGCCAATTGGTCAAAAAATTAAAATTATAGATAGCCAATCTCAGTTAACATTGGCACCGGGTGCGGGTCAGGCCGTGGGCTGGACATTAGTTATTCCGAATGGACTCGAAGCCGTGACCTGTCGCTTTACAGCTCAGTCGGGTCAGTTTACCGATGGGGAGGAGCTTACAATTCCGGTGTTGCCAAACCGAATACTGGTTACCGACACGCAACCGTTTTGGGTAAACGGCACCGAATCAAAAGAATTTAAACTGCAAGCACTTACCAATCTGAACCCTGAACTACCCGTGCAGCATGAGCGGCTGATGGTGGAGATAACAAGTAATCCTGCTTGGTATGCGCTTCAATCGTTGCCTTACCTGATGGAATATCGCTACGAGTGTGCTGAGCAATTGTTTAGCCGGTTGTACGCGAATAGTCTGGCTACGCACATCGTCAACAGCAAGCCGGCATTCAAACAGGTCGTTGCTGAATGGCAGAAGACTCCGCCCCGTAATCCGCTGCAAAGCAATGAAGAACTGAAAGCGGTTGCCCTGGAAAACTCACCTTGGCTGGCTGACGCTCGCTCTGAAACGGAACGACAGGCAAAGCTGGGTCAACTGCTCGATGCTAACCGGATGGAAGATGAACAACGACGAGCGTTTGAAAAACTGCAACAGTTGCAAGCGTCAAATGGTGGTTTCCGGTGGTTTGGTGGAATGGAGCCTGACTTGTCCATGACGCTACATATTCTGAGTGGCTTGGGGCATTTACAGAAATTAGGCGTTCAATTGCCCAACGACCTAAAAGCATCCTTAAATGAAATGCAGACTAAGGCCATCCGCTATGCCGATGCCGAAATGAAGCATTGGATTGAAGAACAGCAAAAGGCCGAAGCGAAAAAGAAAGGAATTAGCTCCTGGTACTTTTCAGCGACGCAGTACCTTTACGCCCGTAGTTTTTATCTAGATAAGCCCGTCGATAAAGCGATGCTGGCTTATCTGAAACAGAGGGTGGCCAGCGATTGGTTGAAGCAAAGTTTACAAGGGCAGGCACTCTCGGCAATGGCACTTCACCGATTTGGCGATAAGCAAACACCCGACGGAATTTTACGTTCCTTGCGTGAACGGTCGCGGGAGTCGGAAGAAATGGGGCTTTACTGGCCAGATAACCAAAGTGGCTTATCCTGGTACCAAACGCCCATCGAAACGCAGGCTTACCTAATCGAAGCTTTTGACGAAATTAAACCGGACCGTAGTGCGACTGATGCGATGAAACGCTGGCTCCTGCGTCAGAAACAAACTCAGTCTTGGTCGTCAACAAAAGCCACAACCGAGGCTGTTTATGCTCTGTTATTGCGGGGTAGCGATTGGCTCGGTACAGGTATTACAACACAAGCTAGTCTGGGAGGGCAGCCCATTGAAAGTCGCGTTACGAAAGCGGATGCGATTACCGGTTATGAGAAAGTAGCTTATGCTGCTACGGAAATCAAGCCGGAAATGGGCCGCATCAACATTACGAAGAAAGGGACAGGCCCGGCCTGGGGGGCTTTATATTGGCAGCATTTCGAGCCGCTTGATCGGGTGATGCCGGGTAGCGCAGGGCTGTCTTTACAAAAAACACTTTATGTACAGCGTGATTCTCCAAACGGGCCAGTTATCTCGTCTTTAGCTTCCCAAAAGAATCTGAAACCAGGTGATCTGATTAAAGTGCGGCTAATTCTGAAAACTGATCGCGCTATGGAATACGTACACGTGAAAGATGGTCGGGCGTCAGGATTTGAGCCGGTAGCAGCTTTGTCGGGCTATAAATACCAGAACGGTCTGGGTTATTACGAAGCACCCCGCGACGCCAGCACTGACTTTTTCATTGGCTACCTGCCTGTCGGAACACATATTTTTGAATATGAATTGCGTGTGGCGCAGACGGGCGATTTTTCGGCGGGCGTTGCTACCGTACAGTGCTTTTATGCACCCGAATTCTCAGCCCATTCCGCTGGCGAACGGGTCAAGGTAAAGTAACGGATTTATTATTAGCGGTTAGTTGTCCTGTAAGGTAGCGATGGCTTCTAACTCAATGCTGAATCCGTAATGCAAAGGTGTCACCGGAACCATGGAACGCGCTGGGCGATGTTCGCCGAAAAAGCCAGCGTACAATTGATTGACAGTGCCCCATGATTCGATATCGGATATAAACACCGTCACTTTCAAAACCTTGTTACGCTGGCTCCCGGCAGCTTGGAGAATAGCATCGAGATTAGCCAATACCTGCTGGGTCTGTTCAGCAACAGTAGCATCACTGAGTTTTTCTCCAGTAGGTGTAATAGGCAGAATGCCAGATACAAAAACTAGCCCATTATGGGCAACCGCCTGCGAGTAATGACCACCCGGCGTCGGTGCGTTTGGTGTTTGAATAAATGTCATGTTTTTTCCTGAACGACGGAAGAGATAAGCCTAAGCGAAACGCCGTTTCAGGATTTCGACCAATTCACTTACCTCATCGCTACTCATGTCCCAAAGATATTGAGAGGCATACCGATAGGAAATCAGATCAAGTGCCTGCCCGTAGTTATTGAGCGTATCAATTTCCTCAACGGCCTGATTATACGCACTCGTATTCCCATTAAAAAGCTGGTTGATAAACCGGAATTTTTGATTCAGGGAAATACTCCGGGCTACGCTTTCAATTGGGGCACGGTGAAAGGTTTCAGCAACCGTAACCGGTTCAACGGTGACCGTTTCGCGTAGAGTGTCATTTAGTGTATGCGCTGTTTCGGCTGGTGTATAAACAGGCTTAACCTCCGTTACAGTTGGTGTACTGATAGCGCCTGTCTGCAACTGAGACGGCTGGCTAATCGGTGCAACGGGTTCCGGGCCCGTATTTCCATCGAGAAACATTGGCCCACCCGAAACCGTGTCTTCATCTCTATAAGATTCGCGGAGCTCTACTATCGGTTCTGGCTCAGCCTTGACTTCCTCGACTTCCGCTACTGGCTGAGTTGATACCGTCGGTTCTTCTGACGCACTTGGTTCTGTATAATCTGGTTCAGATTCTGGTGCTTTGGGCGTCATAACAGGTGCAGTCGGGACCAATGGCGCAGGAGGAACGGCTGACTCAGTTGCTGTGTCGAAAAATGATCGAGTCGGCGCGCCCGAAAATCCTTCCAGCACATGCCCTCGTAACAGAACCGACAAATCGATAGGCAGTTTCTCTGAGAACTGCGTTACATACTTATCGAAGTATTCGATTTCATGGCTGTGCTGAGTCAGCGCTTCATCCAGATAATTAAGTGCCTGGTTCACATAAATAAACGGCCGGCCGTTCAGGCGCTGGGTAATATGCGCCGGAATAAACTGGTTAATTTTCGTATACCGGGTAATCTGTTTCAGGGTATCGGCCGTCAGTGTAAAATCGGGCTGACCGCGCAAGATGTCATCAAAATACGCCCTGGGATCGAAAATAAGCGTAAGTGTCCGACGAACGGCATCAGCCAGCAGGGGCTCCAGGTGTTCGCGCCGAACCGAAATGTGCTGCGATACAACATTCATGAAATTTTGCAGCGCTTCCTGAACTTCAGCGTTAGTGAAGTCAAAATAAGGGCTACGAAACTTCTCAGCATCAGCCTGCCATTTATCCGATAAACTGCTAATAACGAACAGATTAACTTGATTTATGGGGGTTAACGTCAGAATTTGACGACCGCCGATGATAGCGTGCTGCTGAAAATAATCAGCCACTATCCGACGGGCGTAGGACTTACTATATTCGGTAAGAGCGTTGGCGTTAAACTTGTTCGACATTAGGAAAAGCCTTTGTTTTGTAAAGATAAAATTTTCGATAGCAATCCTGTTTTCGTTCCTGAAAAATCGCGTAAAAAGTGGCTTATAACCTGCTGTTAGACCTATAAAGTTGCTAATTCAGCTTATTTATTCTAAAACAAGTAACTGACCTTTTAACGACCTTCCGTTAATGTTTATTGAACCTACTCGACGACGCGACCCACCTCACCTCCGCACGGGCTGGATTGAACTAATATGCGGCTCCATGTTTTCTGGAAAAACCGAAGAATTAATTCGCCGACTCACCCGCGCCCGAATTGCCAAGCTAAACGTTCAGATTTTCAAACCGGCTCTGGACACCCGTTACCACGAAGAAAATATTGTTTCTCACTCTGCCCTTACGATTCAATCAACCCCTGTGCAAACAGCGAGCCAGATTGTTCCGTTGGCTGGGAGCTGTGATGTAGTGGGCATCGACGAAGCTCAATTTTTCGATAAAGAAATTGTAGATGTCTGTACAACGCTGGCTAATCAGGGGCAACGGGTCATCGTAGCTGGCCTAGATATGGATTTCGCGGGCAAACCGTTCGGATGTATGCCGCAACTGATGAGCGTTGCCGAGTATGTTACCAAAGTTCACGCCATTTGTGTGGTTTGTGGCGATATCGCCCACTATTCATACCGACTTGTTCCTTCAAAGGAACGCGTACTACTTGGTGAAACAGATAGTTATGAAGCCCGTTGTCGTCGCTGTTTTAATCTAGGTGATAAAGCCGGACGCAAAGAATGGGCGTATGAAGACGTTATGAATGATGACCGGGCTGGCGGACCAGTGATGACCGGGTCGCCGAAGCGATGATGAATTGTAAAAAAAATAGAAAAAATAAGCTAATAGAAAAAAGACTATTCTGGAGTCTGGTTTTTTCATTCATCATCCATCATTCATCATTTTCGCAAATCGGTTCCTGGCAATCGCACGTAAGCTACCTATCTGGACGGTCGGTGGCGGTTGTGCATAACAAAGTTTATGCCAGTACACAAAATGGCTTTTTTTGTTACAACAAAAGCACCAACGAAACCACAATTCTTGGCAAACAACAGGGGCTTAGTGATGTTGGTATTAGTCGGCTGCTTTATCTGGCCGATCAAAATCGGCTGCTGATTGCTTACCAAAATGGAAATCTGGATTTTTTAACGCTGTCGGCTACGGGAGAAATCGCTGGCGTCAAAAATCTTAACACAATTATAGTCTCCCGGCAGAATTCAAACCTTATTCTACATCTCAATCGTATTGATAACTACGTGTATATCAGCACCAATTATGGTATATCAGTGCTGGATATTACCAAAGACGAGATTCGAGATACATACTTTACTATACGTTCCGACGGAGTAGCCATTTCTGTGTACGCTACAGCTGCGGCCAACGATAGTTTATATGCCTTAACTGATCCTGCTGGTGTTCTTGAAAATGGATATCGGTTACGCGCGATTCGCTTATCACCCAATGTCAATATTGCCGACCCAGCGAACTGGCGATCGGTGGCCGAACCGGGGGTTCAGATGCAATCGCTGGTATCGATTCAGGGAAGGCTTCTCACTTCGGTGAGTCAGCAGGGCGTTTATAGCCGACAGAATGGGCAATGGATTTTAAATCAGTTACTTACTAATTCAACGATTCGTCTGTTTTCGAGCCCAAACGGGTTAATAACCGCTACCAACAAAGCCGTTACAGCACCTGCTTCTGGCACGTTTACTGGCTCTCTATTAGCTGATCCACGGGAAGTGATTGCTGATGGAAATCAAGTCTGGGTGGCTGACGGCCAAAACGGTTTACTACTAGGCAATGCTGGTATATTTCAGCGTATTGCACCAGATGGCCCAACCAGTGACCTGTTTCCCCGGCTTTATACTTATCCACAAACGCTGGTTGCGTTACCCAGTGATCCACAGAGTTTCTCCCAGTTAACCTCTACTCAACCGCCCTTTGAATTGCTTTCGGTTCCTGCTAATCGATGGCTCAGTTCGTTAGGTTCGGCAGCTAATCGTAGTTTCAATTCGGCGGTTTACATACCAACTGAGCAAAAGCTTTATTTAAGTAGTTATGGTGATGGATTATGGAGCCAGACCGATGGCCAATTACCAACGCCGGTTATACTTCCGGCAACTATCAATTCTTTTATTACCAGCTTAGCTACGGATTACGACGGCAACTTATGGATCACGACGGCAAGTTCTAACACTAGCCAGCCTGTTCTCCACGTTCGTCGACCAGATGGCCAGTTTCAATCATTAGCAATTACCAGCCAAAATGCTGTTTATCGGGCGGTACCTGATGATAATGGGTTTATATGGCTCCAGCTTAGTCCCGGCGGGGGCTTACTAGTTGTTGATCCGCAGACAAACCGAGGCAGATTATTAACAACTACCCCTGGACAAGGTGGCTTATTATCGAACACGATTCGAGCGTTAGTCAAAGATCGTAACGGCGTTATTTGGGTTGGTACAGACCTTGGACCGATGGTGTTCGATAATCCTGCGGGTGCGTTCGATGCCGCGGTTGATGCTCAGTCGCCAATTATTAACCGGCGTCGATTGCTGGCGAATGAGCAAATCAACGCTATTGCCGTCGATGGAGGTAATCGCAAGTGGATCGGTACACAATCGGGCATTTACTATGTTTCGCCGGACGGTTCGCAATTGCTTGAAACGTTTACAGCCAGCAATAGTCCACTTCCAAATAATGTGATTAAGGCGCTGGCTATCGAGCCAATTAGCGGTAAGTTATTTATCAGCACTGATAATGGGCTTATCTCTTATCAGTCATCCGCCACTGAACCGGCCGAAACACTTACCGGCTTAACCATTTTTCCAAATCCAGTCCGTCCTGATTTCACCGGTACGGTCGGTATCAATGGATTAACTGAGAATTCAACGGTGAAAATTCTGGATGCTGGCGGGCAATTAGTTTACGAAACCCGCTCGCAGGGGGGAATGGCTACCTGGAATCTTCGCGATTATCGGGGTCGCCAGGCACAAACGGGCATTTATCTGGTTGTGGTCGTTTCGTCCGATGGTTCAGAGGGACTAGCGGGAAAGCTGGCGGTAGTGCGGTAATAAGTGATAATTAAAATCGGTCGTGAATTTCTTTCAGCAACTCCGCAGTCTGACGACGCATTTCGCTAACCGACTGCGTAAAATTGTTATGCATAATGCTGAAATAGAGTAGCTTGCCCGAGTGAGTCTGAATGTAGCCGCTGAGATTATAAACCCCCGTCATAGAACCGGATTTGGCAAATATGTATGGTTTTCCCTCAATCGATACATTCCGTAACGTTCCCGATTGACCAGCGGCCGGAAGTAATTTAAATAACCGTTCCTGCGGCACTTTTGCGTAAATTTTTGCCAGTAAATCAATCAGTATATTAGGTGTGAACGCATTATATCGGGATAGACCAGACCCATCGACCCACCGGGCAGCATTAGCTGGATAATGCAATACGCTGTCCAACATTCGACGTAATTCCGCTGTAGGCTTCAGCTTATCCAATCCTCGTTCGGCTGATGCCATAAACAGGACTTGTTCCGCAAACTGATTATCGCTCACGTAAAGCATTCGCTTGTAAAGCGAGTCAGCCAGTTGCCCACGTAACATTTGGGCAGCTGCCGGGACCGGCCTATCAATCACACTTACAGGTTTGTGAAGCGTGTCAGCTAATAACTCAGCCGCCAGCTTAGCCGACCATCGATACGGAACATCCTGCCGCGTTGATGATAGCTCTTGTGGACGTCTGAGCTGATTATTAAATTCAGCCCGGTACACTCCTCCTGTTAAGTTAGAAACGACCCGCACACTGTCCCGAAATCGTGCTGGACTTGGCCATTTACCAAAGCGTTGCTCCTTGAAAAATCGTATTACGTTGCCGTAAATGGGCAAAGAAGCGAGTTCGGGTGAATAATCATCGTTGTAATCATCCCAGGCCCAGCCCGGCCCAAAGCGTGGTCCATCGTAATTAGCCGCCGAGAAAAATAATCGCTCAGGACGGTTACGTAGGAAAGATAAGACCGTAGTATCGGATAAATCGGGATGTAACAGTAACGGATTTCCCGTTCCCCAGAAAATAAGCGAATCGTCCTGCGCCGAACTGTTGCTTTGGCTACCTCGCCGAATTGCATACCGAAGCGCTGGTAATGAATCTGGTATAGTCAGCAGACCGGCATAGAAACTGAAAAGTTTCGTATTCGATGCGGGCGTAAACGGTTTATCAGCGTTATGTTGAATTAACTTCTGTTGATTAACCGGATCGTAAAGTGCAACGCCCGTAAAGTGATCATTATAAATGGACTTTGTTCGTAACTCGCGAGTCAGTCGCCGGGCGGGTGAACAATTGGCCAAAAGATAAATGCACAAAACAAAGTAGAGTAAGCGGCTCATACGGTAATTGGCTGATTAGCTACTGTTACTTGGCAATAATAAGCTTTTGGTTCAGTATAGCTTCTCCTACTAATAACTTAACAAAATATAAGCCTGCTGGTAACTGGCGTAAATCAAGCTGTTCACTCAGCTTGGTACCTCCCATTTTTAAATTGAATTGCCGTAATATCTGACCGGTTGAGCTGTTAACCGTTAGAGCCGCTTCGGCAACGGGTTTAGTCAACTCGACATTCAGTTGTACCAGCCCGTTGGTTACTGGATTAGGATAAATCGAAAAATTACCAACCGAAACCGGCTCAGTACCCAGCACAAGTGGGAGCGGGGGTGCCTGAATTCGCAGGTTATCAATGGCCCATCCCCAGCCATGATTAACGACATCGGCAACCAGCCGAAACCGAATCAAAATCTCCTCATTAGGCTGAAACAGCGTCTTTTGGCCTAATAGTCTTATTTCCCGATGCTTATAGAACGCGGGATGGCCAAGCGTAGCGGAATTCTGTTCAATCAGTGAAGAACCAGTTACCAGCGAACGATTATAAGCGGCCTTCCAATCGGCCTGGGCATTGGAATTATACCCATCCAGCAACGGCTTCCAGGTCCGGCCATTATCGTCAGACCCTTCCACAATCACGTAATCACGAAAATTGCTGTCGCCAAACTGACTTCCCGGATCACCAGGCTCAACCAGCACGATTTCATCGAATCGAATAATAGCGCTGTCAGGATTTGCTTTGACGCGAATTGGGGATAATAGAATGTATTGATAGTCGCTCTGCCCCTGGAAGTTAGTACCATTCTGGTAGGGATGATCGGAATGAATAGCCGGATCAACGAAGTTAGTTGGCGTCGCAATGTTAAAGCCGTTACCCGCAAAATCAGCGGTAGCATTACTAAAGTTATTAATATACTGATCCCGAACAGCTAGTGGTGCAATGACCGTAAGGGTATAAAACCCGCTTGCCGGACTGGTCGTCTGATTTTTAGCGCGGGAGCCGTCGCGGGCTACGATCCGGTACATAATCTTGTCTCCGGTTTTAAGCGAATTGGCCGGAAAGGTTAAGCGGTTCACGTATATACTATCGTACGTTACGTTGCCAATCGTCAGACGTCCGTATCGGAGAGGAATATTCGGTTGCGGTGTGCCGTTTATCTGATACTCGATATACGTCTCACTAATACCAGTTGGTCGGTCATCGCTAATCCGGGCGAAAATCGGTAAACTATCGGCGACTGTTGTAAGCAGATAATTATTACCGGGCGAGTACTGAATCGTGGGCGGTGTATTATCGGGGCCCGCAATTATGTGATAGTAGGCTTGTGCGCCCGTTGGCAATTTACCCGGATTCGTAAATGTGCGTCCAGAGGCATCTTTCGCCTGAAAATAATACCAGACATCGCCCTGTGCCTGAGCCGACGGGAGCGTGAATCGGTACTCATCCGTCGTGCCAACACGATTTGGCGTCACCGCTGTAAAAACTGAATCCTTCGCTGTTGGTGTGCTTTTTCGGTAAAACACCTGCACCGAACCGGGAATCAGCGTTGTATCGCTAGTTACTCGTGTGCTGAACACCAGATCTTTCACATCTTCGCTACTTTGCAAGGGGTCGTGCAGCACTGATGTCGTTTTCCATTCCAGATCCGAAAAGAAATTCATTACTAGCGGGCCGGGACTATGCATCGCTACTCCCCGGCCTAATTGGGGAGTCATTAAGGCATTAAGGTTGCCGAGCGGATAATCATCGTCGTTAAGGTGATACAGACTGGTCGCTTTATCGTACGTATATTTAGCCTGAATCCGAATACGTTGCGCGGATCTTTGTCGCAGTATCGGCCCGTTTAGATAAAGGTTATTCCCTGCCAGTTGACTTTTTAGCGCGGCCGAGTTGTTCGGGTATTCAATGAGCGAATTGACCAGCCGCTTTCCATCAGCGTTCTCGATAAAGTAGTCATAAATCGAAGGTAAGCCAGCTGAATATCGGCCATAATCACCAGCTACATCGAAAAAACCGATAAATCCTAAGGCATGACATAGCTCGTGTAAAACAACCGTTACCAGATCGCTTTGCCCTTTAGGTGGCAGGCCGTCGGTGCCATAATACCAGTCATTATTTCGGTTGAAATCGGCGACGATGTCAGGCTCGGTTGGGCTGTTTAATTCACGACGAGCAATTTTCTCGGCCAACGCAATTGGGTAAAACGCATACGTTTTCTGACCACCATCGAATGCATATCGATAAGCCCCTGGTCCCGCCGACCCTAACAGATTAGGCTGCATAGACACCCAATTCGCCTGAATCCGGATCGGTACTGACGAGACAATCAGCGTCGACCAAATATCGACGGCGTGTTGAAACGCCTGTTGAGCTGGCGCCGGAAAATTAGTATAAGTAACGATAAACTGAGCCGTGGGAGCGGCTAACCGACCATTCGCGTCGCGCTTATTGAGAAATGCAGCCGGTGGAGGTATCCGAACGAGTACATCCTGTTCGCTCTTGTAATAAACTACCTTAGGTGCTGCCACTGACCCGCTCAGGGGAGCGGATAGCTGCGTGTAGGAGCGAGATAAACTGGGGATTTGTGCCAGTACAGATCGACAGAACGTCAGAAATATAGTAATAAGCAGCAGGCCCAGCCGATTCCAATACGTCATACAAATTGGTCAATAATTCGTTCGGCCAATTCCAGGGAATTCGTTTAAGCCTGCAAGCTAGTAGATTTATGGATAAGGTGGCCTAAATACCACCTTATCCATAGCTGTATTTGATTAAGCGGGTTCTGCGGCTCGTTTTAGGACCAGCGCTACAGAATTAAGGCAATAACGCATACCCGCTGGTGGTGGGCCATCGTTGAAAACGTGCCCCAGATGCGCATCGCACACGTTGCAAAGCACCTCAATCCGGAACATCCCATGACTGTAATCCTTTTCCAGTCGGACGCGTTCTTCGTCGATCGGCGCTGTGAAACTCGGCCAGCCCGTTCCTGATTCAAACTTAGTTGTAGCTTCAAATAATTCGGTGCCGCAGCAAACGCAGGCATATACGCCGGGGTCGTGTGCTTCACAATATTCACCCGTAAAAGGTCGCTCAGTGCCTTTCGTCCGTGTGACCCGGTATTGTTCCGGCGTCAGAATCTGGCGCCATTCTTCATCAGTTTTAATGACTTTCTGAATCATGATTTCTTACTACTGGTTGAGTCATACTATATAAACGTAAACCGCCAGCCATTCGATTTGTCTTTTCGCGCCGTAAATTTGCAGGATCGTAGAAAAACCCGCCCCAACCCCCTCCCCTGATTTCCAGGGGAGAGACTTGCCTTCGGTTGCTTTTTTAGCCCCTCCCCTGGAAATCAGGGGAGGGGTTGGGGTGGGGTTTTTGACTACTGACTAACAACTTCTTCCCGTGACTAACCGGCAGATATTACAGCAATTTTGGGGTTATCCAGCCTTCCGGCCTATGCAGGAAGACGTGGTTGATACCGTGCTGGCCCGGCAGGATACGCTTGTGCTGATGCCAACGGGGGGCGGTAAATCGATCTGTTTTCAGGTGCCAACGCTGGCCATGCGGGGGGTTTGCATTGTAGTGTCGCCCCTGATTGCGCTGATGAAAGATCAGGTCGAGCAGTTACGAAAACGGGGAATTCCGGCAGCAGCCATCTATTCGGGTATGCATTATCGCGAGATCGATTCGACACTCGACAACTGCATTTATGGCAATACTAAATTTCTGTACGTCTCGCCCGAACGACTCCGCACCGAAATCGTTATCGAACGGGTCAAACAAATGACCGTTTGCCTGCTGGCTGTTGATGAAGCTCACTGTATTTCTGCCTGGGGATACGACTTCCGACCGCCTTATCTGCAAATCGCGGAGTTTCGCGAGTTAATTCCCGATACGCCTGTGATCGCGCTAACGGCTTCGGCCACTCCCGATGTACAAGCCGATATTGTCGATAAACTGGCGTTGCGCCCACCGGTAGATGGTGAAGTTCCCATTTTTCGGCAAACCTTCGCCCGGCCTAACCTGTCGTATTCGACCATTCGGGAAGAAGGTAAGGAGTCTCGGTTGCTTCGTATTTTGCAGAATGTGCCGGGCTGCGGTATCGTTTACGTTCGGAGTCGAAAACAAACGCAGCAGGTTGCGCATTGGCTCAGCAAACAAGGAATTTCGGCGGACTTCTATCACGCGGGGCTCACCACTCAACAGCGCGCGCATAAGCAGGATAGCTGGATTCAGGATCAGACACGGATAATGGTTGCTACCAATGCGTTCGGGATGGGCATCGATAAGCCTGACGTTCGGGTTGTGGTGCACTTGGATGTTCCCGATTCGCTGGAAGCGTATTACCAAGAAGCTGGCCGGGGTGGACGCGATGGACAAAAAGCGTATGCGGTTATGCTGTATAATGCGAGTGATCTGGAAAATCTGCGCACCCGCACTGAGCAACTATACCAGCCCGTCGAGATGCTACGCCGTACGTATCAGGCGCTAGCCAACTACACAGCGGTCCCCGTAGGCGGGGGCGAGTTTAATAGCTATGATTTTGACCTGAGTACGTTTACTGATACATTTAATCTTCCCCCGCAAGAAACGCACTATGCGCTGAAACAGCTTCAGTTGGAAGGATTCATCCAACTGAACGAGAATTACTTTCATCCGTCGCGGTTGGCCATTACGCTCGATAATCGGGAGCTGTACGAATTTCAGGTGATGAATCCACGTTATGATTCATTTCTGAAATTATTACTGCGTATCTACGGTGGTGAACTGTTTACCGACTTCGTAACCATTTCTGAGTCGACGCTGGCGCGGGCGTATCTGATGAATCAGAGCGAAATTGTGGCTTTGCTGGAACAACTGCATCAGCGCAACGTGGTCATTTACGAAAAGCAAAAAGACAAACCGCAACTTACCTTTCTGACACCTCGCTTCGATGCGCCGACTTTACCGATCAACGTGGCTGAACTAACCCGACGGAAAGAATCGGCGTTGCGAAAAGTAGAAGCCGCCATTGTCTACACCGAACACCCAACTCAATGCCGGACGCGATTGCTTCAAGCTTATTTTGGTGAAAAACCAGGCGAGGCCTGCGGCATTTGCGATAACTGCCTTAAGAAGAAAAAAAGTGCAGAAGTGGTTGCATCAGAAGTTCGGGAGCAGGTTCGTGAATACGTTGCACTAGCGAACGGACCGGGTGTATCACCTCGTCAACTTGCTCATTACTTCGCCCAAACGGATGCCGACGCCTTGGCTCAAACGGTAAAGCAAATGCTGGCCGAAGAAGAAATCCGATACAACAAAAGCGGCAATCTGACGCTGAATCTGGATTAGGTTTTCTGCCAGGATTAACAGAATGTACAGGATTTTTTACAATTTGCCAATCTGGAAAATCTTGTCAATCCTGTCAGAAAACCCCTAAACAGCCCAGAATCTTGTCTTTTATCCCAGAATCGTGCGGTTCGTCCCTTCGATTTGGAGTGGCCAATTCGGAGCTATTATGTTTGTACTGTCGAACGAAAACATAACCTAAATCAAAACGCACGATGAAAACCGGTATTCTCTCAATCATTGCAATCACGCTGTTCAGCTGTTTTTCTGTAAACACTAGTTTCGCCCAGCAAACTACATCCACCACAGCAACGACTACCGGTGCAACCTATTCACTGACAGTTGTTGTGTCGAACGTTAATAATCGAACCGGTAAGATTTATGTAGGATTATCGAACAGCCCTGCAAATTTTAATGGCGACTCTTTTCAGCGTAAAACAGTCGATGTACCCGCTTCGGGCGAAATTCCAATTGTATTCGAAGGACTGCCAGCTGGTAAGTATGCGGTACGGTTATTTCAGGATTTGAATAATAACCAGAAGATGGATTTTGAGGGCCGGATGCCATCGGAACCATTTGGACTATCGAACGTAACGATGCTAATGGGGCCGCCAGATTTCGATCAATCTTCTTTTGATCTAACTGAAAATAAGAGCATTAGTATTCGCATGATGGCGATGTAATGTCCTCAACCCTTACTTATCAATAAACGAGTCGTCTGATTGCCGGGCGGCTCGTTTGCTTTTTATAGGAACAAAAGCTATAAACAGCAGTTTAGGATTCCGACTGCTTATTTACTCAACTTGTTTATGAATCAAACTGAATTTCGGCCAAAGTCAGAAGAAATTCCTGGGCAGCAGCTTCCTTATCCTGCTCGTCAGTCGGATATGAACCCGGCCCCCGACACTAACCTCTCGAACTATAAACCCGCGGGTAAACTCACTGATAAAGTGGCTATTATTACCGGAGCAGACTCGGGAATTGGGCGGGCCGTAGCGATTGCGTTTGCTATGGAAGGTGCGAAAGTGGCCATTGTGTATAATGAAAATACGGGCGATGCGGCTGAGACAAAACGACTGGTGGAATCCAAAGGCGGTACCTGTCTGGTTATTCAAACCGATGTACGCAGTTCAGAAAATTGCAAAGCAGCCGTACAACAAACAGTTGATCATTACGGAAAACTAAATATCCTGGTTAACAACGCGGCTTTTCAGATGGCGCAGGAAAAACTAGAAGATATCACTGAAGAGCAACTTCGGCGGTCGTTCGATACAAATATCATTGCTTACTTCTTCATGGCACAGGCTGCTCTGCCGCATCTGCACGAAGGCGACGCCATTGTGAATACGGGCAGCATCGTCGGTATTGTCGGAAATCCTATCCTGGTTGATTATACCGCCACTAAGGGTGCTATTCATGCCTTTACCAAATCGCTGGCGATTCAACTAGGTAAACGTAACATTCGTGTGAACTGTGTGGCGCCCGGCCCCGTTTGGACACCTAATATTCCCGGCACAATGCCTGAAGATGAGGTCAAGAATTTTGGTCACGAAGTCGCACTGGCTCGACCTGGCCAACCTGAAGAACTGGCTCCGGCTTATGTTATGCTGGCTTCCAGCGATGGTAGTTTCATGACCGGCAGTATCGTTGAGGTTACGGGCGGCAAACTGGGCTAAATCTTATCTGTCATGCATTACCCTCCCGGCACTGTTCGTGCGCTACTTCAAACTGATCAGGTTACTGAACCCACCCGTCGAGTACTGACCGAACGACTAAATACACTACCTCGCCAGCCAACGTTTTTTACAGCCGAGGAATTTGCTCTGCTCGTCGCTATTTGCGACCGATTGATTCCTCAGGATGAAGGTTTGCAACGAATTGACATTGCGGATGGTATTGATAAGCGACTAACCGAGCAAAAATCGGATGGCTGGCGCTATGACGTCATGCCTGCCGATGGAGATGCCTACAAATCAGGACTAAAAGGTATGGAAGAAAGCGCACAGTTACTGTTTGAACATTCCTTCGTAGAACTTTCTTACGAACAGCAGGACGAAATTTTAATGGCCGTTCAGAATTCAAAAGCGCCGGGTAAAACGTGGCAGGCGATACCCGCAGGCCGTTTTTTCGAAGAATTACTAGCCGAAACTGTTGAAAATTATTATAGCCATCCACTGGCTCAGGAAGAAATCGGTTACGTTGGTATGGCCGACGTCCCGGGCTGGCAGCACATCGGCTTGAATCAACTAGAAAACCGCGAACCTAAAAGGCAGAGAGCATAGGGTTTAGGGCATGGGGTGTTGGGACAATAAGTTCATATTTTCTCGGCCCCATTCCCCTATCTCTATGCCCTTATCCCTATGCCCCATGAATCATTACTCAACTACTGAAACTGTCGACGCCGTCGTGATTGGAACGGGTGCGGGTGGCGCTCCGTTGCTGGCTCGGTTGGCTAAAGTCGGCCTAAAGGTCGTTGCGCTGGAAGCCGGTAAATACTGGAACCCTGCCACCGATTTTGCTACCGACGAAAAAGAACAGGAGAAACTTTTCTGGACTGACGAGCGCCTAAGCGCGGGCGATAATCCGCTGCCCTTTGGCAGCAACAACTCCGGCACCGGCGTCGGTGGCTCAACCTTGCATTACACTGCTTACACTCCCCGCGCTCAACCTGATGATTTTCGCATTCGAGCCGATTTTGGCGTGGGTGAAGACTGGCCCTTAACTTTTGACGAGATTGAGCCGTATTACGATGAGGTTGAACAGTTTCTGGGTATATCCGGTCCATCGCCTTATCCGTGGGGGCCACCACGCAAAAAGGGGTATGCATTGGGCCCCTTACCCATAAATGGCGCAGGACAACTGATGCAGCGTGGTTGTCAGCAACTGGGTATTAAAACATCACCGGCGGCTAACGCGGCTTTGTCAGTGGGGTATTATCAGGAGGGTGTCGGTCATCGTCCTGCTTGTGCTAACCGGGGATTTTGCCAGGCAGGTTGTAACATTGGTGCCAAAGCCAGCATGGACGTAACGTATATTCCACTGGCGGTTCATTTTGGGGCTGAAATCCGCGCGGAGAGTTTTGTTACCCAACTGATAAAAGATTCGTCTGGTAAAATCAGTGAAGTAGTCTACATCCATAATGGACAAGAGGAACGACAGCGATGCCGGTATGTATTTCTTTGCGCAGGTACTGTCGAAACAGCCCGGCTACTCCTGCTAAATAATATAGCGAACAGCAGTGGACGAGTAGGGCGCAACGTAATGGCACATCCAGGGCTTCAAGTCTGGGGTGAGTTTGAGGAAGACGTTCGGCCGTACAAAGGCATACCCGGTGCGATTATTTCGGAGGATACGCACCGCCCGGCAAACCGCAACGGCGGACCGGCTGATTTTGTCGGTGGTTATTTGCTTCAATCCATTGGTGTTATGCCACTTACGTATATGACCCAAATGGCGCGGGGCCGGGGTATATGGGGTCAGGCACTGAAACAGGCCGCTTTAGCCTATAACCATGTTGCGGGTATCAATATTCTCGGCGACTGTCTGCCCTACGACCATAATTATATGGAGTTATCGGATGAAAAAGATAGCCGGGGTCTTCCCAAACCGCGGGTCTACTTTACCAATGGCGAAAACGAAAAACGCATGACCGCTCACGCTGATAAAATTATGCGTGACATCTGGGAGGCCGCTGGCGCTAAAAACGTCTGGGCCTTTCCACGAAATGCGCATGTAATTGGAACGTGTCGCATGGGCAATGATCCATCATCGGCCGTTGTCGACGCTAACGGTCGCTCGTTCGATATTCCGAACCTGTACATCAGCGATAACTCGACATTTCCGAGCGCACTGAGCGTTAATCCAGCCTTGACCATTATGGCTCTCGCGCTTCGTACGGCTGACCGTTTTTTAGAACGCATGAATCGATTAGATAACTAAAAACTGCAACACGCGGTTAGGCTTTACTACTCAGCAGGCACAGGCAACTTATGGCCAATAAAGGATTTTTGGACCACATCAAAAAGACGTTTGGTGATGGTAACTATGAAGGTGACCAATTCGGTGGCGCAGGTGGGCATGATGGCAGCGGATTACCTGACAACAACCCGAGTAACTTTCTATTCGCAACGGGCATTGAATGTTCTTATCCAACCATTCAGAATGGCAAAGTCCGTCGAGATCAATTACGCGAGTGCGGCCATTATGATCGGTGGAAGGAAGATTTAGGGCTGGTGAAGGAACTCGGCCTGAACGTATTACGCTATGGTCTACCTTATTACAGTATCCACCAGGGGCCGGGTAAATTCGACTGGAGTTTTGCCGATGAAGCCATGGCCGAAATCAAGCGGCTGGGTATTGTCCCTATTTTAGACTTAATGCATTTCGGTGTACCCGACTGGATCGGTAATTTCCAGAATCCAGAGTTGCCGATTCATTTTGCCGATTATGCCAAAGCTGTAGCCCAGCGTTATCCGTGGGTACGTTATTATACGCCGGTCAACGAAATATACGTTACGGCGCGGATTAGCGCGAAGGATGGCGTCTGGAACGAGCAATTAAAAACCGATCAGGGTTTCGTTACAGCACTTAAGCACTGTGTAGCGGCCAGCATTATGGCTAATCAGCAGATTGCCCATTACCGCAACGACTGCATTATCGTACAAAGCGAAAGCGCTGAATACCTCCACGAGCTCCGTGCAACGCCCTCGCCCGAAACCTCCTTAATCAACGAATTACGCTTTCTGTCGCTGGATTTACTGTATGCCAATCCGCCCTCGGCTACGGTGGCTATGTATATGATGGACAACGGTTTAACTCGCGAGGAATACAACTGGTTTATGGCTGGCAAACCGCCGGGTTATCAGATTATGGGCAATGATTATTACGGTCGAAACGAGCGTATAAAACTGGCTGACGGTTCCATTCAAACGTCGATGGATGTGCTCGGCTGGTACGAGATTACTAAGGACTACTACGAACGGTACCGAATGCCGGTTATGCACACAGAAACCAACGTTTTCGAGCCAGAGCTAGCGCCTATCTGGCTGTATAAACAGTGGGTTGCCGTGCTGAAAATGCGTCGGAGTGGCGTTCCGGTATTGGGATTCACCTGGTACAGTCTGATCGATCAGATCGACTGGGATTCTCAGCTCGGTGAACTGAACAACAATGTCAATGCCTGTGGTTTGTATGACCTTAATCGGAAACCTCGCCCTGTTGCAGAAGCGTACAAAAGTGTTCTAAAAGAATTTGGGCAGATTACTATTGTGCCCTACGCTGAAGTACTCGAAGTGACGGACCGACCCGCCCAGCTAAAAACTAACGTCTAATGAAGTATGTGGTAAATGGGATTCAGCTTAATGTAGTAGAGCAGGGCAGCGGACCATTGACCCTAATTTTCATGCACTATTTCGGTGGTTCTTCGCTCGAATGGCAGATGGTGATGAACCAATTAGCTAATCAATATCGCTGCGTTGCGTTCGATTTACGCGGTCACGGCGATTCGGATGCACCAGTTACTGACTACAGCGTGAATACTATGGCCGGTGACGTAGCGGAGTTAGTAAAAGTATTGGAGATTCAAGATTTTATTTTGGTGGGACACTCAATGAGTGGCAAAGTGGCCTTAGCCTTTGCAAGTCGCCAACCAGTCGGCCTTCGAGCCTTATTATTGGTAGCGCCATCTCCGCCCCTGCCCGAACCAATCCCCGACGATGACCGACAACAGCTACTAGATGGTTATGGGCAATGGTCAGCCGCCGAGCAAACGGCCGAAAAAATTACGGTCCGACCCGTTTCAGTGGAAGCCAAAGAGCAGATTATTGCCGACAATCTGCGAACTGCTAAACCCGCCTGGGATGCCTGGCTAATGAGCGGTAGTCGGGAAGATATTACCGATCGAATGCCGATGATCAGAGTACCGGTTTCTATAATCGCTGGTTTGGAAGATAAGGCTCTTTCGTCTGATGTGCAGCCTAAAATGACGTTACCTTATTTGAAAAACGCAACGTTCGACACGGTTCCGGACGCAGGTCATTTACTTCCCTGGGAAACGCCCAATCAGTTGGTGAATTTTATTCAGAAAAAAATTTCGGCTCTTTCATCAAAATAAACCAAACCCTTTATATTTGTGACCTCAATGCGGGGTGTAGCGCAGCCTGGTAGCGCGCTACGTTCGGGACGTAGAGGTCGTGGGTTCGAATCCCGCCACCCCGACACAGCAGATGACATTCATGAATAATTCAGTTAACAATATGATTTGGTGGTGGCACTCTCCTACGTTGGGATGAGGGTTGCCGCTATGTTGTTTTACCAACACGCTTTTAAAGGCTCACCGTCATCCCGGTGAGCCTTATTTTTTTGTCCATTAACAAAACATAACTATGTCAACCTTAACACAATCTAGCACTTACCGTGTTGTCAGCCGCCACAAGCGAATGCTGGCCGACATCATTACGCCAGTAAGCATTTACCTGCGCATTCGCGACCGTTTTCTGAATAGTATACTGCTCGAAAGCTCCGATTACCACGGTAATGACAACAGTTTTTCATACATCGCCTTCGATCCGATTGCTCGCTTTTCGTACCAGTCGGATCGGTTGACAGTTCAAATGCCGGGCGAAACCGAGCAGACCAACGAATTGCCAGTTCACCAAATGCGGCAAGCGCTTCAGCAATTTAAAGACAGTTTTCAGCACGAGAAATCCCCTTTTCCATTCATTACCAACGGATTGTTTGGTTACTTCGGCTACCCATCCGTTCAGAGTTTCGAAGATATTACACTTCAGGCGCCGGTTCCAGACGAAAACCAAATTCCAACGGCAGTTTTTACGGTTTATCGGCATGTACTGGCTATCAACCACTTCAAAGATGAGTTATATCTGTTCGAACATAGTTACCTGCGTGATGGCGAAACAGCGCCCGAAAGTAATCTTGACTATATTAGCGATCTGATTACGAGTCGTAATTATCCTACCTACTCCTTTAGTCCAGCCGGACCTGAGCAATCGAATTTCACGGATGATGAATTTCGGGCGGTTATTCAAAAAGGGAAAGACCACTGCCAACGGGGGGATGTTTTCCAGATTGTGCTATCGCGCCGATTTTCAACGCCGTTTGTGGGCGATGAGTTTAATGTCTACCGAGCGTTACGGTCACTTAATCCGTCGCCTTATCTGTTTTATTTCGACTACGGCAACTATAAACTCTTTGGTTCTTCGCCTGAATCGCAGATTGTGGTCAAAAATCGCAAGGCAACCATTTACCCCATTGCTGGTACTTTCCGACGCACGGGCGATGATATTCATGATGCAGAACTAGCCCAGAAACTCTACGACGATCCTAAAGAATCGGCTGAACACGTCATGCTGGTGGATTTGGCCCGCAATGACCTTAGTCGTAACTGCGACGTTGTGAAAGTCGAAACCTTTAAGGAAGTACAATACTATTCGCACGTCATTCACCTAGTTTCTAAAGTGGTGGGCGATCTGACTGAAGAAGCCGATCCACTCCAAATTGTGGCCGAAACCTTTCCTGCGGGTACGTTATCGGGCGCACCTAAACACATGGCCATGCAACTTATCGACCGCTACGAGAACTTAAGCCGCAGTTTTTATTCCGGTAGTATCGGCTACATGGGATTCGATGGCGAGTTCAATCACGCCATCATGATTCGTACGTTTATGAGCAAAGACAATACGCTGTATTACCAGGCTGGTGCGGGTATTGTCGCCAAGTCTGTCGTAGAGAGCGAATTGCAGGAAGTACATAACAAACTAGCCGCCCTGCGAACGGCTTTAGAGCAGGCTAAGCAATTATAATTGGAACGCGGGTGTTCCGCCATTGCGGTAGAAACCCGCAATTGATCAATCTTTCTGTTAAATCGCGGGTTTCTACCCGCGTTACTTATGAAACTTCTCGTCTTAGATAATTACGATTCGTTCACCTACAACCTCGTCTATATTCTGCGGGAGTTGGGCGCACGGCCCGATGTCATTCGGAACAATAAGATTGCGTTAGACGCTGTCGGTCAGTATGATAAGATTATGCTTTCACCAGGGCCCGGTATTCCTTCTGAAGCAGGTATTATGCAGGAATTGGTGGCTGAATATGGGCCAACGAAAAGCATTTTAGGTATCTGTCTCGGTCATCAGGGAATTGGCGAAGCCTATGGTGCTCGACTCGAAAATCTCGGCGATGTTTTGCACGGCGTAGCACACCGCGTTACCGTCACCGACCGCTCCGAACCGCTCTTTGCCGAAATTCCCGACCAGCTAACCGTCGGTCGTTATCACTCATGGACCGTCGTTCCAGATTCCATGCCTGATGATCTGCGCGTCACGGCGGTTGATGAACAGGGTCGTGTAATGGGTCTGGCACATACCCGTTTCGATGTACGCGGTCTGCAATTTCATCCTGAGTCAGTACTCACGGAGAACGGTGTAAAAATGATAACCAATTGGCTAGAAAAATAAAGAGCAAAAGATTGAAACTGTGCCTCATCACTCTTTCCATCTTTCACTCTTCCGCTCTTTATACTATGAAAGCTATTCTAAATCACTTATTTGAATATAAATCGCTGACCAAAGAACAGGCCTGCGAAGTGCTACTGGGGATTGGTCGGGGCGAATACAATTCCGCTCAAATTGCCTCGTTTCTGACGGTTTACATGATGCGTAGCCTGCGGCTGGAAGAACTCGAAGGGTTCCGCGATGCCATGCTCGAACTTTGCTTACCCGTCGATCTAGCCGCTTATGACCCAATGGACCTTTGCGGTACTGGTGGCGATGGTAAGGATACGTTCAACATCTCAACGCTGTCTTCATTTGTAGTAGCTGGGGCGGGGCAATGTGTGGCAAAACACGGTAATCATGGTGTATCGTCGCTCGTTGGATCATCAACCGTTATGGAACGACTCGGCTATAAGTTCACTAATGATGTAGGTGAGTTGCAGCGCAAAATGGAAACTGCGGGCATCTGTTTTTTGCATGCGCCTTTGTTTCACCCAGCTATGAAGAACGTGGCCCCTATCCGGAAAGACCTCGGTGTAAAGACGTTTTTCAACGTACTTGGCCCTATGATTAACCCGGCAAAGCCCCAAAAACAGCTCGTGGGCGTGTTCAGTCTTGAATTGGCGCGATTATATGCGTACCTTTATCAGCAATCCGACAAGCGGTTTATGATTCTGCATGGGCTGGATGGTTATGACGAGATTTCGTTGACCGGGCCGTTCAAAGTCATTAGTAATCAGACTGAACAGGTGCTGGAACCAGCGCAGTTAGGATTACAAACTTTAACACCCGAATCGCTGGCTGGTGGACAAACGCTGGACGAGTCAGCTCAGATTTTTCTGGCCGTCTTGAACGACGAAGCGACTCCTGCTCAGAAGCAGGCCGTTCTGGCCAATTCAGCGATGGCGCTGCTGGCGGCTGGTAAGGCTCAAACGCGTGAGGAAGCTGTTGCCGTAGCTCGTGAATCACTGGAAAGTGGGCGGGCAATGGCGAGTTTTAAGAAATTGATTAATGAGTAATGAATGTATAATGGACAATGACTAATTGATAATGAAAAGGTGAATCCTTTAAGGCCATTTTTCATTAGCCATTACTCATTATTCATCCCTCCGGAAATGAATATACTTGATCAGATCGTTGCTCAAAAGCGAATTGAAGTAGAACAGCGCAAGGCCGAAACGCCCGTGTCGGCACTAGAACAAATGCCTAACTTCAAACGGTATTGCCTATCTGCGCGTGATGCCGTACAAAGCTTTCGCTCGACGGGTATTATTGCGGAATTCAAACGTAAATCACCATCTAAAGGTGTGATTAATGATTGGGCAGATGTTGCCGAAACCACACAAGGGTATGTGCGAGCGGGAGCGGCCGTGTTATCAGTGCTGACTGATGAGCCTTTTTTCGGAGGAACTCCCGCCGATTTACAGGCTGCCCGACTGGCTAATCCAGAAACGCCGATCCTCCGCAAAGATTTCGTCATCGACTATTACCAACTGCTCGAAGCAAAAGCCTGGGGTGCCGATGTGGTGCTGCTTATTGCCGCTTGTTTGACAACTGACGAGGTAAAACAACTAAGCCAGCAGGCTCAGGATTTGAGTTTGCAGGTGCTGCTCGAAGTTCATAACGAAGAGGAACTGGATCAATATCTGACGGTAAATACGGATCTGGTAGGCGTCAATAACCGTGACCTAAAAACGTTCGTCACCTCTATTGACACGTCGCTGCGGTTGGTCGAAAAAATCCCGGATACATTCGCCAAGATCACCGAGAGCGGCTTGCATGATGCCGAAACGATGCTGACTCTGTTTCGAGCGGGTTTCGATGGTTTTCTCATTGGTGAAGCGTTTATGAAAACTTCGGATCCGGCAGCCGCCCTGAATACGCTGGTTTCTCAGTACACCCAAAAAACTACTTTATCGACTTAACTTGTACGGCCATGAAAATTAAAGTATGCGGTCTGCGCGACACCGAAAATCTGAAACAGATTGCTGCGTTGAACCCTGATTTTGTCGGGTTTATCTTCTACGACCAGTCGCCCCGGTTTGTGGGTGATGAGTTGGATGAGGAAGTCGTCAAATCGCTGCCGCGGAATATTCGGAAGGTAGGTGTATTCGTCAACGCCAGTCCAGACTATATCCTACGGTCGGTCAAAAAATACGATTTTCAGTACGTACAACTACACGGTAACGAAACCCCGGAATATTGCCGGAGTCTGCGCAACCGGGGCCTTAGCTTGATTAAGGCGTTTCGGGTCGATGAGTCGTTCAATTTTTCGATGCTGAACAATTACAAAGCCCATTGTGACTTTTTCCTGTTCGATGCCAAAGGTGACCAACCCGGTGGCAACGGCATCACCTTTGATTGGAGCATCCTAAAACGGTACGATAACGAGAAGCCTTTTTTCATCAGCGGTGGCATCGGTCTCGATAACCTTAATCAGTTAGATGCGCTGAAAGGCATGAAACTCTATGGCGTCGACGTCAACAGCCAGGTTGAAATCGCGCCAGGTGTGAAAGACGTCGCCAAAGTAAAGGAGTTGATTGACCGCCTGCGGCCGGTGGAGGAAGAGGTGTAAATGATCCCTTTCGAAACAAATTTTGTTAGACAGCTAAAGGCCAAAACGATGGAAACGACGAAAAAAATTGAGGATGAAATTCCACCCATGAAGAAAGGACAGCTTAATATTTATAAGCCAAGTGATATTAAACGATGGGGAGTTGAGCGGTTTTTAGATGCAACAGCTGCTAAAGAACCCTTTCTTTGGGAGTTTCCTGAATTTACGGATGAAGAAAATCGAAAAATGGATGAATTAATCGCTGAAGGAGATAGAGGTGCTGTATGATTTATGATACAAATCTTCTCATCCGCCACATTCGAAATCGTAGCTTGCCCCCAATTCAGACTGTTATCCCAATTATAGTTATTGGCGAATTGGAAGCATTTTCGCTCAAAGCGGACTGGGGTGCACAAAAGATAGGTTTTATGCGGTATTTAGTTGACCGCTATCCTATCGCCGACCTAGAGCCTGACATTATTCCTACGTACGCTCAAATTGACGCTTTTAGCCAAGGGAAGCTCCAAATTCTACCACTCGGTACCTCCGCCCGAAATATGGGGAAGAACGATATCTGGATTGCGGCAACAGCGATGTATCTGGATATGGAACTTCACACCACCGACAACGATTTCGATCACCTCTCAGCGTTAGGCTTACGCTTAGTTAAGCATTGATTGCTATGCAAACCACTCTCGAACCCCAAACCTCTTTTGAGGTATCCGAAAAAGGATTTTACGGCCATTTTGGTGGAGCGTTCATTCCCGAAATGCTTTACCCGAACGTAGAAGAACTGCGGCAGAACTACCTGCAAATCATCGCTGATCCAGCGTTTCAGGCTGAGTTCTGGCAGTTGTTGGAAGATTACGTTGGTCGTCCAACACCTTTGTTTCTCGCTAAGCGTCTGTCGGAGCAGGTTGGCGCAACGGTTTACCTAAAACGCGAAGACCTTTGCCATACGGGTGCGCATAAAGTTAATAACACGATTGGCCAAATTCTGGTAGCGCAACGGCTCGGCAAAAAACGCATTGTGGCCGAAACTGGCGCTGGTCAGCATGGTGTGGCAACGGCGACCGTTTGTGCCCTGATGGGCCTGGAATGCATTGTTTACATGGGTAGTATCGACATGGAGCGGCAAAAGCCCAACGTCGATCGGATGCGGATGCTTGGAGCTACGGTTGTTCCGGCTACGTCAGGTAGCCAGACGCTTAAGGATGCTACGAACGAGGCCATGCGCCACTGGATTAACAACCCCGTCGATACGCATTATATTATCGGTTCGGTGGTTGGGCCGCATCCTTACCCAGACATGGTCGCACGATTTCAGTCGGTAATTTCTCAGGAAACCAAGAAGCAGCTTTTTGCTAAAACCGGGCGCGAGAATCCAGATTATGTGGTGGCTTGCGTAGGTGGTGGTAGTAATGCCGCAGGTGCATTTTTCCATTATCTGGCTGAACCATCTGTGCGCTTAGTGGCTGCTGAAGCCGCTGGACAGGGCGTTACATCGGGTCACTCAGCTGCGACAACCGCGCTGGGTAAACCGGGTGTGTTACACGGTAGTCGCACAATTCTGATGCAAACCGAAGATGGACAGGTTGTTGAACCATATTCGATTTCAGCAGGGCTGGACTATCCCGGTATTGGCCCTCTCCACGCACATTTGTTTGACTCAGGCCGAGGGGATTTCTATGCTATCACTGACGATGAAGCCCTACATGCTGGTTTCCAGCTGAGCAAACTCGAAGGTATTATTCCCGCCCTGGAATCGGCTCATGCGCTGGCAGCTCTATCAAAAATGGAGCTAAAATCGAGCGATGTCGTCGTGGTTTGTCTATCAGGCCGTGGCGACAAAGATCTGAGCACTTATTCGAAGCATTTATAACGCGGACCAAATATCCGCATAGGTTAATGACACGACGGACCAGATGCTGGAGTGCTAGCTCGGCCCCCTTACATGTATGACCCAGGAACTTACCCAAAACCGCATTACCGATCTTTTTGACCGTAAAAGCGAACGGTTATTAAACGTTTATTTCACGGCTGGTTTTCCGAATCTGAATGATACCGTAACCGTTCTGCATGGCTTACAGGAAGCTGGTGTTGATCTGGTGGAGATTGGTATGCCGTATTCGGACCCTGTTGCCGATGGCGAAACCATTCAGCAGAGTAATGGGAAAGCGCTTGATAACGGTATGTCGCTGAAAACGCTGTTTGCTCAGCTGGAAGGTTGTCGTGAAGGACGATACGGCGACCCAATTACGGTTCCGATCTTATTGATGGGTTATATCAATCCAATTCTCCAATTTGGCATTGAAAACTTTTGTCGGAAATGCCAGGAAGCAGGTGTTGATGGCGTTATTTTGCCCGACTTACCGCTGGATTTGTTCCTGGATGACTACGCGCAAACGTTCCGTGAGTATGGCATTTTGAATGTTAATCTCATTACTCCTCAAACTTCAGAAAGCCGTATCCGCCATATTGACGCAGAATCCGACGGATTTATTTATATGGTATCGTCAGCCAGTATTACGGGTTCAACGAAAGGTATTAGTGATTCTATGCGGGCTTATTTTGAGCGAATTCAAGCTATGAATCTTCGAAATCCGCGATTGATTGGCTTTGGTATCAATAACCACGAAACCTTCGATACAGCCAGTCAATATGCTAACGGTGCGATTGTCGGCAGCGCCTTCATCCGGCACCTGGCTGAAAAAGGAACCTCGGCCGAAGGCATCCGCGAGTTTGTGCAGACGATTCGGGCGTAGTGGCTTACCTTTGTGGCATGAATTCCGAGATTAATTTCGATAAATCCCCTGATGGGCTAATTCCGGCTGTAATTCAGGATGCTGAAACGGGTAAGGTGCTGATGCTGGGCTACATGAACCGCGAAGCCTACGACAAAACAATTGTCGAAAACATCGTGACGTTTTTCAGTCGTAGCAAGCAGCGGCTCTGGACTAAAGGTGAAACTTCTAACAATTTTCTACATGTCCGGGATATTTTAGTGGACTGTGACGGTGACACATTACTGATTAAAGCTGATCCCGCTGGTCCTGTTTGTCATACAGGTGCCGATACCTGTTTCGATGAAGTAAATCAGACCAATCCAGGCCGGACCAATCCAGGCGGGGGACAATTTCTGAATTATCTACAAGGAATTATTCACGACCGGAAGATCAATCCATCTGAAAAATCGTATACGACTACGCTATTTAATCGGGGTGTTAATAAGATTGCTCAGAAGGTTGGTGAAGAAGCAGTCGAGCTAGTGATTGAGGCTAAGGATAACAACGACGATTTGTTCAAAGGCGAAGCGGCCGATCTGCTGTTCCATTTTCTGGTGTTGCTGGAACAGAAAAATATGGATTTAGATGAAATAATCGCTGTATTACAGGCTCGCCATCAGAAACAATAGGGTTTCGTTTAAGGTTCAGGTTGTTAAAACATGAAACCATTCACGTTAAACCTCATCTGAAAATGGGTCTGATTATTCGAATTCTGATTAGTGCGGTAGCCGTTTGGGTAGCTGCCTATTTCATTCCAGGCGTTTCCGTATCGGGCGGTGCCGGAACTTACCTGATTGTTGCCATTGTCCTAGGCTTCTTAAACGCATTCGTTAAGCCAATCCTAACAGTGCTTACAATTCCGATTACCATTGTTACGCTTGGGCTGTTTTTATTGATTCTCAATGTGCTAATGGTGTATCTAACATCTTATTTGGTACCCAATTTCCACGTAAACGGTTTTATCGCAGCTTTACTATTTAGTATTCTGGTATCGCTGGTTACGTCCCTTATAGACGCTATTGTTTAAGTAGCATACTTATAAAAATAGCTTCGGCCGTGGTGTCAGGTTCTCGAACCTGACACCACGGCCGAAGCTATTTCTTAGGATCATCATTTTTCTGTAGGTTACGGCTCCAACCCTCTCTTTATGGCTGACTCTACTTACGATGTTATTGTAATTGGTGCTGGTTATGCTGGTCTGACGGCTACCTACGAATTACGGAAAGCAGATAAGAATGTTCTGTTGCTCGAAGCCCGTGACCGTGTTGGTGGGCGTGTCTGGACAAAACGTTTCGACGACGGTTCCTACGTTGATCTGGGTGGTGCCTGGGTTGGACCGACGCAGGATCGACTTTACGCCTTAGCCCGCACTTTTGGGGTAGATACGTTTAAAACCTACGATGAAGGCAAGAGTACTCAGTTTTTCCGGGGGCAGGTTAAGCGATACAAAGGGTTGATTCCTCCGTTGCCGGTCGGGGCGTTACTAAGCCTGGATGCTGCCATTAAAAAACTGAATAAAATGGCAAAAGCCGTCGATCTTACTCAGCCGTGGACGACCCTTAATGCTCGTCAACTTGATTCAATGACGCTGGCGAGTTGGATGGAGCAGCAGATGAATTTCGACGTTGCCAAGCAATTCTTCCGGGTAGCCGCCGAAGCCATTTGGGCCGCTGACCCCGCAGAAATTTCGCTGCTTCATGCGCTGTTTTATATCAAATCAGGCCGGGATTTGGATACGCTGATGAATATCAAAGATGGCGCGCAAGAGGAACGATTCGTCGGCGGGGCACAAACTATTGCCGACCGAATGATTGCTGCTTTTTCTGATAAAATCATGTATAACTCGCCGGTTAAAGCCATTATTCAGGATGGGGAGCAGATCAGTATCGTGACTGAAGCAGCAACGTACCGGGCCCGCCGTGTGGTCGTTACGGTGCCGCCAATTCTCCAGAATCGCATTGATTTTCAACCCTTGTTGCCAGCACAACGTGCGCAACTCATTCAGCGAATTCCGATGGGATCTGTCTGGAAATGTTATGCTATTTTCGATAAACCCTTCTGGCGTCAGCAGGGGCTAAACGGTTTGGCGGCTACTCCCGACGGACATGTTACCGTTACATTTGATAATTCGCCAAAAGATGGCTCGAAGGGTATTATGATGGGCTTCGTGCTGGGTAATCAGGCAAAAGAGTTTTCTGGCTTATCTAATGAAGACCGTAAACTCTCCGCCTTGCATTCGTTTGCTACATTTTTCGGACAGGAAGCTTTAAAACCAGTTCGTTACCTTGATCACAGTTTTATCAATGAAGAATGGTCGCGTGGCTGTTACGCGGGGCTAATGGGGCCGGGCGTCTGGACAACCTTGGGTACAGCCCTTCGCGAACCCATCGGCCGGATTCATTGGGCAGGCACCGAAACTTCCGACGTCTGGAACGGCTATATCGATGGAGCTGTGCGGTCGGGTGAACGAGTAGCGAAAGAGGTAATGAATGCCGAATAATTAATCTATACTAAGTATAAAATTTGGTCGATATTGTATCTTTTAAATGATGATCTCGTCTCAGTTACGGTCATGGTCGCTTATGACATAAATCGAGACGATGTTGCGAAGAATTTACCTGCTTATTATCGCCAGCTGGTTTCCTGTTTTTTCTGGTTTTGCCCAACCTACTACATCCTTGTTTCGGAGCCGCGACCGAATAACGGACATTAATCAATACTTGCAAGACCTTTTCCCGGTACAAACCGAAGGTATTGATTACCAATCGATATACGATGCATTGGCCCAACTGTATGCTAACCCGCTGGACCTGAATTCGACTTCGCGCGATGAATTGGCAGCCACTTACCTATTGACCGAACGGCAATTGAACAGCTTGCTGACGTACCGTGCTGATTTTGGCGATTTATTATCCATTTATGAGCTTCAGGCCGTTCCTGATTTTGATCTACCAACCATTCGTCGACTGCTTCCGTTTGTTACAGTTTCGGGAAGTCCAGGTTTATTTGGAGCCTTGACTATGCCGACCGATAATTTTCTGATTGTACGTTTTGAGCATTTACTCGAAAAGCAGAAAGGCTTTACAGAAGCATTACCAGATAAGAAGGGCAATCTCCCTACGCGCTATCTTGGAAATGCCCAGCAATGGTATGTACGGTATCGATACAGCCGTCCGCGTGCCTTCAGTCTAGGCTTGACAATGGAAAAGATCCGGGTGAACGGATTGAGTGGCAATCCGGCGCTCACCGCTACGGAGCTGATTATCTTTCTTTTCATGCACTGGTTCAGAATCGGGGCAAATGGCGGACGATTTTGCTGGGCGATTATCAGATTCAGGCGGGACAAGGGTTGATATTATCAGCTGGTTTTGTCCTAGGTAAAAGCGCAGAAACGGTGCAAACGATTCGCCGTCCGACACTGGGCGCCCGGCCTTATACCTCTCTAACAGAAAACGGATATTTCCGGGGTGTAACGGCTACCTATGCACTACGTCCGACTCTAGATATAACACTTCTGGCTGCTTATAATAGACGCGACGCTAATATAGTTAAGGATAGTACGTCGGAAGGGTTGGTTGCTACCTCGTTGCAGACATCAGGATTACACCGTACTCAGTCGGAACGGGATGATCAGGCTAGCTTGCTTGAAACAAATCTGGGCGCTCATTTGCTCTACCATAACAAGCAGCAGCTTCAGATTGGTTTGACGATCCTATCTACCACGTTCGACAAATTTTTTCGGAAGCGCGATTTGCCATATAATCAATACGAATTCACAGGGAAACAAAATCTCGTTGTAGGATTGCACGGTGGTTATATCTGGCGAAACTGGAATCTGTTCGGTGAAGTGGCTCGGAGTAGCGGTTCGGCTGCCAATTCGGGTGGGATTGGTGCTGTGACTGGCGCACTCGCTAGCCTAACCAAGAAGATTGATCTGGCTCTTATATTTCGTCACTATGATCGGAATTTTCACAGTTTTTACAGCAATGCTTTCAGCGAAGGTGGGCGTAGTATTAATGAAACTGGTGCTTACGTCGGTTTGAAATACACAGTTTATCGAAAGCTAACGCTGGGTGGTTTTGTCGATTATTTCAACTTTCCGTGGCTAAAATATCTGGTAGATAAGCCATCAGATGGATTCGATTATCTGCTTCAGGCGCGGTACTCACCTAATCGCCAAACGGCGTTTTACGCGGTTTATCACGAAGAACACAAAGAGAAAAATCTTCCTGCTGATAAACTCAAGAGTGTAGCTGGAACAACGCGCCGAAGTTTTGCTATAAATGCAGAGTATAAGCTCATGCGAAGCTTAACGCTACGGTCGCGAGCGCAGTGGGGTGGATTTGGTTATAAAGGCCAGTCAGACTCAAACGGATTTGCGTTGGTACAGGACGCTACACTGGATATACGCCGGTTAAGTCTAAGTGGGCGAATTGCCCTCTTCGGAACAGATGACTACGACAGTCGGCAATATGTCTATGAACGGGATGTTTTATATGCGTTTTCGTTTCCAGCTTATTTCAATCGAGGTTTTCGGCACTATCTATTGGCACAATACAATCTGAGTCATCATCTGGATATTTGGGTCCGTTGGGCGCGAACGGACTTGACTAATCAGCAAACGGTCGGTTCAGATCTTGATCAGATAAACGCTCCTCATAAAACAGAAATCAAAGTGCAGGCTCGTTGGCGGTTCTGAATCAACTTAGTACCAAAACCGTTATATTTCGAAACATGAACACCCCAAATGATGAAGAAAGTCAAAGAAATCGAATTGAACGACTTCCACAAAGCGTGGAACGAGCGAATGGTCAGGAAAGTCTCCGAGCAGCCCTCGATGTCACCCGAAGAGTTCACCGAGCAAACTCGTCGATTAGCCCAGCAATCCAATCGGAGCATGGCGAAATCTGGCGACTGAGTGAAGAAATAAAACTACGTGAAACGGAAGCTTTATACGCTTGGGGCCTAACAATAAATTGCTTGCTAGAAGCTGATACGTTTACTCATCACTGGTATGAGTTAGGCTGTATAGAAGGAGGTGAAAATCAAGTTATCCTCTCAGGAGATGTAGTCTATAAACGCAATAACCTGGCGTTTCATACCAGCTATTTAGAATACTTTGAGCGGCTGTTACTGCACAACTGGCTATTCCCTAGTACTATGTATAGGTTTGAGGGGCTTATGCTGGTCGGTGAATTGGATGATGAGTTTCCACAGCTACGACCGGTTGTCGCTCAGAAAGCTTTTAAGGCCGTTCAGGGCGCTACGCGCCGTGAGGTCGAAGAGTTAATGAATCAATTAGGCTTTATTCGTCGGTACGAAGACAATTATGTCAATACTGATCAGACGCTCTTCATTGAAGATCTACATGACCAGAATGTCCTGGTCGATGCCACCGGCGACCTGCTCGTTTTTGATCCGGTTATATATTTGACAAAGCCGGAGCTTTGAGCAAAGGCTTCCTGTTTACTTCTCTAATTCCCGGATGAGCTTATTCGCGTTAATGAATTCGTTCAGCTCATTCACGCCAGAGTGCGTTAGTGTTTCGCTATTGCCTTCCCAAAGCTTTTTCCCCTGATAGAGGAACATAATCTTCTCCCCGATTTCTAGCATCGAGTTCATGTCGTGGGTAATGACTACAGTAGTAATCTGGTATTCGTCAGTAATTTCGGAAATGAGCTGATCAATCTTGATCGACGTTAATGGATCTAGTCCAGAATTTGGTTCGTCGCAGAATAAATATTTAGGATTAAGGACGATAGCACGGGCGATACCGACTCGTTTCTTCATACCACCGCTGATTTCAGATGGCATCCGGTCAGCTGCATTTTCCAGGCCCACTCGTTTCAGACATTCCTGAGCACGGTCGATTTTTTCGTCTTCCGATTGCTCGGTAAGCATATCGAGCGGAAAGCGAACATTTTCCAGTACCGTTTTTGAATCGAACAGGGCCGATCCCTGAAACAGCACGCCCATTTCCCGCCGAATAGCTTTCTGCTCGTTTAAATCGCCTTTCAGAAAATCGCGTCCGCCATAAAGTACTTCCCCGGAATCGGGCTTAACTAACCCAATCATACATTTCAGCAGCACACTTTTACCCGTGCCACTACCACCGATAACCAGACTTGTATCGCCCTGTTTAAACGTCCCGCTGATACCTGCCAATACCTTCCGGTCGCCAAACGTTTTCGATATGTTTTTTATATCAATCATGATAAAGAACGAAAGAATGAAGAGCGAAAGAGTGGCTCCAGAGTTTATTCACTCTTTCACTCTTTCGTTCTTTCACTCTTTATGTAAGTAACATCTGTGTCAGAATAAAGTCAGCGGCTACAATGGCGATACAACTATTGGTAACCGCAGCTGTTGAGGCTGCTCCAACTTCCAAAGCTCCACCACTCACGTTAAAGCCACGATACGCTGAAATTGTTGAAATCAGAAACGCAAACACCGACGTTTTAATGAGGGCAAACGCGACTCCAAAAGGTTTGTAATCGACACGAAGACCGCTTATATAATCTTCAGCTGAAATAACACCTGCTACTGTGCCTGCTATGTAGCCTCCTAGAATAGACAGGAAGGCCGCCATTATAACCAGCAGTGGAAACATTAGTACCGATGCAACAACCTTTGGCAGCACTAAATACGAACTCGAGTTTATGCCCATAACCTCTAGTGCGTCAATCTGTTCGGTGATGCGCATCGTGCCTAATTCACCGGCAATATTAGAACCCACTTTACCTGCCAGGACAATGCACGAAAGGGTAGGGGCCAATTCGAGAATTGAGCTGTCCCGAACGATAAGGGCAATAATGCTTTTCGGCACAAACGGATTAGTCAGGTTATAGGCCGTTTGCACACAGGTGACTGCCCCTATAAAGAAATTGACGAGCGCCACAATAAAGATGGAGCCGACGCCAATAGACGTGCATTCATTCAAAATAAGGCTTAGATAAACACCCATTTTCTCCCGATTGCGAAAGAGTGTACCTAAAAAAATAAAGTAACTGCCTACTCGTGACATAAATGTGTGTAGCGAATTAAGCCGATGATCTGTCTGGAAAAGTCGGTTTTATCTATTCGGGAGAACCCCGGCAAAGGTAGAATGGTTTCTGATGTAACTTACGGCTTTATGTTACTATCGGTATTGTTCACCTTCCGTCTGCTATTATGAATCCATTACTCGTTGTAACGGGAGGTACCAAAGGCATTGGTCGCGCCCTGGCTGATCGATTTGTGAAAGAGGGTTTTGACGCGGTTATCTGCGCCCGCTCTATAGAAGGCATACAAGGACTTGGGCTACTACCGGTTGCGGCCGATCTATCATCCAGAGCCGGTGTCGATATTCTACTGGCTTATATTCAGTCACTTAAGCGACCAGTTGAGGTATTGGTCAATAACACAGGAATCTTTCAGCCCGGTCAGGTTCATAATGAAGCCGAAGGTACGTTTGAGCTGCTGATGAATACGAACGTAGCCAGTGCTTATCATTTAACCCGTGGTTTGGTAAGGGATATGATTGCCCGGCGCCGGGGGCATATTTTTATGATGTGCTCAACCGCCAGCATTACGGCCTATACCAACGGAGCTTCTTACTGCATTTCCAAATATGCATTATTGGGCATGAGTCGCGTATTGCGGGAAGAACTCAAACCGCACGATGTAAAAGTGACGTCAATCTTGCCGGGTTCAACACTTACAGATAGTTGGTCTGGAACTGACATTCCGGAAGAACGTTTCCTAAAACCCGAAGATATTGCAGACGCGGCCTGGACGGCTTATTCGCTCTCTAAAAGTGCTGTGATTGAGGAAATTCTCATTCGCCCTCAACTGGGAGATATTTAATCGTAAACCTGTAAAACGACGAACAACTAAGGACTGATGACTATTGACTAGCGACTCTTTCGTATCTTGCGGCCCATTACAACCTGAGGGACCCTTTAACTTTTCACTGTAAACCGATTACTGCTACGAATGGCTTCCGTTGAGTATCTGGGAATTGACGTTGGCGGCACGAACGTCAAAATGGGCATTGTTGATGCCAATACGGGTAAAATTTCTAATTTCTACAGCCATGATACCCTTAGTTGGCGGGAATCAGGCCACTTTATTGATCGCTTCGGCGATGCTGTTGCGCTGCAATTGCTGGCTAATAAGGACGTAAAGAAAGTCGGTATTGGTTTGCCCGGTATGTTGAACCGGGAACGTACAATTCCACTTGAGATTACGGCGATTCCCGAAATCAACGATGTGCCAATGGTCGACTTGTTGAGCAAACGGTTCCCTGGTATTCAGTTCTTTCTGGCTAACGATGCTAATGCGGCTGCGTTGGGCGAGTATTACTTTGCTGAAGAAAAAATTACGGAAAATTATATCTTCATTACGCTTGGTACAGGCGTAGGCGGAGCGGCCATTATCAATAAAAAAATCTTTACTGGTGGCGATGGTAACGCCATGGAGCCGGGTCATATTCCATCGCGCCATGGTCGGGTGCTGGAGCGCAACATCGGTAAAAAAGAATTGCTGGATTTAGCGAATCAGCGCCGGAGTGAATACAAAGGCGAAACGCATTTACCTGCCGATGGTGACATCTCAACCACGGGTTTAGTAGCTGCTGCGGCTGAAGGAGACGAGTTAGCGCTGCAAATCTGGACAGAGGTGGGCGAAATACTAGGCGAAGGTCTGGCGGCTCTTATTAAAGTGCTGGATATCAAACAAGTGCTAATTGGGGGAGGACTTTCGGCTTCGTTCGATTATATCCTGCCCGCTGTCAATAAAACGCTTGATTACTGGTTGAATGACTATTACAAAAACGGCCTGAGCATCAAACGAGCCACGCTTGGCAATGATGCTGGTCTGCTGGGTGCAGCTTCGCTTTGTTTTGAATAAGAAGAAGGACTGGGCCGCCAGCCCGGTCCTTTCTAAATCACATTCACTTCTGGCGATATAGTTACCCCAAATTTTTCAGCTACGGAAGCCTGCACTTGTTGGGCAAGAGCTAGAATTTCATCACCGGTAGCATTGCCATAATTGACCAGCACTAATGCTTGCTTGGCGTGAACGCCCGCATCGCCGGATCGATAACCTTTCCAACCGGCTTGTTCTATCAACCAACCCGCCGGAATTTTCACTAGATTATCACCGATTGGATAACCCGGCATAGTCGGATAAGTGGCATGTAACTCATCAAATTGAATTTTAGAAATTTCAGGATTTTTGAAGAAACTTCCTGCATTACCAATTTGCGCTGGGTCAGGTAATTTGCTCCGACGGATGCGGATAACGGCTTCGCTAATGGCTTTAATTGACAGGTTTTCCTCTGAAATACCCATCTCGGTTAGGGTTTCCTGAATAGCGCCATAGCGAGTATGAAATATAGGCTGCTTATTCAACTGAAATGTCACAGCTGTAATAATGTACTGGCTTTTCAGTTCTCGTTTGAAAACGCTTTCCCGATAACCAAACGCGCAATCGGCATGATTGAATGTCCGTTGATCACCCGTTGCTATATCAATGGCCGTTAGCGATTCGAATACCTGTTCTAATTCTACACCGTAAGCGCCAATATTTTGCATAGGAGCGGCTCCAACAGTACCTGGAATCAGTGACAGATTTTCCAGGCCAGCATAGCCGTGATTTACACAAAATTGAACCAATTCGTGCCAGGTAACCCCCGCGCCTGCTCTTAGGTAAATATGGGTATTGTCTTCCCGAATGACATCAATACCCTGGATATTTATTTTAACTACCAACCCATCGAAATTACGACGGAGCAAAACATTGCTTCCACCGCCAAGAATGAGCTTTGGCGTATTAATAAACTCGGTTAGTTGTAGTAAAGTCTGAAGGTCTTCCTTCGTGTTTATGTCAACCCAGTATCGTGCGTCGGCGTCAATTCCGAACGTGTTATACGGCTTGAGCGAAACATGGCTCCGTATATTCAGCATGTAGATAAGAGGCTGTTAGGGTCAAAATTAGCCAAAATTCTGCTTAGGGTAACAGCTAATACGCTTTGAATGAGTTATTAGACCAACAAAATGGCTATTTTTACGGCCTTATTTCACGATAACTATGCAGTGCAGGTTAGGTAACGTTTTGGTTTTGGGATTGTTAATTATGGCTGGATGCGCCAGTAGCCGTCCGACTGCGTCAAGTCGGATGACTACTGATTACAACAGTTATAACGAAGACCTATCATCAGTTCGCCCTCTTTATTCGCCTGTATCTGCTGCGTCGGTGCCCACTAATCGCCCGGCAAATTCTGTGGGACCAGGAACCGTAACGGCACCATCAACAGCACCTCGTCGCGCAGATACCCGTCGCCCGGCAACCCCGGCGGAAGCAATGCATATTAATAGACATCTCGATTTAGTACTGGATACAATTGCTACCCAGAATCGAAATGTTCGGTACGCTTCCGGCTATCGGGTACAGGTCTATGTTGGTAACCAACGTCAGGAGGCTGATGCCGCTAAACTGCTTATAGCCCAGAATTTCCCTGAACTTAATCCTTACTTAAGTTATAATCAGCCTACGTACAAACTGAAAGTTGGTGATTTTATGCGTCGTGTCGATGCCGAACGATACTACACATCCATTCGAAAGCTGATCGCATCGGCGCAATTACAGCCCGATAAAATAGATATACGAAAAAGTATATTAATTAAATAAGTTATATTTTTGTTCGCCTTGGCCTTATCTTTGATAGGTTTTATACAATTTTAAGCGTTGAATAGAGCTGCTAAGCTATTATGAAAAAAGCACTGATTACAGGAATAACCGGCCAGGATGGAGCTTATCTGGCCGAACTACTGCTGAGTAAAGGCTACGAAGTTCACGGCATCAAACGCCGGAGTTCGCTCTTTAATACGCAGCGAATCGACAATATGTATGAAGACCCGCACGAAAAGAATGTGCGTTTCAAGCTTCATTACGGCGATCTGTCGGATTCAACAAACGTTATCCGCATCATCCAAGAAATTCAACCAGACGAAATCTACAACCTGGGTGCTATGTCGCACGTACGGGTTAGTTTCGACGAGCCAGAGTACACGGCTCAGGTAGACGGTATAGGCACACTCCGTATTCTGGAAGCTGTTCGTCTGCTGGGACTTACCGAAAAAACGCGTATTTATCAGGCCTCTACATCAGAGCTTTATGGTGGAGTTCAAGGCCACGCTCAATCTGAAACGACGCCTTTTTACCCGCGTTCGCCGTATGCAGTTGCTAAACTATATGGATACTGGATTACGGTCAATTACCGGGAAGCTTATAATATGTATGCCTGCAACGGGATTCTATTCAACCATGAATCACCGCTACGGGGAGAAACGTTTGTAACGCGTAAAATTACCCGCGCTGTTGCCCGGATTGGTCTGGGTTTACAGGATAAAATATACCTGGGTAACATGGACTCGTTGCGCGACTGGGGCCATGCCAAAGACTATGTTGAAGCGATGTATTTGATTCTTCAACAAGAGAAGCCTGAGGATTTTGTTATTGCAACCGGCGTAACTACTAGCGTGCGTGATTTTGTCAGAATGTCGTTTGCTGAAATTGGCGTTGAGCTTGAGTTCTCGGGTGAAGGCGTTTCAGAAACGGGCACAGTAGTTAGCTCGTCTAACCCAGATTTCCCGGTTGAAGTAGGCAGAACGGTAGTATGTATCGACCCGCGTTACTTCCGCCCAACAGAAGTTGACCTGTTGCTTGGTGATCCAACGAAGGCGATGACGAAGCTCGGCTGGAAACCCAAATACGACCTGCCAGCGCTTGTAAAAGATATGATGAGTGCTGATATCGACCTCTTCCGTCGAGATCAATTACTTGCCAAGAGTGGCCATCAGGTTTTGAATTACTTTGAATAGAGCTAAAGAAGAATATATCTTTCTCGTGCGGTCGGGTTCTCAAACCCGGCGCTTTTTTTGCATAAAAAAAGCGCCGGGTTTGAGAACCCGACGCCACCTAAAGCATTCTATACTTATCAATTAGACCGGCACAGCGTAGTAGTACATCCGTGAACTGTTCGGATACATTCCGATTAGCATCAGGCCTTCGCCTTCTTTCACCGACGACATAATCGTTTGCAGATCTTTGGTCGTTCTAACGTTTTTACCATTCGCTTTCACAATAATGAAGCCTTCTTCAACGTCGGTTTCGGCCAGTTTGCCATCTGTGATTTTCTTTACCCGAACACCACCTGATACACCCAATTGCTTGGCTTCCTGAGCCGAAAGTTCTTCAAAGTTGGCACCCAGTGAACTTAGTGAGGTATTGGTAGGCGTAACATCGGTTTTCTTAATAATATCGCGTCCACCGTTGCGGTTCCGAAGTTCAACTTTAAAGTCGCGCTCGGTACCATCCCGATTAACCGTTACCGTAACTACATCACCTGGGCGACGACGACCGATGATCTCACGCATTTGCGCATCCGAATCAAGAGTCTGGCCTTCCATTTTCACGATGATATCGCCTTTTTTCAGACCGGCAGCTTCAGCAGCGCCTTTTTCAACGACTTCTTCAATGTAGATACCACGACCTACTTTAGCACTTTTTTCTTTCGCTACTGTGCTGTTCAGCTCGATAGGACGGATGCCGATATAACCGCGTTGTACGTTGCCATATTTGAGCAGGTCAGCTGATACTTTTTTCACCAGCGATACTGGCACAGCAAATCCATAGCCACTGTAATAACCGGTTGCCGAAGCAATAGCCGAGTTAATACCAACCAGTTCACCACGGAGATTTACCAGCGCACCACCCGAGTTGCCGGGGTTAATAGCGGCATCCGTCTGAATAAACGCTTCTACCGGGGTGTCAGGTTTTGCATCGGTTTTGCTCATATTCTGGTCAAGGATACCAATCCGGCGACCTTTTGCACTAACGATACCAGCCGTAACAGTTGATTCCAGGTCAAGAGGGTAACCAACGGCGAGTACCCATTCGCCTAATTTCAACCCGTCAGAATCGCCAAGCGTGATAGCAGGCAGGTTATTGGCTTCTACTTTAATTACAGCCAGATCAGTGAGCGGATCCGTACCGATAACTTTAGCTTTGAAGCTCCGTTTGTCGGTCATAATTACTTCCACTTCATCCGCATCCTGTACAACGTGATTGTTCGTGATGATGTAGCCATCTTTGCTGATAATTACACCCGAGCCCGATGCCTGACCTTGCTGACGACGGGGCTGGCGTTGGTTACCACCACCGAACTCATCACCAAAGAATTCACGGAAAATATCAGGAATTTGTTGCTGACGAACCGTGCGGGTCATTGTAGTACGAATGTGTACGACCGTTGGCGTTACTGCTTCAGCAGCCGTTGAGAAATCACCCGGTATAGCCGTCGGCCCACCTGGCATGGACGCCAGCCGACCCGTCATAGTCGGTGTTGGCGACGATTCGTTAAAGATTACATCCCGGTTGTTGAAGCCCAACAGGTTGTAAGCGGCTAGCGTTATGACACTCGACAGGATTGCCATTAGCGCTAATAATTTCCAGTTGCTTTTCATAAATTAAATGGGAAAATCTAATTGCTTTCTTTTTTGTGTTGGAACACCTTTCTGTGTCTGTTAGTATAACGGAAACACCCCTCCGAAAAATCCTGCTCACCTGCGTCCTTAACAAAATTTAACAAGGCTTTGTTAAGAGGCCTTTAAGTTAAGAAAAAGCCCGCGAGATTTACTAGTCGTTCGTGTTTAGCCCGTTATAGCCACCTCACTATCTTAATCACAAATGCTGTGCCGACGGTTTTATGAAGTATCTTTCAGTCATTCTGTCATTTTTATACACCTATAACACAGGCATACCCGACAAACTGACGGGATTAAAGTATACACATAAAAATGGCTTAACTAAAAAGCAATGAGGTAGGATTACTTAATGGCCAGTAGGTCGAATACTTTCTCGGCAGCCGCTTGTTCTGCTTTCTTCTTGCTGTAGCCGCTGCCAGTCGCGAACGGTTCTTCATCGACTAGTACCTGGGCAATGAACTCGCGGAAATGGCTATTTCCTTTTTCAGAAATGATCTCGAAGCGAATTTCTTTTCCTTCACGCTGCGCCCACTCGATCAGGCGGCTCTTGAAATTACCGTTCGTCTGCACTATCGAATCAATGTCGTAATGCGATAGTAGATCTTTCAAAATAAACTGACGTGAAAACCGGAAGCCTTTATCCAGATAAATGGCGCCAACAAGAGCTTCAAGGGCGTCGCCGTACATAGACGTACGGGCAGGTAGACTACGGGTTCGACTACCGTCGTATTCGATAAGCTGATCGAGGCCTATTTTACGAGCAATCCCGTTCAGTGTTTCCCGATTGACGATTCGGGAGCGGATTTCAGTTAGGAAGCCTTCGTCTTTGTAGGGATACTTTTTGAACAGAAATTCGGCAATGACCATGCCCAGCACAGCATCGCCAAGGTATTCTAGCCGCTCATTCGACTCTCGAAACCCCTCGATAGCCGTCGCTTTGGCGGCTGATGTATGGCGTAGAGCCAACTGGTAGAGCCCTATATTCGATGGGCGTGCGCCAATAATGTGCGCAATGGATCGACGCAGATTTTTGCGCGGATCTTTTTGATCAGACCGAAACCAATCAAGCGGATTAAACAAACTACGAGGCAGAGCGAGTTGCACGACTCAGCTAAGTTTACGGAAAATGACGATGGCATTATGCCCTCCGAAGCCAAACGCATTACTCATTACGGTTGTCATCGAGCGGGCTTGTGCCGTATTAAACGTTAAATTAAATCGTGGGTCAATTTCTTCGTCGGGAGTGAAATGGTTGATTGTTGGGGGAACAATCTGGTGTTCGAGTGCTTTAATACAGGCAATGGCTTCAACAGCACCAGCTGCACCTAACAGGTGGCCGGTCATGGATTTAGTCGAGCTGATATTCATTTTAAATGAATGATCGCCGAACAACTGATGAATCGCCTTCAATTCCTGCGGGTCGCCAATGGGCGTTGACGTACCATGCGTATTAATGTAATCAATTTCCGTTGGAGCAATACCAGCATCATCTAGCGCATCCTGCATCCCTAAGAAAGCGCCTAAGCCATCCGGGTGAGGAGCGGTAATGTGATATGCATCCGACGACATGCCGCCACCGATTAGTTCAGCATAAATTTTGGCTCCGCGGGCTTGGGCGTGTTCGTACTCTTCTAAGATGAGTGCACCTGCCCCCTCGCCCAATACAAAGCCATCGCGGTCTTTGTCGTAGGGGCGAGAAGCTGTTTCTGGCGAATCATTACGTTCTGATAGCGCACGATTGGCGTTAAAACCACCAATACCCGCTTTTGTAACAGCTGCCTCAGAACCACCTACGACGCACATATTCATCCGACCAAGGCGAATATAGTTAAACGCGTCGATAATGGCATTGTTGGTAGACGCGCAGGCGGAAACAGTTACGTAGTTGGTACCTCTAAAACCATAGCGCATCGAAATCTGGCCCGACGCACTATCGGCAATCATGCGGACAATAAAGAATGGATTGATTCGGGGGGTGCCGTCGCCTTTAGCATAATCAATCATCTCGTCCTCGAACGATTTAAGACCACCAATGCCGGACCCCCAGATAACACCAACTTTATTTTTGTCGATCGTATCGAGGTTCAGACCAGAATCCTGAACGGCCTGTTCGGTAGCGATAAGCGCATAATGGGTAAAGGCGTCCATTTTGCGCGCTTCCTGCCGGGGAATGTACTGGGTTACATCCAGCCCTTTTACTTCGCAGGCAAATTTTGTCCGGAATTTACTGGCGTCAAACTTTGTAATGGGACCGGCCCCGCTTACACCGGCGGCTAAATTGTTCCAATAAGTGGTTACATCGTTACCAATTGGTGTCAACGCACCGAGGCCGGTCACTACTACTCGCTTGAATGTCATACAGATTTACTGCATAATTAGAATAGAAAAACAACGCCTGAACTCGAATTGTTAGCGTTGGCTTTCGGGTACTACAGGACTTGCTGAATAAGCTTATTTACCGATATGCTTTTCCAGGTATTCAATAGCCAGACCTACCGTAGAAATTTTTTCGGCTTCGTCGTCAGGAATAGGCAGATTAAATTCTTTTTCAAATTCCATAATCAGCTCAACCGTATCGAGCGAATCAGCGCCTAAGTCATTCGTGAAGCTTGCTTCCGGCGTCACCTCCGACTCTTCAACGCCTAATTTCTCAACAATGATATTCTTAACTTTTTGTGCAATGTCCGACATTTTAGTAGTCCGTTGGAGTTAAAAAACTGCGCAAAGAAACGGATTTACCTTGGTAATATCAAACAATTTTTTGGATTGTAAACCGTTGCTAAACTCTCAATAAACCTATCTAAATCGCTGAAAGCAAATAAATTATGCTGAAAAGCTCACCACAAATAGAAAACTTTAGAAAACTATTGGACTGGCGCAATTCTCAGGATTTTGCACCTTTGTAGTCGATAATAGGAATGGATTAACGATGCAACTAGCTAAATTAAAACATACAAATGGTAACCGTTTTTTTCTGATGGGTGGCCCCTGCGCCATTGAAGGACGGGATATGGCGCTACAAATCGCCGAACGGATTGTAACGATTACAGACCGATTGGGTATACCGTATATATTCAAAGGATCTTATCGGAAAGCTAATCGTACTAAGCTCAATTCCTTCACAGGTATTGGCGACGAAAAAGCACTGGCTATCCTGAAAGAAGTAGGAGATACCTTCGATATTCCGACGGTAACCGATATTCACGAATCGGAGGAGGCTGCTTTGGCTGCCCCCTTTGTTGATGTTCTGCAAATTCCGGCGTTTCTGTGCCGTCAGACTGAACTGTTGGAAGCGGCTGCTAAAACGGGCCGGGCCGTAAATGTTAAAAAAGGGCAGTTTCTGTCGGGTGAGAGTATGGGCTTTGCCGTTGAGAAGGTAAAAGTCACTAACCCGGCCGCAACGGTTTTTCTGACTGATCGGGGTAATTCGTTTGGTTACGGCGATCTGGTGGTCGATTACCGAAATCTGCCCGCTATGCAGTCGTTTGGAGTGCCGGTTGTAATGGATTGTACGCACTCACTTCAGCAGCCTAACCAAACTTCCGGCGTAACGGGAGGTAAGCCAGCCCTGATTGCTACTATTGCCAAAGCCGCTATCGCCGTTGGTGCCGATGGTCTGTTTATTGAAACCCATCCTAAGCCGTCGGAGGCTAAATCAGATGGGGCGAATATGTTACCCCTCGATCAACTGGAAGGATTACTGGAGCGGCTTGTCCGGGTGCGCGAAAGTATTTTGTAAGTGTTGTGGACTCGCTTTTCCTAAGCCGTGCCAAGATGCACGGCTTAAGTTTTACTTGATAACAATCGACTTACAAACATAGGTAGGAATAATTCCGGTACTGCGAATCAACACTTCAGCATCTTGGGGCTGCGTATTGCCCGTAAGCACGAGCGCGGTATCTAAACCGAACTTATTACCGCCCAGAATGTCGGTTCGAAGTGTATCGCCAACCATCAGAATGTCCCGTCTGCTGACCTGCTTGGCATTTTCCAGCCGCTCATAAGCAAACATAAACAGTTGCGCATCGGGTTTACCGAACTTAATAAATTGCTTTCCGGCAATATCCTCGATCATGTTAGCCACGGCTCCAATGGCAATGGCAATTCGATTTTTCGATGAAGGATACGTCGCGTCGGTATTGGCTACGATAACCGGAATATTACGCTTACGTAACAGATTGACAGTTTTCTTTAAGTCTGTATTCCAGTCGAAACCCTCATCGTCGAGCAGAACCAGCGCGTTAATATCATCTACGTCGCTAAGATCAACCTGGCTAATGGGGAGTGTCTTGAAATCGGCAGTTTCGAGGTAATGAGCTGATTTCTCGGTTCCTAGATAAGCTACCGTGCCGTGATGCACTTTTAGGTCAAGATACTCACGGGCCAGCATACCTGACGAAATGATGCGTTCGGGCGTAATGGCGTAAAACCCCTGGCGATAATAGGATTCGGCCAGTTCGTGCGGACCGCGTGAGGCATCATTGGTCAGTACGTAAAAGTCTTTGTTATTCTCCCGGAGCCAGTCGAAGGTTTTGCCGATGCCGGGCAATATTCCTTCTGAGTTTTTAAGTACCCCGAAGGCATCGAAAAAAATAACTTTATAGTTGTCGGCTACTGTCTTGAAATCGGAAAGCTGCATGAAAAGCGGTTAAATGAATGGCTTTTGCTTATATCTACCACAGATTATAAGCAAAAGTACGATTCACACGAAGTTTTCAACTAGTTTTCTTGCAGAAGTGACTTAATATCACTGATCAGCTTATCAATATCCAATGGAATGGTTCCGTTATATACACCTCGAATCCGGCGGTTTCGGTCGATTAGTAAAACGTGCTCCGTATGCAAAAACTCAGTTGAGTCTTTGGTAAAGCCAATGGCTTCTTCGGCGAAGTAGGACTTCCGGGCGAGTTCATAAATTTGACTGCGGTCGCCGGTTAGCAGATGCCATTTGGCCGGGAGGATATGCTGCCGTTCGGCGAAGCGTCGGAGTTGTTGAACCGAGTCGAGCCAGGGCGTAACGCTATAGGACAGCAATATAACCTTAGGCTCATTTCGGAAGGTGTCCTGAACCGCTTTGAGCAAGTTCGTCATTTTAGGACAAATGCTGGGGCAAGCTGTAAAGAAAAAATTAGCAACATGGATTTTGTTTGTCACCGTCGCCTGCGTAATCTGTTTATCAGACTGGTCCCGAAACGAAAAGTCTGCAATACGGTGGGTGATTTTCCGATTGACCTCAGCGGGAGTAGTTAACCAAACCGGTGTAAAATCAGGCGTGTTATAATATGGTACAGCATCATCGGCGATCTGCTCGTCCTGCTTCGCAGATTGACAGTTTATCAAACATCCCAGTAAGCAGGACATACTAAGGTGAGATAGCAATCGAATCCCAGACATTGACGCAGTTTTTAACTCCTGTGAATCCATACGTTCGACCTTTGCGAACCACATAATTCATTTTTAGGCTTCCATCCGCAAACCATTGCCGCTGACGGCCTTCTTCCTGACCTTTCTGATAATTGCCCTCGTGTATTAAGCGGCCACTAGGCAACCATTCTTTCTGATTGCCTTCATACACATCATTTTCAAAGCGATAAATAAAGGCCGGTTTGCCCGATTCAAACCAGCCGCGTTGCTCACCTTCCTGCCAGCCATTTTTATACTGCCGAACTTCTTTTAGTTGCTTATTGGTATCCCACGACCGATGTAATCCCTCAGCTTTCCCTTCGTTGAAGGCACCTACAAAAATAGTGTCGCCAGAGGCCGAAAGAGCGTATTGCCAGCCATCAAATAGTCTATTATCCAGCCATAAACGACCTTCCTTACGTTGCCAGCCGGACTGGTCCGCGTTAGCAAAAAGGTGAGGAATTCCGGGCGTATCGGTAGTCTGCTGCCGGCATTGACAGAACATCAGCAACAAACCACCAGATAAACACGCTAGTCTATTGAGTAACGGTGCCCGCTTTGCCATAAAAGCCGCTGCCGTTGAGGTAAGGATCTTCGGCGGTTATGTGATAATGATAAATACCGTTAGGATAATCGCTGGTGGCGTGGGTGTGACCATGATACTTGTCCAGATCGGCATTAGTGACGGTCTTACCGTTTTCGGCTGGTCCATAGACCGGGAATCCATCCAGCAGAAAACCCAGCAGCACGTCTTTCCCTTTAGATTTAGTCAGATAAATTGGTTCAACGTGATAGTGGTATTGCCCTTGTTGTTGCGGATGACCACCATACTGGTCGAAGCTGTTAATTTCGTTCGTTAAGGGGGCGCTCATGGCCGCGTACTGATTAAAAAAGGGAACGCCGTTTAAGGAAACCCCTATTGGCCCGCCGGGAGTTGATGCATGAGACGCATCAACGACGGGATTCGACGGAATTTTAAACGTAAGGTTTGACTGGCTAATTCGGTTAGGATTCAGGCTGAACTTTGTATTTGTGCCGTTATAGGCTTCATAGAGCGTACCTGCCCAAGTGGTTCCCTGATAATAAGGACTTTTATGATCGGGCAGGCTGGTTGTCTTGATCACAATGTTTGCCCCTTCAACGTACATTTCCGTTGCTCCGTACATTTTCTTAAAGACAGCAGGAATGCCTGTTCCAGTAGAAGTTGTCGTACTCGTCGTGGGCGTACTAGTTGTTGAGCCAGTTGTAGTGGGCGAAACAGTGTCGTTGTTTTTCTTACAGCCCATAAATGTTACCAGGCTGAAGATTAAGGTCAAACTGCAGAATGCAGTCCATAGTTGGGGTCGATTCATTTGTATATTCGTTAATCAACTGATTAGACGATACCGCTGAATCGTTCCTACGGCCGGGGTGGAGAATTTTTAGCAGGTCTTACCGGCGGGCGCTCAACACTGGGCCGAACCAGACGACCGAATAACTCTGCTAAATCATCGACCATACGGTTAAAGTCACCTCGCTGGTCGGTTCGACAAAGTGCTTTGAGTTGACCAAAGTGAGCTAAGTTAACTTTCGCGATAGTTTGCTGATTAGCGGCGATTTGCTGACTAAGTGTATTCGCCTGGATAGTATCTATCTGCGCTGCTTTTAACAGATCATAATAACTGGTGTACAGACGAATTAACTGACCATTCAAAGTCCTTATCTGCTGTTGATGTTGGGCGACTAATTGCAGGTACTGCCGCTGTTGCTGCTCATCGAAATGGAGTCGTTCGATAACAAGCCTAGCTGGACCATCAACTGGCGGACGACCGCCGGGTTGTTCTGGACGTGGTGGTCGATCAGGTTTTAACCATATAAAACCTAACGTAGCGAGGTTAAGCACAAGCAAACCAACAACGGCAAACGTCAGTAGTTTTGTTCGTTCCATACGCCGTAGGGATGATCAGTGGCTGGATATAAATTCATGTCCCTGACGAAAGTCGTTAAATCAGAAGACTGTACTTGCTTAACGGCTATGGGTTGATGAATAACCCGCCAATTAAGTAATAGTAACAGCGCAAACGACGTAGCTACCAGCCATACTGTTCGCGTTGGTACGCAAACGGGTGCTGCTGCCGCATTAAGTCGCTGCTGAATTTTGGCGAATAGAAATGGACCAGGTTCGGCTCGTTGCAGACTATTAGTACTGCTAAGTACGTCGTTAATCCATTTTTCTTTTTCCGGTTCCATATTCATATATGGTTAGACGACAGACGTTTATAATTCCTACGGATGAATAGGTGATAGTTATTAGTCGTGCGTTGGATCGGCTATCGACTAGCTACTATTAACTAACGACTTCAATTGTTTTCTCAGGTTTTCGTTGGCCCGCTGCAACAGCGATTCGATGGCACCGACGGTTGTCTTCACAACGTCGGCCGCTTCGATATTGCTTAGACCCTCGACTTTGGTAAGCAAATAAGCCGTTTTTTGTTTGTCAGGAAGTTTGTCAATTGCCTGAAACAGAACAGCGGCCAGTTCCTTATTTTCGAGTGCAATGCCAGGGTGAGCAAAGTCGGGCGGATGGTGTAGCACTTCGCCAGTATTACTGTCGAACAGGCTGGTCAGAAAAGCAAAGCGTTTTCGGCGCTTTAGCCTCTTTAGAAAGTCAAGTGATTTGTTAACGGTGATCCGATATAACCAGGTTGTCACGCTGGCATCTCCTTTAAAAGCATTGGCTGACTGAAATACTTCAACAAAAACATCCTGTGTAATTTCCTCGGCGTCTTCATAGTTACGAACATAGCTCAAGGCCAAGTTGAAAACCCGGGTTTTCGTCTGTTCATATAGTTGCTGAAAGGCTATTTCGTTGCCTTGTCGAATAGTTTCAATTAATGCTGCCAAGTACTGCGAGTCGCTCATCACCGACTAATACTTCGAATGAATTAAGTGATGATTAGACTGATTGCGAGCTTGCAGGTCATAGGTTTATATGCCCAGTGCTTTTAAAATTTTATCAGCGTCAAACTGCTCAATAGAAGGAAAGTATGTTTCGTAAGCTTCACGCTGTAGCTTGGTAGCATACGTCCGATGAAAGAAATACCGCCCGTATTTAATGACATAATTCAGAATGAAAAAGCGGTAGGCTTCGGGCAGAAAGCGAATTTCGTTTTCGGTTAATGGATAGACTTTGTGGTATTCTTTTAAAAAAAGCAGGAACCGTTCTTCCATCAATGGCCCGATAACATAACTAAAGACGGTTCGGTCGCCGACGTTGGAAACTACCCGGCTGAAAAAATAAAAATCCATCACCCGATAGCTAATTCGAAACCAGTCGTAGTCCCAGCGCGAATACAGTTCCAGTTTATCCGTAACGGAAAAGTTGCCGATGTTCCAGTCGACGAATACTGGCATCGTTTCAACCGTTTTGGCAACCAGTTTTTGGCGATTAGCCAGAAATAATTCGCATTGCCGCTTTAACTCGTCTATATGCATCCGGTGCTCAAACTGACCAACTTCTGTGTCTAGTAAATCCAGTAAGTCCCAGACGTCGGAACGCAGAGTTTTCGAGGATTTTGGCAATACCGGACTTACTCGCGAACAAGCTTTATGAAATCTGGCGATTTCCCGGCCCAGCAACTGAATATGATGCTCCTCCAGCCGACGCGGTAATTTTAGCTGATGGCGAATTGGATTGTAAAACACTACCCATGTATCAATCAGCCCATCTTTATAACGATAAGTATAAACCTGACCATCACGCACTAACGACTTAGCCAGTACATTCTCAAACGGATAAAGCAGGTTATTGGCTAGAACGTGGATAATCCGGTGGTCTTCCAGAAAATGCTCGTATTTGCCAAAATATGACAGCTTGGCAATAATGTGGTCGCCGTCTTCGAAAGTAACTCTGAAGACGTGATTGGTGGAAACCCGGGCGCTGATGTCTTCGATTGTCTGAATTTCGACGGACGAATCAAAGCCAGCCCAGGCTTTTTTTATGATGGTAGGATAATCAACGAGACGCATGGAATGAGAGGTTTACAGTTTCCTGTAAACAGCAGACAGAAAACCGTAAACTCGTTAAATGATTTCAAAATACCGCTTCAATTCCCAGTCACTGACCTGGCGCAAATACTGCCGCCATTCCCAGTCCCGGGTACGGGTGAAATGGTCAACAAACTCGGCGCCAAAGAGTTCAGCTGCCACCGTCGAATTCGCCATGGCTTGTGTGGCTTCGGCTAGATTGCTTGGTAAAACACCGTTTCGCTTATCCGCATAGCCATTTCCAGCGGAGGCTGCAATATCGAGCGACAGCTTATGCCGAATGCCATACAATCCTGATGCCAATGCTCCGGCTATGGCCAGGTATGGATTGGTGTCGGCGCCCGAGACACGGTGTTCAACACGGGTGTAGTTCTCATTATGATTAAGTATCCGTAGGGCCGTGGTCCGATTATCAACCGACCAAGTGATGGTAGTCGGCGCCCAGGCCCCTTCAACCAGTCGTTTATAACTGTTAATAGTCGGCGCAAACATGGGCGTGATGTGTGGCAGGCAGAACAACTGTCCAGCGATGAACTGACTCATCAACTCGCTCATATTGTTGGGCTGCGTAGGGTCGAAAAACAGATTTTTCGTCCGCTCCAGATTCCACAGACTTTGGTGAATATGGCCGCTACAACCCGGCAAATCGGCGTTCCATTTAGCCATGAACGTGGCGATTAGGCCATGTCGATACGCAATTTCTTTCACTGCCGTTTTGAACAGGGTCGCTTTGTCAGCCGCCCGAACAACCTCATCGTGCATGATGGCCGCTTCATAAACACCGGGTCCGGTTTCGGTGTGTAGCCCTTCAAGCGGTATGTCAAACTGCGCTAATAGGTCGAACAGATCGTGGTAAAAAGAGCTTTCGAGGGACGGCCGAAGAATGGAGTAACCGAACATTCCTGGTGTGAGCGGTTCCAGTTTCAAAAAGCTCTTTTGTTGGAGGCTCTGCGGAGTTTCCCGGAAATTGAACCACTCGAATTCCTGGGCATATTCGGCATGGAAGCCCATATCCTGACCCTGAGCGGCAATGCGTTTCAGTAACGAACGTGGGCAGATACCCATACTGTTACCAGACTGACGGTTATCAGCTGAATTACAAAAATCAGCTAGAAAAAACGGGATATTATCTTCCCAGGGAATCTGCCGAAACGTCGATACATCGATTCGCACGGGCGCATCAGGATAACCCGAATGCCAACCGGTGGTGCGCCCATTGTCGTAGGGTGTATCTGACGAATCCCAGCCCCAAACAACGTCACAAAAGCCATAACCGTCGGTTAGCCCATCCAGAAACTTTTTTCGGTGAATGATTTTGCCACGTAGTATACCGTCAATATCCGCAAAAGCGTATTTGATTTTTGGGCTGTCGCTCTGGGTGATGAAGTCGATAATGTCTTTCTGGTTCATGAATCTTTGGATGTAGGCTGGTTGACCAAAGGTACAGACATCATCATAAACTTTGCCTGATTCTTCTCATTAGAGTTATTACGTCCCATATTAAGTATAGAATAGAATTCTATATAATTGAGCCATAAAATTGGAACCTGAAGCGTCAACTATGAAACTTGAAACAAAAAAAGCTTATTCTCGTTAATCGCTAAATCCTGGTCTATTTGCGGAAACGAACATTTTTGCTTAAAATGGCTTGGATATTAACGGTTTTTTTACTTTTGCACCCTCATTGAAAAAATAGACTAAATACGGAACAAACTATGTACTGGACTCTTGAACTAGCATCTTACCTGGAAGATGCTCCCTGGCCTGCTACCAAGGACGAGCTAATCGACTACTCAATCCGCTCTGGTGCCCCCCTCGAAGTTGTAGAAAACCTTCAGGAACTCGAAGACGATGGGCAGCCCTACGAAAGCATTGAAGAAATCTGGCCGGATTACCCTACGAAAGACGACTTCTTTTTCAACGAAGATGAATATTGAGTCGGGTTGGGTAATACCCCACAAAAAAGCGTAATCCATTAAATCAGGATTACGCTTTTTTTATGTGCTTTTGCGAGAAATGCTAAGTCTTAGCCGAGTCCGATTTTTTGTTCGCTGGTGAGCTCTTAACCGGTCGGTCGTATTTTTTTGGAGCATAAAGAAACCCGAACGCTTCAGCTCCTTCCTTCGTGTGGACTTTATGATGGATGTAGTGAGCGCGCATAATGCGTTGCATATAACGCCCACTGGTATCAACTTTCATCTTCACACGACGGTGAACGATAATGTCGTGAAACATGAAATAAAAGAAGCCATACAGTGTCACGCCAGCACCAATCCAGGCCAGAAATTCGAGTTCCGGCCAGTTTACTCCTGTAAAGATCAAGCCGATAGCTGTTAAGGCGAACACAACCGCAAACAAATCGTTTACTTCGAAAAATCCTTTGTGGTGGTTATGATGGTCATGGTGCCAGCTCCACAAAAAACCGTGCATCACGTATTTGTGTGTAAACCAGGCAACACCTTCCATAAAGAGGAAAGTCCCTATAACCAAAGCAATGTTTAGCAGCATTTTTGTGTTTCTTAATAAAGAGTAGTAGCTAATTTATGCGAATACAGCGATCCTTTAATTAAAGAGTCGTTATTATTTTGCTGAACTAGCTGACTGTTGAATAACGGTTTGTCGTGTTGAAAAGTTGGTTATACAAATCGACTTTTCACCGAAAAGGCGAGATACGAATCGAATACTTGCAAGTTTGTGGAAAAGACGTATCTTTATCCCGGTCAGGAGAGACCCGGTCTGGATGGACCCAAGTCAGTGCTCAACCAGATGAACCCATCGGTTATGGACTATCAAGCACTCAAGAACCTGGTTAAACGGGGAGAGGGTAGCAATTTAGAGTTCAAGCTGAAAACGAATCATCCCGAGAAAATCATCCGGGGCGTGGTAGCCTTCGCTAATACAAATGGCGGAATCATGCTTATCGGCGTCGGCGACGACAAGAAGATTACGGGACTGAAATACGCTGATGAGGACGAATATCTGCTCGTCCGGGCCATCAATAAGTATTGTTTTCCGCGCATTTCCTACACAATTGAGCGTGTACAACTTTACGATGAACGCGAAGTGCTTGTAATTCGGGTTCCGCGCAGTCCAGCCCGTCCGCATTACATAATCCCCGACTTGGCGAACCCTGACGAAAAGAAGGCTTATGTCCGTGTAGGTGATAAGTCCGTACAGGCTAGCCGCGAAGTGCGCGAGATATTGAAGGGAGAGCAGGCTGAGCGAAATATTCGGTTTACGTACGGCGAGAAAGAACATAAGCTGATGCAACACCTTGGCGAGCATGACAGCATCACTGTCGACTTGTTTGCATCGATTGCCGGAATTTCGCGTAGAATTGCCTCTCGCACGCTTGTATTGCTGGTATTAGCCAATGTGCTTGAGATTCATCCCAGCGATGTAATGGATCAATACACCACGCGGGCTGTCCAGTAAAAAATAGCCTTATCACTCGGTATGTTCTGGGAATGGTTTACTTTGTGATGCTTACACGTTAAGCATCATAAACCCTATTATTATGGCTCAACCTACGCCCGCTCACAAACCGTTTATTCCCGCTACCGAATCCACTGCTGAGTTTACCCTAAAAGCCGTAATCACAGGCGCTGTATTTGGGGTGCTGTTTGGAGCGGCTACGGTTTATCTTTCACTCAAAGCCGGTTTATCGGTATCGGCCTCCATACCCATTGCGGTGCTGGCCATTTCGCTCGGGCGTAAGTTTCTCAATACAACTATCCTTGAGAATAATATCATCCAAACGACGGGCTCAGCGGGCGAAAGTATTGCATCCGGTGTTGTATTTACCATGCCGGGTTTTCTGTTCCTGACCAACGGTAGCGGTGCCGATTTCTTTAATTACTGGACTATTCTGACACTGGCTATTCTTGGTGGATTAATCGGTACACTGATGATGATTCCGTTACGTCGGTCGTTGATTGTGCAGGAGCACGGCACCTTACCTTATCCCGAAGGAACTGCCTGTGCATCCGTGTTGATTGCTGGCGAAAAAGGTGGTGATTTTGCTAAAACGGCTTATCAGGGATTAGGTGTCGCGCTTCTTTACGCCTTCCTGCAAAAAGTACTGCACGTAATTGCTGAGGTGCCCGTTTGGGCTACTAAACAAACAAACCGATACTTCCCATCGGCGCAGGTAGCTGGAGAAATTACGCCCGAATATTTGGGTGTAGGCTACATCATTGGGTTTCGGATTTCGGCGGTGTTAGTTGGAGGAGGAATTCTGGCTTGGCTCGGACTTATTCCGCTACTGGCATCCGTGGTGCCGGGTGACACTATTGCTTTACAACTTCAAAAACTGGGTTATCTATCTAATCTGCAAACAGCGGGTGGCCCCGGCGGCTGGAATCCAACAACGCATACATTCGCCGATACGGCCGCGGCTGTTTACCGAGCGTATATTCGGCAAATAGGTGCCGGAGCTGTTACGGCGGGTGGATTTATGACACTGATTAAAACGATTCCAACGATTGTTTCGTCCTTTCGGCAAAGTTTCAGCCGGTCGTCGATTAATGCCATTGAAAAAGAAGACGAACTTAGTGGGAGCAACCGTACTCCACGCACTGAGCAGGATTTGAGTGTTCGGATTGTCATTATCGGCAGTATCATACTAGCAGCTTTGATGGTTGTACTACCTCAAATTCCGGGTGATTCTGTTATAACTAAATTGCTGATTGCCATACTGGTTATCGTCTTTGGTTTCTTTTTCGTAACCGTCGCCAGTCGAATCGTTGGACTGATCGGGTCAAGTTCATCGCCGGTGTCAGGTATGACCATTGCCACAATCATGGGAACGTCGTTGGTGTTCATTGCCTTCGGATTAACGGGTAAACTTTATGAGCCAGCGGTGCTGGTGGTCGGCAGTATGATTTGTGTGGCCGCAGCCAATGCCGGTGGTACGTCGCAGGATTTGAAAACGGGCTATCTAGTCGGCGCAACCCCTAAATATCAGCAGATGGCCTTGTTTATTGGGGTCATCGTTTCTTCGCTAGTAGTTGGCGCAACCGTAAAAATCCTGGATACGCCTACGCCTGATCTGGTAGCGCAAGGCATTACCCACGCCATTGGCTCCGACAAGTTTCCTGCGCCACAGGGTACCCTGATGGCTACGCTTATCAAAGGGCTACTGTCCTTTAACCTCGATTGGCAGTTTGTTCTGGCCGGGGCATTTATTGCTTTTGTATTTGAACTGGTTGGCGTCAGTGCGCTGGCCTTTGCTGTAGGCCTTTACTTACCGCTCTCTACGACGCTGCCGATTTTTACCGGTGGTGCTGTAAAGGCCATTGTCGATTGGAATGCTAAACGGAAAGGCATTGTCGAAGAAGACGCCGACCTGGGCAAAGGAAATCTTTTTGCTACTGGTCTGGTGGCCGGTGGAGCCTTGGCAGGTGTACTAGTCGCGCTGCTATCCGTGAACGAGTCAGTCTATAATGCACTTACCTCACTAACGCTGGAGCCTGCGCTGTCAGGAAGCTTAGGAGAAGGAGGGTATGAACTACTTGGAGCCGTCGCCTTTTTAGCCTTGGCCAGTATTCTCTGGCGCGTGGCAGAAGAGAAACGATAGAATTTAACCGTTTGATAATCGGCTTTAGTGGATAGTGTAATGCGGTGATAATTAGCGCTTTCTTTATAGAAAGAAGACTCACCTACTTACGCTATCCATGTTTACTAAACTATCTACTTTCTTTTACCGGATTGCCTCCTGGAAAACACTTTTGCTGGCGGTTGCGCTTTACATACCCTTTCCGGCATACATCCTGAAAAATCTGGAAGTCCGGATGAACGCTCTTGCTGGTCAGAAAATCGGCCCAATTGATTTACTATTTGGCTATGACCCTGGCCGCGTTAGCCACATGGTATCGGCCTATGGTTCCGAAGGCAGAGCAATTTACGCGCAGGGCTTATTAACCATTGATATTGCTTATCCGATTATCTACACCTCTCTGTGTTGCATTATCTTCTCACTCCTGTTCCGAAATAAAACCTATACCCCCTTTCGATTGGTAAACGTGGTCCCCGTTATCGTACAGGCGTTCGACTTACTGGAAAATGCCTGTATCGTGTATTTGTTGAAAACTTATCCACAATCGTCGGCTGCCGTAGCATCTTTCTGCTCGGTTTTTACGAATCTGAAATGGTTAACCTTTCTGATTGTTATCGCACTGATACTCTATGGCTTTGTACGATTAGCAACGCGTGGCAGACAGCAGCAGGTTGTGTAGTGAGCGAATGAACAAATCGTTATCGTGCCTGTCCGGCTTTCTTCAATAACTCCACTACTTTTTCTACCGGCAACTGCTCTACCTGATGTCCCTGATCGCCGGTAGTAGTTTGGGCAGCAAACAAAGAATTAATAATGGCTTCTTCCGTCGCTTCGATGGCCGCTAAAAATAGAGGAGAGATGTTATCGTTTCGTAATAATTTGAGCTCATCGAACGAATTGCTGGTTTCATGTGGAATCCGGTAAGCCGTTGAAACAGCAATGACATAATCACCACTGCCATTGGAAGCAATACCACCTGTACGGGCAAGGCCCATAAACGCTCGTTTAGCCAGTCGTTTGAGGTTACGAGCATCTAATGGTGCATCAGTCAGCACAACCATCATGCAGGAACCATCGAGATTCTCTTTAAATGAATATTTGCCGAGTGCTACACCAACCGGAACGCCCGCGATTTGTAATACGCCACCAAAATTGGTTTGTACTAATGCGCCAACTGTGTAGCCGCCCAGCGAAGCCGGTAATTTTCGGGATGCCGTGCCGATGCCGCCTTTGAAGCCAAAGCAAACCGTTCCAGTTCCAGCTCCCACAGCTCCTTCTTCAACCGGTCCGGTTCTAGCCTGCTGAATAGCATCCAGTACGTGTTGTTTTGTGATGTGTCTCCCGCGAATGTCGTTTAGAAAACCATCGTTCGTTTCGCCAACCACTGGATTTACCGAACGTACCTGTTCGTTTCCTGACTGAGTTAATGTGTAATCAATAAGGGCATCGGTTGCGGTAGGTACGCTAAGGGTATTAGTCAGTACAATAGGCGTTTCGAGCGTACCAAGCTCATCCACTTGGCTATAACCCGTTAATTTTCCGAAACCATTGCCAAGATAAATTGCCGCTGGACTTTTCTGTTGGAACTGGTTGCTTGTATGTGGTAAGATAGCGGTAACCCCTGTGCGGATGTTCTGTCCCTGCTTCAGTGTCACTTGCCCAACTCTGACGCCTGGTACATCAGTAATGGCATTGAGCGTCCCCGTTGGCAACACGCCGAACCGGATACCGTAGTCGCGGGGTCGTTTCGTCGGTTGTGCCATCACGGATTGGGCAAAAAATAATAAGGCAACAAGGCTGTAGCGAATAGTCAGTAGCATTTGGTTAATTGATGAAGCAGCAATATACGCTATGGGCAGTCTGTTTTAAGTAGATTGTATTCATATCCCTGCCCTGGATTCTTTAATACCCATTTGCCTTGCTTTTCAATCCGTTCGCCTTCCCGCCAGGTTATAGCATCGCCTTTTAGCGTAAAAACAACCTCATAATCCTGAGTCACTCCTTCGCCTGATCGTTGCCAGGTTGCCTGAATTTGCTGATTTATTAATTTACCTTCAATTGGCCCACGGGCGCGGTCTTTCTCAAACGGTAGGACTGCCAATTCACCTGATACTGTTGAATCGTTAATCATCAGCCGTAGGGTAGTAGAGTCTCGACCCACTACTTGCCGAAAACATAATGTATCCGGTTGCGTAACTGCGACTGACGAATCGCTTGTTGACGTTTGCGTATGATCAGTCTTTTTGCCGCAACTATTCAGGAAAATAGCTGAAATTATGAGAAGAAAAACAAGGCGCATAGCGGGAAGAATACAAAAGAGTTCAGAATCCTTTTAGAGTTGAATTTAAATTGCCGGTTTTATAAAGGCTCATAAAAAACGAGCCGGTTTCGCAGCTGAACTACCTGCTGTTGTAAACTTTCCATCCGGTCCAATAAATCACTTACAATGTCCAGGTCATCGGTATGGATAGCCAGATCCTGATGCAGCCGAACAAATTTCTCCAGTCGATTCAACTGCTCGGGCTGGATATAAGGTGTCTGTTCAACAATCGTTGTTTCAATCAGGCCATTGGTTGCCAAGGTTTCGATAAAGGTGATTTCAACGTGGTGATGAACGCAAAATTCACGGATAGAGATTAAGTGAGTAGGTTGCATACAGGTACGTGGTTTGGGAACGTTTACGGTTTTCGACAATTTAATTGTCGAAAACCGTAAACGTTATTCCTATTAAAGAGTCGATAATTGACGGATCAATTCTTTCTGTTGGTCGTTTAAGTTCGTTGGGAGTTTTACCTGCCAGGTAATGTACAGGTCGCCGAACTGACCTTCCTGCTTATAAACGGGAAAGCCTTTTCCTTTCAACCGAACTTTTGTGCCATTCTGTGTTTCGGGCTTCACCGTCAGCTTTACTTTGCCATCCAGCGTTTCTATCACTCGTTCACCACCTAACAGTGCTGTGTACAAATCGATCTCCTCGTCAACGTACAGGTCATTACCTTTTCGTTTGTAACGGATATCGTCGGCGATGACGAACGTAATGTATAGATCACCATTCGGTCCACCATTGACACCTGGTGCGCCATAGCCCGCTAGCTTAATCTTTTGGCCATTTTCAATGCCTGCCGGGACCGTAATGCGAATATTCTTACCATTTACGGTCATGGTCTGCTTATGCGTTGTATAAGCGTCGCGCAGATCAAGGTTTAGCTCAGCCTGATAATCCTGCCCCCGAAATTTAGTCTGCTGACGGCTCCCAGGACCACCTTCCTGACCGAACATCGATGAAAGAAAATCTGAAAAATCAGCCCCGCCGAAACCACTTGAGAAATCGTAGTCACCAGTACCGGTATTACCCTGAGCATATTGTTGACGATGCTGCTGTTGTTGCCGCCGGGCGTCTCCACGCCGGGCTTCCTCAAACTGCTCGGCATGCTGCCAGTCTTTGCCATACTGATCGTATTTCTTCCGCTTCTCGGGGTCGCTTAGAACCTCGTTTGCTTCGTTGATCTGCTGAAATTTTTTATTGGCTTCCGCATCGTTCGGATTAAGGTCAGGATGGTGTTTCCGGGCCAGTTTGCGATAAGCCTTTTTGATGTCTTCATCCGACGCCGTTTTCGGTAAGCCCAGTACGCTATAATAATCAATGAAATCCATGGTAAGGTGGGAGAGTATTGAGTGGTAATCGCTTATATAAACACGTGAGCGGTTGGAAAGTTGTGCCGCTTTATGGGTAGTCACTACGAGCAACTGCCTTTTTCAGGAAACACTAAATTCTACATGAAAATTATTCGCTTAATTGCCCTCTCCCTTATTTGCTGCCTCTTCAGCTTAACTATTCAGGCCCAATCCAAAGGTTCATTGGCTGACGTTGCGTTTATGGAAGGTCACTGGCGCGGCACGTTCAACGGTGGGCCTATTGAAGCGGTCTGGATTCCGCCTGCGGGGGATAATCTGACCGGCTTTATGCGGATGATGAAAGACGACAAAGTCACGATGTATGAAATGCTGATTTTTGAGCAGACAGAACAAGGACCAATTGTGCTAGTTAAGCACTTCAAACCGGGCTTGGTCGGTCAGGAAGAGAAAGACAAATCAGATCGGTATAAATTTATTGAAGGGGGTAAGGACAGAGCATTGTTTGAGAAAGAAGACGGCTCAATTCGTATTATCTATGAAAAACGCTCGGCTGATCAATTAGCTATTCAGCGGGGAATGCCGAACGGCGGTAAATGGGACTTTAAGGACTTGTTTGTGTTTAACCGCGTTAAGTAAATTGAGATTGACGCGTGAGTTCGACAGATCTGTCTGGATAAAAACCATAATAGATCTGCCGAACCGCGTGCTATATTTTACTCTCGCACGAACTCATACGTTTTACCAGGTTCCAGCAGCGGATGCGGCCCACTTAGATCGGCCCCAACAATCGTGTATGTCGTATTTTCAAAAAACACATCGGCAATCCATGGCTCAAACCGGAACTCGAAATAATTGTGGGTTTTATCCGGGATTTCGAAAGCCGAATAACGGTCGGGGCATAACTGGAAAATCAGCGAGATAGCGTCAACTGAGTGTTTAGGGAAATAGGCTTCGCCTTTCTCATTAGTTGACTCCTGACTTACGTTTGCTCCGCTTTTGATACTGCATTCGACGTATCGAAGTAATTGAGTATTCGGATCAATAATTCGAATGGTTAGCTTATTGCCGGGAACGGTTCGGCTGGTAACCAGTGCAAAATCTTTAGGTGGACGCGCTTTGCTGTTTAAAACAATATGTTCTCCTTGCCGTTTCCAGGTGCCTTTCCCGAGCCGATCGAGCGCGCCATAAGAAAAGAAAAACTCGAAGGTAGAGTCAGCGTTTAGTCGGAAACCTGAGCCAACCTCGCGGACACCCTGTAGGTAGTAATCGCCAATCATTGATTTTTGAGTAGTTTGAGCGGCCAGTCGAGCGATTGGTAGAAAGATGCCCAACCCGACAGCCAGCATACGAACAATAGACATGAATGATCTTTTTTGTTCGAAAACTACAGCGTCCAGTGGCTCAGCAGGAAACGGCATTTAGTAATGAGAGGCTCCGACCCAACCAGTAACGAAAAATAACTGTCAGCTTACAGACAAGCTTAGGCTAGGATTTATTTTCGATCGGTTCTCGTTAGTCACAGAAATTAAAGCTGCACGTCCATTCATTACTGCTTGATTAATTATGGCTTCTCCTGACTACACAATTCCTGCTCAAACTCGCATTGGTCATGTTCACTTGAAAGTAGCAGACCTTGATCGTGCGCTAGCCTTTTACTGTGATTTGCTGGGTTTTTCGCTGATTACAACTTATGGCAAGGATGCGGCATTTATTTCGGCGGGTGGCTATCATCATCATATTGGGCTGAATACCTGGTATAGTAAAGATGCACCACCTGCGCCGGTTCGCTCCGCCGGACTGTTTCATACCGCTATTCTTTATCCCGAGCGTCGGGATTTAGCTGTAGCCCTGAAGCGACTTATCGATGCGAAATACCCGATTACAGGCGCATCTGATCATGGCGTGTCGGAAGCTATTTATCTGAATGATCCCGACCGTAATGGAGTTGAACTCTACTGGGATCGCTCTAAAGAACTATGGCCATTAAAACCTGATGGTTCATTGGAGATGTACACGCATCCGCTGGACTTGGAGGGACTGCTAAGGGAGATATAATTACAAGTAGACGGCTAATAGACACTAATGCTACTAGTGTTCATTAGCCATTCTTCAATTCTGTCGGTAACTGCTTAATACGCTCAACCTGTATATTGCGGTAAAAAATCTCAGCGCCTTCCGACTGCAATTGAATCTTGCCCTTCGTAAGTGGCACAATCTGCCCATTGACTAGATGACGGGTATGAAGTAGCATTAGGTTAACCTTACCATTCATAACGTGGAGACACGTATCGCCGACGCAGTAAAGATCTAGTATGTTCCACTGGCCAGAAGGTTTCTCGTTATCGGGATACTTGAGACACGACCGGCCGACAGGCGTTTTGTCCTGGAATGTAACAGGTGTCGCGCTGGGCTGATACACATATTTTCCTTTCTCGTTCTTACTGGCGGGAATGTCGGCCAGTACGTTCATAACGCCCCAGTAATCGCCACAATCGCCCTCCTGAATCTGTAACTCAAACGATTCCATCCACAGCATTGGTGTTCCATGCGAACCAACGCTATGATACAGTAAACCACTGTCGCGGGGCTGGCCGAGTTTGGGTGGCCATTGTTGTTGGCCCCATTTGAACTCTAGCCGGAGATGGTAATTCTCAAAGTCAGCCAAGGTATTAATGCCTCCAAACGTTTCACCTGAAATCCGTAAAGCCGGTTGGCCGTCAACCGTTACAACCGAGAAAACATGGTTAGGATCGTTGTTTAGGCCAATCGGTGGTGCTTTAGTCGCTGTCTTGTCTTTACTATAAGGACTATCAAGATACGTTTCCCAGCCGTTCAGGTCTTTACCATTAAACAATGACTGCCAACCTGATACGCTCGATTGGGCAAAGCTCATAGTAACTGAAATTATGATTGCGCTGACCGATAAAAAGAGCGATTTCATGAGTTTGAGGATAAGGGTTTTGAAAACGAAAAAGCCATTACATCGAGTAATGGCTTTTTCAATAGATTAAAGCGGTTTGAGTTCAAAATTCCGCCAGCGGACTTTAATTCCGCCCCCGTCGTGAATTTGCAGTGCAATGGAACCGTCGCCCTGACCGATTTTCTCGTCATGGAAATCCACCATTGACTGACCATTCAGATACGTCTGCACATGGTCACCTTCGACCCGGATGCGCATCTTATTCCACTCGCCGGACTTTAGAATGTTTTCCTTTTCGTCGGGAATTTGCACCAGCCAGTTACGACCATATGATTCATAAATACCGCCAGTATCATGATTAGGAGGAGCTACTTCTACCTGCCAGCCGCTAACTTTCGTGCCTTCAACTGTGGAACGGAAGAAGACACCGCTGTTACCATTAGCCTCCTGTTTGAACTCCAGTGTCAAATCGAAGTTTTTGTAGAATTTTTCGGTAGCTAAGTAGCCGTATTTTTTGTCAGGACCGCTTTCGCAGATGAGTTCTCCATTCTCAACGTACCATTTTTCGGTACCGTAAATTTTCCAGCCGCTAAGGTCTTTACCGTTAAACAGCTTAATTGTCTTGGTGGGCGCTATAAATGCCAGCGTTGTAAATAGTAGGCCGACTACAAAGTAATGTTTCATTGATCTAGTGGTTTTAAATAAATTAGTAAATAATCAATTAAGACGACGGCTTTATCGGCCAGCCATAATGACACAAACAGGAGATGGCACGTTTACAGACTGCCCCGTGTAGGTCAGTTTACCGGTTTTCTGGTCCCGTTTAAAAATGGCAATGTTGTCCGTATCCTGATTAGCGGCAAAAACATAATCGCCTTTCGGGTCGATCAGGAAGTTACGTGGGGTTTTGCCTTCGGTAGACTGACTTCCAACTTTCGTCAGTTTGCCATCATTTCCGATTGCGAAAATAGTCAGTCCATTATAACCCCGGTTCGAGAAGTACAGAAACTTACCCGACGGGTCGATGTGAATATCGGCGCTGGTATTCTGACCGCTAAAGTCATCCGGCAGCGTTTTTACATTGTCTTCGATAAGCGTCAGAGCACCAGTTTTGGCATCGCGGGAGAAAATGGCTACTGTCGCTGTTAGCTCTTCAACTAAGTAGGCATATTTCCCATTAGGATGGAACGTAAAATGCCGCGGTCCCGAACCCGGCTTAACGCTGACATAGGGCATTTGGGCCGGTTTTATTTTGCTGGCTTTCACGTCAATATCATAAATGTTCAGCTTATCAGTACCTAAATCAGCCACATATACAAAGCGGTTGTCGGGAGCAATAGTGGCCGAGTGAACGTGGGCTTTTTCCTGGCGTTTGGTATTAGGGCCAGTTCCTTCATCCTGAACATGATCGGTTGAAGCCTCCAGTGTTCCGTCCGCTTTAATTGGAAGCACGGTTAGACTACCGCCACCATAATTCGACACAAAAGCCGTTTTTCCTGTCTGATCGATGCTGATATGACAAGGCCCACTGCCCATTGATGATTGACTATTCAAAAACGTAAGTTTACCGGTAGCCTTATCAACGGCATACGAACTGACTCCACCCATTTTATCCGCGCCCTCATTGACTGCATATAGATATTTGCCGGATGGATGAAGTGCCAGAAATGAGGGACTTTTACCGTTCGACGCGGATTGAATAGGTTGCATGGCTCCCGTTTTCCGATCGAATTCAAACACATAGATGCCTTCACTGCCCCGAACTGAGTAAGTGCCTACATACATGATTTCTTTGCCTGACTGGGCTTGTGCTGCCAGACTTAAGCCGAGTAAACCCGCAATAAGTAATTTGTTCATAAATAAATTGTGAGTTAATTCAATAAGTAGGAAATGGTCCTAAACTACCGACAAATATCGCAGTGCAGCCTAACTGCGTTATTTTATCCAAAATATTTTGGGCTAATAGTCCCTTTTCAATGACCAATAGTATAACAGCTGAATTGCAGGGATAACGCGTTTCCGAGACATTAATGGAGATTGATACACTTACTAATCAGGGAATAATACCAATTGAAGTAGTATTAGATGAACAATATCGATGGAACGGTTCGTGAGAATCCCTTATTTTTGCAAAATGATTTGCTCCGTTGTTAGCTCATATCATTAATCCTAACTTTTTGTTAACATCTTCAGTATCTATGAAACGAGTATTGCTTATTTTTTCGGCTGTAGTTATGCTGGCTTCCTGTAATAGTAAGAAGCGGCTGGCCGAAATCAAATCGCTACAGGAAGCCCGTGATAAAGCGGTGGCTTCGCTAAATGACTGTGATCAACGCACCGCCGATTTACGAAATCAGTTATCGGCTAAAGACACTGACCTGCAAGGCAAAGACAAGCAAGTGAGTGATTTACAGGGGCAAATTGATTACCTCAAAAAAACAAATACCAACCTCCTCGACCGGATGTCGGATTTGTCGATTGTGAGTAAATCAGGTGCCGAAAGCATCAAGAAATCGCTCGAAACACTAAACGAGCAGACGAAGTATACTAACAACCTGAACTCATCCATCCAACGGAAAGACTCGCTGAATCTGGCGCTGGTGATGAGCCTGAAACGCTCACTGGACGATATCAACGACCAGGATGTACAGGTTGAAGTGAAAAAAGGCGTGGTTTACGTTTCGCTTTCTGATAAAATGCTCTTTAAATCAGGTAGCTACGAAGTTTTACCAACAGCAGAAAACGTGCTGAGTAAGGTAGCTAAAGTCGTAAATGATCACAAAGAACTCGATATTCTGGTAGAAGGCCACACGGATGCTGTCCCCATTTCAACCTCGTCAATTAAAGATAACTGGGATCTGAGTGCGTTGCGGGCTACATCGGTTGTTCGGACGTTGCAAAACAAATTTGGTGTTGCTCCTGAGCGTCTAACCGCTGGCGGTCGTTCGGAATTTGCGCCTAAAGATGATAATGCTACAGCAACTGGTCGTCAGATGAACCGCCGGACGGAAATTATTATTACTCCAAAAATGGACCAGTTCTTCAATCTATTGTCGAGCGGTCAGGCTGGTGGTAGCAAATAAGATTCAACTATTGATTTGATCGGCGTAAAAATTGTGGCCCCATTAGCAATCTGCTAATGGAGCCACAATTTTTTATTATGATAAGTTTTACTGTTGACTGTTCACAGCTGACTGATCGCTGAAAAGGTCGTTGCGTTTCTGTTCATCAGGTGCTACTGACTCAGGAACTTTGGATGAGTTTTCGTTGACAGTAGTTTTATCTTCTTCCTCATCATTCTGATGCGAATCCTGTTGTTCTTCGTTCTCGTCCGTAAACTCGGCTGCGGGTAGAACGGCTGCATCCGTAGCATCAGGACCTGTAATTGGTAACATGCCATTATCTGCAGGGTGTTCACCAAAGAAACGACGCTGGAAGAAAAGAATCAGGCAGACGCCAATAAAAATGCAGGAATCGGCTATATTGAAAATTGGTGTCGAATAATATTGCCCACCCCACAAGGGCACCCAGTCTGGAATAAAGCCCTCCCAAACGTCTATAAAAATCATGTCGATCACCTGCCCATGAAACCAGGGAGTTGGTGAGCCGTAGGGAGCATTGTGCAGAAAAACGCCGTAGAACGTGCTATCGATCACATTGCCTACTGCACCCGCTAAAATCATAGCCATTGCCCATAACAGACCATTAGGAGCGCCCCGATGGGCTAAATGCACCAGATAGTACCCAATGCCGACCATAGCAAATAGCCGGAACACGCTCAACAGCAGTTTACCATATTCGTAGCCTAATTGCATACCAAACGCCATACCGGGGTTCAGGACATAATGCAATTTAAGCCAGTCACCTGCAACCTTAATCTGACCGGCAAAGCCAGGTGCCATATAGAAGTGGACCGCCATTTTTACGCCCTGATCAAGGGCGATCAGCAACAGCGTCAGCAGAAAAAATTTAAACGGATTTTTCTGAATCATAATAAAAAAGTAGGCACAGCGTGGCACCGGTCGCCCGGTTTGCTGTGCCAATCTTTAAGCGAAACGATGCAACGGAGGAATAGTTATGTCGTGTTGCATCGAACAATTCATTAACGACACCCCTTCCGTCGCTCCAACTCGCTACGAATAAGTGTAAACTCCCGACTACTTTGCCCGGCAATCGACTTATTCTCATCAGCTCGCCGGAACAAGTACGGCATAACCGCTTCTACCGGTCCATAAGGAACATACTTCGCTACATTATAACCTGCGTTAGCTAGATTATAGGAAATATTATCACTCATACCCAGCAATTGAGCGAAGTAAATATGGGTGTCATTGGCCTGAATGTCAAGCGATTGCATACGGTCAATGCAATACAGACAGCTGTATTCATTGTGTGTCCCCAAGCAGAAAGATACTGTTCCCCGATTTTCCAGGCAATAATCAATGGACGCATTGAAATCATGATCCGTAGCTTCTTTAGTCGCTTGAATTGGATCCTGGTATTCTTCTTCGTGCGCCCGGAGACGTTCTTTCTCAAGGTAAGCACCGCGAACCAGCTTAGCTCCAAGGTAATAACCTTTCGCATGAGCTTCGTCTATATCACGCTTGAGGTGTTCGAAACTTTCCCAGCGATATAGTTGGTACGTATTATAAACAATCGGACGCTCATGGTTATAGCGGTCCATCATTTCATAGGCCAACGTATCGATGGTATCCTGAATCCAGCTTTCTTCCGCATCAATAAAAATGCGTACATTCCGTTCGTAAGCCCGACGGCAAAGCGTATCAACGCGCTTTAACACCCGGTCAAACTCGGCTTTTTTGTCCTTATCGAGTGAGTCGCCAATTTGGACGGCTTCGAGAAGTTCAGTAGAGGCAATACCCGTAACTTTAAAGACACAGAAAGGAATATCGGAAGACTCACTGGCACGTTCGATAGTGCGCAGGATTTCGAGCGTGGTTTCATCGAAACTTTTTTCGGTTTCCTCGCCTTCTACGGAATAATCGAGGATAGTTCCAATGTGTCCCTTGTGAAGATGCTGGATGGTTGACTCGCAATCGCGAATGCTCTCACCCCCACAGAATTGCTCGAAAATGGTGTTCTTGATGAGGAATTTTACGGGAAGATGCAGGCGTAGGGCAATCTTTATAAAAAAAGTCCCTAAATTTACCAGCCATCCCTTATTCATCAACGCAAACAACCAGTAAGTCTTTCGAAGTTTGAGATTCGATTGGGACGAGAAAGCAATCGAAGTGTCCTCAAATGAAACGGGTCGGGGATACGGTTTATCAGCGGTATCCTGCTTGACATCGGTAATCGCCTGGACAATTTCCGGCATTAGATTACTTCGGTTCGACATATCAGTGCTCCGTTTGAGCGTTGCTATTTGCATAGCGTTAGATGCGTGTCGGTCAACACGGCCGAAATATATAACGAAATTTCGGTCAAACGGTTAAACTCACCGGCGCGGCTTGTTTGACAAACTAAAAAACAGTTCAGAAAAAGAAAGGAACCGGCTTTTTTACATGGCCAATTCCCGCTACAAATATACCATAAAATTACATTGAAAGTTCCCCATAGAGTATTAGGTTTACTCTTAGATTAAGCGTTGAGTATGAAAGTAGAATTAGCCGTAGAGCCGCTTGGATCGTGGATTGAGACCAACGGCAAACCTCTGATCATCGCCGGGCCTTGCAGCGCCGAGACGGAAGATCAACTAGTCGAAACCGCCCGTCAGTTAAGCGAGCTGAACGCGGTTCACGTTATTCGTGCGGGCGTATGGAAGCCGCGCACCCGGCCAGGTAGCTTTGAAGGCATGGGCGAAGCGGCTCTGCCCTGGATTCAGCGGGCCAAAGCCGAAACCGGCTTGCCGTTTGCCGTTGAAGTAGCAACTCCTGAGCACATCGAACTTGCCCTAAAATATGGCATTGACGTATTGTGGGTTGGTGCTCGCACTACGGTTAACCCATTTAACGTACAGGAAATCGCCGATGCACTACGGGGCGTTGATGTTCCGGTATTGGTAAAAAACCCGGTAAACCCTGATTTGGCCCTATGGGTTGGTGCTTTTGAACGGCTGGCGGGTGCTGGTATTACGAAATTGGGCGCTATTCACCGTGGATTTGCTACGGGCGAAGCCAGCAAGTACCGTAATGTACCGATGTGGCAAATGGCAATCGAACTGAAGTCGATCTTCCCACAATTGCCAATCATCGGCGATCCTAGCCACATGGCCGGTAAGCGAGCGTACCTGAACGAGCTGGCGCAAATGGCAATGGACCTCAACTACGACGGTCTGATCGTTGAATCGCACATTGATCCTGACAAAGCGTGGAGTGATGCCGCTCAGCAATTGACGCCAGCCGCTTTCGGTGAGATGCTCGATCATCTGGAAATTCGCCAGGTTGAATCGTCAAACCGGGAGTTCCAAACGTTCACGGAGCAGTCGCGTCGGAGCATCGATAACGTTGACCGACAGATCGTTGAAATGCTGGCAGCTCGTATGGCCCTTGTTGAACGGTTGGCGGAGTACAAGCGTGACAACAACGTGACGCTATTCCAACCTGAGCGTTGGAAAGAAATCCTGAAAACACGTACCGAACTTGGCAAGAAACTAGGCTTGTATCCTGAATTGGTGGAAGAAATCTACAAGATTATCCACATGGAATCGATTCGGAAACAGACCGAAATTATCCACAGTGCGGAGCAAAGCGCCTAACAGATTATACTTATATGATAAAAAATGGGTAATTGGCCTCAGGCTGATTACCCATTTTTTGTTGGAAATCACTTTAGTTTGAGCGTCATCGTTGCGTTATTATAACCCGCAAAGCAACCCAGCCCCCCCTGAATATTACTTGGAATCAGCACTGGTTCAGCAAAAGGGTTATTTCGTACCCGTCGCTGCCGGATTACGGCTTGCTGAAACTGGTAATAAGATTGCTCAACGCTCATTAAGTCGACGGTTACACTGGCCGTTCGGAATTGACTATAAAATCCTGTTCCCTGATTATTATTAGGTAGTGTGGCAGAAGTCATAAAGGCCCTGCCAGAGGGTATAAGAGTTCCATCCAGACCAACATCAGAAATTAAGCCACGATTGTCGTCGTCAAATGTTAGTGGGAAAGTACCAGAAGCCTGATCCCGATCGGTTTGACAAGTTGTGCATCGGGTCGTGTATCGGAAGTAACCCGCTACCTGATAGTAATTAATCTGTCCGACAGGATCTTGCCAGTTGGTAATCACATAGTAGCGACGGGACTGAGAGCGTCCTTGGGTTTCCTGCACTGAGTCAAATTTTATAGTCGCGGGCGAGACGGGAGCGGGTATCGTACAGGCACTGGTAGCCTGCTGCCCATTAGCTGTTTGTACTGTTAATGTGTATGTATGACCAGCCAAAATCGGTAGTGAACGGGCATTAATACTGTAATAAGGCCGGCTCCGAACTGTGTCACCTGAAGCAATATTGTTATAGAGCAATCGAACTGACTTACTGCCGTCAGTAAGCGTTACTGTGGCATCTGTCACATTATTGCCGGTTTGTAGCAGGCTTAGGCTATCCCCAACAACCGTAGCTGAGCGGGTTACTTTCACCGCTAGTATTGTATCCTGCGGAGATAGAAAACCACTAATAACTAGCTTGGCGGGCGTTACTCCTAATAGGCTCGGATCAACTTCATTTCGCAAACTGGTGCAGCCACAAAGACACATAAGCCCGATTGTAAATACGTAAATAATGCGATGAATTCGTGAGGTTACGTTCATCAGAATTTAAAATTATAACTAACAGAAGGCACAATTGGGAAAACGGAGTACCGGAATAGGGCCGTTCGAGTTGGTTCGGTGGCGGTTGCCGGTACGGATTCAAGCCGGTAGAAAAATGGATTTCGGCGGTTATAAAGGTTATATACACTGAATTCCCAGGTCCTTTCGTGATGCTTTTTCTGCTTATGAAACTGGATACCGAAATCGAAGCGGTGATATGGTTCAGCACGGAAACTGTTTTTCTGCGTTCCGTAATCATCAGCCGTACGAACATTTTGGAAAAACGACTGGATTATACCGGGCGAGCCCCCATACACCAGGGCGTTACTTGCTCGGTAAGTATCATACCTACCAACGGGCACGGTTAGTGCATTGCCTGTTCCGTATACCCAAGTAGCTGATAAAGTAATTCTCTTGTTCAGCTCGTAAATACCAACAACGGAAATATCATTCCGCCGATCATAGCGAGGATAATAAGGTTTTCCCTCGTTGAGATCCGCAAATTGCCACTGAGTCCAGGAAAGCGTATAGCCTACCCAACCCGAAAATCGACCCACTTTCTTTTGTAACAGAATCTCCGCGCCGTACGACCAGCCCCGACCAGCCGTTACGTTATCTTCCCAACGGACACTGTTAGCATTGGTCGGATCGTTGATGAGCAGGAAACTAGCTCCTTCTTTATAATTAATGATATTGCTCATTGTCTTATAATACCCTTCAACGGTTAGCGTCAGTCCATTGGTGAATGAGTTAGCGTTCGTAAAATCTTTAGCAATGCCCAGTGCTACCTGCTGCGATTGCTGGGGCTTAACACGATCCGTAGTTGGTACCCATAAATCTGTCGGTAACCCAATGCCCGTGTTGGACAGCAAATGAACATACTGGTTCATCATGGCATACGAAGCCTTAATCGACAGATCAGGTTTGAGGGTAAACGCTGCCGAAAGCCGGGGTTCGGGACGGATATAGCTGACGCCTTTTCCCTGAAAATTACTCAGCCGAATACCGCCGTTCAGGCGCCACCGGCTCGACGGTCGCCAGGTGTCTTCGGCATAGATACCCGATTCCAGTACGTCGATGTTGCTGACATTATTAATAGACTGACTAATGCTGGCGTTTTGGAGAACTACCGCACTGGGTGTGAAGCGATGGTATGTACTCTGCACTCCCATTCGAACCGAATGGAGCGGAGTAGGGTAGTAGTCGATATCGTATTTCAGCGAAAAATCCCTTATACCCGAATTGTAATACAGAGAATAAACATTCGCGTCCTGAGCATTTTTCTCCTCCGACGAAATCTGAAATTTATAATCGCTGAAAATAGCCGACAAATTAGAGAACAGCTTTGGGCTAAATAGGTGATTCCAGCGGAGGGTACCGGTTGCATTACCCCAGCTTAGACCCGTGTTGGTATTGCTTGTTTTGTCGTTGGCATAGAACCGATCGCGACCGAAGTAGCCACTGAGATAAAGCTTATTTTTAGGACCAAAATCATAATTAGCCTTGGCATTCAGGTCATAGAAATAATAACCAGCCTGCGTCTGGCCATTTGTCTGTGCGTTGATGAGAGGAGCCGCGATTATATCCAGATATGTTCGGCGACCTGATATAAGAAATGAGCCTTTCTTATTCTTCGTCAGTGGGCCTTCCAGCACCAACCTTGATGCGATTAGGCCAATACCGCCTTCACCATGCAGTTTTTCTCGGTTCCCATCTTTCATGTTTAAGTCAATAACCGACGAGAGTCTTCCCCCATACCGTGCCGGAAAGCCTCCTTTGATTAACTCAACGCTTTTGATGGCATCGCCATTAAACACAGAAAAAAAGCCGAACAGGTGGTTTGCATTATATACTACCGCGTCGTCCAGAATAATCAGATTCTGGTCTGGTCCACCTCCACGGACATAAATACCTGTCTGACCTTCGGAGCCTTTCTGTACACCGGGCATGAGTTGCAGCACCTTCAACACATCTTTTTCGCCCAGAAAAGCTGGGATTTTTTTAATCTGACTAATCGGTACGTCAATCGTACTCATTTGCGCGCTTTCGCTCACTTTCTCCGACGTCACACTAGCTTTGACTTCAACCTCCGCCAGTTCCCGGCCCGGTCGTAGCGACACATTTATGACCTGATTACTCCGAAGCGAAAGTCGGCGTTCTGTCGTTTCGTAGCCGACAAATGAATAAGCTAGCCGAATGCTGTCCTGAGTTGGTAATGTCAGCGAATAAAAGCCGTAGGTATTTGTGGTGGTGCCAGTGGTGGTGCCGGGTAAATAAACATTCACGCCAATTAGTGCTTCCTGACTACCCGTTTCCCGGACGTAACCACTGATTGTTGTTCGGCTTGCATTGGACGATTGTGCCCATAATGCATTGGAAATCAATAAATTAAATATAAGGCAAGTTAAAACTAATCGCATAAAGCGGACTCAGATAGGCGATGGTCAATAGGATATAAAAACGAGGCAAAGAGGTTGGAACTAAGGCTTGTATTCTTTATTAACATGGATTACCAAAGGTTTCGTATAATAAAACAAAGTAGCCTGTTCTAATCGCTCATTTTTAGGCTGTTTCGCGAACAAAAGGTCTGATTAATAGGTACTCTATGTAAAGAGTAAACGGTATTAAATAACCGACCGGATATGCTGCAATACGATAAACTTTCACTTAATATACCTGATACTACTAAACCGCGCGTCGTGATTATCGGCGGTGGCTTTGGTGGTATGAATCTGGCTAAAAGTCTGCGCAATGCGGACGTACAGATAGTCTTGTTCGACAAACAGAATTATAACGGTTTCTGGCCACTACTCTATCAGGTAGCCACCGCCGGGTTGGAGCCCGATGCCATTGCCGAACCCTTCCGGAAGATGTTCGACGGTTACGACGATTTTCATTACCGGATGGTGCGGGTAGAAAAAATTGACCCGGTAGCACAAACAGTCTCGACGCTCATTGGCGACCTGAAATATGATTTCCTGGTGATTGCAACTGGCACCAAAACTAATTTCTTTGGTAACGAACTGATTCAGAAATACAGCTTTCCACTTAAGACAATTCCTGAAGCACTCAATGTGCGCAGCCAGGTGCTGCAGTGCTTTGAGCAGGCCAATATTACCCGCGATTCAACTGAACGTCAGAGTCTGCTTAACTTCGTTATTGCCGGGGCCGGACCAACAGGCGTTGAAATGGCAGGTTCGCTGGCCGAGATGCGTAAATATATTTTGCCCGCCGATTATCCGGGTTTGGACTTCAGCCAGATGAATATTTACGTAGTTGAAGGATTAGGAAAAGTGCTGCCACCGATGTCGGATGAAGCCGGGCAGAAATCACAAAAATATCTGGAAGATCTAGGGGTTATTATTAAACTGAACACCTTAGTCGATTCGTACGATGGCGAGACAGTCACTTTTAAAACTGGCGAGCAAATAAAAACACAAACGCTGATTTGGGCAGCCGGGGTAACTGGTATATTGATTGACGGTATTCCACCCGAATCAATAGAAAAAGGCAGGATTCTGGTCGACCCAATTAGTCAGGTGCAGGGCTTAAAAAACGTTTTTGCCATCGGCGACATTGCGTTCATGAAGCTCAAGGATTATCCAAAAGGGCATCCGGGCGTGGCACAGCCTGCTATTCAGCAGGGAAAACACTTAGCTAAAAACATTCGCAGGATGATGAAAAACGAAGCGACCGAGCCCTTCGAATACTTCGATAAAGGTTCGCTGGCTATCGTAGGCCGGAGCCGTGCTGTGGCCGATTTGCCTGGTAATCTTCATCTTGGCGGGTTTATTGCCTGGATGGCGTGGCTATTTGTTCATATTTGGTATCTGGTCGGATTTCGCAGTAAGCTGATCGTATTTAGCAATTGGATTTACCGGCTGTTTACATACCAGCGGGGAACACGGCTGATTATCCGGCCTTTTATCCGAAAAGAAGATAAGGTAGCTGAGGAGATTCTAGTGAAAAATGAAGCGGGATAATATTGGGTAACTTTAATTACGAAAAGAGCCACTCAGTTTTGAGTGGCTCTTTTCGTAATTAAAGTTGTTTACCAAGCCGGACGACCATAGCCATATGTTCGGCTATAGGGCCGTGGACGCGGGGGCGGTGGTGGACCTACCGGCCGTCTGTATACATGGTTACGACCATACGCTGGTCTACTATAATATGTTGTGCAGCTGCTTACAGATATTAGAAGTAGCAAAGCCGCGAAAAAACCGAGCAATTTGGATGTGTTCATGGCTAACGAATTATTAGTAATTTGGCTATTAGATAGACAGAACAGCTAAAGGATTAATATTTTTAAGTTAAGGTTCGGTTAAAGTTCACTATCAATTTTGCTGATAGATGAGCTTTCTGGTAATCTCCTGGCGAATTTCTGCGCTGAAAAGTCCCGTTTGTTTGATAAATGGCTGTACAAACTCCCCGAAAGTTTCAGTACTTTCGGGGAGTTTGTTTTTCTGTAATTCAACCTGCCTATGACAAAGTCCGACATTCCCGTAATGCCCAACTTTTTTGACCGCTACATTAACCTGACGGGGGATTCTTTTATTATCGATGCACTAACGGAAGCTGCTTCGTTTGAGAGACTGATTCCGGCCAATACGTTAACTGCCCTCGGTGAGTTACGCTACGCTCCCGGTAAATGGACGGTTAAAGATATCCTTCAGCATATTATTGACAACGAGCGCATTATGACGTACCGGGCTTTGCGCTTCGCCCGGAATGACCAGACCGAACTGCCTGGTTACGACGAAGAGATGTTCGGCGCTAACGCTGACGCCAATCACCGGACCGTTGCTGAGTTGTATGATGAATATACGCTCGTTCGGCAGTCGAGTATTGCTCTCTATAAAAGTTTTACGGACGAGATGCTTATCCGCAGTGGCATCTGTTTTCATCAGAATATCTCTGTTTTAGCGCTCGGTTTTGTCTTGGTTGGCCACGCCACGCACCACGTCAATGTTATCAAGGAGCGTTATTTACCGCTATTAGCCTAATCAATCATGTTACTACGAACCTTTCTCTTCATCACATTAACGGCTCAGATTACCTGGGCTCAGACAAAATCGAAAGTTATTGTTACTGACTTGACACGTATCAAACAGGTTGGTGGCATTGAACTTTCACCCGATGGTCAGCGGGCGATTTATACGCTCATGACGATCGAAGCATCCCCCGATTCTAAATCGGCTAGCCTTCCTGATGATTACGATTATAAAACCCACATTTATCTGACAGGACTGAAAGCGGGTGATGTAAAAGCGCTGACGCATGGCGCCGAATCTGCTCGACAGCCGACTTGGTCGCCGGATGGAAAAAGTATTGCTTTTGTGCGGACGGTAAAAGGTAAAGGGCAGATTTTTATTCTACCGCTGGATGGGGGAGAAGCCTGGCAACTGACTAACAGTACTTATTCGGCGTCGAGCCCGCTTTGGTCGCCAGACGGTAAGCGAATCGCCTTTACAGTAAGCGTGCAGATGAGCGAAATGCTCAAAGACAGTGTTTTGAATCCGGGTAAGAAAACGCCAGCCTGGTCGCTGGAGAAGCCGGGGTTTGCTAACAATAATTTCATTGTTCCGGATAAAAAAGTAAAACCGAATCCCGATGGCTCATTAGCCGAAATTCGCGCATATCTGAACAAGGATGTTGACGACAAAAAAGCGAAAGTCATTAACCGGCTCAATTTTCAGGGTGAGTATACAACGGAACCAGATTTAGGATTTACCCAATTATATATCACCGACGTAAAGGAAGGCGCACCGGCTAAACCACTAACCCGTGGCTTTGCTTCGTTTCAGGCTGCCTCCTGGCTCCCAAACGGACAAGGCTTGTTAGCGGTAACTGATCGCGACTCGCTCAAACATCCTGATCGCGAACAGGATAACGCTATTGTGTTTGTTCCATCAGACGGTTCGCGGACGCGCACAGACATATTGAGCGAAGCAGGTAAAAGTTATGGTTCGCCGGAAATATCGCCCGATGGGAAGCAATTCACGTTTTTAGTGAGTCCGTCACAGGGAATCAATTTCCCTCAGATTGGTCTAGCTACGCTAAATGGCACGTCGGCGTCAACTGTGCAACTCGTTACGTTCGACAGGGCGGCTGGTAATATGAAATGGACGACTGTTGCTACGCCAGCAAAAGGCAAAAAAGCGACAGCGGGCTACCTGATTTATTTTACGGCTTCGGCCAATGGTGCCGCACCGCTCTACCAGCTTGACCCAGCAACCAAGCAGGTAGCCCAGTTGACTGATTTTAACATGGGTGTAACGAGTTTCGACATTGTAGGTAATCAGGTTGTATTTGCCAAAACAGAAGTTGCTAACCCTTCAGAACTCTATTTGACTGACGCAACAGCCAAAACACAAACTAAACTGAGCAACCACAACGATTGGGTAGCGCAGAAACAACTCAGTTTTCCGACAAAATATACCTACAAAAATTCGCTGGGTCAGACGGTTGATTACTGGATTATGAAACCAGCGGTTGTGGAGGCTAATAAAAAATATCCGTTGCTTCTGAATATGCACGGCGGGCCAACCGCTATGTGGGGACCCGGCGAGCAGTCGATGTGGCATGAATTTCAGTACATGTGCTCGCAAGGGTATGGGGTAGTCTATGCGAATCCGCGCGGTTCAGGTGGCTACGGGATTAATTTTCAGCGAGCTAACAGCAAAGATTGGGGCACTGGCCCGACCGAAGATGTGCTGGCCGCAGCAACAGCCGCAGCTAAAGAAGCCTGGGTCGATACGAGTCGGCAGGTAATTACGGGTGGTTCCTATGCGGGTTACTTAACAGCTTGGATTGTCGGGCACGATAACCGGTTCAAAGCCGCTTTTGCGCAACGGGGCGTTTACGAACTTACGACGTTTATGGGCGAGGGAAACGCCTGGCGACTAGTTCCTAACTACTTTGGCGGTTACCCATGGCAGCCTGAGGCACAGAAAGTTATGGATGCTAATTCACCTTACACATTTGTTGAAAACATTCGGACGCCCCTGCTTATTAAACATGGGGAAAATGACTTGCGTACAGGGCCAATTCAAAGTGAAATGCTTTATAAAAGTCTGAAAATATTAGGCCGCCCAGTTGAATATGTTCGGATGCCGGGCGCCACGCATGAGCTTAGCCGAACAGGAAACGTTCGCCAGCGCATTGATCGGCTGCTGCGGATTTACGAATTCTTTGAACGATATGTTGGCCCTGATGCACAAGGCTTAACACAGAAATAATGCGGGTTTACGGTTGGCTAATGCATTACAGTTTTGTATTAGCTAACCGTAAGCTTTTAACCACAAACTACCCCATGAGTAAAGAAGCCTTACAGGATGCGCCGAAGTTCAAATTCTGGCAAACCCAGATGGAGAGTAATGGATTGAAAATTAACGGTATAAAAGATTACTACATTCGTCGTCGGCACAATGGTGAAGTTCTGTTTGCGATGCTTGAAGTGGATGCCGACACACCCGAAGGCGATAAAATTCCCCCCGCATTATTCCTGAAAGGTCATGCAGCCTCCATGCTGGTTTGCCTGATTGATAAGGAAACACGAGAGAAATTTACAGTACTCGTTAAGCAGCGACGTATTGCTAATGGCTCCCATACCTATGAGCATCCAGCTGGTATGGTCGATGCTAGTGATGCTCCTGATGAGGTAGCCGCCCGCGAAATAGGCGAAGAAATTGGCTTGACCGTCGCGGCAGACGAGTTGACTAAATTGAACTCAAAACTATGGTTTCCCAGTACGGGTACCAGCGATGAGGCTATGCACTTTTTCTACATCGAGAAAGAGATGTCGCGCAAGGAAATTATGAGTTTTCATCTCAAAAATATGGGTAGCGAATCGGAGCACGAACGCATTACCAGCATTGTGGCAACAATACCCGAATCGCACAAACTGATTACCAACGTAAATGGCTTACTGCTTAACTTCCTATATCTCAAGCACATTGGCGATTTTGAGACAATGAAATTGTTATAGTTTTAAACTTAAAGTGAGATTGACCGCAACATTATGGATGAATTTATGCAGGAGGCCATTCGTCAGGCCCGGAAAAGCTTAAGTGAAGGAGGTATTCCCATAGGGTCCTCTTTGGTTAAAAATGGCAAATTAGTAGCTTCAGGACATAACAAACGAGTACAGGAGGATAATCCGATTCTGCACGGCGAAATGGACTGTCTGAATAATGCTGGCCGGGTTGGCTCCTTCCGGGATACGGTTATTTACTCGACACTGATGCCGTGTTATATGTGCGCTGGAACGATCGTGCAGTTCAAAATACCGAAAGTGATTGTCGGTGAATCGCGGACATTTCCTGGCGCGCGGGAATTTATGGAGCAGCATGGGGTGGAAGTAATCGACCTCGATTTGCCTGAGTGTGTTGAGATGATGAATCAATTTATCGCTGAAAAACCAACCCTCTGGAACGAGGATATTGGCGAATTATAGATACTAGTTACCTTTTAGTCATGCTTACGTCACATAGCCGTTATTTATAATGATCTATTGTGGTAATTGTACGGCTTATCTTTTTGGGGTTAATTAGCTGCGGATTTTTAACAGACGCTTTTGGGCAACGTTCTGAAATATGGCGGGAGAAACCGGGTACCTGGCTGCTAAATGTTGGATTAGGCCCAAGTCGTTATGTGGGTGACCTGAACGAACGAAGTGATTTAGGCCATTTGCGTTTGGGCCTTGCCTTGGATGTGGCGGCTGCTTATCGCTATTCCCCTCAACTTACCCTTAGGGCTGAAGCTCAGTTATACTACATTCGTGGGACGCAACAGGATACGCATTTGTCCTATAATAATCTGTCGTTCAATAGCATCAATCCAGATATTTGGGCAGGTATTCAATGGGATTTCTGGCGGGCTGATAACCGCAATCACGTTATTATTCCATACGCACTGGCAGGTGTTGGCCTGACATACATCACACCTAAAACTACTTATAAAAGTCAATCTATCAGTCTAGCTCCACTGCACACCGAGGGCGTTACTTATAGCCGATTACCAGTTATTTTGCGGTGGGGTATTGGCGTTCCTGTAGCCGCTACCGAACGGTTCAAATTACATGTAGAAGGGGCTTATACACATGTATTGAGTGATTATCTGGACGATGTCAGTACGATTTATCCAGACCGCAATAAGATGGAACCGCTAGCGGCTGCCCTATCGGATCGGCGGCTTGAATTAGGACAGACACCAAACCCAACTGGGGCCAAGCGCGGCAATTCTAGTCGGAACGACGGTTATTTTGTACTGTCGGCCAGGGTGGTGTGGGTTATTATCACGCCATCGCAGCGGAACTACCGCCGGATGTTTGGCGGTTAGGGTTTTGGTGGCTTTTGCCCTATTTTTGGGGCTTAACCCAGCGCCGTGAGCCCTGACCGAATGAATCGAACTGTTTTTATTGAGGCCCTTCAGCACGAACTTCAGCATCTCCAATACGGGCAACACCCCCCCGAACTTTACGACCCAATTCAATATATTATGAGCTTGGGGGGTAAGCGGCTGCGTCCGTTACTGACCCTCATGGCTGCCTATATCTTTACCGACGATTGGCAAAAAGCAGTCAGACCTGCGTTGGCTGTGGAGGTCTTCCATAACTTCACACTCATGCACGACGATATTATGGACCGGGCACCCTTACGCCGTGGCCAGCTGACTGTACACGAAAAATGGAACGATAATATCGCCATTCTCTCGGGTGATGTGATGCTCGTCAAGGCGCACGAACTCTTCCTGAACGTCGATCCCGATAAGCTTCGCCTAGTGCTTTCTCGCTTTACTCGAACGGCAGCGGAAGTTTGCGAGGGGCAGCAGATGGACATGAACTTTGAAACGCGCTGGGATGTAACGGAGGCTGAATATATCGAAATGATTCGGCTTAAAACGTCCGTGTTGCTTGGCTATGCGCTTGAACTGGGCGGCATGATTGCGGGCGCGGATGAGGAAACCACCCGATTACTTTATGAAGGTGGCGTAAATATTGGGATTGGTTTTCAGCTAAAAGACGACCTACTCGATGTATACGGTGATCCAGCTAAATTCGGTAAGCAGGTCGGGGGCGATATTATTGCCAACAAAAAGACGTTTCTCCTTATTGAAGCACTACAACAAGCGCAGGGCTCGCTCCGGGATGAATTAAACAACTGGCTATCTCAGACGGACTTTGATAAAACAGAAAAAGTACAGGCTATTACGGCACTTTATGATCAATTAGCGATCCGGCAACTGACGGAAACCCGCATTAATGATTATTTTGCCCGCGGCTTTACTTGCTTCGACCAGGTGGTCGCTAATCCGGAACGAAAGAAATTACTCGTTCAATTCGCCCGTCAATTGGTTGAACGAGAAAGCTAAAACGATGGATGGTGTAAGCATAGATATACATCACAGACAAACTCATGAGCATAACACTGATTATAATTCTCATTACGGTAGGGATCAGCATTTGGGCCTGGAACGATTACAGCATTATGGACCGCTTTGTAATGAATCCATACCAAATAACCAGACGTGGGCAGTATTACCGCTTACTGACATCCGGTTTCCTACATGCCGATTGGGGACACTTATTTTTTAATATGTTCAGCCTCTACATATTCGGCAGGTTTATTGAGCAGGTATTTGATATGCTTTTCGGCGCAAACGGACCCATTTACCTGGTCGGGTTTTATCTGATCGCCATTGTCGTATCCGATATTCCGTCGTATCTGAAGCATCGCACCGATTCTAACTACAATTCGCTGGGGGCTTCGGGGGGAGTAGCAGCCATTATTTTTGCGACGATAATCATTAGCCCTCTAACTAAACTGTATCTGTTTATTATCCCGATTGGCATTCCCGGATTTATTTTCGGACCGCTTTACTTAGCCTATTCATACTATGAAGCGCAGCGTGGCCGGGGCAATGTCAACCACGATGCCCACATCTACGGCGCCTTATTTGGTGTTTTATTTATTATTATAGCATATCCTCCTGCTTTACCGAGTTTTTTTGAACAGATTTCCGGATGGCGCTTGTTTTGAGAATCAGGCATAAGCAGGAGACCTAAAAAAAAATGTTCGAATTATTTAAACAGCCTTATCCATCCGACGATAATCTGTCCTGGCATTTACGGAAAGCTGTCTTTATAGGTTTATTTGTTGGGCTGTTTCTAATGGTGTTTCAGCCTTTTGGCCTGAATGAATGGCAAACGCCTAATAAAGCGCTCAAGCTGTTAGGGTTTGGCGTAGTAACGTTTCTCATTACAGGATTTAATTTGACGGTATGGGCTCGCATATTTCCCCAATTATTTGATGAGCAAAAGTGGACGGTCGGCCGTGAAATCATCTTTACTACTGCCAATATTCTACTGATTGCAATTGCCAACCGTTTTTATTTAAGCTGGATATTAGACCATATAGAATATAGTGGGCTAGGTTGGGCCGGGATGATTCTGGTCACGTTCCTGATTGGCTTGTTCCCTGTAACGGGCTTAGTATTATACCGTTATATAACCCGGCTCAGAAAATATAGCCGCCAAGCCGCCGAATTACCTATCCCAACTCCGCCAGTATTCAATCAATCAACTAATGATGAGCTAATTGTACAACCAGACAGCCTTAGGAACTCAGTTGTAAAGCTGATAGCTGACAATGAGAAAGATACTTTGGCACTACCAGCAGATGAGTTGCTGTTCATTGAATCCAGCGATAATTATTGCACGGTTGTTTATCTAAAGAATAATCAGCCCGTCAAACCGCTTCTCCGAAGCAGTCTTGGTCGGTTGGAAGGTCAGATTGCTGAACAGCAAGGTTTACGAGCGCACATCGTTCGGTGTCACCGGTCATACGTAGTTAACCTTAACCGCGTTGAGCGCGTAACGGGTAATGCGCAGGGGTATAAGCTCCATTTGCTGGATAGCCAGTTCGTAATTCCAGTCGCCCGAAAATATAATGATACACTGGTAGCTGAGTTGAAAGCTTTGTAAAACAGCCCACCATTCGTCCCAAACGCCATTCTTCGTTACCAAACATCCCAAAAATTGCCAAGTAGCCCTTTGATTTGCACCAGGTGAATGAGCTGCTGTAGGTTTGCCTCATCGAACGACAAACCTCAAAAGGCTATGAAATCCTTTATTATTTCATTACTCGTTACTCACATTGCTACCGGTACCATTGCACTATTAGTCGGCTTAGTCCCCATGTTTTCTAAAAAGGGTAGTCGGTTGCACAACCAGACCGGACTTGTGTACGTCTACTGCATGATAACGGTTGCTATAACAGCATTACTGTTGTGCGTATTCCAGCCGCTTACCATGATGCGGTTATTTCTAACGGGTATTGCAGTGTTCAGCTTTTATCTGAGCATGAGTGGCTGGCGGACCACCAAACAGAAAAAAACAGGCCCCGCTACGTTTGACCGGACTCTGGCATATACCACGTTAGCCGTGAGCATGGCGATGATTAGCTATGGCATCTATCTGATGACTCAGGCCAGCAATGCCTTCTTCCCCATTCTGTTTACCTTCTTCGGCGGGTTAACGAGTTCGTTCGCCGGTCGGGACGTTCGGCAGTTCAGTCAATCAATGGAAAAAATGCACTGGTTCTTTCAGCATATTACCCGGATGGGAGGTTCCTATATTGCCACGTTTACGGCCGCTTTAGTGACTAATTTAGGCCGGATTATACCCGCTGATGCGCCTAGCTGGGTTGGTACCATTGGCTGGGTGGCACCAGCCGTTATTGGCGGTATACTTATTGGTCGGACGGTGCGGTATTACAAGCAGAAGTTTAACACACCTAAAGTGGTAGTAGCCGCTTAATCGGTTTTCAATAACTCTTTGGCAACTGGTAATGCTTTCTGGGCCCATAGTTGCATTTGTTTACCGGAATAATGTAACCCGTCGGATGCAAATTGAGTAGCGTCACCAGCTGCTGAGCGGGTCAACGGAGTAATGTCAACAAATGGAATGCCCGCTTTCCTGCATTCTTCGCTGGCAATAACATTAAACTGGTCAATTGCCTGTGCAATGCTGGGTCTGTTCTGTCCTTCTGCAAAAGGAGATGAGCCCCAATCAGGAATCGACAATATAAAAACGTGGTTAGCCTTCCCACCAGCAAATCGAACGGCTGTTTGTAGAAGCTCCCGAAACTCTGTTCGATAACGCTCCTGACTTTGACCACGGTATTGATTGTTCACGCCGATCAGCAACGAAACAAGATTGTACGTTTTCTGATTGCCTGTGGCTTTAATAGCGTCCTGAAGTTCAGCCGTTGTCCAACCTGTACGGGCAATAATGTCTGGATTACCTATATTTAAACCTTCTTTGCGCAGTAATCCCGATAGTTGAACGCTCCAACGGTCAGTCTCCGGTACGCTCTCACCAATCGTGTAGGAATCGCCCAGCGATAAGAACGAATAGGTATGCTGGCTGGCGTCTTGATTCGTAACCATATCGAAATTTCTTGAGTGCGGAATACAGGCTAACAAGAGCGCAGTAATGGGAATCAATAGTTTAATCACAATCGGCGTGGATAAGCGTTGGTTAAGCCTGATTATACAGTTTAATGACGGTGTCCCGCATCATCTGGCCAGTATCATTTAATAAAAAGGCAATCAATTCGGCAATATTGCTGGCTGGAACCCACGAACTATAGTCTGCATCAGGCATAGCCGCTCGGTTCGTGGGCGTGTCAATTGTGCTTGGCGTAATTACCGTAGCGGTAATGTTACGCGCTTTTCCCTGTACATTAATAATCTCTGCCAGATCAAAAACCAACGATTTGCTAAGAGAGTAAGCAACCATAGCTTGACCGGCCTCCGGATTAAGTGCGGGTCGGGCGCCGATCAGAATAAATTGCCCCCCGCCCTGCTTTTCAAATTGAGCCATAAGCGGCTTGACGACGTTAAATGCTGACAAGAAATTAATGCCAATCATCTTCTGGAGTAATGCAGTATCCGTTTCCTGAATGCTTCCCATCGCAAAACCGCCTACTAACACAATAGCCGCCTGAAATTCCACGGATTGGGTTTCATCAATGAAGTCAGTAACACGATTTTCATCCAGAACATCAACGACTTTCGTCTGCACATTAGGTAATTGATCGAAAAGGCTTAGATGCTTGTCCGAGCCAATTACCGCCGTAATTTGATAACCTTGCTCGTGCAAATAGGCGACGACGTCCTGTCCCAGCCCACCCGACGCGCCTGTAATCAATACTGTTTTCATATTTTTTTAGAAAGATTTTTGCGGCTACATGACTTGAAAAGTAAACAAGGGCAAAACAAACTATACGTAGTTGTCTTACCCTTATCAGTAAACTCTGATCATCAGAATGAGATTGCCAGTTTGATTAGACAATCTTGTTCGACAGATTAATCGTTTATTCCTGCTCCAGTAAAAAAGCTTTGATAAACGGGTCCAAATCACCGTCCAGCACAGCATCAGTATTAGATGTCTGGTGACCTGTACGATGGTCTTTCACACGTCGGTCGTCCAATACGTAGGAGCGAATCTGCGAACCCCACTCAATTTTTTGTTTACCAGCCTCTACTTCGGCACGAGCAGCATTGCGTTTCTGTACTTCAATTTCGTAGAGCTTCGATTTCAACAATCGAATCGCCACTTCTTTATTCTGTAACTGACTCCGTTCCTGCTGACATTCAATAATCAAACCCGATGGGCGGTGACGTAGCCGTACCGCCGTCTCTACTTTGTTTACGTTCTGACCACCAGCTCCCCCTGATCGGAATGTATCCCAGTCAATATCTGCCGGATTTACTTCGATCTGGATTGTATCATCAACCAATGGGTAAGCAAATACTGAAGCAAACGAAGTATGACGACGGGCGTTGGAATCAAAAGGCGAAATGCGCACTAGACGGTGAACCCCATTTTCGGATTTCAGAAATCCGTAGGCTAACGGGCCGTCGACTTCGATTGTCGCTGACTTAATGCCAGCCGTATCGCCTTCCTGATAATCGACCTGTTTCAGGCTGTAACCGTGTTTTTCGGCCCAGCGCATATACATGCGGTAGAGCATGTCAGCCCAGTCCTGGCTTTCGGTGCCACCAGCTCCGGCGTTGATTTCGAGTACGGCGCTGAGTTGGTCTTCCTCATTGCCGAGCATTTTTTTGAGTTCGAGGTCTTCGAGGGTTGTTAATACTTTTTTGCCTTCTTCGTCTACTTCTTCTTCGGTTACCTCACCTGCTTCGTAGAATTCGAACAGCGTTTCGAGATCGCCAAATTGACTATTTAACGTATCGTAGCCAGTAATCCAGCCCTTAAGCGCGCGGACTTGCTTCATAACGCCTTCAGCGCGAGAAGCATCAGTCCAGAATTCGGGCTGAAAGGTTTGCTGCTCAAGCTCGGCTAGTTGTTCTTTCTTAATGTCGTAGTCAAAGATACCTCCTCAGGGCCTCCACTCTGGCCCTCAAGTCGGTCAACTGATCAGTTGTCATGAACTTGTCGTATTGGTTTGTTTTCTACTAAAAAGGTCGCTTTCTAAGAAGTTACCTTTCTTCTAATCCACAAAGATAGAACAAAACCAGCGGGGGAAGTTGTTTCCGGCGAAAGGCTATATTTGTCAGCAAATGATACCGACATGGAAGCGATCCCTCGCTAATTGCATATCAACTTTTCAACCTACCTTTGCGTTCTCCTAATAAGGTCAGCGACGGCTGATTGGATGTTTCATCATACATTACTCATTCTTATATAATGGCTTCACAGTACGATGTAATCGTTGTGGGTAGCGGGCCGGGCGGCTATGTAGCAGCCATTCGGGCGTCGCAATTAGGGCTGAAAACGGCCGTCATTGAGCGTGAAAGTCTCGGCGGCATTTGCCTGAACTGGGGCTGTATCCCAACAAAAGCGCTGCTGAAATCGGCGCAGGTTTTTGAATATATCAAACATTCCGCCGACTACGGAATAACTGTTGCGGGTGAATCGAAAGCAGATTTCGGAGCCGTTATCAAGCGGAGTCGGGGTGTGGCCGACAGTATGAGTAAAGGGGTTCAGTTTCTGATGAAGAAAAATAAAATTGACGTTATTAATGGCGTCGGTAAAGTGAAACCCGGTAAAAAGATTGACGTGACTGCTGCTGATGGCAAGGTTACGGAATACGAAGCAAAGCACATCATCATAGCTACCGGCGGCCGCGCTCGTCAACTGCCTTCTGTACCTATAGATGGTAACAAAGTAATCGAGTACCGGAAAGCTATGTCATTGGAAAAACGCCCAGATTCGATGCTTGTTATTGGCTCAGGCGCCATAGGCGTTGAGTTTGCGTACGTCTATGCCAGCATGGGCACTAAAGTGACGATTGTCGAGTTTCTGCCGAATGTTGTGCCGGTTGAAGATGAAGATATTTCTAAAGAACTGGCCCGGCAATACAAAAAGCTTGGTGTTGATATTTATACCAAGTCAGAAGTAACGAAAGTGGATACCAGCGGTAATGGCTGTAAAGTGTTTGTAAAGACGCCCGAAGGGGAGAAGACGTTCGATGTTGATATTGTGCTATCGGCAGCCGGGGTAGTAGCCAACATTGAAAATATTGGTCTGGAAGAAGTCGGCATTACCATTGACCGAGGTAAGATTACGACAGATGATTATTACCGTACGAATGTTGCTGGCTATTATGCTATTGGTGACTGTACAAAAGGTCAGGCACTGGCTCACGTAGCTTCGGCCGAAGCTATCATTTGCATAGAAAAAATCGCTGGACTACCGCACGTTGAACCGCTCAATTACAACAACATTCCTGGTTGTACGTACTGCACTCCTGAGATTGCATCAGTGGGGTATACCGAAAAAGCGGCTCGTGAAGCTGGTTATGAGTTAAAAGTTGGTAAGTTTCCTTTCTCAGCATCGGGCAAGGCGAAAGCATCTGGAACACCAGAAGGCTTTGTAAAAGTTATTTTCGATGCTAAATACGGTGAATTCTTGGGTGCACACTTCATCGGCAATAACGTAACGGAAATGATTGCTGAAGTTGTAGCAGCTCGTAAACTGGAAACTACTGGTGAAGAAATCCTGAAAGCTGTTCACCCGCACCCAACCATGTCGGAAGCTATTAAAGATGCTACTGAAGCGGCCTATGGTGAAGCCATTCACTTGTAAGAATTATAAATAAATAATGTGCGGCCAGTTAGACTTATCGTTAACTGGCCGTATTTGTTGTCTATGAATGAATTAGTGAAAACTTTCTTTGAAAGAATTTTTCATTTCTATTAATAATTTCCTACTTTTGCACTCCCAAACTCGAATCGCGAGTTAACGACATACGAGGGTGAAGGTCCGCTATGGTGGAAACCACACCTGACTTTTAGACAAGCAAACCATGTGTAAACAGGTTATTGTTTGTCTGTGAAAGGTCAGGTGCAGCGCGCCCGACCTTTTTTGTTTGTTCTTGGGCCTGATTGTTAAGTAGATATAGGATTCTTCTGAAAATCTGCTTACTTTTGCGGCCCGATTCGGAAGGTCCGAGATCGGGGAGAGTATCTAAATTTTACCTGCTTACTTTAAACAAACACAAATGTCTGGTTTAATTGGCAAGAAAATCGGGATGACCAGCGTGTACAATGCGGACGGGCAGGCTCTGGCATGTACAGTGATTCAAACAGGTCCCTGTGTCGTAACTCAAGTTCGTAGCGTCGAGAAAGATGGCTACAAGGCTGTGCAACTGGGTTTCGGCGATAAGAAAGAAAAGCACAGCAACAAGCCGGAGTTGGGCCACTTCAAAAAAGCGGGTACCACGCCAAAGCGTAAACTGGTTGAATTCAAAGAATTTGAACAGGAACTGGAACTGGGCGCAACACTTACGGTAGGCGATGTATTTGCTGAAACAGACTTCGTTGACGTAGTCGGAACAGCAAAAGGTCGTGGTTTCCAGGGCGTTGTGAAGCGTCACGGATTCGGTGGTGTGGGTGGTCAAACGCACGGTCAGCATAACCGGGGTCGTCACCCAGGTTCGATTGGTGCCTGCTCTTTCCCGTCACGTGTATTCAAAGGTCTGCGTATGGCCGGTCGGATGGGCGGCAACCGGGTTAAGGTTCAAAACCTCCGCGTGCTACGTGTTATGCCTGATCAAAATCTGCTCGTTGTTAGCGGTTCGATTCCGGGAGCCAAAAATTCATACGTTATTATCGAGAAGTAGGTCATGGAAGTAAGCGTATATAACAGCAAGGGCGAAGACACAGGCAAAAAGGTCACCCTTTCGGACGAGATTTTTGGTATTGAGCCAAATCAACACGCGATTTACCTCGACGTGAAACAATACCTGGCTAACCAGCGTCAGGGAACGCACAAAGCGAAAGAGCGCGCTGAAAATGCTCACTCGACTCGCAAACTGAAGAAGCAAAAAGGAACGGGCGGTGCTCGGGCAGGTAGTGCTAAATCACCTGTATTTGTTGGTGGCGGTACGATCTTTGGTCCTCGCCCCCGTGATTACAGCTTCAAGCTGAACAAAAAAGTTAAATCACTGGCTCGTCAGTCAGCTTATGCAGTAAAAGCTCAGGCTGACAAGATTTCGGTCATTGATACCATCACGTTAGAAGCACCCCGCACAAAAGATTACATTCAATTCCTGAGTGATCTGAATTTAGCTGGTCGTAAGACGCTGCTTATTCTGCCGGAAGTAAATGCAAATGTTGTGCTGTCGAGCCGGAATATTCAGAAAGCAAAAGTAACGACGGCAAGCCAGGTTAATACGTACGACCTGATGAATGCCGATCAACTGCTTATCAGCGAAGAAGCGCTGTCAACCATTCAAACGCTGTTCGACCGATAATTAAGGCAAAATCATCATGAGCGTACTGAAACGACCAATCGTCACGGAAAAGATGACGGGCCTTAATAAGCAGGGAAAATATGCTTTTGAGGTTGAGCTAAAAGCAAACAAACTCGAGATCGGCAAAGCCGTCGAGAAAATGTATGGCGTCAATGTTGCAACGGTTCATACCATGCGGGTTCTGGGAAAGAGACGCAGTAAGAACATCAACGGACGTATTGTAATGGGCAAGACGCCAACCACCAAGAAGGCAATCGTAACGGTGGCAGAAGGAGAAGTAATTGATATTTACGCTGATCTGTAAACCGAGCATTGCTCTCCACAATTAATCAGTCATGGGAGTTAAGAAATTAAGACCAGTAACGCCGAGTACACGTTTTCGCGTGGCACCCGACTTTGCGGAAATAACCACCTCCAAGCCAGAAAAAAGTCTGCTGGAGCCCCTGAAGAGAACCGGTGGCCGTAACAACGAAGGTCACCGCACTATGCGCTACATTGGAGGAGGTCATAAGCGGCATTACCGCATTATTGACTTTAAGCGCGATAAAGTCGGCCAAGCCGCCGAAGTTTTGACTGTAGAATATGATCCAAACCGTTCAGCTCGTATCTCTTTGGTACAATATGCTGATGGTGAAAAGCGCTACATCATTTCCCCGCAAGGTATTACGGTTGGTCAGACGGTAATGTCGGGAGAAGGCGTAACGCCGGACGTAGGAAACGCGATGCCATTGAACGCGATGCCAATCGGTACTATTGTTCATAACATTGAACTGACGCCTGGTAAAGGTGGTGCTATGGCTCGTTCGGCTGGAACCTATGCTCAGCTAGTAGGCCGTGAAGACAAGTATGCTATCCTGCGCTTACCTTCAGGTGAAACCCGCCGAGTTCTGAGTGCTGGTATGGCAACGGTTGGCTCGGTATCGAACCCTGATCACATGAACGTGGTAATGGGTAAAGCAGGCCGTAACCGTTGGCTGGGTATTCGTCCACGCGTACGGGGTGTTGTAATGAACCCGATCGATCACCCGATGGGTGGTGGTGAAGGCCGGGCTTCTGGTGGTCACCCACGTTCACGTAACGGTCAGTTCGCTAAAGGTCAGAAGACCCGTAAGCCGAACAAGGCATCGAATAGTATGATTATTAGCCGACGCAAAAAGTAACAGATAACAATGGCACGTTCACTCAAAAAAGGCCCATATATTGATTTTCGCCTGGATAACAAAGTGCAGGCGCAAAACGACTCGGGCAAGAAATCGGTCATCAAAACCTGGTCGCGTCGTTCGATGATTTCACCAGATTTCGTAGGCCACACTTTCGCCGTTCACAACGGTAACAAGTTCATTCCGGTTTACGTAACGGAAAACATGGTAGGCCATAAACTCGGTGAGTTTTCGCCAACGCGTAACTTCCGGGGACACACCGCTAAAAAAGACAAAGGCAAACGATAAACTTGAGTTGTATAGTCGAAAGGTTGAAAAGTCTAATAAACAATAACTCTACAACCATATAACTCTACAACCTTTCAAACTTTCAAAATGGAAGCAGTAGCAAGACTTAGAGAAGTGCCTACGTCGCCCCGTAAAATGCGGTTAATTGCCGACCTGATCCGTGGTCAACGCGTTAGCCGGGCATTAGGCCTTCTGAAATATCAGCCGCAAGCCGGTGCTGCCGTCATGCAAAAAGTCCTTTTGTCGGCGGTTGCCAACTGGCAGCAAAAAAATGGGGATGAGCGAATTGAAGACGCTGACCTCTACATCAAAACGGTTTTCGTTGACGGTGGTCCAATGCTGAAACGTCTTCGGCCAGCCCCACAAGGGCGCGGTCACCGGATTCGGAAACGGTCAAACCACATTACACTTGTGGTCGACAGCGCAGCCGCTCCGGCTTTTGACGAGGTAGAAACAACCCAATCTGCTGAAAACGAACAATAAAAAATGGGACAAAAAATAAATCCGGTTGGCCTTCGACTAGGCATTGTTCGGGGCTGGGAATCAAGCTGGTACGGCGGTAAAGAATTTTCGGAAAAGCTTGTTGAAGACGAGAAAATCCGGAAGTACATCGCAGCTCGTATTCCGAAAGGCGCTATTGCGCGTGTCGTTATCGAGCGTACCCTTAAGCGCGTTACACTGACAATTCACACAGCCCGTCCAGGTATTGTGATCGGTAAAGGTGGTGGTGAAGTAGATAAGATTAAGGAAGAGCTGAAGAAAATTACGGGCAAAGATGTTCAGATTAACATCTTCGAGATTAAGCGTCCGGAAATTGATGCGAAACTGGTAGGCGAAGCAATCGCTCAGCAACTACAGGCTCGTATTTCGTTCCGTCGTGCGATGAAACAGGCTATTCAATCGGCTATCCGAGTTGGTGCACAAGGTATTAAAGTAAAAGTATCTGGTCGCTTAGGTGGTGCTGAAATTGCTCGTTCGGAGCAGTACAAAGAAGGTCGTGTTCCTCTTCACACGTTGCGTGCAGATATCGATTATGCTATCTCAGAAGCGCAGACTGTTTACGGTAAAATCGGCATCAAAGTGTGGATTTTCAAAGGCGAAGTTTACGGTAAGCGCGATCTGTCGCCAGCCGCTATGATGAGCCAGGCACAAGCAGGCGAACGTACAGCAACAGCTAACGACCGTGGTGATCGTCGGAATCCTCGTGGTGACCGTGATGGTAACGACCGTGGTGGACGTGGACGTGGTGATCGTAACGATCGTGGCGGAAACAATCGCGGTGGTGGCGGCCAAGGTGGCAATCGCGGTGGCGGTGGTCAGGGCGGCAATCGCGGTGGTGGCCAAGGTGGTAATCGCGGTGGCGGACCAAGACGATAAATTTAGTCAACAGTAGTCGTCAGCATTACTAGCAACTAGCTGTTATCGACTTCAACTTTTAGAGCTATGTTACAGCCAAAAAGAACAAAATTCCGCAAACAACATAAAGGACGGATTCCGGGTATTGCTTCGCGTGGGCACGAAATTTCTTTCGGCACGTTCGCAATCAAGTCGCTGGAGCCAGGCCGGATTACGGCGCGCCAAATTGAAGCTGCTCGTATTTCTGTAACGCGGGCAATGAAACGTGAAGGCCAGGTTTGGATTCGGATTTTCCCCGATAAACCAATCACTAAGAAGCCGGCTGAAGTACGGATGGGTAAAGGTAAAGGTGCTCCCGAATATTGGGTGGCCGTTGTGAAACCCGGCACGATTATGTTCGAAGCAACGGGCGTTGATTTGGCAACGGGTATGGAAGCCCTGCGCTTAGCCGCTCAAAAGTTGCCCGTTCGGACGAAATTTGTAGTCCGGCGCGATTATCAGGAGCAAGGCGAAGAATAGTCCCCTAAGCGACGAACAAGATGAAAAAAGAAGATTTGAAAGGATTGTCGGCTGATGAGTTACGTACTGAAATTGGTGCGGAACAGGATCGCCTGCTGAAACTAAAGTTTGCTCATGCGGTCTCGCCAGTTGAGAACCCCATGCGCATTCGCGAGAGCCGGAAACGGGTTGCTCGCTTAAAAACAGAACTGACGGTTAAATCGCGGCAAGCCTAATAAGACACGACGATGGAAGAGCAACAAGCACCAGCACCGCAGGAGGAATCAGCAACTCCAGCGGCAGCAGCTACAACAGAACAGCCGACGGCCGCTGCTCCTGCAACGAGCGAAGCTAAATCGGCGTCGGAACGTAACGCTCGCAAAGAGCGGATTGGTCGGGTGACTAGCAATAAGATGCAGAAAACCATTACTGTATCGATCGACCGTAAAGTTAAGCACCCGCTGTACCACAAGTTTCAGACGAAAACGAAGAAACTGACGGTTCATGATGAAAACAATGAGTGTGGTATCGGCGACACTGTTCGTGTGATGGAAACCCGTCCATTGAGCAAAAACAAACGTTGGAGATTGGTCGAGATCATCGAAAAAGCGAAGTAAGCCATGGTACAACAAGAATCAAGATTAGGAGTAGCTGACAACAGTGGCGCGAAGGAAGTATTAGTTATTCGCGTGTTAGGTGGTACCGGAAAACGGTATGCATCAGTTGGCGACAAGATTGTTGTGACGGTAAAACAAGCTTTATCGTCGAGCAGCATGAAAAAAGGTACGGTGTCGAAAGCCGTTGTTGTTCGGACAAAGAAGGAAGTACGCCGGAAAGATGGGTCGTACATCCGTTTTGAAGACAACGCTGCCGTACTGCTTAACAATAACGATGAACCACGGGGGACACGCATCTTCGGACCAGTGGCACGCGAATTACGCGAGAAGCAGTTCATGAAAATTGTATCGTTAGCTCCGGAGGTATTGTAAGCAATGGAAAAGAAAATAACGCTGCCGAAACACAAATTCCATATCAAAACGGGCGATACCGTTTTAGTAATTGGTGGAAACTCAAAAGGCCAGCGCGGGGTTGTAAAAGAAGTGATTGTGGAAAAAGATCGCGCTCGGGTTGAGGGTGTTGCCATGATTACCAAACATATGAAGCCAACCGCTTCTAACCCGCAGGGAAGCCTTGAGCGCACAGAGGGTTCAGTTCATATCAGCAATTTGAAACTGATTGATCCAGCTACTGGTGAACCTACCCGTACGGGCCGTAAAGAGAATGATAAGGGTAAGTTGCAACGGTTCTCGAAAAAGACTGGCAACTTTATTCCAGATCCGGCCATTCGTAAATCTTAAGCAAGTCTAAAAAGATGGCAACGCCAAGACTGAAAGAGAAATATTTAAATGAGGTTGTGCCTCAGTTGAAGGACAAATTCCAGTATAAGTCGGTCATGCAAGTGCCGCGTCTGAGCAAAATTGTTATCAACAAAGGGATTGGAGCAGCCGTAGCTGATAAAAAGCTGGTAGATGTAGGCGTTGAAGAATTAACGACCATTACTGGCCAGAAAGCGGTTCCGACTCTGTCGAAGAAAGCGGTTTCTAACTTCAAACTGCGGGAGAAAATGCCGATTGGTGCGAAGGTAACGCTGCGTGGTGAGCGGATGTATGAGTTTCTCGACCGTTTGACAACTGTTTCATTGCCTCGTGTCCGGGATTTTAAAGGCATTAGCGATAAAGGGTTTGATGGCCATGGTAACTACACCTTCGGTGTGCAGGAGCAGATCATTTTCCCTGAAATCAGCATCGATAAAGTAGCTCGTATTTCGGGTATGGATATCACTTTTGTGACGACTGCTAATACCGATAACGAAAGCTACGAGTTGCTGAAAGCGATGGGTATGCCGTTTACTAAAAGTGGTAAATAATAACCGACACAAAGGCTAAGATAATGGCAAAAGAATCAATCAAAGCACGGGAACGGAAACGTGAAGCATTAGTAGCTAAATATGCTGCGAAGCGGAAGGCACTGAAAGAAGCTGGTGATTACATCGGTCTGGATAAATTGCCGAAAAATGCGTCGCCAGTTCGGTTGCATAATCGCTGCAAATTAACGGGACGTCCTCGGGGCTATATGCGCAAATTTGGTATTTCGCGGGTTACCTTCCGTGAAATGGCATCGGCGGGTAAAATTCCGGGTGTAACTAAAGCTAGCTGGTAATTCCAGTTCTAATTTCTAGATGTAATTCAGTTTCCGTAATTTTGCGAACTTTTTTATAAACAGAGGTTTGCAAGTAACGCAACGCTAAGAATGAATACAGATCCAATAGCAGATTACCTGACTCGAATCAGAAATGCTATCCGTGCCAAGCATCGGATTGTAGAAATCCCTGCTTCCAATATAAAGAAAGAAATTACCAAAGTTTTGTACGACAAAGGCTATATCCAGAACTACAAGTTTGATGATAGCTCAGTACAGGGTACGATCAAAATTGCTCTGAAGTACAACCCTACAACGAAGCAATCGGCTATCGTTGATTTGCAACGGATTAGCCGGCCAGGTCTACGTCAGTATCGGGGAGCCGATAATCTGCCACGTATCCTGAACGGACTAGGAGTGGCTATCATTTCGACCTCTAAAGGCGTAATGACCGACAAGGAAGCCAAAACGCTGAATGTTGGTGGTGAGGTATTATGTTATGTCTATTAAACCGAACTAAGCCATGTCACGTATAGGAAAAAAAATTATCCCCCTACCAAGCAATGTTACATTGTCGATTGACGATCAGAACGTTGTTACGGTAAAAGGCCCTAAAGGTTCTTTAAGTCAGGCTGTTGATCGCGACATTTCGGTTGCGGTTGAAGATGGTCAGATTCAAGTATCGCGCCCTACTGAACAAAAGCGTCATAAAGCCCTGCATGGACTTTATCGTTCGTTGGTTAATAATATGGTGACAGGTGTTAGTGAAGGCTTTAAAATCAATCTTGAAATAATCGGGGTTGGTTACAAAGCATCTGTCACAAACAACGTACTTGAATTGCAACTTGGCTACTCACACAATGTATATGTGGCAGTTCCAGGTGAGATAAAAGTCACGGCTGTAACCGAAAAAGGCCAAAACCCAAAAGTATATCTGGAAGGTACGGACAAGCAATTGTTAGGCGACGTAGCTGCTAAGATTCGTTCGCTCCGTAAAGTAGAGCCTTATAAAGGTAAAGGTATCCGGTTCGTTGGCGAGCAAGTTCGTCGGAAGGCTGGTAAAACCTCATCTAAGAAATAAGGTCTGTGGTTTGAAGTTTGTTGTGTGGCGTTTCGTTAACGCTAACATCAAACTTCAGACACCTAATTTTAACTTATTTAAACGCCTATTTGGTCGGAATCAAATAACATGGCAACGAATAAACAAGCAAGAAGACAGCGGATTAAGTTTGGCATCCGGGCAAAAGTATCCGGAACGGCTGACCGTCCTCGTCTATCCGTTTTTCGCTCAAACAAAGCGATTTACGCTCAGCTAATTGACGATATAGCAGGAAACACGTTGGCTTCGGCTTCGTCAGTAGAGCTGAAAACCGAAATCGAAGGTAATACCATCGAAACGGCTAAAAAAGTCGGTCAACGGCTGGCAGAAAAAGCAATTGCCAAGAATATCAGCGCAGCTGTGTTCGACCGCAATGGCTACTTATATCACGGTAAAGTAAAAGCACTGGCCGACGCAGCCCGCGAGGGTGGCCTAAAGTTCTAAGGAATGAACACGAACGCAGCAAGACCGACAAAATTTAACGAAGCCGACCTGAAAGAAAAGGTTGTCGCTATCAACCGGGTCGCGAAAGTAGTAAAAGGTGGTCGCCGGTTCAGCTTTTCGGCCATTGTCGTTGTTGGCGACAGTAATGGTGTTGTCGGATACGGATTAGGTAAAGCTAATGAAGTTACCGATGCAATCGCTAAAGGCGTGGAAGATGCCAAGAAGAATCTGGTGCAGATTCCATTGCTGAAGCATACTGTACCTCATGAAATGGAAGGTAAATTCAGTGGTGGTTTTGTACTGCTGAAACCAGCCGCTCCTGGTACTGGTGTAATCGCTGGTGGTGCTATGCGTGCTGTGCTAGAATCAGCTGGTGTGCGTGACGTACTAGCGAAGTCGAAAGGTTCATCGAACCCTCACAACGTAGTAAAAGCTACGCTTGATGCACTCCTGAAAATGCGTTTACCGCATCAGGTTGCTTTCCAGCGCCAGGTAAGTTTAGCAAAAGTATTTAACGGTTAATAATAAGAGCAACATGGCACGAGTACGCATTACGCAGGTCAGCAGCACTATTAAGCGGCCGTTATCACAAAAGAATGCCATCAAGTCATTGGGCTTAGGCAAAATCAACCGTAGTGTTGAACTAGAATATAATGATGCCCTGAAAGGTGCTATCAATAAAGTTCAACATTTAGTGAAGGTTGAAGAAATTTAAGTATCTTTGCGATTCTTTTAGCAAAAAGTCATTAAGTGGTCATTCATAAGTATTGTTTATTTTCGATTTAATCGATCACAAACAATACTTATGAATGACCACTTAATGACAAAACAAAAAATAAAAATGAATTTAAGTAACCTTAGACCGGCAAAAGGTTCCGTAAGGGAGCGCAAGCGAGTCGGACGCGGACAGGGATCAGGCATGGGCGGAACGTCTACGCGTGGTCACAAGGGAGCGCAGTCGCGTTCAGGCTATAGCCGTAAAACTCACTTCGAAGGTGGTCAGATGCCATTACAGCGTCGTGTACCGAAGTTTGGTTTTAAAAATATCAATCGCGTCGAGTATAAACCGTTGAACCTGGATTCAATCCAGAAGCTGGTTGACGAAACTAAAGCTACAGTGGTTGACATCGATTTTCTGCTTCAGCATGGCCTGATTGGTAAAAAAGACCTGGTTAAAATTCTGAGCCGGGGCGAACTGACGTCAGCCGTTGAGGTTCATGCCCACGCTTTCTCGGTAAGTGCAAGAGACGCTATTGAAAAAGCAGGTGGCAAGGTTATTGTTCCTGCCAAAGAGCAAGAAGCTAATTAAGTTGTGATTTCGACAACGATTGATCTACTTCTATGAATCGACTCATCACCACGTTTAAAAATATTTTTGCAATTGACGAGTTGCGGAGTCGAATCCTCAACACGTTGTTGTTTATAACGGCGTTTCGACTGGGGTCGGCTATTGTACTGCCAGGTGTTGATCCAAATAAGTTAAACTTAAATCCTCAGGGGTTACTTGGCTTGTTAGATACGTTTCTGGGTGGTGCATTCAGTAAAGCATCTATTTTCGCTCTGGGTATTATGCCGTATATCTCGGCGTCGATTGCCATTCAGCTCTTGACGTTGGCATTACCTTATTTCCAGAAAATGCAGAAAGAGGGTGAATCGGGTCGTAAACGGCTAAACCAGATTACCCGTGTACTAACAATCGGTGTAACCGCTGTACAGGCTATAACGTATATCCGTACTACAATTCCGCAGGAAGCATTGCTTATAGACCGGGGATTGTTTACGATTTCTTCGTTATTCATTCTGACATCTGGCACTATTTTCTGCATGTGGCTAGGTGAGCGGATTACAGATAAAGGCATTGGTAACGGGATTTCGATGATTATTATGATCGGAATTGTATCCCGGCTTCCAGGTGCTATTTATGGCGAAGCACTATCGCGGGGAACCTCTCAACTGCTGATTTTCGTATTGGAACTTGTTGGTTTATATTTCGTTGTTATGGGCGCTGTTGTATTAACACAGGCTGTTCGGCGGATACCAATCCAATATGCTAAGCAAGTAATTGGTAATAAAGTAGTAGGTGGTCAGCGGCAGTATTTACCGCTTAAATTGAATGCCGCTGGTGTAATGCCAATCATCTTTGCGCAGGCTCTGATGTTTATTCCAACGTATGTAGCAGGTCTTTTTTCAGAAAAAAGTGATTTTGCTGCTAGTGTGCAGAATGCGTTTCAGAGTTATACGACTTGGCAATACAACGTTCTTTTCGCCTTATTGATCATTGTCTTTACATTCTTCTACACTGCAATTTCAGTTAACCCAACCCAAATTGCAGATGATATGAAACGTAGCAGTGGATTTATTCCAGGTGTAAAACCCGGTATTCTTACATCCGAATACATCGGTAGTGTATTGGACAGAATTACTTTACCGGGTGCTGTTATGTTAGCAATCGTTGCTATCCTGCCAGCTATCGCTAATATACTGGGTATGACTAGTGGCTTTGCTCAGTTCTTTGGAGGAACGTCGCTGCTGATCATGGTTGGTGTGGTACTCGATACCCTACAGCAAGTCGAAAGTTATCTGCTCATGCGTCGTTATGAAGGGCTGATGAAGTCCGGACGTGTACAAGGGCGGGCTAACGAAACAGTAGCTGCTTAAGCAACATGGCCGGTTCTGATAAAAAAGACAAGATGATTTATTTCAGAAGCGATGAAGAAATCGCTCTGATCAAAATCAGTGCACAGGTACTCGGAAAGGCCCATGCTGAAGTCGCAAAGTTAATTCGCCCCGGTATTGCCACGAAGGAACTTGATAAGGTAGCCGAAACGTTTATTAGGGATAACGGTGGATATCCATCGTTCTTGGGGTACAATAAATTTCCGGCTTCGCTCTGTATTTCGGTTAATGATGTAGTGGTTCATGGCTTTCCGAGCCGGTATGAGCTTCGCGACGGCGATATTGTTTCGATTGACTGTGGAGTTAAACTAAATGGATATCATAGCGATAGTGCTTATACATATCCAGTTGGAGAGGTAAGTCCAGCCATTCGCCGGTTATTAACCCGCACAAAAGAATCCCTATACATAGGTTTAGAGAAAGCTGTCGATGGTAACCGAGTAGGTGATATTGGCTACGCTATTCAGACTTATACAGAAAAGTTTGGTTATTCGGTAGTGCGGGAGTTAGTCGGACATGGTGTTGGTCAGGATTTGCATGAAGCACCCGAGGTTCCCAATTATGGGAAACGGGGGCAAGGCCCTAAACTTCGCGAAGGTATGATTCTGGCTATTGAGCCAATGATCAACTTCGGCAAAAAAGGTGTTGTTCAGGAACGCGATGGCTGGACGATTCGAACTGTGGATCGCAAACCTTCCGCTCATTTTGAACATACGGTTGCTGTACGGAAGGGGAAACCTGAAATTCTGACAACCTTTGATTACATAGAAGCAGTCACTGCGAATACAAGCCTGATGGTAGAAACCCAGGAACTGATGGCCGCTTAAAGCACATATGGCAAAGCAGAATTCAATAGAACAGGACGGCGTAATTTTAGAGGCATTATCAAATGCTATGTTTCGGGTTGAGTTGGCAAATAAACATGAGGTAATTGCGCATATTTCTGGAAAGATGCGGATGAATTACATCAAAATTTTGCCTGGTGACCGCGTAAAACTGGAGATGTCGCCTTATGATTTAAGTAAGGCAAGGATTGTGTACCGGTATAAATAACAGCTTGAAGTTTACAGTTTGATGTTCGTAGTTTCGGCGTCAAACATCGGACTTCAAACGTCAAACTGAATTAAAATCATGAAAGTTAAAGCGTCAATCAAAAAGCGCAGTGAAGACTGCAAAGTGATCCGGCGGAAAGGAAAGCTGTACGTGATCAACAAAAAGAATCCCCGTTATAAACAAAGACAAGGCTAAGCATGGCACGTATTGCAGGTGTTGATATTCCAGACAAGAAGCGCGGTGAGATCGCGCTGACCTATATCTACGGCATTGGCCGCAGCCGGGCGAAAAAAATCCTGACCGATTCGGGCATCAGTCTTGATAAAAAGGCTAGTGAATGGTCGGATGAAGAAGCAAGCGCAGTGCGTAATGCTATCTCTAACGAGTATAAGGTTGAAGGTCAGTTGCGCTCAGAAGTACAGTTGAGCATCAAACGTCTGATGGATATCGGTTGCTACCGGGGTCTGCGGCACCGGAAGGGGCTGCCAGTTCGTGGTCAGCACACAAAAAATAACTCCCGTACCCGGAAAGGTAAGCGGAAGACAGTTGCTAACAAGAAGAAAGTAACGAAATAATTAACAGGTCGCTCATCATCATCTGGCTCATTTGAGGCTGTTCTTTTCTGAATAGTAAGTAATGATAACCAATGATACATTGACGATTACCTACAAACAATGGCTCAAGCAAAACGCAAAGACAAAGCTAAAAAGCGGGTAGTAGTTGTTGAATCTGTTGGCCAAGTACATATCCGGGCTACATTCAACAATATTATCATCTCGATTACCAATATGAACGGGCAGGTCATCTCCTGGGCATCGGCTGGTAAAATGGGCTTCCGTGGCTCAAAGAAAAACACGCCGTACGCTGCTCAAACAGCCGCTCAAAACTGTGCTGCCGTTGCCCATGAACTGGGAATGCGCAAAGCAGAAGTGTTCGTGAAAGGTCCAGGATCAGGCCGTGAATCGGCTATCCGTACCATTCAAAACTCAGGTATCGAGGTAACTACGATCCGTGATATTACCCCGCTGCCGCACAATGGTTGCCGGCCGCCAAAGCGTCGTCGCGTATAAAAACGGATGACATGAATACGGGCAGGCGACATTTGGTTGTGTCTGTCCAATGTTTTACACTTATTCATTCATTGAAGAATGGCACGTTACACAGGGCCAAAAGCCAAAATTTCGCGTAAGTTCGGCGAACCCATAATGGGTCCGAGCAAAGCGCTCCAGAAGAAAAATTATGGGCCGGGAATGCACGGCCGAGGTCGTAAACGGAAACAGTCTGAATACGCCCTCCAACTGCTGGAAAAGCAGAAAGTAAAATACACCTACGGTATTCTGGAACGTCAGTTCCGTATGCTCTTCCACCGGGCTCAGGTTCGTGAAGGTATTACCGGGGAAAACCTGCTCAAATTGTGTGAAGCTCGGTTAGATAATACTGTTTATCGTTTAGGTATTGCTTCATCACGTCGGGCTGCTCGCCAATTAGTAGCGCATAAGCACATTATTGTTGATGGCGAAGTAGTAAACATTCCTTCTTATTCGTTGAAACCCGGCCAGTTAATTGGCGTTCGGGAAAAGTCGAAATCGCTGGAAGCTATCTCAACAAGTCTGTCTGGTCGTAATGCAAGACGTTACAACTGGGTTGAATGGGATGCGCAACAGTTAACGGGTAAATTTATTAGTTACCCTGAGCGCGACCAGATTCCTGAGAATTTCAACGAGCAGGCCATCGTCGAATTGTATTCGAAGTAATTGATCTGGCAGTTCTATCAGGAGCTGCCGGTATTACTATAAATAGTTTCCTACTTACAGATGTGGTCTATCAGTTAGGTTTATTGGATGACCATTTAGTGTAAATCAGAAACTAAAAATTTGTTTCAGTCTTCACGCCAAGGCAGAGAACTGCTGTAAACAATACGAAACGTATGTCAATTTTAGCGTTCCAAATGCCCGACAAAGTCGTAGTGGAGAAAGCTGACGACTTTCACGGGGTATTTGAATTTAAACCCCTTGAAAAAGGATACGGTGTAACAATCGGCAATGCGCTTCGGCGTATCTTGTTGTCATCGCTGGAAGGTTACGCCATTACAAGCGTTAAATTTCCAGGCGTGTTACACGAATTCTCTTCCATTGAGGGCGTAGTTGAAGATGTGACGGAGATCATTCTGAACCTGAAAATGGTTCGTTTTAAGAAGATCAACGACATGGTCGACAACAAAATCACGGTCAATATTAAGAAACAGTCTGTTCTTAAGGCAGGTGATATATCGAAGTTTTCGCCATCGTTTGAAGTGTTGAATCCTGAACTGGAAATTTGCCACATCGATGATACCCGCGATTTAGAAATGGAAATCTTTGTGGAAAAAGGCCGTGGATATGTTCCCGCTGATGAACCACGAGCTAATGATCTTCCATTCGGACATATCCCGATTGACGCTATTTACACGCCAATTAAAAACGTGAAATACAGCGTAGAAAATACGCGGGTTGAGCAGAAAACGGACTATGAACGGCTTTTGCTAGACATCGAAACGGATGGCTCAATTCACCCGGAAGAAGCGCTAAAAGGTGCTGCTTACATTCTGATTCAACACTTCATGCTGTTCTCGGATCAAACTATGACGTTTGAAACGGCAAAACCAGAAGAAGAAAACGTTGTTGACGAAGAAGTACTGCACATGCGGAAACTTCTGAAGACATCGCTAGCGGATCTTGATTTGTCTGTTCGTGCTTACAACTGCCTTAAATCAGCAGATGTGCGTACGCTGGGCGATCTCGTTCGGTTGGAGATTTCTGACATGATGAAGTTCCGGAACTTCGGTAAGAAGTCGTTAACGGAATTAGAGCAATTAGTTGCCGAGAAAAATCTGACGTTCGGTATGGACGTCGCTAAGTACAGATTAGACGAAGATTAAGACTTAAGTTGGGATAGGGCTCAGGGCATAGGGATAGAATCCTCAGACCCGGTGCCCCGAACCCTAAGCCAATATAACAATGAGACACGGTAAGAAAGATAATCACTTAAGCCGGACGCATGAGCACCGTGCCGCGATGCTGCAGAATATGGCCTCGTCGCTAATTATGCACAAGCGCATCGAAACGACGGTAGCGAAAGCGAAGGAACTCCGTAAGTATGTGGAGCCTATCCTGACGCGTGCTAAAGATGACACCTTCCAGAATCGTCGGGTAGTATTCCAATACCTGAACAATAAAGAAACGATAAAGGAACTGTTTGGAACAGTTGCCGACAAAATCGCAAGCCGTCCAGGTGGCTACACGCGCATAATCAAACTAGGTAATCGCTTGGGTGATAACGCAGAAACATGCCTGATCGAGCTGGTCGATTTCAACGAAGTTTTGATCGCTGCCGCTGCTGAAAAAGCAACGACAACTACTCGGACTCGCCGGAGCCGTCGGGGCGGTAGTGCACGTACAGTTGAAGGAACTGCAGAGGCTGCTCCAACTGCCGAAGTGGCTGCTGATGCTGAGCCAGTTGCAGAAACAGATGTTGCTGCTGAGTCTGAAACACCTGCAACTGCTACTGGGGACGACCTGACCAAAATCGAAGGTATTGGTCCTAAAATAGCAGAGCTTCTGAATAACGCCGGAATTACTACCTTTGCACAACTGGCCGATGCCCAGGATGAAGCAGTTCAGCAAGTATTAACTGAGGCTGGCTCTCGGTTTAATGTGCACGACGCAACTACCTGGAATGAACAAGCCGCCCTTGCCCGTGATGGCAAATGGGATGAACTGAAAGAGTTACAGGACCGTTTAAAAGGTGGTAAAGAATAACAAAGTGACTACAAAGCACGTCATATTGAATTGGGTTAACCGCAATGGTTAGCCCTTTTTTTTAGCTATTTTGATTTAAAGCGCACTTATGAAACACACGCAGCAACCCGAAGCTTTGCTGGTTTTACAGGATGGCACTGTTTATCGAGGTCTGGCACTTGGCAAAATTGGTACGGCTGGGGGCGAAATTTGTTTTAATACCGGCATGACCGGCTATCAGGAAATTTACACTGATCCTTCCTATTATGGTCAGGTAATTATTAACACTACTTCTCACATTGGGAATTATGGGGTGTTGAATAATGCTGAGCAGGAGTCGAATGGAGTAAAAATTCGGGGAATGGTCTGCAATTTTTTCTCCAATATTCACTCCCGCTATACGGCTGACGGTTCTCTTCAGGAATATTTCGAACGAGCAAACATCGTTGGTATCCACGGAGTCGATACGCGTCAATTGGTCCGTTATATCCGCTCGAAAGGAGTAATGAATTGCATTATTTCGTCGGAAATTCTGGACCCAGCGGCATTGTTAGCTGAGCTGAATAAAGTGCCCGATATGGATGGACTGGAACTGTCATCTGAGGTTTGTACGAAAGAATCGTATGAACAGGGCGATCCTGAAGCTAAGCTGCGCGTGGCAGTGCTTGATTTAGGCGTTAAACGGAGCATTCTAAGCAACTTTAATGAACGGGGGGTATTCTGTAAAGTATTTCCAGCTCGGACACCTCACGACGAATTAGCGGCCTGGAGTCCTGATGGTTACTTTATTGCTAATGGTCCCGGAGATCCGGCTGCAATGCCCTACGCAGTTGAAACCGTGAAGCAGGCGTTGGATACGGAGAAGCCTTTGTTTGGCATTTGTCTGGGCCATCAGATTTTATCGCTCGCCAGTGGCATTTCAACGTATAAGATGCACAATGGCCACCGGGGGTTAAATCATCCAGTTAAAAATCTGATTACGGGCCATTGCGAAGTTACATCGCAAAATCACGGCTTTGCTGTAAAAGCTGATGAGGTGATGGACCATGCAAACATTGAACTGACGCATATTAACCTTAATGACAAAACTATTGAAGGTATTCGTCGGAAAGATAAACCTGCTTTCTCCGTTCAGTATCACCCTGAATCATCGCCCGGTCCTCACGACTCGCGGTATCTGTTTGATCAGTTTGTTCAAATGATGAAAGAGTAAACAAAAAGCCTGGGGAAACTCAGGCTTTTTGTGTTTTAATGGTTCCGCCAAAATTCCCGGCTCCATATACGTTGAAACGGCCATTTGCGACCGTGTAATGCAAGTGGTAGTAGGGCATGAGCTTGTTTTAACGTTTGCTGAAAATATAAATCATCGTCGGTTAAAATGAGTGATTCATAAATTTCAGCTGATTTGACGGTTAAGTCAGCAAAAGGAAGTTCAGGCTGCCAATCAGAATGTAGAGCAGCTAATTTATCTTTTAATAATGATCCTGATGGTAAGCCCTGTTGGCGGTGGGGAACAGGCTTAAATCGCTGCTGAGCCACGGCTAGCGCATAGGCTAAATACGCCTGTAATACTTTAGGGCCTTCGTTAGCGGTATCGGCAACTGTTAATTGTTCCGGCCACAAGCTCGTAACGACATATACGCGCTCGCGGGCTCGCGTAACCGCCACATTCAGGCGATTTTCACCACCCTGTGCATTCAAACTACCGAACTGCATAGATAATCGCCCCCGCTCATCGGGAGCGTAACCGACAGAAAAGATAATTACATCCCGTTCATCACCCTGAACATTTTCGATGTTCTTAACAAACAGGTGTAAAGCAGACAAATTATCTGTAACCGATGGGTCTAATGAATTATCTACACGACTCTCCAGCATATCCTGAATGAGTTGCTGCTGTGGGTAATTAAATGTTACAATACCAACTGATCTGCCAGGCAACTCGGTGGTTATCTGCTCTAAAAGTTGTAGGATGGCTTCTGCTTCAACAGGGTTAGTATTCTGTTGCCAGGTGCCTTTTACGTTGAGGTAACGTATGGCAGGTTCCTGTTTATTTACCACTTCGAAATGTGGCAAGAGTGAAAGTTTATTTTGATAGAAATAGCTATTCGAGAACGTAATCAAATCCAATGAATGACTGCGGTAATGTTCTGTAAGCGACACCTCCGGTAATTGCTGAGCAGCTAACTCAAGCAATGATTCGACTTCTAGGGCAACCGGAATCTCTTCTTCCGGATTCGTGTCATCAATTCGCATGCGGTATAAATCGCTAGGGCGAAGTTGCCGATTATCACCTGTTACAACGACCTGCTTCCCCCGTGCCATGGCTGGTATACCGTTTTCAGCAAAACACTGTGAGGCTTCATCAAAAATGACCAAATCAAATAGACCTTCCTGTAACGGAAACATGGCCGATACCGATTCCGGAGAAGCTAACCAACAGGGAATGAGTTTAAAAACCTCATCAGCAAAGGAATCCATTAGTTTTCGGACAGGCCATACATTCCGCTTTTTGGTTACCTGATGTAATAACTCGCGGTACGTCACTACATTATTCAGGCGATTAAGTATAAGGTTCCGATGGGTTTGCTCTCGGAGTTTTACCAGCAGAATATCGCGGCTTAGCGCTTGTTTTCGTAAAACGCTGTCCTGCAAGGTTTGCTCCCATTGGCTCATCTTAAGCGATGAAACACTGCGGAGTTGGGGATATAAATTCTCAATGTGGTCGAGCCACGCCCGGCGTAAACTCGTCTGGAAAACAGTTGCCCAATTAATAGAGTCCAAAGACTGTAATCGTTCAATTACAAGTTGTTCAGTTTCGGAAAATCCCTGCTGGAGCCGATCTGCTTCTACCATCAGGTCAAAGTCGTGACGGAGAGTTTGCCGAAGCTCGCTCGCATGGTTATTATCTAACCAGATTTCATCTAATTGATTATCTGTTAAATAGGCTTTTGCTGCATTATGCTGTTGCTTTATACGCGTGGCAATCGTCAATAATAATGAGATAGTCTGACTAAACTGTTCATGAGTGCGCCAATAGAAGTCAGGCAAATGCTGTAAAGGTTCAATTGCGTTTAGTCGTTCGGTTATGTGCTTAGCTCGGCGAACTAACAAAACCGAATTGGGAGCTTCCGGCAACGAAAAACCGCTTAGAAAAAAACGGGCTTCATATTTTACTGCTTCAAGCCGAATACGCTTATCGATTTTCGTGGAAAGCGTTTGTAAATCTGCCTCGGAGATGGTCAAATTATTAGCCGAAGCCACTCTCTGAATCTGTTGTTTGGAGGCCGATTTAGTAAGTTGCCACCAATTCCAGGTTAACAAGGACGATCGAGCCGTTAAGGCTTCATTTAGCAATGACCGAAAGGCACGAAGTTCAGTCGTTTCTACAGATAAATCCGGGCTCGGTTCAGATAACGTTTCTTCCCAATTCTGGGCAATCTGCTCAAACTTTACTTCGTCAGTTTGTAGAACTGAATGGTTAGGATTTGCACGTAGTTGGTCTATACTTGCCCAAAGTTGAGCTGCATTGGGCGAATCAAGTAGCGCAAGCAGCGCCGTTAACTCCCAATCGTGAGATAACCATTCGCGCAGTTCGGCAAGTGACAGAAACTTGTGTAATAAAGCTGTTATTTGCTCGTTGGTGAAATCTCGTAGTTGCGACCATTGAGCAATAGCCTGGTCAGTTTTGGCTAAATCGGTATTAGTAAATTGGGCAAAACTAACGCGCTCTGCCCACAAATAATTAGGGCCTAACCGCTGTTGATAAGCTGCATAATCGGTAAGTTGTCGGATGAAGTTATCCACATTTTTCATGTGGAATTGTGGATAAATGTCATCTAATGGAATTGCTGACAGTTCAGAATCAGTGGTTAAGTAAAGCTCTTTGATAGAAAGACCGCAGATACTAGTATCAAAAAGCGCGTCCTTGAACGACTGTAACTCAGAGATAGTATCATCAATTCGGCGGCTTTCCAGGTCAAAATCACGTTCGAGTAAAACTGCGTTCAGGCTATTGTTTTGCTGACGATACGCGTCAATCTGATTAATTTGCTCCGCAATCTGTGTGTATAAGGCACGTCGATCATCCTGAAAATCATGAATCAGGGCCAGAAACGATTCCATGCCTACCTGACGGAGCCTTTCCTGTACGACATCAAGCGCGGCACGTTTCTGACAAACCAATAACACCCGCTTACCTGACGCAGCCGCATCAGCCATAAGGTTAGCAATTAACTGTGATTTACCTGTACCTGGCGGTCCTTGTACCACAAGTGACTGACCAGCTTTAACCGCTCGTACGGCCGCTTCCTGAGACGAATCCATCGGTAAAGGAGTGTGGATGGATTTTTCGGGAAGAGGGCGAAGGGGGTAGGGTAGAGGGTTATAGGCAGAAGATAATGCATCTGTTAATTCATGCATCTGTTCAATATCTTCATCTATGAAGCATTCGCCCTCTGCCCGCTGCCCCGAGCCCTCTGCTAACAACGTATCATAATCTGGTACCAGAAACGAACCCGCCTGTGGGAAAATACCTAAAACGGCTTCCGGATAAAGTTTAAGTTCGCCAGTGCGTTCGAGTTGGGCGAGATCTTTGGTTGTCTGCTTATTGAAAAAATGAAGGGAATCATTCCTGATTAAATCCTGGTTGAAATTGATTTCGAGAGGGGTACTTCTTAGCCATTCATACAACTGCGTGCGGAACACAAGCGAGTCGCGGTCAAGATCATCCAGCGTCTTTTCGACAACCTCGTCGGGCAGTTTAACCTGATTAAATTGCCCATAGGCCAGGGCAAGTGTAGGATTTAAAAAGGCTAATTCATCACCCCGCCGGATGAGCTTCCAGAACTTACCCTGCTGTTCGATCTTGACCGGAAAAAACAACAGCGGACCGTGTATAACTGTACCATCCAGAAATTTGCCTTTGACAAATGGCCAGCCAACGTACAAGTCTTCAGTACCGCGTTCTTCCTCAATAAACCGGGCTGTGCGGTCAATACGCCGAAGTTTTCGACTTACTTCGTTGCTTCGTTCCTGTCGGGCATCAAGTACTTCGCATAAAGCCACCGATGGTTTACGCGCGATCAGATCGGCAATGATACTGAACGAGGATTTATTAAGTAAAAAGTCCGTCTCGTGCAGATCAAGAAACTGACCAGCGGGCAAACTCGTCAGCAAAAGTGATCGGTTGCGGCTGCTGAAATTGGTTAAGCGTCGGCGAAATGTTTTGAGAACGTTCTGGGCCGGGATTTTCACAGGTCAGAATTAGGATTCGGGTGATTTACAAGCTGAACAGAAGTATAACGTTCAGCAAGGTAAAAAATCCTGTTCATCCAAATATTGACCTAATTATAGATTCCGTTTAACTAACTCGGACTCGATAAGCATTTACGGCTAGCACAAAATGGACTGATCTAAGCTGATTCGCTCTTTTCCGGGATTAGCCAGGAGGCAAGTACACTGATGCCCAGAATTGCGATAATTATATACAGCGAGTAAACGGGTTTAAAACCCCATTCGGTAAGCCAGTGTTCGCCCAGCATTTTGGCGCCAATGAAGGTCAGAAGTACCGCCAACCCGATTTTCAGGAAGCGGAATTTGCTCATAATGCTTGACAGGAAAAAAAACATCGAACGTAATCCCATAATGGCAAACACATTCGAGAAGAAAACGATGAATGGATCTTTCGTGATGGAGAAAATTGCTGGGATGGAATCGACAGCAAAAACTAAATCGGTGAAAGCGACCACAATAACGATAATGAACAAGGGCGTTACGAACAGCTTGTGATCAGACTTTCGGCGAACGAAAAAATTATCGGTTACATTACGCCCGTAAACATTCAGGTATTTGCTAGCAAACCGTACAACCGGGTGACTGGCCGGTTCGATTTTTTCGTCTTCCTCGCCCTGGAAAAACAACTGGATGCCCGTATAAATCAGGAAGGCACCAAATAAATACATGATCCATTCGAAGCGCTGTATTAAGGCTGAACCCACAAAAATGAAAATAAATCGCAGGATAATTGCACCTAAAATTCCATAGACTAATACCTTCTTATAATATCGCTCCCGAACACCGAATGAGCTGAAAATCAGTATAAATACAAAGATATTGTCGGCTGAAAGCGAGTACTCGACCAGGTAGCCCGTTATATATTCCAGCGACATGTTGGCCTGAAAGCGTGCCAAACTGGCCGGAAAATTGCCGGGGATTAATTCAACATGATCAGCATAGCTATCACGGACCTCTTTGAGTCGAGCCATTGAGTCGATGCCGTGCACCAAATAGCCGTATTGTTTTAGGAAGAAATAGAATCCTACTGCAAGTGCTACCCAAATAGCACTCCAGATAGCGGCTTCTTTAAACTTAACGACATGGCTTTGCTGCTTGGAAAAAATGCCCAGGTCCAACACCATAATGAATAGAACAAAGGCCGCAAAGGCGAAAAAAAACAGTGTTTCGCTGGATAACATATTATTGAATAAAGAGCTATTAACAGCTCTGACAAATACTAGTGTAGTTTTAAACAACAAATCTACACCCAATCGGTGGAAGGAACCGGCCTTTGGTCGTAGAATTATTGGTCACCTGCCCTTGACCTCTTACTTTTGACCTATGTTTAACAACAAGAAAGTAGTTGTGGTTATGCCTGCTTACCGGGCGGCCCTAACCCTGGAGCGAACCTACAGGGAAGTACCATTAGATTTAGTGGATGAGGTTATCTTGGTTGACGATGCCAGTCCGGATAATACGGTTGAGGAAGCCCGGCGATTAGGAATCAAATATGTTATCCGACATGATAATAATCGGGGTTATGGGGGGAATCAGAAAACTTGCTATGCTAAAGCGCTCGAACTAGGTGCCGATATTGTGGTGATGCTCCACCCCGACTATCAATACACGCCGATGTTACTGCCCGCTATGATTTCAATAATTGGTAATGGGTTATATCCGGTTGTTTTTGCGTCGCGAATATTAGGGAAAGGGGCTCTGAAAGGGGGAATGCCGATGTATAAATACATTGCGAACCGGTTTCTGACGTTCACGCAGAATCTGCTCATGAACCAGAAACTCTCCGAATACCACACAGGTTACCGAGCTTTTTCGGGCGAGGTGCTGCGGAGTTTAGACTTTACGCATAACTCCGACGATTTTATTTTCGATAATGAGATGATCGCCCAGGTTTTCTATAAGGGGTATGAGATTGCCGAAGTGACTTGTCCTACTAAATACTTTGAAGAGGCTTCTTCAATTAACTTCCGGAGAAGTTCAATTTATGGCCTTGGCGTGTTGCGAACCTCTTTGTTTTACTGCCTTACAAAACTGGGACTGATGCAATGGAAAATTCTGAAGTAACCAGATGTTCGGCTGATTCGGGTATAACTGCTTCCAGTACCATCGATTCCAGCGTAAGGCCTGGGCCGAATGCACAACTTAAAATATTAGGTCGATCCGGATCGAGGATAGTCTCGCCGGAAGCTAGTTCGCTCCATATTTCTTTCAGTACAAACAGGACTGTTGCTGACGACATATTACCATTCTGACGGAGTACTTCATACGCAAACCGGTCGTCGTAAGCAGTAATGCCTAATTGTTCCTCAATGACTTCTAGGATACGGCGACCGCCGGGATGTAGAGCATAATGACCAATATCGTCGAGCGTAAGGTGACAGCGGTTCAGTAACCGTTGCATCAAATCACCAATGCCCTGCTCAATAAAATGTGGCACCTGCGTAGTTAGCGTCATTTCGAAGCCGCAATTGCCAATATGCCAGGCCATCGCGTCTTTGCCTTCTGGATATAGATCGCAATAGAACGACCGCAGCCGAAATGACTGCTCAGAACGTGGTCGACTTTCGACTAACACAGCTGCTGAGCCATCGGCAAATAATGCGTTGGAAAGAAGCTGATCGGTATCCGTCTTTTTCTGGAAATGAAGACTACATAATTCGATGCACACCACCAGCACTTTTGCGTCGGTATCAGCCCGAACGATAGCATCGGCTGTTTTTAGTCCATTAAAAGCACCGTAGCAGCCCATAAAATTGATAGCAAGGCGCTGCGTTGAATGAGGTAATCCCAGCGCTTCGATAATTTCGATATCAGGCCCTGGAGCATACATACCCGTGCAACTCACCACGATTAAGTGGGTTATGGTCTGTGGATCGAATTCAGAATACTGTTGAAAACAATCATTAATGGCCTTGAGTGCGAGTGGGACTGCCTCCTGACGATAGATGTCCATGCGTTGCTTTACCGTAGGGAAAGGCTCTAACCCTGGTGAATCAGGGTAAAAGGTAAATTCCTCCTTCGGGCGAATGTAATCAGCCAGCACACTATGGCGCTGATCGATTCGTGTGTGGCGGTAGAGAGCTTTGAGCCGTCGGCTATCTTGCTCGTCGAGTTCTAACACATTGGCCATAAATTCGGCCGCTTGTTGCTGAGTAACGCAATAACTAGGCACTGCCGTACCAATGGCATTAATATAGCCGCTCGACGAATATTGCATGTTGAGGAGAGTGGGTCGCAACCTATTAAATACTGCCGGCTAAGACCGGCAAAGCATATAACTACCCAATATGCCGAAAGTTATGTAATTTGCCCATAGGTTTTCTAAAGGCCCATGACCCCTCGTACTGTCTGGTTGCACCTACGGGTGCCGTTCTCCTTCTTTTTATTACCAATCTTTTGGTTTGCCGTTAGCCAGTCCCCGTCGCCTGATCTCTGGCGATTGGTGGCCGTACTGCTTATTGTCCATTTGTTACTATATCCGGCCAGTAATGCCTACAACAGTTATTTTGATAAAGATGAGGGCAGTATCGGCGGATTGGAAACACCCCCACCTGTTACGAAAACACTCTATTGGGTTTCGTGGGTACTTGATATTGTGGCCCTAGTACTGGGTGCTTTTGTTAGCTGGCCGTTTGTGATTTATTTACTTATCTACGGCTTTGTGACGAAAGCCTATAGTCACGACCGCATCCGACTCAAAAAATACCCGATTCTAAGTTGGTTACTCATTAGCAGTTTGCAGGGTGGCGTTACGTACATTATGACCTACATTTCCATTAACGATTTACCACTATTAGCCTTCACCGAGCCACGACTATTATTTGGGGGTTTACTGGGAACATTGAATCTCATGGCTCTGTATCCTGTTACCCAGGTTTATCAGCATGAAGAAGATGCTCGTCGGGGTGACCGGACGTTTAGTCTGTTGTTGGGTGTTCGGGGAACGTTTATCTGCGCTATCGCTATGTACTTGCTGTCGCTGATCGCTTTTTACACCTATTTCGAAGGAGGCTCTTACTTCTGGATTTATTTACTGTTTCTATCGCCGGCAGTGATTTACTTTCTGCGTTGGTTTTGGCTCGTATATCAGGACGCGAACCGAGCCGATTACCGCTCAACCATGACTATGATGTGGCTATCGGGTATTTGCCTGAACAGTTTTTTTGTATTACTGATTTTTTTAACTCATTCGTAATCAGTTGTCAGGTACTTAAAGAAAGCCGTTTCTGAAATTTTTTTATGCACAGCGCTTGACAAGCGCCGAAAACTCCCTAAATTTGCATCCACAATTCGCCAGACAGTTGGCGAAACCAATACGCGAAAGTAGCTCAGCTGGTAGAGCGCGACCTTGCCAAGGTCGAGGTCGCGGGTTCGAACCCCGTCTTTCGCTCCACGAACAAGGCACCGACCCCGGTGCTTTTTTCGTAAATGCCGGGATGGCGGAATAGGTAGACGCGCCGGACTTAAAATCCTGTGGTCCTTACGGGCCGTGCGGGTTCGATTCCCGCTCCTGGTATCTAAGGCTCTAATAAGAGCAACCAAGAGAAAGTAAAAGCCACTGATTTTCAGTGGCTTTTGTGTTTTTAGTCCTTTCTGTTTTCGGTTGGTTTCTGTTACTTATTCAATATTTGTTACTCATTTGTTACCCGTTATTTGTTACCTTAGTAACGGCAAATGGCAGTCAAACTCCAAGTTCAAGAAGGTACTCAAGCAGGCAACTCGGGATAATGTGTTTGCGGACAATCCGGCGCAAGATGTTTCCAATAAACGGCCAGAGAATACGGTCCGAAAAGATATTCTAAGCAGTGAGGAAATTCAACTGCTGGCCAAAACCCAGTGTGGGAATGAATAGGTAAAGCGGGCATTTCTGCTAGCCTGCAACACAGGCCTTCGCTACAGCGATGTCAACATACTACGCTGGAGACATTATCAGGACGAGCACCTTTGGATAATTCAAGCTAAAACTCAGAAACCGGTAATCATCAACCTCAATACGTCAGCTCAGCGAATTCTGGGTGAACCCGGCAAGCCCGACGAATTAATCTGTAACCTTCCTTCTCATACTGGTATCTCCAAAAGCCTGCGCGTTTGAAAAGACCGGGCCGGCCTTTTGAAAACGGTAATCTTCCACATGGCATTTTGTAGTTCAGCAAAAGCAGAATTAATCACTTATTGACAGCCTGTGGCTGATGCAGCTGTGATGGTAATGAAAGGGGCAGGATGGCAAAGTATATATTGTTTCTGAGGATAGCCTCCTTCTCGATATTGAAAGTAAAATATTGAATCCCTTTTAGGTAAGTCTGCAATAGTTGGACGCTGAAAACTCAGGGTGTCCAGATTAGCTACAACACAATTGGTTAAGTAGTCCGAGGGGCCTTGCCAGTTCCTGCCGATCGGCGCATCCAGCACTTGAATAACTACTCCTTCACAATAAGCTGCGATAAAACGACCTTTTACGCACCGTTGATTAACGGATTGAAGACCGCTACAACTTAGCAACGTAAGCAGACTCAGGCTCATTAGTAGGCGCATAGCAAAGGTTTTCCACTTAGACCTAAATGCACTGTCAAGAGTTGGAAGTGTGTTAACAGTAGTGTTCTCACCTAGCTACACGACTCACTCGGTGATAGGCTATTCTGAAAGCAAGGTAATTAAGGGAAGTCCATGTGTCTTATGGAAAATCAACCTTGAGCTAACTACAGAATCTCAGAAAAAGGAGCGTTTTCGTGAGGCCATTAGGCAATATATTTATTCAATATGCCCACCTATTTAGTCGCAAAATCTACAGCAGTCTATAAAATCGGACGGCACAGGCCGTCCTGCGCCAAAGCGGCAGCTTTAACGTTTCGTTAACATTCTTTTACAAGTCATTAACCAAAACTCAGTACAAAAACATTTACGTTTGTTGAAATCCTTGACAATAAAAAGAATGCCTTAAACGGATCTATCAGGATGTATTTTAATTAAACATACAAAAAAGTGAAAAAAATCATTTATGTGCTAATCTTACCGCTGGCTGTGGTAAACGGACTGGTATTGGCTAATCGTGAAATTAAAAATGAAGCTTCTAAAAAGTTAACCTCAAAGCCACTCTCTGCTGCCGAAAGGAAAGCTGCATTGAAAAAATGGGAGGCTACCCCCGATGGTATAAAGTACAAAAAATGGGAAGCGTCTCCCGAAGGTAAAAAAGTATATGCCGGTGAAGTTAAAATAAGGAAGCATATAAGTTCTTTTACCAATATGGAGGCTGTCATAACCTCTCTTTCTCTTCCGCCAGGCTCACGATTAGGTTTCGGAGTGATGGTCAGGATTAATAGTGACGATTATATTCTTAGTTTTGGAGCGGAAAAGTCTGACAAGAATTTTTTGAACCTTAACAATGAATTTCAGCCATTACATAGTCTGAAGGTTAACGACAAAATAATTATAAGAAGCCATTTTGTATCGCACGCACCTAAGTATTCATATCCAATAATATCAGGTGACTATGTAGAACGAGGTAGTAAAATAATTTATAAACGTGCCCCTCGCAAAGGCGGTTGCTAAGTAAATTATGAAATACATATACGCTTTATTCTTGGGCATACTAACCTCCCGCGGACTAAGAAGTATTGCCCCAGATCGCGCCAACTTTTCTGGCGAATGGAAACTAAATGAGCCGAAAAGTGAACTTGATAGACAGTTTCCTATTTGCATATTAGGAGAGGGGGATCATATAGTTTCTAAAACCATGAAAATAGCCGAACATGCAGATTTTCTAACTGTAGACGTAGCAAGCTTATCTTCTAACGGAGCCCTGGTTACTAGACAAGAGAAACTGACCTTCGACGGTAAAGAAAGGGAAGCTATTGTTGTCGGAAGTCCAAGGGAGAAATCCACCGCAAGATGGTCAGCTGATGGCCAGACTATGACGGTTATCTCGGTTAGATCCTTCGCTTCAATTGCTGAGGAACCAGATTTTAAAGTAACAGAGGTTTGGAAGTTGATTAATGATGGAAAGTCTATTTCTATCCAAGTCAATTCGAGTTCAATCTCCCGCGAGAATACGATAAAGCTCGTATACGATAAGCAATGAGTTGTGGATTTCCGCTTTTAAGGCGTGAAATAAAGGGATAACCACGTTCTGCATATGGCCACAGACAAGCCCCACGTTTAACGTGGGGCTTGTCTGCTTTAATCCTTAACGAAACTATGCTGGGCCAAGACTTTGCAAGTATAACAGGGTGGGGTGCTAAATCGGAGCATGGGTCGCTGACTCCTCGGCAACCCGTTAGGTTACCCACTCTGGTTGACTACTAGCAAGCTACCAAATCTTAGTTTCTTACTAGCCTTCAAACCTAAAGGGCGGCCCGGCGACGACCCCTTGCTCCCAAACCAAGTGCGCTACCAGCTGCGCTATTACCCTGAATAATACAAAAAGCCCCTACCAGAACGACCGTTCTGGATAAACTCAGTCCGGGATAGATATTTATGGACCTCCGAAGGGCAAAGAAAGATATTGGGGATACAGCGTAAAGGAAAGGATGATTATATAAGGACCCAATTAACCGAAAAGGAGATGTTTTTGTCGCAGCCATACCCACTTATTGACTAGCTTTGAGTGTACGTTTAACGCGCTAATCCTCTATAATAAGCGGCTGTTTTAGTAAACAACCATTGCTAATCCATCTCGATTTCTTCAAATAGGGTAAGCGGACAAAATTAGATCACCTTGATGACTATCTATAAGCGACAAATTATGAAAAGACTTATCCATTTATCGCTGGCGTTTTTGCTTGCTAGTGCCTCTCAGTATGTGTCAATGGCCCAGACAAAACGCGTTATCATCACCGGAATTGATACGGCCAAAAAACCTGGGGATGATTTCTTTTCTTACGCCAACGGTATTTGGTACGACACGGTCCAGATACCGGCCAGGCAAACCGGAGTCGGCTCCTATTCCTTCCTGAATTATCCTCAGCGCGTTCGGCTGCAAGCCATTCTGGACAGTATCTCGGCCCGCCCTCATTCGCCGGGAAGTATCGAACAAAAGGTGGGCGATTTTTATGGCTCAGGTATGGACACGGCCGCTATTAACAAGCGTGGTTATGACCCCATCAAGCCGTTGCTGACCCGCATTGATGCGGTGAGCGACGTGGCTTCACTGTTGAAGTTGGTGGCCGCGGAAGAAAAACTGGGCAATAGCTCCCTGATTGGCTTGTCCGTCGGGCCCGATGATCAACACAGTACAGTCAATATTGCTCAGTTTCATCAAACCGGCATCGGCCTACCCGAACGGGCCTATTACTTCAAGACCGATTCGGCAACACGAACCATTCAGCAAGCGTATCAAACTTATCTCACTCGCTTGTTTGAATTGATTGGCATCTCGCCAGCCGTTGCCCGCAAAAACGCAGCTACTGTCTATGCGATTGAGGCCCAGTTAGCCAGCGCTCACCGAACCAACATTGAACGCCGGGATGTGAAAGCGAACTACAACAAACTGGCGGTTGCTACGCTGGCCAATAAACAGACTGCGCTGAACTGGACGAGCTTGTTGACCAATCTGGGCCTGCGGGTTGATTCGGTTAATGTCGAACAACCACCTTATTATGAGAAGTTAAATGCCCTGTTACAGTCCGTTTCCATCCCGGAGTGGAAGCTCTATTTGAAAGCCCATTCGCTGACTAACTATGCCACTTACTTAAGTAAACCGTTTGGGGATGCTGCGTTTGCTTACAGCAAAAGCCTGACTGGACAAGCCGTTCCGCAAACCCGGGCCGAAGAAATGACCCAGGTAGTAGATCGCTCGCTGGGCGATGCGCTAGCGCAGGTCTATGTAAAAAAATATTTCCCCGAAGCGGCCCGCAAACGCATTGCCGCCCTGGTCGACAATCTGGAAAAAGCCTTTGAAGCGCGCATCAACCGGCTGGATTGGATGAGCGATTCGACTAAGCTAAAAGCTAAAGAAAAGCTCCACGCGTTTACTGAGAAAATCGGTTATCCTGACAAATGGCGGGATTACAGCCAGGCAGTCGTGAAACGGGGGGCGTACTTTGAAAACCGGTTGTCGGCGGCCAGCAATGACTACGCCTATCGCCTGGCCAAAGTGGGCCAGCGGGTCGACCGAACCGAATGGCATACCACTCCGCCCACTGTTACGGCTTACAACAACCCACCGATGAATGAAATTGTGTTTCCGGCTGGCATCCTGCAATCGCCCTATTTTGATGTCAATGCCGATGATGCGCTCAACTACGGCGGCATTGGTATGGTCATTGGTCATGAGATCACCCATTCCTTTGACGATCAGGGCGCTCAATATGATAAAGACGGTAACGTGACCAACTGGTGGACCCCGACTGACTACGCCAAGTTCAAAGCGAAAACGCAGCAGGTCATTGAGCAGTATAATTCATTTACCGTGTTGGATTCAGTGCACGTTAAAGGGGCTTTAACCGTGGGCGAAAATACGGCCGATCTGGCTGGTGTTGCCATTGCGTATGATGCTTTTAAGTTGACCGAACAGGGTCAAGGCAACTCAAAACTCGATGGCTTCACGCCCGATCAGCGGTTCTTCATCTCGGTGGCCCGGATCTGGCGGGTCAAAACTAGAGATGCCTTTATGGGCATGTACGTCAATACCAATCCCCATTCTCCGGCCAAGTGGCGGGTGAACGGACCACTGATGAACTTCACGCCGTTTTATAAAGCGTTCAATGTGCAACCGGGCGACAAGATGTATAAACCGGAAGCGGACCGAATAACTGTGTGGTAGGGCCTTGCTGAAGACTAGTAAGCAAGCTTTGTAGCGACTAACTTTGTATTGAGGTGTAGCTAATAGCTTTTGACCTGCACGAAAAAACCGCCAGGGTACTTGCTCTGGCGGTTTTTTGAAAGATCGATAAGCCTATCTAAGGCGTTTGCTCAACTACCTGGACGTTGTTGTTGCCAATCTGGGTGTAACGGAAGGTGAGGTTACTACCGTTCTGAGTCAGCGTCAACTGGTTGTTGTTGCCCTGCTGCGACGCGTACTAATTTAGATACCCCGCCAAATTCAACACTTGGTTGTTAGAGCCGTTCTGAGTAAGGATAGCTAGTCACAGCGAAAGCCATCAGGGCAGCGCTGGTCAGGAAAACTTTTTTCATGCAATGGAAATAAAAGAAAATGGTTGAAGATAAGGGGGACGGAAGTAAGGTTTGCTCAGAAATATATTGTGATCAGTTTTTGAGTAAAACTGCACGTCTCATCAATTTGGTATGGATCTGGCAGGCTCGGACTTGATCGCATTCTTTAGAAGGGGCTGAAGTAAAAATATACCGATTGGGAGAAATATGATTGCCAATACTGTGCTCATGTACTCCCCAAAGGCCGTTAGTTGTCCTCGCTCAATAATGGTCAACGACTTGGCTATTACATAGATGGGATATAAAAAACAAACCAGGGCTATTGACGGATCTCAGATAGAATACACTTCAGATGCCGAGGGGTTCAAATATCCATCCTCTTTATAAAAGTTCGAACAAGAGCATAACTTCGCCACCCAGTTCAATCTGATCTCCGCTTTGAAGAGGGTAGCTCATTCCTGCAATATCAGCCCGCTCCTTAGTATCATTTGGGTGGATGATTTTCGTTTTATTTCCCCCGGCAGGCAGTCCGCCCGGATCGACAAGAAGTGCGTATCGGTTTTGAATCTTATCATAACGAATCGTCGCATGCGCCCGACTAACCGCCCCATTTCCAGAACCCTTCTGAGGATCGAAGCCAGGATCGTCGTCATTCAAAATAACAATGTCATTGGTCCGAACCCGACCTGATGCTGTTTGCGTATTACGTCCTCGACCGATACAGAACGTAGTATTTTTAGTCGAATCAAGAAAATACTCAGCCTGTTCCATCTGTCCTACCAGTGCAATCACTCTGGCTGCAAGTGGTGAGTTATCCGGTTTTGATTTATCAACGACAAACAGACCCAGATTGCCTTCTCGATAGGTGGTATCGGGCAATACATCCGTAAAAAAGGCATAGTCAAACTGCCAGTTTTTAGGTAACGTAATGTAATTATCAGCCAGTTGACGAGCTAGTTCGGCCTGAAATTTCCCTGGCTGATTCGTCCACAAAGCGACCCGATATAGCTCTTCATCTTCAGGATTTGTGCATAAAACAGACAACCGAAGCCCAATAGGAGCGGTATCCGGTTCGTTCTGGTAAGCCCGAAGTTTTCCAATAACAAACCGCATGACCTGCTCCCGTACCTGAGCGGCTGGCGGAGGACCCGTCGGCGTCGATTTTGGCATAACGGGAACGGGCTCGTCTGGTACATTGGATGCCGTATGCTGTTGTTCTGCCGAGGTAAACCCAAATAAATTTTTGACCTTTTCTAATAGACTCATAGTAGTTGCTGCCCTGTTAAAAGCTTCCCAAATAGTTACGCTGTTTTAAAATAGGAGCGACTACGGTATTCGCTAAGTTGACCGCGTCGGCAGAGGATTCACCCAGCTCGATACGTACCGTGACAACGGTGTGCGACCGACCATCGGGAGTAGGGGCGAAAAAAACATACCAACCATCATTTTGCTGAACACCCTGCACGATCCGTTCGGGTGTACCGGTTTTACCTGCCACCCGCGCTACGTTAATTTTGCTACGTCCCTCCGATGGATTTGATTGTTCGATCATGAATTCTTCTAACTGATCGGCATAATCTGGTCGACGAGCTATGGACTTTCCTGCATTGATAGCCTGCGACTTACCGGCCTTATCCAATACGTAGCGCGATGGCTGCAAGATGCCTTGATTCGCAATGGCTCCCGCCATTCGAGCCATTGATGCGGGCGTTGCTGTCAATTGTCCTTGTCCCCAGGCCAGACCCGAAAACTCACTTCGATAACGCCTAGGATATTGCGTGCTTTGGTATAATTTCCGACGTATCACAAGCGAGGAGTCGCGCCAGTGTTGCCGAATCTGAACACGTTCGGCGTCGATATGCGTATCCGAAAAAGAATAACCGCCGATTAGATCAACGTTCATGCCTGTGGCTAGATAGAGATCGGCCAGTTCATTATCTAGCGCATTATCGTTCGCCGTTCGGATAAAATAAACATTGCTCGACCGAACAATTGCCTTCCTCATATCGACTTCCTCTCCGCAAGGTTCCGATTCCCGCGTGCCCCGACGAATAATTTCCTGACACGAAATTGGATAGCTAACTGCTGACGCCGATAAACCCAATTTATTAAACGCAGCCATCGCCGTCAGGATTTTAGCCGTGGAACCAGGAGCCGTTGCATACGTCATACCCAGATCCCGTTCAGTTATCAGGTAGGGTAGTTTGAGCCGATCCCGATCCGACAATAGCATGACTTCGGGCGTTCTGAGATTGGGTAACGGATGAACCGCCGACGCCAGTACGTCTCCCGAACCCGCATCCAATACGACCACCGAAAGACGTTTATTGTTATACTCCGATTGGGCCAAAGCTTTTTGTAACGCGACCTGTAATTCAGCATTGATACTCAGGTGAATGTCACGGTTTTTGGCTTTACGCTCCGCTACTTCTCGGCTGTCGATTCCGGCTCGTAAAGCTGGTGCCAGCTCGCTATAATCGTAGGCGGTGAGCGTACGTGTTTGCTGAACTGTCGGGCTGAAGCGGTCGGCTTGATAGTCGGTCGCGACAAGGGTAGTTTTTCTTGGGTGACTGTTAAAGCCACGTAACTCGCTGAAGTGGGTAGCCTCGGCATAATAGCCATTGTTTTGCCCCCAGAAAAGCTGCGTATTTAAATCGCCCGTCCAGAAAAACATATGTTCGCCAAACGGGTAATAGCGTTGCAGTCGTTTTTGCGTGAGCGTTTGAAGGCCATCCGATTTCAGACCGCTTTCCCGAAGCCGCGTCGATTGCTGCGTAACCTGTTCGGGTGAGCTGGTTGCCAGCACCAATCCGTTCCGGTCGTAGACAGTTCCTGCCGCCAATACCCGAGTCAGCCGCTCAATTCGAGGGTTGTAGCTATATACGGGATCGCCGTTGCGGGTCACTACGCGAGCCGGCCGAACAATGTACTCGACACCTCGCCAGCCGACAATCGGAAATAAGCGCCCAATCAGAACCAGTACACCAATCAGAAAGCCAGCAATACCGGTCATTAGCACCACGTCGTAATGCTTTTCCAGATATTGGCGCTGCTCCAGTTGACCCGGACGATGCGCTACACTAAACACGACGCCCATTGCCATCAGATTGATAATGAGTGAAATCTTACCATAACTTAGAAACGGCACGCTAATTCCTGTTAGCGGCAGCAATCCGATGGAGCCGCCAGCGATGATTAGAAATTGAACACCCGTTGCAATGGCGATACCAGCCACCAGAAAGAAGCTAAACGGTTGCCCCGCTCGTCTGGAATGCAATAAGATTCGGTGTAGTAATATTCCCATTAACAGGAAAACGGCTACTACACCCAAGCCGCCCATCTCTTCGCCCACGCTTGGCAGAATCATATCGGTATGAGCGGCTGGCATGGCACTCGCAAATCCCTTTCCTACCCCCTGCCCTGTCCAGCCACCAGCTGACAATGCCCAGAAACCATGCGCCAGATGATCACCTCCATACACATCGTTATTCCAGGGATTAAGCCACATGTCTTTTCGATCAGCCAGCCGACTTCCAACAAACGGCAGCCGATCGCCAAACGCGAACATCGCTATGACTAAAAGAAGTAAAACAGGAGCTTCGGTAAGCAAAGCGGCCCAGCCTAGTTTGGTTCTCGAACGCGCTTCACCCAGCCAATACATATACCCAATCAGAACAACCAAACTGAGCAACGTAGCAGCCCAGCCAGGCAGTAACCAGAGTGCTACGCCATAACCGAAGCCCGTTGCTATCGTCAGCGGCAGGTTCCCGCGAGCGATGCTATAAAACAGCAGGAACGTAAAGCAGACAACCAAAGCTGGACCCATATCGCCCAGCAAGAGATAGAGCAACATCAGTGACCCCGCTCCGGCCAATGCGCCCAGACTTACTTGAAACCGCCAGCGTAAATCGGGCAGTTGCCGAATCTGCTGTTCGTTGGCGGCAAAGAACCCCGCGAAGAAGATCAACAACAAGTATTTAGTAATCTCACTGGGTTGAAATGTCAGCCCAAATAAAGACAGATTCACCCGTACACCACTGCCCTCCGGCCCCGAACCTACGAGCAAGGTTAACGTAACGAGGCCAACCGCAAGCACTAGCCATGTCCAGCCCGACAATCGTACGGAAGCTCGATCTCGGAACGTAAAGAGCCAGTCGAAGCGCCAATCCGCGTAAAAACGGCCAATGTTTAGCTGCGATAAAACCGCCATGCCAGCCAGACCAATCGCTATGCCTTGCAACGTTTGCCAAGCGTAAAGCATATCCTGCAAAGGGTCCTGAATGGCTAGTAGCGTCAGCAACGATATACCTGTTAGCAACATCAGAATGGGTAGTAACAACGGATCGGGTTGGAAGCCCCGGAAATCCCAAAAGCTTTGTACCACCCAGAAGGCCAGTATGAATAACACAACAATTGCCCAGAATTGCGCCGAAAACGCAGTTGGCGTCCGAACGGTAAACGCATGATCGGCTTTGAGTTGCCCATAAACCGTTGAGCCAATGAGACGCAGTTGATGCCGACGAGCGGGGAATGTATATGACTGATCGCTAGTCAGGTGGCTTGTACCCCGGCGGCTACCAAACTCAAATCCAGGCTTTAGTGGAACTACGCTATAACCCGAACCCTGCGTTAAACCCGTAAAAGTAAACTTCCCATTTGCATCCGTTCGGGTGTAGGTAAACCGTTCCGGAAGCGTATCCGGTTGAGCGGTGGCGGGATGGCTTTTTAACTGAACCAGTACATCTGCCATTGGCTTATCATCGCGCGTAACCCGGCCAGATATTGACTCCGTTCCATTTCCTGCATTGACGGTGGCGGGGTACGATTTAGGGTTGTTCAGTTCGCGAACGTACAAGATTGAATCAAAGCCCATTTGCTGGCGGGATACCTGCAACCGACTTTGAAAATCAGTACCGCCAATCCGACTTCGCCAGGCTACGGGAGCCAACACTGAAAACAGTCGTTTGTTAAGAGTTCCCAGATTATCCGGCGAACCGTTTTGTCGAAGCTTGGCAACTAACGAATCAGCAACGAAAGCCCTATCTTTTGGATCACTATAATAATTACCCGTGTTGAGAATCCGCTGGATTGATGCTGATTTTAGCCCCGATTCAAGTGTTAACGCCTGCCCACTGGCCAAAGTCTCTTTAGCCTGATTCAGCGCTGGAGACAGATTCATATACAGCCGTCCAAACAGCAGTAGCAGCATAATCGATGCTCCCAGCAAATACAATCGTCCGGACGGGTTAGAGGATACATTCATGTTTTGGTAGTCGACCCCTAAATCCCCTAAAGGGGACTTTTTCTAAGCATGAGCAAAGTCCCCTTTAGGGGATTTAGGGGTAAAAAGATTATCTTATTTAAAACGTCCGCGTTGAATCAACGACCGCGTTCGATGAATCGGGGGTGGATGACGTTGACGTAGGTGGTTCAGGTACTATCTCTGAATTACTTTCGGACGTAGTTGAATCCGTTGGGCTCTCGATTAGATAGCCTGATGAGGCTTCCGTTGTATCATCTGCCATTGTATCAGTTTCCGTCGAATCAGGTACTACGTGTGTTGTATCGGCGACAATTTGAGCTTTCTTATTGGCTTCATCCTGACGATATTTATACAGGATAGCCAGCCCAATCAGTAACGTAACAATAAAAAAGGCCAGTCCAACAGCCCATCCGTTTGACCGACGTTCGGGTTCATCATCATAAATTGGTGCGGTTGGCTGTACCTGTCGGGGCGTCTGTACCGGAGCCGCCATCGTGCGCGACGAAGCCGGTATCCGACGATCTACAGGTCGGTTATTCTGCAACTGCTCGACATCGGCTTGTCTCAGCAGAAAAATGAGTTCGCTGACGTCACTAAGTCGGCTGGTTGGATTTTTGACTAATATCTCTTCCAGAATTGCATCCAGACTTGGGGGAATAGTTTGCCCTGAAGGCATCAACAATGCTGGGGGTGGGGTTCGCAGAACGTGTCCCATGAACGTAGCGATCCCGGTACCATCGGTCATCGAAAACGGTACTTTGCCCGACAGGCATTCATACAAAACCACACCCAGCGAATAGTAATCTGTAGCTTTATCAACGCCCCGCGGGTTATCGAACTGCTCCGGCGACGCGTATTCGTAGGTCATCAACGATTGACCCGTCATCGTCTGCGACTGTTCACGCAAGCGGGCCACGCCAAAATCGGTCAGCAGGAAATGGATTTCGCCACTGGGCAAGGGTCGAAAAAGAATATTTTCGGGTTTGATATCGCGGTGAATAATGCCACGAGTATGAATCGCCTTAAAGGCTTCGGCCATTTGCAGCCCCAGCCGAATCGTATTCGATACATCCAGATAGCCTTGTTCGCCAAGAAGGGTACGCAGGTTTCCGCCCTCCACCCATTCCATCACAATAAATGGAATGGGCATGTCCAATTGTACTTCCCGCACACGTACTACGTTCGGATGCTGGATATCGGTCATCAACTGCGATTCGAGTCGAAACCGACGTAATGTATCAGCATCCGTATTGACCGTGAAGTGCTTAATCGCTACCAGATCGCCCGTTGCCAGATGACGCGCCTTCAGCACACGGGCGTTCGAACGGCCTAGTTCACCGATAATTTCGTAACCCGGAAAATGCGTATTGACACTTACAGTTGGCATGGGTCAATTAGTTTAGCGAGTCTGATGAAGCAGTACTCATCAGCGAGTCCAGCGGAGGGGCAAACTGATGCTCCACAATTTTGTAGGTAACTTTGGTGCCCCGATCGCTATTCGGGGCAGTCTCGATTAGCGACGAATTGGGGCCAACGTTGCTGAAATACACCTTTTCTGATTTATACAGCCCTCCGCCATCTTTATAGTAATTCACCTTAACGCCAACAGACGAAAACGTGACCTGACTTGGGTTGCTCAATTGAAGCTGTACGTTTTTAATCCCACCGAATAGACCAACCCGGTAATCATTCACTTTAACAGTCAGGCCCTTAACTGCAACCAGAGCCTCCTGTCTAAGTTGCTCTTGTCGTGCAGCTTCCTCTTCTTCCCGTTGATTACGCGCCGTTTCTTCGGCCAAATCAGGTCCACCAGCCGTATCCGTTTTGGTAATCGACGTATCGGCAAGCGTTGTGCGTGAACTAGATTTTGGTTTGAGAACGGTAACGTACAGAACAATAATGCCTATAAAAACGGCTAGTGCCAGTACCGCCCATTTCAACCCACCTGCTTGTGGCTTATGCCGTGGAAGCGCCTGCACAGGTTTCGCTTCTATTGGAGTATTACTTGCAACTTCGGCCCTGTTTTTTTCAGGCTCGCTAACCACTTTAGGTTTTATTGACTCCGAAGGTAAAGGCCGTATAGTGCTAATGCGATTTGTCTGTAAATAAGCGAGTTCGGCCTGCTTGATCTGCCAGGTTAATTCATCAGGATCGCTTAGTCGGTCGGCTGCTTTCTTTTGCAACAGGTCACGTAATAAATCTGCAAAAGGGTTAAGTGTCTGGTCGTTCGAAGAAACCGTCAATGCGGGTGGGGCTTCCGACAACACTTTATTCATAAACGTAACGATGCCCGTATGGTCATCCAACGCAAATGGTACGCTACCATGCAAACACTCATACAAGACCACGCCTAACGAATAATAATCCGTTGCAACGCCAACCCCCTTTGGATCGTTAAATTGTTCGGGCGATGCATACTCATAGGTCATCAGCGATTGTCCCGTCAGCGTATTCGATTGCTCATGCAGACGCGCTACGCCAAAATCGGTCAGCAGAAAATGTAACTCACCGCTGGGTAAAGGACGATACAGAATATTTTCGGGCTTAATGTCGCGGTGAACGATACCCTGCGGATGGATCGCCTTGAACGCACTGGCCATTTGCAACCCTAACCGACTGACCGTCGGTACGTCCAGCGCCCCCTGACTGTCGATAAGTTGCTTTAGACTTCCCCCCTCGATCAGTTCCATGACAAGGTACGGTAACTCTGCATCCAGCCGAACCTCTCGCACTTTTACAATATTAGGATGGGCAATGCTGGTCATAATAGCCGATTCTCGCTCAAACCGACGGAGGGTTTCAGTATCGGTATTGAGTGCAAAGTGCTTAATTGCTACCAAATCGCCCGTTGCCAGATGACGCGCTTTCAGGATGCGCGCGTTACTACGTCCTAATTCGCTCAGCACTTCATAACCCGGAAACCGCGTATCAAATCGAATCGTGGACATTAATGGCGTGTTGGTTTTGGTTTAGTGGAGTCAGGAGCATTTTGTACTGACATACTGACAACGGCTTTGCGAAAGGTATCTTGCCGAACTGCCGCGCTAATGGGCAAACTCACGTTTTTGAAATACACGTTTGAGAGCTGCAACTTCGCGTCACGCGTCGTCTCAATACCTGTTTTGAATCCGTTGATTATTAAATTTTCCAGATTCACTGTTCCTAATCGATTAACCTGTAGGGCTACGTGCGTTTGCGTTGAGTCGGCAGGGAGCAAGACTGTCAGCCGATTATCGCCGATTATATGTTGCAAAGAATCAGTTACCAGCAAAGTCTTCGTAAGCCGAACCGTATCGGCAGGCAAAACCAGCCGATGGTCTTTACTACGGTAGGCGGTTTGTAGCAATGAATCAAATCCGGAAACTACCTCTGCTACCGTCGATGGCCCATTTGATTGGCTATTGACCGTTGCTAAGCTATCGGTAACTATCGTATCAGATTGATTTGATGGCTGATACTGATACCACACAATTGCCGCAATCAGCCCGATTGTCAAGAAACCAAACAGAGCTAATAAGCCTGTTGAACGCTTCCTGGCTGGCTTTGCTTCAACAGGAACTGCTTTATCAACAACAGTAGTACCAGCCACTGGTGGTAACGTTGGCGACTTGACTGCTTGAGTTTGACTCGGCAAAGGCTCGGCGACCGTTATGTCATTTTTAGCCAAGACGACCGTAATGTTGTCTTTACCACCCTGCTGATTGGCTAACCGAATCAATTCGGTCGTCTGCTCGTCAAGGGTAGGTTTTTGATCCAGAATCGCCTTGATTTGCGCCTGCGTAATCATGTCCGTCAGGCCGTCGCTACAGAGCAGTAATTGATCGCCTGGCAAGAAATCGGTTTCTCCTGACTCCAGAAAATTAGGATCATCGACTCGGTGTTCCATTGAGCCAACGTCCCGCAAAATTTCGTTCCGGCGGGGATGATGCATCGCTTCGGCTTCGGTGAGTTCATTCGCATCTTCCCGAACGCCAACCAGCGAGTGATCGTACGTGAGTTTTTCGAGAATACCCTGACGGTACCGATATAATCGGGTATCGCCTACATGAACGAAGTATAGCTTACCCGACTGGCTATCAACTACGGCTGTGGTCAGTACACAACACATTTGCCCTAATCGACGCTCTTGTTGTCGTTGCGCATTAATTTGGTTATTCGCAAATACGACCGCTTCGCGCAGCATTGACAACGGATCGCCGTTCGGCTTTGCCATGTACTGTTCTATCGACTCCTTCGCGATAGCCGCAGCCCGATCGCCCCCGGCATAGCCACCGACACCGTCAATAACAGCTAATAATGCACTGGTTTCTGCCCAAATTGTTGAGCAAATAAAGGCATCTTGATTATCGCTTCGGCGCTGACCTACGTCGGTCTTGCCGGCAAATACGATTGAATTCATTCAGTAGTTCTTCTTTGACAGGATTAACATGATTTACGGGATAGGGTTGATCACAATCTTGTAAATCCGACACGTCGGCCCAGCTGTTAATCCTGTCAGAAACTTATCGAGGTAAATCCTGAAAATGTTTCAAGACCAGAAACACAACAAACAGGAACAATACGAAAACTAGGAGTGCGTCAATCATACTTACGTAGTCCGTTGGAAATTTAGCGTAACCATACTATTGAGCAGAATCTGAGCTTTGTCGGGTAAGGCGAACCACTGTGGGTTAGCAGGTTCACTACGAGGAATCAACTGTTCATTCACTCGGGTTTCGTTTCGGCTGAAAGACGCGAGTTGAAACATCTGGGTTGCATCGTCGTACCGAATGCGGGCGTGAGGATTCGATACGTAGGCCGATTCGAGGAGTAAATAGTTCGGAAAATGCTGGTTTTCGGGTTCCTTTCTAGCTATTACAATCTCCCGATCGCGCATTAGATACGTATCTTCTTTGTTTAACTCAGCAATGTAATAGGTGATCTCGGCCAGTCCGGCGGCCAAACTGCGTGGTAAAACAGTTGCATTTCGGGTGGCTGATCCTGACATTGGCACCCGTTCGTTCGAAGCAGGCGATGACTCAAATTTAAACTTGACGACAAACGCACCCGGTTCGCGGAAGTCGATATGTTGAAACGTGTTCAGGTCCACATCCACTTTTTCGTAGCGATTGGTTTGCTTGATCCGGCGCGTTACGTGCAGCTTATCCGGTGATTGACGACCTTCGTTACCGGGCAAAATACCAGTCAGCGCACCTACAACGTAGACATCCCCTGGCGAGACGGTCTCGCCACTGAATTCCCGACCGCCACCAAATTTAAAAAACCAGCTAGAGGCAACGGGCGCAACTCGTTCGTACTGGCCTTTATGCGACTCAACAATAGCCCTAAACGATTTCACCGCTTCATCGACAATAACCGGAAATGCATTCTGACGCTCCTCGTAAGTATCCGGATGCAGGATAATCAGAAAGTGCGCATTGAATAACATACTGGTTCCGACAGACTCCCGGCTTATGGAGTCCTCAAATGAAGCCACCAACTCGGCCAAGATTCGTTTATTCGTCACCGTAGCGATGGAAGTGGTTTGGCTCTGGCTGGGGGGCACGAGTAGATTCCCTAATTTATGAAGCCAGTTAGGCTGATCGGCCATGTGTGAACGGGTGTAGTTGCTTGCTAAACCCTTAAACGATAACGTTCACCGTTTTCGTTTGACAGTTGCCAAGTTGCCTCGAACGTGCGTGATTATCAGCTTAAATAGATTCACCCCTGTAATCCATTATTTGACGCCTGAGGGAAGTTTTTGGGGCGTAGTGGTAGGCCCCAAGACCCGGACGACTCCGTTTTCAACCTGCATCCGGTCAATACAAACCACCCGCTCATCGCCAGTTTTAGCCGTTCTGGCGTGGTAAACACAGAACATTTCTTTGCCGTCTGGTGAGTACGTAATGCTGTTATGCCCTGTACCTGTGACTGAGCCGCCCTGAGCCGTGTTTTTCTGCAATACGGGGTTATTATCGGCTTTTTTGTATGGACCTAAGGGTGAGCTGGAAGTGGCGTATCCAATGGCGTAATACTGACCGCCAAAATAATTGGCTGAATACATCATATAATAAACATTACCTTTCTTAAAGGTGACCGAGCCCTCTGTCCAGCGCCGGTTAACTTCCCGGTTTGTAACCGATTGGCTCTCCCAGTCAGCCTGCTTATCATTGAGGGAAACGGGAGGGCGAAGTAGTAAAACGGGTTCGCCGATAACGCCCGAAAAATCAGGTTTGAGTTCAACACCATATACCCAACTTTCTTCGATCTCCTGGAACCACCCTTTTTGGCGGGCTAAATCGGCCACTTCGCTTTTGACCGGATGTTTGTAGCAGCAGCGAGAATAGTATAAGTACGCTTTGCCGTTGGTATCAAAAAATACATTAGCGTCAATGATGGGATAACCAGGATCAAAAATAGGCTGGCGGGCCAGATCGATAAAGGGGCCGGTTGGCTTGTCGGCCACGGCTACACCAATCCGAAAATTCTCCTCCTCATGAGTGGGATTTACTTGCCATTGAGCACTATAAAACAGATAATATTTGCCCTTCACTTCATACACTTCGGGGGCCCAGTAAGCCCCGCCCCACTTCGCTTTGGGATTACTCCAACCATTTTTATTGTCGTGAAAATAGACCTGTCCTTCCTGCTTCCAATTCACCATGTCTTTGGAAGAATAAGCAACAAATCCCTTATCGGCACCTGCACCCGTGCCATACATATAATATGTACCTTGGGTGAACAAAACGAACGGATCACCGAATTGAACCGGAAGGGGATTGGAATAAGTGGCTTTATCTGTGACTGGGGTTTGTACTGTTTGTGCCGATGAATGACGCCAAAATAGTATCATGAGGGAATAAAATAGGAGCAGGTTTTTTGTCATGGAATGATCGTTTTTGACACAGGTTTTCCACCTAAACGCCATCTTGAGCGGTTGATCTACGCTAAAAAGGCACTGATGGGTACGAGCTACTAACTAACGATACCGTGATTAAAACCTTATCCTTGGGTTATTTTCTATTTGCCCAATGCTACAAAATCAGTTTATAGCCAATACCTCGTACATTAATAATCTGAATCTGCGGGTCGGCGCTGAGGTGACGACGGAGTTTGGTGATGAATACGTCCAGGCTGCGGCCATTGAAGAAACTATCGTCGCCCCAGAGTTCGATCAATACGGCGTTACGTTCCAATACTTGGTTACGCTGCTCGTATAAATGACGTAGCAACTCGGCCTCGCGATGTGACAGCAACGTATCTTGTCCATCAACCGACAATTTTTGCTTGGGCGCGTCAAATTGATACCGACCGATACGTACCGAATCCGACGTAGCAGATGGCTGCGATGCTATGTTACGTCGGAGAAGCGCGTTGATACGTACAATCAATTCATCCAGACTAAATGGTTTTTTGAGGTAATCATTTCCGCCCAATTCAAAACCACGTACTACGTCGGCGGTTTGCGAGCGGGCCGTTAGAAACAAAATTGGTACGTCCGGGTCTGTCTGGCGAATCTGCTGAGCGACCGAAAAACCGTCCATATTCGGCATCATTACATCGGCCACGACAATATCAGGGCGCTCTTGTCGAAAATCGGCTAAACCTACGTCGCCATCCGATGCGTAACGTACTATAAAGCCCCGCACTTCAAGGCTGTCTTTCACAATCATGCCAAGGGCGATTTCATCTTCTATCAATAATACGGTTGCCATGGTTAGGAAGCAGATTGGAGCGGGTTGAAATTGATACGGAATCGCTTGATGCTTACCTGTCCAGTACCACCCTGCATGGGGATGAGCAAGGTAAATTCACTGCCCTTACCAGGTTCGCTGATCACCTCGGCAAGACCGCCGTGTTTTTCGACTACTTGCCTTACATACGAAAGTCCTAGTCCAAAACCTTTGACTGGGTGCAAATTGCCGGTTGGTACGCGGAAGAAGCGATCAAAGATAGCCCCCTGATACGCCTTGGGAATACCAATGCCATTATCTCTGACTGACAATCGCCAGACATGCTCCTGCTGCTGACTCGCAATCCGAATGTTAACCGACTCGCCGGAATATTTAATAGCATTTTCAATCAGATTATTGAGCACATTAGTCATGTGGAATCGGTCAATCAAAACTGGTTCATCGGCATTTTCTACGGCTATCTCAAAACCAACCGACTTATCTGCTTTCAGATGGTAATTCCCTATGGATTGATTGATTAACTCCGATGGTTTCACCCATTCTGGATTAAGAACCAGTTCCTTCTTCTCCTCAACGGCCAGATTCAGTACTTTCTCGACCAGATCGGAAAGGCGTTGCAGGTTGTTTTGCGAAATCGCCAGATACGTCTGCGTTTTCTTCGGGTCATCCAGCGCGCCAAAATGTTGCATGGCCTCAATGGCTGCCGTTACGGTAGCGATCGGTGTTTTCAGTTCATGCGTCATGTTGTTGATGAAGTCGTTTTTCACCTCCGACAACTTCTTCTGGCGCAGAATCGTACTCAGCATAAACAGAAAACTACCTGTCGTCAACAAGACTAATAATACTGAACCGCTTAGCAACCAACCCATTCGACGTAGCAAATAGAACATTGGCGTTTCAAAGGTAACCTGCGCAAACAGATTCCGAATTGGATTGATAGGCACAACTAACTTGTTCATTACGTTGGGCTTATCATTCGGCTTTGAAGGCGCGTTCAATTGAAGAACCACTACTTTTTTGGTAGGTTTTTGAGGATGAACGCTCACCGTATCAAGTTTAAAAGCAGGGTTTATGCCCCGCTGAATAAGCTCAGCCCGGTATGCATCTGACAGCTTAGCCAAATTGATACGTGTACCTTCGGCCCAATCGAGCAGTAGCAGAGTCGAAATTCGGTGGGCAAGCGTATCAGGTGATTCAAATAGCTGTGTTTCTGTATCTGGCGGTATCTGCTGATAAAAGCCATTAACGGTTATCGCACGATTAGCGGGCTTTGGATTTCCCTTCGCACTTAATGGGGGGCCGGGTTGCCTCACAATAACTCGAATCTGCTCCCGATTGGTAGTACCGTCAAACTGGCGAATAATCATTCGCGTCGGTTTCAGCGACTTCTCATTGCCCTGTTTGGCAAATAATCGATTAGCCTCCACCATCTGACGTTGCTGCAATACTGAAAACAGTGCATCCCTCATTGTTTGATTAAACTGTTGGCTCTTAACACGATACGTTGTCCAGAGCCAATAGCCCTGAAACGCATTGATGCCGATGATGCATAATGTCATCAGCCAGAATATCGAACGAATGCGTCGGTTCATATACAAATCTACATCGTCTGGGCGGGCTTCGGACGGGCGTTAACACTGTTTAACACTATGTAGCAGTGCGTTACAAAACTCCGCCTGACCTTTGAGTGGTCCGTCATTACGGTCGTCAAATCAAACCAGCATTTTTCATGAAAACGCTCCTCCGCGTAGTTGCTAGCTTCCTGGTAGCCTGTCTGGCAACTCACCCAATTATCGCCCAAACTGCCTCTGCTACGTGGTCTGGCCAGATTACCTACGAAGGTGTCCGCAAAGTTGATCTATCCCAAATGCGTATCGTCATTAATGGCGAACAGGTAAAACCCGGCGATTCAAACTTCCCGACCGACATTCCCGACACGCGTATGTTTGGCCAGAAGACCCTAATTAACGGTACGTTTGCGAAAGAAAGCCGCGATGAACAAAACGCCGTTGTTCGGGTAAGGGGCGACGGTGGACCTCCTCAGACCAGAAACCTTCCAAGACCATTTACAGAACAGGTTTATGTAGACCTGCAAGGCCAGAAGAAAGTAACGTTGCTGACAGTCGGCAAAGATGCGGATGCGAAAACGTATCAGGCCGAATCCCCTATTCAGCGAGCAAGTGGTTGGCAATTAACCAACCAAACCAAGAAAATAGCCGGGTATACATGCCGAAAAGCTACCGTGCCTTACAAAAAGGAAACCTATACGGTCTGGGTAACTACCGAAATTCCTGTCACTTATTCACCCATCCACGAGCTTACGCCCCAAACCGGCACCGTACTCCTTATTGAAGGAAGCAAAGAGCAATTCAAGGCAACCAAAGTGGATATTACGTCCCCTGATGCAATGTCGGTTAAACCGGGCACTCAGGCGCAGACCGTTACATCGGAACAATTAGCTGAGATACGCCAGAAAGCCATCACTGATTTCCAGCAACAACTTCAACTGAACGAACGGAACTAGGTAGCAGGGGTTGGATTCCCGCAATTCCTGCTATTCCCTGCAACTGCATGAAAGCGTTTTTCTTACTTTTCTGTCTTTCTCTGACAACCGCACTGTTCGCCCAACGTAACGCAACAAAGTCTGAAATTCAGGGGATGGTGGTTGACTCAATTAGTGGCAAACCACTGCGGCAGGCGTCTATCTCATTGATGATGGCCCGTGATTCGAGCTACGTAACAGGTACGATTACCGATGGTGATGGTCTGTTTCAAATACCTAACGTAGCACCGGGAAACTATCAAATACTCGTTACGTTCCTTGGCTATCGTAATGTTGTTCAGCTAGTTACTGTTATGTCTGGAAAGCCATCAACTGGCATAGGCATTCTGCGAATGGTTGAACAAAGCAGTCAGCTTCAGGAAGTTGTGGTTCGGCAGGAAAGTGCGCCGGTTACGGTAAAGCAGGATACGCTAGAGTTTAACGCCGGGTCGTTTAAGACGCAACAGAATGCCGCCGTGGAAGAATTACTCCGGAAACTACCGGGTATGGAAGTGAGTCGCGATGGAACGATAAAAGCAAATGGACAAACGGTCAATAAGGTTTTGGTCGACGGGAAGCCGTTTTTTGGGAATGACCCTAAAATGGCAACTCGAAATTTACCGGCTGAAATTGTCGATAAAGTTCAGTTATACGATCAGTCGTCAGATCAGTCGCAGTTTTCGGGAATTGATGATGGGAATCGGGAACGAACCATTAATCTGACACTCAAGCGAGATAAACGGAAAGGCTATTTCGGTCAAAATTCGCTGGGACTGGGTACGGCTCGCGATGGTGAAGATAATCGGTATCAGGGTCGATTGAATCTGAACCGATTCAATAATGGGCGCCAGATTTCGCTGATTGGCCAGGCTAATAACCTTAATCAGCAAAATTTCACGTTGGGGGCCGGACCGGCACAAGGTCCAGTCTTTGTAGGAGGTCAGGAGGGTGGAGGGCCTCCCGGTAGCCAAACGCCAACAAATGTCATCGAAGTACGCGCTGGTGGATTGAACTATCGTGATAAATTGGGAAAGCGGGCTGAGATCGCAACGAGTTATTTTCTCAATCAGGCTATCACAACCACCGATCAACAGAGTCGTCGTGCAAGCATTTTACCCGAACGTTCGCTTACGACCGATCAGCAGAATTATTCACAGAAGAATCAAGTAACCCATCGCTTCAACGTCCGTCTCGACTGGCAACTTGATTCGATGACCAGTCTTCGGATCGCTCCCAGTCTATCCTGGCAAAACACTGATTACACAAGCCAACTTTCCAGCCGTTCATCGTTACTCAGTCTGGATGGACTTGGCGTATTGGGGCAAGGGAATCAACTGGTTAATACTGGTGAAACAGCCTATGGTTCGACAGGCAATGGACTCAATGGCTACAATAACCTGTTACTCATGCGCAAATTCCGGCGCGAAGGACGTACGCTGTCGTTCAATTTGAATACCATTTTGGCCGATGAGGAAACGAAGGCGTTGAATCGATCGACCAATACGTTTTACGACTCCACAGGGGCAAATTCTGTTTCGAATTTATTGGACCAACGTAACAGACAAACGGCTTACAACCTGCAAAACACGTTGACGCTGGCGTACACCGAACCGCTATCATTCACCCAAAAATTGGAGTTGCGATACGCTTATTCGACAAATAGTAACCGAGCCGACCGACTAGTTACCGACCGAAATGAAGCAACGGGACTCTACGACTGGCTCAACCTCTCGTTGACGAACCAATTTGCCAGTGCGTTTGCCAATCACCGGGTAGGTGCTACGTTCCAGACGCAACGACTACGCTATAAATTTGCCGTTGGTGCGGACACACAGCAATCGCAACTGCAACTCGATAATCGGTCGGTGGATACCAGCCAGCGCCGTCATTATTTTAATTTATTGCCAAATGCCCTATTCAGTTATACGTTTTCTGGTAATCGAAACCTGCGTCTGCAATACCGGACCCGCCTAAGCCCGCCCTCACTAACCCAATTGCAGCCCGTTATTGACAACACAAATCCACTCAACATACGAATTGGAAATCCACAAATCGCACCAGAGTTTTATAATACGGTCGTTCTGTCTTACAATGGTTCGACCGGGTTAGGTACCAAAAGTTTTTCTCTGTTTGCCAGTCTGAATCAGAGCCACAACCGAATCGCTACGTCAACGACGATTAGTCCGTCGGGAGTGCAGACTACGCAACCTATAAATGTGGGCGGTTTTTGGTCGGCAAATGGGGCGATGTACATTGGGCGAACGCTGCAACCTTCCAAATTGAGGCTTACTTTCTCTACCAACGTAGCACTGAGTAGGGCGCTCAGTTTCATCAACAATGAAACGAACGAAACTCGAAACACAAGTCTGGGTCAAGGAGTGCGACTACAATCGAATTTCAACAATGCGCTTGAATACGGAATCAGCGGCAACGTAACGTATCAGACCGCTACGTATTCGCTATTACCAAAACAGAATACGTCCTTCTGGTTGCAGTACGCCACCGCCGACTTATTCTGGAAGCTCCCATTGCGTTTCGTCCTCACCAGCGATGTAACGTATACAGCGACAACCGGCCGGGCTGCGGGGTATAATCAGCAATTTACACTCTGGAACGTAGCACTCGCAAAGCAGTTTTTTAAAGGCGACACGGGCGAATTGCGGCTACAGATTTTCGACGTACTAAACCAGAATCGCAGTATGGTACGTAACACAAGCGATACGTATATCGAAGACGTTCAAAGTCGAATATTACGTCGATATCTGCTCGTCAGCTTTGTGTATAACCTGCGGAAGTTTGGAATCTAAACTAATAACTGGATCATGATCGGAAGCTACATTAAAACCGCAAGACGCAACTTACTGCACAACAAACTGTTCTCGGCCATCAACGTTGTTGGCCTTGCCATCAGTATGTCCGTCGGGTTACTGCTGATCGCGTTCGTACTCGACCTACGTTCGTACGACAGGTTCCACGAACACGGTGACAGAATCTATCGCATTACCAACGTAGCGACGTTCAATGGAGAACGGGGCGGCAAGTTTGCTACCACATCCATAAAGACCGGAAAGCTTATCAGGGAGAAAGTGCCTGGCGTCGCAGACGTAGCGATAATGCGTAACGATTTTTCGCAGGATGCGAAGGTTGGCGACGACGTTGTTCCGATAAAGGGCTTTTGGGCGGAACCGTCGCTGTTCAGGATTTTTACATTTCCAATGCTGGAAGGTAATTCTGAAACGGCGCTGAAGGATCCTTTCTCGATCGTTCTCACCGAGACGGCAGCGAAAAAACTCTTCGGCAACCAACCGGCGCTGGGCAAGGCGATCCAATTTGATACACTGGCTTACCAGGTAACCGGTGTCATGAAAGACGTTCCCTTCTTTTCGCACATTCATTTCGAAGCGTTGGTATCGCTATCGACGGCCGAGCAACTCAACAAGGCCGACAAAAACTTCGAGAAATGGACAACTATGTCGTCGAACTTCGTGTACCTCCGGCTACCGGAAAATGCCGACGTAGCGTCAATTCAATCGCAGCTCGACGCCATTGCCAGACAGGAAAATCTTGCTGAAGATGCCACGAAAATTCAACTTGAGCTTCTTCCTTTATATAAGATCGTGGTTGGAGAAGGGTTTCGTCCTTCCGAAGGTGGCCCAGGGTCTTTGGAGCCTCATATGTCCCCGCGTGTACTTTGGATACTCGGCGGACTGGCACTCATTGTGATCTTGTCGGCGTGTTTCAACTATACCAATCTTTCTATGGCTAGGGCGATACGTCGCTTTAAGGAAGTCGGTATTCGCAAAGCAATCGGTGCCGAAAAAGGCCAGATACGGCAGCAATTCCTGGCTGAGTCGATTATGATTTCACTATCAGCCCTTATGCTGTCATTCCTGATCTTTCTCATATTGCGGCCACTGCTAATCAATCTGGCTCCTGAAATGCAGCAAACGGTGAAGCTCGAACTAACGCCGTCAATGGTCGTAGCTTTCGTCATGTTTGCACTCTTAGTAGGAGTTACTGCTGGCTTCATGCCTGCCCTGTTCTTTGCGAAAGTTAGCGCGATCAGTGCGCTCAAGAGTGTATCCTCGGTGAAAGTATTTAAACACCTGACACTCAGACGCGCTCTGGTGGTGGTTCAGTACACACTCACCCTGATATTTATCACAACAACCGCCATCGGCTATGTGCAGTATAAGGCCATACTGGCATTTGATCTGGGATATAACACCGAAAACATCCTGAACATCAATATGCAGGGTAATAAACCGGATGTGTTTTTGGAGAAACTAAGCGAGATGCCGGAAGTGACTACCCTTTCCCGGTCGCTGATCGTCACCAGCGTTGGGAATGCCTGGGGCGGCTACATGAAGTACAACGATTCTCGCGACTCTGTACTAGTCCTTACTAACAACGTCGATGAAAAATACCTGACTGTGCATAACTACAAGCTCATTGCTGGGGGCAATTTCAAGGCACGACCTACCACAACCGCAGCCGTACGGGAAGTAATTGTTAATCAGCAAGTTTTAAAGCGATTTAATATAGGTAACAACGATCCCGAGAAAGCAATCGGGAAGGAGGTTACATTCAGTAATTTCGGTGGAACACGCAAAATGACCATTGTTGGCGTCATGAAAGACTTTCACTACGGCAAGGTCGACAACCTTATCGGACCGGTAGCCTTCATGCACTGGACACCGGAAGATAGGGCCGTCATTAATGCCAAAATACAAAGTCCTGACATGCTGGCAACTAGAGCCAAAATTGAGTCCGCCTGGAAGGAGATTGATCGTATTCATCCCTTTCAGGCTGAATTCTATAACGAAGCCATCGAAGAAGCCTACAGTGAATTTTCCACTCTAATTAAGATCATTGGTTTTCTTTCATTTCTCGCTATTTCGATCGCGTCGATGGGCTTGTTCGGCATGGTGGCCTACACAGCAGAAACCCGGCTGAAAGAGATCGGCGTCCGCAAAGTGATGGGCGCAAGTACGGGCAGCCTGATCTATTTATTAAGTCGCGGTTTTCTCGTACAATTGTCGGTATCGGCACTCATCGCGTTGCCTATAACGTACCTTTTCTTCGAAAAAGTAGTACTCACTCGATTTCCGTATCATACACCCGTACAGGTCGGCGAATTGTTGATCGGCTTGCTGACGGTATTGTTGATCGCCTTTATTATGATCGGCTCGCAAACGATGAAGGCAGCAAAAACTAATCCTGTGGACGTCCTGAAGAGCGAATAGACCGGGCCAGACTATTCGCTTCGTAATGATTTGACCGGATTGATTAGCGCAGTTGCAATTGTTTTACTACCTATGGAAACCAAAACCAGAAACAGAATTAATAGGACAGGAATCCCAAACAGCCACCAACTTAACTCGACGCGGGACGCATAGTTGGATAACCAGTTGCTGACTAAAAAATACGTAATCGGTAAGCCAATCAGGATAGACACTAGCACCGTGCGAATAAAGTCTTTCGACAGAATCACAATCAGATTAGTCGTGCTGGCACCAATGACTTTACGAATCCCAATTTCCTTAGTTCGTTTGGTAACCGTAAATGTAGCCAGGCCGAACAACCCTAAGCAGGCAATTAGAATAGCCAGTCCAGTCAGCACACCGAACACCTGCTGAAAGCGATCGTCGGCTTTGTATTGCTTATCGTACTCACTGTCCAGAAAAAAATAGCTGAAGGGCGAATGCGAAAAATTAGCCTCAAAAACGCGCTTAAGGGTGGCAAGTTGCTCCTGAGCATTTCCCCCTGCAAATTTAACACTGGCAAACGAGTCAAATCTGGGCGAGTACATGTGGATAATGGGAATGTGAGGAGCTTTGGGCGATTCGTAATGGTAATTACTGACAACGCCCCGGATTGTAGCCTGACGTCCCCAAAGGTCTACCCGCCGACCGATAGCCGCTGCGGGAGTAGTGATGCCCCATAGTCGCAGCGTCTGCTCATTGACAATGAGCTGCCGATTCGTTGTATCCTCAAAACCGGGTCGGGTCGTTGCATCGAAGTTTTTACCCGCCAACAGCCGGATATCCATTAGATTAAAGAACGACGTATCAATGCCAGTCACGTAATAATTATAGGAGGTTTTCTTCACGGCGTCGGACAAATTTACGCCCGTCGTTGTACCCATCTGCGACGAACCTATACCGGGTACAGTGCGGGAGAATGAGATCGATTTCACGCCTGCTTGCGCCATCAGCATTTGCCGGAATGCTCCATAATCCTGCTGAACATCGACTCCTACCGGTGCTTTCACAACCAGGGTATGTTCGATGTTGACGCCTAAGTTCTGTTCTCGTAGAAAGGCTACCTGTCGATACACGACAAAGGTTTGTACCAGCAGAATGAGAGTAGTAGTAAATTGGAAAACAACGAGAGATTTACGCAGTAACGTGCCACTGGTCGAATGGGAGAAATTGCCTTTCAGAACCTTAACCGGCTCGAAAGCAGCCAGGACGAGGGCTGGATAAAACCCTGATAAAAGGATGCTTAGGGCCAAAAAAGCACCTGCACTCTTCCAGAAAAATGCATCTCCAAATAGGGCGAAGCCTTCGGGTAAACCCGCCACCTCTACAAACACCGGCCGAAAGACGGCCACCAATCCTACGGCTAAGGTGCCTGCCAGTAAGTTAACCAGAACCGTCTCCATCAGAATCTGGGTTCTGATTTGCCCCTGGGTAGAACCGACTACTTTTCTGACGCCAATTTCCCGCGCCCGATCAAGGGCTTTGGCCGTGGTCAGGTTGACATAGTTGACAAAGGCGCTTAAGAGCACCAGAAACGCCACTCCCAGCAGAAAATAGACCGAACGGGCTTCGCCGTTGGGTTCTACTTCAAAGGTTTTATGGGAATACAGATGTATGTCGCTTATCTTCTGCCCAATCACTTGCTCGTTTTTTATCAATTTATCGCGAAGGAGTCGATTGCTAAAGGCATTCAGCGATTGTGTAAATGCTTCATAGCTGGCTTTGGGGGCTAGTAGCAAATACGTAAGTGTATTGTTGCCTTCCCAGTTGTTCTCTTTCTCCCCAAAGTCGGATAACATGGTCGAATAGGAGAGGAGCATATTAAATTTCAGATGCGTATTGGCCGGACTATCCGGTACCACTCCGACAACTTCTAACAGAACGCTACCTTGCTGTTTAGGGATTTTCAACGTTCTGCCCAGAACATCGAGCGTATTGAAGTACGTCATCGCCGTGCTTTGAGTTAGCACGACCTGACGGGGCTTGGTAAAAATCCCTTTACGAGTGCCCCGCAGTAAAGGGTAATTAAACATGGAGAAAAAAGACGAATCGACGGCATATACCTTCTCCAGTAAGTAGTACCGATCGTCACGCTGTATGGTTATTGTGGGCTCCGCAATAGAATACGCACGAGTGTAGTTAACGACTTCACTCATTTCCTGTTTCGCTTTGCCACCAAGTGGCGGATAGGTTTCAGTATCCTGAGCGTCAACCGTGCCCCCGTTCATATAATCGATCGTCAGTCGCACAATCCGATCAGCCAGCGGGTTCGACTTTTCATAGCTTAACTCGAAGCGTACATACTGGATAATCAGCAAGGCAACCGCCAAACCGGTAGCCAAACCGGCTATGTTAATAGCCGAGAATGTATTGTTTTTGCGAAGATTTCGCCAGGCGATTGTGAGATAATTGCGGATCATAAGCGGAGCTAGAAAAGAAGGATTCGTATGTGTATGCGCTGCGTGGCGGTTGAATTGATGAGCGATGAAATAAGGGCGACAGAATCGAATGACTTCACAGACATACAAGCGTCGGGCGGTGGTCTGACCTAGCTCAGCTACTTGCTGGTCAAACTGTTCGTGCAGGTCACCTAACAGCTCTTCCTGTAAATCATCCGGGCAAAAGAACCTGAGTAACCGATCGGCCCAGGCGGGCGGCAACGGTGTGTGCTGAGTTGGCGGCATGGATTAGGAGAAGGATAGATGAGGCATAGCATCCCACAAATCATTGCGTACCTGCCGAATTTCATCCAGGGTTCGTTTGCCATAAGCCGTGATTAAAAAAAGACGCTTTCGACGTCCTCCACGGGCAGCGGTAGCCCCACCCAATTCTGAACAAACAAATCCCTTTTCCTCCAAACGATATAAGGCCACATGGACACCACTCAGGTTAATGGAGCGGTTAGTACGTTGCTTTAATTCTTCAGCAATAGCCAGCCCATAAGCGGAGCCGTTCAGGATCGCTACGGTCAATAAGACGAGTTCCTCAAATTCTCCTAGATACGTTCTCCCCATAACGCTTCGGTCTGTAATTTTTATTTTCTTGTTGTTTGCTAAACAAATCAGATGCCATTGATGTAAATGTCAGATTTACAGGCCCTTATCTGTATTAGTGTTTTGTGGGCTGTCCGAAAGCGTACAGTTTATGTCCATTACTGAACAGGAAAATTAAGCAGGTCTGCTTCAGAAAGAACCGAACTTATTAGACTGGAAACTCTACCAAATCTTCCTAAGAAAACTAGCAGGATAGTCTATACAAAAAGTCGATTATCGGCAGGGGTAGCCAACATTATCGCCTGTAGATACGTTAATAAGTTGCCAGGTTTTAAACATTTCGGTTTATAAACCATAGCTTATCGAAGATAATTGGAGCAGAAAACCGCCCTTTAACCAAAGCGTAAATCCTGTTTTCTGCTGAACTTAATCCTTAAACGCTATGAAAACGAACATGAAAGTATTGGCATTAGCTAGCTTATTAGTGACCACGTTGATTACCCTTGATCCAGATACGGCCACAGCGCAAGTACCTGGACCCAGAAGGGTTATCGTCGTCCCCCGAGCCCCGGCCGTACGTCAGGCATGGGTTCCGGGCCATTACGTCCGCAGAGGACGGGATTATATCTGGGTCAATGGCTATTACCAGACAGCTCCCGCTCGGTATGCCAGTTATTCGAAACCAGCCCGGTATAAAACCTGGAATCGTGGTTATTGGCGACAAACCCGCCGGGGACCAGTTTGGGTGGAAGGATATTGGAGTTATTAGACAATTCCTACTAAAATGACATAATTAAGAAAGCCCGGTCGTCAGGTGACAACCGGGCTTTGCTGCATCAAAGAGAAGGTATTATGGTTTAATGACTTTCAGACTATGGTGTTGGGTTGGCGTAATGGCTTGCAACAAATACACCCCACTGGTCTGACCTGATAAATTCCACTCAACGGATTGATTCTCTTCAGCCTGCTGCCACTGTTGACTATATAGCGACTTTCCACTCAAATCCAGCAGTTGTACGTTCAGGACTTTGCCCTCGGCCCCTATTATTGTTGCCCGTAGCTGTTCGCTCTGAATGGGATTGCCTAGCACACTGATTTTTAACTCAACCTCCTCGGCTCCGACTCGAGCATAAATATTACAGCCCAGGTTGACCGTCATCTTAAATGGCCCATAGACTACGGCACTGCCGTTGGCATCGGTCACCCGTACATAATAGTCAGCCGTTACCTGCTGATTGACCAACGTGAGGCTAGCTGTGCTAGTACCCCGTACCTGAGCCGGGTTCTCCGTCAGGCGGGCCGAATTGATGCTGTTTCGGTACCATTCGTATTTGACGGGTGTACCAGTGGCTACAACGCTAATTACACCCGAACCATTGCGGCAAGAGCTACCGCTAACCGCACCCGTGACTAACGTGCTGGCTATGGCTAAACAACTGTTACCTGAGTTAGTCACTGTCACCTGATAATTACCTGGACTACTCACCGTAGCGGTGTTACCGCCGTTCTGCTGAGAAGCACCGGATGAGAACGCATAGGTATTACCTCCACCAGCTGTCAGCGTGACGGTTGGGTTACTGGCCGTTAGCGGACCATTGTTGGACAGGCTAGCGTTAGGGGCGGTGGTATTGCTGGTAACGGTACTGGTCTGAGCTGCTGTACACCCGTTGGTACCCGTAACGGTTACAGAGTAAGGCCCCTCGTTCATCACCGTTGCCGTATTGCCGCTAGGGGTAGCGCCAGGGCTGAAGGCATACGAGAACGGCTCACCAGTACCTCCTCCACCAGCGGTTAACGTGACCGAACGCTGATTGCAGGTAATAGGCCCGTTGTTGATCAAGCTAGCCGTTGGGGCGGTCGTGTTGCTCGCTACATTGGTGGTCTTAGTTGCCGTGCAGCTATTAGTTCCTGTCACCGTCACGCTATAGACGCCCCCGCTCATCACCGTGGCCGTAGCGCCGTTGGGCGTTGCACCGTTACTGAAGACGTATGTGTTGCCCCCGTCTGCTGTCAAGGTGACAGTGCGATTGGTGCAGGTAATAGGACCATTGTTGATCAGGCTGGCCGTTGGGGCGGTCGTATTACTTTCGACCGTAGTGAGTGCCCCGTTTACACAGCCGTTGGGGCCAAATGCCAGGACAGTGTATTGGCGGGCCTGATTGACCGTGGCTATACCCCCACTACTCGCCAACCCAGGAAAACTGAAGAAGACGCCCGGCGTAGTGCTGCTGGCCGTCAGGGTTACACTGGTTTGGGAACAGGTCAGCGGGCCATTGTTGCTTAAAGTTACGTTCTGGGGAGCCTGGAAGTCACCGATGACGGTGGTGGAGGCCGTGGCCGTACAGCCGCCCGGACTGGTCACCGTGACGCTATAATCGCCAGGATTGCTCACGGTGGCACTATTGACAACGGGATCAAAATTGCCCTGCTGAAGGGCTCCAGCACTAAAGGAATAGGTGTTTCTGCCCTCACTAGCAGTATTAGCCCTTAAAATCACCTCGAACTTATTACAAGTAAGGGTCCCGCTCTGGGTGAGCGTAACAGTGGGCACGGCATTCACCGTCAAACTCACCAGGCGGGTGCTGGTGGGGGTTCCTGCTGATGATGAAGCTACGGTAACCGTAACGGTCTGTACCCCACTCACGGCTGGTCCTACACTAGCCGAAACGGCACTGGTACTGGTGGCCGAGAGGGTGATCCCTTCCGGAGCGGCCCAGGTGTAGTTGTAGGGCGTTGTGCCGCCGGTAGCCGTTACGGATAGTGCCACTGTGCTAGCCGCGCAAACGGGGTTGGGACTGGCCGATACCGAAAGAGTAGGTGCCGGAAGCGTGCAGTTATAGAGCACCGAGACGTTGTTACTGCCATAATTGGCTGTGACCAGATCAGGCTTACCGTCGCCGTTGAAATCTCCCACGGCTACTGATTGAGGCCTGGAACCTACCCCAAAGTCGGTTTTGGTGCTAAATTGGCCTGTACCATCGCCCAACAGTACCGAGACGTTGCTGTTGGCATCACTGGCCGAGACCAGGTCGGTATTCCCATCGCCGTTGAAGTCCCCCACGGCCACTGTATAGGGCTGAGGGTTTACCCCAAATTCGGGGGAAGCTGGAAAGATTCCAAAGCCAGAATTCAGCATCACCGAAACGGAACTGCCGCTATTATTAGCTACGGCTAGGTCAAGCTTACCATCGTGGTTAAAATCTGCTATCACCACCGCCACCGGAACAGCATCGCCCTGAAAGGGGATTGCGTTGTTGAATCCTCCCGTGCCTGTGCCCTTCGCTACAAAGACTGTGTTGTTGCCAGCATTGGCCACGGCAATGTCGAGCAGACCATCGTCGTTGAAGTCCGCCAGCGCCACCGATTGAGGGCTAGCGCCATCGCCCACCCCAAAGTCGATGGCGGCCCCGAATCCTCCTGAGCCATTGCCCAGCAGTACCGAGACGTTGTTACTGCCTGCATTGGTCGTAATCAGATCGAGCTTGCTATCATTATTGAAGTCTCCCACGGCCACCGAAGAGGGGCGGTTACCCACCGCAAAATCGGTTTTGGTTCCGAATCCTCCTGAGCCATTGCCCAGCAGCACCGATACGTTATTGCTGTTATAGTTGGCCACGACTAGGTCGGGATTACCATCACTGTTGAAGTCCCCTACGGTTACTGATCGAGGCTGAGTTCCTACCCCAAAGTCAGTTTTGCCGCTAAATCCACCCGTGCCATCATTTAATAGCACCGAGACCGTATTGCTGTTATTATTAGCTACGGCCAGGTCAGGTTTATTATCGCGATTGAAATCCCCCACCACCACCGACATAGGCTGAGCGCCCACCCCGATGTTGAGCGTGTTCTGAAAACATTGCGCCCAGCTATTGGCCTGGCTCAATAAAAGTAGCAGTCCGACAAGATTAAAAACGCGCTGAGAAAGTAAGGTTAGTTTCATACTAGTTTAAAAATGAATGATAGCTGGATGGAGAAAAGAATTTGTGGAGGATTAAAAATGCTGATTGACCACCTGCGTATTGTTGTTGCCAATCTGGGTGTATTTGAAGATTATTCCCGTGGTACCGCCTTCCTGAACCAGCGTTAAGCGGTTGTTATAGCCCTGCTGCGAGCCGTATGAGCCCGGATCACCGGCCAGATTCAAAACCTGGTTGTTATTTCCATTCTGGGTAATGTTCACGAAGTTGTTGTTACCCACTTGCAGGAAGCGAGCGAAATTACCTGAGCCGTTCTGGGTGATGCTGGCCACGTTGTCGTTGGAGGACGAAGCCGCTCCCTGAATACCTTGCTGGACGAAGGCTACGTTGTTCGAGCCCGACACTTGGCTGATGGTCGTCATGTTCCCGTACGGACCAACGCCGTCAGCGTTCGAGCCAGCGAATTGCAGAATCGTTGCTGAGTTGCCTGTACCCGTCGAGGTTTGAGTGACGGAAGCCATCGCCCGTTGCGCGTTGCTGGTCTGCACGATTAAGGCCTGGTGTGCATTGCCATTAGCCTGGGCCACTGTAGCGGAGTTGTAACGACCTGTTTGGAAGATGTTGGCGTTGTGGTTATCGCCTGAAGTCTGAGTAATGCTGGCGATGTTGTCGGTGGCAATTGTGCCTACCAGCGTTACGGTCGTACCATTAAGCCCGTTCACAAAAAGCGGATTAGCGCTAGCATCCTGGAATTCTAAAAATCCCTGGTGAATGGCAGCCTGCAAATTTGCTCCCGACACCTGGCTGATACTAGCCGTATTACGGCTACCCTGAATGACCTCACTGGATATAGTCGCACTTTGATAAATAACTGCCTGAGTAATTGTTTCGCCGATACCAGTTACCCCCACGCCCTGCTCAATCGTCGCGGTGTTATTGTTCCCGTTACTTTGCCCACCAGAATTCTGTTCAATATGGGCATTTGCGTTTTTGCCACTCTGGGTGATCGTTGCCTTATCCTGACTTGAGAAGCTACCATAGCCATAGCCCTGATAAATAATCGCTTCCACATTACTGGCTGCTCCGGTCTGGGTAATAGTGGCCTGGTCGAGCTCAGAATTTCCTCCGAAGATACCTTCATGGATCTCGGCATTATTGGTGCCTACGCCCGCTGAACTGTTCTGCGTAATTGTTGCCACACTTTTGTAATCCACTCCGCCCGCGGCATTATTCTCTGATAAAAATTTGTCACTAGCGCCTTGGGTGATTACAGCTGTATTGCCCTGAGCTGTCTGGAGAATGGTCGCTGTACTATTAACAGCTTCGCCCTCGTAGGTTCCCTGAAAAATACCCGCCCGATTTTGCGTCGCCAACTGGGTTATAGTTGCCCGTACACCATCAGCCCGCCCAGAGGCAAATTCCTGGCTGGTAATATCTCCCTGGCCAATTTCCGCGTAGACATTGCTGGCCAGTTGGGTGATGGTCGCCATATTATTCGTTGCTTCCGGTAATGGCGAGTTCTCGTAGAAGTTAATGGCACCGGCAATGATTTTACCCTGGTTGATTATGGCCACGGCATTATTAATAGCAGTGCCAATTGTATTAGCGCCCAGATAACCTTGAAAAATGTACGCCGTGTTGTTAATGGAGTTGTTCGACTGGCTGGTCGTGGCTGAGTTGGCTGTCCCGTTCTGGTAGATTTCCGCCTTGTTCCGACGACTGTTGTTATCCTCCATGATTATGGCTGTGTTGGCAGCTCCCGTCTGGGCAATACCGGCAAAGTTGCCATCCTCGCCGGGCGCTCCGATCGTTGCTGATGCCGACGTAGCCCCGCCACTCAAGCCGTGAATACCTCCACTCTGGCTGATGGTAGCGTTGTTGCCCGGACCCCCACTCTGTCCAATACCTGCCCGGTTACCCTGCGATCCATCATTTTGGTTAATGACTAAGGTGTTTGTCCCCGTGTTAGAAGGCGTGCCCTGAAAGGTGATGGCGTAGTTACCGTAGTTAACCCGGTTAGGGTCGCCTGGGGCCTGGATCTGATTGATGATACCAGTCTGATTTGCACCGAACTGATTGTGCTGAGCGAGCTGCTGCTGGCCCTGCTGATTGATAACCTGTGCATAAGTGGAAGTAGCCAGGGCAACAAAAGCGGCCGACGTAAGAAGTACTTTTTTCATGAAAATGGGTAGAAAGGAAAGCTTAATCACGTTCAGAATGGTTTATACCACCCAGCAATTCCTGATACTCCTTTGTTAAATTTCGTATACAATCAGCCGCTGGTAAGCCATCAAAAGCTTCTACTGGTAAGTCAACGCAAATGCCATCATCGTCAATTAGGTAAGCGGACAGGAGAACGTTACCAATGGCCACAAAGCTGTTCAGTACTTCCAGTTGAATGTCAAGTTCCGCACAACAAACACATGGGCTACTTAGTGAGCTGTCTGAAGCCCCCAGGGAGAAATAAAGGGTCATGGCCTTGAAATTTGTTAGCGCTAGAACGTAACCTTCATCAGTGAGCCATCACCCATGCTGGTGATGTAGGCGGTATGGCTATCAACAATTTTCAGATCGGTAGGCATGTTTAGGTTACTCAGCAGAACATCGCTGTCGGTGCCGCCCTTAGCTCGTAGTAACCGGCCGGTTTTAGGTGTAAAACCCGTTGGGCCAAATACTGCAAATTCAAGCACGAGGTACTTCCCGTTGCCATCGTTTTCAATATCGACCAGGCTGTTGAACGTCTGTTGGAAAAGGGTTAGTTTACCCGATAGGTCCATCTGATAAACCATAGCTTTTCCGGCCGGAAACGGAAAGCCCAGTAGTGTACTAATCGCAAATTGACGACCATCATAAGTAATTCCCGTCGGAACCGACTGAACAACTGGTGGGCCTGGTGGCGGACCAGCCGGATTAGGGTTGGCCGTACCGGGCACGGCTGTCACGATGCTTAACTCACCGGTTTTAGCCCGGCGAACAATCGCATTGGCGGCCGCATCGGAGAAGTAAAGCGCACCATCAGGGCCTAGTACCATGTTGTACAGATGTGATTCTTCCGTGTCTTCAGCAAATTTGTAGTTGATAACAAACTGCTGAATATTTTCGGGCGTCAGGCTGGAAGCTGGAACTGGCGCATCACCAGGCTTAAATGAGGCTACGTTTAGCTTATATAATCCTTTGGCATTTAGTACATAGAGCAGACCATCCGCAAATAGCAGGTGATCAGTGGCGTCGAGTTCATTATCCGGCCGTTTGAAAGAATATAGTCCGGTAATAACGGGGTACACTTTCCCATCTGATGTCACCATTGATACGCGACCGTCGTTGTTGCCAGTTCCTTGTTCCGTAACGAAAACCCGCCCACTTGGGTCAGTGTCTACGCCGATGGGAGCCACTAAGCCCGTTGCCAGCGTGTTAACCGTGAGTTGCTGGGGTGAGGTGATATTGCGGTGATCCTGACATCCTGTGAGGAGGCTACCAGCCAAAAATAAACTCAAAATGGGTTTTGTGTACTGCATAATCATGGGTTGTTTAAGGGGAAAATGAAAGGGAGACTCGCAAAGAAATAGCGAGGCAATTCTAGGGGAATCTGCGCCGGAAGAGGTGGATTTTTGTTCCGAAAAGGTGGAGAATTGTTCAGCCCTTGGCTGAAAGACGGAAATTGGCGGGTGAAAGACCGAATTCGTCTGAAAAAACCCGACTAAAATACTTGGGATCGTCGAAGCCGACGGCGTAAGCTATTTCCGAAATGTTTAATTGGGAAGATGTCAGCAGATTTTTTGCCCTGGCCAGACGCAGAGCCCGGACGTAGCGATTTACTGATAGGCCAGTTAGAGCTACCATCTTCTGGTGAAGCGCGGTTCGGCTCATGCCTACCAGCTGGCAGATTTCATCGATCGACAGATCGGCGTTGGCTAACTGGGCGTCAATGGCCGAGCGCAGTTTCTGCAAAAACTGCTCTTCCAGCGAATTACTTTCGTCGATAGGGGTCTGATTGGGATGGGTTGGCTCCAACGCCCGCTGACTATACCGCTGTTGGAGCAGTCGCCGAGACTGGAGCAGGTTATCCAACACAACGGTCAGTTCTTCCCGCAGAAAGGGTTTGACCAAATACGCATCGGCTCCCCGCCGTAATCCCGCGATTCGGTCGCTGACGGCGGCTTTTGCGGTTAATAAAACGATGGGAATATGGCTCGTACGCTGGTCATTTTTTAGGGTATCGCACAATTGAAACCCATCTTTCCGAGGCATCATGACGTCACTTAGAATCAGGTCCGGCACGATCTCAAATGCCTGATCAATTCCTTTTTGACCATCTTCCGCCCGGATAACTTGGTAATCATCCTGCACACAGGAGGTAATGTAAGTGGCCACATCATCGTTGTCCTCCACCAGTAGGAGAACAGGTTTGTCGCTGGATGGCTCATCCGTCGACTCAGTCAATTCCACACTATCCGCCGTGACTGGTGCTGGCTCGGTAATCAGTGACTCGGTAAGAGGAGCCTGGTGCGTTTGAGGTAGGCTGATGACAAACTCACTCCCCTGACCAAGCAGACTACGCACCGCTAAACCACCGTTCATCAGCAACACCAGTTCGCGCACCAGCGATAGACCGATACCCACGCCCCCAATTTCTGGAGCCGGGCGATCTGCTACTTGAAAAAAGCGGTCGAAGACATGGGGTAACCGGTCCGCATTAATGCCCATGCCCGTATCGCGTACGCTAATGTAAATCCAGGGCTCATCCAGATGCCCCGTTGGAACAACTTCCTGATGGTATCCCTGCCTGACCAGCGAATTCCAGCCGGAACGGAGCGTTAGCTGAAAATAGATATGTCCACCAGTGGGCGTAAATTTTAGTGCGTTCGTTAATAGGTTAGAAATAATATCCTGAAGTTTATCCTTGTCGAAATCGGTTTCGCAGCTTACTTCATCGGAAAGAAAATGAAGCTGAATGCCCTTCGTAATTGCCATCGAGTGGAAAGACTCGGCCAGGTAGCGCGTGAAACGAACAATGTCGGAACGCGTAAGCTGTACCTGCATCGCACCCGCTTCGAGTTTGGACAGATCAAGAATCTGGTTAATCAACCTGAGTAAATTATTGCCGCTTCGTTCGATTAGATCAGTTGCCCGGCCTACCTTTTGCATTAACTCGGCCGAATTATAGCGCTTAACTTCGGCTGCCATACCCAGAATAACGGTTAGTGGCGTACGAAATTCATGAGAAATATTCGCAAAGAACCGGGCTTTTATTTCGTTGGTAGCTCGCAGTTGTTCGGTTTCCTGCTGGCGGAGCTGGATAGCCTGGTTTAATCGTATTCGATTAAGATAAACCTGGAGTAGACCCCAGATCGTACTCAAACCCATTAGAATATACAGACCAATAGCCCACCAAGTAGCCCAAAAGGGTGGCTGGATAGTTAGGGACAGTTTGCGCACATGCCGACTCCACCGTCCCGATGTGTTGGACGCATTCACTACCAGTACATAATCGCCCGGTGGCAGATTGGTGTAAATGGCCTCGGAGCGGTTCGTCTCTTTCCAGTTCTCTTCCAGACCCTCTAATCGATAGCGATACCGATTTTTGGCCGGTTGATTGAATTGCAAGGCCGCAAATTGGACAGTGAGATAATTCTGGTTATGGGCTAACGTGAGCTGATTGGTGGCCTGAATAGGTAATATGCCCAGCAGGGATTGGCTGGCAGTCGAAGCAGTATCTACTCCATCAGGGCCTGGTAGATCAGGCTGTATGACCTGATTATTGACTTCCAGTTCTGTTAGTTCAACAACCGGCTCAAACGCATCCTGACCGATCCGCTGGGGATTAAACACCGTGAAACCTTCCAGACCGCCCATCAAAATTTTCCCATCAGGAAACCGAACGTAGTGGTAACGGTTAAACTCATCGGCCATGATGCCGTCATCCCGTGTAAAGGTCTGGGTCGTAAATGTCCGGCGGTTCATTCGACACAGGCCTTTGTTGGTACCCACCCACAAATACCCGTAGCGGTCGGGCAGGGCCGAGTACACAACGTTATTGGGCAAACCAGTAGCCTGGGTAAACCGGCGAAACAGCCCTGTTCGTTTATCGAACAGACACAACCCACTGCCAAAGGTACCAATCCACAGCCGATTGCCGTCGGCGGGATCGGCCGACAGGCAGTAGATTGAATTGTTGCTTAGGGAAGTGGCATCACCAGGCCGGTTGACATATTGCCGGACCTCACCATTGTGGCGGTCGAGCCGCCAGAGTCCCCCCACCTGACTGGCCAGCCATAGCGCCTGCTCATCGACCACCAGTTCCATTATGGGCCCTGAGGATAGGCTGGTGGGGATCGAGTATTGAAACCGGTTCCAGCGTCGCGTCGACTCATCGAACCAGAATGCCGTTGAGTAATACATCGCCCAGACCCGGCCTTGGGGATCGGTGGTCATGGGGAAAGGGATCATAGTACTCTTGTCCAATTGGCGCAAGCGGACGGGCAAGGGGAAATGCTCGGCCTGGCCCGTTTTCCGATCCAGCCGATACAAGTCCCTAGTGCCTACATTAAACCAGAAACGGCCTTCCCGATCGAAGGTAGATCGGAAATTATAGTTGATCGATCCCCGCAGGGTGGCTAGTACCGCTGGGGAAACAGAGGGTAGTCCCAGCGAATCGCGAGTGAGCAGGTCCCGATAAAATTCACGCTCATACCGATGCTTCTGAAAAGGGCTTGGCTGAAGATTGTAGGTGCGGATACCCGCTCCTGATGTGCCCATCCATAAGACATTGGTCCGATCGACAAGCAAACTCCGGCACTCCTCGTTGGGCTGGTCCCAGTGGGCCACGAGCTGGACGCCCTGCTGGTCAGTAAACCGAAACAGACTGCTCGTCCGACCGAAATAGAACGCTCCCTGCCGGCCGCTGGCCGTATTCCAGCCTACACCATTGCCCGTAGGGGGCAAAGGGTAGACCCGTAACTGGCCCGTGCGGGGCTGGAGCACTGTCAGGTAGTGCTGCGATAAGAGCATGAGCTCGCCGTTCGGCCGGAGACGAACAGCGGTGATCATATCGTTCGGCAGTGACTGGGCCTGGCCAGGCTGGTGTCGCCGGTGGATAAATCGTTGGGAGGCTTCGTCAAATCGGTCTAGCCCACTGTCTGTCACCAGCCAGATCGTCCCATCGGCGTCTTCCTGCATATCGAATACGCCATTGCTACTGATAGACGAAGCTTGCCGGGGTTGGTGATGAAACCAGTGTCCCTGTTTTTTGGCTACATCCCAGCAAAACAGGCCATAGCCAAACTCCATCAACCAGAGTCGATCCTGCCGATCGATGTATGTATTATATGTGCTACCGGGTTTTACCAGTCGGCGGAAAGCGGCCTGCTGCGAGACATTGGTAAACCTTTCAGTGTGCGGGTCGAAAACATCGATATCACCCCGCTCGGAGTTGATCCAGATGCGCCCGTGTCGATCCAGTTTAATTTGGTTAATTCCCGCAAAAGAAAGTGAAGGGCGCCCATCGGGGTCGGGTTGAAAGACCTTAAATCGCTGCCCATCATAACGGCAGAGACCGTCGCGGGTAGCAACCCATACAAAGCCCTGTTTATCCTGAAGAATAGCCGGCACGAAAGCTTGGGGCAATCCCTGACGATCGGTAATGAGGTTGGGTTGGGGTAAGTTAACCGGTTGCGCAACTAGCCATGAAGCAGGCCAGAGAAGCCATACACAAAGCCTGTAGGGCACTTGGCAAAGCCAGCCCCAGACTGTTCGCTGGCAGGAAGTCGCGTTGGAAAAGCACTTATAATACACTCACTGTATTAATTTCAAAGCAATTTAGCGATCATATAGACAACTAAGCGTGTCGTTTATGATAAATTAGGCACTACTGATTTAACGAACTTGTGCACAGACACATCGTTCTCATATCTTACCTTCTTAACTCGCTCATCTAAAGGCTAATTCGCCTTAGCTTTGAAATTTCTACATTAATCCACGATCATTAAAGCAGCTACCTGCCGCTAATAATCTGATGGGTCACTTTTATGGATTAAGCGCAAATCCGCACTCGTGCCAGTCGAATGTCAGTTCGATTGAACTTACGTTGCATTTCAGTATAAACCCAATCAATCGCTTCGTCAGGGTCCGAAGCTGAAACGGATAGATCTCCATTTAGCCGGACGTTATGACTCGTATCGTCCAGCACATCAAAAACGATTCGGATTAGCTGTTTTCTTTTGTTAGCCATAGTAGTTAATCAAAAAGACGGAAGAAATACTAAATCAGAGCCAGGTTATAATAGCGCATATCTCGATGCAGACAGGTGCTATAACAAGAGCAATATGCTTTATGCTATAAAAGTAGTAGTTAATCGTTTTATTTGTATTATATATAGCAAAATAATAGTATATACTTTTAGTCGCGACTTTATAAAAGCCTTCATTTGCTCAAATAAGCAAGATTTAACACTAGTCATATTTGTCAAAAAATCAGCGACAGTTTGTGTATAGCGTTATATTTGACAAAAAATAACGCTATTTCCATTTTAGCCCATATATATGCTCAATACACTTTTACTAATTGCGACTTTATCCAATAATATGACACCGGCAGCCGACAGCTTGCCGAAAACCGATTCTCTACGTTCGGTTCAGTTGACCGAAATCGTTGTATCAGCATCACGAGTAGCCGAGTCGGTGCTGCGTTCGCCAGTAAGCATAGAAGTTCTCGATGCCCGGCGCATCCGACTATCGGCCCAGCCGTCCTATTTCGATGCTATTGAAAATCTAAAAGGCGTTCAATTGCTAACTTCCAGCCTGGGGTTTAAGGTCTATAACACGCGCGGATTTGCCGCTACTACCAACGTTCGTTTTGTCCAGCTCGTTGATGGACGCGATAATCAGGCTCCTCACATTGGCGCACCGATTGCCAGCGCTTTGGCGCCTTCTGATCTGGATATTCAGCAGGTTGAACTCGTACCGGGAGTCGCATCGGCTCTTTACGGCATGAATGCATTAAACGGTTTGGTTAACATCCTGACCCGTAACCCATTCGATTCACAAGGGTTAAGTATCGGTCAGAAAACGGGCGTAAACCATGTAGGCGATGACGCTGTATCGGCCAAGCTTTTTTCGGAAACCAGTATCCGATACGCCCAGCGGTTCGGCGATCGATTCGCGTTTAAAGTGAATCTGGTTTATCAGAGTGGGTATGATTGGGTGGCCGGGAATCGGACTGATCTAAACCCTAACGGTAATGCATCATTAAGCTTGTTTGGCGCTGATAATCCGGCTTACGATCCCGTTAACGGCTATGGCAATGAAGCGGCTAACCGACGAACGCTTACCTTAGGCGGTAAACGATACAGCATTGGTCGAACGGGGTATTACGAAGCCGAGGCTACGGATTATAGTTTACGGAATTTACGGGGTGATATATCGCTGCATTACCGATTCTCGCCAACGGTAGAACTTGCCTACACCTACCAGGGGGCTACGTTGAACAATGTTTATCAGCGTACTAACCGCTTTCGACTCGAGAATTACCGGCTCGACCAGCATAGCCTAACCTTAACCACGCCCTCGCTACAAATTCGGGCCTATCGAAGCAGCGAAAACACGGGCGATTCATATAATATTCGGTCAATGGCCGAAAACATCGACAAGTCATTCAAGTCAGATAATCAGTGGTTCACAGATTTTACCAGCCAGTTCAATAAGGAAACTCAAGCCGGCACAGCCATACCAACGGCCCTCAGGGACGCCCGGGCGATTGCTGATCAGGGGAGGCCGGTTCCAGGCACACCAGCCTTTAACGATCTGATTGCTAAGCTACGTGATATTAATAACTGGGACATTGGTGCGGCCTTACGAGTGCAATCCTGGATGTATCATGTGGAAGGGCAGGTTGAACCCACGCGGGTGCTCTGGAAACGATTTCGGGAGCAGACCGGCTTAACGATCCAGGCCGGGTTCGATTTTCGCCGGTACGTAGTATTTCCCGATGGTAACTATTTTATCAACCCCACTGAACCAGGTCAAAATCTAGTCTATGGCAAAACGGGCGGCTTTGTTCAGGCTACCCGTACGTTTTTCGATAATAAACTAAAAATAGCCGGTTCGCTACGGCTCGACAAAAATTACTACTTCGATGCCCGGCTTAATCCGAGAGTATCGCTCGTGTATTCACCGGTAGAAAATCATAATATTCGAGTCTCCTATCAGAATGGCTATCGATTCCCATCCTTGTTCGAAGGCTTCACCAACATTAACTCTGGTGGCGTAAAGCGCGTAGGGGGCTTGCCAATCATGTCGAAAGGGATTTACGAAAACGCTTATCTGGTCACGTCTATTAACGCTTTCCAGACAGCTATCACTACCGATGTAAATACCAACGGACTAACGACCAGCCAGGCCATTCAGAAAAATAAAGGGCTACTTAAACAAAGTCCTTACACGTACCTGAAACCTGAACAGGTCAATAGCTTTGAAGTGGGGTATAAGGGAATGTTATTTAAGCAACGGCTTTTTGTCGATGTCGATGCTTATTATATGGCGTATAAAAATTTCATTGCTCAGGTGAATGCCAACCTGCCCAGAGGCTCGAATCCTGATTCATTAGCCTATTACTTTTCGTCCGCGAATACACAGGATCGGTACCGGCTCTGGACCAACTCACAAACCAAGGTGTTCAATTACGGGGCCAGTTTAGGTCTCCGCTATAGTCTGACAACAAACTGGTCGGTCGGTGGAAATGCCTCGTTTGCCAAGCTTGATCGCGCCGAAAATGGCGATGGACTGGAAAGCGCGTTCAACACGCCACAGTGGATTACTAACCTGAATCTGTCAAACGGCAACCTGTGGAATGGGCTGGGCTTTTCGGTGAATTACAAATACCAGAGTTCCTTTTTATGGCAGTCGGAGCTAGCCACGGGTAATGTACAGGCTATCAATACTATAGATGCTCAGATCAGTTACCAGCTTCCAAAATTAGGGCTTTTGCTGAAAGCTGGTGGTACCAATCTGGCTAACAAACCCTACTATACATTCATCGGTGGCCCAGCCGTGGGTGGATTCTATTACACCAATATTGTTTGGGAAATGTAGTACTTATTGTGCTTAACGTAGAAACTGTTTAGGCGTGTGGAAATTTATTTCCACACGCCTAAACAGTTTCGTAATGTATACAGATTAAAACTGGAAGTAGATAAAGGAACCACTACTTTTCTGCGTCAAAATCACCAGAATCAGCATGCTCGACCAGCCCAGACTCAGCCCCCACCAGGGTAAGCGTTGCGAAAGAGCCAGCAGAGAACTGTTCCGCATGGTCCAATGGCAGATGATAATACCAGCCGTAATACTAATGACTGTGAGGATAGCCAGATTGGTAAGCATGGGCGCACCGTCAGGAATGACGCCAAACATTGACAGCAATAGTAATGTAGCGCCCCCGAATGTTGGAGCCCGGAAAAAGACCCAGGTAATATTTACCAGAAACAACGTCAGCATTGCCAGTCCAAACTGGGCCAAATGACTGGAAAAATGCATGGGCGGAATGATAGTTGCACGACTAACCACAGTTTCATCGACTGCTGCTTCAGCCCGCATTTCCCGACGACGGGCAGCCCTTTCCCGCCAGAATCGCTCAATGCAAAGGAACAAGCCGTGCAGCGCTCCCCAAACAACAAACGTCCACGACGCTCCATGCCAAAGGCCGCCTAATAACATAGTAATCATCAGGTTCACATACGTTCTGGCAGTGCCATGTCGATTACCACCTAGGGGAATATATAGATAATCGCGCAGCCAGGTAGAAAGGGTAATGTGCCAGCGACGCCAGAAATCGGAGAACCCAATGGCGGCATAAGGATAGCGGAAATTGTCGGGCAATACGAATCCCAGACATAAAGACACACCGATGGCGCAGGTCGAATAACCGGCAAAATCACAGAAAATCTGGCCTGAAAAAGCTAGAACGCCCATCCAGGCATCGAGCGTTTGTACCGGAAATGGTAGCCCAAAAATCAGGTCGGCAGGTTCGGCCAGCAGTCCATCAGCAATCGTTACTTTCATAAATAAGCCCAGCGAAAGCAAAAACAGTCCCCAACTTAACTGCTCAGATGTGGCCCGACGGGGTGTTTTAAATTGCGGAATCAAGTCTTCCGGGCGCACGATTGGCCCGGCTACGAGGTGTGGGAAGTACGTAACAAACAGGGCGAAATTGAGAAACGAAGGTTCGGGCGCAAATTTGCGCCGATATACATCCAGTGTGTACGAAAGTGTAACGAAGGTATAGAATGAGATACCGACCGGCAGAATAATGTCTGGTTTGACGGCATGGAAGGTAATTCCCATGACTGATAGGAGCGCCGTGAAATTTTCCAGCAGAAACCCTCCGTATTTGAAATAGCTCAGCATTCCCAGATTTAGTACCAGGCTGACAGTCAGCAGGAGTTTTCGCTTCTGAGGACGTTGTTCAATGGCAATTAGCTTCGCCATATAAAAATCGACAACTGTTGAGAGCCACAGTAACAAAATAAAGGGCGGATTCCAGAGCGCGTAGAATAGGTAGCTGGCCAGCAGGAGATTTACCTTTTTAACTGTCCAGGAAAAAGGCAGGTTATGCAGCACCAGAATAATCGCGAAAAAGACGATAAAGGTATAGGAATTGAAGACCATTGTCGGAATTGATTAAAGCGGTGAGGAGGTTGTTTGCGAAGTCGATGACGGCTGATTTTGTCGCAGTGACCAGCCCGTTTTCTGCTCGATAATTGGAATTATATCCTGCGTAAAGAGTACGGCATCGTTGGGCTTTAAATGCGACCACTCTGGGCAAGTGAAGCGGGTTAAGGCGGGATAATCGGCAAAATAAATGCCCGGTGCTTTGGTGTAGGAAAGTAACCGATCCCAGTATTGCGCTCGTGGAAACACTTGTTTTTCAATCTGATACATTGGCCCATCTGACGGCGTACGGATGAAGATAACCTGTCCACCCCGCGCCCGAATTTGATCAACAGATTTTCGGGTTTGGGCTAGAATGTCTACGAGCGGTGGCCCTGCAATGGCTCCCTTTGGGCTGTGTGCGCCAACGTCCAGCCAGACCCGTTTTACTTTATTCTGAATGGCCGTATCCGCCACCATGGCATCAGCCATCTTATTTTGCCGGTCAAATCCGTTGACCGAAAACTCATGCGGAAACACGGGGCCTCCCCACGTACCGGGCCGTTCCAGAATTGGCAACTGATGCAGTAGTGGATTTAGTGCCAGATAAAAGTCGTCGAGAAACATAAAATTCGCTTCCAGAACACGGTTGATCTGAAAGCTTGCCTGTTGCGAAAGCGACCAGTTCGGATAGGCCGCAACTCGCTTATCGGCTTCCTTTTCAGGAAAAGCACCCGTTGGCGTAAAGAACAGAGGCTCTGTTACATCAATCAATAGAGTCCCTTTGAAGCTTGGATCATTCCCTAAATCGGTCAGCAAGGGCCGGGGTGATGTACCGACAATAGAGAGCTGAATTGGTTTTTCGCCCGTGATTTGCTGCCAGGTAGCTAGATCGAGGTCATATTTGATTCGGGAAGAACCAATAACGACGGGTCGGGCTGGGCTGCTCTGATAAATCTGTTTACGGGTATTAGCCCACAGGCTCTCATCGTCGTTATACGCCAGGGGATGATTTTTATATCGCCAGTAAGATTCCCAGCCAACCACGAAGGTCAGTACGAGGGCCAGCGTCAGCCAGGCGGCTTTTACGTAATTGGTCGTGTTCATGTAGAATAAGGGTTGGATTTATTTTAGTCTATTGTATAGCTTATTTATAATCAGCCGGAGCGATTATGATTCGATAGCCGCCATGGGTACCCGGCTGAATGAAGGCCACTCCGATACCTTCCAATAGTTTCCGTTTTGCCTGACTGGCTCCCAGTTCTGCTTTGGGTAAGTACCCATTGGCAATGGCATATTTTACAATCGGTATCGCTTTTTCTTTGGCCCGTTGTTGCGTGATCCCCTTTGCTTCCTCGTCCCAAACTTTTATGGCGAAAAGGGCCGTCGTATTATCCAGAATCAATGCCAGTTCATTAACACTGACGGCTTTGCCTTCGACAAGCCATTGCTGTTCTTTTTCCAGCGTTACTTCCTGTCCGGTGCTTGTCGAAATCTGATTTGGATTTTGACTGGGAACAGCTGAAAATTTTGTCAGAAAGGCGGAAACAGTTGTTGCCTGAGCATCCCTGAATACGACGTCGACTAAGGCCGAAGCAATTCCTTTGGAGACGTCAGTTTTAAATTTATACGTATGGACGAATAAGCTCTGACCATTTTGATACGTCCGATAGCCATACATAAATGGGATCAGCTCTTTACCAAACTGGAGTGCCAGTTCATCCAAGGGCTTTGCCGCTGTCTTGAGCGTTTCGACCGTAATCTTCTTCTGGACTTCTGGCTCGAGGAGATTCCAGGCCTGGCTATATTCCTTTTCGAAAAGAGCTCCTATAAAGGTGTGGGCAATCTGTTCCTGTTGCTTGGATGGTTGGCCCTGTGCGCTGACCGTTAGAAAAAGGCTTAGCAACACCCAGTAGTTAATGCAGCTGAGCTGTTTCATAGTTGTATCTGGTAAGCCGTTAATTCAGGGTGCCTAAATCAAAGCGAACAACAATGTTGTACTTTACATCAACCGGCTGCCCTAAATGCACACCAGGTCTCCAGTTCGGCATAGCTTGTACCAGGCGTATGGCTTCCTCATTCGTGCCGAAGCCCAGACCTTTCAGGAGTTGCAGATCCTTGATGTTACCTTCCTTCGTTATGGTAAAGTTGACGAATGCTCTCCCTTCCACCCTCGCTCTTCTCGCGGGTTCAGGGTAGCGTAGGTTCTTGTGCATGTATTCGGCTAATCGGGCGGTTCCTCCGGGAAATTCTGGTTGTTGTTCCACAACTGTGTAAATTTTGTCGGAAGAGGGAGAGGGGTCACTAGGGGGCGGGGATTGGCTGTTCGTTTGAACGGATTTGGTTCCTACGTTACCATGACTACAGGCCATCATTAATCCGGCCAATAGCATAAGTAGTGGCAGCACCAGCAGGGATGCAACACTCCGCAAAGGGAGCAGTGTCGATAGATAAGGTGTGGACGTTTTCATAAGTGGTAACTTGGATTATTTCATTTCGATCAGTTTTCCATTGGGATAGTCTTGCCAGGTCATGGCGGCAATTTTCCATCGGGGTGCCGAACCGTTTTTCGCAGCGGCTACTAATCCTAATGTTAGAGCAAAGAATAATTTTTTCAGAAACGGACGACGGTAGTCCATAAACGTTAATACTTTAAGCCCAGAATAATCACCAGGTCAGATTAGCCCAACCCAATATTTACGCCCTAGTTTGTTAGAAAAAGATCGACGCAAAAGCTTTGGCGAATGTCAGCCACCAGCCCGATGTCTGAAATTGCCAGCACAGGAGGTGCAACAGATAAATACTATTATCTCTTGATTACCAGCGCAATTTACCCGTTGAAAATTGGGTAGCGGTGGTACAAAACCGACATGAAGTAACCGTTAACTCAAAATTGATCTTTCTTAGAAGCGGTGCGAACAATAGCCACGCACTGAGGTGCTGGTTTCTTGCTGAAGGAGTAGGGTAGGTGAAACGTCTGCAAATTCTTTGAAATCCCGGCGCAGGTGTTGAAGGTCATAATAGCCACATGCCAGCGCGATATCCAGCCAGCTCAACTCCGGACGCTGCTCTTTGAAACGAAATGCTTTGCTGAAACGAACAATCCGACTAAACGTTTTGGGGCCGTAGCCCAACCGCTCGTGACATTTACGCTCAAGCTGCCGCGGACTTAGATTCGTTAAATACGCCAGATCATCCAGCAACATACCCTGAGGAAGCTTCGTGAGGTGCTCGAAAGCGGCATCAATCGAATGCTTCTCTACTTGATTTTGGCGAAGGCGAAGCAATAAAAACGCTTCGACAATCTGCTGCATTTGGTCGTAGTCGGTTGTTTCCCGCAGCTGTTGATCGATTTGCCTAACCTCAGGTCCCCAAAGCAGCGAAACGTCAAAAGGTGTATCATAGAGTTCGATCATGGGCAAACCCAGCAATCGATGAAGCCCGCCCGGTTTAAACCAAGTGGCGACAACCAGAAAGTCTCTGCCCAGGGTCAGATCCACCCGCGATACTTGCGGACCAACGGCAACACAGCCAGAATAGATGTCAACTGAACCATTATTTTGGTGAACCTTTATCACATCGCGTGAGTAAAAGGAAAGATTCTGGGCTGATTGGGGAGGAAACGGGTTCGTTTTTAGTAGTACACCCACAGGAATCTCCACATGCAGGATCTGGTGCCCCTGCACAATAGAAGCCAGCGCTGGATGAGGAGGATAAAAACGATTAACCATCGCTATAAGGTCTTAATAGTCAGCTTATAAAAATATTTGATTGGCGCTTATGTCCAAAATCGACTTTTCGAACGGTAGTTTATTTATTATTAATGGCTGACGGGAATGCGGGGTAGTTTTCATAGTTTTAACTGTATATCAGGTTGAGCCGGTAAAAATTGAATGCCGATTGGTTATGATATCAAACTTAGTAGCCTAAAAGACGAGCTAAAAACAAGGCAGCGTGAGTAGTATGAAATTTTGCGTGAGCAGTTGAAATTCTGCGTGGAGCCTGTGAACGGTCAATTAGGGGGCCTAAGAAAATAGACCACTCCCTCAAAAGAATAAACGCTTTACCCCAGAGAAGAGGGATAATAGACCTGTTTGTCAGTATCTTGTCTATTATTTCACTGGCTATGCGTTCTTTATTTCTCCTGGCTCTGTTGCTGAACTGGTCTGTTGCTTTGGGGCAGGGGAAATCAGTTGAGTTGCCCGCAGAGTTGCCCGGAGGCACCCTGGATATTGGGCGCTACGTTAGTTTTTACGAGGATACCTCAGCCGATACCTTGCCGGTTAAGGCCATTCTGACAAAGCCATTCCGACCTTTTTTAGCAAAGCCAGCGAATCGGTTGTCCACCAGAGAGCCGGTGATGAAATGGTTGCGGTTCACTCTACAGAATACGGATTTACATCAACCCGTCAACTTTTGGCTTTATGTAGGACGCCATAGTTTAATACGTTTGTATGCTGTCGACTCCTCAAAAAACGCTGAATTGTTGACTGTTACGGGATGGAGTATTCCAGTCCGCCTTATAGCATCTGACACCCCTGGCCGCATGGTGGTGCCTATTGCCCTTGCACCTAATCAACGACAAACCTTTTTACTCAGCATTGCTACGTTTCAGAGCCTTGATCCTATACAAACAACATTATATACCGTTCAGACTTACAAAGGTTTCCTCAATGATTTCCATCAGCAACAACTGCCCGCTCTTGCTTTTTACGTTGGATTGATCGCCTGTTTACTGTTTATGGGTTTGTTTGCTTTGGCGCAGTATGTAACAAACCGAGATATCATCTACGTCTGGTATTCACTGTATATATTGACTACCTGTTTCAATTTTCTCCGTATCCCCGAAACGCGTTTCCAACTCGACTGGTGGTTGCCAAATCATCCGGCCATTCGCCTGGCCCTACTACCGATAGTTCAGTTTGCTACGTTGTTCTTTTATCTGCTTTTCTTTGGTACGCTGCTGGAGTTACCACGCTATCAGCCACGATTCTGGCACTGGTATCGCTCTTACCTGGCTGGGCTGGCCTTCTTGTTTAGTCTAAGCTTGTGTAGTTTTTTGATTTGGGGAGGAGGTCCTTTGCTACTGATCTATTTCAGTCGATCGGTGGGAATACTAATGCTGATAGTATTGGTAAGCCTGATTGTGTTGGCAGGTTTGGCACTACGTGGAAAGCATGCCTTACGAAGCTATGCTTTCGTTGGGTTAGCTTTCATAGCAATTAGCGGTATAGCAATGCTGGTATTGAATCGCCTGGACCTGCCGCGTACGAGCATATTTCTCCAAATGCCTTCGCTATTTCTAGGGGTAGCTACATTAGTTGAGGTGTTTTGTTTCTCGCTGGCTTTGGGCAAACGGACCTATTTGATCGAACAAGAGAAGAAACAGATTCAGCAGCGTCATGCGGAAGAGCTTGAAACACAACTGGCGCAGCGAATGAAAGAAGTACAGGAACAAAGTCGCCAACTGGAAGCCCAGCATATCCGCCAGCTGGAAACCGAGTTCGAGCAGAAATTGGCCGATACCGAGATGACCGCCCTGCGCGCCCAGATGAACCCTCACTTCATCTTTAACTGCCTCAACTCAATCAAACTCTATACCCTCGATAACGAAGCCGACAAAGCCTCTGACTATCTCACCAAATTCGCTCGATTGATCCGGCTGGTGCTGGAGAATTCCCGCTCCGAACGGGTCAGCCTATATCATGAACTGGAAGCCCTGCAACTCTACATCGAACTGGAAGCGATGCGTTTCAAACAAAAACTTCAGTTTGACATTCGAGTAGAACCGAGTATTGATCAGCAGTACATGCGCATTCCACCGTTATTGCTCCAGCCTTACGTGGAAAATGCGATCTGGCATGGGTTAATGCACAAGTCGGAAGGGGGGACAGTGACGGTGAACGTTCGTCAGCCGCAGGAGAATCTGTTACACGTTGATATTACGGATGATGGGATAGGTCGTCAGCGGGCTGCGGAGTTAAAGAGTAAATCGGCGGGTAAGCACAAGTCGTTTGGGATGCAGGTGACAGCCGATCGGATCAGGATGATCAATCAGTTACATAATACGCAGACTCACACACAGATTCTGGATTTGGTAGACAGTGAAGGCGAGCCTTGTGGTACGCGTGTATTTCTGGCCATAACCGTATAGCTATCTATGTCTATTGATTGTAATCTTTGTATCATCCGTTCCTGGCAACTGAGCGACCAACAGGCACTTGCTCAACACGCGAACAATAAAGCTATCTGGCTTAATCTGCGTGATCACTTTCCTCATCCCTACACGCAGGCTGATGCGCAATACTGGCTTGAGTCAATAGTAGGCGCTTGCCCTGAAACCTCATTTGCAATTTCTGTCGAAGGCGAAGCCGTTGGAGGTATCGGCTTGGTGCTTCACGAAGACATTGAACGGTGCTCGGCAGAGGTAGGGTACTGGTTAGGCCAAAACTATTGGGGGCGTGGCATTCTTACAGTCGCCTTAAAAGCTTTTACCGACTATGCGTTTAGTACGTTTGAGTTAACTCGCCTGTATGCCGTGCCCTTCGTGCGTAATCAGGCTTCGATTCGGGTGCTCGAAAAAGCAGGCTATCAGTGTGAAGGCATCATGCGACGAAGTGCCATTAAGGATGGGCAGGTTATTGACCAGGCATTATATGCTTATATCGCTACTTCTTAGCTGGATACTAACTACTTATACTTTCTCCGCTACTAAATATATCTGCTTATCGCCCAGTTGATAGGGTAGTTTTTCGGTTGAGTTATAAACGGCAATTGTCTGTAACCCATGACTGGCCAGCAGGCGTTTTATATCGGCCAGCGTATATACATAGTGCTTAAACAAATGCTTCTCTGTATGATCTCCCTGCGTATAGGTCAGTTCCGTAATCATACAACTGTCACCAATTATGTATGAGTTGCTGATGTCCATAATTAAATCGCCGAGTACATAATGACCTGTTTTAGGAAAATTCGGCAATATACTTTCGGCAATCAAACCTGAATTAATAACGAAACGAGCGCCAGATTTCAGGGCAGCTGATACATTCCCGACAAACATATTCATGCCCTCATAATTTACATAACCAAAGCTGTTTCCCAGGCAGTAAGCTCCATCGAAACGCGGTTCGAAATAGGTCGTTAATACGTCACCCTGAATAGCTTCGATAGGTAGTTGTTCGTCCTCGAGCTGTTGTCGTAAACGTTGAATAAAGTCAGTGGAGATATCGACACCTGTCATGGCATATCCCCGTTTAGCCATCTCGATTGTATGACGACCGAAACCACAGGGAATGTCTAAAATAATCGTACCGGGCTGAGTGTTCAGGACGTCTACCAGAAAATCGACCTCCTGATTCGTCCACTCGACGGATGCAGCTTTTACCCACATTTCGCAGTTAAGGCCAGCAAAAAAATCTTTGTACCAATCGTCCTGAACGGTTATGGGAGTCTCCATGAGTTTAGTCGGTGAATATTTACTCAAAACTAGCGGACGAAGATACGATGCCCGACCACCAGCGTTTAAATCTATCTAATGTATCGAGTAAGCGGTCGGATTTTTGAGTAAGTGGATATTACTGCTACGTACGACTCGTTTATGTGTTCACTCAAAAAAACAACCAGTCACTAAAAAGACTGACCATCCACCATCGTTCTGAACGATAAACGTCTGTCTGCAAGGTATATTTAGGAAAATACCCAACCTATGTACTGGCGCTTGTTTCTAGGAATCTGGCTGTTTGCTGCCCCTGCCTGGGGGCAGACACCGTCTGCGTCACCCGGTGAATCTTCCAAATCGACTGCTCAACAATCCAGCGAGCGAACGGCGATAAATTCGGCAGGAGCAGATCAATCGCAGCGCCAGATCCAACCTCAACGACCCCATCTCAGTAAGGGTCTACAGATACCCAAACGTACCCAGGATATCACGCCGATTTTGGTGTTTTTCAGTGCTGCATTGGGGGCTTTGGTGTTCATGAGCCTGTTTACGTTCGCCCAATACCTGCTCAATCGTGATGCACCATATGGTTGGTATGCACTGTACCTGCTGATAACCGCAACCTGGCTATGGCAGTCAATCCTTGTCTGGTTAAATGGTACGGAACGGCCACTTGAGCAGACGATTTTCTCGGCCTACATGCTGTTACTGAAGTATGGCATGATCGTCTCGTATATTCTTTTTATAGGCCATCTTCTCGAAGTGCCTCTGCAACAACCCCGTTTATATCGCTGGACGCGTTACTTTGTTTGGTTCTATTCCGTATCTGTGCCGGTTTTACTAGCCGGTTTGTTGATGCCGAACGCGGCCCGCTGGTATTTAACTTATGTCAACATTGGAATTGATGTACTTATCTACGCAGGCCTTCTATTCCTCATTACCCGTATGCTCCGTACTAAGCACCCGCTTATGCGATACGTGCTAATCGGTTTTGGCTTGATACTAAGCGCAGCTATGGCCGCCACTTTCCTGAAATATACCGGCCTCCCTTCGACAGATCAGTTATTTCGTATGCCGCTGTTTTACGTAGCTGTGACTACACTGCTCGAGATATTATGCTTTTCCTTAGCCTTGGGTCGGCGTTTTCAGCTAAATAAAGAAGAGAAAATTCAGACACAGCAGCAATTGATTCAGCAACTGGAGGAAAACGGACGTCTGCAACAAAGCCATACCCTTGAGTTACAGCAGCAGTTAGCTCAGCGGGAGACCGAAGTGCTCACCAAAGCGCATGAGCTTGAAGAACAGCGAATTAGTCAGCTTCGCTCCGATTTTGAGCGCCGGGTCGCCGAAGCCGAGATGGCAGGACTACGTTCGCAGATGAATCCCCATTTCATCTTTAATTGCCTAAATTCCATCAAGCTGTATGCCACCGAAAACGATTCAGAAAAAGCATCGGAGTATTTGACCAAGTTTTCGAGGCTCATTCGCATGGTACTCGAAAACTCCCGTTCCGAACGCGTGACACTCCAGAACGAGTTAACGATGCTTCAACTGTATGCCGATATGGAAATCATGCGATTCAAGCAAAAACTGTCCTTTTTTGTAGAGATCGAACCGAGCATTGACGCAAATTTTGTTGAGATACCGCCCCTGCTGATTCAACCTTACGTGGAAAATGCGATCTGGCATGGGCTGATGCACAAATCGGAAGGTGGTAGTGTTCGGATACGGGCTACTCAACCACAGGAAGAAATGCTTCAACTCACTATTACGGACGACGGCGTGGGTCGGGCCAGAGCCGCCGAACTGCGGAGTAAATCGGCCAGTCACCGCAAGTCGTTTGGTCTGAAGATGACCTCCGAGCGTATCGCTTTGGTCAACCAGTTGTATCAGACCCGCACGCAGGTGGCCATCGAAGATATAGTTAGCGCCGATGGACAGCCCGCCGGAACAGAAGTTATTTTACAGATACCAATATAAAGAGCGAAAGAGTGAATGAGCGATAAATACGCGTCAGCCGGTATGCCGGACCATCACTCTTTCGCTCATTCACTCTATAAGCTATGCGCGCTATCATCATCGACGACGAACCTGACAATGTTCGGCTACTGGCCCTGCAACTGGCTCTGCACTGCCCACAAGTGGAATTAGTTGGGCAATATACCGACAGTATTGAAGGGTTGAAGGCTATACAGACACTTCGACCAGCGCTGGTTTTTTTGGATATTGAAATGCCCCTCATGAATGGGTTTCAATTGCTGGAAAAGGTCGGTGAGATTACGTTCCATATTGTATTCGTAACAGCCTACGATCAGTATGCTGTACGAGCCTTTCGGTTCAGTGCGCTGGATTATCTGCTCAAACCCATCGACTCAGTTGACCTGATTGCTACGGTACGACGAGCCGAAACCACCGCTCGTATCAATCCTCAGCAACTGGATCTGATGCGACAATACTACCCAACGGGAGCTGCGAGTGTTAGTCCAATTGCTAAAGGACGAATTGCGTTACCGCATGCCAGTGGAATGGTTTTTGTAGAAACAAAGCAGATTTTATACTGCGAAGCCGATAGTAATTACACGCGTTTTCACCTGGTTAATGGGGAACAATATGTTATTGCTAAAACCCTGGGCGATGTACAGGATGTACTCGAAACGGGTGATTTCGTCCGTGTTCACCGACAATACATGGTTAACCTGGAGCACATTCAGAAATTAGTGAAAGGAGAAGGCACTTACCTTTTGCTGACCAATGGAGCTAGCATACCGGTTGCTCGTCAGCAAAAAGATCGCCTGATGGAACGGTTTGGATGGGTTTAAGACTTATGAGCGAAACTCGTTCATCAATAGAATTTGATCAGTCAGTAAATTCTAGCTATCAATCATTCTTTTTCAAGATAAAGATATGGCTCTCAGTAGGCCCAGTAGGTATACCAATCTTCATTAATAGACTGATTTTTAGTAGATTATAATACTGTTAAACTTCGGGTGGTAACTAAACTTATTGCAGCTTTCGAGATTACTCTGAAAAATGGTAACATTATGAAAACGCTGCTAATTCTTGTTGTCTTATTGCCAGGTATCCGCGGTATCAAGGCTCAGAAGGCCAATGAGCATCCTGATACGCAACTTCCTCCCAAGCAAATTTTCTCAGCTGATCTGAACAACGACCCTGTCTTTAACAATGTGGTTTTGAATCGAATTCACTATCCAGCTAAACCTGCATCAAACGCAATCTATGGCCGCTTTTATGCCAGCTTTACGATCGACGATGTTGGGCATATTCAGCAGGTTTCGGTACTCTACCCTAAGATGCCGACCAGGGTTAGTAAGCAATACGGATTTGAGAGTGAGATTCTGGCTGGATTCAGGCGAATGCCTCCTCTTAATCCGCGTTTGGCAGGAAACTATGTGTTGCCGATCGCTTTTTGCTTTACCCACTTCGGTGAAGGGCCAAACCCTATCGTGCCGACTAATCGATTGCCAAGAGAGTATAATATTGGTGACCGTATATTGTTAAGTGAAGTAAAGATTTTTGCTGAAAGCCCCAGTGCTACACGCTCCCTGAATGGTTTTCCTGCCAGTCGGCAAATAGGTCAGTAATTCATTCCTATATCAACAGCCTCTGCATCAGGTACATCCCCAGCAATTGATTTTAACACGAGCAAGATAGCCAAGTCTATGACTCTCAACTATGAAGAATCATAAACTTAGCTATCTTGATAACTAGGGATTTTAATGTCCTGCTATAATGCAATTCACCTAGAGACCGCCACCCGCGTAATTCCGCCGGAACTCGTTAGGTGTCATGCCAATGTTTTTCTTAAAGAACTGACTGAAGTTGGGCTGGTCGGCAAAGCCAATGCAATAGCCGATGTCCTGTAACGTCCAGTCGGTTTGGAGCAACAGGGCTTTGCTTTCGTCCAGCAAGCGGCTTTTTATGTGCGTACTGATGTTCTGACCTGTATGCTTTTTCAGCAATGCATTCAGGTGATTGGGATGCAGTTGCAACAGCTCCGCAAATTCCTTGGCCGTGCGTATCCGTAGCGGTTTGTCATAATTGATGTTAGCCGTCTCGTTTTCGAGCAGATGAAAAAAATCGTGCACATGCCGATAATCGTCCGAAACAGTATCCGGCTCAGGAAAATTGGACCCTTTCATGCTTTCGATCATGATCAATTGCAGATAGGCCTGCATGGCATCTTCGGCCAGGCTGCCACCCGTAACCGACTCTTCCTGTAATTGATGGAACAGATTATTAACAGTAGCTGCCGCGGCTGGTTGCAAACGAATGACACTCCTATGAGGGTCGGAGAAAAGCCGGTATTTATCCATCACCGATTTTAACGTCGGGTGCAGATCAACGTACCGTTTCTTGAATAGGCAATAATGCTTTGTCCACCCATCAGACAGATTTCGCCAGGAGATAATCTCGTTTGGGTGCATGAACACAATGCTCGATTCATCGACGTAATAACTATGCATGCCCATACTAAATACCCCTGACCCGCCGGTCACAAACATGATCTTGTAAAAATCCCGGCGATTAGGCGACAGATAATTACTACACACACTGTCCTCAGCTGCCCGAATGTTCCAGTTTGCGAAGTAGCTGCGTTCAACCGGAGTTAGACCGGGAAGATCCTCTAAGAGTGTAATTTGTTTGTTATCTGCCGGTATGCCAATCATCTGTTCACGTTATAACGTTGCCATGTCGATAACAAACCGGTACCGAACGTCGCCTTTTAGCATCCGGTCATAAGCGGTCTGAATGTCCTTCATGTCAACCATTTCAATATCCGATACGATATCGTGCTCGGCACAAAAATCGAGCATTTCCTGCGTTTCGGGTAAACCGCCAATCATTGAACCAACCAGACTTTTACGACCCGGAATCAGACTGAACGCAGAAAGTGCTGATGGAGTTGGTGGTGCGCCTACGCAGATGTGTACGCCATCGGTTTTAAGCAAACTCAGGTATTGATTATAGTCGTGTTCGGCCGATACGGTATCCAGAATAAAATCAAAATAACCCGTGACGGCTTCTAGCTGAGCTGGGTCGCTGGTTACTACAAATTTGTGGGCACCAAGTTTCCTAGCATCCTCTTCTTTCTTGGGCGATGTGCTAAGAACCGTTACTTCGGCTCCGAAGGCTACTCCAAATTTCACACCCATGTGCCCCAGACCGCCCAGGCCTAAAACAGCCAGTTTATGACCTTTACCTACTTTCCAATGACGAAGTGGCGAGTACGTCGTGATGCCTGCACATAACAACGGAGCCGTAGCGGCTAAATCCAGCTTTTCAGGAATCTGTAACACGAAATCTTCGTGAACGACAATGGTGTTGGAGTAACCACCGTAGGTTGGCGTTTTCTTATCCTGCTCTAGACCATTATAGGTTTGCGAGTGCCCGTTGGTGCAGTATTGTTCCAAACCATGCTGGCAGTTGTCGCACACCCGGCAGGAGTCAACCAGACAACCCGTACCAGCCAGATCCCCGACTTTAAATTTTGTTACGTGGTTACCCACGGCCACCACACGACCAACGATCTCATGGCCAGGAACCATCGGGAAAATACCACCGCCCCACTCATCTTTGATCTGGTGAAGATCAGAATGGCAAACCCCACAAAAATCAATATCAAATTGAACATCGTGGGGACCAACTTCCCGACGGTCGAAATTCCAGAGAGCCAGACCAGTATCTTTTGTTTGAGCAGCGTATCCTTTTGTAGCAATCATACGTTTGTTAAGGCTATGAAGTTAACGCGGACAGTTCGTATTATCCACAGTGCAAAATTGAGTGGCAACTGGCGGCAACTTTATAGCAAAGTCAAAGCAATTTATATGAAAATCAAAGATGGGCTTAGTTGATTGCGTTGCACAGCAGGTTGTTAGAGAAAGGAAATACTACTTCTTAAACCTGTATAGATAGGGGGCCGTATTGGCAGCACCCGTAAATCTCTTTTGAAGACGCTCCAATACATTCAAATCCAGTATTTTCTTTTGAAAGTTGTTAATGGCAAACGGCCGGTTATAAACGGCCTCATAAAGCTCCTGGACTTCCCGCATCGTGAACGTTTCGGGTAGTAGATTAAAGCCAATTAGTTTTTGGTCAAGATTTTGGCGAAGCGCTTCGAGGGCAACCGTTAGAATCTCCCGGTGGTCATGAATCATCTCAGGGATGTCCTTGACACTTCGCCATTCGAGATACTCATCAAACTCACCCGGTTGTGGATTAACTTTATTAATGTCGACAAGGGCATAATAGCCAATACAAACAAATCGGCTGGTTAACCAGTCGGTTGCTACAGCATCAAATCGTTGCTCATCAAACTTACGAAGCTCCAATTTCATTGTTTCCCTATAAGGACTGTTAACGATCCGGTTTTCATCGCCAAACACGCGAAACTGCTCTAAATAGATGTTCTCTAAACCGGTTCGTTCTTTTAATATTCGGTTGGCAGCCTTATCGATACCTTCTGTTTTCAAAATATACCCGCCCGGCAAAGACCAGCTTCCTTTTCCGAATTTAAATTTGGCAATTAACACTTTCAATTCTTTATCCTGATAGCCAAAAATCACACAATCAATCGAAAGGTGTGATATATACTTATCTCTCCCTAATTCCTTCATCTTCTTTCGCTTACGGGTTGAGCCGTGACCGTAGACTTTGATATGCTGGGTAACATTCTGACTTAGCGTACAAATCCCTACATGACTATAAATACTTAATCTTCGCTAAGACATCCACAAAGGTAAAGCTTATATACCTGATTCAGCCTCTAACGAGAATATAATAATTAGGATAAAAGATATGAAAAATAGATATTATCTTCTTTTTTTTAGAAGATAAGAATAAACTACTTACTTTTGATCCAGTCAATTCTCTAAATCCTTATCTCCAATTTAGTTCATGAAAAATTCGCTCCGATTTTCTACACATCTAGTTTATGCCAAATGGATTGCTACCGCCGTTTTTAGCTTGCTTAGTTCGCTCGGTTCTGTAGCTCAAAGCAAACGAGATACTACAAGTTATATCCAGACACTCGATATCAAAACCGGAAAGGTCGATACTGTTTTAGCCGTCAAAACCCATTTCGAGGCCCCAAATTGGCATCCCGACAATTACCTGATCCTCAATAGTAAAGGTAAAATTTACACCCTGAATCTGGCTACTAAAAAAGTGACCGAACTTAATACAGGTTCTGTTACCCAATGTAATAACGACCACGGCATTTCGCCTGACAAAAAATGGCTGGTTGTTAGTCATAATGACAAAAGCGACCCATCGACGAAGTTGTATAAATCAGCACTGTATGTACTCCCTATTGCAGGTGGGGAGCCTCGAAAAGTTACGCCTGAGGTGCCTTCGTTCTGGCACGGCTGGACACCAGATGGCAAAACATTAGCCTATTGCGCCGAGCGTAACGGCAATTTTGATGTCTACACAATCGGGATTGACGGTGGTGCCGAAAAACGGCTGACCAATACCGAGGGGCTGGACGATGGACCTGATTATTCGCCCGACGGGAAATACATTTATTTCAACTCGTACCGTACAGGACACATGCAGATTTGGCGGATGCTGGCCGACGGATCGAACCCCGAACAATTAACTTTCGATGAAAATTCGAACTGGTTTGCTCACCCCTCGCCTGACAACAACTGGATTGTTTATATTGCCTATACGTCGGATCAGAAGCAAAGTCATTTATTTGGAAAAGACGTCAAACTTCGCTTGATGAATCCCAAAACCAAAGTTATAAAAGACCTCACTCCTGTCTTTTATGGTGGTCAGGGTACAATTAATGTACCTTCGTGGAGTCCTGATAGCCGAAAAATCGCCTTTGTCAGTTATTCCGTGACCAATTAACCATCCTAAACTCTATTTCTTATGAAAAAAGACAATTGGGCCTCAAGAAGGCAATTTTTGCAACAGATTGGTGCTACCAGTTTGGTGGCTGCGTCTTCGCCATTGACATCACTGGCCGCCCAGGAAAAAGCTGAGGAACGTATCCTTCATTATGAAAAGCCAGTTTCAGCCAACGACACTATCCGTTTAGGCGTTATTGGGTATGGCGTTCAAGGCCATTTCGACTCCAACACGGCCCTCAAAGTGCCGGGCGTTGAATTAGCAGGTATCTGCGATTTATACACAGGACGGATTGAAAACGCCCAAGAAGCCTTTAATGGGGTATTTACCACCCGCAACTACAAAGAACTTCTGGATCGGAAAGATATCGATGCCGTGATTATCGCCACTACCGATGTCTGGCACGCGCGTATTACACTGGAGGCTCTGGCGAAAGGTAAGCACGTGTATTGCGAAAAACCGATGGTTTATAAAATCAGCCAGGGTTATCCCGTCATAGAAGCGGCTAAAAAATCGGGTAAGGTATTGCAGGTCGGTAGCCAGCGGGTCAGTAGCATCGGTTATGCCAAAGCCAAAGAATTGCTGGCGGCTGGTGAAATCGGTAAACTCAATATGGTGAATGCCGTCTATGACCGACAAAGCTCGATTGGGGCCTGGGAATACACCATTCCTAAAGATGCGGATGCCATGACCACCGATTGGGAGAAGTTTATTGCCGTAACGGCCAAAATGCCGTTCGATGCCAAGAAGTTTTTCTGGTGGCGGGCCTTTAAAGAGGTTGGTACGGGCGTAGCGGGAGATTTGTTTATTCACCTGTTGAGTGGTACGCACTTTATCACCAACTCAAAGGGTCCTAAGAGTATTTATAGCACCGGACAATTTAGCTATTGGAAAGATGGGCGCAACCTGCCCGATGTAATGTCGGGCGTCATGCAGTATCCCGATAGCCCGGAACACGATGCGTTTCAATTGACCTTGCAGGTTAATTTCATTAGTGGTACAGGCGGTCAGGAAGTGATTCGGCTGGTTGGTTCTGAAGGAGTTATTGATGTTATCGGTAATAACATTACGGTCAGACATAGTCTTATGCCCGAAGCGCCTGGTTTTGGCGGTTATGATTCCCTGTTTACGTTCTCGAAAAATATGCGGGACCAAATGCAGCAGGAGTATGACGCCAAATGGACACCCGATCAGCGAAAGCGAACCAAGAAAGAAGATATTGTCTTTAAAGCGCCTGATGGCTACAGTGACCACCTAGACCACTTTACCAATTTCTTTGATTCGATACGGACGGGGAAACCTGTTGTTGAAGATGCCACGTTTGGGTTTAGAGCCGCTGCTCCCGCGTTGTCCTGTAACCAAAGCTTTTTGACTAAAAATATTGTGAAGTGGGATCCTGTCAATATGAGATTGATGAAATAGAACTTAATTAAAAATCCTGGAATGAGTTGTTCTTTAAAGCTGGCTCATTCCAGGATTTTAGCTATGCCTTTGCTGCGCTGAAAGCGCTTTTGAAAGCTGCTACCAGCTGGTCGTTTGTACGGTTTAATAGGCTGTCATTCACCATGATTTTGAGCGATCCATCGGCCTGAACTCCGGGCAGGGCGATTTGATGTTTTTCCCACAAAATTTCGCCCAATTTCTTAGCATTCACAGAGGAGGCCAATTTTGCATTGGAAATATTTGTGCCGCCGGGAATCGGTGTAATTTTAAGTTCGGGCAACTCATTAAGTCGGGTAAATAATTGATTGGCCTGCGCTACACTGCGTTTCAGTCGGTCTTCGAGCCCCGCCAGATGGTGTAATGCCATAGCTGCATTAACCCAGTTCATAAACACAGTTCCGCCGTGAATTTTGGCCAAATGTTCCATCTTGTCGATGACTGCTTTAGGGCCGCATAAAATGGCCCCGCCCGCTGCACCCAGGTACTTGTACAGAGAAATATAAACCGTGTCGAAGTAAGATGCGTATTCGGCAACGGATGTACCGCTGTAAGCTGCGGCAAGGTAAAGCCGGGCACCATCCAGGTGCAGTTTGTAACCCTTCTGCCGACAGAACGCAGCTATCTGTTTAATGTCATTAATTGGTACAAATTGGCCGTCCGCCCGACGCACCGGGTTTTCAATCGATACCGCACCAATACCACTGGGAAATACTTCACCCTGCAAATGCTCATCAATCGACTGTTGTAGCTCACTCAGGGTAAAATAAGCTTTATTGGGCGCTACCGGAATCAGGCGCTTACCAAAAACGGATTGCGCAGCATCAGCCTCATCGCGGTAAACATGACTTGTTTGCTGCACGAATACCTTCGTGTTTTCACCACTCAGCACCGAAATGGCTAACTGATTGGCCAGCGTTCCCGACGCCAGATAAATGGCAGCTTCCTTGCCTGTTCGTGCCGCAAATTCTTTAGCTAAGTCGTCGACACACCCGCCCTTGCCGTAGAAATCCCGCTTGATGGGTGCGCTTTTAGCTATTTCTTCCAATTGGGCAATGTACTCGTCAGGCATGTAGATAGGCCCGTCACCAACGAAACGTACGGGTTTAAGCTCAGGATCGGCAGGCGCCCATTGGTGCGAAAAATCGCCCAAAGCCGATAGCGCTGGCGCGGCTGACAGAGTAGAAAAACGGAGAAAATCGCGTCGGTTAAACATTAGCGCACCAGGTTAGCAACTTAAGAGGCAAGTTATTTCCTGAGCGGAAATATAGCGCGTTGTAAGCCATTCTGTTGAGTAAATCTAATCATTTATTATATTATTTTTATTTAATCTAAATAATACTGATTGGCTGAATATATTTGCACCCTCTTTTGTAAGCCAATACAATTTGCCTGATGCTAAATATTTACCGATCTGGTAATCTCGTACTGTTAAGCTTTATTCTTGCCCCTTTGTGGACGCTGGCCCAGTCGGGCCAACTTGCGGGACATATTTTGTTGCCCGATAACAAACCAGCGATTCAGGCGCACATCCTGCTCAAAAAAGCGAAGCGGTCAGCCGTTACTGATTCAAGTGGCCATTTTGTAATCTTTAACATTCCGTCAGGAAGCTACCGAGCTGAAGTATCTTCAGTTGGGTATCGGCCTTATGAGGAGACCATTACAGTTAGTTCAGGTAATACAACCCAACTGACCGCGACGCTCCAGTCGACCTCAGTTGACCTGAACGAAGTACAGGTTGTTGGAAAAACCGAGTCGGCTAAGCTAGCTATCCAGCCGATTCCGGTAGCGAGTCTGGACATCAAAAATGTCTTCGAGAAGAAATCCTCCATTACCGATGCACTCGATCAAGTGTCGGGTATCCGAGTGCGCTCGACGGGGGCGGCTGGAGCACCGGCCGATATTTCGGTCAATGGCCTACGGGGTAACTCGGTGCGGCTCTATATCGATGGTATTCCAATTGAATTTATTGCAGCTGGTCTGAATATCAGCCAGATACCACTTAACTCAATAAAACGGGTCGATATATATAAGGGCGTTATGCCAGTGGATATCGGTACGGATGCGTTGGGCGGTGGCATCAACGTGGTGACGAATCAGGCGCAATACAATTACCTGCGAGCATCATACCGGGTCGGGTCATTCAATACGCATCAGGGTGGGCTGGTCCTGGGCGCGGTTAACAAGCAGAAGACAGCTTACATTAATCTGACGTCCTCCTTCGATTACTCCGATAATAATTTCAAAATGCGGGCGGTCGATGTAGAGTCGGGGCAGACGCTCACCGTTCGGCGTTTCAACGATCAGTATAAATCACTGTATACCCGGCTTACCGCAGGCTTTATGAACCGGCCTTGGGCCGACGATTTTCAGCTGGGTATTACTTATGCCGACATTTACCGGGAATACCAGAATGGCCTGGCGATTGGAAACGTACCGTTCGGCGAAGCACATTACACGGCTAACAATTACACGCTGTCGCTGAAATACGAAAAGAGCTTTGCGGATAAAATGGCTCTCTCGTCTTTAACCAGCTATGGCAGATTAGACTATGTCTTTACGGATACCACCAAGAATATTTATAGCTGGACCGGCAAGGTTATCCGCCGATCAAATTTTGGGGGCGAAAGCAATAACCATGCTGGTGCGCTGTTTCCACACATTAAAAACGACGGCATCGTTAACCGCACTACGCTATCCTACGTGCTAGGTAATGCCGGACGACTAACGCTTAGTAATTTTTATGCCTGGAAAACGCAGACTGGTTATGATCCGCTTGTTCGAGAATCGGAGGGCCAGATTGATTACCTCAAACGACCTCAGGATTTAACCAAAAATATCACCGGCTTACAGTACGAAGTAAATCTGCTCCAAAACAAGCTGACGGCTATCGTTGCCGGAAAGTTATTTCATTTTAACCTACAGGGAATCGAGCGGATAACCAATGCGCCCATTTCGTCAGCCAGCACAAAACCGGGTGGTAATCTGTCTCTGAAGTACGCGATCAACGATCAGGTTTTTGTGCGGACGTCGTACGAGAACGCCATGCGTATTCCGGATTTTGTGGAAGTCTTTGGTGATAACGCGACGATAGTATCGAACCTGGGCATTCAGCCTGAACGGAGCCATAATCTCAATTTAGGCGGGGCATTCACGCGCTATTTTGGGCCGAAATTTCTGAATATCGAGGTTAATGGATTCTACCGGGCGCAGAAAAACCGAATTATCCTGAATGCAAACAATGGCATTTTTGCACGCTACGAAAATCGGGAAGAAGTAACCGTGAAGGGTGCTGAGATGGCGATAAAAGCCAGTCCATTAACCAATCTGCTAGCAACGGTTAACCTCACGTATCAGGATATTCGCATCGTTAAAATGGCCGACCGAACGCAGCAGTTCATGGAAGGCCAGCGGCTGCCTAACGAACCAGTTTTCTTTTTCAACACCGAAATACGGTATACATTCCGTAATCTTCCCAATGACAATGCGTTAGGCGTTTTCGTCTTCTACAATCGAATTAATGAGTTCGCGCATATTCTGACCGGCGCTCAGTACAACAAAGACAATTACGTACCGGCGCAAAATATCCTCGATGCCGGCGCTTCCTACAAATTCCTGAACAAGCATCTAACGGCATCGCTAAACATTCAGAATGTGCTGAACAGCGAACTCTATGACTATTACCGGGTACCTCGCCCCGGTCGCAATTTTAATTTTCAATTGATTTACGAATTAAGCAATCGCTAACCATGAAAACTGCCTGGCATAAAGCCTTTTTTATCAGTGCCTCTTTATTAACGTTGGTGTCGGCCTGCAAGAAAGACGACGACACTCCCGCTACCCCCACCACTACCGACAAAACAGCTGGTTTTATTGCGACCACCATTGCCTATGCCTCTACTGGCTCCAGCTACTTTGCGGGTTATTTCGATGCAGCTCCCTCGGGTCAGATTGATCTGACTCAGAAAACGGCGTTCAAATTCATTAGCCCGATTACCACGTATAAAAATGCGTTTTTCTCGCAGGCTACCGATGGGACAACGGGTCTGTCTAAACTGGTTGTGGACGCAACGGGGAAAATCGTTGTAAAGGGTAATATTCCAACAACGTCGTATCTGGGTGGGGTTATTATCATTAACGAGACGCTGGGTGTGTATGCCGAGCAATCGACGGCCGGGAAGCTGTTTACTTTCGATCCGTCGACGATGACCAAAACCGGAGAAATTGACATGACCGGTGCTAAAATCATCGACACCAATGACGCGAATCTATATTATAACCTGGTGTATCGAGCATCAGATAACCGCCTGTTTGCGCCCTTATACACCTCGAATTCTAAAACAAGCCAATTTTATGACGCAACTAGCGTCTACGTCGAGGTGATTAACCTAACCACGAAAAAGCGGGAAAAAACGATTGAAATGGCCAATGCCATGGACCCTTACCAGCGTGGTTCGCTTAACCCTCTGATTGACGAAACGGGTAATATTTACTTCCTGACGCAGGGCTCGTACGGACTGGATGGCAAAGTTGGGCCTACCGCTCCCGTAGCCTCAAAACCACAGATTATCAAGATTCCGGCGGGTACAACCGAGTTTGATCCTTCGTACCGATTCAATCCCGTTACGGCCGTGGGCTTTCCTAATCTGGTTGTACAGATTGCAGTAGGTGGCATTTACGACAAGAACGGTATCGCCTACGCCTGCGTCACAGCGGGGGAATATCCTGCCCGCGTTACGGAGTTGCTGGCTAAATATGCTACCGGAAAAGCAACCACGGCCGAGATTAATGAACTGTATCAACTGGTTATATACGGTTCGAACTACAAATGGGTTAAGCTGGATTTAAGCGCCAAAACGGCCACGGTCATTCCGGGAATGCCGTTTACGGCCGGATTCTCATATCCGAACTCGTATAAGTACGACAATAAGCTGTATTTCCAGATGTTCAACGATACCGATAAAACCAACGGTTTCTACGAATTCAACCCGGCTGACGGTTCGGCCAAGTCGATGTTTAACATCACCGCTGGTGGCGTAGCGGTCGGTTTAGTCAAACTACAACCTTAACCTAATGATGGATTATGACCGGGTCGCCGGTGCGATGATGAGCGATGAATGTGACTGACGCAGAATTATTCATCATCGCACCGGCGACCCGGTCATAATCCATTATTTATCATTCCTTTGGAGCCAACACCTAAAAAGAAAAACTGGGCCAGCCATCAGAAAAAATGGTATGGTAAATGGCACGTTTGGTTGGGTCTGATTGCCGGCACCATCATTGTCGTCGTCAGCCTGACTGGTACGATTCTGGTTTACCGCGATGAGATTGATCAGGCGCTGAATCCAGAGTTATTCAACGCTCCGGCGCAGGGAAAAAAGCTTTCCTTTCAGCAGATAACGGAACAGCTCAAACGTGATCATCCGGACTGGAAACTGGAATTTCTGTTCCGCGCTGAGGGCGCAAATAGTGCAAATCTGCCTTATCGTGCCCATTTGGAAGGGAAAGAACCGGAACAGGAAATTTTTATCAATCCGTATACGGGTAAATTGACTGGTTCACGGCTGCATGATTCTGCCTTTATCGACGTTGTGCTGGAAATTCACCGCACCCTGCTTATACCCGTTGTTGGTCGTTATGTGGTAGGAATCAGCGCCTTAATGCTGGTTATCCTAACAATCAGCGGCCTGCGATTATGGATTCCTAAGCAATGGAAACACCTTAAGTCGAGGCTGATTATTCGGGGAAACGCTGGTTTACGGCGGCAGAACTACGATCTGCATCAGGTACTTGGGTTATACTCGTCGCCGTTTATACTGCTGATTGCCCTAACTGGCGTGGTTATAACCTTCCTGACGATCATTGCGCCGGTTATGTTTTTGGTCAGTTTCGAAAAGCCTAAGTCGCTGGCCCAGATTCTTAACAACAAATCGGTTTATGTAAAAGGGGCTAAGCCGATTGGCATCGATTCGGCTCTTTCGATTGCGCAACGGGCTTTCCCGCCCAAAAGTGAGATTCGTGGACTTGTCTTTCCTGACGGTCAGAAAGGAGCATACGCCGTTTATGGTTTGGGGCCCTACGTAACGGAAACGGGCGACAATAACTTTCTCTATGTCGATCAGTATTCGGGCAAGATCAACTTCAATACGGCAACTGATTTGCCTAATACCGGTAAGATGTATTTGAACTGGGTAACACCTATTCACTACGGAACTTTCGGGGGAAATGTCACGCGCGTCGTTGCGTTTGTGGCTTCGCTAATACCGTCCATTCTGTTTGTTACCGGCATCACTATCTGGTGGCCCCGCTGGAAAGGGAAGGCGAAGAAAAAGAGTCGTAAAAACCGTAAGTCCGGCCAGGTTCCTGGTGTTGAATTACCCTTAAATCCCCACTGATTATGAATACGGCTAATGTAACGGTAACGACCCGGCCACTTTTCCCCTGGTTTACTGGCCAGATAAAATTGGGAATTTACTATGCCTTATACTTTTTAGGTATCGGGTTGATCATGGGCGCTGTTTTCGGTCTTTTCGGAGGCTTAGTGTTGCAGCCAGCTCTGTTTGCAGCTAGTTTGATCGGTATTTTTTGCCTAATGAACTTTCCGGCTTCTATCATCGCCGTTCTTGTTAACCTAATCCTGGCTATTTTCAAAAAAAGCAGCCGACCGATTTACCGCTATTTCGGCCTCTCGCTCGGCTTTGCTTTAGTCTATATAACTTACTTTTACCTGCTCCATTTACTGCACATCAACGTATTCTGATTCGTGGCTGGAGGGTAACCCCACCCCAACCCCTCCCTACGGGGGAGGGGTTGGAGTGGGGTACAACGGCTATAGAATTATCTGATCACTTAATTCAGATTCAGGGAACAGAGCATAAATAGTTTACAACTAATCGCGTTATTCCAACAGGTCAGGTCGGCGAGCCTGCGTGCGGGCTAATGCCTGCTCGTGCCGCCACTCGTCAATCTTTGCTTCATGGCCGGACAACAAAATAGCTGGTACCTGATGCCCTTCAAAATCAGCCGGACGTGTATAAACGGGTGGAGCCAGCAGGTTATCCTGAAAGGAATCTGTCAGCGCAGACGTTTCGTCGTTCAGCACACCGGGTAACAATCGGATAATAGCGTCGGATAAAACACAAGCTGCCAACTCACCGCCCGACAGTACATAATCGCCGATGCTAATTTCTTTGGTGATGAACAGCTCCCGAACACGCTCATCGACACCTTTGTAATGGCCACAGAGAATAATCAGATTCTGCCGTAACGAAAGCGAATTAGCCGTTTTCTGAGCTAGGCGTTCACCGTCGGGTGTCATATAAATAACCTCATCGTAAGCTCGATCAGCCTGCAATGATCGAATGCACCGGGCAATCGGATCAATTTGCATAACCATACCCGCGCCCCCACCAAAAGCATAATCGTCTACGCGTCGATGCTTGTCGAGGGTATAGTCGCGCAGATCATGCACGACTACCTCAACGTAACCGCCCTGCTGCGCCCGCTGCAAAATAGAGTGCGCAAAAAAGCTGTCGAGCAGTTTAGGCAGGCAGGTAATAATATCAATCCTCATCGGTATCGTCCCGGTCACCATTTAATTCCGGTTTATCGGCCTTACCATCCTCATCCAGATAAATGTCAAGCAGACCGTCAGGCAGTGCGACGTTCAGTTTCCGATTAGTCCGGTCTATCGTCCGGACAATCTCACTATTGATTGGAATCAGTACTTCCTTCCCCTGATAATCCATAGCAATCAGATCCTGTGCGTTCATGGCATAGACACCCCGCACCGTGCCTAACTCCCCTGCATTGGCGTCAACTACCTGATAGCCCACGATTTCGTGAAAATAAAAGCGGGTCTCGTCAGTAATAGGCTCCAGATTATCTAGTGGCAGGTACGCACCACAGTTAATGAGTCGTTCAGCCTGCTCAATGGTATCGACATCCTCGAAGGCTATAATGGCCCGACTTCCTTTCACGATGGCGATGGACTCGATGAAATAGGGGAGTAGCTCAGCTTTTACTTCCAGCAGGATCGAATCCAGATCAGCGTATTCGGTCGGGTCGTCAACATCTAAAAAAAGCACCAGTTCACCATTGACACCGTGGGTCTTGGTGATATGGCCTACCTGATAACAATCGTCTTTTGTCATGTATTTCGTAAATGAAATGAGCCTGCTCGTGGCGAACAGGCTCATTAATAACCATTTTTGTCGAAAAACTATTCCGCTGCTGGTGTTTCTTCAGCAGCTGGCGCTTCGGTCGGAGCCTCCGCTTCAGGAGCTTCCACTGGAGCAGCTTCTGCAGTATCCACTGGGGGTTCTTCCACCTTGTTTTTCTTCGCGATAGCCTCAGCACGCGCGTCGTTTACTTTCTTCTCAGCTTCTAACCGATCAGCCCGATCCTGCTCTTTAGTTTGAGCCTTAGCATCGGCTGCACCTGCTTTCCGGTTCGATTTGTCTTCCTGCCAGGTCGAGAAACGCTCATCAGCCTGATCCTGCGTAATGGCTCCTTTGTTGACGCCAACTTGCAGGTGTTTGCGGTACATAATGCCTTCGTGCGACAATACCGAACGGGCGGTATCAGTCGGTTGAGCACCTACCATGAGCCAATAAACAGCCCGTTCCGACTTCAATACGACCGTCGAAGGGTCGGTGTTGGGGTTGTACGAACCGATTTTTTCAATAAACCGGCCATCACGTGGAGACGATGATTCAGCCACTACGATGTCGTACATCGCCATTTTTTTGCGTCCACGACGCGCTAAACGAATTTTAACAGCCATTTGTGCTTGCTTGGTTTTGTTGGGAGACGCATCCCCCCTGTAAAACGTGGCCGCAAAGGTACAAAAAATTAGTATAGAATAGTCTCGGAATCAATGAATAATTATTGGTTTTTATAAAACTATAAATGTGGTGTTGAGTTCTTAAACCTCGCTGTGTCAAATGTTAACATCTGACACCACCTAGGAATGCATAGCTTAATCGTAAATCATTAATCACTGGCGTATTTCGTTCGTAATTTTCGGGCTACGTCTGAAGCCAGTTCGTCGCGCATGCTATCGTACAATTGCCAGCGTGAGGGCGCAAATAGACTGGCACTTTTCAGCGATTGACCATTTAGCGCCCGATTGTCGCCACTGAAGCTTTCCCATTCTGTAGTCCAGCTTCGGCTTTCCCAAACGGAATCTTCCCATAAAACCTTCCCTGTCTGCGTGTCCACTGTTCGCATCCGCAAATCCAGGCTAGCGCGGATTTCCCGCCGGTAGGTGGTTAAGGTACCGCTTACTTTTTCCATGATATCGACCTTGGTCGAGTCGTTAATTTTTTTCTCCCCGACCTTATAAGCCTGATTACTATAGACCGTTGTGGACGACGAAGACGTATTATCGCTGTAAGGAGAGTAGTTATCTACCTGCATCTGAACGGCTTGATGAATCGGAAATCCTTCGCCAGCCTGTTCGTCCGGTGGATAAAGCCGCACAAAGGTTGAGTGTGTTGTATCCCGACCAATTTCCCGTAGGATAAGGCCCTGCAACTCCTGATTATCGTTGAAACTGATTTCAGTGGTTGGACTGAGTGGTTCAACAACTACCCGTAGAATGGCGAAAGGAAAAGCATCTTCAGATTTAGCGCGCGCCTGCCGATAATCCGGTATCCAGTCGATAGCTTTTCGATAGTTGAGGTAGGCGTCTTTAGCGGCTAAGCGGTTTTCTTCGCGGTAGACGAAGGCTTGTTCCGCGGCATTGTACCGGTCGGCTGCGGCCAGTTCGCGGATTTCGCGCTGGCGATCAGCATACGAAGCTGGATATGCGGCCAGCCATTCCGCGCAGGCAGCGCATTTACGGGCATCGTCAGTTAGAGTCTGTAGTTGGGTATATTCCCGGAAAACTGTTTCCCAGCGGAAAGTAGGTGATTTATTTGGATCGGTAGGAGGAGTCGCAGAGAGCCGTCGGATGGTTGTCTGATGCTGATCATACGCTCGCACAAAAGCTTCCTTCAGTATTTGCGGGGCTAAATCGTGCCCGCGTTTGAATAACCCACGCGCCTGGTTGAGTCGTTGGGAGGCCCGTTTAACGGCCAGATCAAAATTACCCCGGCGGAGGGCCGTTTTGCCGCTGCTGCACGCAGTCAGCAAAACGGCTGTCATGACGAAAAGCAAGATTTGGCGAACCATAACGTAAACTACATTTTTTGTCTATTCGACAAGCGGGGGCATCATTAGTTTATTGATGATTCCAAAAGGAATCCAGCCGTTGGAGTGACTAACGCATAACAGTCATCGCGCAAGTAACAAACCAGTAAAATAAACTTTAGTTGAATGACAACCCAGTCCCTAAATTGTATTCAACTAAGTCCTATTCACAACTGTAATGTCCAATATCGATAGAAAAACCTTCTTAAAAGAAATTTCGCTGCTGGCTGGCGCTTCCCTTGTGTCGGGAACTGGCTGGGCTACTGAATCGGTGCGAGAAAAATCAACTGTTAAGCTGGGGTTTGTTACCTACCTGTGGGGGAAAGACTGGGATTTGCCGACGCTGATTAAAAATTGTGCGGATGCCAAAATCCTGGGTGTGGAGTTGCGGGTGGAGCACGCTCATGGGGTAATGCCGGACCTGAACGTGGTTCAACGTCAGGAAGTTAAAAAGAGATTTGAAGATAGTCCCGTTAAGCTTGTTGGACTTGGGACAAACCAGCAATTCGATTATGTAGATCCGGCTCAACTGAAAGCCTCCATTGAACGAGCTAAAGAATTCATCCGGTTGAGTGCAGATGTGGGCGGAACGGGTGTAAAAGTGAAACCTAATGCCCTGCACAAAGAAGTTCCTGTTGAGAAAACGATCACCCAAATTGGAGAATCTCTGAATGAGCTGGCCCGCTACGGTGCAGAGTTAGGACAGCAGATACGCCTGGAAGTCCACGGCGAAGAAACACAAGAATTGCCGATGACCAAACGGATTATGGACGTCGCCACCCATCCAAACGCTACCATCTGTTGGAATTGCAATCCGCAGGACCTGAACGGCAAAGGATTCGAATCCAACTTCAACTTAGTCAAAGATCGGTTCGGTGCTACGTGCCATGTCCGCGAACTAGACCGAACCGATTATCCCTACCAAGCGCTACTAAATAATCTGGTGAAGATGAATTACAACGGCTGGGTATTGCTTGAATGCCATACGAACCCGGCCGATAAACTAAAGTCAATGAAAGAGCAGCGAGCCGTGTTTGACCAGATGATCGCTAAAGCATAGTGAAGGCAATATCAGGTAGTTTCATAGGCCAACAGCTCTAGGTATGGATTCGGTCCAAGCCCGAGCAATTTACCGAAAGCGGGTTCAGTTTTATATCCCTGCCGCTTTAAGGCGATAATCTCCTGCCGGAAAGCTTCACCACGTTCGATCAATAGCTTGTGTTCAATGAGCATATGCCGGTAGCCCATCTGTTGCCGGATCGGTATATTCTGCCCAAAGATTTCCAACTCAAAGTCATCAAGCCAAAAATTGGCGATCACGATTTCCTTGTCTGATTCGAACGACTCCCGAATACTGAAAGCCCGTCCGTCGCCAAAATGGCTTTGCACAGCGTTGTAAAACTCGTTCTGATCGGTCCAGTAGCAGATAATGTCAAGGTCGCTGGTTTCAATATCGATGTTAATTGGAATGGTGCCAACCAGGATGGGCGTAAAGGCATCGAGTTTGGTTAATACAGCGTATTTGGTCAAAACTTTGTAAGCGTCCTGTTGTCGGGGTGTACCGACCTTCAAATACTCGATTGTCTCAAAATTCATCTTTGCGTGCTAGCGTGTTGCAGCTACGAATTTATACTAGTAATGAGTCATTAGTTAAACTAAGCTACTCTTAATACCCCACCCCAACCCCTCCCCCGTAGGGAGGGCTTAAAGGCGACAGAAAGCAAGCCCCTCCTACAGGGGAGGGGTTTAAGAGAATCTAAAGGCAATTCACCGCTGCCAATTTTAAGCGTCCAGTTGCATTTGGGTGCTAATCGCAATCCGATTCCAGGCATTAATTGTAACAATGGCCATAAGAAGCTGAGCCAGATAAACCTCACCGAATGTTTGTTCAGCGCGTTTATATAACTCATCCGATACACCATGCTGACTAATTAAGGTAACGGACTCCGTTAAGGCCAGAATAATTTTTTCGTCTTCCGTGTATAAATCTGTTTCCTTCCAGGCATCGAGCAAGACAATTCGCTGGATGCTTTCGCCAGCCTTCATAGCTTCTTTGAGATGCATATCGAGACAAAATGCACACCCGTTTAGTTGTGAAGCTCTCAGCTTAATAAGCTCCTGATGGGTTTTGGTTAATGGAGTAGCTTGTACATGAGTTGATAGGGCAAGCAAAGCCTTAAATGACTGTGGTTGAGTTGCTTGCATATTTAATCGAGTTTCCATAATGTGCTTGTCAAACGCGGTATGTTTTGCGTTTGACAGGGCAAAGGTCGGTGGCTGATTTCTGGAAAAACTTAAACTGGTTTAAGAACGCTTTTTGCGCAATTCACTCAAATACTCAGGGGTAAATCCCAGATAAGAAGCAAGCAGGTATTGAGGTATACGCTGAACAAATTGAGGGAAGTTAGTTACAAAATGATGATACATCCCTTCGTGGGAAAGATCATGCTGGTATTTCATTCTAATTTGTGATGCACCGTAAGCCCGCTGGTAGACAAGCCGAAAATAGCGCTCTAGCTGAGGGAACTGCGCCAGCAGTTGTTCGTGAGCGGTTAAATCAATGGCGAGTACTTCCGAGTATTCGACCGCCTGAATTGAAAAATCGGTTACCTTCTGTTGGGGAAAGGCTATAAAGTCCGTTAGCCACCAATTCTCGATGGCAAATTGAGTTGTTTGTTCGACGCCTTTTTCATTTAGAAAGAACATTCGTAGACAGCCTTTAACCACAAAATAGAGAGAGGTGCAGACATGGCCAGCTTCGATCAGATTCTGTTTCTTAGAAACCTGAAGCGGTCGGAAGTAAGCAAGAATTGTGTCTGCGTTTCCCACATCAAAAGCTACCTGCTTTTGTATATGCATCAACAGAGGATGCCGTTCGCCAGGATTTATAGATTCATTAAATCGATTCATGGATAAGCTGAATTCACGTACTTTTACCAGACCCTTTTAGTCAAATCACCACAAAGTAAGTAGTTGACTAAGCAGAATTGTATCATAACCATTCGCCTTTTTCTAAGATCACTTAATGTCTTACTGCCACGCTATTGATACTATGTCTGGAGATCGGAAAACATTACATAAAGCGTACCACGATCACCTGTACGGTTTCCCGATTCACGACGATAATGAACTGTTTTGCCGGTTAGTGCTGGAAATTAACCAGGCTGGATTAAGCTGGGAAACGATTCTGAAAAAAGAAGCCGGTTTCCACAAAGCTTACGACAACTTTGACCTGACCAAAGTAGCTGCTTATACTGACACTGATCGCGAACGGCTCATGGCCGATCCGGGAATTATTCGCAATCGGTTGAAAATCAACGCAGCCATCGAAAATGCAAAAACCATCTTACAGCTACAGACCGAATATGGCTCGTTTGAAAAATGGTTGGAATCGCACCACCCGAAAACGAAGGCCGAATGGGTAAAGCTGTTCAAAAAGACGTTTCGATTTACCGGCGGTGAAATTGTCAATGAATTTCTGATGAGTATTGGTTATCTGCCTGGGGCTCACTCCAACGACTGTGCTATCTACAAAAACGTGCTGGAGGCCAAACCGTTGTGGATAGGCTAAAAACACAAAGAAGTGCCAAACCTCAGCTTGCCACTTCTTTATAATCCCCAAGCAATCCAGACCTATAAGCCGGGTTCTGTCCTCCCGCTAGTCGCGAAATGGCTTATCATTTATCTGGGATGGTCGTCACCGGCCACCTCGTTCGACCTACCCGCGTCGGTGTTGATCCTTGCGAACCGCTGGCGACGAGCAGCCGCGCGTCCGACGCTTATTTGGTCTTTCAGCCCCTAAGGGTTACCGTGCCCCGCTGGTCGCCCAGCGAGCGGTAGGCTCTTACCCCACCGGTTCGCCCTTACCAGATTCAATGGGTGAATGAGCGAATGAGTGAATGAGTGAATAGCTGGCGCAAGCTTATTATGCCGGACGGCTATTCACTCATTCACTCATTCACTCATTCGCCATTAAAGTTGGCGGTATGTTTTCTGTTGCCCTGTCTGTCGAATGGCCGTTCCCAGCCGTCCGCCTTCCCGTTAGGAAGTAGGGTGCTCTACGCTGCCCGGACTTTCCTCATCTGATTGCGCAGACGCGATAAGCCAGCCTGAATTGTTTAGGGAATCACAAAGGTACGTTGGACGGGCCGGTTTCTCAAGGCTGATTTGAGACTAGTGGTGTCAGATGTAAGCATCTGATACCATAAAAGCCATTTTATAGAGGCTCATTTACACTCAGCTACGACTACAAAAAACGCCCGGTTCAGTAGCTTTCAACTACGAACCAGGCGTTTTATTGATCAACAAGTTGCACTATGTAGCGATCTGATTAATTTGTTTTTGGATTTTTAGTTGGAGCGCTGTTGCTGGATGGTGCGTTGTAGGCGATTTCGTTGTCGGGTACATCCCAGTAGTCCAGGAAGCCATAGGTAATAGTGGCATTGCGGCTGACAACACCCGTGCGGCTAAGTGCAACCGCGCCTTTCCGACCGGTTTCCAATATGCCCCAACGGCGGGCATCGTAGAACGCCAGCGCACGAAATAGTAAACCAATCCGGCGTTCGCGACGGAGTTCTTCTTTAGCGGCATCAAGCGACAGACTAGTGCCAGCAACAGCAGCCAGACCAGCCCCCTGATATTTCCGTACTTCGTCGATCAGAGCCAGACCATCTTCGATTTTGCCTGTGTAAATCAGCGCTTCGGCTTTCATCAGCTGGTTTTCTTCGTACGAACTCGCCAGGTACAACTCATAGCCACCCGCATTCGTGTTGGAATACGTGATAACGGATGCGCTTCCTTCAGAGCCAGCCGCACCCCGGTTAATCAGGTTAAAACGGGTAAAGAATGCATTACCCCGAGAGGTTTCTCCAATATAAGCTGAGCTTCGCTGCTGGAAATTATTGGAAAAGCGTAGATCCCCCGTTTTAAAGTCCTGAATCAACCGTTCAGAGATTTTATAGGTGTTGTTAGCACCCGTTGTTTTACCGGAAACCGTACCCGCCGTTGGAGACAGGAAATCACCTGCGGCATTAGATCGACCGGTAAAGACAAGATCCGCAGCCTGAATGCCACTGTTGGTAAGCGTCAGGAGGTCAGCCCACTGAGCAGCCGTCATGGCACTGACACGCGTATTGACCAGCAGATTCCGGGCTTTCATCGTATTGATGTTGCGCACCCACATGGCTGGCGTTAGTATGCCACCTTTGCCAACCCGGTTGAAGCTTGGGATTAACCCCGTCATTGTAGCTATATAATCGGCGCTGGCTGTTAAGCCGCCCAGAATTTTAGCCGCTTCATCAAAGTTTTTGTTTGCTTCCGCAATCATGGCTTCTTTCGTTACATAGTTGCCATTTGTGCCATTCAGAACTTCACCGTTGGCCTTGTCGTTAATGATACCAGCGTAATACATAGAGCCAATACGGGAATAGGCGTATCCTTTCCACCAGTAGGCCCAGGCTTTCAAAACCCCTTTTTTCGTCTCTACTTCACCGCTAAACGTGGTGGCGTCGATATTGGCCAGGAGCGTGTTAGCGGCATTATTCATGTTGTACATGTACGCCCACTCGTAATAAGTCGAATTCTGAAAACCCGTCGAGTTAACGTTCGCCGTGATCCGGAGAAAATCGATTTGTTTGCTGGGCGAGTTTGGGTTAACCAGTACCGAACCGTCGTCGAGCGTAACCTGATTCGGAGCCCCAATCTGATTGATAAAGACGTTAGCAATATCCGTCCCGATCACATCGCCCATTAATTCATGGTTACCAATAGCACCCGACCAGAAATAGCCCGGAACGCCATCGTAATATTTTACATCCCTGAAGCCGGTAATGTAAAAGCCTTCCCCAAACGAAATGAGTCCGCTTTCGGTTTTCAGGGCCGGCGATGAAGGCTGGTTAGGGTTCTGAACATCCAGTTGTTCTTTACAGGATGCCATAAACCCGGAGAAAGCCAGTGTTAAGGCAAGTATTTTTATCTTATTCATAAAGTCAGTTTTTTGAGATGGGTTACTTTAAAATCCGAAGTTTAAAGCAGCCTGATACGACTTGAAGTTTGGCATCGTGCTGTGATCGGTTCCCCGGTCCCAGGCCGAGTTAGACGTTCCTGAGCTGATTTCCGGATCGAAGCCCGTGTATTTAGTGAGTGTCCAGAGGTTACGTCCTGACAGAACAAGCTGGAGCCGTTTAACCGCCGGAATCTTGAACAGCTTAGAGAAATCAACGCCAATCGAAATGTTTCTCAGCCGCAGGAACGACGCATCTTCGTAGAAGTAATCCTTGGTGCCATTAGCTGTGCGCTGGGCATACACACCCCGGTAGAAAGCCGTCCAGGCACCAGTTTGCCCATCGATGGTGAACGGGTTCGCGTATTCACTATGGATACCATCCCGGTACATCCACTCTTTGGTTTGGTTGTAGAGGTGGTTACCGTTTACCCAGTCAAACTGAACGCCAAATGTGAGGAAGTTTTTGAACGTCACATCGTTGATGAACGACATATTGAATTTTGGGTTTGGATCACCAAAACTGAATTTGTCGGCCGTGAAGTAAGGCTGTTTCGTGGCTTTATTAACCACATATCCATTGCTGGCCAGAGTGTATTGCTCTTGATCGGCTACAGGAATAAACGGTGTACCGTTAGGACCTAGCTCATTGACGCTATGAATGGTTTTGTAACCGTACAACTGACCAATTTTTTCACCGGCTTTCAATACGTAGTTTGTGCTACCAGCATTGGAGGTAACCACAATCGGAGCATCTCCTCTAACCGCAAGGATTTGAGAAGACTGTTTGCCGAAATTGATCGTCGTGTTCCATTTTAGATTGGAACTGTGGTAAACCGTCGAGTTTAACGACATCTGAAGCCCGTTCGAGCCCAAGGTAAAGGCGTTATCCGTCAACTTCCCTAGTCCAACAGAGGGCGCTACGTCAACCTGATAAATGGCATCTTTAGTTTTCCGGTCCCAGTACGTAGCTGATAAGGCAATAGCATTCAACCAACTGGAGTTCTTAAATAAGCTGAACACCATATCAGTTCCGATTTCCAATTCCTCCGATACCTCTACGCCCAACGCTGGATTACTCTGCTGGTTAGCATAATAAAATGCCGTTGTGTTACCTACTGTCGTTGGCGTAATAGTTACGTACCGGTCGAAAGGCTGAGGCTGGATACCGGCCTGACCATAAGCAGCCCGTAGTTTTAATTCAGGCAGGAAATTGTTAACCGTACTGTTTCCCCAGAATTTCAGCGCCGACAGGCGTAGATAAGCATCGCCACGGGGGAAGGTAAAGGGCTTCGAACCCTGACCAAATGCCGACGAATAATCGCTCCGGAAACCACCCGAAACACCCGCCAGCTCACCAAATTCGAAGCGCTGGTTTATCAGAAAACCATACGTGATAAATGGCTCTGAATAATCGCGGTATACCCGCCATGAGGTTGTGTTGGCGGCATTATAAGGCGTATAAGCAGCTGGTAAACCAATGGCCGCGCTGGTGTATTCTTTCACCTGACTGTTGCGCCAGTCGAACAAAGCCTGCGTAGTCGATCGGATCGGAACGTTCAGGTGGAAATCTTCTCTAAAATCAAACGTAGCCGTAGCGGTGGCCAGAAAGTTCTGGAACATTTTACTATTCACATACTTCGTTAAATCCCCGCTGTTGGTGGTGTTGTAGTTAGAAATATAGTTCGTCGATCCTTGGGTTAACCAATATTTGTTATTGGCGTTGTTCGACTGGTTGGTGTACTCCAGGTCGCGGTTTTGCGTCTGGAAATTAAGCCCGTATTTCAGATCCAGGTCAACGTACTTCGGAAACTTATAATTCAGGTTCAGGTTCTGAATGATGTCGACCTTATTATCATTGTTCCGGGTGTATGCCTGCCGATACGATGGGTTCGATGCGTTGATCCCAATCGTCTGATTCATGTTAAGCGGAATAGAACCATCCGTTGTTGTCAGGTCAAAATCAGCTAACGGATACGCGTTCAACAGACTATATAGAATCGTTCGGTCGGTTGACTTCAGCGTGCTTTTGGTATAAGCTAACTGCGTGATCGAGCGCAGGGTAAGGCCCTTGGCCAATTGTGCACCAATGTTGGCTGACAGGTTGCTGCGATCCCAGTAGCCATTATCCCGAATGTTACTTTCCTGATGGCTGTTAGAGGCCGACAGACTAAAATCGGCTTTCTGACTTCCACCGGTAATCGCTACACTATTATTGATGGTGTTTGCTGGCTTGAAGAAATAAGAAAAGTGATCGTGGTATTGCAGATTGGCGTTATACGGCTTGCTGTTCGTAGCGGTCGGGTCCGTTGAGTTATACTGCACGTTCTCTGAATAAATCCCATTAACCGCATCGTATACGATTGGTTTCCCCGACGATCCGATGATGTTGTTGTTGGCATCGGTAGCAAACGCGTGGTATTGCGCTTTACTCACTCCGCCATTGTTCAAATACGTATTTTGAGCAATGCTGGACGAGAAATCAATATTCAATTGCCCGTTTTTCCCTTTTTTGGTAAAGAGCTGAATAACCCCGTTAGCGCCCTGTGCACCGTAAATGGTAGCGGCAGCCGCACCCTGTACGACTTCAACACGCTCAATTGAGTTCAGATCGATGGTCTGTAGACTGGTAGCCCCCATCTGAATACCGTCGATCAGGATCATCGGCTGCGTACCGCGGTTGATGGTGTTGATACCGCGCAGCAGAATATTAACGTCGGCACCGGGTGTACCGCTCCGGCTGGTGATTTGCGCACCTGGAATTTTACCGATAAGCGCCTGATCGACAGAAGCAGAAGGCGTTTGTGGCAAATCTTTGCCCGAAACGGATTCAACCGAAATAGCAATCTTCCGTTTGTCGGTAGCCACCCCGACCCCCGTTACAACAATTTCCGCCAGTTGCTTGGTGTCGCTTACTAATTGCACGTTTACCACCGACGTAGCGCCCAGGGCCACTTCCTTTGAAGCCATCCCGATGAAGGAATAAATCAGTGTTCCTTTAGCGGGAACCGACAGGGAATACCCACCATCACTATCCGTAACCGTCCCGGTAGTAGTACCTTTTAACACAACCGAAACACCGGGTAGGGAACTGCCGTCATCGGCGAGGGTCACCTTACCCGTAATTTTTCGCTCCTGCGCCCAGGTTGAGACGCAGAGTGAGCATACCATCAGGAAGCTCAACAGTAGTTTTTTTCTCATTGACAAGTACAATTCGTTAAGTTAAGAAAGAAGTGTTTCTACAAAAGTATATTCTGCATAATTCAGTTCAAAATTCTGTGTTGAAAAAATTATATGATACTTTATAAGAATGAGCTTAAATTACGTAAAATATAATTCTGATTTTATGGTTTAAAAAAATATTTAAAGGCTTATAAGTAGTCAATAATGAAATTATATGGTCAAATAATTCATAATACTATAATAATCAGAGAAAATTCATTACACCTTTCCTTTAAGTTATATCTCATAAAAGTACAATTATTGTAATAATTAACGACGTATGAACAATCACCGTGTTTTAGGTATTTATACTTAAAAAAATATACATTACCATAATAAACCAAAGAATAAATGGTATTTTAATTATTTTTTAATAATAAATCCTGTCTAAAAATAGTTTATCTCCTCTTTATGGATACTATTTTAGTAGTATCATAATAATATACCGACAATAAAAAGCTGCTGATTAAATAAATTCTGCGTGAAACTGCCAGGTAAATTTTAATGTGCAGTTGTAAACAGTCAAGCCGCTGGTGTAAGTGAAACCAGACCTTCAGACCTGATTTCGCTTACACCAGCGGCTTGACTAAAATCTCAGCGATTAACTTACTGCAATCCCTCTACCTTCACGTCGATGCGACCACGGGCATTGACAACGGCTAGCATAGCGGTAGGGGTCAGGTACACCTGATCAGGTTTGATTTCGTCGATCTGGCCATTAATGACGACGCCTTTAGCCAATTGGTTATTCCGGAGTTTTTCCTGCAATAGCTTCTGCATCTCGGCCAGTTGCGACCCCACAGGAATAGTAAATTGCTTCTCAAGCGTTCGGGCGAACGTACCTTTCAGCAACCAACTAGCCGACTGCTGGAGAATATTTTTCGTATCCAGATCATACTGAAGGTCTTTCAGCGAAATAGTCTGGTCGTGAGCGTCGTAATAAGGTCGGCCTTTAAGGTAAATGTCACCGTTGATGGTTCCCTTGAGGCCTGCCTTAATAATCAGGTTTTCGTTCTGCCCGTACATATCCATGCTTGTGATGGTGATATTGTACCGATTATCAGCGAATGAAAACGATTTACCTACAAATTCTTCACCCGCCAGCCGGGCTGCTTCCTGATAACTGGCTTCACTGAGCAGGCCAATTCGGAAATCATCCTTTACCTGGGAAACAACTGTTAAGTCGGGTAACGATACAGCCGGATGAACCTCGGGCCGATTGCCGGTAGTCGTGAGCGTATAGCCTTCGATACCGATCGTCGTGCGAATAACCCGCCCTTCAAAACGTAGTGGTGTAATCAGTATCCGTTTCGGTACGACCTGAAGATACGTCCTGTATTTTTCCGAAATCAAATAAGGCTCACGAATCGTGTTCCAGGCTTTCAGAACGGGTGTGCGCAGGTCGATTTCACGGCGCACCTGCTGATCGAGCGTTTTGGTGATCGTGCCCATGTTTTTATCAATGATCCCTGCTACGATGTTCGTAACGGGAATATTAAAACCAATCAGACTGATCGTAGGCCGGCGTACCCATCCGTACCCATCCGCCTGCGTCTGCGTATGAACCGACCAGTCGCGTTCGAGATCGAACTTGGTTTTAAAGCGAAGGTCAATCTCGAATTCGGTTTCCTTATAATGCGTGAAGCCTAAAGCCGACAGCCCGACTTTCACCCAGATGCGCAACGGAACCGTAAAGTGAAAAAGACTGTCCTGCGCCGAAACAAGGATGGTTCCCCGCTTCCAGACCTTCGTCATGAAATTGTCACGGTTGTTGTCGTCCAGGCTATTATCTTCATAAATCAGTCCTTTTACCTGTGCGTTGATCTGACGCTCTACATCACTTAAGGCAATAGATACGGGAACGTGAACGGTCGATAAAAATCGTTCATTACGAACTTCCATTTCGGTAGTGTTATAAGCTGCTTTAGGGGCCTGTGGGTTGACCCGATTCGCCGATGGCTGATCGCAACTTAACAGGAAAAAACTGAAACTCAGAGCAACACCAACTAAAAACAGAAAGTAGCGTGGATGGAAACCCGCGACTGTAGTTTTATTTAATCGTAACTTTTGTGGCACCATAGCCAAACTTCTGTTTCTGAGCGTCTTCAAAAAATTTAACATTTGGATGGCCACCTAACCGCCGGTGTAATTCCGTACGTAGTGCACCGCTACCTACCCCATGAATGAAGGTGATCTCGTGCATACCACTGGCAATTGCATTTTCCAGTGCCTTCTCGAACGTGTCGAGTTGAAGTTGGAGTAAGTCAGCCGGGCTGCGATTTCCCTGGCCTTTGGGCAACAGCACTTCCGTATGTAAATCAACCACCGCCGACGGGCGCTCTATCGAAACGCCGGCCAGTTCAGTTTTGGGTTTGAGCATTTCAGCTTTTAACTCATCGGGCCGAATCGTTACCGGCTTAGCTGGCTTAGCGGCTGGTTGAGTGGTTGAGCTGGGCGGAGAACCCGCGCTGGTTGGCTGGTCAGCCGTATCTGTGTCCAACTGTGTCTGAAAGCCCGGCTGATTTAGCACCGGGATTGTGGTTTTATTCTTAAAAAAGGTTGCTGCCCGCGCTTTGAATCGCTTCACTAGGGGAGCTCTTAGCGATGATTTACCAGCTCTGAACCATAATCCCTGAACCACAAACGTCGGCCAGGTTTCGAACTGAGCATGGGCGTACATATCATTAAACTTCTGCTGCGATTTCGGCTTTAAGACACCACTTTGTAATCCCCGGAACTGCGCGCCACCGTTGGGGGCAGCTGATTCTTCACCCAGTGTATATGGAAACTCCCAGTCAGTATTGTTAACCAGATGTAGTGTGTATTCACGGTCGTTGACGGGTACAAACGCCAGATAGATTCCCTGATTCGACAGTATGTTGGAAGCGGTTGACGCTACTGGTTTCTGCGGACCGTAATTGGCAGTTTTTAGCAGTCGTTCGGCTTCCAGAGGTGACACCGGTACCAGCTCTGACCGCATTACCGGAATCCGGAATCCATCTTCAATTTCTACCTCAATCAGATCGCCGGGCAGCAATCGCGACACAACGCCCTGTTCTTTCGCCCGGAGCAGCCGGACTCTATCACCAATATTCATAGTAGTGGTCAGTTGTAAACTATCAACTTCAAAACTATAACGCACAGCAGGAAAAATAGCTTCATCAATTTTTAAATCATTTCGGCGTATTTTCTGCTTTATCGCATATACCTTATTAATCAGCACGATGTGGATTGTATTTGCTTTGTTAGCGGCTCTGTCAGCAGCCACCGTAGTTACACTTACAAAAGCAGGTGTTAAGGATGTAGATTCCAGCCTGGCGTTTGCTATTCAGGCGGTTATGATTTTGCTGGTGTCCTGGAGTGTTGTAATTATTCAGGGACATTTATCTGATCTTGGGAAAATTGACCGTCGGGCCTGGATTTATTTGCTCATTGCCGGTGTCGTAACGTGTATGTCATCGCTGTTTTCGTTCCGAGCGCTAAAAATCGGTCATGCAGCCCAGGTATCACCCTTAACCAATTTTTCGTTGGTGTTTGCCGTAATCCTGGCGGCCGTTTTTTTGAAAGAAAAGCTTAACTGGCAGATCATTCTAGGGGCGGTGTTAATGGGAGCAGGAGCGATATTGATTGCTGTTGCCAAAGAGTGATTGATTATTTTTGCTCTATTTCCACCGTATTTGCGCTTATGCCTGTTTTGCCCAACGAAAAGCTGGAACTTGCTCATAATTTCGTTTTACACACTAACCGTCACATCTTTCTGACCGGTAAAGCCGGAACCGGAAAAACAACGTTTTTACAACAGGTTAAGCAACTGAGTGCCAAACGACTCGTGGTTGTAGCGCCAACCGGCGTAGCCGCGATTAACGCTGGTGGTGTCACGATTCATTCTTTATTTCAACTGCCATTTGGCCCATTAGTACCGGGAACAGCTCTGCGCGAAGGCCGAAAATTCAATCGAGAGAAGATCAATCTGATGCGAACGCTCGACCTGCTGATTATTGATGAAATCAGTATGGTGCGCGCCGATGTGCTTGATGGCATTGATGAAATTCTCCGCGAATATCGGCGTAGTACAGAACCCTTCGGTGGCGTACAATTATTGTTGATCGGCGATATGCAACAGTTGCCACCCGTATTGAAAGACGAGGAATGGACGCTGTTAAAACCTTATTATGAGACCGGTTATTTCTTCAGTAGTCGGGCGCTGCGCCAGACGCCGTATATAGCCATTGAGCTAACACATATTTATCGTCAGTCCGATCAGCTTTTTATTAGTTTACTCAATAGCATTCGGGAGAAAACCATTACGTCATCGCAGCTAGCCCAATTAAACCAGCGTTATATCCCTGATTTTGCGCCCGGCGATTCGGAAGGATACATTACATTATCGACACATAATTCTACGGCTCAGCAAATTAACGGTAATAAACTGGCTGGATTAACTACGCCCCTTCACACGTTTGCTGCCACCGTTGAAGGCGATTTCCCCGCGCATGCATACCCAACCGAAGTCAGTTTAGACTTAAAAGTGGGGGCGCAGGTGATGTTCGTCAAGAATGATATTTCTGGCGAAAAACGCTATTATAACGGTAAGATTGGGCAGATAATAGCGCTGGAAGACGACGTCATTTATGTGGCAAGTCAATCGGATAGTGAGGAGATCGTTGTTCAACCGGCTGACTGGACCAATATGCGGTATAGTATTGATCCGGAAACTAAAGAAATTAAGGCGGAAGCCATCGGTACGTTCACACAATTTCCACTACGACTCGCCTGGGCCATTACCATTCATAAAAGTCAGGGGCTAACGTTCGAGAAAGCGATTATTGATGCGTCGGCTGCCTTTGCGCATGGGCAGGTGTACGTAGCGCTCAGCCGCTGCAAAACGTTCGACGGGCTAGTGTTACGGGCGCCCATTCCATCGCGAAGCATCAAAACTGAAGGTACGCTGGAGGATTTTCACGAGCAGGTTCAGCAGCAAACGCCTACCGAACAGCATCTCCACGATTCGAAACGAGCTAGTCAGCAGCAGTTACTGCGAGAATTATTTTCGTTCGAGCGCGCGGGTTCTCTGCTGTATCGGTGTCGCCGGGTTGTGAACGAGCACACGAGTAGTCTGGATTCGGAATGTGGGCCTATAATTGCGCAATTATCTGACTTAGTTCGCGATAAGGCCCGTACTATAGCTGATCGTTTTGGTCAACAATTACCGGCTTATTTTGTGGGTGATGAGTTGCCCGAATCGAATCAGGCGCTCCAGGAACGAATTCGCAAAGCGAGTGCTTATTTTCAGGTGTTGCTGGGCGATGAACTCCTGCCGCTACTGCACCGCTGCCCAACCGATTCTGACAATAAGAAAGTGCGCGATCAATTTTTGGAACTGCTGGATGATCTGGAAAAAGAACTATTCAGCAAATTTCGCAGCTTTGAGAGTTGCCGGGCTGGCTTCGATGCGCTGGCGTATTTGCAGGCACGAAATCGGGCCGAACTGGATTTTGTGCCGGAACGTAAGAAAGGGGAAAAACAGGTCGCAAAAAACGATGCTGAGACGGGTTCTTCCCGTGGAGGTTTATACGGTGCATTAATGAAGTGGCGCAACGATACAGCTGGTGAACACAATACATCGGGCTATATGGTATTGCCGCAGAAAACCATTCTTGAGTTAGCCCGTGTTCGCCCCACTACCGCGGAAGAATTGCTGGCGATCAAAGGCTTTGGCAAAACCAAAGTGCGGCAGATTGGAAATGAGATTCTGGCTATTATTCAAGAATACGCTGGTTCAACCCGGAATAGTAAACCCAAATCTGTAAAAGCAACTAAGGCTCGGTAATTTGGGACGAGGCAGTTTTGATCAATGGTAGAAAACTTCGGTTTTTTGGTTTTGCTGATGTTTTCAAGGCAATTCTTATCCTCGCTTTTCATGCCCAGATCATCACTTACCCTTCTCCTACTCAGTATCTCGATTCTTAGCTTTTCCAGCTTAGCTCAGTCAGTTAAGCAGGTAGATATTTGTATCTACGGTGGCACATCAGGAGGTGTTATTGCGGCTTATACGGCCAAAAAATATCATAAATCCGTGCTGCTCATCGAACCCGGCAAGCATTTGGGCGGTATGACGACCGGTGGTTTAGGGCTTACTGACATTGGTAATAAATATGCCATTACCGGCCTAGCCCGCGACTATTATCGACGAATCGGTCAGCATTACGGAAAGTTTGAACAGTGGGTATTTGAGCCGCACGTTGCCGAAAATCTGTTCAACGAATACGTTAAACGCGGTCAGGTAGATGTATTATTAGCACATCGGTTGACTAAGGTACGAAAGGCTGGTAATCGAATCCAGGAAATCACAGTCGAGAATGCCGAGAATCCTGCCGCTACCCAGACAGTACGAGCCAGCATGTTCATCGACTGTTCGTACGAGGGCGATCTGATGGCCAAAGCGGGTGTTTCTTATCAGGTGGGCCGGGAGGCTAATGCAAAGTACAACGAAACTATCGACGGTGTGCAGTTGATGACGGGGCATCAGCTACCCGATGGAATCGATCCATACCGGACACCGGGACAACCGCAATCTGGTCTGTTATGGGGCGTAAGCGCTGAAAAGCTGGAAAAGAACGGTACCGGTGATGGTAAGGTACAGGCTTATAACTACCGCATTTGCCTAAGTTCCGATCCGGCGAACCAAGTGCCGATTACCCGACCTGCTGGCTATGATTCCACGCGCTATGAGCTACTACTCCGTTTGTTTGAAGCGCAGACCCAGAAACGATCCCTTAACGATTATTTTATCTGGAGCCGGATGCCGAACAACAAAACCGACATTAACAATCGGAACGGCTTTTCGACCGATATGATTGGTATGAACTGGAATTATCCGGAAGGCGATTACAAAACGCGCGCTGAGATTATTACCCGACACGAGCAATACACCAAAGGTTTGCTCTATTTCTTTGGTCATGATACGCGGGTTCCGGCGGAGTTGCGGCAGGAAATGCTGAAATGGGGCTATCCTAAAGATGAGTATATCGATTCGGGTAACTGGTCGCCCCAGCTTTATGTGCGGGAGGCCCGGCGAATGGTGGGCAGCTACGTCATGACACAGGCAAATTGCGAAGGAAAGGAAGTGGTGAAAGATGGGGTCGGGATGGCAGCGTACACAATGGATTCGCATAATATCCAGCGGCTGGTGATTGAGAAAGACGGCCGGAAAATGGTCAAGAACGAAGGTAATGTTGAAGTGGGTGGCTTTGGTCCTTACCCAATTTCGTACCGGGCGCTGATTCCGAAAGCCGCCGAATGCCAGAATTTGCTGGTGCCGGTTTGTCTGTCAGCTTCGCACATTGCTTACGGTTCTATCCGGATGGAGCCGGTCTTTATGGTCTTGGGCCAATCTACAGCCTTGGCGGCTGTCATGGCGATTGATGCTAAAACGAGTGTCCAACAGGTCGATGTAGCCCGTTTGCAAGCCGAACTAAAGCGTAATCCACTAGCCGACGGCAGTACGCCAGAAGTTCTGGTCGATAATGACGACAGTACCGCCGTTACGCTGACGGGTAATTGGGCCGTTGAACGCAAAAGCAAAGGTGGTTATGGGCCCTCTTACCTAATCGGCGGTACTCAGAAAACTGATAAAGTGCGGTTTACGCCAACTATTACGAAGGAAGGTAAGTACCAGATTTATGTTTATTTACCCCGATTGGAAAAGGCGGCTTCACAAATCGGCATTATGATTTCAGCCAGAAGAGAGATAAAATATATTGACCTGAAACCTGCTGATGTGGTTGTCGTTGGGCAGACATCGGGGGAGTGGGTACCACTGGGTGAATATCTATTGTCTGTCGGTAAAGCCAATCATGTTGATATTGAGGTAATGAGTGCCGACGGGCAGGTGGCCGCCGATTCGGTACTGTTCGTTCCAGCGTTTAACTAAGATAGCCCATTGCATATGGCCATTTTCGGCAATTGGATAAAACCCTAACTTGCCGAAAAACGACCGTATGTCTTTACAAACCCTCGATACCGGATTTTTTAAACTGGATGGTGGCGCCATGTTTGGCGTAGTACCGAAACCCCTCTGGCAACGACTTAATCCCGCCGACGAACAGAACCGCTGCACCTGGGCCATGCGGTGTTTACTATACGAAGACGGTAATCGCCTGCTATTGGTCGATACCGGAATTGGTGATAAACAGGATGCTAAATTCTTCGGCCATTATGACCTCCATGGGGATGCCAGTTTATTACGTTCTATTCGGGCGGCTGGATATGACGTGACCGATATAACCGATGTGCTGCTCACCCACATGCACTTTGACCATGTTGGCGGTGCTGTTCGACGAGATAATGGTATACTGAAACCCGTTTTTTCGAATGCAATCTATTGGGTGCATCCGGCTCATTGGCAGTGGGCCACACATCCGAATCCTCGCGAAAAAGCATCGTTTCTGAGTGAAAATATATTGCCCTTGCAGGAAAGCGGTCAACTATCGTTTCTGACCCAAAAGCCATTTCCATTTACCGATATTAATCTGCTTTACGTAGACGGTCATACCGAAAAAATGGCGTTGCCTGTTTTTCAGATCAATGGTCGGACTGTAGCCTACATGGCCGATCTGATTCCCTCATCGGGACATATTCCGTTACCCTATATTATGAGCTATGACATGCGCCCGTTGTTAACCATGGACGAGAAAAGCCACGTTTTACAACAGGCTGCGGCCGAAAACTGGATTTTGCTTTTCGAGCATGACCCTGTAACCGAAGCCGCCACCATCGAGATGACCGAACGGGGGCCGCGCCTGAAAGAGATAGGAAAGTTGAAGGAGCTTCTATAAGGCAGGTAGAACCCCACGTTATACAAACCAAAAAATGAAACGCACCGTTATTGATTTAACACGGTACGTAGTATGAAAATAGGCTTAGTTTTATCCGGCGGTGGGGCGCGGGGAATCGCTCATTTGGGCGTAATCAAAGCGTTGCAGGAAATGGGTATCCATTTCGACCAGATTGCCGGAACCAGCGCAGGAGCTATTACGGGGGCATTATTGGCGCAAGGCTACACTCCCGACGAAAGTCTGAAAATCATCGAGTCGTCATCCTTTGTGCGACATATCCGGCCAGCCTGGAATCGCATGGGGCTATTGCGGCTCGATCCAGTTGTTGACCTGTATAAAAAATATATTCCTCATGATTCGTTCGAAGGGCTTCAGATTCCAATGCACGTATTGGCGGTGGATTTGAATGATGGCGAACAGGCGATTTTCGACCAGGGCGAACTTATCCGGCCTGTATTGGCGTCCTGTTGCCTACCCGGTATTTTTGAGCCTATGCTCATTAATAAGCGGCAGTATGTTGATGGTGGCGTTTTGAATAATCTGCCCGTCGATGCTATTGAAAACAAAGTAAACTTTCTAATTGGATCACACTGTAATGTGCTGGGACCGCGTAAGCCCATCCGGTCTATGCGCGGTGTGATCGAACGGAGTTTGGTGCTGGCCGTGCAAAGTAAGACCAAAGATCGTTTTTGTAAATGTAGTGTATTGATCGAACCTCCTCAACTAGCTCAATACAGCACTACTGATATTAGTAAAGCGCGCGAGTTGTTTCGCATCGGGTATCAACATACCCGTTCAATGGCCGATACGATTGAAGAATCCCTTAAACGACCAGCTACTGAATTATCCTGATCAGCAACAATCAAGCAAGAAACGCCGGGCTATATAGTCCGGCGTTTTTTATTAACTGCTACTCTATTCCCGATTACGTATTAATACACTAGTAAACTAAGTAAGCCTTATTGCGGGAACTTTAGTATAAATACTTAACGTTCGTCCTGTTTTTTAACCGTTCGTGTAAAAAAAAGCTCATAATGCAACGTAGTATAATAATATTTTGTCTTTAACGCTTATTTTTTGATGAATTGTACTATTCTGGTTTATTTGTCAAAGAAAAGGTTATTTGTTTATGATATATTGTTCTGCAAATAGGCTGGAATGCTAATAAAATTAATTAATATAAAGGATAATAAAAGACTGTTTTGGTAGTATATTCTGAAAAAATCATGTGATTGCAAATAAACTCCTGTATAAGTGTTTTTGGACAAAAAGTTTGTATTGTATTTTTTAGCTGTTAGCTTTGTTAGAGATAATTTATTGCCAACTCAAATTTAACGTACATGAGTAGAATTCTATCTGTCAGTTTCGTGCTGGTATGCTTGTTGTGCTCCACCGCGTGGGCGCAGGATCGGCGGATTACAGGTAAAGTGACCTCCGCTGAAGATGGCTTACCGATGCCTGGGGTTTCTGTTGTGCTAAAAGGCACTACCAAAGGCGCTAACACCGACGCGTCGGGGGCGTACAGTCTGGATATTCCCACTAGTGGAGGAGCGACGCTAGTTTTTAGTTTCGTAGGCGTCTCGACTCAGGAGGTTCAGGTCGGGAGTCAGTCAGAAGTGAACGTAAAGCTGGTTGCCGACAACCGTCAGCTTTCAGAAGTCGTCGTAACAGGCGTTGGGGTAGCTACTGATAAACGGAAGCTGGGGATAGCGGTTGAGGCCGTATCGGCGAAGAACCTTCCCCAAACACCAACTGCTTCCATCGATCAGGCGCTGGTCGGGAAAATTGCCGGAGCGCAAATTTCCAGCGGTAACGGTACACCGGGAGCACCCGTAAATATCGTGCTGCGAGGTATTAACACCATCAACCGGGGTACGGCTCCGATTCTGTTAATCGATGGTGTGCAGGTCGATGCTACCAACTACGACTCAAACGGCAACATCAACAACAACCCAACTGCCCTACTCAGCAGTATCGATCCCAACACGATTGAGCGCGTTGAGATTGTGCAGGGAGCCGCTGCGGCTACACTATACGGAGCACAAGGGGCTAATGGTGTTATTCAGGTATTTACTAAGAAAGGAAAATCAGGTCGGCTGAATATCGATGTATCATCCAGCATCACCCGTAATGAGTATCTGAACGTGGGAGGAGTGGCTAAAGCAGCTTCGCACGGGTTTATTGTGGATGCCAGCAACAACGTAATCGGCACGTCGGGTAAACCACTTGAGTTCAACCCGAATACGCTGCTTTATAGCGAAAATGTACAGTATGACCCGCTTAACGTAAATAATAAAGCAGATAAGCCTTACACCGCTAACCTGAAATATCAGGACCATTACGCTTACTTTTTCCGTCCGTCGAATACTTATAATAATAGCATTGCCTTGTCCGGCGGCAACGACAAAATTGATTTTGCTGTATCGGCATCGAATAACCAACAGGAAAGTAACGTCATCAACAACGGCAGTTATCAGCGCAGCAACCTGATGTCAAATATTGGGATTCAGCTAGCAAAAGGATTAACCTTCCGGACAACAACGCAACTGGTTTATACCCACAGCACGATCAAAACGAATGACCGGCTTATTATGTATGCCGTCAACAATGCCCGACCTTTTGCTGATTTCTCAGCGCTTGATCCAGATGGTAATCCCGGCATTTATTATGGCGATGCCGTAGGGGTTAACCACGCCAATCCTAGTTTCTGGCAGCGTTATACCGATAATAAGGATAACAAAGTTGATGTGATTCAGAACCTAAATCTGAACTATAAAGTCAACAAATTCCTGGATTTGGATGCGAAGTATGGTATAAACTATTCAAAACAGGAAATCCGGACAACCTACGCCAACCAGTCGAAAAACCGGAACGTTATTGCCTTGAATAACAATAACTATCAGAATTACTTCGGCACCGATCCTACGGGCGAGATTGATAACAATAGCCTGACAACTACATACCAAAATTTCCTGGCCAGCGCTTTTGTCAACACTGATTTCCAGAATGATTTCGGCTCGAAAATTCCCATTCGGACGTCTACACAACTTTCGTTCGATTATCGTAACCGGAACTTCAAACAGTTTTATGTTTATACGCTCGGTCTACCAACTTACGAACCCTTTACAGCCTCGCAGTCGTCTACATTCCGGGTGCCGGGTGTGAAAGCACCATCGGCGGGCCGGGCAGGATTACCAGCGGGTGGTGATTATACGGAGCCATTTATCACCTATGGTTATGTGGTTAACCAACGGATCGACTATGGCGATCTGGCGGGTATATCAGGCGGTTTCCGGACGGATTATTCATCGGCATTTGGTAGCGGTTCCAAACCGTTTACCTTCCCCCGTGGCGACGCTTATTTCCGCTTGTCGGCGCTTAAGTTCTGGGAAAACAGCACCCTGGCCAGCTTCTTCCCAGAATTAAAGGTGCGGGCTGCCTATGGAAAGGCTGGTATTCAGCCAAAACCATTCGACCGGTATCAGGTGCTGAGCACACAGTCTCTTGGGGTTACGAACTCCTTTTATACGCCAGCTAGCCAGCCTAACCCGGCCTTGGACGTAGAAGTGTCGTCGGAACTTGAAGTAGGTACCGATCTGGCTCTGACGCCTTCGAAAACGTCAAACTGGCTAAGCAGCGTCCGCTTGTCAGCTACGTACTGGAAACGGTCAACGGATAATGCCATTTTCGACGTGAGTGCGGCTCCGTCTTCGGGTATTAACTCTATTAAGGACAACGCCTTCTCGCTATCCTCCAACGGTTTCCAGGCTTCGTTGAATGCAACCATCGTCCGTACGAAAGATTTTTCGTGGAATCTGACGACCAACTTTGGTAAGCAATCGTCGAAGATTACTGCGGTTAAAAACAATGCGGAAGTAGTTGTATTGTCGAGTGCTGGTAGCTCCAACTACGTTCTGAAAGCCGGGGAGAAAATCGGGCAGTTATATGGCTACATTACGGTTCACGCGGTTGATGCGAAAGACGTAAATGGAAATTACTACATCTCACCTGATCAGCAGGCTAATTACACGGTAGCCAGCAACGGTATTGTGGTTAGTAAAGCTACGAAACAACCATTCTTCTCGGCCAATAAATACAGCTTTGGCGATCCAAACCCAACGTTTAATATGTCGTTCATCAACGAGTTCACCTTTAAGAACTTCCTGACGTTCGGCTTCCAGTTCGACTGGGTGCAGGGTAGCCACATCTACAACCAGACGAAAGAATGGATGTATCGCGACGGTATCCACGCTGATTACGCCAATCCGATTACGATTGACGGACAAACCGGTGCCTGGACGGCTTTCTACCGGGGTGTGTATGCCCAGCGGCAGGCCAACGGCACCAAGGATTACTTCTATGAAGATGCCTCGTTTGTTCGGTTGCGGAATGTGCAGATTGGTTTTGACCTGAGCAAAGTGGTGAATGTACCGGTGCTGCGTCGGGCGCAACTGGTGCTGTCGGGTCGTAATCTGCTGACATTCACGAAGTATACCGGATTCGATCCGGAGGTAAGCTCGGGTACGGGTAGTTCAGCCTGGGATCGGGGCACCGATCATAACACCATGCCGAACCTGCGTTCATACCAGGCTACACTCAACATTGGTCTATAGCCCATCTAACATCAAGAAATTATTCATGAAAAAGATACATATTTTAGTCGCAACGCTGGTTATCGGTTTTGCCACGTCTTGTAAGGAACAACTGGACGTGAAAAATCCCAACCAGCCGACCGTAAGCAGTGCTAATACCGAAACGGGAATTCTCAATCTAGCTCAGGGCGCGGCCTATATCAACGGTGCCAAGGAGATCAAAACGGATTTATACGACGGGGTTCCGGGTTATTTCTGGTCGGGAGCCATGGGTTTTCACGAGCTGATGGGTGATGCTGTTGGCGAAGAAGCTGCTAACCAGTTCGGTAACCAGATCGGCGCACCTGATTATGTGCTGCTGGACGATGGCACGAAAGTGGTAAACCCGAATGCACCGAATACGCAGTATGCCCTGATTCGTCAGGCTAATGTCAATGCCAACCAGGGCTCAAATCCGTTGTTTCACGAGTGGTGGTATATGTACTCGCTGAACAGTCAGATGAATAAGGTACTCGCCTTGGCTGATCAGGTTGCCTTCACCGGCGATGCCAAAACCAAAAAAGCGACGATTCAGGCATGGGCGTATTGGTGGAAAGGGTTTGCGTACTCCCGGATTGGCTCTATCTACTACGCTGGCGTTATCAATAGTGCGGCCAATGGTACTAATAACAATTACGTAACCAAGGAGAAGTTGATTGAAGAGGCTAATTCCAATTTAGATAAAGCTGCGGCTTTGCTAACGGCCAGCTCAACCGATTATACCGCCGTGATGGCGCAACTCCTTCCTTCCTTTATTCAGGTTGGGAAAGGGGGCGTACCAACGCCTGACATGTGGAAGCATAGCATCAATACCCTGAAAGCCCGGAATTTGTTGGTAAACACGACCACCAAGGCCATGACAGCAGCTCAATGGGCGCAGGTATTGACGCTAGCCACCGATGGAATCGGGGCTACTGATAACGTATTTACAGGTCGCTCGAATCAGGCTGGGGATTTTTTGGCTCCGCAAACGGGTACGGTCGCGGCTAAAGCAACCGGCGATCCTGCTGGCGGAGCAACCTATAAAATCAGCGAACGGCTGATTCAGGATTTCAAAGCAGGTGACCAACGGCTGGCGAACAATTTCACCCAGCGCGCTACACCCTGGATTGGTGAAAGTAGCCGGGGCAATGCCTTCAATACACGCTGGGCATTGGTCGACGGAGGTAAGAAGATGGCCGGTGTCATTACGCTGAGCGACCGCACACCAGGGGGCACAGAATTGTACCTAGCTGGTAGCTACGAGGAAAACGAACTGATGAAAGCCGAAGCACTTATCAATACGGGAAAAATCGAAGATGGCTTGAAATCGATTGATGCCGTTCGGAAAGTGCAGGGGGCCGGCATCGCTGCCGTGGCCGGAACTGGTTTATCGCTGGATGCAGCTAAAGAGGAACTTCGTCGTGAGCGCCGGACAGGGTTAGTCTTCCGGGGGCTTTCGTTCTACGATGCCCGCCGGTGGGGAGTCATTGACGATGTCGCGCAGGGCGGTGGTCGTAAAGGTGCTGTTATCGTCGATAAAACGGGTAAGGTAAGCACCAATGGCACTATTAATTATAACTTCCTCGATTATTGGGACGTTCCCGATAATGAACTTGTCTATAACAAACCTGCCACAGGCAGTGCGCCAACGACTAATCCAAAGAAGTAAGCCAACTTTATTATTCGATAGAAAGGCTCCTCATACAAATGAGGAGCCTTTTCGATTATATAGGCAGCTAATAATACTCATATTTATCAAAAAAAAATTTCTATAGCCTTCCGGCGAGGTTTCTACAGGTGCTCTGACAATCAATAAGTAGCGCATTAATTTTAGATTAAAAAAGCACTGAATTACTTATTTACAACTAACTAACTATAGTAATAATTACTCATATAATTTGGCGAAAATGCTGAGTCGCGCTTAGCTACATAATCTATTTATAAATAGATTATTCTACAAAATGCCGCTAGATTAAAATAATTACATCAGAGCAGGCCTTAAAGTAAGTTCAAAAATAAAATATTATTCTGTTTTTAAATTTTAGGCAAAACAAAAATTACATATATTAATATAATTCAGAATGTTTGATATGGTTTTCTTCCTGATATAGATTTGTTGAAACATGCTCTTTTCTTAACTTAACACTAATCGCTGTATGAAGAGATTTTTATGCTTGAGTATGCTTCTGGTATGCTCAGTCTGGTCGGCTGCCTGGGCGCAGGGACGAAGAGTGATTGGGAAGGTAACGTCGGCGGAAGACGGCTCATCATTACCTGGTGTGTCAGTCATTATGAAAGGTACCTCACAAGGTACAACCACCGATGCGAATGGGATTTATGACCTAACCGTAGGCAGTGCGAAGGGAGTCGTTCTGGTATTCAGTTTTGTGGGTACAGCAACCCAGGAAATTCCACTTGGAAATGAGTCGGAATTGAATGTAAGCCTGGTTGCTGACTCGCGGTTGCTTACTGAAGTCGTGGTTACTGGTACGGGGGTAGCTACTAGCAAAGCAAACCTGGGGATCGCTATCGAAAGCGTTTCTTCTAAAAATTTACCACAAACACCAACGGCGTCGATTGATCAGGCCCTGATCGGAAAGATTCCGGGTGCTCAGATTTCATCGGTTAGTGGTAATCCCGGTGACCCGGTCAATATTCTGCTGCGCGGTATTAACAGTGTGCAGGGGGGAACTAAGCCGCTGATTATGGTAGATGGCGTGCAGGTCGCAGCAACGGATATTAACTCACTCGACTTAAGTAACGTAGACCGCATTGAGGTGGCACAGGGTGCAGCATCCGCTTCAATTTATGGTGCACAGGGCGCCAATGGCGTTATTCAGGTGTTCACCAAGAAGGGAAAAAAAGGCCGCATATCGATTAACCTATCGAGCAGCTACTCTACCAACGAGTTCCTTAATACGGGAAATGTGCACAAAGCCGATTTACATCCCTACCTCACTGACGCCAGCAATAATCTGATCGATCCGAGTGGGAAAGTATTGGCTATCGACGCAAACGGACAGCTTAGAGGAATCTCGTATCAGTATGGGGGTGCCACGCGCTACGCCATTCAGGATATCCGGAATGTAGCCGATAAACCGTATAATGCCAACCTCAAATACTACGATCACTTCAAGCAGGTTTTCCAGACCGGCAGCACCAGCAACAATACCATCAACATTTCGGGCGCTTCCGAAAGAAGTGATTTCAACATATCAGTGGCGAATAACCACAACGTAACGCCCGTTCTGAAAAACGGCTACATCGACCGGAGCAACCTGTCGGCTAACTTTGGCACTGAGCTCTTTAAAGGGTTTACGCTTCGCTCGACAACCCAGTTGGTTTACACCAAAAATACGCTGAAACCGGGCCTGGGTGCTGGCGGGGGTCAGTACTACGGTCAGGGTAATAAGCTGGGTAACCTTACCCGCGTATATGGTTTTCTGAACACCTCGCCTTTCTTTGACCTAACCGCAAAGATGGCCGCCGACGGAAACTACCCGTATCAGAACTACGCTGATTTTGTGAGTGTTAACGCCAGTAATCCGTTTTACAACCTACAGTATACCGATGGTCTGGACAACAAAGTTGACGTTATCCAGAACTTCGATGCCAATTACAAGGTCAATAAGTTTCTGGAACTGGATGCTAAATACGGGATCAACTACCGGAACGAGAATTCCCGGTGGACGTATTACAACCAGTCGCAGAACGCCAGCGTAATCTATTACGGAATAGATGGGACATATGCGAGTAATTTTGCGCCTAATTCGGAGGGCGAGATTGACAACTGGCAGTATGCCACCACGTTCCAGAACTTCCTGGGCACGGCCTACATTCGGACTAACTTTCAGGATGATTTCCATATCAAGTTACCGATCCAGACCAGCACCCAGATTTCGTTCGACTATCGGAAAAACAAGTATACAGAGTATGATACGTATGGCGTAGGCTTAGGCCTGGCACCGCCGTATAACATCTCTTCGACGGGATCACAGGCGGTTTATTTCGATTATGTGCAGCCCTTCGTCACCTACGGATACCTGGTCAATCAGAAAGTTGATTTCGGCGAATACGGCGGTGTTACAGCGGGCTTCCGTAGCGACTGGTCTTCGGCTTTCGGTGGTGGCGCAACCCCGTTTACCTTCCCCCACTTCGATGGCCACATTGCCCCATTAACGTTCTTTAAGAACAGTGGTATCTCGAACCTGTTGCCGTACTTCAAGTTACGGGCTGCGTATGGCGAAGCGGGTATTCAACCGGGTGCATTCGACCGCTATCCGGTGCTGGATCAGCGAAATCTGGGAACGGGCTTAGTGTACTCGGTTCCGACCACCAGCAAGAATCCAAACCTCCAGGTAGAAGTATCAAAAGAACTCGAAATCGGTACCGACTTTACGATTGGCGGTGGTGCTAACCGGGCGTGGTTCAATGCCATTAACGGATCGTTCACCTACTGGAAGCGCAAAAGCCAGAACGTAATTTATACCGTTAGCGTACCACCGTCGCTTGGATCGACTGGTCAGTTAACGAATGCTATCGATATGTCGTCAAATGGAGTTCAGTTTTCGTTGAATTTTCCAGTGTTCAGTTCGAAGAGTCTGAAGTGGGATTTCACGACCAACTTTGGTCACCAGATCTCGATGATTGACGCCATTTCGGGCGGGGCGGATATTATCTTGAATTCGGGGGCAGGCGACGCGGCACTGGTCTTAACGCCGGGTCAACCTATCGGGCAGGTGTACGGCTATAAAGCCCTGACTAGTCTAGACTACACACGCCAGGACGGGACGAAATACATACAGGAGGCTGATCGGGCAAATTATACGATTGTAGACGGGCGGGTTGTGAACAAAACGACCTACCAGATGCAGTTTACGGATGAAAAGTATCCGCTGATGAACCCGAACCCAAAGTTCAACGCGTCGTTCATCAACGGTTTCACGTTCAAGGATTTCCTGACGTTAAATTTCCAGTTCGATTGGGTATACGGCAGTCATTTGTATAACCAGACGAAAGAATGGATGTATCGGGATGGTATTAGCGGTGACTTTACGAAACCCGTTACCATCGAAGGCAAAACAGGTGCTTACACGGCTTACTGGTCCAGTGCTTATTACAACCTGTGGGGTAGTTTGCGTGGTGCGGGGAATAACGCGACCAAAGACTTCTTTGTGGAAGATGCTTCGTTTGTGCGACTGCGGAATATTTCGCTGGCTTTTGATGTCGCCAAGATCGTTAAACTGCCTTACCTCAATAAATGCCAGTTGGTGCTAACGGGCCGGAACATTCTGACCTTCACCAAGTACACGGGCTATGATCCCGAAATCAGCTCAGGAGCGTCAAATTCTTCGTTCGACCGGGGTGTGGATCACAGCACGTTGCCCAACATTAAGTCGTATCAGGTTGGGCTGAATATTGGGTTCTAACTTAAACATCTCCTCGAACATGAAACTTCATAAAACCTATAAATTTCTTTCTAAGGCCTGTTTAACGGTTATTCTGTTGGGCGCGGTATCCTGCAAAGATCAACTGGATGTGGGTAACCCGAATGCACCGACAGTAGCTGCCAACGTTAATACAGAAGCTGGCCTGATTCAACTGGCACAGGGTGGGGTGTACATCAACGGCTTTGCGAACGGTGATGGCTGGCTGGGTGATAGTTATTTCTCGCTGCCCTGGGGATATATGGAACTGATGGCGGATCTGGTCGGCGCTGATGCCTCGAACAACCAGATTACGACTATTGGTCAGCCGGACTATATTATTCTAGATAACGGAACCAAGCAAACCAACTCAGCGCCCCAGATCGGTATTATCCGATCGTATAACAACCGGGCGTCTACCGGCGCGGGCAATAACGCCATTTACTACCAATGGCTGAATATGTACGCGCTCAACAACGCCTGCAATCAGGTATTGAGTTTAGTCGATGGGATTAAGTTCTCGGGCGACGCAGCTTCCCGGTCTAATACCATAAAAGCCTGGTGTTACTGGTGGAAGGGATATGCTTATGCGTCGATCGGTTCAATGTATTATTCGGGGCTGATTGAAGATAAGGTTGGCGTTACCAATGGGGCTTATGTGCTGCACGATGCTATTATTAACCAATCAAATACGTTCTTTAACCAAGCTGCTGCCACGCTGGGCACCATTACTAGTGCCACCGACTATCAGGCTGTGTTAGGTAAGTTGATTCCCTCGTTTAACCAGGTTGGGCATGGTGGCGTTCCAACCGTCGATATGTGGAAGCGGAATATCAATACGATGCTAGCCCGGAATATCCTGGTTAATAAATTGGCACCGTTCGTAAACGGAAACCCGTCTGCAACGATTGCCAAATCATCTACAACAGCTATGACTGCTGCCGACTGGAACAGCGTGTTGACGCTCGTTACAAACGGAATTAAGTCGGACGATATCGTCTTTACGGGCCGGTCGACGCCAAGTAACTCGTTTTTCTCGGCATCGGGCGGTACGGTGGCCGCGTTAACGACGGGCGTCAGCAGCAGCACGACGTTTAAAATCAGCGAACGGTTTATTCAGAATTTCAATGCGGGCGACAAACGGTTCACAAACAATTTCAACACGGCGAACACCTACAAAAACGATTATATCTATACGACCCGGTATAATATCACCGACGGTGGAGCTGGTGCCGCTGGAGTGTATACGTATGGTACAAAAACCGTTGGGGCTTATGAAGTTTTCATAGCGGGTAGCTATGAGGAAAACGCACTGATGTTGGCTGAGGCCAATATTCGCCTGAATAATATCGATGCAGGCCTGACCTATGTCGACGCGGTACGGACCTACCAGGGTGCCGGTATTGCAGCTGTGAAAGGTACCGGATTGACATTGGCCAAAGCACTTACCGAACTGACGAAAGAGCGTCGAGTAGCCCTTTTTGGTCGAGGCTTATCGTTCTACGATAGCCGCCGGTGGGGCTGGACATATGACATTGCTAACGGTGGTGGCAGCTATGGCAACACGGTTGTCACGTCGGCAGGCGTAGTTAATAAAAATGTTACCATTAACTACAACTTTATGGATTATTGGGACGTCCCGGCTGATGAATCGGTTTTGAATCCGTCAACGTCGGGCGTGGCTACCAAAAATCCTAATTTCTAAATTCGAAACTCTGTTAACCAGAAAGCTCCAGCGGACAGCCTGCTGGAGCTTTCTGGTTTTAGGGATTACTAACAATTACAACTGCTTTAGAGCATATCCAATGAAAAAAGGCTCAGTTCAGAGAATGCCTGCATCAGGGAAACTCAGATTAGCGTATATTGGTAGGGGTATAATTGCCTAAAGAGGCAACTGCTACCTAGACCAGCGTTTTAACGGAAAATTAAAGAATTATGACTCTTGTTCAATTTGTCGATGTATACGATCAAAACGTATTTTTCGTTAAAAAAAATAGTAGCTTGCTAAGCTTTTAATAACGCTATTGTTGCCTGTTAAAAGCATTATTTAACCCAAAAACTTCTGCCTGGCGAATAACTTATACATGAGAAAATATTACAGTGCTCTTATTTGGTTAAGCTTGCTGGCTTTGCTACCGAGTTATCTGTTAGCACAGGGCCAGCGCATTACCGGTCGGATTACGTCGGCGCAGGACGGCCTGCCGATTCCGGGGGTTAACGTTGTGGTTAAAGGCACCACAAACGGGGTTAGTACGGACGCCAACGGAAATTATAATATTGCTGTTCCAGGTGGTTCAACGGTGCTGGTATTAACGTCGATTGGACTGGTTTCGCAGGAGGTAGCGGTCGGTAATCGTACCGTCGTGAACGTCCAGATGCAGGAGGCCGTTAACGAACTGGCGCAGGTTGTCGTTACGGGTTATAATACAACACAGCGCAAAGACATTACAGGTTCCATTGCCACAGTTTCTCCTGACAAGTTCAAAGATATTCCCGTCGCCAGCTTCGATCAGGCTCTCCAGGGGCAGGCTGCGGGTGTGCAGGTAACGCAGTCGTCGGGCACACCCGGTGGTGGACTTACAGTGCGCGTTCGGGGAAATACATCTATCTCGGCTGTTAACCGCCCGCTGTTTATCGTCGATGGCGTACCGGTCGAAGATGGTAACCTGACCGGCCGCGATTTTGGCGGACAAACGGATAATGCCTTCGCGCTGTTCAATCCCAACGATATTGAATCCATGCAGGTGCTGAAAGATGCTTCTGCCAAAGCTATTTACGGTTCGCGAGCAGCAAATGGCGTGGTACTTATCACGACCAAGCGGGGGAAAGCACAAAAGACCACTTTCACGCTGGATGTGCAGCGCGGACTAACGGATGTCGTTCGGAAACCAGATATGCTGAATGCATCCGAACTGCTAGACTTACAACGCGAGGCTGTTACTAATGCTGGAATGGACCCTGATCAGCTGGGGTTAATCAAAGGGGTTACGGATGGACAGAATACAAACTGGGTAAATGCCGTACTTCGGCGGGGCGTGTACCAGCAATACCAACTGTCGACGCAGGGTGGTAACGACCGAACCCAGTTCTATCTAAGTGGCAGTTACCGCAACGAACAAGGTGTTCAGTTAAATAACCAATTTACACGCTTTACTGGTCAGCTGAAGCTGGATCATAAGGCTACGGACCGGCTTTCCTTCGGTACAAACCTGACTTTGTCGAGGGCACTCAACAAGCGAGTAAAAGGCGACAACTTCCTGGATGGCGTTTATTCAGGTGCTATAAAAAGCCTACCCTATTACTCACCCTACAATGAACAGGGCCAGCTCTATACACCTAGCAATCCTGAATATGCCGGTTTCCCCAACTTTAACCCGGTAGCGCAGGCCGTTTTGCCTCGTTTTAATACCTACACGGTAAAAGTTCTGGCTGGCTTATATGCCGAGTACGAATTCATTCCGAATCTGCGCTTCCGATCCAAGGTTAGTGTCGATTATAATAATGTCACCGAAGACAATTTTGAACCGTCTTCAACAGCCATTGGCGGGTTTTTGCCTAGCGTAGGCGGTCAAGGCTATGGCGATTTTGGTAATACAACTATTTCGACGTTTATCAACACAAACACGCTGACTTACAACCGGCAGTTTGCCGAAAAGCATCAGTTCAACGCGCTGGCGGGTTTTGAAGTATTGCAACGACTGGAACGTACAGGCAACCTACAAGGACGTTTATTTCCGAGTGATGACTTCACGTACATTGCATCAGCCGGTATAGTAGATCAGGGCACCTCGTCAGTTCTCAACAGCGGCTTGGTTTCCAGCTTCGGAGAAGTTCGGTACAATTACGACGAAAAATATTTAGCTACTATAACGGCCCGTTATGATGGTTCATCGCGCTTTGGTCAGAGTCGGCGGTTTGGGGTATTTCCCTCGGCATCGTTTGCCTGGCGTCTGTCGAATGAGTCTTTTATGGAACAGTTCAATTTTCTGAGCGATCTGAAACTGCGGGCCAGCTACGGATTTACGGGAAATGAACGCATCGGTGATTTTCAATTTTTAGGTACCTGGTCGTCAGTTACCTACAGTGGCGCTACAGGCGTTGGGCCAGCCTCATTAGCAAACGCTGGGCTGCAATGGGAACGCACACGTGAGGCTAACATAGGCTTAGATGCTTCGTTTTTGAGCGGACGCTTTAACCTGATCCTTGATGTTTACGACAACCTAACCGATAAACTGCTGTTTGCGCAGCCAATTCCCCAAACGACTGGTTTCAGCACCGTACAGGGGAATATCGGTAAGGTATCGAACCGGGGAATTGAGTTAACGATTTCGACTGTCAATGTGAACGGCGCCGTTCGCTGGAGCACCGACCTGAACCTTTCCCGTAACCTGAATAAAGTAGTAGAACTGGCCAGCACCGAACCTGTCTTCCGGGGTTATCAGGGCAATGGCGTATCGAATACCAACGTCGTTATGGTCGGTCAGCCGCTGGGTACGTTTTGGGGACTCAAATTTTTAGGGGTTGATCCAGCTACCGGCGATGCGATTTACGATGACAAAAATGGCGATGGTAGAATAACACCTGATGACGCACAGGTAATTGGTAATGCCCAACCTAAGCTATATGGCGGCTTAACAAATAAAGTGTCCTGGAAAGGCATTGATTTGAGCGTGTTGCTTCAAGGTTCTTACGGTAATAGCATCCTGAATTTTTCGAATGTAACACTCTTAAATACAGGCGCTGATATTCAGAATAATCAAGTACGTACTGCCCTAAAACGCTGGCAAAAAGAAGGCGATATTACCAGCGTTCCCCGCTACGTTTATCAGAATACCTATAATAACTATCTCAGCAGCCGCTTCCTGGAAGATGGCTCTTATCTTCGTCTGAAGAACGTATCACTTGGCTATAATCTGCCTAAAAAATGGATCAATAAGGCCAAATTTGCGAATGCACGACTGTATGTTTCCGCCACCAATATCCTGACATGGACTCGCTACACCGGTCCCGATCCTGAAGTTAGTACGCTTGATGGGTCAACAACCGCACAGGGTATCGATTTCTTTACGTTTCCGCAGGTAAAGACAGTAGTGGCTGGCGCAACGATTAGTTTTTAATTAGCTGAAGGTTTGACATTGGGCTGACGCACAAAATGCCGGGGCAGGAATATCAACCTATAGACTTCGATTGATAATGATTCGCTTTATACGATATAGTTTACTGATTACTGCACTCAGCCTGGCATCCTGTCAGGATGTGCTGCAACCCCAACCAGTAACCCTGCTGGTGGATGATTTGGTACTTAACGAACCCAACGATGTCGAGCCAGTTCGGATTGGGCTCTATAGTGCGTTCCGAAGTCTGGCAACGCCTAATATTATTGCTGGCGATTTCACCTCTGATTACATTCAGGCGAATGGAACATTTCGGGATGAGATAGAGCTAGGTACTAAAAAAATTACGGCTGCTAACGGCGCTGTCGATGCACTCTGGGTAGGTGTTTTTCGTACCATATACGTAGCTAATTTTATTCTGGATCGTCTGCCCAAGATAACGACTGTAGCCGAGGCAACCCGGAAGAAAGTTACGGCGGAAGCCCTGTTTATGAGGGCATGGGCCAATTTTATCGGCGCTTCTTCATTCGGTGATATTCCTAAAATCACTACGATCGACCAGGCTACAAACAGTCGGGTAGGCCGAACGGCTAAAGCCGATATACTGGCTTCTGTACTGACCGATTTTCAGGCAGCGATAACGGATCTACCTGACGTTACAACAGCATCCACCAATGCAATCACTAACTCGACTTATTTAAACAAAGTGAATTGTCGGGCGGCTATGGCTCGCTATTATCTGTATCAGAAAAACTGGGCGCAGGCCGAGCAGTTGGCCACACAGGTAATTGACTCGAAGGTGTATACGTTGCAAACCAATTTCTCCGACGTTATTTCAAAAGACTTCACGAGTGAGTCGATTATTGAGGTAGGTTTCAATCTGTCCGATGATCCGGGAACGAGTAATGATCCAGTCACCGGGTCACCAGGCTTGAATAATCTGCTGGTTGGCCGTCGCGAAGTAATTCCGTCAAATCAGCTGGTCAATGCTCTTATTTCGACTGCATCCGGTACACGAAGTGCGACAATTACGTTCGATGCGCAGCAGCAACGTGGGAATGATAACGGTTGGACAGTGCGCAAATACGGTACGGCTTCGGAAGACAATAATAACGTTGTGCTGATCCGGCTAGCTGAGATGTACCTAATTCGGGCCGAGGCACGGGCACAACAGGGAAAACTAACGGGCACTGGCGGAGCTGTTGCCGACCTTAATGTGTTGCGTACGCGGGCTAAAGCACCTGCCATAACGGCAGCAGCTCAGGCCGACGTAATTCTGGCTGTTGAACAGGAGCGCGTCTATGAGCTGGCTTTTGAAGGACAACGCTGGTACGATCTGGTTCGAACAGGTCGGGCGCAGGCGGTTATGTCGGCCTTTACGCCCAATTGGGATAGCCATTACGAGCGTTGGCCTATTCCACAACGGGAAATCCAGCAGAATCCGGCTTTAACTCAGAATCCGGGATATTAAACAAGTTTTCAGTTTACCATCTGCTGTTCTAAAGTAAACAGAATAAGGGGTTAACTAGCTGGAAAATTAGTAGTATAACTTAAGTGTATTGAACTGTATGATACATAATGATAAGCTAAAGAAGTTAACTATAATCAGTCGATGGCTATTAGCGCTATTCGCTGTTGTAGCAATAGGCTGGGGAATGAGCGGCTGTGAGAAACAGGATATGGATCGGACATTTGCAGGCCCGTACTTCGTCCGCTTTAATGACTCGACACTGACTTATAAAGAAAGCTATAGTAAGATTATTCCGATTAAGGTTCATAATGTGGGGCCTGTTCTGAATCAGCCGATTACTATTAATTACACTGTCAGCGGTACGGCCCGCGACGGCAAGGATTATTCAATCGGCGATACAAAAGGAACGGTTGTTATTCCGGCTAATCAAAGTACAGGGTCTATTAACCTGAAACTCATTAATAATGCCAACAATATTTTGGAGTCGCAGACGCTTATTTTTACGCTGACCAGCGTGCAGCCTAGTTCATTACAAGTCGGTTTTGGACAGAATAATATTGTTGGTAAGCAGTTGAAATTTACCATTCAGGACGATTGTCTGTTTGGCGGTTTGTATACCGGCAGTGCCATAATCGGCCGACAGACCTATACGGTGCCAGATGTTTCAATGACCAGTACTGACTGTAAAACGTATACATTAAGTAACTGGAATGTTGGGCTGACCCAATTCCCGGTGATTGGTAATGCAACGCTATTCTCGTTTGTGGCAGAAAAACCGACGCTGACGTTTACGGATAATGGCGATAATTCGCTGACTATACCGAAGCAGACGAACGATAATCTCGGTACGACCGGCTCGCTTCAGGGTAATGGCGCCTGGAACCCCCGTAACCGGCAGATCACGCTGAATCTTCAGGCTACGGTTCGGATCGGAACCCGCATCGATACAACCGTTGTCTACCGCGATACGACCCTTCTGTTTACGCAGACGTACATTCCTCAGTAACTTGTTTTGAGTGTTCTAACGATCTAATTCAATGCGACTATTTATACGATTGTTACTTATTCCAGGACTAACCGCGTGGCTGTTGGGTGGGTGCTCTCAGAAATCTGAGCCTATTATACCTACCTATTCACAACTGCTGACCGGTACTGATAAGAAAACCTGGAAGATGGTAACGTTTCAGATCATTGATGCAGGCAAAGGTTCCGGCGTAATACCGGTTACCCAAAGCGGTGTAGACAATTGCATCACCGACGATTTGCTAACGTTTTACGCCAATGCGGAGCATAAACTGGAAGCCAGCGAAGGAGCCTCCAAATGCAATGCGTCGGATCCGGATATTTATATTACCGACACATGGGCGCTGGTGAATGCAAACGCAACTCTTGAGTTTTACCTGCCTATCATCAACGCCAAATATCCCTGGACAATTAAAAACCTGACAGCTACGTCGTTAACGGTCCAGTATTATTTTCCGGATATCGACGCCAGCTATCAGTTTACGCTTAATTCAACAACTACTAAATAAGGTATAACCCGCCTTCAACTATTCAGGCGTATGTTTCGATTAATACTAAGCTTGTTTTTCTGGGCGTTGCTAACGCCAATGATATATGCTCAGGCGCCGATAACCGAGTTCAAACGGTGCGGCACAATGGAGCTGGACAGCATGCGTCGGATAACCCATCCGGAGCTGGGAACGCTCAACGACTTTGAGCGGGAATTGCAGCTAAAAGTTCTCGATCTTAAAAAGAAAATGCAGTCAGGACGACTGGCAGCCACCGTTATTACGATTCCTATTATTGTACACATTGTGCATAACGGTGAAGCGGTGGGTAATGCACATAACATGAGTCTGGCTCAGGTGCAGTCGCAGATTGCCACAATGAACGAAGATTATCGCCGAAAGCCAGCTACTCGGGGATACAATACGAATCCTGTCGGAGCTGATATTGAAGTTGAATTCTGCCTGGCTGCGCTTGACCCTCAGGGTAGAACAATGGCCGAACCGGGTGTTGAGCGTATTAATGGAAACCGCGCCAGCTGGAGCCAGAGTGATGTGGAAGGGGTACTGAAACCCGGCACTATTTGGGACCCAAATAAATATTACAACGTCTGGGTACTCGACCTGCGAGAAGCCACGTCAGGTGGTGGAAGCATCGTCGCTTATGCGCAGTTTCCAAGTCAATCGAACCTGCCAGGGATTCCAACGGCGAGCGCTGCCAGTACCGATGGAGTAGTTTGTAATTTCTATGCTTTTGGTAACTCGGAAAAGGGAAATTTCGCCGGTTTACTCTCTCCGTATAACCTTGGTCGTACCATGTCTCATGAAACTGGCCACTGGTTGGGATTACGGCACATTTGGGGCGATGCTGCCTGTGGTGATGACTTCTGTGCCGACACGCCCCCACAAGCCTCCGAAAGCCGTGGTTGTCCGAATGGACGGGTGAGTTGCGGTAGCACAAACATGGTGCAGAACTATATGGATTATTCTGACGATGCGTGCATGAATATTTTCACGCTCGATCAGAAAGCTCGTATTCGTGCCGTAATGGACATTAGTCCGCGCCGGAATAGCCTTCTTACCTCGAACGTCTGTGGTACACTAATCGTAGCCCGCCCGCAATCGAACTTCCGAGCTGAGACGCAGCAAGTGTTGTTGGGCGGACAGGTTAAGTTTAATGACTTATCACAAAATTTCCCGACGAGCTGGCAATGGACGTTTGAAGGGGGCACGCCCTCAACGTCGAATGAGCAAAATCCAACAGTTACCTACACCCAACCAGGTAAGTTCAAGGTAACACTGGTTACTTCGAACGCCGTTGGTGCTTCAGATCCGGTAACTAAAACCGAGTATATTGAAGTGCTGAATCAGGGTCTTTGCACAGACGTTACTAACTTTAACGGAACGACCACCATAATCCCTGAACCTGGTGGAACTGGTTATCTGGCCGGTCAGAACAGTAAACGTACGCAAGCCGTTTCGGAGTTTTTTGCCAACAAACTAGGCTATCTCAATCTGGCTGGAGCATCCATAAAATTCGGCGTTGCCAAAGCCGCCAGAGGTGCCGCTACTGAAGCTGTGGTAACCTTTACGGTCTGGAACGGACGGGGCTTTCAGAGTGGACCAGGCGCTATTTTGGGACAAAAAGATGTTCCGCTGCGCACTATCTTAACTGACGTTGCTAACAACCGAGCTACGGATGTCGTCTTTGATAAAACGGTGCCTTTAAGTGGTCTGTCTTATCACATTGGAGTTACCTTAACTTATGCGACTGGTGATACAGTAGCTGTAATTACGACTAAGAATGGCGAGTCGCTCCAGGCAACGGCCTGGCGGCAAAACGCCAAAGGTGACTGGTTACGTTACGCGGACAGTCTGGGAATAAACGTATCACATAACATCACAGGCCACGTTGGTCAGAAAGCGTCTGTGCAAGTAGCTTCCTCAGCGATATTTATCAACCCAGGAGAAACCGTCACGCTCAATGCACGTGGAGCTGGTGTACTCAACTGGGCAGGACAAGGACTTAACACAACGCTGGGCCCGCAGGTGATTGCTCAACCTACCCAAACGACTTCTTACACTGTTTCGGGGTCGGGTTCAGATTTGTGCAGTACATCAGCCATAGTGACCATCAATGTCCGCGCGGGCACCGTTACGGCCAACACACCTTTGGCTGAGCAGGCGCTTCAGGTGACCCCTAACCCTAGCGATGGCCAGATAGGCGTTCTGTTCAGTAGTCCGTTGCGAGGTGCCTTGACGATCGGTATTCGCAACGTGAATGGTGTTGAGCTGATTCGACAGAACTACCAGAAAACAACCGACATTTTCCAGCAAGCTCTCGATTTGAGAGAATCACCAGGCGGAGTCTATTTTGTGGAAGTCAGGATTGGCGAAGAGGTATTTAGGAAACGAATAGTGAAGCAGTAAAAATAGCGGGGCCGGATTCTTAATCCGGCTCCGCTGCAAGCTTATAGATTCCTCAAGAAATAAAATTATCTTTTTCCGTTTTCTTTACCATCATACTGGTTTGATTGGTTAAGTACTTGAAATAATAATAGAGCCGAACTTGCCAGAAATAACACACCGGAACCAATAAACCAATAGTTTCTGTTTATTGCCTCAGAGCGGAGGCCTGTAATCATTCCATACGCCTGAAGAATAACTAAGACCCATAAAACCCCAATAGCTACAAGTACTGGAAAGTGCCGATAAGACTTTTTTCTAAATACTAAGCTTCCAATATATATCCAGCTTAGAAGAACCGCTAAATAGCCCAGCTTCTCAAGAATTGATCCTGCCAGTACGGCTGCCAAGGATAAAAGTACCATAGGCCAATCAAACTTCGAATCATTGTAAGTAATGCAGGCGAAAGACAAAACACTTAGTAGTGCAAGTACTTTAATTGACCTGTAAGGGTAAATAGAGTTGGTTGAATTCATTGCTAATTTCATAGATCTATCAATTACAGTTTGTACTTGAAGGAGAGATTGAGTTATCAGCAACCGTAACTTTATTACCATACATAGCAGCATTTTCTCGTAAATCTTGACCTAAATCGGCAGGATTATAGCCTTGGCCAAGAGGGCCAATATAACCTTTACCGTTAGGCAGAGATATATAAGGTGATATAACTTTGCAAGCAAAGGTAGTACAGTTGTTATCTACCAAGTTATATTTGGGATTACCCAAATTTTTTATGTTATATATAACGTCTTTAAAATTAGACGCTGACAAATCAATCTTTAGCGATACGTCATAACGGGTGTTACCGTCATCACCCCATGCACTTTCTGTTGATACGCCTGTTGCTGCAATCCACTCAGTTTGTACGTAAAAGCCTGCGACTAATCTTACCACCTGACCCGTAGAAGAATCATAACGCTCAAACCCAATGTATGTGTGCCCTGGCCTTCTATAAGAACTACTGGGGTCAAAGTTTGCTATTTCTCTAGTTCCATTAACGGGTTGATCAACATACAGTGTTACGCTATACTTGTATTTTGGATCATCAGGTATTGTACCAAAACAATTTAGTCTTTGAGCAATATTAATGGGGCGTTCAGGGCCTGCTATTACATAGTTATTCAGAAAGTATTGGTCGCTTAAATTTTTTAGGTTAGGAAAATCTTTCCAAGAAGGTGGCCCCGTCGTACCTCCCTGATTCGTACCTGGCTTATTGCAGTCGCCAGTTGAAGTCAACGGCGAGTTACTAATAGACGAAACGTCGTTGACGGGTACTACTTGTATAGTTACAGGCTTACCAATTTTATAAATATCTGGAATAGCCCATACAAATCCACAATCTAATGGAATATTGGGATTGTTTCCATAGGCTGCTCGTACATCAGATCTAACAACATTATTAGCTTTGATGGTAGCTACTTTTACCATCCGCCCAGTTCCATAAGAGTAAACATCGGGCGCATAAATATCGAGATAAGCATAACCCCCTGAATTGGCAAAAGCCCATCCACTGATTTTATCGCAATCGATACCATCCATATGAGCCGTGGTGGGCACTCGACTGCCTGTTATGGTAGGATTATCCGGTGTGGAAGGATTTCCAGACCCAGTACCAGGGTTACCTGAAATTGGACTGCCGCCTGGATTACCTGTAGTGGGGTTATTGCCGGTACCGCCCCCAACTGTAGTTGTATAACACTCATGGAATTCTAAATTAAATGCCTGTTTAGAATCACATCTGTAATCATACGAAATACAACCGTCATCATAATGACACCAATTACCACTAGGAGATGCAGTTCGGTAAGTTTGCCCATCAGCCGCAATAGCGTGCAATCGACAAGTTGGCACTAATTGTATTCCTTGCCCTGGATACTCCCAATAAAGCTGTGCCTGCGCTCCGCCCCAGGCGTCAAAGAAATCCATCTCTAGATCATATTTCTGACCGGCGTTTAAATAAATACTCCCTTGTTGCCAAGTAGGTCCATGACCGATCCAGTCATCAATTAGTAATTGTCCATTCACCCAAAGCCGAGTACCATCATCGTTATTAGTTTTGAAGATATAATTGCCGCTAACGGGCGCTTCTACCTGACCAAGCCAGCGCACAGAAAACCCGTCTGCATTGACTTTACCGGGTATAGGGGAATCGTTCCAGATAAAATTAATTTGACCGTCGATACGGCCAGCCGATAGACCTTGGGCTACGTCCGAACCGTTATAATACAAGCCTGTTAACCCATTACCCGTACCGCATCCATTTGATGGACTGGAAGGACTCCCCGGATTCTGGCTTCCCCCCGAGCAGTTAACCGTCTTTGGTGAGCCATTTATGTCATTGCCAACTCCACAAATACGCACGACAATAGTATGGTTCTGGCCATTCTTCCAGAAAGCATCTGATGGAAATTGATAACTGAATCCATGATATTGAGCCGCTGGGTTGCCAAACGCATTTACTAAATCTTGGCGGTTGCCGTTAGCCGTGATACCTGCGTAGGTTTTGACCCCATCTACATAAATATCAATTAATACAGGCTGACCCATATTGTTCTGATCCATAGCCCAACCTCCAACGCCATTGCAGTCTGCATAATCCAAATAAGCTGTGGGGTTACTTACTGAGCAGGAACCAGAATTAGTTGGTGGATTTGACGGTTGATTAGGTGTCGGATTAGGAGATTGGCCGGAACTTAAATTACAACTTGTTGTGAAGCTAATGCTAATTTGATCTCCATTCTGACTAGCCGTACCAGTTACGGTTCGTCCTTGCCGGCCATCATCAGGAAATGTATAACTAGCTACCGAATTTGGATTCATTGTTCCTCCAAAGACACCAGGCATAGTTACATTAACTGGTGAGCCATCGCTACTGATAAATTGATATTGTAAAACGCCTGAGTTGCAATCATAACTAACGATTTGAAAACTCAACGCTCCTTCACGAGCGCCCTTCATTTTCTGCTGATTGCTTACAGCTTCATTAACCTGTACTTTTACCTGTGCTTTCTCTACGAAGAGACTGTTAGCATCGGCATTTGCCTGGCCACGTAGTAAACGAAATTCGTTCGGACTTACGGCTTTAGTAAAGTAACCTCTTAATGTGTAAGTAGCCATAGCTACTGATGCAGACAATTTGGTCCCTACGTAATCTATGTAATCACCTCCCGTTTGCACAAATCCGTCGGGCATTAATACTTTCAACCGGAACGCGTTAGCTCCGTCAGTTATAAAAAGTAAAGCTGGACTAATGTTGAGGTAATGCGCGGTGATAATAAGTGTTACTTCTTCGCCCAAGGCAACCCGTTGTTTATCAGTTCGCATGGTGAACCGGATGGGGTCGTTATCAAAAGAAGGGAGTCCTATATAATGGACTGATAAAGGAGTTTGAGTGGTTAATAGGTGGTCTGGCTTTTTAGGGGCTTTTTCGCCAGTTGTGAATGAAATTGGATTTACTCCTAAGAAAATCACTAGTAGCCAATAGAGTATTCGTTTAGTTTTTAAGCGGGATAATAAATGTTTTGCCATCGTTTATAAGTGGGTTAGTAAACGCTAGCAAACTTAATATAGAAAAAATAAGTAATTAAAAATGAATTATATGAATACTAATAAATATACTATAAATTCCAATATTAAATTATATGAGCTTTTTAATTTCCAACAACGCAAAACGGGCAAATCCATCTGGATTTGCCCGTTTTGCGTTCAAGACTAATCGATCCTAATCTTAATAACCTGGATTTTGAACCAGTTTTTTGTTGGTATCGATTTCCCGCTGTGGAATGGGAAGAACCAGGTTATTAGCATTATAAGCTACCGTACCTATTGTGCCAGCGGTCCGTTTAATATCGGCGAGTTGTTGACCCTCAAAGGCTAATTCAAGCCGACGCTCCAACAGAATTGCATTCAGATCAACCGATGTAAGTGGAGTTGCTTTGGCCCGGTTACGAATCAGATTTATGTCTGCTAGTGGAGTAGCACCGACAGTCGTGTTTAATCGCAGGTTGGTTTCTGCGCGAACAAGGTACATTTCGGCCAGCCGCACCACCGGCACATCGCCGTACTGGTCGTTGAATTTACTGGTGAATGTATTTTGTCCGGCGGTGTTGAAGAAAGTCCCTCGCACATCACCTGCGCTATAAAGCTGCCGGAATTTGGTTTGTACCCGAACATCGCCCCGGCCCTGATTTGGCACTGATGCATAAAATGTGTTCAGGTCATTAACCCCATCCTGGTCCGTTATAATGATCTTGAAAATGATTTCTGGTCCGCTTGTCGCATCGCTGAATACATCCGCAAAGTTACTGGCCAGGCTGTAGGTGCCAGACGCAATGACCCGGTTAGCTGCATCGCGAGCAGCGGTAAAATTTTGCTGCTGTAAATAAACGCGGGCAAGCATGGCGGCTGCCGCTCCTTTGGTAGCGAATCCACTACCACCTGATTGTGTAGCCGGTAGCAAGCTCTCCGCTTTCGTTAAATCGTCCAGCACTTGGGTATATACTTCAGCCACAGTATTGCGAGCCCGGTAGTCAGCATCTGAAACGCCGTTCGTGGGCGTCAGAATGAGTGGTATACCGGCATTAGTCGTTGGTGAACCGTCGTTCCAGCTTTTGGCAAATGCCTTTACTAATTCAAAATAAAGCGCTCCTCTAATAAAACGAGCCTGACCTTCGACGTTACCCCGATTCGATTCACCAACTTTAGCAATGGCTGACAGCACATTATTCGCGCGATTGATATCATTATAACCATCCAGCCAAAGATCACGCGTAACGGTATTTGATGTGGTGACGGCTTTGCGCCAAATCTCATCAAGCGTAGCGTACGTTCCGCCAAATGTTACATCGCGGTTATCTCCTAACAGATCGCCGATGTACTGAATACCACCGCCGTAAAGATTTACGTCGCTTAAGCCGTCGTAAGCCCCGACCAAGGTAATCTGCACATCCTGTTCGGTATTCAATGCCTGGCTCTGTTCAATACTCTGCGTAGGCTGCACATTCAGGCGATCGTCGCAGGCCGTAATCGACAGGCCCACGACACCGATATATAACCAATTTTTTAGGTATGAATTCATAGTTGAGAATGCGTTTTAGAAACCAATATTAATGCCTCCAGTGATCGTGCGTGCCTGAGGAGCGGTGTAAAAGTCGTAGCCCTGCGCAATGTTCGACACAATGTAATCGGCATTTACCTCTGGGTCCCAGCCTGTATATTTTGTAAAGGTTAACAGGTTCTGACCTGTCACAAACAGCCGCACATTGGTTAGCTTCACCCGGTTAATAAGCGTTTTAGGCAGGTTATATGACAGCGTTGCCGTACGTAACCGGACAAACGAGCCATCCTGAATAAAGCGGCTCGATGATTGCGCACCATTGTTGTAGTAAAGACGAGCTTCCGGTACGTTCGTATTGGGATTCTGGGATGTCCAGGCTGCTAACTGATCGACCGTCTGGTTATCCTCAAACCGTCCGTTAGCCGATGAATAGCGACCAACACCGTAGAAGTTGATCTTGTTTCCGAATACACCATTGAATAGAACGCTTAGGCTAATGCCTTTGTAGCTGAAAGTGTTCGTAATACCACCCGTCCATTTCGGCAATGGGCTACCAACTACCACCCGCTGTGCCTGACTGTAAGTATTTGTGGTTGTGCGGTCCAAAGTTCCATCGGCATTCGTCGTGTTTCTAAACCAGAGCGCATCACCATTTGCCGGATCGACGCCCGCGTACTCCTGGGTGAAGAATGCGCCCAGCGGCTGACCTTCAACGGCCCGGCTCATGGCGTTGATACCACCTTCAATGATTTGCCCCTGTAGATTAGTAATCTTGTTCATGTTTGTAGCCGCGTTGAAACTAGTTGTCCAACGGAAAGCGCCGGTTAGGTTTTCCGAGTTAATCACAATCTCGAAACCCTTATTTTCCAGATTACCCACGTTCCGGAACTGCGTAGCGAAACCAGTTGTACCCGGCACGTTTACGTTCAGGAGCAAACCTGACGTTTGCTTGTTGTAGTAATCGACTTCGCCGTTGATACGGTTGTTAAGAATACCAAAGTCAATCCCAACGTCGAACTGGTTGGTTGTTTCCCACTTTAGATCGGGGTTAGCCAATTGCGACGGCCGCTGACCAGGCAGTGTACCGTAGTTGGCGTCGCCAGTGAACAGGCCTAATTGAGGAAAGTTATCAATCTCAGCATTACCTGTCTGTCCGTAGCTGGCCCGCAGTTTCAGGAAGCTGAACGTCGTATTGTTTTTCAGGAAATCCTCTTCTGTCAGCACCCAGCCTGCCGAAACCGCCGGGAAAAATCCATAACGACTGTTCTTCCCAAACCGCGATGACCCATCGACGCGGGCGCTCAGACCCAGCAAGTACCGATCAGCAAATTTGTAATTAGCACGGGCGAAATACGATAAGAAGCGGAAATCGGTCTGGGTTGACCTTCCGTCCGTTTTACGTGCGGCACTGATGATCTGGCGGTACGCATCCGATGGGAAGTCGCGGCCCTCGGTGAAGTTGGTTTTCTGCTGCGATTGCTGATACGACATACCCGCCGTAATGTCCAGCGCACTCCGACCGAACAATGTATTATAGGTAAAGAAGTTGTTCGTAGTATAGTTCTCAACCCGAACGTAACGGTTTTGGCCGATACCTTGTGGAGCACTGAAATTACGCTGTGTTTTACTGTTATAGAACAACTCTTCCTGCTGGTTCAGTACGTCCAGGCCAAACTCCGTACGGAACGATAACCCTTTGATAATCTGTAACTGACCGTAAACATTGCTGATGTTCCGATAAACCGTGGTATTGAAATATGCATTGCCAATATTGATCAGTGGGTTATAATATACCGGAATGCTGATGTCGCCCGGTGGCGTACCGGTAGGTAATCCTGTAGCGGGGTCATAGGCTGGCGTCATAGGTGGCAGAGCCACCATTTGCATCGGATTATCAAACTGGTTATCAGCCGAAAGACGTTCGTTATACGTACGGGTTATGCCTGTATTGAAACCCACCCGCAACCGGCTCGACACTTGGTGGTCCAGGTTAATACGACCTGAATAACGCTTTAACGCATTGCCAATCAGAATACCTTTTTGATCCAGAATCTGGCCCGATAGGTAGAAAGTCGTTTTTTCGTTACCACCGTTCAGATTAATATCATACTGCTGGTACGGCGCGTCCTGGTATGCCAGATCGCCCCAATTGGTGCTGACCTGCTGCGGAGTACCATATGTTCCTAAGCCCTGCGTCTGATAGTAACTCTTCATGTACGAGGTGTACGAATCCGGATCTGCGGGATCAAGCCCCTCAATGCGGTCGGAGTTGGCCGCAGCCTGATTGTAGAAGTTTACATACTGATCAGTGTTTAGGAATTGGAGTTTATGCGTTGGTTTACTCGAACCGTATTGCGCGCCAAACGTGATGTTTGTGCGCCCTGCTTTACCACGTTTTGTAGTAATCAATACTACTCCATTGGCAGCACGAGCCCCATAAATAGCGCCAGCTGACGCGTCTTTCAGAATATCAACCGACTCGATATCCTGCGGATTAATGTCAGAAAGCGGGTTGGTCGAAGCGCTGTTAAAGCTCAGATTATCAGTTGTAACGGGAGTACCATCGACTACATAAAGCGGCTGGTTCGACGCCGATACGGACGACTGCCCACGCACCCGCACCTGAATCCCCTGACCCAACTTTCCTGACCCCGAATTGATCTGCACACCGGCGGCTTTCCCTTGCAACGCCTGATCAAACGTGGTTACCGGCTGATCCTGAATATCGGTAGATTTCACTTTAGCGATATTCCCGGTCAAGTCACGCTTAATCTGCTGGCCATAACCCGTTACGACCACTTCGTTCAAATTCCGCACATCCGTTTTCAACTGGACGTTAATGACGGAACGATTGCTTACAGCCTCTTCAACGGAGGTGAAACCAATAAAGCTGAATACGAGTGTAGCATCATCATCTATGGAAAGCCGATAATTCCCGGTAGCATCGGTAAGGGTTCCCTGCGTACGGCCTTTCACACTGACTGATACGCCCGGCAGGCCGCTATCATCATCTGCGGAAGTGACCCTTCCTGAAATAACTCTACTCTGCGCATAAGCTCCCCACGTCACAATCAGCAACAGGCAACTAATCTGTATGAGTTTTGTCATAATGTTGTAGATGAAAAGTTTGATAATAGTAGCAAAAGTACAATCCGCAGAGAGAAATTAAAAAAACATTAAGCGGAGTAATAAAGAATGGTGTTAATAGAATTTCAGAATAACTTCTACAAGAAACCGTATTCGTTCAAAATAATATATTATAAAGAGTTTTTGAGCAGGGACATAGAAATTATAAAATTCTGACTCTCTATATCAGAATTTTTATATTGTATTCTTCTTTCCTCGTAATCTGTCTTCCATATAGACAGATAAATTATTTAATCGATATAAGCCTACCATCCATTGATTTTGCCTCCCGATTGTCAATTTCAATGTTGATTATTTAATTGATTAGTAGGGTAAGTTATAAAGGACTCAGGGAAACGACCATTTGATAATAGCTATTAAACCGTGAAACACGAGCTATTGTCTAAACGTTACTGCTACGTTAGTAAACGCTAATCCAATGAAACTTAAACTGTTCACTTTGCTTCTTTTGTTGGTCGGAACTGGTTTGCAGGCACAGGTACAGTTTACGACCGAAAATCCTCGAACTGATGATATCAATGATCCTGATGTCATAATCAAGCGCGTCGAGTTGACGGCGCAGTACACGATTATTTATATGAAATTCCAGGCGAAGCGGCAAAGTGCAGCGGGACGCCCGTGGCCGTTTCCCATCCCTGCGCCAGATGGAGGTTCGTACGGTCGAGTTAACACGAGTAACATAGGATTTGAACCAACGGCCCGCTTATATGTCAACCAGGGAGAAAAATCATATAAATTTGTTCGGGCCGAAAATATTCCACTCGAAATGCGTCGGGAAGTCCGTCCGGGTGAGCGCGTTGATTTTATAGCCTACTTCGAACGAATCGATCCAGGTTATACGACTTTTGATTTATATGAGTGTAAGGATAGTCGGGGCACGATTTGCTTTAATTTCTGGGGTGTTCACATTACCAATCCTAAACGGAAAGAACCGTCTCCGCAGCAAACGCCCAAGACACCAACGCCAGCTACACCAAAGCCTCAGCCACCTAAGTATGCGCCACGCACGAAGCCGGGCGTAGGTGTCGACTCGGCCGAAGAAGCGCCCAAACCTAAACCGGTGCAGCCGCAAGAGACTTCTGTAGATATTGCCATTAATGGTGTTACGCGCGACGCTAAAACAAAACAGCCGGTTACGGCAACCGTTGCTTATCATCTGCTGGCTGGAGCCGAAGCGTCCAATAGGGCTGATTCTGTGCAAAGTGCCAATGCAACAGGAAAATATCGGGTGCCTGTTAGTCGGCGAGGGGTGTACGTGCTAACCGCATCGGCTAAAGGCTATTTTAGCCAGAGCGATACACTGGCTACCAATCGTGTCGACGTAGCCCGCGATTTTGATTTAAAGCCGATTGAAGCGGGCGCTAAGATTACGCTGGAGAATATCTATTTCAACGTGTCCAAATACGACCTCAAATCAGAATCGTTTCCTGAACTGGACCGGCTGGCGGGCGTCATGAAAGATAATCCGACCATGCAGATTCGGCTGGAAGGCCATACGGATACCGTCGGTGAATTTGATGCAAACGTTACCTTATCCCGAAATCGGGTTAACGAGGTAAAGCGTTATCTGGTCGGTAAAGGCATCAACGCCAGCCGCATCGAAACCATCGGTTATGGCCCCTCGCGACCGATTAACACCAATAAAAGCCTGAAAGAGCGGCCTGAAAACCGACGGGTGGAGATGGTGATTGTAAAAGCGTGAACTGTCTAAACACAGAGATAAAGGAGGAATCACAGCGTTCACAAAGATTTTCTTGGTGTTCTTCGTGACATCTTCTTTATCTCTGTGTTTAGGTCTTTATGAAACCTAACTTCGATCTCAACGTTGTTCTCGACCACATAGAAGAAGCTGTCCGGCCATACCCAAAAGCCGCTATGTTCGACTTGTTCGAACGGGGTTATAATACCCTATTCGAGCAATTGATCTCGTGCATTATCTCAATTCGTACGCTCGACGAAACCACTATTCCAGTCTCACTACGGCTATTTGAGCGAGCCCGAACACCCGAACAACTATTGGCCCTCGACATTCCGACGCTTACCCAGATCCTTTATGGGTCAACCTATCCCGATCAGAAAGCTTATACTATGCGCGGCATTGCTGAGCGCATTATGACTGAATTTGGGGGAGAGTTACCAGCAAATTTCGAGACATTGACGTCATTAAAAGGAGTCGGACCAAAATGTGCGAATTTGGCACTTGGAGTAGCTACCGGTCAGGCTGCTATTAGCGTGGATATTCACGTACATCGGGTGGTGAATCGCTGGGGGTATGTACAAACCAAACAGCCAGAGCAAACGCTAAAGGTGCTGGAAAAGCAGGTGCCGCGCGAGCAATGGGTAAATATTAACCGTCTCCTTATGCCCTTTGGTAAGCACATATGCACCGGGTCGCTACCCCACTGTTCAACTTGCCCGGTATTGGATTTCTGCGAGCAGGTAGGCGTTGAGCGGCATCGCTAACTCCGTTTATTTGGTCGACTCAGTTAGCGCTGCTTTCAGGCTGGCCAGGGTTGCCTTACAGGCTTTGTCGATTTCCTGATATAATGTGGCCTGATCGCTGGCAATCTGCGCCAGCGTATCATGTTTCACCGTATCGGCTGACACTCGGCTAAGCTCATCCGTTGTTGTGCTGATGGGCCGTATAGGTTGTGCCTGCGTAAGCCCGTCACCTTCTAATACTAAATCTGCAATAGTGGCCCGGTAGCGACCATATTTTGTTTCGATTGTCAGTGTATAGCGTACATTCTGTTTATCGATGGGGTAAAACGTCCGGATAAACAAAATACTGTGTTCCTGATCGAACTGTTGTTCTACCTCATTCTGATCTGGGTAGTACTCATCCGCCCACGAACGGACCTGCGTCATCAGTTTCTTGGCCGTTTCGGTAGTATTTGGCACCCGCACGGTTTCCTGATACTGAACCTGACCGGTTTCGTTGGTTGGCAGATGAACCTGCGCCAGCGCCGTGGTTGATAAAAAGACAGTAAGTAATAACAGATTTTTCATTATCAATAGCTGGAAAGATCGGCCTTGCATTTTCTCGAAATAACCAGACAAAGGTAAGATGCTTTTTGGAAGCTAACCGCTTTTACGCTTAAGTCTGCCTTGTATCCAGTATCAGTTATCACCTTCCGGCTAAGGCAACAATTTGCCAGGATTTAGAATGTTTCGGGGATCTAACGCTCTTTTAAGGGTTCTCATCAGGACTATTTCCTCCTGAGTCCGGCTCAGATATAACCACGGTTTTTTTTCTAGACCAATGCCGTGTTCACCTGTTATAGAGCCACCGAGTTGCTGTAATGGTTTATAGATAAGTTCTTCAATACCATGTTTTGTCGTTTCATCAGCGGCACCGCAACTAATAAACAAGTGCAGATTACCGTCGCCCATGTGCCCAAACGCATAGAGATACGCATCCGGCCAAACCGTTTGAAGTGCTGATCGGATCGTTTTTATGTAGGCATCCATATCAGAAATGGAAAGGCTGATATCAAACAGAAAAACAGGGCGATGAATAGAAAATATTAACTCTACATTTTCACGAATGCCCCAAAACCAGTCCAACTCCTTTTTCGAATGAACAATAGCGGCATCGGCAATCAACTCACTGGTTAAACAACGCTCCAAAAATTCTTCGAATCGTAGCTTATCATTCTCAACATCCTGACCAAGCGATTCCAGTAGAATGTAAAAAGGATATGTCTGAACCAAAGGAGGTGAAAACGTTGAAGGCTTTGACGTCATCAGGCAATAATAATCCTGCCATAACAATTCAAAACTGGTAAGATCATTTTTTAACTGTTTTTTCGCGGCTAAGAGCAGTTGATAAGCTTTCTCAAAGCTATCGACAGCAATAAAAGCCGTGTTACGGGTTTGGGGAAGATCTTCAAGTTTTAAGACGGCTCGGGTTATAATGCCGAGCGTTCCTTCCGAACCGATAAAGAGTTGCTTCAGGTCATATCCGGCATTATTTTTCATCATCTTATTCATGGATGAAACAATCGTGCCCTCAGCTAACACAACCTCCAGGCCCAGCACTAGATTTCGCATCACACCGTACCGCAGCGCCTGCAACCCACCCGCATTTGACGCGATATTTCCCCCAATCATACAGCTTCCTTTAGCTCCCAAATCGAGTGGGAATAATTGACCGTGCGTTGCCGCCGTCTCTTGGAGTTTCTGTAAAACAACGCCTGCCTGAACAATTGCAATTTTGTTGATCACGTCGATTTCCTCAACCTGGTTCATGCGTTCAAGGCTCAAGGCAATTTCAGTAGGACGGGTTTCGGCAGCGCCAACAACATTAGTTAACCCGCCGTGGGGTACCACAGCTTGATTGAACTCATGACAGAGCTGAAGCATTTTTGACACTTCTTCAGTGGTTGTCGGTAATAGCAGAGCAAGGCAATTCAGGCTGCCGGATTGCTGCCAATTGCTCGCAATTCGCAGGCTGGCTTCTTCATGAGTCAGTACACAACTCTTCCCAAACGTTTGAATAAGCCGATCAACTAGTTCTGCCATAATACTGTGTAATCGATTTGACGGGACACTGAGTTTGCACTGAGTATTGCCTAATAATTCGACTGAAATTGATTGTTAGCGGATCACGCTAAAATTCCTTTGACGAGCTTGCCTTCTACATCCGTCAGGCGGAACCGGCGGCCCTGGTATTTGTACGTTAGTTGCTCGTGATCGATGCCCATTAAGTGTAGCAGCGTGGCTTGAAAATCGTGCACGTGGACCGGATCCTTGACTATGTTATAGCTAAAATCATCAGTTTGCCCATACGAAAATCCGGTCTTAACACCGGCTCCAGCCATCCACATCGTGAAGCAGCGTGGATGATGGTCACGGCCATAATCACTGGCCGTCAGTTTCCCTTGTGAATAGACCGTCCGCCCAAATTCACCACCCCAGATCACCAGCGTATCCTCCAGTAACCCGCGTCGTTTCAGGTCGACGATGAACCCAGCTGTGGCCCGGTCGACTTGTTTGCATTGATGCGCCATTCCTTTAGGCAGCGATCCGTGATGATCCCATCCCTGATGATACAATTGCACGAACCGAACATCTTTTTCCAGCAGTTTGCGAGCGAGTAAACAGTTAGCTGCGTAGCTGCCTTTATCGCGGCTGTCGGGACCATAGAGGTTAAATACTTCATCGGGCTCGTGACTGGTGTCCATCACCTCAGGCACCGAGGTCTGCATCCGAAAGGCCATCTCGTACTGTGAAATTCGGGCGTTAACCTCCGGGTCGCCCCAACTTTCGTTCTGAAGTTTATTCAGCTGAGTGAGGTAATCGAGCATTTCCTGGCGGTCGGTGCCGTCGTAACCTTCGGGGTTGTTTAGAAACAAAACGGGATCGTTACCCGACCGAAATTGCACCCCCTGATATTCAGACGGCAGAAACCCATTACCCCATAAACGGGCGTAAAGCGGCTGATCTTTCGAAGCGTTCTTCGAGACGAGCACGATAAAAGCGGGAAGATTCTGATTTTCCGATCCTAGCCCATAATTCACCCAGGAACCAATTGACGGCCGACCGGGTAGCTGATGCCCGGTCTGGAAAAACGTAATGGCCGGATCGTGATTGATCTGTTCAGTATACAATGATTTGATGAGGCATAATTCATCGACCACCTGCGCCGTGTAGGGCAGCAATTCGCTTACCCAAGTACGAGTTTTGCCGTGCTGGGCGAATTTATACAGAGAAGGCGCAATTGGCAGCGCGGCCTGGTTGGCGCTCATACCGGTCAGTCGTTGCCCTTTCCGAACCGAGTCAGGTAAGCCCTGTCCCAGCATTGTGGTTAATTTTGGCTTGTAGTCGAAGGTTTCAAACTGCGAGGGGCCACCAGCCATAAACAGATAAACGACCCGTTTGGCCTTGGGTGCTACCCGCTGGCGAATCGCGTCAAGAGTCTGTTCGGGAATAGGAGTTGCGGCTGCCCGGTTGCTCAGCAGGCTCCCCAGGGCTAAAGCGCCAAGGCCAGAAGCTGTACGAAGCAGGAAATTTCGGCGATCAAGGGTGCGGTTCAGATCGGTTAGATCGGGGGTTCGCAACCGAAACGCGGAGTGCTGCCCAAGTTCGTCGTGATGATGCGATTTCATGGCTGTTAACGTTTCGTTAGGGTAGCATCCGAATTTAAAATCGTACTGGCCACAACTGCGTTAGCGGCAATCTTAGCCGGATCGAGCGTAAGGTCGGGGTGGTGTCTACCCGCCTTTAGCCAGCCCACGGTTTTTGCGGGAGTAATTTTGAATTTATCGTATTCAATTTTTTGCAAGTTGAGCAACAAAGTCAGTTCAGAATCTGATGGGGTTCGCCCCGTTAGCCGGCGGTACGTTTGCACAATGGCCTGCCGCGTATTGGCTTCTTTGGTCATGCGCTCACCCAATACCGCAGTGGCTTCGACGAACGTCGGGTCGTTAAGCGTGATCAGTGCCTGTAAGGGCGTGTTGGTCCGTTGCCGCCGAACGATGCAACTGCTCCGGGTAGGTGCATCGAAGGTAGCTAATGTTGGATTCGGCACCGACCGTTTGACGACGACATACAGACTTCGTCGGTACACGGCATCCGTCGAATCCGCTTTATAAGTCATGCTATTTATTTCCCAAAGTCCGTCGGGCTGGTACGGTTTTACACTCTTGCCACCCAATCCCGGATTAAGTAGGTCACTGGCTAGCAGCGCATTATCCCGAATCATTTCGGCGGTCAGCCGCGTTGCAGGTCCGCGCGCCAGCAGGCGATTATCAGGGTCACGTTCCCGAAGTTCCCGGCTGGTCTGCGAATCCTGCCGGTAAGTAGCCGACATTACCATCAGTTTGACAAGTTGCTTCACATCCCAGGCCAAATCCTGCTGAAATGTAATCGCCAGCCAGTCGAGCAGTTCAGGATGACTTGGCATTTCACCCTGATTACCGAAGTCTTCGGTTGTTTTGACTAGCCCCGTACCGAAGAAATTCTGCCAGTACCGGTTAACGGCTACCCGCGCGGTCAGGGGGTGATTCGCATCGGTGAGCCATTCGGCCAAACCCAGCCGGTTTTTCGGGAAACGGTCGGGAAACGGCAGAATAGCGGCTGGCGTGCTGGGAAACACCTCTGGCCCCGGCCTATCGTACTGACCCCGTTGCAGCAGGAATGTTTTTTTAGGATGAGGCATTTCCTGCATCACCATAATTTCGGCTACCGGACGGAGAGTATCACTCAGCACCGTACGCCGTTTTTGTAACTCCTGCCGGGCGGCTTTTACAGTCGAATCTTCGGTCGACAGGTAATATGCTTGCAAAGCTGCTCGGTCAGCTGTGGGTAATTGATCAGGAGCTTTGTTTGCTAGGGCATACCAGCTTGTTTTGTGGGCTAATATATTGATTTCGATAGGAGTAAGCGTCCGGTTATAGACCACGACATCGTCGACCTTACCTCCTTTAAAACCCAGCCCCCGCCACCAGCCACCGATCTGAAGAGCCGGTTCTTTCTTATCGTAGAAAATAATATCCTTGTAAAGCTGATCCATAACGGTCTCCATCGGGAGTTCTGCCCCGTCAAGGTACAGCCGGAAACCGTCGGCTGTCGAGGAGCCATCGTAGGTCATGGTTAGTTGTATCCACTTTTCGCGCGGTACGGCCTGCTGACTCTGACGGGTAATGGCATTGGATGGAGCGGTGTGCGCCATGCTGATTTCCAGTCGATTATTTAGCAGCCGCAAGTGATAGCCTTTAAAGTTATACAATCGTTCGGCGTTGCTTTTGTGGAAAATCACGCCCTCTATCAACTCCTTCGGGAACCACGCCCAGAGACCAATTGAGAAGGGATCGGACTGGCGAAAAACACCCACATCTTTCAGATCAGCGTATGTATCCCCGTTGAGCAACAGAACCTGACCCCGCGCCGTTTTCTCAAACTGCAGCTTATCGGGCATACCCGCGTCACGTTTCATTTCACCTTTCTGAGCTGGGTTCACCTGATTGATCAGCGAATCCTCAAATGTATAATAGCCCTGTAAACTAGCCTTTGGTAACGCATCGGCTGCCAGGTTGCGGTAAGCCCCGGTCATAATCCACTGGTCAGCTTCCTGTTTGGCCACTGTTTCAGCATTTGCCACAACTGCTTGCTGATCTGAAATGCCGGACTTTATGAACTTAATAAGTGCTTCCTGTTTGGCCGTGGGGAGCAGTAGCGTCGGCGTGGGCAGGTCGTCGTTCCAGGATATCTGACCGGCTTCGCGAACGTTGTTGAAATAACTGTACAGCTCGTAGTAGTTTTTCTGGGAGATGGGATCGTATTTGTGATCGTGGCAGCGGGCACAACCGACCGAAATAGCCATAAAGGCGTCGCCCAGCGTATTAGTCCGGTCCATCACGTATTCAGTCTGGAACTCCTCCTCAACGATCCCGCCTTCCATATTCTGCGGATGGAGCCGGTTAAAAGCCGTCGCAATAAGCATGTCGCGAGTAGGCGCTTCCCCGTTCGGACCTTTCATCAGGTCCCCTGCCAACTGCTGGTGAATAAACGTCCGGTACGACATATTCTGGTTGAACGCCCGAATGACCCAGTCCCGATAGGGGGACATATCCCGCAGCCGATCAACTGTATAGCCGTGGGAGTCAGCAAAGCGGGCCAGGTCGAGCCAGTCGGTGGCCATCTTTTCGCCATAATGCGGGGATGCCAGGAGCCGATCCACTTGCTTTTCGTAGGCATTGGGGCTTTTATCCGCCAGAAATGCATCGATTTCATCCAGTGTAGGCGGTAATCCGGTCAGGTCGAGCGACAATCGGCGTAGTAATAATTCTTTGGGCGCTTCAGCTGCCGGTTTGAGGCCTTCGTGCTCCAGCCGACTAAAAACAAACTGGTCAATCGGGTTAACCGGGGCCGAAGCTGTGGGCTGTGTGAGCGTTGGGATCGCTTTTCGCTCCGGTTTCACAAAGGCCCAGTGTGGTTTATAAACGGCTCCGTCTTTTATCCACTTTAGTAGCACGGCTTTTTCCTGAGCGGATAGTGTTAGGTGTGATTCGGGCGTAGGCATTTGATAATCAGCCTTCGTTGACAGGATGCGGTGAACTAGCTCACTCCTGGGCCAACTACCGGGTTTGATGGCTACCTTCCCTGGGCTTTCGGGTAGCGGTCCGTAGGCGATCTGGGCTATGTCGAGCCGTAAACCGGCTTTCTGTTTGGCTTTGTCTGGTCCATGGCAGGCAAAGCATTTGTCAGATAAAATAGGTTTTACATGCTGGTTATAATCTAATTGAGCCGGCAAGTTCTGAAGGGCTACCGTTACGTCAGCCGGGAGTTTTACCCCAGCTGCCGGAACCCTACCGCCATCCGTAAATGACGGCTGCAACCACCAGAAGGGTAGGGATGCACTGGTCAGAAAAAAGAACAGGTACCGTATCATCATTGCATCGTTTTGTGGGTATCCGGCCGGGTCAGTTGTAACGAACCGGTTTCAATCTTCAAGCTGGGTCTGGCTTTTTGTAGCCGTTGAATTCCATTTGCTGTCGCCTGGGTTTGCCATAAATAGACGACACGCAGGTTTGGGTAACGGACCAGCGCATCCAGTCCGGCGTCGGTTACCGACGTGCCGTAAAGATTCAACTGCTCCAGATTGGGCAGGGTCGATAGGGTTACGAGGGCAGCGTCGGTGATGCGGGTATTTTCCAGATTCAGCCGGGTCAGGTTTTTGAAGGACGTCAACCGTTGCACATCAGCATCGCTCACTGGCTGGTTAGTCAGCCGCAGTCGCACCAGTTGCGGTTGAATTTTCGTTAGCGCGTCCCATAGTTCTGGGCCAACTGTTTTCACATTAACGAAATTAGCGGATAGGTAATGGCTTCCGTCCGCCAGTTTCGAAAGCGTTACCTGTTGCTCCTTTAATTTATCCAGAACTGCCGGTTCGGGCGCATTGACCGGCGTTCCCAGTACAGTTGCTTCTACGCCAACTGACACTGCCTCTGAGCGTTTTGAGTTAGCCGAGTCTATACGTACTGACGAGGGTAAGGGCGGTATAGCGTCAAAAGCAGCCGGGACCGGCGGCACCTTATCCGGTCCAATCACTTCCACATGTTCGGTAAACGAAGCGCCTTTCAGAATCCAGTGTTGAATAATAGCTACCTGGCCGGATGTTAGCTGCAATTTTCCTTTGGGGGGCATGTGCCGGTCGTCATCTTCAGGTAGCAGCAGGTAGGTAAACAGTTTACTTTTCTGTGGATTACCAGCTGCCAGCACGGATCCATGCTTGCCTCCCTGCCGGATAAACGATTCGGAATCCAGTCGAAGTCCGCCTTTTTTCTTCTGCGCCGAGTGACAGCTATAACATTTGGTTTTCAGGATAGGCACTATATTATCCCGGTACGGAAATGATCGGCGTACCAATGGTTGCGCTGGCCGTCCGGCCAAATCACTACGGAGCGCCACCAGCTCATCAGTCTGAGTCGGTATCGTGTCGGTTATGGTGTTAGCGGTTGATTGTTGGTTAGGAAAGAGATAATCTTCACCATGTGTCAGATTACCACCGTAATGTCCCGCTACAGTGAGAAATACGATGGAAACAGTGGACAGTATGGGTCGATACCGTTTGCCCAAAAAAGTTAAAACACTTATGCCAGCCGTAGCTAGTCCTGTCCACTGGTGGACTTGTACTAATCCGGCATCATACTCGCCTGACTGTGCCAGAATCCAGCCCGCACCACAGGCTAACAAAGCCGACAATGCACCCAGCCCCCAGGCCAGCGAAACGGCTGACTCAACATCTGTCTTCGTAAATCGCCCATACACCATTAGTGCCACTGCAAACAGCAGGATACCAATAGGCAGATGCACGAGTAAGGGGTGAAGATGGCCGATAAAGTCGAGCGACACGATATACAGGATTATAAAAATTGGCTAATTCCCTGATTAATTTAGCTCAAAATTAGGTCTGATTAGCTGAATTTAAAATGTATAAAATCAGTGGTAGTTTTTAACAGTTCCGACTTTTAGCCTAAACATCCATTTCCCCAATTAGCTTCGGATAGCTATGCTCGATTCGGTTAGCCTTCTAAAAATCAATCCATTGCTTTGTGTGCAGTGCATAATACGTTTTCTCCTGGCTTTTGTGTTCTTGGTTAGTCCCTTCAGCTTACGGGCTCAAAATGTTAGAGAGCCAAATTATGATGAAGCAAAAGTGCCGGTATATACCTTGCCAGACCTGTTAAAAACGACCACGAATCGATCCGTTCAGAATAAGACAATCTGGGAACAGGTAAGACGGCCCGAAATCATTAAACTCTTCGAGGACAATGTATACGGGCAGATGCCCAAAGCCGTTGATCGACTTACCTATTCGGTAAAAAATGAAAATGCTAGGGCCATGGCTGGTAAAGCTACCTTGAAAGAAGTTCAGATTGACGTAACACACCACAATAAGTCATTGACCATTAATCTGGTGCTTTTTACGCCTAATCAGCAAAAAGGTCCTGTTCCTGTTTTCCTGCTAATTAATAATCGGGGTAAAGACAATACTGACCCTACCCGCGCCCACAAAAGCGAGTTCTGGCCCGCTGAAATGGTCATCGACAGCGGGTATGCCATTGCCGCTTTTCATGTCAGTGATCTGGCACCCGATGATTCGGTTCGGTATGTAAACGGCGCCCTTCAGCTATATCCCGAACAGTTAACCGCGAACAAGGGCATGAGGGCCATTGGGGCCTGGGCCTGGGGAGCAAGCCGAGTACTGGATTATCTGGAAAAAGATCCAGCGATAGACGCTAAAAAGGTCGCTGTAGTCGGGCATTCCAGGGGCGGCAAAGCGGCATTATGGGCGGCTGCCGAGGACCAGCGGTTTGCGATGTGTTTTTCGAATTGTTCGGGTAATACGGGCGCGGCCTTATCACGCCGGCGATTTGGCGAAACTATTAGTCGAATCAATACCGTGTTTCCGCACTGGTTTGCCAAGAATTACAAAAAATACAATAATAACGAAGACGCTTTGCCCGTCGATCAGCACATGCTGTTGGCGGCCATCGCCCCCAGGCCGTTATATGTAACCAATGCCTCAAAAGATTTGTGGGCTGATCCCAGGGGCACGTTTTTATCGCTGAAACAGGCCGGACAGGTTTATGACTTGTACGGTATCAAGTATGATTTGCCCACCAACCCACCTGGTATAAACCAGCCCTTAATCAACTCGTCCTTAGGCTATCATATCCGGGAGGGCGAACATAATTTAACGACCTACGATTGGGGTAATTTCATAAAGTTTGCTAACCTACATTTAAAAAAGTAAGCAGTTGAGTAAGGGCAGCGGTCTGTTCGCAAAAAAAAGCGATCCAACAAGGTCAGATCGCTTTTCGCTTTTATCCACACCATTGAAGAAGGTTATGTAAACGCTTCTTCAAGTTTGGCAAGGTAGTCAGAAAATCAGTATGGGATACTCACTATATAGTGTGCTATAACAAATAATGACTGTACTCTATTATCGATACGCTAAAATGAGCCACTTACTTGTAAAAAGGGTGTTTTTCCCGTGTGAAATCAATTCTCGAAGATGGTTATTGTCGTTGAAACCAGGAGGTAGAGGATGCTCAACTCATTTTTTATGCGTATACCATCTTACTAGGTTATAGACAAGGAAAACAACGATCAGAATGCTAACGAGACTACCCGATAAATGGCGTAAGCTTGATCCTTACATCAAGCAGGGCTTTATTATCGTAGCCTCCATTCTGCTAAATGTTGGCTGTTTTTTGGGTATTTCTCTGGCGGCAAGATGGCGCGCTGCCAGTGAATACACCGTTCACTTTCATCAGGCAGACAGTGTGATGCAGTCGGTGATTGACCAGCAATATCCTCAGCTTTCGAAACCCCGTACGAAGATTCTCCAGAATCAATATTACTACCTTCAACAGAAAAAGGATTTTTTCGAACAGCGCCTTGTGCGATTTTATGTGTACTACATTGCCATTGTAAGCTGTAGTTTATTAATGACGCTCATACTGGCGGGGCTGCTGGCTTTTATAGCCCGGCAGGGCTGGATGGCTACTGCACCAACTCCCCGCTTTCTATTTGTGATGGTGGCTTTATTTGCCACATTGTATGCCTCTGTCCTAGCCGTTTTCGATCTGGACAAGAATGCAACTAACAACCTCCAGCTATTTAATGATCATAAATCAGTGCAGATTGATATTTATGATTTCCTGACCACTTCTGGCCGATTCGCCATCGCCGACTCAACCAAAGCATTTGCTAAGGCCGATACAATGATTCATAATGTGAACCTACAGATTAAAACGCTGAACCGCGTTTACTACTCCATTGACCAGGGCCCGATTAAGCAGGTAAGTCTGGATGAAATCATGAGTAAAGCGAGTGCAAACCCCTTATCAAATTGATGTTTAGAAATAAAACTACGATAACAGATATTGATTCTATGTACTGCTTTAAAGCCATGTTGTGAATGACCTCTATTAGCCAAACATCGGGTTCGAACAACGTAGCCTTTATCCGACAAGGTATCCAGGGGGCAACTGCTTCATCCAATGATAACGTAGCTAGTATCACCCTGAACGGGTCGAACAACTTCTCGCGGTTCCTGCAAACTGGCAACAACCAGGTGCTTAACCTGGCCGGCGATCCAGATTCGTTCGGTTCGCAACAGGGCTACAACAACCGCTTAACATTGGTTCAGGAAGGCGATAGCACTGGTGTGACCTTCCGTTACACCCAGATTGGTAACAACACGCAAGTAGTTAACCAGCATTTTTAGGCTGCTCGACTACTGCGTAAGATTAGTTTTTATGTCGATTTGGGAAAAGCAAACCGCCATGGTAATTGTCATGGCAGTTTTTATTGGATTTAGCTCAGCTTTTCAGCCATCAATACTAGGTTGTAAGTTTAGTCAAGGGTGCTTTTTTGGGGAGATTATCCAGGTTAAAATGTAAGCCGGTGTTCTCGCGACGGGACATGGCCATTTTTATAACTAGATAAGCTACTTCAATCATGTTTCGCAACTCACAGATCGGCACGGATACTTTCGACTGACGATACAGTTCTTCGTGTTCCAGATAGATCAGTTCGAGCCGGTCCATCGCCCGTTTTAAGCGTCGGTTCGATCGCACAATTCCGACATAGTTCGACATAATCGACTCCAGCTCTTTGCGCATTTCCGTCACAAGAACCAGCTCTTCTGGATGCGTGGTGCCAGCATCGTTCCAGGCTAGAATCGTAGTAGGTACTACGGCCTGCTCAAGTAACTCAATAGTTTTTTCGTAAGCCCGGTGACCAAATACAACGGCCTCGAGCAGCGAATTGGAAGCCAGTCGATTAGCGCCGTGTAAGCCTGTGCAGGAGCATTCACCAACGGCATACAAAAACTGAATATTTGTTTGCCCCCACTCGTTTACGCGAACTCCCCCGCAGAGATAATGCTGCGCTGGCACTACTGGAATGTAATCCTTTCGCACATCCAGCCCCAAGTGATCGCGACAGTAGGCGGTAATGGTCGGGAAATGTTCGACAAAACGCTCATAATCCAGATGTGTTACGTCCAGATATACGTGTGCGTCCCCTGATTTTTTCATTTCGGAGTCGATCGCTCGAGCTACAATATCGCGTGGTGCCAGTGACAGCCGTGGGTCGTAGTTTTCCATGAACGTGGCTCCCGCTTTCGTGCGCAGTACACCCCCAAACCCGCGCACGGCTTCTGAAATCAGGAAGTTTGGTTTCTTACCCGGTTCGTACAGCGCCGTCGGGTGAAACTGGATAAACTCCATGTCTTTGGCTATACCCTTAGCACGGTAAGCCATAGCTATACCATCACCAGTAGCGATGCTGGGGTTGGTCGTATTTTGGTAAATATTACCAATGCCACCCGTTGCCAGCAGCGTTGTCTTAGCCAGAAAGGTTTCGACTTGCCCAGTCTGTGTATTTAGTACATAAGCACCGAAGCACTTATTATCGGTATCGTAGCGATGAACCGTTTCACCTAACTGGTGGCGGGTAATCAGTTCAACTGCGTAGAAATGGGTGAAAATTTCAATGGATTTCAACGAATTGGCTTTATCGAGTAACGCCCGCTCGATTTCAGCACCAGTGATATCTTTGAAATGCAGAATCCGAAAGTCGGAGTGGCCGCCTTCTTTGGCAAGATCGTAATCTGTACCGCCATGTTCTTTATCGAAGCGGGTGCCATAATCGATTAGCTCCTGAATGCGGGCCGGTGCTTCACGCACCACAATTTCGACAATATGGCGGTCGCTCAGAAAATCGCCCGCGATCATGGTATCTTCGATGTGCTTCTCAAATGAATCATCTTCCGACCACACTGCGGCAATGCCGCCCTGAGCGTATTTGGTATTAGTTTCTTCGGCCTGTACTTTGGTGATTACACCGATACGTACGGATTGTTGTAAGTTTTCAAAATGCATCGCCAGCTTGGTGGCGTAACTGAGGCCCGCGATGCCGGAGCCGATAACCAGAAAATCGAATTGGTGTTGATGGGGCATTGGTGTCGAATTAATCAGGCTTTTAGTGTTTTTTGCTCTACTTCAACCACATCAGCTTTAATTTTCATACGTTTCATGAGTTGCGTCACTAACTGAAATTCTCCCTGATTGCGGGGATGTACGATTATATTTTGCATAGCCTTACTTTTCTTGAAATTTATTTACTCAACTCCAGCATCCGTGCCACCGATTCGTAAGCTTTTACCCGTATATCTTCTGGAACGATGATCTCTGGTTGTTCATAAAGCATGCAATTGTACACTTTTTCGAGTGTATTCATCTTCATATACGGGCATTCCGAACAAGCACAGGTATTATTCTGACTAGCCGGAGCCGGAATAATCTTTTTATGGGGAACCGCCTGTTTCATCTTATGCAGGATACCCGCTTCGGTACCCACAATGAAGGTTTGCTCTGGGCTATCGACCACATATTTCAGCAGTGCCGTTGTTGAACCCACGTAATCAGCTTCACTCAAGATATGCTCCTGGCATTCGGGGTGGGCAATGAATTTAGCTTCGGGATATTCGACCCGCAGTTTATGCAGTTTTTCCAGTGAAATGTCGATGTGAACGATGCAGGCACCATCCCAAAGCACCATATCGCGACCAGTTTTACGAGCAACAAATCGACCTAAGTTGGCGTCAGGTGCGAAAATGATTTTCTGATCTTTCGGCAGACTTTCCACAATCTTCAGCGCGTTCGACGAGGTAACGATAATGTCGGACAGCGCTTTGATTTCAGCGGAACAGTTAATATATGACAGCACGATATGATCGGGATACTGCGCTTTAAATTCGGCAAATTTGTCAGCCGGTGCCGAGTCGGCAAGAGAGCAGCCTGCATTTAGGTCAGGGATAACCACTTTCTTTTCTGGCGATAACACTTTGGCCGTTTCACCCATGAAATGCACCCCGCAAAACACGATCATGTCGGCGGGTGTAGCGGCTGCTTGTTGGCTCAGTCCCAGACTATCACCAATGTAATCGGCCAAATCCTGAATAGCGCCATCGACATAATAGTGCGCCAGAATAACGGCGTTTTTTTCTTTCTTAAGCCGGTTAATTTCGGCTACTAAATCAATATTTTCAGCAACGGGTTTATTTACATAACCCACACGTTGAACTTCTTCCAAAAGTGCTTCCATGAATGACAGACGCTGGTTTTATATCTAAACAATGAACGACCGGTAAATGTCACAATATTGGTCAGTATCAGTTGGTAGCTCAGTAACCTGCGGAGCGAATTTGGGGAAATCGACCGGGCTTTCAAATAAACGTGTGAGTAGTTAATTGATTTTAGAATAAAATAGGCCTACGTATGACCGATAGATTTCGCCAATTCCGAATTGTAGCCATTAAATCAGAGACGGCTGAGACAACTAGTTATTTTCTTGAACCGGCCGATGGGCAACCGGTTATCTATCGGGCCGGTCAATTTTTGACGCTAATTATTGAACATCATGGTCACGAAGTACGTCGGTCCTACTCGCTTAGCTCGGCACCTGGACAACCTGATAGTGAAAACCAACTACGGCTGACTATCAAACGGGTGCAAAACGGTGCGATTTCGCGGTACCTGCATGATAGCCTGCGTGTAGGTGATGTGCTGACTTGCTTGCCTCCGGCTGGGCGGTTTACGCTTGATGAACAGCAACCGGGCGATGTTGTGTTAATGGGCGCTGGTAGCGGTATAACTCCTCTGTTCGCCTTATTAAAAGAAATTTTATGGACACAATCTGAGCGTAGGGTAACGCTGTTATACAGCAATCCTACCGAACGAAATATCATCTTCCGGCAGGAATTAGATAATCTTCAACGTCAGTTCCCGGATCGATTTCGGCTGATATACCTGATCAGCAATCCAACTGAGGTCTGGAATGGTTTACGAGGTCGGCTAAATAATGTAATGCTTGAACGGCTATTACCAGAGCTAATAGGCAACTCAGACCCTCAAGCGCTTCAATTTTACATCTGCGGACCGGGCGACTATATGCGGATGGTACAATTTACACTTATCTTCAGCGGCTTCCGGCTCGGGCAAATCCGTCGCGAAAACTTCGTAGTAGAGCCAGTTGTGCTGGTTCCGCCACCCGCATTGGCGCAGGATCGAACGGTGCTATTGAAAATTCGACATTACGCGACCGAAACTCGTGAAGTCGAGATTCAGGTGCCAGCGTATAAGTCTATTTTGCAGGCGGCTCTTGATGAAGGCATCCAACTGCCTTACAGTTGCAAGGGTGGACGTTGTTCAACTTGCGCGGCCCGTTGCCAATCGGGACGGGTGCACATGACGATTAATGACGTATTAACTGAGCGTGACCTGCGCGAAGGTTGGGTTCTCACTTGCACAGGTTATCCAGAAAGTGACGGGGTTGTAATTGAGATCGTGTAACGCGTGTAGAAACCCGTGCTACACAACTTTCGTTTTCAAAAACGCCAGTAACACATCGAGCCCTTTCTTGTAATGGTTATTATTCGGAATAACAATATCTGCCTCGTCTTTGTGGGGCTTAACATACTCTCGGTAAGCTGGACGAACGTGGTGTTTCCACTGATAGTTAATGAGTTCCTCAGTTAGACCTCGTTCCGCTTGATCCCGAATAATGCGTCGGTCTAACTTAATCCGGTTTTTGGCGGTGATATACACTTTAAGGTCTAACTGGCTGGCTACATCCGGAAAATGGAAAACGAACAGTCCTTCAACGATAATAATAGGCGTCGGGCGATAAACCAGCGTTCGGGGAATAATCTCTGGGTTATTAAACGTGTATTCAGGCGTTTCAACCGTTTCGCCAGCATGAAGATGGCTTAAATGCTCCGCAAACAATTCATGATTGATAGTTACGGGTAAATCGAAATTGTAAACGCCATTTTGGTCGAGTGGAATATGATCGAGCGTCCGATAGTAATTGTCCTGAGAAATCAAGCAAATCTGCTCGTCTGTAAATGTATTTAGGATGTCTTTTAAGAACGACGTTTTGCCGGATGCACTGCCGCCGGTGATACCGACAATAAACGGTTTAGTTGCCATGATGAAGCCAAGTCAAAAACAAAGAAAGCAGGAAACCGCGAAAGGAAAAAGCGACTTGTCTTGGAAGAACAAGTCGCTTTTAGAAAGAACAAGATTGCTTTTATCTTACCGGTTAAGCCACAATGGCTTCGGCCAGTACAAGCACTTTATTTTGAAGGATTTCAACCACACCACCGTCAACCGTGAAGGTCTCCTGACCAGACGAAGTTTGCACAATAATTGGGCCCTTGTCTAATGTGCTAACCATCGGTGCGTGGTTGTTCAATACCTGAAACTGGCCTTCGCTGCCCGGAAACGTTACGGCACTCGCTTCGCCAGAGAAGACCTTACGATCGGGAGTAATAATATCTAATGTCATGTCGTATAATGATGACCGGGTCGCCGGTGCGATTATGAATGATGGATTATGAATGCTATTAAGATCATCTATCATTCATAATTTATCATTCTTTATAAGACTCCTTTTACAAAATCAAGCACACCTTTAACCTCCGTCTTAGCGGCTGGCTCGGCTGCCTTAGCCAGTAAGCCACCCTGATTGAGTTTACCAACGGTGGCTAACGCGGAAGAGATCAGTGACTGACCAGACGATTGTGTACTTCCACCCAAACCTGACAGTGCACTGCCAATACCAGATAATCCACTGGTTAACTGACTTCCTTTACCTAACAAAGAGCCTGCGGCTAAAAGGCCTTCCAGTTGATTGCCACCAGCAGCCAATTTTGCCAGACTGACGGCTTTACCTAGAATTCCATTTCCCAGAGCGCCATTTGGAATCAGTGGAAGCAGTGCTTTCAGGTTTTTAGCCTGAGCCAGCAACTTATCCTTGAATGAAGTTGGCTGCGTTTGAGCAGCCGATTCCATTCCGGAAATACCCGCCTGTAGCTCCTGCGTTGTGGCTGATTTATCTCCCTTATCTAATGCCGCAACTGCGTTATCCAGGTGACTAATTATCGAGTTATCCTGCAATAAGTTAGCGGAGGTAACCACATGACGGTTAACTACTAGTAGGGAAGCCGTTTGCGTTAGAGTTGTTATACCCTGTGCCGAAACGGCGGTTATAGCCAGAAAACTAGCTGATAATAAAGTTACTCCTGACTTAAATCGAATCGTTTTCATAAAACTTAGCGAGTGTTTAGTAATTGCACCCAATTAGACTTAAGTCAGGAGATTTTGTCTCAGACAGACGGTTAACAAACCATTAAAGTTTGTATCCACCCACTGACTAAGCTCTTATTGACCAGCTTCTTTCCGCAGCCTTTCTCCTTTCGCAACGGCATCCTCAATGGTACCAACGAGGTTGAACGCGGCTTCTGGCAAGTGATCATGCTTGCCGTCGATGATTTCGTTAAAACCTTTGATGGTATCTTCGATCGGAACCAGAACGCCTTTCAGACCGGTGAACTGCTCAGCCACAAAGAACGGCTGCGACAGGAAGCGCTGTACCCGACGAGCGCGGGCAACGACCAGTTTATCTTCTTCCGAAAGTTCTTCCAGACCCAGAATGGCGATGATGTCCTGCAATTCTTTATAGCGTTGCAGAATTTCTTTTACGCGCTGAGCCGTATTGTAATGCTCGTCACCAAGAACTTCGGCGCTCAAAATCCGCGAGGTCGAATCGAGTGGATCAACAGCAGGGTAGATACCTAACTCAGAGATTTTCCGGCTTAATACCGTCGTTGCATCCAAGTGAGCAAAAGTCGTAGCCGGAGCTGGGTCAGTCAAGTCATCGGCAGGTACGTAAACGGCCTGTACCGACGTGATCGAACCGCGCTTGGTTGAGGTAATCCGTTCCTGCATGACCCCCATCTCGGTAGCCAGCGTTGGCTGATAACCTACGGCCGATGGCATCCGGCCCAACAGAGCCGATACTTCTGAACCAGCCTGGGTAAACCGGAAGATGTTATCAACGAAGAAAAGAATATCACGACCGGCACCTTCGCCATCACCATCACGGTAATATTCAGCGATGGTCAGACCCGACAGAGCTACCCGTGCGCGGGCTCCCGGTGGTTCGTTCATCTGACCAAACACGAACGTTGCCTGGCTTTTGGTCATCTCTTCCAAATCTACTTTGGAAAGATCCCAGCCGCCTTCTTCCATTGAATGCTTGAATGCGTCGCCGTATTTGATAATACCGGCTTCAATCATTTCGCGCAGCAGGTCATTACCTTCGCGGGTCCGCTCGCCAACACCAGCGAATACAGATAAACCAGCATACGCCTTAGCGATATTATTGATAAGCTCCTGAATCAAAACGGTTTTGCCTACACCAGCACCACCGAAGAGACCGATTTTACCACCTTTAGCGTATGGCTCAAGCAGGTCAATTACTTTGATACCGGTGAAAAGAACTTCCGTCGATGTAGCCAGATCTTCAAACTTCGGAGCAGCCCGGTGAATTGGCAGACCCGCACCCGTAGATTTTGGCTGAGGAATACCGTCAATGGCTTCACCTACTACGTTGAATAATCGGCCACGAATGCCTTCGCCCGATGGCATCGTGATTTGAGCGCCGAGGTCAATTACATCCAGGCCACGGAACATACCGTCGGTCGAATCCATAGCAATGGCCCGAACGCGGTCTTCGCCGAGGTGCTGCTGAACTTCCAGAATTACCTCTTGTCCATTGGCTTTGGTTACTTTGAGCGCGTCCAGAATGGCGGGAATCCGAGCGCCTTCGCCCTCGAAACTCACGTCTACCACCGGCCCGATTATCTGCGTAATCTTACCTGTATTGACTGCCGTTGCCGTTGTCATTTGTATATGCTATAACTTAAATTAGAAAGTTGCCCATTATTTGGGACTGCAAAATTAGGAGAAAAACCGCGTAAGGTCAAGGTATATCCAATTCATTTTGTAGGTAGTTATGCTTACAATTGATTTGGTAATTAGGTTTTTAGCAAATTCCGCAAACAAAAATAGCTTCGGACGGATTTGTACAAAAGTCAGTTGACAGTTAATTGATACGGTTCGCCGTTGCTGTCAGCCAGTAGGCGGGAGTAACTGAAACTGACCTCTGCTGGCTTATGCCTATTGACTGACTACTCTGGTGGCCCGGCGTAACGGTGGATCGTCACTATCAACTTATGATTTCTTTTCATGCTTCAACAACGTTCAAGCGGCTTACTGCTGCACATTACGTCACTACCATCGGCCCACGGCATTGGTGATCTTGGTCCGGAAGCCTATCGGTTTGCAGATTTTCTGGAAGCGGCCGGACAAACGTATTGGCAAATTCTTCCATTGACGCCTGTTGACCCTGGCTCTGGTTTTTCTCCGTATAGCAGTCCATCGGCTTTTGCTGGTAATATCTTATTAATCAGTCTTGAAAAACTAGCAGAGATTGGTTTACTGAATCAGGAAGACCTGGATGTATTTAATGAAAAACCAGTTCACGACGTAACCATAACAGAAACCTCAACACTGGCTGTCGATGCTATAGCTGCCGGACCAATAACTTTGGCACCGTCGACACTACATGCTGCCTGGATAAAAAAACGGCCGTTATTGCATCAGGCCGCTGAGACCTTTTTACGACAGGCTACGACTCCTGAACGCAGCGATTACGACCGTTTTTGTGACTGGCAAACGCCCTGGCTGGAGGACTACGCTTTTTTTACCGCTTTGCAGGACGCAACAGGTGAGCCATTCTGGCTGCGATGGCCTGAGGAACTGCTTCGCCGTGATCCGGATGCCTTGACCCGTTGGCGGGAACAACTCCATCATGAGATTGAAGTAATTAAAGTATTACAGTACTTTTTTCTTCGCCAGTGGAATGAGTTAACCGCTTATTGCTTCGGTAAAAAAATTCACCTTATCGGCGATATTCCTATTTATGTACAGCTAAATAGCGCCGACGTCTGGAGTAATCCGACGCTGTTCAAGCTCGATGCTAATTTTCAGCCGTTGTTCGTGGCAGGTGCACCTCCCGACTATTTCAGTGAATACGGTCAGCGATGGGGAAATCCAATTTATGATTGGACTGAACACGAGCGGACAGGCTTTGTGTGGTGGATGCGCCGGATTCGTCACCAAATGTCGCTTTACAGCCTGACCCGCCTTGACCATTTTCTGGGCTTTGCTGTGTACTGGGAGATTCCAGCGAGTGAGCCGACAGCCAGAATAGGGGAGTGGGTGAAAGCGCCTATCGAAGCGTTCATGCACACTTTATTCCGACAGTTTGTGCAACTGCCCATTATTGCCGAAGATCTAGGCGCTAAGGCGGCTGAAATTCAGCCTTATCTACGACATTACGGTATACCCGGTATGCGGGTTATTCAGTTCGGCTTTGGCCACGACATGCCAACCTCGACGTACGCACCACATAATCATGCTGAAAATTTTGTGGTTTACTCGGGTACGCACGATAACAACACAACGCTGGGCTGGTTCCATGAGTCCGACGAAATCCACCGTCAGCGCATGAATGATTATCTGGGTTGTGAAATCACGGAGGAGAATGTAGTTGATCAGATTTGCCGCTTAACGATGCAATCAGTAGCACGGCTGGCCATTTTGCCAGTACAAGACGTGCTAAATCTGAACGAAAACAACCGGATGAATACACCTGGTCAAGGGGGGCGTAGTTGGCAGTGGCGCCTGGAGTCAGGCCAGCTGACGGTGGAAGTTGCCGAAAAATTGTTGAAACTGACTCAGATGACTGGTAGGGGATAAGTAAGCCTTGCAGATTTTGAAACCGCAACGGCGGCCCCTCTGTAAGGTTTACGGAGAGGCACTAACTAGTTCCGTAGTACGTTGCTTGTTTATGTCATCTCTATTTTTCTGGAAGCAGTGGAGCCGGGCTTACCGGCTCACTTACTTAATTACGCTTAGTGTTCTGTTTGTCAGCTTAATATTGTTTGCTATAACCTGGCTGCGGGGTTTAGAAAACGCCGTTCAGTGGGGAGTACTAAGCGAACTAGCTGAACTACCTATAATTTTTCACTTGTTTACTGATGGCTTGCTCGATTACTCTGTTAACGGTAAAGCCTATGCCGTATCGGAGCAGTTTGTAGCGGGATCTATTCAGGTTCGGCCCGCTGTTGCGACGGCGTTTCTGGTGGGTATTTGCCTGGCTTTTGTGCTGATCATGAGTGCGATTACCCGCTTTGATAGAATCCGTTACTTAGTCAGCATGGCCGTTCTGATTTTGGGACTGGCTTTCTTCCGATGGGAAATGCTCGAAGTGCCGGGGCTAGGTGGTAACTTTTTGTTTTTATTGCTTACGTTCCTGTTCGGGTCAGTCAGCTATTATTTCCACGCGTTCCGTTCCGATTATCCGATTGCGGTTCGGCTTGGCGCTTTCGGACTGTTAACCGGTGCGATAGCGCTGGCACTGAATTTTTTATCACCAGTCCAGTTTTCGGCGTTGTTATTAGTGAGTTATGGTATGCCCGTACTGCTGGTGTTTAGCACGGGCTTTATTTTTTTCATCGCTGCGGAAATTATCGCCGGCTTAGTCTGGATTACGTCAGTTGGAAGGCAGGAGGAGGGAAGCTCCCGCCGGACTCTAGGCGTTACAAACCTCTTGGCCATAAGCTCATTATATCTACTTAATTTGACGTTAATATGGCTTAAAAGCACCAAAGCCATTGATTGGGATTTGCTGATAATCAACCCCTTTGTGCTTTACCTGGTTTCGGTTCTTCTTGGTATTTGGGGCTTTCGGCGATTGCTTGATCAGCAAAACACGGTTTCGTTTCGCGATGCAGGGGCGTATCTATATGTAGGTTTGGCATTGCTCACGACGCTTACCTGCGGCTATACTTTTGCCACAGCTAACGACCCACTGGTAGAGGTGTTTGAAGACGTTATTGTTTACACGCACCTGGTCATGGGCGTTTTCTTCATGGCTTATGTGCTCATCAACTTCTGGCAAATTTATCAACAGCATCTGCCCGTTTATCGAATTCTGTATAAACCCAAGCGCCTGGAGTTAAGCCTGTTTCGGGTAGCAGGTGTGTTTGGTGTAGGCGCTTTCCTGATCTCTGGTAGCGCCATTACGGTGCGGCAGACAGTAGCTGGTTATTATAATGGCTTAGGTGATTATTACCTGGCTAGTAACGAAACGGGTTCGGCTAACGCATTTTACCAACTTGCTCTGGAACAGGAATTTCAGAATCATAAATCCAACTATACGCTGGCCTCACTGGCGCTGGCGCAGAATAACCAGACGGCGGCTGCTTTTTATTTTCAACAGGCACTTCTCAAACAGCCTAATCCACAGGATTATGCGGGACTAAGTCAGACTTACCTGCAAACGAATTTGTTTTTTGAAGCGGTTAAGGCGTTACAGCGGGGTATTCACGCTTTCCCGAACAGTGGCGAATTACAAAATAACTTAGGCTATCTCTATGCCCGCACGAGTGTGGCCGATTCAGCTTACTATTACCTGAAAGCTGCTACGCAACTGGCAAGCCGAAATGAAGTGCCGGAATCAAACTTACTGGGCTTTTACGCTCGTAACCCTGCCGTACTACAAGCCGATTCGACGCTGACTAAACAGGTCAACGAATCGGATTACGAATCCTATCAGGCGAATGCGTTAGCCTTGCGACTAGTGGCTCAGAAAGACACGACCCAACCGATGCAGCCTGCCTGGCTGTCCGGCGAATTAGCAAATCAGGGGTTAAGTGTGGGCCGGTTTGCAAGTTTATACAATTATACACTGGCAAATAGCCGCCCCGATACCACCCTTATCAAACGACTTCAGAAATTATCTGCTGACCCGATTAACCAGGATTTTACGGACGATTTATTACTGGCACGAGCCGTAGCCGAATACAACCGGCATAATCCTTCAGAAGCCTTTGCTCTAGTGGGTCAACTGGCCGAAAACGCAATGACTTCCTCAACGGGGCAGATAGTTACCCAGCAGGCTAGTGCGGCTTACCAATCTATTCTGGGCCTGTTGTTTATGGAGCAGGGTTTGTACCGAAAGGCGGCTGATACGTTTGCTTATAATTCTGATACAACGTCGATTTACTACCGGGCTGTAGCACTGACAAAAGCAGGTGATTTGGCCTTAGCGCAGTCGCTTTGGGAAACGGCGGCCCGAACAGATTCGGCGGTAGCGGCTTTGAAGCAAATACTTTATCAGGAACGTAAACCACAGACTGACGCCGAAAAAGCATTTTATGTAATCTATCGCTTCGACGATCCTAACCGGGGCGCTTATTGGGAAACGATTCAGGAACCGAGTCTGAAAACGGTAGCTGGTGTCGCTCTGACTCATGATTTTCTAGATCAACTTCAGTGGCGAAATGCGCAACTTGTATTGGCCGGTCTGCCTGATTCGTCGCACGTCAGCCCGGTGGCCATGTCATTGCGTAATGTAGTGGCCATTCGGTTGGCAGCTTTCCGGCGGAGTGTCGGGGCTGCGGAGAAAATGGCGAGGGGATATATTGCGCCTGCTTATCAGTCAGATCGGGATTACTGGCTGGGGCAAACCTACGAACGAACCCACCGACTTGGGCAAGCACAAAAGGCTTATGGCCAGGCTATACAACTAGCTCCGTTGAACGCCCGGTTTGTTACGGCAGCCGCTCAATTGGCAAGGCTGCGAAAGCAGACCAGACCTGCTTATGATTTGGTCTTGACCGCGCTGCCGTTCAATGAAGACAATGCGGAATTAATTAAAACGTATGTGTCGCTTTGCCTCGATCTGAGTCTGTTCGATTATGCCGAAAATGGTTTGGGGAAATTACAAGCTGCCACGACGCCCGCCGATTATCAGGCGTTTCTGAGGACTTATCAGGAAAAATTAGCGTCAATCGAAAATAGCCGCCAAAAATTCCTGCAATAAGGTAGCTTTGCTTATTGACCTAAACTAAATCCTATGGACCGAAAATTGAACTGGGTAAAAGAAGCTTTCAGCCGCGAAGTTCAGATTATGCAGAATGGGCAGGTGATCGGTGGTATGCAGCGCGATATAATAGGTCGTGATGTGGAAGCGTATTTGAATAACGTTCGCCTACGCTTTGATGTGACCGGATTTCTTATTCATTCAGTCAATATCCATGACTTGTCCGCTAATAACCAGATTATCGGTCACATAGCATTAAGTTTCGGCAAACGGGCAGAACTCAAATTGGTATCAGGCGAAAACTACCTTTGGAAACGGCATAATATGCTGATGCGGGAGTGGGATATGATTCGCGAAACGCCCGATGGATTACCTGAAAAAGAGATTGTTAGTTATGATCGGACGCACCGCTTTTTTGAAGATGCCGGTGATATTACGGTTAATGATGACAGCACTATAGCCAATGCCGAAGTTATTATCTTGACGGGATTATTTATCCGAAACTATTTCCTGCGTCGTCGCCGGCTGGCTGCGGTAGCAGCTGCTGGAGCTTAACACCAAGATTCATGAACATTATCGAGACCCGCAACATTGCCAAACGTTACGTAATGGGCACCGAAGTGGTGGAAGCGCTCAAATCCATTACGATCAGTATTCAGAAAGGCGAATATGTAGCCTTTATGGGACCATCAGGGTCGGGTAAATCGACGCTTATGAACATTGTCGGTTGTCTGGATTCGCCGACGTCGGGGCAGTATATTCTGAATAATCAGGATGTTAGCCGCATGGGCGAAAACGAATTAGCCGAAGTACGAAACAAAGAGATTGGCTTTGTCTTCCAGACGTTTAATCTGCTACCTCGCCAGACCTCACTCGAAAACGTAGCGTTGCCGCTTATCTACGCTGGTTATAATAAAGCCGACCGGACCGAGAAAGCCATGCTAGCCCTGAAAAATGTAGGTCTTGAAAACCGCGCTGGTCACCGACCTAATGAATTATCCGGTGGTCAGCGGCAGCGCGTGGCCGTGGCGCGAGCATTGGTTAACGACCCAAGTATTCTATTGGCCGACGAACCGACGGGTAATCTCGATACGAAAACGTCGTACGAAATTATGGACCTTTTCGACCAGATTCACAGTAAGGGCAATACAGTAATTATGGTAACCCACGAAGAAGATATTGCGGAATACGCCCATCGCATCGTACGTCTGCGTGATGGTCTTGTCGAAACGGACCGGGTTAACACTAATATACGCAAGGCACAAACTTTAATGCAGTCGCTGGAATAGTTGATTCTGACGAAATATGTATCTTTCTTCAGAACCGATTGTTCTGACCGTTTATGCGCCGTAACATTTTGTTGGGTCTGCTCCTGGCCCTTATCGTCATTCAATTTTTCCGCCCTGAAAAGAACCAGTCAACGGGGTCATCGCCGACTGATATTACGACTAAATACGCCGTGCCCGTCAATGTACAGAGCGTACTAAAACGGTCCTGTTACGACTGTCATTCCAATAACACGACTTACCCCTGGTACGATAATATTCAGCCCGTTGCGTGGTGGCTAAGTCATCATATCCACGAAGGGAAAGAAGAGCTTAATTTTTCTGAATTCACTGCATATCCGCCAAAAAAAGCCCGCCATAAGTTAGAAGAAGTGGGTGAAGCCGTCACCGATGGCTGGATGCCATTAGGTTCTTACCTCTGGATTCACCACGATGCAAAGCTCAAACCCGAAGAAGCTAAACTGATTGCCGACTGGGCTGACGGGTTGCGGAAGCAGATTCCGGCTCCAGAAGGTGAAGAAGAGCACCATCATCCCGAAGAGCATTAATCATCGGATTATCTACCTTTTAGTGGTGTCAGATGTGGGCATCTGACACCACCACACGAAAAATGTTAAGCCGCAATCACTTCGCTGACAACGTCCTGCCACTCTTTCATTTCGGGAATACCAAGCTTGCGTTTGCCAAATATCAGGGCAATGCTATTGCCGTCTTTATCGAATAGATCAAGGCCCGTTACGATACCGTCCTTCGTTGGTTTGCGGGTTACCCAGATGCTGTTAATCTGGTCTTCGCGCAGGTGCATGTTGAATTCCGGGTCCAGCACATTATACCAGGGGCCCATGCTAACCAGTTTCTTCACCAGACCGGTATGAATCTGTATACAACCAGGACTCGACGCAAAAATCATGATGGGAATCTCGCGCTGGGCTACAGTTTCAAAAATCTTCTTGAGCTGATCAACCGAAATCTGTTCTGCGTGTCCTTCTGGCGCGATGCGAAGACCCTGTTCGCGGTCGAGTTTATGTTTCCGTAACAAACCGAAAAACTCGTGCGTATCCTGCATAGCCAGCCAGCCTTCCTGGAAGGCCTGAACATCGATGTCCTCGCCAGCCATTTCCGATACTTTCTCTGGATAGCTTACCGTAACGATAGGGGCGGTTTGATCGGCGGCCAGGTATTTCTGAACCAGCGTTTCATAAGCCGCTTCGTCAGACTTATCGGTCAGGTAAATTTTATGCACGGCTAAGCCGTCCTTATCGAAAAATTGAAGGCTTTTCCGACCGTTTTCATCGACGGCAAACCCAAAATGCCAACGCGACATAAACAACCGGAGGTCGATATCGGGACCGAGTACCAAACCGGTTTGCTCGTTAAACGATACTTTTTCGTACACGCCCTTCCGCTCATGAACAATGTGATCATTACGGGTTAAGGCCATGACATAACCCAGCGTTGGCACTTCCTTAAGCAGCTCGCGGAAATCACCATCTAAGCGCTGGACGGTTTCACCAATTTGGGTGGCCAGCAGTTCAGCTTCGCTAACACCCAGTTGTTTAGCGGCATCCCGGATTCGGGTTTTGGGATTTTCTTCTTTAAACGCAGCCCAGCGTTCTTTAAGGCTTTGTGTCGAAATCATTGGTATTGACGGTTTGGTCAGTTACGTTCAGAAAATTGATGTTGCTGTGGAATCACCATGGGGCAATCCATTTCGGGGTGCTCAATGAGCCATACATTCAAATTAAAAACACGTTTAATGTTTTCTACCGTAATTACGTCCTGCGGGCTGCCAATAGCTTCTATCTGTCCCGCGCGCAGCATGACGATCTGATCGGCATACTGAGCGGCCAGATTCAGATCATGCAGGATGACGATGGCGCAGAAACCTCTGGCTGTAAACTCGCGAGCCAGTTCGAGCATGTGGTGCTGATGCAGTAGATCAAGCCCAGTAGTCGGCTCATCCAGGAATAAAATACCCTGCGGAGCATCCCAGATTTGGGCCAGCACACGAGCCAGTTGCACACGTTGTTGCTCTCCGCCGGACAACGTGGTGAAAACGCGGGAGGCAAACTCCCACATACCCACTTTTTTAAGTGCCATTTCGGCAACAAAATAATCGTGCTCAGACGGGTGAAAGTCGAAATGAGGATAGCGACCCATCAACACAAGCTCACTCACCAGGAAAGGAAAGACGACCGAATTTTGCTGCGGGAGCACGGCCCGAAACAATGATAGTTCTTTCTCTGAATATGTATCGATAGCTCGGTTGCGTAGTTTAATTTCGCCAGCGGCCGCATTCAGTTCACGGGTGCACAGCTTGAGTAGGGTAGATTTACCCGCGCCGTTAGCTCCAACAATCGCCAGCAACTCACCCGGATTGGCGCGGAACGAAACGCCATCGAGTAGTTTTCGATTCCGTATCTGATACGATATGTTTTTGACTTCCAGCATCTTGAGTACAAATTAAGCGCTTGTCCGACGTCTCTCATGAAACAAAATCCACAGAAAGACGGGGGTTCCGATTAAGGCGGTAAGAATACCGATTGGTAATTCGGCTGGTGCTACAATCGTTCGGGCCAGCGAGTCGGCCAGTGTCAGAACAATAGCACCACCTAATGCCGAACCAGTCAGCACCCGACGGTGGTCAGAACCGGCTCCCATACGAATCAGATGCGGAATAACCAACCCTACAAAACCAATAATACCGGCCACAGCTACCGACGTGCCCACCGCCATCGTCGAAAAGATAATGACCTGCCGCTTAATGCCCTTCAGATTTACGCCCAGCATATTCGCCTGACTTTCGCCCAGCGCCAGCAAATTCAATGATTTAGCGAGTCGTGGAATACCAACCAACGCAATTACGGTGAATGGTAAAATCGCCAGGACCGATGTCCAGCTTGCACCGCCCAGACTACCTAAGCTCCAGAATGTGATATTCCGAAGTTGCTCGTCTGTAGCTAAGTATGTCATAATTCCTGTTATCGCACCCGACAACGCATTGATCGCAATACCGGTTAACAACATGGTGGTTATGACGTCTTTCCCTGCGACCCGAGCGATGCGGTATACCAGAAAAGCCGTAGCGCAGGCGCCCCCAAATGCGACGACTGACAGCGCGTACATGCCTAATACCCCCGATAGTGTCTGAAAAATCTTCACTTCTAGGACAATCATCGTCACAGCCGCTAACGATGCTCCCGACGAAATACCGATTAGGCCGGGGTCAGCGAGTGGGTTCCGGAAAAGACCCTGAATAGCGGCTCCGGAGATAGCTAATCCCGCACCGATCAATACAGCCAGACAAACTCTTGGCAGTCGAATGGCCAGTAGAATAGCTTCCTTCGTTGCATCAACTTCAACGGAGTAGCCTAGTGACTTAGCTAGAATTAACCAGATCTCGTAAGGAGTTACGTGAAGTGCGCCAATCCCAACCGATATAACGATGGTAATTAACAATACAACCACCAAAACGGGCATCAGCCGCGGATTGATTACCGCTCTGATGTCCGATTTCGACGCTCGTTGTACGCTGGAAGGAGGTCTAACAGTGGCCGTTGTAGAATCCATTAAAATTAGGCTTTAGGCTTTTGCGCGATTTTCTGGGTTAATTCCTGCAAGGCTTTCCCCAAACGAGGAGAAAAACCACTCAGTAAATGACCATCCATGGTGACAATACGCCCGTTTTTACCCGCATTCGTTTGAGCAATGCCTTGTACTTTGGCTAATCCTTCGGTGCCACCCAGGCTTTCAAGACCAGTGTCGAATAGCAGAATCACGTCAGGATTGGCCGCAACAAGCGCTTCCGCAGTGAGCGGTTTGTAGTTCTCGAAACCGGCTGCGGCATTCGTTGCACCCGCCAACTCAATCATTTTGTCGACCTGCGTTCCCTTGCCCGATACCATCATCGTGCCAGTGCCCCGTGCATAAATGAACAGGACTTTTGGAGTATTAGCAGCTTTCTTCACTTGCGCTAAATCAGCGTCTAGTTTCTTAAGCAGCGGTTTGGCGCGCGATGTTACTTGGCAAGTATTCGCTACATCCTGAATCAGCTTTTTCGTTCCGGCAACGCTGTATTCCTGGTTAAACGAAATGACTTTGATACCCGCCGATTTGATTTGCTCGATCACCTCAGGTTTCGTTCCTGCGTTTTGAGAGGTCAGTACGAGCGTTGGTTTCAGCGAAATAACTCCTTCGGCAGAGATGTTCCGGTTGTGGCCAACCTTGGGTAATTTTTGCAATGATTCAGGATAAGTACTGGTTACATCGACACCGATCAGGTGCGATTGTAGGCCCAGATCGCACAGAATTTCACTGACCGTGCCATCCAGCGAAACAATCCGAACTGGCTCATCTTTGGGCGGCTCAGCTGCAAATAAAGTCTGGTTAACTACGAGAAAGCTTAAGAGAAAGAGGCCAAGTCCGAGGGAGAAAACAAGCAGTTTTTTCATGATAATTATCGTTTAAAATGAAATCTTGCTGCCAGCAATGGCCGGCAGCAAGACGATTGGGTTAAGAAGCCTGCTTAACCAACTTGAACTCAATTTTCGGTTTGCCCCGTTCACCGCCGTCCTGCGTGGTGAAGCTGATGAACTTGAGCTTATATACGTTTCCGGCTGCATCCTTCACCACGTAGAACCGGTCGGTTTTCACACCGATGGTACCGGTCGTCGTCCGCCAGTTGGAACCAATAACCATCTTGTCGCTTTTGAACGTAGTGGTCGCAATGTTGCTTTCGCCATAGGTATCATACGAAACCGCGCTGGTGAGTACTTCCGCTGCCGTCACACCACCCAAATGGTTGATAAATACCTGATCGGCAAAGTAGTACGGAATATCGTTGGTGCCGTCGCTAGTTTTGTTCATGCCGCCCGTCCACTCAATGTCCCAGCGTGTTTTAGCTGGTTCAATATCTACCAGAGCGCCCGTGTCGAACGACACATATTTGAAATTGTAAGCCGCATCTTTCGGAATCGACACTGTTTTAAAAGTGGTTTCCCTAATACCTGCATACTGGAGCGTATAACCCGTTGTACCGTTGCGTAGTACGCGGATTTTCATCCAGCCTTTCGCGGCTGTACCACCACCAGTACCCCGGTTGATAATGATTACTTTATTGTCCGCATCGGTAGCTGAAATACTGGGAATAACCGTCTTCGTGAGATCGCCGGATACGTCATCAATCTGTTTTAGACCGGCTGGATCGAAGTTGCTTACGTTCAGGACTAAGCCAGTGGTGTCGGCTGCGGTTACCTGCGTTAAGTCGTTCTTAGTCAGGGCAACGGCAGCAGCACCCGTAGTGTTGTTCAGAATAACCCGGAAATCAGTACCTGAATAAAAGCCTAGATCCCACGCGGCCCGTCTCACGGATGTAGCGGCATTATTACTCAGATCGGCAAACACCGAATTTATGGCGCTCGAGCCACCCGTGCCACCGTCAAGCGTTAGGGTAGTGCCAGCTGAAACGATCGACGTGAATTTCACTTTGAGCGCCTTAGTTGTGCCTACCAAAACCGGACTCGCTGCCGACGCAATGGTGAAATCAATGGTTTCGGTCCCACTAAGGAAAAGATTATCGCCTTTCGTCAACTTGAACGAAGTTTCGCTGCTCCCCGCTGGAACTGTCAACGATAGGACATTATTGGTCGTAGCTGGCGTTGTCGTAAACTGGGTTCCATAAGCGATTCCGGTAGGGGCTACCTGAATCGTTACAGCGGTAGCAGCTGATGCCGCACGAGATAATTTCAGCTTGATGGTCGCTTCCTTGGTAGCGGCATCCAGGCCCTGTTCAGCACTTTCAAACTGCACTAAATTGTCAGGTAGCGGTGGGTCGCTCTCCTTACAGGCGTTTAGGGCAGTTGCTGCCAGAACGAACATGAAGCCAATAATTTTTTTCATGGTATTATATGTATTTGGGAGACTGGAATTTATTAATTGAGGTTGTTAGTCAGATGGTTAAGTGCTAGGGGGTGTAGAAATGTCTAGTTTTTATACCACTGAAAAGCAAGCCCAAGGAAATAAGAACGGCCATAGCTAACGGGGGCTGGTCCGCTCGAACTGTGGGCACTACCGGTATCTGGCGATGTATTAGCTAAGCGGGTAATGTTGAACAGATTTTTAATGCCTGTCGTGAGCGTTAGGAACTTGCCAAGTCCTTTTGTCACCGTAAAATCAGCCCAATGGAAAGGTGCGATTTCAGTCAACGTGGCCGATACCTGACCATCTGTATTCACAGTAGCTAGATAGGCTGGTCTAGGGCCGGAATACTTGTAGAAAAGGCTAAGTTTCGTGTCGATTTTGCGGAGGGCGTAGGTAAAATTGGTGTTTACTTCCGGCGACCACATGAACGTAGCTAAGCGATTAGCGTACTTGGTCGTATCAGGACTAGACAATAAGTTGTTATATCGACCAATGTAGGAGAAGCCAACGGTAGCGTTCAGATCTTTCCAACTAAAGACATTTTCCAGCGTCATGCCCGTCGTCTTGAACTTATCAATATTGATATTCATCTGAATTCTGGGATCGCTGGGGTCAATGCCGTAGCTGATCAGGTTATTAAAATCATTGTAGAAAAAGCCGAGCGTCGATTTAAACCGGCGGGTTGCCTGCCAGACGATTGAGCCGTTGAAACTGTTGGAGGTTTCGGCTTTCAGATTAGGATTACCCCGCAGCGAGTGACTAGCGTCGAAGAAGTTGAAATATAACTCGCGCAGAGCTGGCGAACGAAAACCACGGGCGTAGGATAGCCGCAGGTCAAGAGCGGGGGTAATCGCAAATTTGGTGTTAAGGGAAGGAATAACCGGTGGGGCGTTGTAGACCGAGTTTTTAATAAACCGCAGTCCCGGCCGAATACTGATACGAGTTGTTGGATTAAGCGTCGACGAAACAAAGAAAGCTAAATCGTTAATGGTAGGAGAGCCCAGAATCCGCGCTCCGGAGGCTGCATCCAGGTTAATATCAACACCAGGTTGTAGCGAAACGGCAGAGGAAACTTTGTAGGAAACGGTAGCGCGGTAGGTCTGGCTGGCAAATTTTGATAAATCCTGTTCGCCTTCCCCCAGAGAAAGTGTCCTTAGACCAGTAGTTAAATCCAAAATGGTAGTTTGCGTACGGCGCTGGTAATCCGTATAGGAAGCCTGTCCGTTAAGTTGAACCCGGTCGCTGAGTTTCCAGTCACCCTGCAATTGATGTACGTAGCGGTACGTGATGTATTTTTGATCGCGGGCCTGGTTGGTGTTTACATTTGCAGGCCCCTGGCTGAGCAGATTTTCCTTCAGCGCATCCAGCCGGTAATAAATGTTTGTATTTTCAGTACGGTAACCAATTTTACCGTGACCGAACAATTGATCTTTAGGCAGCCAGTCTTTTGTACGCCCTGGGGCTTGTCCCTGCCAGCCACCAAACGTATTGTTCGTAACACCGGCCGATGCATTCCAACCCTTTTTTTGCCAGGTTAGGCCCACATTCTGGATGTGAAGTCCCTGATTAGTGAAGGCGTTATACTCTTTATTGGCTGTCTCTTCCTGAATCCGAGCACTGATACCAAGCCGTTCGGTACCGGGTTTTTTGGTGATGATGTTAACGACCCCCGCCAGCGCATCTGAACCATAGGAAACGGACATAGGACCTTCAACAATTTCAATCCGCTCGATGCTGTTAATGTCAATCTGATTCAGGCTTTCACGTGTATCGCCCCGGTCAACCATAGGTAAACCATCGAGAAGAATTTTTACATTTCGTCCCGACATGCCCATGAGTTGCACGTCAGTCGTACCTAGCGTAAGATCGTTGGAAAAGCGGAATCCAAGTTCATTATTCAGGACGCCCATTACGTTTACTGCAGCCCGTAAACGAATGCGTTCGCTGTCGATAACTCGTACGTTAAAAACCGACTTTTTAAGTGACTGCGGTTCGTATTGTCCTGTTACAACAACTTCATTTAGTTGATTATTAGCCGCTTTGAGCTGGGTTGTTAATTGAGTGGGTTTACCGTTTTCAACCTGAACTGATTGACGAATGGGGTCATAGCCCATCATGGAGATAAACAACTCGTGTTTGCCGGGGGCTACGTTTGTTAGTGTAAAATGCCCATATCCATCCGCCATTGTAGCTTTTTTTAGCCCTTTAACCTGCACCGAAGCAAAGGCACCGGGTGTACCGTCAGCTTGTAAAACTGTCCCTTCAATGCGGCCGTTGGTCATTTCCTGTGCCCGCAAAACAGTATTTATGAGCAGTAGTAGGCATAACTGAAGGAGGAAATGAGTACAGGTATTTTTCATGGTAGCTACTGGCTGGGCACGCGCTACATAAGTTATTACTATGTAGACTTATTATAAATAGGCTGTAAAGGTAAAGAAAAGCAATTGGTGAAATCAAGAATTGTTTAGAAATTGTCTTAATAAATTTAGTAGAAGGCGTTAAGTATAGATTGGCTATTGCGTAAAAAGCAAAAAAATAGCCCCGCTTTGCGGGGCTATGTAAAGAGGTCAAATAGATTGATTGTGTGATAATTATGCTTTTAGGCTGATCTTCTTGCCTGTCTCGGCGGCTTGATAAATGGCCTGTAGCAGCCGCACATCTCGCAAGCCCTCTTCACCAGTGACGTGATCGGGAAGTTTTTTGCCCGCCAATAAATCCTGACAGACGCCATCCATGTGCGCAGCCTGATGGTTAACGACGGGCTGCTCGATTGGGCCTTTGCTAGTGCGGCCTTTAAGCGGACCGTAGCCAAAAGCGGGAGCTAGTTCAAACCAGCCTTTTTCGCAGGAAGCATAAAGCCGTTCAACGCCTGAAGCATAGCTGGTTGTTGAATTGGAAACGGCACCGCTTGGAAATTCAAACTGCCAGAACATCGTTTCCTCGACATCCTTAAATTTCTGCGGATCAGTTTTAGGGGCAAACTGAGCGCTTACCGAAATCGGTTCTTCGCCGGTTACGTAGCGCGCGCCCTGTATAGCGTAGATACCAACGTCCATAAGCGGTCCACCACCAGCCATGCTTTTCTTTAAACGCCACTGATTAGGATCGCCAGATCGGAAGCCATCACTGCTTTCAACAAACTTGACCGCACCAAATACTTTTTCCTGGCCAAGCCGCATGACTTCTTTCGTAAATGGTTCGTAATGAAGTCGGTAGCCTATGGCTAATTGCTTGTTAGCTTTTTTACAGGCATCGATCATATTCTGACACTCCTTAGCCGTAATAGCCATAGGCTTTTCGCAGATAACGTGCTTACCTGCCTGAGCCGCCCGAACCACATATTCCTCATGCATCGAATTGGGTAATACCACGTAAACGACGTCGATATCTTTGTTATCCTTAATCCGATCGAACGTCTTGTAGTCATAAACATTCTCCTTCGGGATGTTGTATTTCTTCATCCACTCGTCGGCTTTTGAGGGCGTTCCCGTTACAATACCAGCCAGACGACAATTTTGTGTTTGCTGGAGCGCCGGAGCCAGCAGATTTGTGCTGTAATAGCCTAGCCCAACCAGGGCAATACCTAGTTTGCGACCCGGTTGAAACAGGGTGTTAGCATCGGTATTTGGCGTTAGTGAATAAAGGCCCGTAGTTTCATTGCGGACTAGTTGATTATCAGCATAACCAGCGAGGGGCAAGGAGGCCATACCTGCGCTGAGCGCCGACAGCCGTTGTAGGAAGTTACGGCGTGAAAAGCCGTTTTCATTTGTCATAAAAAGGTCAGTATGCGTATAGGAGAAGACGTAAAACTACAAAAATTGCAAAACCAGCAGCTATTAAAAAACCAACGTCAGCAGGAATCTACTGACGTTGGTGCTGACCTATTTACCCTAAACTTACTACTCAGGAGAGTTATACGTTACAATGTCTATACCAACGCCATTTGGGTCGACAATAGCAAAATGGCGGTCGCCCCAAGGTTCTTCGCGCAACTCAATGGCAATAGGCACATTCAGCGCTTTGATTCGATCGTATTCACTATCAACTGAAGGTACTTCGATTGTTAAATAAACTCCCTCTCCGTTAAATGCCTGCTGAAACAACGGCTGCTGGGATGGATGATCAGGTTTCAAAAAGCTAATTTCGGCCTGATGATCGGGCGTATGAAGCAGCATAAAAAAATCGTTTTCAAACGTTACTCCGAAATTTAACACCCGCTTATAAAAGTCTCTGCTTTCAGTAACTTTCTCAGTGATAATGCCTGCGTTCAGTTTCATTTCAGATTTGATTAGTTACTACCGATCTGGATTTCGGTCACGCAATTCGACGGATTTTCCAAATCCACCACCGTATAGACCTCACGAACGTAGCCATCAGTCTGATAACCACTCCGATATAGCTGACTGAATAAGGTATTATATAAATCGCCAAAGTCGCTCCACGGACCGGTGAATGTGTAGGCCAGGCAGCGAAACCCCGGAAAGGTTTTATATTGAAATGCATTAGATAATTCCCCCGGCTGGCGAATAGGTAAGGCAATTTCCAACTGAAATTCGGCTGTTTCATTACCCGTAACACCAGTATAAATCCACTGAATCGGCCCTGATACGTCAAGATTAAGCCGGGCCGCTTCCTGATAAAGCTGATGCGCCACGCCGGGAGCATATTGTGAGAGGGTGCTTAGGGTCGTGCGAGTAGTAAAGGTAAGAGCCGTAAAAGGCTGAGTTTCTTTCGGGGATAGAGCGTTTTCAGGAATTACCAGTTGTGTTGTCATGATTCGTTGGAGATTGATGAATGACTGACACAAAGATCACCTGAGCCACTGACAGCGGTATGTCAGTAGTATGTAGTTTGCCTTATAAAACTAACGATAAAGTTTACCGGCAATCCGAACAGAAACGGACGACCCATCGGCGTAAAAGACAGAGTAGGGAGATTGGGACAGAAAAGGCTGAAAAGCTGTGCCGTATAATGCTGCTATATCAGCATCCAGAAATGCATCGAAAACATCCGCGATTTTCCAGGAGATATGCTCAATCTGGTATTCATGAGTAGCACGTTCACTTAGTTTATTGTAGCCCCAGTAATGCTCAAAAATGAATGCTTCAGCTCCATATAAAGGCATGATTCTTAACTTGTTATCTACGATTGCGCCAAGCGCATTCCACCGCCCTTTGTACTTCCATTCGTATCGAATCGATGTACTTTCCTTGTTTAAAGGTGTAATGAAATGCCGCATAGGCATAGATAGGTATCGTTCGTGATAGAGAGCGTTAGCTATTGTTGCAATAATTGGTCGGGGGACGATCTCGCTAATAAAAACAACGCCACGCTTCCACTCCTTACCGTCGAAATGACGAACGTAGAAGCGTAAGTTTACTTCTTCAAAGTTAACGTGCCAGGGCCATTTAATGCCGAGCACTTTTGTGTCGAGGAACTGAAAACCGACCACACTGACCAGGGCCTTACCTTCCCATAAATCCAGTTCGGTAGCGGGTGGCAGATGAGGAATTAACACCGCTGGATCAGCTTCGTAATTCAACATCAACAGGTTACGCCACTGGGCATTCAGAAATAGCCGGTTCTTCATCCTGAAAAGATAAGATCTGACTTAATAGCAAGCAAACGAGCCAACCCGGTGGGCTGGCTCGTAATACTTAGCTGTCATGAATATCTAAAAAATATACTTATTCTCGGCAATCATGGCGTCGGCAATCTGACGACGGGCATCTTTCAGATTCATTGGTTCAATTTTAGTGAAGCGCTTCATACCCATCAACATCCCCCGTAGTTCATCTCCTTCTGCAAAGGATGCAACCGCAGCCCGGCCAACGTTGTTAATCTTCTCAACGGCTTCGTGTAGATAAATCAGCGCTATCTGCTTCTGTAGGGCAACCGCTTCTTCCCCTTTCAGGCCGATTAACTTCTCGACGCGCAGCAATACAGATTCGGCTACATAAATCTCGATGGCCATATCGGCAATGTTCATCAGAATTTCCTGCTCGTTCGAGAGGTTCATCATGAATTTTTGCACCGCAGCACCAGCTACCATTAATGCGGCTTTTTTCAGGTTACGCAACACTTTCTTTTCGGCTACGAAAATGCCTTCTTCCTCTTCGTTATTAAAATCAGGAATCGACATAATCTCTTTAGCGACCGCCATTGCCGGACCCATCAGATCAAGTTCGCCTTTCATTGCCCGCTTCAGGAGCATATCAACGACGAGCATCCGGTTAATTTCGTTGGTACCTTCAAAAATGCGGTTAATTCGGGCATCGCGATAAGCCCGATCCATAGGCGCGTCAGCAGAATAGCCCATACCGCCATAGACCTGAACGCCCTCATCGACGACATAATCCAGCGCTTCGGAGCCATGTACTTTCATGATGGCGCATTCGATGGCAAACTGTTCCAGCGCTTTCAATTTCGCAGGCCCATCTTCCATACCTTGACTCTTAAGGTCTTCGATCAGGTCGTCGATGTTTTGACCTGCTCGGTAGGATGCTGTTTCCGATGCATATACTTTCAAGGCCATTTCGGCCAGTTTATGCTTAATTGCGCCGAACTGCGAAATTGATGTTTTAAACTGCTTCCGCTCGTTGGCATAGTTGATCGCGTTATTAATAACTTCTTTCGAGCCACCAACAGCCGCAATACCCAGCTTAATCCGACCAATATTCAGAATGTTTACCGCAATCTTAAACCCATTTTCCCGCTTCGATAGTAGGTTTTCAACCGGTACTTCAACGTCGTTGAAGAAAATCTGGCGGGTGTCGGAGCCTTTAATGCCCATTTTATGCTCTGGCTCGTTCATTGTAATACCTTCGTACGTCCGTTCAACGATAAAAGCCGAGAGGTTTTTGTCGGTATCTATTTTGGCGAAAACGATATACAGATCAGCGAAACCACCGTTGGTAATCCACATTTTCTGACCGTTCAATACGTAGAATTTGCCATCTTCAGTTAGCGCGGCTTTCGTTTTACCAGAATTAGCATCCGAACCAGAATCCGGCTCTGTTAAGCAATAAGCTGCTTTCCACTCACCGCTAGCCAGTTTAGGAAGGTATCTCGATTTCTGATCTTCGTTACCGTAATAAACGATTGGTAAGGTACCAATACCCGTATGAGCTGATAGCGCTACTGAGAAGGAATGCCCTGCACCGGTTGTTTCTGCAACCAGCATAGAGGTGTTAAAATTAGTCCCAAAACCGCCGTATTCCTCAGGCACCGATGTTCCCAGCAGGCCAAGTTCTCCTGCTTTATCCATCAGCGATGACATCAACTCCGGCGATTTAGCATTATCGATTTCATCCAGCCGCGGCCAGATTTCGCGCTCCAGAAACTCACGGCAGGTAGCCGCGATCATTAGCTGTTCTTCCGTGAATTCTTCGGGAATAAATACCTGAGCAGCTTCAGTTTCCTTAATCAGAAATTCGCCACCTTTGATTGAGGCTTTAGGTTCTGTAGCAATCATGAAATTAGTTATTTGTTATGCTTGCATACTAATTATGTAACAAAGAAAATGATTTTAAAATTAGTATGCAAGCATACTAATAATTAAAAAATCTTTAACGGATGAAAAAACAGATAACCCTCTAATTACAGTAACACACTGAATCAGAGGGTCATTTATTATTAATAATTATAGCCTAATTAAGTCGCTCAAAAATGCCAGCAACGCCCTGGCCACCGCCTACGCAAGCTGAAACCATACCATATTTCTGCTCGCGACGACGCATCTCGTTCAGCAATTGCACCGATAACCGCGCACCTGTAGAACCAAGCGCGTGACCTAAAGCGATAGCGCCACCATTCGGGTTGATTTTACCAGGGTCAAGACCAAGCTCCTGAATAACAGCCAGTGCTTGAGCCGCAAAGGCTTCATTTAATTCAATTTGTTCAATGTCATCTTTTTTCAGGCCCGCCTTTTGCAAAGCAATCGGGATAGCCGCTACAGGCCCAATTCCCATGATTTTCGGTTCAACACCGGCGGTAGCATACGACATCATCCGGGCAACGGGCTGAAGATTTAGCTCATTAACCAGCCGTTCAGACATAACGACAACAAAAGCCGCACCATCGGAGGTTTGTGAAGAATTACCAGCCGTCACTGAACCGCCCGCTGCGAAAACAGGCTTCAGTTTAGCTAGACCTTCAGCACTCGTATCTTTGCGAGGGCCTTCATCCTGATTGACCGCCCATTCGCGCGTTTTCTTCTTGCCGCTGTCCTGGTCAAAATAGGTTTCTTTGACACCTATCGGGACAATTTCGTCCGCGAATTTTCCCTCTTTCTGAGCTGCTAATGCTTTCTGATGGGATTCTAATGCAAACTCATCCTGGGCATCACGACTGATTTTGAACTGTTGGGCGACTTGCTCTGCCGTCAAACCCATACCAATGTAATAATCGGGGTGAGCTTTCGCGATTTCATAATTCAGGGCTGTTTTCCAACCCATCACCGGTACTAGAGACATTGATTCCGTACCGCCGGCAATGATGCAGTCAGCCAAGCCAGCATGTATTTTGGCAGAAGCAATCGCAATCGCTTCCAGACCCGAACCACAATACCGGTTGATAGTCATACCAGGTACACTTTTGGGCAGTGAGAGAAGCGCAATATACCGAGCGATTTGCATGCCCTGTTCGGCTTCGGGCACGGCATTACCCACAATCAGGTCTTCTACCCGGGCCGGGTCAAGATTAGGAACCTGACTGAGTAAATGCTTGATTACTTCGGCCGCCATATCGTCGGGGCGGGTGAAACGAAGACCTCCGCGTGGTGCTTTACCAACAGCCGTGCGGTAGCCAGCTACAATGTATGCGTCCATAAACTAGACTGTTATTTACTGGTTAAGCAGGAAATTTCTTTATTAACCAACTCTTAAAGGGAATAATTACAAACCTACACAAAATTGTTATGCAAGCATACTATTAATATTGCTATTCTGAACTGTGATTAACCGAATTTTTATTATTTGCTTTCCTACCAGTTTCAGTAAATAAAAAAGCCGCTCTTTGGAGCGGCTATAATCACTATTATTCAGAATAATTTAATAAATCCTGCTCAGAAATGCCTGTCGCCGGCTTCGCGTTTACCTAACATGACGGCACCAACCATGGCAACTAGAAATAATACAGAAGCCAGTTCAAAAGGTAGAATGTAATCATTGTAAAGGAGACGCCCCAAGTTTTCAACCAGACCTGTTTTCGGATTGAAACCCATTGGATTGACGGTTGGTATTAGTGCACTTTTGGCCCGGAAAATTGTAATCAACATTACCATCAGCAACCCACCAACTATAACCGAAGCCATTTTTGTCAGATTCGTTTTCGATTCTTCATCGTCCCGACGTAAGTTCAGGAACATAATGGTGAATAGAAACAGAACCATAATAGCACCAGCATATACAATAATATTGACAGCTGCCAGAAACTGTGCATTGAGCAGAATATAATGTCCTGACAGGCAGAAGAAAGTGGCAATTAAGGCCAGAACGCTGTAGATAGGGTTGCGCGCCGTTACTACACCGATTGCGCTAAATAACGTAAGCGCCGTCAACAACAGGAATAGATAACCCGTGGGTGTCAGCGTTTTAAAGAAGGTAATTGTCTCATTCATAAAATTAGTCTCATCTATATCGTTCCCCAGCATTGTATCAAATGATGGGGAACGATTTTTATGCTAGGTTGCTGCTCGCGTTAAGCTTGGTTCTGTTGGTGTTGCTTTTACTTCAGAATTAGCAACCCGCACATAACGGTCGTCTAGTTTTTCGACCAGCTTATCCTTTCCGTAAACCACATCTTCACGCTCCTGAAAAACGGGTACCATACGATCATGGCGGAGGTAAACGGCTTGTTTAGGACAGGCTTCTTCACACAGGCCACAGAAAATACAACGGAGCATATTTATCTCGTAAACAGCCGCGTACTTCTCTTCCCGGTACAGATTTTCCTCTCCTTTTTTGCGTTCTGCAGCTACCATCGAAATGGCTTCTGCCGGACAGGCAACAGCGCATAACCCACAGGCAGTGCAGCGTTCACGGCCCTGCTCATCGCGTTTCAGTACATGATGCCCGCGGTAGATCGGTCCCAGATACCGTTTTACTTCGGGATATTGAATGGTCGGTTTTTTGCGGAAAAAGTGGCTGATTGTGATGGCTAATCCACCTACTATAGCAGGCAGATACATCTTCTCCGCCAGCGTCATTTCCTTATTACTGACCTGTTTAGAGCGATTTGTTAGTTGCATAATATAGTCTTTAATCGAAAATCAATAGTCATCTGTGAAGGCAACTATTGATTTTCGACTGTTTATGCTTTTTGTGGAATGACTTCACGCTTCGGAGCTCGAGCGGTCGACATCACAGCTAATACAACCATGACAATAGCGATCAGCCAGCTTGAGTATTTAAAATCGTATAGCAGACCAGCACCGGTTACGACTACGTTCAGTATCGACAGCGGGATAAGCATTTTCCAGCCTAGATTCATCAACTGATCATAGCGGAATCGCGGTAACGTCCAGCGAACCCACATGAAAAAGAAGATGAAGAAGAAAATCTTTCCAAAGAAAACAACTACTTCGATTAGCGTTCCTACGTTGTGACCAGCTACTGCACCCAGCGATTTTTCGAGTGCTCCATTAACGAGATCCATAAATGGATAATGGAAACCACCAAAGTAAAGCGCTGAAATGAAGGCCGATGAAACGAACATATTGATGTATTCGGCAAACAAATAGAAGCCAAGTTTCATCGAACTATATTCGGTATGGTAACCACCTACTAATTCTGTTTCGCATTCGGGTAAATCAAAAGGAGTACGGTTACACTCGGCAAATGCACAAGTTAGGAAAATGATAAAACCCAAGGGCTGAGTAAATACATTCCACTCAAAAAAACTTGCCTGCTCATTGACAATAGACCGGACTGACAGCGAACCAGTCATCATCAAAATTGCAATCATGGAAAGCCCCAAGGCAATTTCGTAGCTGATATTTTGTGAAGCTGCCCGAATAGCGCCAAGTAAGGAGAACTTGTTGTTTGACGCCCATCCCCCGACCATAATGCCGTAAACGCCCAAAGAAACAACGCCGAAGATGTACAAAACGCCGATATTGATTTCGATGGCTTGGAATGGGATATCATAATTGATATTATTCCAGGCGAACCGAATGCTGTCCCCAAATGGAATTACTGCGCTAGACATCAGCGCTGTTAGCATGGCTAAGCAAGGCCCAAGAATAAACAGCCACTTACTAGCTTGTGCTGGAATAAAATCTTCTTTGAAGAACATTTTACCAGCATCAGCAAGCGGTTGCATTAATCCCCACGGCCCTGCCCGGTTCGGTCCAATGCGGTCCTGAAGGAAAGCCGCTACTTTCCGCTCCGCATATGTAGAATATGCTGCAATACCGAGCGTAATCGCGAAAATGACAAGGATGATTAATCCCTTAACAATTAATATGGTTACGTCCATGTTTTGCGTGGTGTCGGGTGTAAGAACCCGACCCTTTTGGTGAGTGAAGCGTCGGGTTCTTACACCCGACACCCCATTAAACTTCTTAAGGTTCTGGCTCCAGAGCCGATGGCAATACGTTCGCAAAACGCTCAGGTGGCAGTTGCTGAATGGCTAACTGCGAGGTATCACGCTCGTCATGAATCGGTTTATACTCTGCAGCGGCCAGTCGCTGCCCGAAACTTGGCTTAATAGTGTCTTTACGATACTTGTTAGCCGAAATCACAGAACTTCGCGCTATTTTCGTTGGGCCTTCTATTACCCAATCGCTCGTTTTCTTTTTCTCGAAGCGGCAGGTGTTGCAGATGAATTCGGTTACCTCGTTCCACTCGTTCTTGCGAGCTGTCACCCGAATTACGTCGTCACCCCGGTACCAAAGAGTCACTTTACCCGAACATGTTGGGCAGTCGCGGTGTGCATCAACTGGTTTAGAGAACCACACCCGGTTTTTGAACCGATATGTTTTATCCGTCAGGGCACCGACCGGACATACATCGATAACATTACCTGAAAAGTCGTTATCGATAGCTTTCTCGATGTAGGTACCAATTTCGGCTGCGTCGCCCCGACCTAATACGCCATGAACGCGTTTGTTGGTAATCTGATCAGCTGTAAACACACACCGGTAGCACAGAATACACCGAGTCATGTGTAACTGGATGTAGGGACCAATGTCCTGTTTCTCAAACGTCCGGCGGTCCTCCTCGTAACGGGTAGTTGATTTTCCGTGATCGAAGGCAAAATTCTGAAGATCACATTCGCCAGCCTGATCACATACTGGACAGTCGAGGGGGTGATTAATGAGCAGGAATTCAACGATTCCGTTTCGGGCATCGATTACCTGCGGATTGGTTTCATTCTCAACGACCATGCCGTCCTGAACGGCAGTTAGGCAGGAGGCTACCAGTTTAGGCATCGGACGCGGGTCTTTAGCGGAACCCGCAGCAACGCGTACTAAACACGCCCGGCATTTGCCACCACTACCTTTCAGCGGCTGGTAATAACACATGGCCGGCGGAGCCACAGACGGACCTATTTTGCGAGCTGCCTGCAAAATCGTTGTGCCTGGCTCCACTTCGACTTCAATTCCGTCAATAGTAACTTTTAATAATTGCGGCTTTACGTCTTCCATATCTGTAGTGCGGCAAGAAAGCCGCAACTCAAACTCAATTAAGTAATTACACGGCTTTCCAGCCGCGTTACATTATACCAATGCCATTTCACCCCGATAAACCGCCCCAGGCTGTGTAGCTTCGGCCGGGTTATCGATATGCCACTGGAACTCGTCGCGGAAATGCCGGATCGCACTGGCAACCGGCCAGGCAGCGGCATCGCCGAGAGGGCAAATAGTGTTTCCTTCGATTTTCTTGGCTACATCGACTAACAAATCGATATCCTGTTGATGACCATGACCGTATTCGATCCGGTGTAGGACTTTCTCCATCCAACCGGTTCCTTCGCGGCAGGGGCTGCATTGGCCGCAGGATTCATGGTGGTAGAACCTAGAGAAGTTCCAGGTGTTGCGTACAATACAGGCTGTTTCGTCGAAGACAATAAAGCCACCAGAGCCCAGCATGGTGCCAGTAGCAAACCCACCGTCTGAAAGCGATTCGTACGACATTAGCCGTTTATCGCCGTTGGCCAATGTTAAGGCCAGATTAGCGGGCAGAATCGGGACGGATGAGCCACCAGCCACAAGCGCTTTAAACTTATGACCCGGCCGAATACCACCACACCATTCGTCAGCGTAAATGAAATCCTCAACAGGAACGCCTAGTTCAATCTCATAAACACCGGGTTTGCGAATATGCCCCGATGCTGAAATTAACTTCGTGCCTGTACTCCTGCCGATGCCAATACCGGCATACGCATCACCACCATTGTTAACAATCCACGATGTTGTGGCAATTGACTCGACGTTGTTAACAACAGTCGGACTTTGATATAGGCCTTTTACAGCTGGAAATGGCGGTTTATTCCGTGGATTTCCACGTTTACCTTCCAGCGATTCGAGCAGTGCCGTTTCTTCGCCACAGATATAGGCGCCACCACCGGGCTGTACAACTAGTTCGAGGTCGTATCCGGTGCCGAGAATATTTTTACCCAGGAAACCTTTAGCTTTTGCTTCGGCGATTGCTTTTTCCAGAATATGGATAACGTACATCAATTCACCCCGCACGTAGATGAATGACTTGTTAGCACCCAACGCAAACGAGGAAATAATCATACCCTCAATCAATAGATGAGGGATATTTTTCATCAGGTAATGGTCTTTAAATGTACCTGGCTCCGATTCATCGGCATTGCAGACCAGGTAGCGGGGAACACCTTCCGGTTTCGCCAAAAAGCTCCACTTCATTCCCATCGGAAAACCGGCACCCCCTCGACCCCGAACGCCTGCTTTCTTTACTTCTTCCACGATGGCCTCCGGCGTCATTGTCTTTAACGCTTTCTCAACGGCCGTATAACCGCCCTGTTTCCGATACACATCGAACGTTTCAATGCCAGGAACGTCTATATGCTCAAGTAATATCTTGGTAGCCATATATGGTTATTTCGACAATTCGTCAATAATCTCATCTACACGCTCATTGGTGAGATGCATATAATATTTCTCCCGAACCTGGAAAACAGGCCCCATCCCGCAGGCTGCCAAGCACTCAACTTCCTTAAGCGTAAACTGACCATCGACCGTAGTTTGTCCAGTTTCAATACCAAGGCGCTGCTTCAGATGGGCATATACTTCTTCACCACCCATTAAGCAGCAAGGACCCGTACGGCAGTATTCGATTACATGCTTCCCAACCGGATTAATGTGATACATGGTGTAGAATGTAGCCACCTCATACACTTCAATCGGTTGAATGTCAAGCATTCGGGCTACGTAATCCATGCCTTCTGGGCTAGTCCAGCCTTCCTGCTCCTGCAACAAATGGAGTAATGGCAATAATGCTGATTTCTGTTTGCCTTCAGGATACCGTGCAATAATTTCCTTCGCTTTTTCCAGACGCTCAGGCGTAAATTGTACAGCGGAATTATTTGTTTCTGTCGTCATTATTTACAGCAGGTATTCATCATCAAAATTATGCATCTAGTTCCCCAGCAATCACATTCATGCTACTCATGATAACAATGGCATCCGACAGGGTTAATCCTTTGCACATTTCCGGATAAGCCTGATAATAAATAAAACACGGCCGACGGAAGTGCAATCGGTAAGGAGTACGGCCACCGTCACTAATTAAGTAAAAACCTAATTCTCCATTACCACCCTCAACCGCGTGATACACTTCACCAACCGGTGCATCAATCTCACCCATCACAATCTTGAAGTGATAAATGAGGGCTTCCATGTTTTTATAAACTTCCTGTTTCGGAGGTAAATAGTATTGTGGCGCATCGGCATAATACGGACCTTCGGGCAGATTATTAATTGCCTGTTCAAGAATGCGTAAGCTTTGCCACATTTCTTCGTTCCGAACCATAAATCGGTCGTATGTATCACCGCTCTGCCCGACCGGAATATCAAATTCAAAATCCTGATACGAAGAGTATGGATTCATGACCCGGACATCATAATCGACACCTGCTGCCCGTAAGTTAGGGCCGGTAAAGCCATAGCTTAAGGCCCGCTCCGCTGAGATTCCGCCCACGCCAATAACCCGGTCCATGAAAATCCGGTTGCGGTTGAATAGGTTTTCGAACTCCGTGAGCACTTTACGGAAGCGAGGAATTAATTCTTTAATCTTACGAATAGCGGTAGGAGAGAGGTCGCGTTCCATGCCTCCAATGCGTCCCATATTCGTGGTTAGACGCGCGCCACACATCTCTTCGTAAATCTCGTAAATGTTTTCGCGCTCCTGGTAGATATATAAAAAACCGGTGAAGGCTCCTGTATCAACCCCTAAAATTCCGTTGCAAATGAGGTGATCGGCTAAACGGGCCAATTCCATCATAATCACCCGGATATACTGCGCCCGTTTGGGTACTTCTACACCAAGCAGCTTTTCCACCGTCATCCACCAGCCCATGTTGTTAATGGGTGATGAACAATAATTCATTCGGTCGGTAAGTGTCGTGATTTGATAGAATGGCCGACGCTCGGCAATTTTTTCGAACGCCCGGTGAATATACCCGATGGTCTGCTCACCCGATACAATTTTCTCCCCATCCATTTGCAGGATGTTCTGGAAAATGCCGTGCGTAGCCGGATGCGTCGGACCAAGGTTAAGAGTAGTAAGTTCGTTTACGTACTGAACAGGGCCTTGCTCAGCAGGTAGATTCTTATTTGCTATATCGAGTTCTTCAGAAACCATAATTTCAATGAGTGAAAGAGCGGAAGAATGAAAGAGTGAAGATCTGAAATATCAATAAGCGCATCTTTTTTGCTCGTTCACTCAATCGCTGCGCTTTGGCGGTCCGATTTCGCCATCAGTTATCGTCCAAACAATGCATCAATTTTATCTTCTCGGGTGCCATCTTCGAGTGGATACTCTTTACGCATCGGATAGTAATCCATCTCTTCCATATTCAGGATTCGGCGCAGGTCAGGATGTCCATCGAAGATAATACCAAATAGGTCGAATGTTTCGCGCTCCATCCAGTTGGCTCCAGCAAATACTGGCGTCAGGGTTGGAATATGCACATCATCAGCATTTAGATAAACCTTGACGCGTAAACGAAAATTATTGATAAGGCTATGCAGATGGTAAACAACACAAAATTCTTTACCTACAGAATCTGGATAATGGATAGCTGTGATGTCGGTTAAAAAGCCAACTTGCAGCGTCGGATGATTTTTCAGGAAAGTTATTAGCGGAATGATCTGCTCACGGCTTGTTGAGAAGGTCAGCAAATCATACGGGTCATCGAAATCGGTGACGGTTTCGCCAAACTGGTTAATCAGTGTCTGCGCAACTTCTTCGTTGGTCAGCATAATAGGGTATTAATAGTCAATGAACCGTATTAAACAAAAGCTACTGAATATTATACGAATTCAACAGTTTTTGATATTCATCTGTATTCCGGCGACGCAATGATTCATTTTTTGCCAGTTCCTGTACCTGCATAACAGCATCCAGGATCTGTTCTGGCCGGGGAGGACAACCAGGTACATAAACATCAACCGGGATAATACGGTCGATACCCTGCAGGACACTATATGTATCAAATATTCCTCCACTTGATGCACAGGCACCAATGGCGATTACCCATCGTGGTTCGGCCATTTGCAGATAAACCTGCTTAACAATCGGTCCCATTTTCTTGGCAATGGTACCAGCCACCAGCAGCATATCGGCTTGGCGGGGAGAAAAACTTGGACGCTCTGAACCGAAACGGGCCAAATCGTAGGTTGAGGCCATGGTAGACATGAACTCAATGCCGCAGCAAGAGGTAGCAAACGGTAATGGCCAGAGCGAATTTGCCCGGGCCAAACCAATTATTTTATCGAATGAGGTAGCAGAAAATCCTGGGCCATCATAACTCGGAGGAGCTTCTGCTAACTTAATGTCAGTTGCCATAAAAAACACGGTCCGCTGTTGCGGTTATAGTTAATTAGTATAACAACGAATAAATATGTTCTAAAATTCATTCATGGCCACTTATTCCCAATTCAGGACGCCCTTACGAATAACGTAGTAGAAACCCGCCAGCAATAGGCCCATGAACAGAATCATCTCAATAAATCCAGTCATTCCCAGCCCTTTGAAATTCACAGCCCAGGGATATAGAAAGATGACTTCTACATCGAATAGAACGAATAAGATAGCAATAAGGAAATACTTAATGGAGATAGGCGTCCGGGCATCACCCTGAACTGGAATTCCGCATTCGAATGGGTCATCCTTTTTCTGACTATGGCGTTTTGGACCGATAGCATGCGTCACTAGCATCGTAGTGACAATAAAACCGAGTGCTAGGCCAAGCTGAATGAGAACAGGAAGATAATCGGCAGGCAAATATGATGCGTTCATCCCAGAGTTAAGAATGTGTGTACAAAGGTAGCGATAAAACCAATAGGCCCACGAATAAGGGTCTACTATGGATCGGTTCTAAACATATCTCAAAGATACAAAAACCTCTTTTTACGTCAAATTAGCAACTGATTAACCTTATAATACAAAAAGACCAGACTTTGAGTGTGTCTGGTCTTTGGCTATGAAAATGACAGAAGCTTATCGGTTAATAATTACCCGCCTGGATACATCAAAACCCGCGGAACGCACCCGTACTAAATATACGCCCTGAGCTAGTCCGGAAACGTCAATAATCTGGCGTTCATTCATTAAGGGAACCTGGCCGGTAAAGAGTTGCTGACCGTTCAGTGAAAACACATCAATACTGGCATTTTTCAAATCTTCCAATGTCTCAATAGTGACGGTGCCATTAGCCGATGGATTCGGATAAACACTTAAGCCGCCCGTTGTTCGGTCAAATGTAAACGCTTTAGGTGCGCTGAAACCCGATGAGCATGTTAAGCTATTACCATTCGCGAGCGTAAACGTGGTTTTTGCCCGGGCCGAATAGCTGGCAGAAACAATCACCTTAACAACAGCACTGGTTTGCGGAAGCACTTCGCCCGCTCGTCGCCAATCAAATGCGTCGGTTTGACCACCAGTGGGAGTAGGCAGCACAGCCTGTAAACTATACGTTCCAACCTGCTCAATACTAGGCGTCGGGATTTTGGGTCGTACAGTTAGGTTAATCAGTGCAGTCTGAGAAGATTTACAACCATATACACTGACGGCTTGCAACGTATAATTACCGGACTGGTTCAGACTAATTCGTCGACTAATGGTAGTGCCTACACTGGTACTCCAGGCACCTGTGCTGTTCGCAGGTACATTTGCTAGCAGCGATAAGGTTGAATCAGCACAAATTTGCTGCTGATTATCAGTTACTTTATCAGATTGGCTTGCTAACGAAATTGTAGGAGTACCCGGTAGAATCGGCGACTGAATGTCGATGGCTGGGGACAAATACGTATTACCAACTCGATCTTTCAAAATAGCCCGATAAACGCCCGCTTTGGATACGCTGATTGATTGAGTAGTCTGACCTGTGTTCCAGTTATACGATTTGTATAAATTGGGTAGTGTAATGGTTATCGTACCATTCCCGTTACCGCAGGTAACTGTTGTGGAGGGGGGAGGTAATGGCGGTAAAGGTCGTGAACTCCGAAAAAACACTTCATTCAAACTTTCGAACCAGGCTTGCCCCAACGTCTTCAAACCATCTCCACCAAAGTGAACATTATCTAATGAAGCATCGTAGCGCGGGACTTGAATATTGTCAGTAAATGGACCTGCAAAGACGTTATTATTATATGTATTGATAACATCATTCTGGGCCTGAATAATATCCTGGCTTACCTGCCCTGCATTAAAGGAAGATCGGGCCAAAACCCAGGCAGGATAACGCTCTGTATCAGCACGCGTTTTGTTTACCAGATACTGCATATCTTCCGCATAAGCTTTGCGGGTAGAATGGAGTGGGATGTTGTCATTCTCGCCCTGTTGCCAGAGTACAGCCCGTAAGCCCTGAAGTGAGCAATAGTATCGAAGTGCTATTACCAGATTAGCATAGGGCATACCCGCTGGCAGGTTTTCATTAGGGGTTCCTATGGCAAAAATATTTTTGGTAATCAGACCGTCGGCACTCTCATGCCAGTTTTTAATAACGGTTGCCTGCCAGGCTGTATTTATGAAAAGAACTGGAACCTGATATTGTTTGACAATTAAATCGCCTAACACTCCCCAACACCAGGCACTTTGACCACGTGGACCAATTATTGATGTAGCACTTAACTGCTGAAAAGAGGGGGCCGGAGGGTCAGCCAGCGAGTTAGTTGTGATGTTATCGTAGGTAACACAATTTACCCGATCATCCGTAGCGCCAACAGCGCCATAATTCTGAAATCCCTGTGCGTTTGATTGACCGGTAATGATGAATACTTCACCGATCCCTATTTTACGCACTACATCGCTGCTGACAACAGCCCCACCTATAAACGCCTGGACCTCGAGACGATACCATCCGCCTTTTGCGCGCAGGGAACCTTGAAAAAAACCACCCAGCGCATTTTTCTGGATCGTAACCCAATCGGTACTAAACCCTTGGCCGGCTGCTTCTGCCTGTACACGCGCCTGTACGCTATCAACAGGCTGATAAAGGCTGCCCGACAAATAAATAGTACTGGTGTTATCGTTTTCGCGCTGGAAAACAGCGCGGCTTTCAGGGTAGGTAATTTTAATTACCTGATTGTTGTTCTGGGCAGCTAGAGGCAAACTGCCAGCAAGCAAACCAACTAAGAACAGACGTGATAAAAAATAATAGTTACTCATTCGTTGTCTGTTAGTTATTCCCTTGGCTTACTATCGATAAGAGGCCAAACAATAGTAAGGGCAAAAATCAGACCTTTCCTGTTGCAACTACAGAGACTGTGGAGGCTTTCCCGGTAAAATACAAACGTAAGGCGAGTTTCCTTGATTAAACGGTGATTTTGTAATTAATATTACAAACCAAGTATAATTCGTTTAGAAACATCATAATTAGGTGCTTGCACGCGAAGAATATACGAACCAGAGGGCAGACCCGTCAGCACGAATTGCTTTTGTTCGTCAAAGGATGGAATAGGGGTTACAAGTATAGGCTGACCAGTAAGTGTATACATTGTAACAACCGCATTGGCCAGGTTCGCCCGTGTTTCTACATAGACAATCTTGTCTGGGTTGGGGTTAGGATAAATACTCAACCCATCGTTAGTCTGATCGACCACAAACGAGAAAGGTGTAGAAGGTAACGAAAAACAGGTTAACGTTTGTGAATACACAGTAGAAGCGCGAGCTGTATAGGTTCCAGACTGGTTTGCCTTAATGATTCCTGCCTGGGTTGCCAATGAATCACTACCACGATACCAGCGGAATAACGTGCCATTTGTTGATGTTACGGCTTGCAGCGTGTATGTACCAATGGCATTGATTGTTGGTGCTGGCGGAAGCGCTCTTAATTCAACCGCAATTGAACCTGACTGGGGCGATGTGCAACCGTTCACATCGCGAACTCTGGCCGTATAGGTACCTGCTGTTCCGGTTGTAATCCGCTGCGTAGAATCGCCTGTACTCCAGAAAACTGTATATGGTCCATCAACGCGTAATGTTGTTCTGTCGCCAGCGCAAATTACGGGCGATGGACTGGCTGAAATAGTCGGCGCGCCCGGCAAAGGATTAACTTTTACAGCAAAGACAGTTGAATAAGGAGATAAACACCCATTCTGATCCTGCGACTGGACTGCATAGTTACCAGACGTGCTAACTGTAATCGATCTGTCAGTCTGTCCAGTTATCCAGATAATATTAAGTGGACTGCTAGCATTTAAAGTTACTCGCCCTCCATCACAGAAGGTCGTTGCGCCACTGGCTGTAACTGTAGGTGATGCTGGTAATGGGTTTACTTTAATAGAAACTACATCAGACTGCACGGATGTACAACCAAATTGGTTCGTAGTCCGGACTGAAAAATCGCCGGATTGGCTAATAGTCAAACTTTGAACCGTCTGGCCACCTGACCACTGATAAGCGGTGTTTTGTGGTGCTGTCAGGGTAATTGTCCTGTCAGCGCAGAACGTAGTGGGACCGCTTGCGGCAATAACCGGCTTAGCGGGTACAGGATTTGCCGTTACGGAAATTGTATTTGACTGGGCTGATGTGCAACCGTTCTGATCTGTTACAGTCAGGAAGTAAGAACCCGAAGTTCCAATAGTAGCATCCTTTCCCTGCTGACCACCACTCCAGTTGTATTGAACGTTATCGCTGCTAGCACGCAAGACAGTATTATCACCTGTACAGAATGTAGTCGATTTTAAATTTGTAATCGTAGGCGTAGCAGGTAATGGATTAACCGCCACGTTAAGCACATTTGAGGTAAAATCACAGCCGCTCACGTCGCGATAACGAGCGTAATAAGCCCCCGCTGTATTGACCGCAAATGTTCGACTGGTTGATACGCCCGTATTATTCTGCTGGTTGAACCAGGTTACGTTATCATAATTGGTTGTCAGACCTAAGGTACTACCAATACATACAGAAGGAGGGCGGTTATCAACGGTAGCGGCTACGATTGCATCCGAGATTCGGACCTGATTCGTAAAAAACGTATTGCCTAAAGCATCTTTAACTTTTGCTCTGTATAGCCCTGCGCCCCTTGTAATCGTGCTGGTTGTTTCGCCCGACTCCCACTGTACGCTTGGGTAATTTCCATTTACCGTTAACGATAAATTACTCCCCGTGGCGCAGGCAACTGAAAGGACTGGAGTAGGAGCAGGAGGAATAGGTGTTGAGTTCTGGAAAAACGCATCTGTTAAACTTGCATTCCAGGCATTCGCTACTTCAATGAGACCATTATAGTCGAAATGAAGGCCATCTAATTCATAGCGGGGAGCACGCTGACGTGGGATCTGAATAACATCCGTATTAGGTCCAGGAAACACATTCGCCGTTGTACTAATAACTAGGTTCTGGCCAGCGATTATAGCTGGATCAGACAAGCCAATAAAATCCCCATAACTGGCTCTGGCAACCACCCAGGACATATTTTGATTAAAATCATGCCGGGCCTGGGTAATGGTAGCCTGCACATTACTAATATAACGAGTAGTTTCTGTATTGAGCAAGTTATCCGTCTCACCCTGATGCCAGAGGATAGACCGTAGCCCCAACATGTTGGCGTAGAACTGAAGAGCAAGCTTTAAGTTAATATAGGGCTGGCGGGGATCATAAGCTCCGCCAGGACCATATGCTAAGCCCCCTTCTGGGGCCGTATCACTCCAGTTTTGTGAAGAAGTACCCGAATAAGCGGCATTAAAGAACATAATAGGTACACCTAACCGCTTAACCAGCAGGTCGCCTAACTGACCCCAGCACCAGGGACCCAGTCCCCGGGGAGCAATAGAAAAGTCAGGTGTATTATCAAGCTTGGTAAAGACAGGCATCGGTGGTTCCGAAGGAAATCCATTGTTTGGGTAGCGATAATTCACGCAGTTTACCAGATCATTTGCTGGGTTAGGAACGTCCCGGTGGGCACCCTCTGCATTAGATTGGCCTGCGATAATAAACACTTCACCGACCCCAACTCGCTCAACAGTTACTGTGGTTCCTACCTGCTGAGTATTATTCATTCCGCGAACCTCCAGATTATACCAACCGCCAACGCCGACAAAATCGCCGGCAAATACACCACCAGTAGGTGTATTCTGAAGAACGCGCCAGTCGGTCGATGTACCTGGGCCTCCTTCGCGGGCAACCATACGTGCTTCAATGCGTGTAACTGCCGCGGTATAATAGCCTGTAATTCGAATAGTGGCCTGGTTATTATTATTTCGCTGGAAGACAGCCCGTGTGGTAGGAAAGGAAACCTGGATCTGGGCTAGTGTTAGCAGAGGAAATAATAGAAGAAAGGTCGTACGTAAAGCTACAGCACAATAGTTCATAACAATGGGAAAACGCAAACAACAAAGCTCTTCAATCAGGAATCTAAAAACTAGATGGCATTAAATTGACTCTGTAATAGTCAAGTTTTGCCAGATCATATCTTTCAGGGCATCAAGACCCTGTTGCCTAACCGACGAAATTAATACAAAAGGGACTTTTTTAGGTAAATTATCTTTGATACGGGCTAATGTCTCCTCATCAACCATGTCAATTTTGGTAATCGCCAGCAGCCGGGTTTTATCCATCAGTTCCGGATTGAATTCACGTAATTCATTCAGCAGTGTGTTATAATCCTGACGAATATCCTCTGAATTAGCCGGTACGAGAAATAATAGAACTGAGTTGCGCTCAATATGACGCAGAAATCTTAGGCCTAAACCCTTGCCTTGCGAAGCCCCCTCAATAATACCTGGAATGTCAGCTATAACGAATGACTTATAATCCCGATAAGCTACAACTCCCAGATTAGGAACTAAGGTTGTGAATGGATAATCAGCTATCTCGGGCTTAGCTGCCGATAATACGGAGAGGAGAGTTGATTTACCCGCATTAGGAAAACCAACCAATCCTACATCTGCCAATAATTTTAATTCCAGAATCACCCATTCTTCCAAACCAGGTTCACCGGGTTGGGCGTAGTCGGGCGCCTGTTGAGTAGCCGATTTAAAATGATCGTTGCCTAAGCCTCCCCGCCCGCCCGGAAACAGAATGATCTGCTGGTTATCGTCGATTATCTCAGCCAGTTTTTCACCTGTATCGGGATTTCGAGCAACCGTACCAAGTGGGACATCCAGAATTATGTCTTCACCCTGCGCACCAGCGCGTCGACCGCCTTCGCCAGCAACACCATTACCAGCCTTTACGTGTTTCCGATACTTAAGGTGAAGCAGTGTCCAGAGCTGTGCGTTTCCACGTAAAATAATATGTCCTCCCCGGCCGCCATCTCCGCCATCAGGTCCACCTTTGGGGGTATGCTTTTCCCGACGAAAATGAACAGAGCCAGCTCCTCCTGCTCCAGATCGACAATTTATTTTTACGTAATCTATAAAGTTTGATGAAGCCATAATTAGCGTTTACCCCTCAACCGATTCATCTATTTTATGGCAAATTTCCTCAAATATATTATCAATCTGGCCAATACCATTTATTGAGGCCAGTTTGCTCTGCTGGCTATAGTAATCGGCAACGGGCGTTGTTTTATCATTATATTCTTTCACACGGCGCCGAATTAAATCTTCATTCTGGTCATCGGGTCGACCAGATGTTTGCCCTCGGAGCAATAAACGTCGAGTTAACTCTTCGCTATCTACTATTAGGGCAACCATAACATTTATTTTCGTACCATGCTGGGCTAATAACTCATCGAGAGCAACTGCCTGTGGCACAGTACGTGGAAAACCATCAAATATAAATCCGGCCGCCGACTGGTTTTCCTGCAATTTGTGCTCGATCATCCCAATAACAACTTCGTCAGGCACCAGTAAACCCTGATCCATCAGTTGCTTGGCGCGTAACCCTAGTTCAGTTCCAGCTGCAATCTGTGACCGCAATAAATCGCCCGTTGATAAATGAACCAGCTTGTATTTGTAAATTAATTTTTCACTTTGGGTTCCTTTTCCAGCACCTGGCGGGCCAAACAGTACAAGGTTAAGCATACGGTAGTAAACAGGGTAGTATAGTCCAATCTAAAAATTGCGACCGCAAAGTTACAATGCCATCGGAAAATAACAGCTCTTTCCGGGAAAGGTCATGGAGTTTTATTAACTGGTACTAATAAAAAAGCGCAAGTTCTGAACTTGCGCTTTTCATTTTGCTATCTAAACGACGTCACCTACTTGCTGTTTTCTTCTTTGCAGTAGCTTTAGGAGCGGCTTTAGCAGGAGTTTCTGCTGCCGGTTTTGGACCTTCAAGAGCTTTCTTGACGCTTTCGTCATTCGGATCAAGTGCCAGTACCTTATCAAAATACTCCTTCGCTTTCGTGTCGTCTTTCTTCAGAATACTGAACCCTGCCAGTGCTTTGTAAGATGTAATCAGATAGCGCTTATAATCAGTCTTATCTGATGAATCTGGAGCCATAGCCTGCTCAATGAATTTTTCATAAAGTGGTGTAGCTAAACTAGCAGCTTTATCCTTATCATTAGGATAGGCATAATAGTTAGCACCTGCACGATAGTAGTAAGCTAATGGATACTTCTTCCCATCTGCTTCTATTTTCTGTGCCATCAGAGCAAAGGCTGAATCAGCTCGTAAATAATATTGCTGTTTTACCTGCTTGATCTGCGCTGTGTCCATTGGTGCTGCCGTGCTATCCCGACCAACCCGCGGAGCATACTGATAGTTAGCAAGACCTAACCACAAATAATCATTGTTCTGCGGCTTTTTGTCATTTGCGATAGCCTTTGCATAATACGTGGAAGCTTTATCGTACCGTTTGCCTTTGTAATAACGCTCGCCGATTTCACGATACAGGTTTTCCGTTGTATCCTGCGGAGCTGCTTTTTCCAGATTAGCAATACTTAGCGAATCACCTTCAGGAGTACCTAGTTGAGCCTGAGCGCGGCCCAGGTATTTGTAATCGTCATAGATTACTTTCTGGGGAGCTGTCGAGATGAATTTATTTAGTGATTGAACAGCCTCCTGGTTTTTACCTAATGCCGTATAAGCCCAGCCATACATACGGTCAATGATCGGGTTATTAATTTTCCCTTTCAATTGATCCAGATAGGTAACCGCTCCCTGATAGTCCTGAGCCAGGAATTTGTACCGCGCTACGTCAAGCAGCAATTCTGGATCTTGCGTGCCACTTTTCTGTACATACAGTTCGTAATTCTGGGCTGCACTTTTATATGCTCTTGAGTTGGCAAGTGCATCTGCATAAGCCCGATAAGTAGGGGCAAATTCAGGATCTCCCTGGATAGCTAGCTTAAAATAGTCCTGTGCTTTCGTGTAGTTCTTACCGCGTAAATACAGACGACCAATTTTATAATTAGCTTCAGCCAGATTAGGCGTGATAGCCAGCGCATTTTCATACTTCGTGATGGCGTTACCACCATCATTTTTCAGAAAATAGGCGTCACCCATCAACATTTCAATCTCAGCATTCTCATTCTTCTTGTCCTTTTCATCAGCAATCGTTAACAGACGTAATGCTTCAGCTGGATCATTGGTTTGATCAGACAACGTGTACATTTCGCCTGAGCGAATGAGAACATCCTGATTTTTGCTTTTCGTTTGTGCAACGGCATTATCAATTAGCGATTTGGCTGTTGCGCGGTCTTTTTTCGCCAGGGCTACACCTGCCAGACCAACATTATTCAGTTGATTTTTTCCATCAGCCTGAGCTCCTTTATCAAAAGCAGCTTTTGCTTTGTCAAGCTGACCGCTTCTAAGGTAATAGTAGCCTAGATAGAACTGATTATCTGCCGTTGGTGCACTGGTTGCTAATTTTGTTAGCTCCTGTTCAGCCTTCGTATATCGCTCGGCCTCGATGTCTTTCAAGGCTGTCTGGACATCCTGCGCCAATACTGGAGCAGTCATTGTTGCTCCAACGAACAGAATGGTCAAGAGCGATTTCTTCTGGTTGTTCATCATGCAGTTTAAGTTGGAATTGAGGAAATTAGTTAGTGCTTATTAAACAATCCGCAAAATTAAAAAATTGCGGATTAACCAAAAAAACTTACTCACTTTGTTAAATTTATTACCCGATCATATGGCATTCTAGGCCAAAGGCCTAATTTTCGGATAATTAATGAGCCTGCGTCACGAGCTATGTAATTAATTAAACCTCCACCCAAGCCAGGATGTGTTTCGCGGCTCAATATATACACGGGCCGTCGTAATGGATACCGTTGCATTCCTAAATCTTCCTGGAATGGCTGGAAATAATCATCTCGCTTCGTCGGATTTGGCTTATCCGAAACACCCATCACACGCAAATCGCGAGCTAACTCAACGGAAAGAGGTTCATCACTATCGCTGATCCAATTAACACCAATAAAGCCTAGTGCTGATGGATTTTTTCGAACATAATCAATGACTTCCCGGTTCGAGTGTGTCGTAAAAATCCGTATCCCTCTTAGGTCTTTTACGTTAAACTTATTCAACATAAACTCCAAATTGCTGGAATTGTTATTGTCAAATACTAACGTAATAGGTGCTGTTTGATTACCTCCCTTTAATTGAGACCACTGCTTCAACTGACCATTAAAAAGACTTTGTAACTCCGTCATTGTAACTAGACTGTCGGTGTTAGCTTTGTTAATGATGAGTGCTACGCCATCTGTGGCAATCTTTTCAGTAGCTCCTTTGATTTTACGCTGTTTAAATACACTTTGTTCGATTGGTTTCAGTGGTCGGGTAGTAAACGCAAGTCGGGCACTATCATGAAGCATCATATTGATAGCTTCCTGTTCAGGCTTAAAAACTACTTTAAAATGAGCATCAGGGTAAATTGCAGAATAGGCTTCTGTAAGCTGAGTCACTAACGGCTGAAACGATTCATCAGCTGCAATAACAATATCGCCCCGTGACGGATTATCTAGCGGTTTATTACCACTGCAACTCATAATACTGGCCAACAATCCCGCAAGTACTAAAAAGCGATTAATCATTTTCCTGAAAACGTTGGTAAGCTCTATAGGCACGGAATAAACCGTATATAATTAAAAGTGCGCCCATACTGTACCGGAGCAATCCGGGTTCAGGCAACATCCCAAAAGACTGAGAGGAGGCAATCAGTGCGATGCCTCCTCCCATATATGCCAGCGAAGCTATTGCCGCGATGTACAATGTCACCTGCGCTGGCCCTCGATTTTGTCTGCGCATAGACGGGGTTATTCCAGCGTAAAGTTGATCGGCAGGTTATATTTTACCCGAACCGGACGACCTGATTGTTTACCTGGGCGCCATTTTGGCATACTTTTCACTACGCGCTGAGCTTCTTCATCCGTACCGAAGCCAAGTCCTTTCAGAACTTGCACGTCCTGAATACTACCATCGGTATTTACGACGAAGCTGATGAACACGCGGCCCGAAATGTTAGCCCGTTGTGCTGCTGCTGGGTAGCGTAGGTTTTTGCTCAGATACTGGCCTAAAGCTGCTGTACCACCTGGGAATTCTGGCTGCTGTTCTACAACGGTGAAGATTTCCTCTTCTTTCGGAGCAGCTTCAACGGCTACTTCCACTTTCGTAGGAGCTGCTGTTGCTTCAGGAGCCGCAATAACCTCTTCGGCATTGGGGTCACCTTCCTGAGTTTTTTCAGCGGCAACCGCTTCCTTCAGCTCTTCTACGGCTGGTGGTGGTGTTTCTTCCGGAACCTCTTCATCCGGTTTTACTTCCGGTGGAAGGAACTTCACCGTGTTCACCTTCGGCATTTCAACCGGTGGTGGTGGTGGTGGTGGTGGTTCGTTCGGATCGATAGGCGGTGGTGGTAATTTCATCAAATCCACCTCTGTCATTGATACCTCTTTCTCTTCTGGCGTCAGAGCGGTTATTATACTAGGCGTAAGCACAGCAAGTGTGAACAAAACACCACCAATAAACAAGGCACGCGTTGCGGTTTTCGGATATGTTTTCCGTAAGTCGTAAGCACCATATGCCTGATTCCGATTGGCAAATACGATATCATCGAGGGTTGCCTGTGGGCCTAATTCTGCCATGGTCTTATACGTCTAATTTTGCTTTGTCTTTGAGCAGCTTTTTCTCATCCGGCGTCAACTGATCCACGAGTGCGTAGCGTTTGAGTTTGGTGATCGCCATCTCATCCAGTACATCAACCATGTTTTTGTAAGTTGATAATTTTGTAGGTTTGATAACAACCACAAATTTTTCACCACCTACTTTCTTGACATTTTCCTGAAGAGCCTGACGAAATTCATAGCCGTAGCCAACCGTTTTCAATTCAGGGTCTTCATTAGCGGCCTTACCGAAAATGTAATACGCTTTGTTGTCTTTCCCCAGAAAGACGGTCATCACGTTGGATGCCTTAATAGGCTCCGTCTCTTCCTGTTTTGTTTTATCCGGCACGTTGAGCGTCATCGAGGATGGTTTGCTCAGGGTGGTGGCCAAAATGAAGAAGGTAATCAGAAGAAATCCTAAGTCTACCATTGGCGTCATATCCACACGGGTTGACGCTTTCTTAGACCGTACCTTACCACCATCATGTTTACCACCACCACCGCCAGTGTTAATTTCTGCCATGTTGTTTTAACAGATTTGCGAGGTGAAAATCAAAATCAATCGCTGTAGGCTTAATCAGCTTTCCAACCAGCTGGGGGCGCTTCCGTTCCCGTGATCAGGTTGAATTTGTTGATGTTCTGCGCTTGCAGCGTAGCTAATACATTCTTGAATTCAGGGAATTTGGCGAGGTTATCGCCTTTCAACGCAATGCGTAAATTGTTGTTAGCCTTGCGGGAGTTAAATACCCAATCTTTCAGTTCGTTTGTTGCAGCTGCACCAGTAGAATCGGTTGGAATCCCCGGTTGCTTAACTTTAGCCTGCTGATCTTTAGGCAAGCTCAGGTATGCTTTTAACTGATTGATTGGTAAGCCAAAATTCGACATCAAACCGAATTCTTTCTTCTCTTTATCAGAGAATGTAAGTCCTTTGGCAGCTGCGATATTTTCCAGCGTTGCAATACGAGTCTGCTGGTTATCGGTACCAAAATAGACTTTCCCATCTCGACCAAGACCAATAGTCATTATGTCGCTATCAGGGACTTTAATTCCAGAGATGGACGAAGGTGTTTCGATGGCTGCGGCATCCTGCGACCGGAACTGAGCCGTCAAGATAAAGAACGTCAACAAAAGAAACGCAACATCGCACATAGCGGTCATGTCTACCGTAGAACTGGCGCGTTTTACTTTAACTGCTGGCATAAATTGTTCAGTTTCTACCTGCCCAGTTTATCTGGGCAGGTGGGTTAATTACATCAACTCGTACGACTAATAGTGAGCCGCAAAGTTTTGCTGAATGCTGAGGCCGATCTCGTCAATATTGTAGGTCAGCGTGTCAATACGGCTAGTGAAATAGCTATACATGATCGTTGCAATAGCAGCCGTACCAATACCGATAGCCGTGTTTACAAGAGCCTCAGAGATACCAGTCGAAAGAGCACCTGTATCTGGTTGGCCCGTAGCACCCATAGCTGCGAAAGCGCGGATCATACCAAGTACCGTTCCGAGCAGGGCGATCAGCGTAGATACCGAAGCCAGCGTAGCGATAATTGTCAGGTTCTTTTCCAGCATTGGCAGTTCAAGTGTAGTAGCTTCTTCTACTTCTTTTTGCAGAGCTACTAGTTTCTGCTCTTTGTCTAACTGAGTGTCAGTTGCCAGTTGCTGGTATTTCAGAAGGGCGGTTTTCACAACGTTACCGATCGAGCCTTTCTGACGATCGCACTCCTGGATAGCGGCAGCTACTTCGTTGCGGTCGAGTTGCCCTTTAATTTTACGCACGAAATCGTCAATTGAACCTGATCCATTAGCCCGGCCAATTGTAATGAAGCGCTCAATAGAAAACACTAAAACACACAAGAAACAGGTAAACAAAATAGGTACAATAAAGCCGCCCGCGTAAACGGTACCAAAATAATCACCAGGTAGTGGTAATTTATCATGATCACCATCTTGGAAGTGACTACCATCGCCAAACACGAAATGGAACGTCAACTCGGCAATGATGAACAGAACCGGAATAATGAATACCGGATTCAGACCACCTGATTTCTTCTTTGGTGCCGGTGCTTTGGCGGGTGCTGGAGAGGGAGTTTGTGTTTTCATTGGAACTGGACTGTAGGGTTAAAAAATTAAAAGTTGGTTTGCCCGGTAAAAAAAGTGAAAAATTTAGACTCTTTCGGTTTGTGCCTCTAAAAATTTAGCAGAAGTCCTTTCAAACCTCCACAAAAATATGGATTTCCAGTTAAAATCCATACGAAGCAGTATGTCAAATGATTCACCTTCATTGTAATCCAGCAACAAATACTTGGACATATTTAACTCTAATAGCTTGGTTATGAATATTCATAGAATCTGGCTTATTCGTTGAGTCCAAGCAAAATGCGGAAATTTTTTCCAACCTCTCCAATTCTGATCTTATTAAGGTGGTGCATGGTTCATAAAGAAATTGTTAAGATTGTGAAGTATCAGTCTAAATCTCTGTCTAGAGACTGTTTTCATCATAGATGCACAGTTAGTCAATATTCCACAACAGTCGTTGAAATTTTAGTGGATGAGTCATAGAGATTGGGAAATGATTGTTCAGATTGCCCGCCCTCTTATTATAATTCTTCAATAAATCGAAAAGGCCGACGGAACATACCGTCGGCCTTACTTAGAAAACCGTAACAGCGATTATATCTATGAAGCGAACAAGGCTTTATCCTTCTTCGATATAATCCATATCTTTTTTAAAGGTTTCGTCCAGAAAAATCAACGCTACAAATGCGAGTATTAGGGTCAATAAACCTACTACCAGAGCGCTATAAATTGTTCCGAGATTTGGTTTCAACTGGATAAAGAGCGCACTTAATGGAATAGTAGCTCCTCGAACGAAGTTGGGTATGGTTGTGGCTACGGTTGCCCGGAGGTTAGTGCCGAATAATTCAGCGGCAATCGTGACGAAGAGTGTCCAATAGCCATTAGCAAACCCTAGACAAACGCATACAATGTAGAAAAGTGTTATGTCTCTTATTGGAGCAAGCAGATAAACTAGCATGAAAACCAGTGAGAGCATCATAAACAACCGGATTACTTTTTTGCGGCTCTGCATAGACTGGCTCAGAAAGCCACTTACTATATCGCCCAAGGCTTGCCCCGAAAAACTGAGCATGACTGCTTTGCCAGCTACAACGGGTTCACTAAGGCCCATTGCTTTGCCCAACTCTGGCGAAAACGTGATCAGAATGCCAACTACAAACCAAATAGGCAAACCTACTAAAATACATTCGAAATACCGGGTTAACCGGCTTCTGCTGGAAATGAGCATCAACACACTGCCACGTGTAATGGCGCGCTGTTTTACTTTATTATACAAGCCCGACTCCAGCACATTGATACGCAAAATCAGTAGCACAAGACCCATTCCGCCACCAATAAAATAGGAGATGCGCCAGTCGGACAGGTCGGCTACGAAATAAGCCAGAATGGCCCCTAATACGCCCATAGTTGCCACAAGCGTAGTACCATATCCCCGAATTTCTTTTGGCAATGTTTCGGTAACCAGTGTAATACCAGCCCCCAGTTCACCTGCCAGACCTATCCCGGCGATAAATCGAAGCAATGTGTACTGACTTAATGAAGTGACAAAGCCATTGCCAATGTTAGCCAAGGAGTAAAGCAGGATAGAACCAAATAGAACCGAAAGCCGACCTTTTCGGTCACCTAGAATACCCCAAAAAATTCCGCCGATTAATAGGCCTGCCATTTGCGCATTTAGCAATGTAATGCCATCACTTAGCAAACGGTCACCATCGATGCCCAATGATTTTAGACTGGGAACACGTACTACACTGAATAAAAACAGATCATACATATCGACCAGATAACCAAGGGCTGCTACCAGCACTGGAATTTGCAGTAACTGACTAACAACTGGTCGATTTGTGGGCACCGGTTCCGGCGTACTGATTGGCTTCATTGGGGAGAGAATTTTTTCTGCCTATGCACTTTTTATACCTTTTCCGGTACTACGAATGGCGCACGATATTTACGAGTGAGCATCTGATTCGCTTCTTTATCCCCAACGAATACCTCGTTTTTGGGGTCGAAATGGAGTGTGCGGCCTAAGCGATAGGCAATGTTGCCAAGGTGGGCAATCCCTGATGATAGGTGCGCAGTTTCGACGGGGCCGTTCTGTTTCGACTTATCCCGCGACCGAACGGCTTCAATAAAGTTGGCGTAGTGATCTCCTCCTTCTTTGCGTGCAGGTCCTGGTGTACGCTCTTTACCCAAAAAGGTTTTATAATCATCATAACCGTTGATGACCATATAGCCCTTATCCCCATAAAAGAGATTACCAATTTCAACGCCGTCTTCCTTATTAGTCATCCACGGGCGCACTTCAAACTGGATTACCTTGCCCTGTGAAGGATATTTATAGACCGAAGAGAGCGTTTCAGGCGTCTCCTTGCAGTCTTTCCAGAGGAATTTACCACCCGCAGACGTAATTTCTTCAGGAAGACCTACATCGAGCCCCCACATGCAGAGGTCGGTTTCGTGAATACCCTGATTACCAATATCACCGTTGCCGTAATCCCAGAACCAGTGCCAGTTATAATGCACATAGTTTTTACTGAACTCTTTTTCCTGCGCTGGTCCCTGCCACATATTCCAGTTAAGTTCAGATGGAACAGGTGACTTTCCTTTGTCGCCAATATCAGGGCGCCACTTGTAAACCAGCCCCCGGGCCATATACACATTACCGATCAGGCCGTCGCGTAGGTGTTTGATGGCTTCTTGAATAGCAACTGAACTTCGCAGTTGTACACCATGCTGCACAATCCGATTATATCTGGTAGCTGCTTCGACTAGTTTACGGCCTTCATGCAAATTATGCGCACCGGGCTTTTCTACATACACATCTTTTCCCGCCTGACATGCCCAGATAGCGGCCAGCGCGTGCCAGTGGTTTGGAGTGGCAATACTTACAGCGTCAATATTTTTATCATCGTAAACCTGTCGTAAGTCACCCATAGTCTGGACTTTCCGACTATACTTTTTCTCAAAATCAGCTGCTCGTTCTTGTAAAACATTGCTGTCCACATCGCAGAGCGTAACTACTTCCACGTCTTTCTGCTTTGAGAATCCCTGAATGTGGTCTTTACCACGACCATTAACGCCGATAACAGCCACCCGAATGCGATCATTTGCACCAAAGGCCCGGGCTGGAATAATAGTTGGCAAACTTAAAACAGCCAAAGAACCCACGGCTGCGGATTTAATAAACTCTCTTCTAGATTCGGTTGAACGTTCCATGTGCAGTTAAGGAATTTAGGACTTTGACTTGCTCTGTAAAGTATAGAAGTGGGTAAAACTAACCGAGAATCATAATCTGATTATCAAAATCTTATAACCGAGGTATAGTCATTCCTCCATCGACCATAATAACCTGACCGGTCGAATAAGGAAAATCGCCCTTTGCCAGAGAGGTAACTGCTCGACCTACATCGTCAGGTAGACCCCAGCGTTTCTGGACGCACAGACCATCAGCAATCAGTTTGTCGTATTTGGCTGTAACGCCAGCCGTCATATCAGTTTGAATAATACCCGGACGAACTTCGTATACTGGAATATCAAATTCACCCAGCCGAGCTGCGAACAATTGGGTTGCCATACTTAAGCCAGCCTTCGCCACGCAATATTCCCCCCGGTTCACGGAAACAATCGTGGATGAAATGGACGATACGTTTACAATACAGCCGGTGAAAGTTGCACTGATTTTTTTCTGTTCGATCATCCAGTTGGCAACGGCCTGGGTCAGAAAATATGGTCCCTGCAAATTGGTCGAGAGTACATAACCAAAACTCTCTTCTGTAGCTTCCAGGATATCACGACGTTCCTTTGGGGCTACGCCAGCATTATTTACCAATACGTTTAGTCGCCCAAAATGTGTCTTGATTCTTTCTAAGATTGCCGTCCGATCCTCACGAGAAGCTATATCGCCGGGGCAGTAAACAACTTGTGCACCTAATGCTCGCAGGCCATCCAACGCGTCCGTAACCAACGTTTCCGATCGAACACCATTAATTGCCAGGTCGAACCCATCTTTTGCCAGTCGTTCGGCAATGCCATAACCAATTCCCCGACTGCCGCCCGTAATCAGTGCTACGTTTTTCACAGACTATCTTTGATGACTTTAAGTTGCTCAGCTTCTGAGCTTTTTTTATAGAGCGTATCTAATGGATAACAGCCTGAAATTAAGCCATTTCGGGGGGCTGTCGTACAGTCCGAGAAGGTTCGACATATTTGATTTCGAACTAATGGCCGACCAACAGTCATATCAGCGGGCATAGTTGGATACGATAAAACCATGCGGCCAAAGCCCACACTGTCGGCCATGCCAGTGCGTAAGACATACTGCGCTATGTTGGGGAGCCACTCTTGTAAATACGAATAGCCTGATCCAATAATTATCATTTCCGGAAAGGCCTGTTTTAACTCATGCGTTACATCGATTTGTCGCTTTACGCCCAGCAGTGGATCTTCGGGGGGCAAATAACCATCAGAGGGAGGAAACAGAGCCGGCCGCATTAAGTGGGGATTATAGTAAGGGCTCCCACCAGTAATGCAAACCAGTTGTATGCCAAGTGATTCTGCCAACGATAGAAACGCTTTAGTTTCGGTTAGGTCAGGGCCTAATCCGTTGAGTTGCCCACCGAAGGCAAACGGGTATTGGTCTGCCGCTTCGGGAATACCTGTACCAACGGGTCCTTTTTTAAACGGCAGCATGTCGAACGCACTTAGGCGAATACCAATCTCCAGTCCCGGTGCCGCCTGATGAATACCCGCAACAATATTCCTCAGATAACGCGTTCGATTTTCAAACGAACCACCGTATTGTCCTTCCCGGCTGACTGCGCTCAGAAACTCATGACCCAGATAACCGTGGCAATGTTTTACATCCACAAAATCGAAACCTGCTTTTTGTGCCAGCACAGCCGCTTCGACGTACTGTTCGATTATCCGATCAATATCCCCATCTGTTAGCAGCGGATAGTCAGTAGACATACCGAACTTACTATTCAGAAACGGATGGCTGTACAATATTTTCGACTCAAATTTCTTGTGGCTGTGCGGTTTGCAGAAACGGCCCGAATGAGTCAGTTGCAAACCAATCAGTAAATCATCAGTAGTGCCAAACGCTTCGTTATGTTCTCTAAGAAGCAGTTGGCGCAATTCGACAAAATCTGGAAAGGTATCAGCGTTTAACACCAACTGATTCGGATTGGCTTTACCCGAGTGACAGACTGCTACTGCTTCGCAGCCAAATAATAGTTTGGCTCCACTAATTGCGAATTTTTTCCAGCGATTTCGGGTGAAATCCGTCGGGCGTCCCTCAGTCGTACCATCCCAACCCTCCATAGGCAAAATGCAAAGGCTATTACCAACGGTTTTGCCAGATTTGAGTTGAATCGGCTGGTTAAAAGGGGTTTCTGAAGGAGACAACAGCGTTTCATCAAACGGTAAGTCGATCCCGTTTTTCTCCAGATAATTCCGCAGGTCAGTTGCTGTTTTTAACTGAGCCATGCGAGGAAATTGGGGTTTATATTTCTCACTCATTGAGGCAGATACGGTTCGGCGATCCGTGGTTCGGCAATCCGATTAAAAAAAGTGTAGTAAGGTTCGTTACGGATGATTCGTTGAAGATATAGTGCGACTTCGCGAATGTGATAATCGCCCCACATACTCGATTCGCCGTTTGCTATCTTACTTCCAGGGGGCACATAATCCCACCTATTAGGTTGGTGATAAATCGAGTGCAACAGTAAGCCCTGATGTGTCGAATTGGCGCTTAGGTAAGGTTCTTCGAGCAAGGTATTAAGCAGAGTTAACCCAGCCTGCCAATACCGACTACCTGCTTCCGAATTTCCTTTATCTGTCAAATATTTCCCCAAACGCAATAACCCCTGCGCACCAATAGCCGCAGCTGAACTATCGACTGGCTCGTAATCATTAAATGGGTCAGCTGGACGATCTAAGTAGTTGCCTAAACGATGTAAGTTGGGTGCGCCTGTATCCCAATATGGAATCCCGTCGGTAGGTGTATAATCAATATAGAAATCACAAGTAGCCATAGCTGCTTTAAGCATATAGGCCTCTATAGCATTACAGCCACCAAACTGTTCTAATTCAGCATCATCGCGGGTAGTAAGCCATTCGAGTTGTTCAGCAAAACCGCACATCGCCCAGGCTAGACCCCGTGTCCAGGTTGTGAAGCCGGAATACCCTTGCTGTGAATTAGGACATCGGAAGTTGCCATCTTTTACGTTGAAAACACTTTCATGGGCAGTTCGGCCCCAGATGTCATATGAATCGCGTCCTTCGTTGTAAAAAACTGAATAATCAGCGGTAGCTTTTATGTGTTGTAGAGCCCGATCCAGCAAACTAATTTTTACGTCGCCTTCTCCTTGGAAAACATGGCCCAACGCGTGACTAAGCACTAATGCCCGACACGACCGAATCGTATCGACAAACAAAGAATGCGGTCCGTTAAAGGAACTGATAAAACCCGCGCTGGTGGAGGTCCGGCTTTCCGAGTGGCCATTTCGGATCGTTGTCCAGCGACTAGCCTGCACCGCACCGGAGATTTTCAGCGCCAGCTCATAAAAATTAGTTTCCCACTCATTGGTTGGAATGCGGCCTTCCCGCATTAACCGAAGTAAATTCCCGTACGTACTGATATTATTAAATCCGTGGTCATGCACACCGATATGGCTGATATGCGGAGCCATAACCGTTAATGTTTTCTGCCGACCCATTTCCAGGAATTCGGCTTCGTCAGTGGCATCGAATTGCAAAATAGCTGATCCAAACTGAAACCCCTGCGTCCATTCGGTCCAGCCGCGGGTAGTGTATTTTCCAGCCGAGGTAAAAACGGGAGAGCCTTTGGCTACATCGTACTCGGTGTCGATCAGATGAATTTTCTGACCAGATAGCTCCCAGAAACGGGTGAGTCTTGTAGTAAAATCGGTGGGCTGTAACGAATAATTAATCTGCATACAGAAGAAAAGACCGCGGGTATATGGCTTTCTTTCCTAAAGCGCAGTTGAGGTAGTTTGCTACTTAAACAGCCGCATTCTGACGAACAGAATGCGGCTGTTTAATTTTTACAGAGGGCAATTACGAAATGGCAAACTCGGTATCTTTACCCTTCAATCAAACTTACACCACCCATCTCTGGAGGCTGTGGAATGCCCATCAGTTGCAAAATAGTTGGGGCAATATCTGCGAGTTTGCCAGCTTTTAACGCTGGATGATAGTCGTTATCTACCAAGATGCAGGGCACCAAATTGATCGTATGTGCTGTATTTGGTGTGCCATCATCATTGATCATGTATTCGGCATTGCCGTGATCAGCGATAATAATCGTCGTGTAACCATGAGCTAGAGCTGCTTCTGTTACGTCTTTCGCACACGTATCGGCGGTTTCAGCCGCTTTAACGACCGCTTCAAAAACGCCCGTATGGCCCACCATATCGGTGTTGGCAAAATTTAGACAAACGAAGTCGACTTCCTCTTTTTCTAATTCCGGAATAATGGCGTTGCGAATATCATAAGCTGCCATTTCAGGAATCTGATCGTAGGTTTTCACCGGAATAGTAATCGCCACGCCCTGATCATCATGAATTACCATTTCTTTCGGGGAGGGGCAAAGCAGTCGCTGTTCTCCCGGAAACGGCTCTTCGCGACCACCCGAAAAGAAAAACGTAACGTGCGGATATTTCTCGGTTTCGGCAATGCGGATCTGCTTTCGACCAGCTCCGGCAATGACTTCACCGAGTGTATTATGCAGGTTATCCTTGTCGAAAATGACTTTTACATTCTCAAACTCGCTATCATAGTTAGTCATCGTGACGTAATACAGCGACAACTTCTTCATGCCTTGCTCCGGAAAATCTTTCTGCGTCAGGGCTTGTGTGATTTCGCGGCCTCGGTCGGTGCGGAAATTGAAGCATAACACTACATCGCCTTCTTCGATAACCGCTACTGGTTCTCCGTCAGGTTTTACGGCAATAATTGGCTTGATAAATTCATCGGTTACGTCCGCGTCGTATGATTGCTGAACGGCATTGGTTATCTCCGAAGGAGCTACTTTTTTGCCTTCGCCCTTTACCATCGCATCGTAAGCCACTTTAACACGTTCCCAGCGATTATCGCGGTCCATCGCATAATAGCGGCCAGTAACGCTGGCAATCTGTCCAGTTGTGGCAGCCATGTGGCTTTCCAGCTCAGTCAGATAATTAACCCCACCTTTCGGATCTGTATCCCGGCCATCAGTAAAAGCGTGGACAAATACGTTACTCAGACCGGCGTTGTTTGCAATGGACAAAAGACCTTTGAGGTGTTCAATGTGCGCATGAACACCACCATCAGAAACCAGGCCAATGAAATGGATTTTTTTATTGGCTGATTTGGCGTAATTCAAAGCATCAACCAAAACAGGTTCATTATCAAGCGTATGTTCGTCAACTGCTTTATTGATGCGCACCAAATCCTGATAAACAACCCGGCCTGCGCCGAGGTTCATGTGGCCTACTTCAGAGTTACCCATTTGTCCGGCTGGCAAGCCAACTGCTAGCCCGGAAGCTTCCAGCGTACTGTTAGTATATTTCGGAAAAAGCGAGTTTATGAACGGCGTATGGGCTGCTTCGATAGCCGATACCTCTGGTTTGAGTGGAATGCCCCAGCCGTCGAGGATAATAAGAATAACTTTCTTGTTCATAAAGAGTGAAAGAGTGAAAGAGTGAAAGAACGAAAGGTGATTGCCTGAATGGGTTCACTCTTTCACTCTTTCACTCTTTCGCTCAATAAGATTATGCTGTTGAATAAGATAGGTAAGCAGTTGCTGGCAGCAGCGGACACTAATCTGGTAAACTTCTTCAAAAACTTCCGGTCCTTCGTAGTACGGATCAGGAACGCTCGGTTCATTGCTTACATCGGGGTCGAACTCGCGTAACAGGAAAATCGTGTCAGTTGTGTGCAGACCTGTACTTCGGTAATTCAGCTTTTCGATGGCTTCCAGATTCATCTCATCCATCGCCACAAAATAATTGAACTGGGCCAGATCATCTCCAGTTAGTCGTCGAGCGCGGTGAGTAAGTGTTAAGCCATGCTCAAGAGCATTTTCACGGGTGCGACGATCCGGCAATTGACCAAGGTGATAAGATGACGTCCCTGCCGAATCGCAGCTTATTTGCTTCGCTAATCCTGCCTCGGCCACCACCTGCCGAAAAACCACTTCTGCCACTGGCGATCGGCAGATATTACCTAAACAAACGAAGAGAACATTTATCATGGGCAGTGGGCAAAGGCAGGGGGTAAAGAAAGCAAGTTTACGGTTTTGGACCCTAAACCCTTATCCCCACGCTACTTTTCCAACGGTTCATTATGCTCGTCAACAATGACGAAGACATCTTCAGTCGGCTTTTTCATCAAGTATTTCTCCCGAGCAAATTTCTCCCGGAGCTGGTCATTACCCAACACCTCCCGACGGTCAGTCTGAATCGATTTGATTTTTGCCTGATAGAATCGGGATTCACTATCTAACTCGCGCAGTTTCCACCAGTTACCAATTTGGGTTGGCAGGTCATTAGCATCAAAAAACGTCATCCATACCAGCAGCCCTAAGCCAGTGGCAACATAGAAATTACGGCCGTAGCGGAGAAGTTTTTGGAGCATGAGCGAGGGAAGGGCAGAGGGGTCTGGGCAGAGAGTAGATTCGTTTACCCCTTGCCCGACCCCGTGCCCTATGCTAAAATTTAAGACCTGGGAAATAAGCTGTTTCGCCTAATTCTTCTTCGATACGAAGCAGTTGGTTGTACTTCGCCATCCGGTCAGAACGTGATGCTGAACCGGTTTTGATTTGGCCGGTATTAAGCGCAACAGCAAGATCGGCGATGGTCGAATCTTCGGTTTCGCCGGAGCGGTGCGACATGATGTTTTTGTACGAGTTCCGCTTCGCCAAGTTGACTGTGTCGATGGTTTCGGTAAGCGAGCCAATTTGGTTCACTTTCACCAGAATCGCATTGGCAATGCCTTTGTCGATACCTTCTTGCAGGCGCGTTACGTTTGTTACAAACAGATCGTCACCAACGAGCTGAGTTTTGTTATCCTTCAGCAGATCGGTTTGTGCTTTCCAGCCGTCCCAATCGTCCTCGGCCATGCCGTCTTCAATCGACAGGATTGGATATTTGTTCACCCAGTCTTTCCAGTATCCAGCCATTTCTGACGAAGTCAGCTTATCGCCGGTCGATTTTTTGAAGATGTACTGTTTCGAATCAGCATCATAAAATTCTGAGCTAGCAGCATCCATCGCAATCCAAACATCTTCGCCCGGACGGTAACCGGCTTTCTCTATAGCCTGAATAATGGTCTGAATCGCTTCCTCATTCGATTTGATGTTCGGTGCGAAACCACCTTCATCGCCCACGTTAGTAGCAAGGCCCATCTTTTTCAGAACACCTTTCAGTGTATGGAAAATTTCCGTACCCATCCGCAGTGCTTCCGAAAAGCTTGCTGCATTGGCAGGCATTACCATGAACTCCTGGAAGTCAATCGAATTGTCAGCGTGTGAACCACCATTGAGGATGTTCATCATCGGCACAGGTAGCGTATTGGCATTAACACCACCGATATAGCGGTACAATGGCAAACCGGCTTCCTGAGCAGCGGCTTTGGCTGCTGCCAGCGATACGCCCAGAATGGCATTAGCGCCCAGACGACCTTTGTTCGACGTACCGTCCAGCTCCAGCATGATTTTATCAATCATGCTCTGTTCGAAGACTGAAATACCAACCAGTTCCGGAAAAATCAGTTCATTGACGTTCGAAACCGCTTTCAGAACGCCCTTACCCACATATACCTTCGGGTCGTTGTCGCGGAGTTCGACCGCTTCGTGCGTTCCTGTCGAGGCTCCTGAGGGAACAGCCGCCCGGCCTAGATAACCGTTTTCGGTGCGAACATCTACTTCGACAGTTGGGTTGCCGCGCGAATCCAGAATCTGGCGGGCATGAATGCTTTGGATGGTACTCATTGCAAAGAATAAGAGAGTTATGACAAAATATTCTATCGATCCGGCGTACCGGCAGGTCAGCGGCCCGGTTTTCGAGTTTGACTACCAAGCCATTAGGCTGGTTAGCTAACCGGGCGCAAAGTAACGAAATACAGGGCAAAAGTTCAGATTAGAAATTAGGAAAAGACGCTAGGCAGACTTGTGACGTTCTGAATAATTTAGTGTCTACAGATTCCCGGAACAGAAATTCTCAGAAAAAGTTGTCTATTTGTGCGCTCATAAACAGGCATTAAACTAAATCAGACCTATGCGTGGTATCCTATATTTTCTATTGTTTTTATTGATTGTATTCGGCGTGTTATATGCATTGACTGGCTGGAGTTACAGCGATGGTGAACGTGCCGGAACCGTTTCGAAATTCAGCCGGCGGGGTTTTGTTTTTAAAACCTATGAAGGCGTTTTGAACGTAGGCGGATTTTCAGGCGAAACAGGTTCATTAACACCGCAGTATTTCGATTTTTCAGTAGACGACGATAACGTTGCCAAGCAAATAACGGAAGCCGTTAAAACAGGTCAGCGTGTGACGCTACATTACGAAGAAAAAATCATTAAGTTCCCCTGGAATGGTGAAACGAAGTATTACATCACGGGGGTCGAAATTGTCGGACCACCTGCTCGTCCATACGGCGATTCCTCTACTTATCCCGGCTATCAACCTACTCAACCGCAGACCACCCAACCTCAGTCGCCAACACAGACCCCAAGCCAGCAAACAACTCCTGCTGACTCAGTTTTATAGTGTAGAAAAATGTTTTATATAAACTTGAAAATCAAGTAGTTGTATTTGGTTTTGAGGTTTAGTGTTTTTTGCCTGAGCGGGCGGGTGAAAAGCGTCAACTATTTTCGAAAACTGTTTGGTAGACTGGGCTTTTTTGAGTAATTTTATCTGTTTAAACAACCGTCCTAACATGGCAAAATCAGATACGGCGCAAGCCACAGCATCTGCTAATGACAGTAAATTAAAAGCGCTCCAAACCACCATCGAGAAACTTGACAAAGCCTTTGGAAAAGGGACTGTCATGCGGCTCAGTGAAAGTAAAGTTGTAGACGTTCCGGTCATCTCGACAGGTTCATTGGGGCTGGATCTGGCCCTGGGTATCGGTGGGATGCCCCGCGGTCGGGTTGTAGAAATCTACGGCCCTGAATCGTCAGGAAAAACGACACTAACGATGCACTGCATCGCTGAAGCACAGAAATCGGGGGGCTTAGCTGCCTTTATTGATGCCGAACACGCATTCGACCGTGTATATGCCGAAAAGCTTGGCATTGATACTAAAAACCTGCTTATCTCGCAACCAGATAATGGTGAACAGGCGCTTGAAATCGCCGAGCATCTTATTAGTTCTGGTGCAATTGACATTTGTGTAATTGACTCCGTTGCTGCGCTTGTACCAAAAGCCGAAATCGAAGGCGAAATGGGCGAGAGTAAAATGGGTCTGCAAGCCCGGCTGATGTCGCAGGCTTTGCGTAAACTAACCGGTACAATTAACAAAACGGGCTGCTGCTGCATTTTCATCAACCAGCTTCGTGAAAAAATCGGCGTT